>BNJU01004176.1_pt1:215000-342653 | contig 342653 bp, 555 predicted proteins | sample 8539281 | NCBI WGS metagenome assembly BNJU01 (sample SAMD00202456, study PRJDB9452) | human saliva metagenome | isolation source: human saliva | place: Japan
GAGAGAATGCCGGAATGAGTAGCGAGATGAGGTGAGAATCCTCCAGGCCGAATATCTAAGGTTTCCAGGGTAAAAGCTGATCTGCCCTGGGTAAGTCAGGGGCCCTAAGGCGAGGCGGAGACGCGTAGTCGATGGACAACTGGTGTAGATTCCAGTACCTTACTAAATCAGAAATGTGGGGACACATGGAGAAAGAGAGGCCGGGAATGAGAAGACCGGTGCAAGGGAGGTGGGAGATAAGTAGGGAAAAACCGCTTATCAATCTGAAGACCTGATGCGGATCGAACTAAAAGTAGAGAAGCTCTTGGACTCTGTGGCGAGAAAAGCCGCTATAGTGTTTAGTAAGCCCGTACCGCAAACCGACACAGGTAGATGAGGAGAGAATCCTAAGGCCGGCGAGGAGAAGCATTGTTAGGAACTCGGCAAAAATGACCCCGTAACTTCAGGAGAAAGGGTGCCCAGGCAACTGGGCCGCAGAGAAAAGGCTCAAGCAACTGTTTAGCAAAACACAGGTCTATGCGAAACCGTAAGGTAAAGATATGGGCTGACGCCTGCCAGTGCTGGAAGGTTAAGAGGAGAGGTTAGAGCAATCGAAGCTTTGAATTGAAGCCCCAGTAAACGGCAGCCGTAACTATAACAGTCCTAAGGTAGCGAAATTCCTTGTCGGGTAAGTTCCGACCCGCACGAAAGGCGTAATGATTTGAGCGCTGTCTCAACAATGCACCCGGTGAAATTGAAGTGCCAGTGAAGATGCTGGTTACCCGCGCCAGGACGGAAAGACCCCATGGAGCTTTACTCCAGCTTGATACTGGGATTCGGTAATGTATGCACAGGATAGGTGGGAGACTGAGAGGATAGTACTTCGGTATTATCGGAGTCGCTGTTGGGATACCACCCTTATGTTATTGGATTTCTAACCTTAGGCCGTAAGCCGGTCAAGGGACAATGTCAGGTGGGGAGTTTGACTGGGGCGGTCGCCTCCGAAAGAGTATCGGAGGCGCTCAAAGGTTCCCTCAGGATGGTTGGAAACCATCCAAAGAGTGTAAAGGCATAAGGGAGCCTGACTGCGAGGCTGACGGGCCAAGCAGAGTAGAAATACGGACTTAGTGATCCGGTGGTATGAAAGTGGGATTGCCATCGCTCAACGGATAAAAGCTACCCTGGGGATAACAGGCTGATCTCCCCCAAGAGTTCACATCGACGGGGAGGTTTGGCACCTCGATGTCGGCTCATCGCATCCTGGGGCTGAAGTCGGTCCCAAAGGGTTGGGCTGTTCGCCCATTAAAGCGGTACGCGAGCTGGGTTCAGAACGTCGTGAGACAGTTCGGTCCCTATCCGGCGCGGGCGTAGGATATTTGAGAGGATCTGTCCTTAGTACGAGAGGACCGGGATGGACTGACCTCTGCTGAACCTGTTGGGAATCAATCCCATCGCAGGGGTAGAGCAAGTTGGGGAATGGATAAACGCTGAAGGCATCTAAGCGTGAAGCCAACCTCAAGATGAGATATCCCATCGAAAGAGTAAGACCCTTGAAGAGAACGAGGTAGATAGGGGCTGAGGTGTAAGTGCTGCAAAGCATTCAGCTGACAGCTACTAATAGGTCGAGGGCTTATCCAATGCGTCTGATTGAATATGATGGATTACTACTAGAGTTATTTCTTGGATATGTTGTTTTTATGGCCCGGTGGCTCAGTTGGTTAGAGCGCCGCCCTGTCACGGCGGAGGTCGACGGTTCGAATCCGTTCCGGGTCGTTCATTTAGTTGAGTTGTTTCGTTTTTACATCGAAGCAACTTTTTGTGTTCTGAACAAGCGGTGTAAGTTATTCTGAACAAGCGATGTAAGTTATTTTTGAACAAAGCAGTGTAAAGTGGAGCGGAGACATTTCTTTCTTCATGAGTATTGCGAGCACAGTAAGGAAATCTTGTTTTAAATATTTATTTCTATGAATAAGAATTTATTATATACATAGTAAGTGTAAAATATGAAAAACTTGTATTGTGACGAAATACTGTCAAATAAATACTAATATATTTATATATTTATGTGCAATTTATAGAATTGTTCTTGTATTTATACGACAAAACTGATATGATTTCGTAGTAACAGTTAATAGTCATGCATGTCATACAATAACTCCCCGTTAAGGGATAAAATAAGGAGGAATGTAGATGAAAAAAAGGAATTTAGCATTGATGACAGCTGCCCTCGTTTTGGCACTTACTGCTTGTGGTGGCGGTTCTGCTTCAGAAACGAAAGCTTCCGGAGAAAACGATAAGGCGGAAACCAACAAAGCTGAGGAAGCGCAGTCCGGGGATAAGAAGTCTTCAGGAAAGGAGCTTCGTCTTGTTAATGGGAAGATCGAGGTTGATGCACAGTTAAAGGAACTTGCAGCCGCTTATGAGAAAGAGACCGGTGTGAAGGTGAACATCGAGTCTATGGGAGGCGGTATCGATATTCAGGGTACCCTGAAAGGCTATTTCCAGGCTGATAATATGCCGGATATCTTTGTGAATGGTGGAGACACGGACTTCAAGAACTGGGAAGGACACCTTGTAGATATGTCTAACGAAAAGTGGGTTTCCGATACGGATGCCGCTTATAAGGATAAAGATGGTAAAGTGATTGGTTTCCCGTATACAACAGAGGCTATAGGTCTTGCTTATAATGCGGACGTTTTAGAAAAAGCGGGAATTGATCCGAAGTCCATTACCGGTCCGGATTCCATGAAGAAAGCTTTTGAAACACTGGATAGCAAGAAGGATGAGCTCGGACTTACTGCAGTAGTTGGTTATGTCGCTGAAGCTACCAATCTTTATTGGTCAACCGGTAACCATCTCTTCGGTGTTTATGAGGATGGCGGATTGAAGAGAGACGATACAAAGTATTTTGATTTACTTGAACAGGGTAAGATTGATAAAGATCGTTTCTCCAAGTATGCGGATATGGTTGAGCTTTTTCAATAAGTATGCAGATCCAGCACTTCTTGTTTCCGGAACCTATGACCAGCAGATTCAGAACTTCTCTGCCGGAAAGTATGCTTTCGTAACACAGGGTTCTTGGATCAGGGGCAACCATGACGAATGATGACAAGGAACAGTATGAGGCTGCAGGTAAGTTTAAAGTCGGCATGATTCCTTATGCATTTGAAGAGGAATTGATACCATTCAGACAAACTCTCCGTCTTGGTGGGCTGTGTTTGATAACGACAACAAGGAAGAAGCTTTGAAGTTCTTACAGTGGGTTTCCGAGGATGAAGGACAGAAGATTCTGGTACAGAAGGCCGGTTTTGTCAGCCCGTTCAAGTCCATCAGCTATGTTGCAGATGATCCGTTTGCACAGACCATTACCGATTATACAAAGGCAGGAAAGACTTCCGCTTGGCATTGGCTTGGTAACAAAGAAGGCCTTGCACAGAACGCGCTTGGTGTTGTTTACCAGGATTTTGCTTCCGGAAATCTGGATAAGGCAAAATTTGTAGATACTGTGGAGAAGGTTGTTGCACAGTATTATGCCGGATAATATATAATATTCTCTTGCTTTCCGAGAGAATTTTACAGTAGAATGTGGCTACAGGGCTTGCTGTAGTTCAATCACACAAGGCTGTTGATACAGCACTATAGGGTGAGGAAACGGGGCAGCGTTATGCTGCCCCAATTTTTAAAGAAGGGGGAACCATGAAAGAACGAGATACAAGAGTAGGATCCAGCTTTCTGCTATTGCTGGGCGCAGTGTTCATGATTGCCGCTCTCTTTTTTGCCTTCACGATGAAGGCAAATTATAGTGGCGTAATGAAGAGTTTAGCGAGTTTAAAGGGGTGCAGTGTTAGTTTTTCGGTGCGGTTTTTGTTTTTATCGGTCTTTACCGAATACCGAGTACTGCACATCATCGTAAGATTGTGTATTTCCTCTTTCTTTTTCCTTTACTTTTTTTCTTTCTTTATTACCGTTATCATCCCGCTTATTTTGGGAATCGGCTATTCCTTTACGGACTGGACCGGAATTCGTTTTACAAAGGTAGTAGGGGTACAAAATTATGTAAAATGTTTCATGATCCGGCTTTTCTCTGGTCGGTTCTGATTACTTTTGTTTTTGTATTTATGAATGTAATCCTCATTAATATTGTTGGATTTTGCCTGGCGCTGCTGTGCACTTCAAAGCTTAGAGGAGTTGCTTTTTCCGTGCGGCATATTTTTCTCCCGAACCCTGATTGGAGGAATTGTTCTCGGTTACATCTGGCAGTTCGTTTTTAACAATGTTTTGATGAGTTATATTAAGTTTTTCCATGCTGTCGAGTACCAATACCGCGATGCTGGCGATTATCATCGTCTATATCTGGCAGTATGGGGATATATTATGCTGATTTATGTGACCGGTCTTACACAGATTCCGGGGACGTTTTGGAGGCGGCTTCCATTGACGGAGCAAGTGCCATGCAGACCCTCTTTAAGGTGAAGATCCCCATGATTGCCTCAACGGTTACAATTTGCACTTTTCTTTGACTTTAACTTCCGCTTTTAAGCAGTTTGATGTCAATATGGCCTTAACTAACGGTGCAGGATCCGTACCGGACTTTTTGGGAGCCTATCTATCAACGGTACGCAGATGCTGGCCTTGAATATCTATAATACAGCGATTGCGAAAAACAATTTTGCAGTAGCACAGGCAAAAGGCGGTTCTGTTCTTTATCATTCTGGCTGTGATTTCTTTGATTCAGGTGAGAATCAGTAACAGTAGAGAGGTGGAAATGTAATGAATAGTACAAGAAAAAGGAAAAAGTTTTGCATTAGGGAATCGTGGGAACTTGTATTGCACTCTATGTTTTATTTCCGTTTTATCTGGTTGTTATGAATGCGTTTAAGAAGCAGACGGATATTGTGGCGGATCCGGTACGTTTTCGAGGAGTGAGTTTCGCTCAGTTACTTTAAGAATCTGAACGCCGTTATCCACAATTCCAACTTTAATTTCTGGTATGCTTTCGGAACTTCTACCGTAGTTACGATTGTATCTCTGATTCTGCTCATCCTCTTCGGCAGTATGGCGGCATGGGTAATCAGCAGAAATCATAAGAAAGGCTTGGGCAACCGCTATTTACATGGTATTCATTGCTTCCATGATTATTCCTTTCCAGGTGGTCATGCTTCCGCTTGTATCGACTTTTCGTGACGTGGGAAAGTTCATTGGGATTAGTATGTTACAGTCTGTGCAGGGAATTGTCTTTGCCTATCTCGGTTTTGGCGGCGCGATGACCGTATTTATTCTGACCGGATTTATTAAAGGGATTCCTTATGAACTGGAAGAGGCGGCTGCGATTGACGGATGCTCTCCGGAAGGAACTTTCTTTAAGATTATTTTCCCGCTTTTGCGACCGGTGATTACGACGGTGACGATTTTTAAATGGAATGTGGATTTGGAACGACTATCTTCTTCCGTCTCTGATGCTTGGACAAAACGGAAAGGTGAAGACGCTTCCCGTTGCGGTACAGGCCTTTGTCGGTTCTTACGTTAAGCAGTGGGATCTCATTCTTTCCGCTGCACTGCTGGCCATTTTACCCATGATTATCGTTTTCCTGATTGGACAGAAGCAGATTATGAGCGGAATGGTTGAAGGAGCGGTAAAGGGCTAAAGAAGAGGGCCTTATGGCAAGAATAAAAAGATATTGCGAGACTCGCGAATGTAAGTCCCTCTACCGTATCCAATGTCATTCATAAAAAGAAAAGAGAAAAGTCAGCCCTGAAATCTACAGACGTGTCGAGAAAATTCTGGAAGAAGAACAGTATATGACCCACATGGGGAGCCAGGATAGCTTTCGGCCGGGGGCTCCGGACTGATTGCCCTTATCCTTACGTATAAGAGAATAGAGAAAGAGAGCATTACGGAAGATCCGTTTGTTTCTTCCGTAATCGGTGCAGTGCAGCTTGCTTTGCAGGAGAAGGGTATTTTCTCCTGCTCTACAGCAATCCGGACATGGAGGAATGCGTAAGGATTTCCCGGGAGTGGAACGTGGATGGCATCATCCTTCTCGGGGCAAAGAGAGAAGGATACTATAAGATAAAGGAAAGCCTTTCCGTACCGGTTGTTTCGATCGATACGCCTTTTTTCTGCTGAAGATAAAGACTATGTGAATGTCGGTCTGAAAGACTATGAAGCGGCAAAAGAGATGACGAAGTATCTTCTTTCCATGGGGCACCGGAAGATTGCCTTTTTCTCTCTGACTGAGGGCGGAGAACTTTTGGAAAAGCACTATATTGATAGTGAACGATATCGAGGATATAAAGACGCGATGGAAGAGGAGGGACTTTCTGCCGGAGTCTGGCACAATCTGTCGTTTACGGAAGAATGGAGAAAAAAACAATATCTCTCTTTTTATGAGGAAAAGTTCTTTCATGCAACAGCCTTGTTTGTTACGGCGGATATCATAGCACTTGAGATGATGCGTTTTTGTATGGACAGAGGCATCTCCATTCCGGAACAGCTTTCTATTGCGGGATTTGACGGGATAAAAGCGGGGCGCTGTATGCATCCGATGCTCACCACGATGGAGCAGGATAGCGCGGAAAAAGGACGGAGAGCGGTAAAAGAGTTACTGTCCTTGCTTTCTGCCGGAGCGTGTCTTTTTGCAGACGCAGGGGAGAAGCAAACGGTAGTATCCTGTAAACAGGAGAAAGAAAACAGTGGAAATAAAGTTAGTGAAGTGGAAGGGAAATGTAAGAATATTCTCCTTCCGGCAAAGCTTTTTTTCGGGGAGACGGTGGCTAGAATCTAGGGGACGTGCTTTTAGGCGCGCATTTTATCAATGTAGAGGAGTGGGATGATGAAAAACATGGTGGAAAAGAAGCGGTCGTATACCAGATTTATCCGAGAAGTTTCTGTGATAGCAACGGGGACGGCATCGGAGATTTGAACGGAATTACTTCGAAACTCGATTATCTGAAGGAACTCGGAATCGATGTCATTTGGTTGTCTCCCGTCTATCGCTCTCCCAACGATGACAACGGCTATGATATCTCCGATTATGAGGATATTATGGAAGACTTCGGAAGTATGGCGGACTTTGACCGTTTACTGAAGAGTGCGCATGAGAAGGGACTGAAGATTGTGATGGATCTTGTGGTGAATCACACGAGTGATGAGCACGCGTGGTTCCTCGAGTCCCGGAAAAATGCGGAAAAATGAGAAGCAGGGATTACTATATCTGGAAGAAGGAAGAAAGCTAGTGAAGTTTTCCCCGAAGAGCAGAAGCACTTTGCTTCCGATGTAGTGGAGTATAAGGGAGAAAGTTCCTTCCGCCGAACAACTGGGGTTCCTTCTTCTCCGGCCCTGCCTGGGGATTCTCGGAAGAGACAGGGGAGTTTTTATTTGCATCTTTTTCGAAGAAGCAGCCGGATCTCAACTGGGAAAATGAGAGAGTGCGGAAAGAAGTTTTTCGATATGATGAACCGTTGGTGTGAGAAGGAATCGACGGTTTCCGTATGGATGTGATTTCCCTGATTTCGAAGCCGGAAGGACTCCCGAATCAGCCGATTCCGACCGGTGCCATCTATGGGGATGCCGGACAGGTTTGCGCAAACGGGCCGCACGTCCATGCGTATCTGAAAGAGATGAACCGGAAAGTGCTTTCCCATTATGAGTTTAATTACGGTAGGAGAAACTGCAGGCGTCACCCTGGAAGAAGCAAAGAAATATGCCAATTCCGATGGAACGGAGCTTAACATGGTTTTTCCAGTTTGAGCACGTCGGCTTGATGACAATCCGAAATATGGCTTTAAGTGGAATACGGAGAAGATGTCTCTGGTTTCTTTGAAGAAGAATCTTACGAAGTGGCAGAACGGTTTATATGAAGTAGGCTGGAACAGTATTTTCTTCTGTAACCATGACCAGCCGCGTATTGTTTCCCGTCTCGGAAATGACAGTGATTTATACAGGGAGCGTTCGGCAAAGTGTATTGCCACCTTCCTTCACATGATGCAGGGAACGCCTTACGTATATCAGGGAGAAGAACTCGGCATGAGCAATTATCCGTTTCAGGACTTGTCGGAGTTCCGGGATCTCGAGGTATCAATGCTTTCCACGAACTGACTGAGAAAGCCCATTTGGATCCTGCTGAACTTTTCCCGATGATAGCTTTTAAGAGCAGAGATAATGCACGTACACCGATGCAGTGGGATGATTCCGAGAATGCCGGATTTACGACCGCGACCCCTTGGATCAAAGTGAATCCCAACTATAAGAAAGTGAATGCGAAGGAAGAACTTGCGAGCGGATTCCGTTTTCCATTATTATCAGAAATTGATTTCTCTTCGTCATCACTCTGATTTGATTGTTTATGGCGACTTCCGCCTTTTTGGAGGAGGATCCGGATCTCTTTATTTATGAAAGACATCTGGACGGAAAAGCGCTCCTCTGTGTATGTAATGTTTCGGAAAAAGAAAGAGAGTATACGCCTCCCGCAGAGTTTCAGAACGGACAAGTGTTGATTCAGAATATTCCGGATAGAGATGTGCGTGCCAGGGAAGCTTGCACCGTATGAGGCTTATGTTTTAGCAGTAGAATAAGGAACTTTGTATAGGATGAACCGTTAGTGTGAGAAGGGAATCAACGGTTTCTGTATAGTAGAAAGAGTGAAGGAATGAAAAAAGAGTGGTGGCAGGAGAAGGTCGCTTATCAGATTTATCCGAAGAGTTTTAAGGATACAAAGGGGAATGGAATTGGAGACATCAAGGGAATTATTGAAAAACTCGATTATTTGAAGGAACTCGGAATCGATATCATCTGGATTTCTCCCTGCTTTCTTTCCCCTCTTGCCGACCAGGGCTATGATATTGCCGATTACTACAAGATTGATCCGCGATTCGGCTCCAATGAAGACATGGAGGAGCTGATTTCGAGGCGAAGAAGAGGGATATGTATATTCTCCTGGACCTTGTGGTAAACCATTGCAGTGATGAGCATGAGTGGTTTCGGAAGGCGGTAGCGGATCCGAAGGGACCTTTCGCCAAGTATTTTTACTTTGAAGAGGGAGTAGACGGGCACGAGCCGAACAACTGGCGTTCCTACTTCGGCGGATCGGTTTGGGAAAAGGTGGAAGGAACGGAGAACACCTACTATCTGCATCTTTTCCACAAGAAGCAGCCGGACTTAAATTGGGAGAATCCGGAACTCAGAGAAGAAATCTATAAGATGATTAACTGGTGGCTGGACAAGGGCATAGCCGGCTTCCGTATCGATGCTATTCTGAACATTAAGAAAGTTTTCCCGCTTCGCGGACATGATTTTCCGGTGGATCGGGATGACGGATTGAGCAATTGTACAAGAATGATTACGGAAGCGGAGGGAATCGGTGATTTCCTCGGAGAAATGCGAGATCGTTGTTTTAAGCCGCACCATGCCTTTTCCGTTGGAGAAGTTTTTAATGAAACGGAAGCGCAGATTCCGGAGTTTATCGGAGAAAACGGCTATTTTTCCTCGATGTTTGATTTTCGTGCGCATTCCAGTGCCCGTTCGGAACTTGGCTGGTATGATGCCGGTATCGTGACCCCGAATATGTATCGGGATGCCTGCTTTCTGACGCAGAAACTCGTAAACCCCGTAGGATTTATCTCTACGATTATTGAGAATCATGATGAACCGAGAGGCGTGAGCTTCTATATTCCGAAGGAAGATTTATCCGAGAAGGCAAAGAAGTTCCTTGCTACGATGCAGATGCTGCAAAAGAGGACTTCCCTTTATCTATCAGGGGCAGGAAATCGGCATGGAAAATGTGGTTCTCACGTCCATTCGGGAAGTGGATGACATCAGCACTCTGGATGAATACGAAGTCTGTCTTCGGGAAGGCTTCTCGGAAGAGGAAGCACTCGAATTGTGAACCGCTATTCCAGAGACAATGCACGTACACCGGTACAATGGGACAGCAGTAAGAATGCAGGCTTTACGACAGGAACTCCCTGGCTTCCGCTAAACCCGAATTACAAAAGATCAATGTAGCACAGCAGGAGAAAGACCCCGAATCCGTTTTAGCTACTATAAGAAACTGACCGCATTAAGGAAGAACCCGGAATACAAAGAGACAATGGTTTATGGAGACTTTGTTCCTTTATGGCGGATGAAGATCGCCTGATGGCGTTCTATAGAAAAGGGGAGAAAACCCTCCTTATTCTTGGAAACTACCGAAAAGAAGAACGGGAGCTCGAGCTTCCCGCTCCGGTAAAAAAGCTTGTCCTTTCCAATGCGGAGCCGCGGATTACGGGACGAAAGATTACCCTTTCCGGTTACGAAGCGACTATTTTGGAATTATAACAATAAATGCTTCTTTATGCTGTGCAAGGTCCGTTCCGGGGCACGCTCTCGCTAACCTCGCCACGTAGGGGATACTAAGCGAAAAACAGCAGTTCCTTTGTTTTTCGCAAGTACCCACGGGCTCAGATTACCCCGGAACGGACCTGCACAGCAATTAAGAGCCATTTAGCTTTATTGTTATAATTTCCAAAATATTTCCTCAAAAAGCGTGAAGACACAGTATCTTCACGCTTTTACCATTTTTAAAAACATATTTTTCCCCTACTATAACACTCGTTAAGAGAAAAAGACGGAGCGTCTCAAGGAGAGAGCTTCCATAGAAAAGTTGATAGAGGAGGAAAGAAAAATGAACAGAGGGAGAAAATTTGCAGGGCTTGTTTTATCCGCAATGGTTTTTGGCGCGGTATCCGGAGGAACCATGGTGGGGGTCAATGTTTTATCCAATCAGTATCGAAATGAAGTCCTTTCCGAAACGGCGGATTCCGGAAAGACATCGTCTGATGCGGGAGTTTCAGACCGGCAGAATAGTTCTAAGGCTGAAGAGAAGAGCAGCGGGGTACAGAAGACGGCAAACGGAAAAGAGAGTACGGAGACTTCGGAAACGGTCTCCGGAATTGTAAAAGAAGCCATGCCGGAAGTCGTCTCCATCACGAATACGATTCGTTATCAGCAGTATGGCTACAATATTTTCGGAGAAAGCGGGCAACAGGAAGCCGCTGCGAGCGGTTCCGGTGTGATTATCGGAAAGAATGATACGGAGCTTCTGATTGTGACAAACAATCACGTGGTTGCCGATTCCAGTGCCTTGTCCGTACAGTTTGTGGACGGAAAGTCTTATGACGCGGAAATAAAGGGGACAGACAGCGATGCGGATCTTGCCGTTGTATCCATTCCGCTTTCTTCTTTATCCGAAGAGACTAAGAAGAGCATCAGTTATGCGAAATTCGGAGATTCGGACAGTATCAATGTCGGCGATCAGGTTGTTGCTATCGGAAATGCTCTCGGATACGGGCAGTCCGTCACAACCGGTATCATTTCCGCAAAGAACAGGGATGTCAGTACAAAAGAGGGAAAAGAGGCAGGACTTTTACAGACGGATGCGGCAATCAATCCCGGAAATTCCGGCGGAGCGCTGCTGAATATGCAGGGAGAATTGATCGGCATCAATGTAGCGAAGTATTCCGATACCACGGTAGAAGGAATGGGGTATTCGATTCCGTCTAAGAAGGTGAAGTCGATTGTAGACGGTTTGTCCCAGAAGAAGACCAGGGAGAAGGTCAGTGCGGAAGAAAAAGGTGTGATCGGTATCCAGGGAAAGACCGTGGACAGCAGTATAGCGGAAGCCTACAATATGCCGGAAGGAATTTATGTCTTTAAGATTCTTGATCAGGCAGGAGCGGACAACAAAGCTTTACAGGAGAAGGATATTATCACAAAATTCGACGGACAGTCTGTTTCCAGTCTGGAGGAACTGTCCGGCTTGCTTTCCCGCTATAAGGCAGGGGAAAAAGGTAGAGGTCACCGTGCAGAGGCTTTCCGGAAAAGGGAAATATGAAGAAAAAGACCGTAAGCGTCACTTTGGGGAAGAATAGTCAGACGGAAACAAAAAAACTAGAGATTTTCTTGCGGTAGATCGTGGAATAACGATATGAATTGTATTAATTTATTTTCCTTGCAATGCATTTATTCTTTTGCTAGTATGGTCGAAATGTGTAGAAAGCATATTGCTATACACCGGATATGTAGAAATTGCTATATACAGGACAGGCGGAAAGCAATACGCCGGCAAAACGGCACGAAGGACTAGAGAGAATTTAAGCGGAAATGGAAAGCATTTTTAAGAGGGAAAAAGCACAGAGGAAAGGAAGGAAAGAGAGAGTTTCCTTTCTTCGGATGTGCTTTTTCCTCTCTTCTTTCTTTGCAGTTTACTTTATCGGCGCAGGAAATTCTTTGGCAAATGGAACAAGGACGGATAAAACGGCGATAGCGCTACCGTATATTCCATCGGGGGAAAAGAAGGAAAGCTTTCATGAGTTTATTTGTTATAAAAATCTTTCCTATCCTTCCTCCTTTCCGAATCATTATTATGACGCCTACCTTATTCCGGAAGGGAAAAAGCTGGGAACCATCATCTATGTACATGGAGGAGGCTTTGTTTCCGGAACAAAAGATGTTGTATGGGAGAGTCCCTATTTTTTTAAAATGGTTAAGAGCAGGGATTTCAGGTTATTTCCGTGGATTATGCGTTGGCACCCTGATTATCCTTATCCTACCTCTCTTCACCAGCTGAGTTATTGTGTGCAAAAAATTTTTAGATGAAAAAGTTCGATTGGGTATCGATGCTAAAAAAACTTATTTTTATGGGGGACAGTGCCGGCGCCAGTTTGGCGGGCAGTTCATTTTGACGCAGGTGAATAAGAGCTACGGGAAAAAAATTAGCGGTGCCTTCTTTTGTTTCGGAGAGGGAGGAAAGATTTCGCTTTTATCTCCCTTTCAGGGCTTTTGGATTGTACAAGATTTAATAAGACCGGACTTTTGGAAAATGATGAGAGTTTCCTCGCATGGGAAGAGCGTATTTTAAAGAGAATGATTTTGCTAAAGGGAAGAAAGCCCGAGATACAAATTTGGCCAATTTTTTTAACCAAAGATTTTTCCGCCGACTTTTCTTACGGACGGGACAGTGGGGTCTTTCCGGGATCAGGCTATCGATTTCAAGGAGAAGTGTCAGGCGGTCGGGGTTCCGGTTTGTACCTTTTTTTCCCTGAAGGTGATTTCAAGCATGATTATGAATTACATATGGATACGGCAGAAGCGGAGGAGTCTTTAGAGAAGCAAGTTCATTTTGCAACATTCCTTCTTTCTTAAAGTTCTACCCAGAGTAAAATTTTATCATTTCATCAAAGCCTGAAGTAAATAGGCAGTCGGGAAATCAAGGGCGGAAGTAGAGTAAAAATGCAGCAGGCTAAGGAAAGGCGGAAGTTTTACTGTTCAAGCCGGAGTTCCTATTGTATAATCGTCACTATGATTAAAGACATCCAAAGACAACTAAATCAACTGCAAGTGCTTTTTAGATGCATTGGTCTTGGCATTTTCCTATGCATTGGCTTGGTACTTTGCTATCAAAAATCCTATTTTTTTCCTGAGGGACACGGTGTGCTTTCCGCCGGGTTCTATTTTTCCGTGCTGATTCCGCTGATTCCGGCGTATCTTGTTTTATATTGGATTTTTGGGGCTCTACAGACCGATGCGGACTATCCGAATGAGATCTGCCGTTTTCCGGATAATACAAAGCAATTCCATTGGAATGCTTCTTTCCGCTACCATCCTTTTTGCTTTTTCGAAAAAGCGGATATTTTTGAGCATTATTCTACGAGAATGCTTGGATTCTTCTATCTTTTTCCGTCTTCTTTACTTCTTTTGAGAGATATTCTTTAAGAAAAAAATACTTTCTGCGCTTCGAAAGAGAGGCTTCAATCAAAAACACATTATTTTTAGTGGGATACTCTTCCGTTTCGGATCGTTTTTATTGATCTTTGTAAGAAGAATCCGGATTGGGAGCTATCACATTTACGGCATCGTAGACGATTTGGCGGAGCAGGGTACTGCTTATAGGGGAATCTCGGTTATTGGAAAAAAATCAATAGTCTTCGAACTCTGCTTTCCGGGAATACCATTGATGAAATTGCGATTACTTTGCCTCTGGCAGCCTATGAAAAATTACCAGGGGATTGTTTCCACCTGTGAAAAATCCGGTGTACACACGAAGTTTATTCCTGATTATCAGGAAAATCATTCATTCCAAGCCGATTGCGGAAGATATGGACGGCCTGCCGATTATCAACATTCGGAATGTTCCTTTAACCGAACCGATGAATGCAATGTTAAAAAAAGAATGATAGATATTGCGGGCTCTTTAGTCGGGATTCTTCTTTTTGGCCCTTTGATGATTATTGTGGCAATTCTGATTAAAGCTTGATTCTCCGGGACCGATCATTTTTTTAAACAGGAAAGAGTAGGGCTTCATAATCGTCCATTTATGATGTTCAAGTTTCGTTCCATGAGGGTACAGAAGGATGAGGAGGAAAAAGAAGGCTTGGACTGTGGAGGGGATCCCAGAGTTACCAGAATAGGGAAAATCATTCGAAAAACTTCTATAGATGAACTTCCTCAATTCTTTAATGTTCTTCGGGGGGATATGTCTCTTGTCGGTCCCAGGCCGGAAAGGACACAGTTTGTGGAAATGTTTAAGGAGCAGATTCCGAGGTACATGATTAAGCATCAGGTTCGTCCCGGAATGACCGGATGGGCTCAGGTTAACGGTTTCAGGGGAGATACTTCCATTCCCGGAAGGATAAAATGCGATTTATGGTATATTGAAAACTGGAGTTTCGGCCTTGATATTAAAATTCTCTTTTTAACTGTATGGAAAGGATTTGTTAACAAAAATGCCTATTAATTTTATTGTGTTTTGTGGTAAGATACTCTATCATTCCGTGCGGATGAGAGAAGAGGAGGTTAACTTTGGCATTAGAGCAGAATAAGGGGAGCAGAAGACCCCATGGAGAACAAAAATAAAACTGCGGCTGAAAAGAAGACGGAACTTTAGAGATAGAGAAAGAAAAAAGCTGCATTCGCCATCTTCACAAAGAGAAAGAAAAGCGGAGGATAGGGCATATTCCTTTCGAAGGGAAAGAGGAAGAAAGGCAATATACAAAAAGGCGAAGAACTATTCCGATGAGAAGAGAGAAGGAAAAAGGCGGATTGATCATCTGGATGTTTTGCAGTTGAATTCGCCGAAGGATATAGAAGGGGAATTGGAGGAGGTCTATAATCGGAAAGAAAAGAAGAAAAATCCCGTTGGAAAAAGATTCTTCTTATTTCCGTTATCGAGATCCTGACCTTGATTATCATCTTCTGTACGGCTTATGTGGTTCGTTATATGAACATTAAGCCGGAAGTGGAGTTTAATATTAAAAAAATGTCAAAAACCAGAATATTGATGTGACCAAGCAGGAACAGATGCAGGGGTATTGGAATATTGTGGTTTTCGGAGTAGACAGTCGTGACGGCGGAGTAGGAAGAGGCGCCAATGCCGATGTGCAGATTATTGTCTCTATTGATCGTAAGACCGGGGCAGTGAAGCTGGCCTCCGTATTCCGTGATACTTATTTGAATTTAGCTGCCGGTTCCCGTTTTGCCAAAATCAATGAAGCCTATGCGGATGGCGGTCCGGAGCAGGCGGTTAAGGCTCTGAACAAGAATTTGGATTTGGATATTGAGCACTATGCAACCTTTAACTGGCGTGCGGTTGCCGATGTCATTAGCATGCTTGGCGGTGTGGATATTGATATCACGGACAAGGAATTTAAGTATATGAATGCCTATATTCATGAGACCAGCATTGAATCCAAAGTCAATGTGAAGAATCCAGCGGCGGAGTATATTAAAAAACCGGGAATGCAACATTTAGACGGCGTTCAGGCGGTAGCTTATGCAAGGCTCCGTTATATGGATGACGATTTCACAAGAACGAAAAGACAAAGAGAGGTCATTTCGCAAGTCTTGGCTAACGCAAAGAAGGCGGATTTAGCGACGTTGACCAATGTGATTGATACGGTACTTCCGCAAATTGCATTTAATGTGGATGTGGGAGATATTTTAGAGCTTGCCAAAGGGTTAACCGTTATAATATCGTAGGTTCGGAAGGTTTCCTTATGATTTACGCACGCAGATGATGGGAAAGAAGGAGACTGTGTTATCCCGCTTACCCTTGCTTCCAATGTAACAAAAGCTTCATAATTATCTTTTTCGGGGATGAAGATTATAAGCCAAGCTCCGAGGTATGGACATTTAGTGATAAAATTGCCTCCGATGCACAAAAACTATAAGAGCGGAAGAGGAGAGAAAGCACAAAGAAAAGTCCAAGCATGAGGACGAGGAAGAAGAAACAAAGGAGAAGGAATCTAAGAAGAAAAAGGTGATTCCGATTCCGAGTCCGAGACGAAGAAAAAGAAGTGAAACCGATGCCGACAGCAATATTGTTGAAAATACCAAGTCTTCAGAAGGAAAATCCGGCAGCACGGAGAGCAGTAAAGAGGGCAAAAACGGAAAGAATACGGAAGAAAGTAAGACACAAAGCACAGAGTCCAAAGGCAGGTACCGAGGAAAGCAAAAAGAGTACAGAGGAGAGTAAAAAGTACGGAGGAAAGTAAGAAGTCCGAAGGCGGAAATGGGGCACAGGAACCCAGTATCGGCGGAGGACCGAGTAGTGCGGAAGGAGGAGACGATAGCGCTCCCGGAAAAATTGTGGATTAGTTTTTATCCTTAAATTGGGCAATGTATTACGGATAAAGAAGAAGGGCTGTAAAAAATCAAAATATTTTTCTCACGCAATATAGGTCTGAACTTGGGGCACGCTCGCTAGCTTCGCCTGACTGAGCATGGGCTCGGTAGCCCATTGCTCACTTTTGCTTTTGCGAGCAACTTCCTTCAGAAGTTGGTCTTGTACAGGACAACTTTTCTGATGAAAAGTTTGTCCTTACGTAACGAGATACTAAGCGAAAACTGCGTTTTCTCTTGTTTTTCGCAAGTACCGACGGGCTCAGACTACCCCACATTCAGACCTATATTGCTGAAAATTTATTTATCATTTTGATTTTTACAGCCCTTCTTCTTGCAGAAAAAGGATAAAAAGAAGTGCAGAAAGGATTTAAAAGAAGTCCGAAAAAAAGAATAAAAACAGAAGCGGAGAAAAGTAATGGATAATTATACTAAAACGGGATATGACAAGAGGAGAAAGGGAGTTTTACGGAATAGGAGAAAAATCAGTCTTCTTTATTTACTCTGTATTTTGCTGGTTTATCCGCTTTATTTTAAAAACGGTTACTACGACATCCTGCAGGCTAAGTTTGATTTCTATTGGATCTCTTCCCTGATTTATGTGGCGGTAATGGCAATTTTCGTCATTCTTTATTTCTTTACTCTGAAGAGGGAAATTCGAAAATAAACTGCTGTCTCTCTTTTCTTTCGTATGGAAGGGAAAAGAAAAAGCCTCTCTTCATGACAGATGCCCTCTTTCTTTTGCTTGTTCTCGTTTACGGCATTTCCATGCTCCTTTCCGGCTATATATATGAAGGATTTTGGGGAAGCACCGGAAGGTATATGGGCTTTCTTTTTGGCTCCTGCTCTTTTTAGACTACTTCTTTTTGACTCGTTTTTATCGCTTTAAAAAGGTTCATCTTCTTTTCCTTTCCGCCTCCATTTTCTTACAGGCGAGCTGGGGAATCAGTGATTTCTTTTGGATGAATCTCATGCATTTCTTTGACAAGGTAGAAGATAAGAGTCTTTGGTGCTTCTTTGCCGGAGGAGTAGGAAACGTAAACGGCTACACTTCTTTGATGATCAGTTATACCGGGCTTTTTGCCGGTCTTTTTTTCTCGAGAGAAGGAGAAAAATGGAGGGTGCTCTTTATCTTATTCTATGCCTATACCTTTGCTTGCGGCAATGTATGGGGAAGTGACAATGCGGTTATCGCTATTTTTGTACTTTTTCTTACTCCTGCCGTTTTTGTTTCAGAAATAAAATTTTATCTTTACATTGTATAGACCTGTACATTGTGTTCTTTCTTGTGATGAAAGTGGCGACTGTTTTTATTGCTCCGGAAGGAAATGCCTATCAAGGCAGGGGAAAAGGGCTTCCTTATTATTTTTAGGCTACACTGTACTGCCAATTTTTTGTATTGGCTTTTTCCTCATACTAAGACTTCTTATCATGAAAATGAAGGAAGAGGCTCTAATAAAGATAGTCAAGCCGATTTATATGGTTCTCCTGTTTCTTATTCTGATGACGGTGGTTTTGGTTTTTGTTGATGCGAATGTAACGCATAAATTCGACTTTTTGAATAACTATTCTTCTTATTTTTCATTTTGATGATCATTGGGGAACGGGAAGAGGGTTTATTTGGAAGATGGGAATAGACTTTTTTACCAGAAAAATGCCTTTTTGGCAGAAGTTTTTCGGCTATGGACCGGATAGTTTTTACATGATCACCAATGACCACTATAAATTTGAGGTGAGCCAAAGTGCTTATACTGCGATTGATAATATTCACAATGAATATTTAAATCTTCTTCTTACCGTCGGTGTATTCGGCTTTTATAGTCTCACCTCTTATTCCTCTTTTTCTTGGAAAACGTTGTGGAGCGAAAGATTGGGATAAGGAGGAAAGTTTCCGTGATACTGCGTTTCCCTTGGCAACCGGGCTTTTCTTCTGTGCTATGCATCACAGGCGGTCATTAATATTGCGGTGCCGATAGTTCTTCCGATTATTTTTTTATCCTGTTTTTCTTGGGACTCGGCACAAAACGTCGTATGCAGGAGTGTTCTGGTGACATTGCCTCTTAGGGAATGGAATGATTTTTTTATATGGGTAAGATGGAGAAAAACACCCCTTTTTTGGAAAGAAGCGGGACTGTTCCGATGGTTTATCGGAGCAGTCCCGCTATTCTGTACATCTCTTTGTGTTTTTAAAACTGAATTTTTAGGAAAGACGATGTAGCGACAAGGAAAACCTCGCCTTTTATTCCTCCGGTTCAATCAGACCATAACTCTTAGTCTTCCTTTTATAGACAACATTGACTTTTCCGGAATCTCCATTTAAGAAAACGAAGAAGTTATGCCCTAAAAGTTCCATTTGCAGGCATGCCTCTTCCGGCGTCATGGGTTTTTAAATCAATTTGCTTTGTACGAACGATTTTGATTTCTTCCTCATCATAGCTTTTCCTGTTCTTCTAGGAATTCCGGAGTGAAAGAGGAGGACTGATGTCTGGCTACCAGCTTATCTTTGTACTTTCGAATCTGCCTTTCTAGAAACATCTACGACAAGATCAATGGACTGATACATATCCTCGGTAGATTCTTCAGCACGGATTACGCTGCCTTCACAGGAATGGTAACCTCGATTTTCTGCATATCCTTCTGCGTGGAAAGAGTTACATTACAAGGTGTATCCGCCTGGAAAAACTTATCCAGCTTTCGAGCTTCTTCTCCACCATATTTTTCAAATCCTTCCGTAAGACTAATGGTTCTTCCTGTAATGCTAAATTTCATAAACGAATCCTTCCTTTCTTTTTTTCTTTTAAGAAGAAGAATCTTCTTAAAAGGATTATAGCATTTTATAAAAAAAGGAAACAAAATCCAAAGTTTAAAAGAGGAATTTCACAAAAAAATTCATGTCTTAAAAAGATTCTGTTTTTAAGCAGATTTCACTTCACAGCATTTTCACTGCTTCTTTCTTGCTAAAGAACGGGAGTAATGGTAAACTCTATGAGTTATAGATTTATACAGGCCATACTACTGCTGTATGGAGAAGGAGTATAGAAGAATGAATCTTTTTGAAAGAGTATTTGGAACACATTCTAGTAGAGAGTTGAAGCTGATACAACCGAAGGTAGATAAAATCCTTTCTTTACAGGAAACTATGGCGGCAATGTCTGACGAGGATTTAAAAGCACAGACGGGAAAATTTAAGGAGAGACTGTCTCAAGGGGAGAGTCTTGACGATCTTCTTCCCGAGGCGTATGCAACGGTCAGGGAAGCGGCAAAGAGAGTTCTCGGGATGGAGCATTTCCCGGTTCAGCTTATCGGCGGTGTGGTTTTGCATCAGGGTCGAATAGCGGAAATGAAAACCGGTGAAGGAAAGACTTTGGTTTTCTACCTGTCCGGCATATCTCAATGCATTAACGGGTGAAGGTGTGCATATTGTAACGGTAAATGACTATCTTGCCAAGCGAGACTCGGATTGGATGGGACAGGTTCATCGTTTCTTGGGACTTACTGTCGGGACGGTTTTGAATGAAATGTCTACGGAAGAGCGTCAGGCTGCCCTACGCGTGCGACATTACTTATGTAACGAACAATGAACTCGGATTTGATTATCTTCGTGACAATATGGCGATTTACAAAAATCAGCAGGTTTTACGAGGATTAACATACTGTATTATCGATGAGGTGGACTCTGTTTTTAATCGATGAGGCAAGAACACCGCTTATTATCTCCGGACAGTCCGGAAAGTCTACAAAGCTCTATGAGCTTTGCGATATTTTGGCAAGACAGCTCGAAAGAGGAGAGGAATCCGCCGAGTTTTCCAAAATCAATGCTATTTTGGGAGAGGAAATCGAGGAAAGCGGAGACTTTATTGTTAACGAAAAGGAAAAAACGGTAAACCTTACGCAGCAGGGTGTAGAGAAAGTAGAAAAGTATTTTCATATTAACAACCTTGCCGATGCGGAGAACCTCGAGATTCAGCATAATATCATCCTTGCTCTTCGGGCAAACAACCTTATGCAGAGGGATGTGGATTATGTCGTAAAGGATGATGAGGTTTTGATTGTCGATGAATTTACCGGACGTATTATGAATGGTCGCCGTTACTCCGACGGTCTTCATCAGGCGATTGAAGCGAAGGAACATGTGAAGGTAAAGAGAGAGTCAAGGACTCTGGCAACCATTACCTTCCAGAACTTCTTCAACAAATTTAAGAAAAAGGCCGGAATGACCGGTACCGCACAGACGGAGGAGAAGGAGTTTCGAAACATCTATTCCATGGACGTTATCCAGATTCCGCCCAATAAACCGGTACAGAGAGCAGATTTAGATGATGCGGTATATAAGTCCAAGAAAGAAAAGTTTGAGGCGGTTGTCGATGAGATTGAGGCAATCCATGAGACCGGTGCCCCTGTACTTGTAGGTACCATAGCGATTGAGACTTGAGCTTTTTGTCCGGCATGCTGAAAAGGCGTGGGATTAAGCATAATGTCTTAAATGCGAAGTTCCATGAGCAGGAGGCGGCAATTATTGCGGAAGCTGGCGTTCACGGTGCGGTAACTATTGCGACCAATATGGCCGGACGTGGTACCGATATTAAGCTGGATGAGGAAGCAAGAGCGGCAGGCGGTCTTCATATCGTAGGTACGGAGCGACATGAATCGAGACGTATTGATAATCAGCTCCGCGGACGTGCGGGAAGACAGGGAGACCCCGGGCAGTCTCAGTTTTTTTATTTCCTTGGAGGATGACCTTATGCGTCTCTTCGGATCGGAAAGACTGATGGGGATGTTTGAGGCTCTGGGAGTTCCTGACGGAGAGCGGATTCATCATAAGATGCTTTCCAATGCGATTGAAAAGGCACAGGAGAAGATTGAGTTAAACAACTATGGAATCCGTGAGAATCTTCTCAAGTATGATGAAGTAAACAATGACCAGAGAGATGTGGTTTATGCGGAAAGAGAGAAGGTACTTGAGGGAGACAATATGCGTCCGCTCATTACCCGTTTTATTACCGATATTGTGGATTTCTATGTTAATGAAAATATTGTGGACAGTGACAGTCCTAAGGACTGGGATTTCCAGGGCTTAAATGATACTCTGATGCAGATTATTCCTTTGGGAAAATTAAGTTTTTCCGAGGAAGAGTTTAAGGATATGACCAGAGATGAGCTGGCACAGAAGTTAAAGGAAAGAGCAATTCGTCTTTACGAGGAAAAAGAAGCGGAATTCCCTGAATCCGGAGCAGATGCGAGAGGCGGAGCGCGTTATTCTCTTAAAGGTCATGGATCAGAAATGGATGAGCCATATCGATGATATGGATATTCTTCGTGACGGAATCGGCTTGCAGGCTTACGGTCAAAAGGATCCGCTTGTAGAGTACAAGATTGCCGGTTATGAGATGTTCCAGGAGATGATGAGAAGCATACAGGAAGAAACGGTACGTGTGCTTTATCAGATAAAAACTCGAGCAGAAGGTGGAAAGAGAGCAGGTGGCGAAAGCCTCTTGCGACAAACCGTGATGAGTCGGCGGTAAGAGCACCGAAGATGAGAGAAGGCAGAAAGATTTATCCGAACGATCCCTGTCCCTGCGGTTCCGGAAAGAAGTATAAAAATTGCCACGGACAGAATATTTATCAGAAGGAGAAGTAGAACGCTTTCCGACTTTGATAGAGAGGAAGAAGTGACAAAGAAAGGGAGGAGCCTCTGTGATTGAATTTGAGCAATTCAAATCGGAATTAAATACGAAGGAAGAGCCGCTTAAACAATTAGAGCAGGCTCTGGACTTGGACAACAAGAAAAAAGAATTGCAGAGCTGGACAGAATGATGGAAGAGCCGGATTTCTGGGCGGATGCGGAAAAAGGGAAATAAGCTATCTACGGAGGCGAGTCACTTTAAAGGATGAGGTGGAAGGTTTTTTTAAAGCTGAAGGAAGACTACGAGGATATTGATGCCTTGATTCAGATGGGAAAGGAAGAAGAGGATGCCTCCGTGATTCCGGAAATCAAAGAGATGCTGGCACGTTTCTCGGAAGAACTGGAAAACATGAATACGACGCTTCTTCTTTCGGGAGAGTATGACAGTATGAATGTCATTCTTCGCTTAAATGCCGGAGCAGGCGGGACTGAGGCGAACGACTCGGGCGGGCATTCTTTACAGGATGTATACCTGTTGGGCGGAGCGCCACGGATTTTCCGTAAAGATTCTGGACTATCTGGACGGAGATGAGGCGGGAATTAAGTCCGTCACCATGGAAGTGGTGGGGCAGTATGCCTACGGTTACCTTCGCTCGGAGTCCGGAATTCATCGCTTGGTGCGGATTTCTCCCTTCAATGCGCAGGGAAAGAGGCAAACCTCCTTTGTTTCCTGTGACGTGATGCCGGATATTGAGACGGACATTGACATCGATGTGAGAGAAGAGGACATTAAGATGGAGGTTTTCCGTGCTTCCGGCGCCGGCGGACAGCATATCAACAAGACCTCCTCCGCAGTGCGTTTGATTCATATTCCAAGCGGTTTTGTGGTAGCCTGTCAGGAGGAACGTTCCCAGATTCAAAACAAGAATAAGGCGATGCAGATGCTGAAAACGAAGTTGTATTTAAAGGAGAAAGAGGAGCAGGAAGCGAAGCTTGCCGGCATTCGAGGAGAAGTGAAGGATAACGGCTGGGGCTCTCAGATTCGTTCTTATGTCTTGCAACCTTACAGAATGGTGAAGGATCTCCGTACCGGAGAAGAGACGGGGAATACCGATGCGGTATTGGACGGAGACATCGACCGATTTATTACGGCATATCTTAAAATGGATGCAGCTCGGATGTCCGGACAGAAAAGTTTCGAAATGATTAGTACAGATTTATTTGCTAAGGCAAGTTGTGAATGAAGAAGAGAAAATCGAAAATCACTTTTCTAAAACAGATAAAATATATAGAAAAAGGGGTAGAGGCATGAAGATTGCCATTATGGGATTCGGGACAGTCGGATCCGGAGTAAAAGAAGTATTGGAATTAAACCGTGAACAAGTAGAAAAAGGCGGAGATAAGATTGAAATCAAGTATATTTTTGGCACGAAGAGAGCATATCCCCGAGTGTTCCCTGATGAGCTCATCACGACGGACTTTTTCCGTGATTGAAAAGGATCCGGAAGTAGAGCTTGTGGTGGAGGCGATAGGCGGTATCCATCCTGCTTATGAATATATCATGAGTTGTCTGGAAAAGGGAAAGCATGTGGTAAGTTCCAACAAGGCGGTAGTGGACGCCTGCGGGTCGAAGCTCATGCGTACGGCAAAGGAGCATAACTGTAATTTCTACTTTGAAGCCTCCGTAGGTGGCGGAATTCCGGTTATTCGTACCCCTTTATCATAATTACGCAGGGGAAAATGTGACGGAGATTACCGGTATTTTAAACGGAACCAGTAATTTCATCTTAAGTAAAATGAAGGATGAGGGCTCCACCTTTGCCGATACCTTAAAGGAAGCACAGCGGCTCGGCTATGCGGAAAAGGACCCGTCCGCCGATGTGGACGGCTTTGATACCTCCAGAAAAACCGCGATTCTCTCTCCATGTCCTCCGGTATGCGTTGCCGTCACGAAGATATTCATACGGAAGGTATCCGGAAATTTCGGATATGGATATGGCCTATGCGAAGCAAATGGATTACCATATTCGTCTTTTGGGCTCCGTAGAGACGGTGGAGGATAAATATTTTTGCCTATGTTGCCCCCATTATGGTGGGAAAGGATGATCCGCTTTACTTTGTAAACTGGGGTGTATAACGGCATTCGTATTGTGGGAAATTGCCTGGGAAATACCATGCTTTACGGAAAAGGCGCAGGAAGCTTCCGACAGCCAGTGCAGTGGTTTCCGACATTATTGCGGCGGCAAGGCATAAGAACCATTTTCAGGGAATCGGCTGGTCGGAGAAGATGATTGAAATTGAGCCGATGGGCTCCAACGCTTTCCGGTATTTTCTTCGTATCGAAGGAACGGCTGAGGGGATTCAGAAGGAGCTGAAGTCTTACTTCTTGGATGGGGAGAAGCGCTAAGCCAATCGTGTTGAAGGGTAGACAGGATGAGTTTGCTATCGTATCCGACATTTTATTTGAAGAAGATTTCTTGGCAAGGCTGAGAGGCTTTGAGGAAGAGACGGGGAGAAGAGTCTTCCATTTCATTCGTATGAAGGGAATGGCGGAGGAATAAAGAGATAGGGGCTGTAAAAATCAAAATAGTTTTTAGCAATATAGGTCTGAACTTGGGGCTCAGACTACCCCTCATTCAGACCTATATTGCCGAAAATCTATTTATTATTTTGATTTTTACAGCCCCATTTTTTTCATAAAGAATACAGAGAAGAAAGAAAAAGGGCTAAGAGAACGGAAGTTTTGCTCCGGGGTATAGTTCCTAAAGGAATTTGCCGGACAAAAATAAGCCAAGAGGTAGAAATAATGGAAATTTGGGAAAGCGAAAGGGAAGAGGAGAGCTTTCAGATTGCAAAAAAAGCTTGGAGAAAAAGCAAAAAAAGGGAGATCTATTGTCTCGAAGGAGAGCTCGGAACAGGCAAGACGGTTTTTGCAAAGGGTTTTGCGAAGGGACTCGGGATAGAAGAAATTGTGGATTCTCCGACCTTTACTATTGTAAAAGAGTATCAGGGAAGAGAAAAGCTTTACCACTTCGATGTTTATCGAATTGAGGATATTGAGGAACTGCAGGAAATCGGCTTTTCGGAAATGATTAGCGGGGATGCGATTTGCCTTATCGAGTGGGCGAGTCAGATTGAGGAAGAAATTCCGGAAAATGCCAAGTGGATTACTATAGAAAAGGACTTGGAAAAAGGCTTCGATTATCGCAGGATTTGTATGGGAGAGAAAAAATGATCAGTTTAGGAATAGATGCTTCCGGAAAAGTGGCCGGTGCAGCTCTGGTTCGGGATGGAGAGCTTCTTGGAGAGATTACGCTTTGCCTCGGACTCACGCATTCGGAAACCCTCCTTCCTGCCTGTATTTCCCTCTTAGAGCAGGCAAAGCTTTCCATCGAGGAAATTGATTTGATTGCCTGTACGAAGGGACCCGGATCCTTTACGGGATTACGCATTGCCGCAGCCACGGCAAAGGGACTTGCCTTAGAGAGAAGGATTCCGATTCTCGGTATCAGCACCTTGGAGATGCTGAAGGAAAACGTAAGCTATATCCCGCTTCCTATCCATGTGATTTTGGACGCAAGAAGAGGACAAGTATATACGGGAAGCTATCTGGGAGAAAAGCTTCTTCGGGAGGAGCAGGCTAGCCCTCTTTCCGAGGTGCTGGAGTTCGCAAAGTCTTTAGAGGGAAAACAGATTTTTCTCGGTGACGGCGTGCTTCGCTATAAAGAAGAGATTTGTGCTGTTTTTGGGGAAGAAAGACTGATTTTTTTCGGAGGGCTCTTCCCTTTTTGCAAAGAGCTTCTTCCCTCACGCTTTTAGCGGAAAAGAAGTGGAATGCGGGCGAGAGAAGAATTTCATCTGAATATTTACGAAAGCCGCAGGCGGAGCGCCAGAAAGAGGCGGGAGAACTGAAGGATTTTCAGATTATTGAGGAAGAGTGTGCGGAGAAGGTTGGAAAGACGGAAGATCGCTGAGCGCGAAAAACTATCCGGTCTAGTGCTTTTATAGAGGAGGAAAATGCTGTTTCGGGAAATGCAAGAGGCGGATTTGGAAGAAATCTTGCTTTGGATCAGGGAGATTTTTCGCACCATGGCATACAGCGAGCAGGGATTTTTTCTATGCGCTTTCAGGAAAAATTCGATAAGGCGCTCGTTCTTGTTGAGGAAGAAGAAATCATAGCCTACGGCATTTTTTTCGTCTGCTCGGAACGGAAGCGGAGCTGGAGAGCATTGCAGTGAGAAAAGAGCATAGAGGAAAAGGCTATGGGCGTCTGCTTCTGGAAAGAATTTCTCCATATTGGAAAAAGGAAGGCGTAGGAAAGGTATTTTTAGAGGTGAGAGAGGGGAATCTCCCGGAAGGGGTCTATATGAAGCGCTGGGACTTTCAGACCTTCGGAAGAAGAAAGGACTACTACCGGGATCCTGTAGAGGATGCTCTTCTTATGGAAAGGATTATAGAGTAAATGTTGGAATTAAGTTTACTGGGAACCGGAGGCATGATGCCGCTTCCGAAGAGATGGCTTACGAGCCTTATGGCGCGCTCAAACGGCTCCAGTCTTTTGATAGATTGCGGTGAGGGAACACAGATAGCCATGCGCGAAAAGGGCTGGAGTCCCTATCCGATTGATACGATTTGCTTCACGCATTATCATGCGGATCATATCTCGGGACTGCCGGGAATGCTTCTCAGCATGGGAAATGCGGAGAGAACGAAGCCGGTTCGTCTGATTGGTCCCAAGGGGCTAAAGAGAGTGGTGGACGGTCTTAGAATGATTGCCCCGGAACTTCCTTTTTCCTTAGAGTATGTGGAAATTGCGGGAGAAGTCGAAACTTTTCAATCGGAGAGCTTTGTAATAGAAGCCTTCAAGGTGCAACACAGTATTCCCTGCTACGGCTACCGTCTTTCGATTCCGAGAAAAGGGAAATTTTCCGTGGAAAGAGCGGAGGAGCAGGGGATTCCGCTTCGGTGCTGGAACAGACTGCAGCATGGAGAAACGGTGGAATGGGAAGGCAGGATTTTCACCCCCGATATGGTGATGGGAGAGGCGCGAAAGGGTATTTCCGTAGTATACTGTACGGACACAAGACCGATTGCGAGAATTTCCGAGATGGCTAAGGGTGCGGACTTATTTATCTGCGAAGGGATGTACGGCGAAGAGGATAAGGCCGGCAATGCCAAAAAACATAAGCATATGACCATGGAAGAGGCGGCGAGGCTCGGAAGAGAAGCGGAGCCGAAAGAGATGTGCTTACCCACTATTCTCCGTCCGAGCTTTACCCCGAGCAATATAAGGATAAGTTTAAAGACATCTTTCCGGTCAAGTTTGCAAAGGACGGTTGGAGCCGGGAAATTCTTTTTGAGGATTAGTTTTTGGAGGAAAAAATGCAGGACATACTGCTTCTGGGAATAGAAACGAGTTGTGACGAGACTGCGGCAGCTGTCGTGAAAAACGGAAGAGAGGTGCTTTCCAATGTCATCTCTTCTCAAGTGGCGCTTCATGCGGAATTCGGCGGGGTGGTGCCGGAGATTGCCTCACGAAATCATCTGGAGAAAATAGACGAGGTTATTCGGCTCGCAGTGAAGGAGGCGAGAGTAGGCTTTTTCCGACTTGTCGGGATTTCCGTCACGGTGGGACCGGGGCTTGTCGGGGCACTGCTTGTCGGTGTTTCGAGGCAAAGGCTCTTTCTTACGCTTCTAAAAAGCCGCTCATTCCCGTGCATCATATTGAGGGGCATATTGCGGCAAATTATATTTCTCATGCGGATTGTAAAGCCGCCCTTTGTCTGCCTTGTGGCAAGCGGCGGGCACAGTCATTTGCTCCTTGTGGAGGATTACGGGAAGATTAAAATCTATGGAAGAACGAGAGATGATGCTGCGGGAGAAGCCTTTGACAAGGTGGCTCGTGCGGTGGGGCTCGGATACCCCGGCGGGCCGAAGCTGGAAAAGATGGCGAAAGGAAGGGAATCCCTGATGCCTTTTCATTTTCCGACGGCGAAAATGGAAGACTCTCCCTATGACTTCAGCTCTTTCCGGTGTAAAATCAGCCGTTTTAAATGAGATGAACAGGAAGAAGATGCTTTCGAGGAAGTGCATGTGGCGGATCTCTGTGCTTCTTTTCAGGAAAAATGTGACCGAGGTGCTTTCGGAAAAGGCTATTCTCCTCTGTAAAGATCTCGGTGTTTCCCGATTTGGCCATTGCCGGCGGTGTTTCCGCAAACGGAAAGCTTCAGGGAGAAAATGCAGGAAAAGGCGGAGAAGGAAGGAATTTCTTTTTACTCTCGAAGATCATTCTCTGCACCGACAATGCAGCTATGATTGCGGCAGCAGCTATTATGAGTGGAAGAACGGAAACTTTGCCGACTATTCGATAAATGCCTATCCTTCCCTTTCCCTCACGGAGGGCTAAACCGACAGAGGGTACAGGCAGGGCAGGGAAGCCGTTCCGTAAAATGGGATGCCTATACTGCCCTGTAAAAGGAGAAGGAGATCCTGTTCTATAAAGGGAGAAGGATAGACTGTGCAAAAAGACCAAGAAGAGCCATTCAATAAAATGGAAAGCAAGTATTTGTGAATAGGCCGGGGAGAAGAAAGAATGGAAGAAAAAGAAAGCCGTAACGGCCGTAATCCTTATGGCGGGGTCCGGAAAGCGGATGCACACGGAAGAAAAAAAGCAGTTTCTGCCTTTTCACGGGAAACCCCTCTTTTATGCTTCGGTAGAGCGTTTCCTCGCTTGGAAGCCGTGCAGAGAAATTCTTCTTGTAGTGGGAAAGGAAGAGCTTAAGGAGATAGAGGCTTAATTCTGAAAGAGGAGTGGGGAAGAAGGAAAGCTGTAAGAATAGTTCCAGGGCGGAGAGGAACGTTTTGATTCCGTTTACCATGCTGTTCAATATATGGAAAGATGCGGAAATCGAGAGAGTTTGTTGTATATTCACGATGCGGCACGTCCTTTTTTTACGGAAGATTTGTTGGAACGCCTTACTTGGCTAAAGAGCGGTCCAAGCGATTATTCCTGTCTTCCCGTTAAAGATACCGTTAAAATTGTGGAGGAAGGTTTTGTGAAAAAGAGCTTGGAGAGAAGAATGCTCTTTTCTGTGCAGACTCCGCAGGGTTTTTGAATTTACATTAATTCATGATTGTTATAAAAAGTTCATGCCGCATAGAGAAGAATGGAAAGAAAGAATAACCGATGATTCTATGCTGGTAGAAGAATTTTTCGGAGGAAAAAAAGTGCTTATGATTCCGGGGGAAGAGGACAATCAAAAAGATTACGGTAAAGGAAGACTTAAAACTGCTCACAAAAGACTGATTTTATTTTTTTCAGAATGGAAGCTTAAAGCCTTAAAAATTACAAAATTGCTTAAAAGTTAAAATTTTTGATTTACAACTTTACATTCTAAATAAGTGATTTTAAAATAACAAATAGCTGTTAAACAATGCCTAATGACAAATTTTATGAAGGATAGATATGGACACGAAGAAGAAAACTAAAAATTTATGTACAGATGCTGGGGGATTTTCTCTGACAGTAGGAGATAAAATCTTAGATTTAGGTAACAATAGTAAGGCCAATTTTTTGAAGCTGACGGAAATTGTTATGTTAAGAGGATTTAGTGGAGTCTCCAAGCGTGACTTGATAGACGGGATTTTTTTGGCCATAAAAGCTCTTTTTGGATGAAAATAACAGTTTGAACAATCTGCTTCATCAGGCAAGAACCCAGCTCAAAAGGCGGGAATGCCGGGGAAAAAGATTATTGACGGAAAAAGAGGGGTATATGCACCTGAAATTCATCCTGATTATGAGTATGTTCTGGACGTGCAGGAGTTTGAAGATATTTGCATAAAGGCCAAGAATGAAAAGAAGGAAGAAAAAAAGCTTAGCCTTTACCGAAAAGCCTTTGCTGTATATAAAGGAGAGCTTTTACCCGAGTTTGCAACGGACTACTGGGTTATTTTTAGAGAGCGTTCGTTTGAAAAGACTCTATGATGATGTTATTGATTTCCTGGGCAAGCACTATAAGAACAAGGAAGAGTATGAGGCGCTTTTCGGGCTCTATGATAAGGCAAACAAGATTTACCCGGACAACGGCTGGCAGATTGAAATGATAGACGCCTTGATTCTTAGAAAAGATTATAAGACGGCGTATGAGCTCATACCAAGTGTGCCCATTACTATCAGGACGAGCTGAGGTTCCTATTCCTGAAGCACTTCGCTCCTGTTATGACAGGCTTTCCGACAATGTTCGGGTAGTGACGGATGACATACGGCAGATTCAAGCCAATATCGTCCGAAAGGATGAGAAGCTGAAAAGTGAGATGGGTGCGAAAAAGCTTGGGGCTTATCTTTGTCCTTTCACCAGTTTTTATCGATGTTTATCATGTCTTGAGAAGAAATCTGGAGAGAAGAGGTTCTTCCATTTTCATGATGCTTTTGCACCTTGGTGGATTATGAAGGAAAACCGATTCATAATCAGGACAAGTTAAATGCCAGAGCGGAGATTCTCGAGCAGTCTCTCGAGGGACTCCGGAAGGGGATGTTTATACCAAGTATTCTCCGTCTCAATATTTAATCCTTTTGATCGGAACAAAGAGAGAAGATTGTGCGATTATTTACCAGAGAATTTCCAGAAGAGTGAAGGAACTTGCCGGTTCCCGAGCGGAATTCCGTTACCGTATCGTTTCTCTAGCGGAGATACCGGGGATTTTGGAGAAAAACAGTCGGTTGAGGATTGATTTCCGAGCGATGAAAAAAATAAAATATACTTTTTGCTTGACAGCGATTTGCTGATTTGCTAATATAAACATTGCATTTCGCAGGCGTGCGTAGCTCAGTTGGATAGAGCGTCTGGCTACGGACCAGAAGGTCGTGGGTTCGAATCCTGTCGCACGCATAGAAGAGACTCTTTGCATAAAGGGTCTCTTTTCTTTTGAGGCGGTAATAACTCATAGAATGAGAAGAGTATTACAAGGATTACAAGAGATTATTTGGATTACAGGAGATTATATAGATTGCAAGGCATTGCAAGAGATTGCATTGCGAGAGATTTTATTTTGCAAGAGATTTTTATTTTGATACTTGCAATTTGGATAAGAGCATGCTAGAATCTTTCATAGTATTTCATTGTTGTGACTTGGAAAGGGCAAGCGTTGGCTTTGCTCTTTTAACAATAAGGAGTGAAATTTCATGGAAACAGAGAGAACGAAAGCATATCTGGAAGAAATCCTTCCTTCTATGGGATATGTTTTAGACAGTGTGACATTTACGGAGGAAACGGGAATGCATTATCTTCGTGCCTTTATATACAGGGCGGACGAAGAGGATATGACGGTCAATGACTGTGCGATGGTTTCCAGAAGGCTCTCCAAGTGGTTGGATCAGGAAGACTTTATTGAAGAAGAGTATATCTTGGAGGTTTGTTCCTTAGGGATTCAAGGACAATCCTTCCGACAGTGAAGCTGCGTTTGAAGAGGACATAGAGGAATAAGAGGGAGTAGAGCGATGAATAATGAGGAATTAAGATTGGCGCTGGATTTGTTGGAAAAAGAAAAAGGAATTTCCAAACAAGCTATTATTGAGGCTATTGAGTTGTCTTTACAGACGGCTTTGTAAGAATCATTTCGGTTCTTCGGACAATGTAAAAGTCAGCATGGACCTGAAAAACAGCGGCTTTACCGTGATTGCGGAAAAACGGTCGTAGAAGTAGTAAATCACCCCAATCAGGAAATCAGCTTTGGAGGAGGCAAGAAATATTGATGCGAGATACTCTTTAGGGGACATCGTTCAGGTTCCGATAGACTCCAAGGCTTTCAGCCGTATTGCGGCGCAGAATGCGAAGGGAGTAATCGTCCAAAAGATTCGGGAAGAAGAAAGAAAGATTCTCTACGAAGAGTATTATTCCATGGCTAAAGAGAGTAATCTCCTGGAGTTGTGGAGAAAGATACGGGCAGAGCGCTCATTGTGAATTTAGGGCAAGGTAGACGGGTTATCTCTGCAGAGGAGAGCAAATCAAAGGGGAAAAGATTCTCCCGAATCAGAGAATTAAGGTTTATGTTGTGGAAGTGAAGGATAATCCGAAGGGGCCGAAGCTGATTCTTTCCAGAACGCACCCGGAGCTGGTGAGAAAACTGTTTTATGAAGAAGTGGCGGAACTTAAGGACGGCATTGTAGAGATTAAAGCTATAGCCAGAGAGGCGGGTCTCGTACTAAAATGGCCGTTTTATCGCACGATGAGGATGTTGACGCTGTCGGCGCATGTGTAGGTTTTGAAACGGAACAAGAGTCAATGCTATAGTGGAAGAACTTCGGGGAGAGAAGATTGAGTATCATTAATTATGATGAAAAATCCGGCCTACCTCATTGAAAATGCGCTTTCTCCCGCCAAGGTTATAGCGGTAATTGCGGATCAGGATAATAAGGATGTTTTAGTCATTGTCCCGGATAACCAGCTTTCTTGCTATCGGTAAGGAGGGTCAGAACGCACGTCTGGCTGCGAAGCTTACCAATTATAAGATTGACATTAAGTCGGAACTCGCAGGCACAGGAGCAGGGAATTTTTGATGAAATGGGGATTGATTATCACGGAGAAGACGAAGTGATGAGGAAAATGAGGAGCACCCGGACGACTATACGGAAGAGGAACAGGAATAGTTTTTAGAAGTACTCTGGAGGTAAAATGAAAGTAGAGCCTTTATGTTCTTGCATAGCATGTAATGAAAAAGAAAGCGAAAAAGATCTTCTACGCATTGTTAGGGAGAAGACGGCGTATATTGTCTGGATTTAAGCGGAAAAAAAGAACGGAAGAGGGGCTTATCTTTGTCCAAGGATTTCCTGCTTGGAAAAGGCGGAGAAAAAGGAAAGGCTTTTTCAGAGCTTTTTAAGGAAAATATTCCTGAGGAAAGCTTAATGAAGCTGAAGGAGGAAATTAAAAATTGCAGAATAGAGTTTTATGGTTTAATCGGACTTGCGATGAAGGCGGGAAAGATTAAAGCAGGGGAGTTTTCCGTGGAGAAATCCATCAAAGAGGGTAAAAGGCAAAAGTTGTGTTTGTAGCGGAAGATGCCTCTGAAAACACGACAAAAAGTTTAATAACAGTTGTTTTTACTACAAAATTCCCTTTTTATCAATATGGGAAAAAGAGGAGCTCGGGAAAATTATCGGTAAGGAAATGCGTTCTTCTCATCTATAGAGGATGAAGGCTTCGGGGAGAGAATAGTCGGGATTATGAATGGAGGGAATGCGAATGTTAGAGGAGAATAAGGCAAAAGGCAGTGCAGAAAAAGGAAGAAGGGTACGGTCAAGAAGAAAAATTGGCTGTGGTTTTTCCATTCTCAGAAATTTGTCAATCATAAAAACCACCCTCTGAGTGGTAAATTTTCAGATAAAGACAAGAAGGCGAAAGAAGGCAAAGAGGCGACAAAGAAGGAGGAAGAGAAGAAGTCTCCTAACGGAAGACCGCTTCCTCCCGGGAAACGGCAAGAGTGACGCCCTCTTAAGGCCTTAAATGCCATTCAGAAAAACAGGCGGAAGAAGAAAAGAGGCTCGAGGGAAGAAAAGAATTCTTAAGGAAGAAAGGGAAAGAGAAGAGGCCAGAAAGAAAGAAGCGGAAGAGGCGGCAAAGAAGGCGAGGGAAAAGTCTTCGGATAAGGAAAAATACGGAAAAGAAAAGCTCCGGCATTTCCTAAAACAGAGAAAACCCCTGTCACGAAGAATTTTGGAAAGGATAGTGAGAAAAGAGGCGGATTTTTCAAGGAGGAAGACAAAAAGCCCTTTTTGAAGGAAGAGGCAAGGCTACAAGCGGGGAAAGAAGGCGGCTGCACCTCCTTTACTTCGAAATTGTGGAGAAGCAGAGTCGCGTAAAGCATGACGCCGTGAAACCGCAGAAGAAAAACTTACGGGAAGCAGAGCTTTGAAAATGAAAAAGGCAACAATTTCCCAGAAAAACAGAGCGCAGAGAAAGCAGAACAAGTACGGCGCAACACAATCCTACGAGAGAGATGATCAGGTTAAGGTAAAGAAGACAGGAAAAGGTGCCTTTATTAAGCCTGAAGTAGTGAAAACAGTGAAGAAACTATTAGGTCTATTACCCTTCCGGAAGTCATTACGATTAAAGAGCTTGTGGAAAAAGATGAAACAGAAGTCAGCCGACATTATCAAAAGCTCTTCTTAAAAAGGACAGATTGTAACACTGAACACGGAACTTTCTTATGAAGAAGCGGAAAATATTGCGGTAGAATACGATATTCTTTGTAGAAATGGAAGAAAAAGTCGATGTCATTAAGGAATTGGTACAGGATTCCGAGATCGACGAGGAGAAGGACTTGAGTCTCGTCCGCCTGTCGTTGCTGTAATGGGATCACGTTGACCATGGTAAGACTTCATCCTGGATGCGATTCGAAACACGAATGTAACGAGTAAGGAACATGGCGGAATTACCCAGTCCATCGCGCTATCAGGTTTCCGTTAAGGTAAACGGAGAGCCGAGAGTAATCACTTTCCTCGATACTCCTGGACATGAAGCCTTTACCGCCATGCGTATGCGCGGTGCGCAATCGACGGATATTGCCGTACTGGTTGTAGCTGCGGATGACGGGATTAAGCCGCAAACCATTGAGGCCATTAATCATGCTAGGCTGCCAATACCGAGATTATAGTAGCTATTAACAAGATTGATAAGCCGACGGCAAATGTGGAGAAGGTAAAACAGGAGCTGATGACCCATGATTTGGTTGCGGAAGATTATGGCGGAAGCACCATTTGCTGCCCTGTATCCGCAAAAACCGGAGAGGGCTTGGAAAATCTTTTGGAAAATATTGCCTTGGAGGCGGATGTTCTGGAACTCAAGGCTAATCCGAATCGTAAAGCCTATGGCGTGGTGATTGAGGCGGAACTCGATATGGGTAGAGGTTCCGCTGCTCGACTTCTGTGCAGAAGGGAACGCTTCGTGTAGGAGATGTTGTGCTGGGGCTCCGCTTTCGGTAAAGTTCGTGCCATGATTGACGACAAGGGAAGACGGATTAAGAAGGCAACGCCTTCCATGCCGGTTGAGATTTTAGGTTTTGAATTCCGTACCGAATGCCGGAGAGATTTTCCAGGTGAAGGATAACGAGAAAGAGGCGAAGGCTTATGCGGATACCTTCGTTTCCGAAGGAAAGCAGAAGATGGTGAAGAGTCCAGAAAGAAAGTCAGTCTTGATGCGCTCTTTTGATCAGATTAAGGCAGGTGAGTTGAAAGATCTTCCGATTGTGCTTAAAGCGGATGTACAAGGATCCGTGGAAGCGGTTCGGGATTCCTACAGAAGATTCAAAATGAAGAAGTGCAGGTCAAGGTTATCCATTCCGGCGTAGGTGCTATCAATGAGTCCGATATTAATCTTGCCATTGCTTCCAATGCGATTGTTATCGGATTTGATGTAGCTCCGATGCTACAGCGAAGGATATTGCCGAAGAGAAAAATGTAGACGTTCGTCTCTATAACATTATCTATAAGGTAATTGAAGATATTGAACTGATGATGAAGGATGCTTGCTCCTGTCTTTGAGGAAAAATCATCGGCCATGCGGAAGTGTGGATGATCTTAAGTCCTCCGGAGTAGGTGTGATTGCGGGATCTTTCGTTACGGACGGTAAGGTACAAAGAGGAGCGAAGGCGCGCCTCACAAGAGACGGCGAACAGCTCTTTGACGGAAATATTGCCTCCGTCAGACACTTTAAGGATGATGTAAAGGAAGTAGGAACCAAGCAGGAGTGCGGTATTGTTCTGGAAGATTATACCGATATCCAAGAGGGTGACCAGCTGGAAGTTTATATCATGGAAGAAGTAAAGAGATAAATGGGAGCTGTGAAAGAACTTATCTTTGCTCTTTTCACAGCTTTTTGTTCTCAACAAGTGACTGAGAGAATGCGGAGACATCTTATCAAGAACGAGAATCATTTGCGAAGCGCGGTATCTCGCTCGTTCTGATGTGAAATAAGGAAGAGGTGTAGCTTGAAAAGACAAAGTTTTAAGAATCAAAGAAGAAATGAAGATGTACGAAGAAATTTATCTGTCCTGATTCGGAACGAAGTAAAGGATAGTCGTGTATCTCCCTTTTGTGATGTGACCGAGTGGACTTAAGCACCGATTTACAGTATGTAAAGTCTATGTTTCCTGTCTTGGAAGTGAGGAAAGTCTTGGCAGGACTATAGAAGGATTGAAGGCCGCTGCCGGATTTTTAAGAAGGAATTGGCGCAAAGCTTGAATCTTCGACATACCCGGAATTACAATTTGTCCCGGATCATTCCGTAGAGTATGGTTCCCGTATGGATGCCTTGATTAATAAGGTCAAACTGGAGGATGAGGCACGTCCTGTAGGGGAGGCGGTGAATCGGGAAAATCATTATAAAGAAGAGGAAGAATAGTGAGGCAAAACATGAGAGAGCTTCTGAATCTCTGATAGAAAAGGCAAAAATATCTGTATATTAGGGCATACTCGTCCGGACGGAGACTGTCTGGGCGCTACTAGGGCTGGAAAAATTATATTCTGGGACGTTTTCCGGAGAAAGGAAGTAACGGTGTTTCTGATGGAAGCGAACAATAAATTTTGCCTACCTTCCCGGCTTCTCCGAGATTCGCCATGACATTCCTAAAAGACGAGTATGACCTCGCCATCATCTGTGATTGTGGAGTTTATGAAAGACTGGGAGAATATGGACGCTCATGAAAAAATGCAAAAAGAACGCTATGTCGTGGATCATCACATTACGAGTAGCGGAGAAGAGTTTCCCATCATACCATCCTGCCTGACGCGTCAAGCACCCTGCGAAATCAGCTTTGATTTAATGGATGAACGGTATTTCACAAAGGAAGTGGCAACCTGTATTTATACCGGAATCATTCATGATACCGGTGTCTTTAAATACAGTTCTACAAGTTCCCATACGATGGAGATATGCAGGGAAAATGCATGGATAAGGGGATTGCCTTTTCCTCGATCATCGATGACAGTTTCTATATGAAGACAGTGAATCAGCAGCGTGTTACGGGAAAGGTGCTTTTAGAGGGAAAGCTCTATATGGAGGGGCGTATTTTTGCTTCTTCTCTCAGTATGAAGGATATGGAAAGTTTTTCCGTGGATCAGAAGTATGGACGGCATCGTCAGCGTTCTTCAGGGAAACAAAAGAGGTGGATGGCGTGATTTTTCCCTTTATGAGGTGGGGAAATAATACCTATAAAGTGAGCCTTCGCTCCAACAATACGGCACTGGATGTGTCCACTGTGGCAGCACTTTTTGCCGGAGGCAGGGCATAAGATGGCGGCAGGATGCAGCTTTAAAAGGCGATGTAACTCGATTTTGGAAAAGATTATAGCGGAGCTCAGAAAGCAGACGGATGCGCCGGACTTTGTAAGCAACAGGCGGTAATCAATAGATTATAAAGAATCAAGAAAAATTTTTAGATTATTTTTTTATAATCAGCGCCACGTTTAAAATGAGTTAGACTTTATACCGTTGGGAGAAGCTAAGAGATAATAATACAAACTATGGATGGAATCATCAATGTCAATAAAGAAGCGGGATGACGAGCTTTGATGTGCTCCGCGCTTTATTCTCCATGAAAAGAAGATGGGACATGCAGGCACCTGGATCCTATGGCGGAAGGGGTGCTTCTTGTTTGTGTGGGAAAAGGCGACCAAGCTGGTGGACAGCCTTATGAGTGAAGTGAAGGTTTATCGGGCTGAAATGCTCCTTGCGTGGAGACGGATACGGAAGACAGTACGGGAAAGCGTTTATTGGAAGAGGAGAAAGTATGTTACAAAAGAAGAAGTTCTATCCGCCTTTCCATTCTCTTCTTGGGAAAAAGAGAGCAGATTCCCCCATGTACAGCGCTAAAAAGGTTGGAGGAAAGGACTTTACAGTATGGCCAGGAAGGAATTGTGATAGAAAGAAAACCTTCTCGATTGCCATTTTTTCCATAGAGCTTCTTTTCTCTGACGAACTCGGAGAGCATTGATGGCTTTTCCTGCCTTGGGAAAAGCACCAAAGAATCGCTTTCGTGTAAAATGCTCTGAAAGGCACTTACATTCGCACACTTTGTACGGAGATAGAGAGAAGCTCGGAACGAAGGCTTGTATGTCGGCGCTTATCCGGGAAGAGGTCGGAGAATTTCACTTGAAAGAGAGTAAGACACTCTCCGAAATCGAACAGTATACGAAGGAAGGGGCGCTTTCTCTTTTTGAAGCCGGCACTGTACAGTAAGGTTCCGACAGTGCTGACCTTCGGGAAGTTTGACGGTGTGCATCTGGGACATCAAAAATCTTTTTCTTCCGTTTTTCCGCATTGGAGTGGAAGAGGTACAGCCTGCGGTTCTTTCTTTTACGATGGAAAAAGAGCTTCTTTTTACAGGGAGAAAGAAATGCTTTCCACGGAGGATGAGCATTTTACCCGTTTGAAAAATGCCGGCTTTCAGGAGGTTTATCTCATCCTTTAACGATAGAAGCGGCACGCATGAGTCCGGAAGATTTTGTGAGAATCATTCTGATCGAAGCCTTAAAGGTGAAGCATCTTGTGGTGGGAACCGACTGCAGCTTCGGCTATCAGGAGCCGAATGTAGAGCTTTTGAAAAATTTGCAGGAAAATACGGCTTTAGCCTGACGGTGGTGGATAAAGTGCTGACGAAGAGCCCTTCCGGAGAGGAGGTGGAAAATTTCAAGCTCCTATATTAGAAAAGCCCTGGAAGAGGGAAGAGTGGAAGAAGCAGCTGCGCTTCGGAAGACCCTACAGTATAAATGGAACCGTAGTACGGAAAAAGCTATCGGAAGAAGCCTGTCTTTTCCGACAGCGAACATTTTCCTGAAAGAAGGGAAGCTCATCCCGAAGGAAGGCGTATATTACACGAAGGTGATGGTCCTGGGAGAAGAATACGATGCGATGACGAACATCGGAAGAAATCCCAGTATTTCCGCGGAAAATCCCTTAACTATCGAAAGTCACCTTCTTAACTTTTGATAAAGAGATTTACGGCGAAAAAGATTCGCATCAGCTTTTTGCAGAGGATTCGGGGAGCAAAAAGCGCTTCTGAATCTGGATGCTTTGAAAGCACAGCTAAAGGCGGATTTGCTTATGGTAGAGCGATTCCGAAAAAGGCGGACTTGAATTTGTGCCCTGGAATGTACTTGAACTTGTGACTCCCGGAAAACCTTGACAGCGGGAGGAGATACAGTATCATACTTTCGTGAAAAGGCTCTGTGCTTTTTCACAGAGAGATTTTTCTTTAAAGGGAAATCACGGAAACTTTTATAACGCGAAGACGTAGCAAAGCGCACTCCGACGCTTGTTCCGTTTTTCGTGAGACTTGCGTAGAACGCAAAGAAGGAGAAAAAATGATTACAAAAGAGAAGAAAGCAGAGTTGGTTGCTAAGTACGGAAGAAAGCCCGGAGATACCGGTTCACCGGAAGTTCAGGTGGCACTTCTTACAGAGAGAATTGTAGAGCTTACTGAGCACTTGAAGAGCAATCCGAAGGATCACCACAGCAGACGCGGACTTTTGATGATGGTTGGTCACAGAAGAGGGCTTTCGGATTACTTGAAGAAGACAGACTTAGACGGATACAGAGCTTTTAATCGAGAAGCTGGGTATCAGAAAGTAAGAAACTTTCAGGGCAGAGGGGTTATCCCTTCTGCCCTGTTTTTGCTTTTTCCTAGGGAAGGAAAAGCATCGGAAAGGACGCGAATACTTTTGGAATACTTTGTATATTAAACCTACCCTTGCGGCGTCTTATTCCCTTTAGTATAATGATTCATTAGTGATTTTTATTCAATTTTCCTTTATGCGGGCACCGAGATCACTGAAAATGGACGAGAGAAAACGCGAGATTTTTCAGTGCTTTTGGGGCTTCCGAAGGAAGGAAAAAGGAGGCTTTTATGTACAAAAAGTTATGCAATGGAACTGGCGGGAGGACACTCACGGTCGATGTGGACAGAGTCTGTGCACAGAGTAACGGCGTGGTTCTCATGCACTATGGCGATACGACGGTGCTTTCCACCTGTACGGCATCGGAGAAACCCAGAGACGGCATCGATTTCTTTCCCTTTCCGTAGAGTATGAGGAGAAGATGTATGTGGTAGGAAAGTTCCCCTGGCGGATTTAAAAAGAGAGAGGCAGAGCCAGCGACCATGCGATTCTTACGGCGAGGGTTACTGACCGTCCGATGCGTCCGCTCTTTTCCGAAGGACTATCGGAATGATGTGCTTCTGAACAATACGGTGCTTGGTTGATCAGGATAGCTTTCCGGAGCTTCTTGCGATGCTCGGGTCTCTCTTGCAACGGCGATCTCCGATGTACCCTTTGACGGGACCTTGGCAACGACGCAGGTGGGCATGATTGCCGGGGAGCTGATTCTGAACCCGGGAAACGGTGAGAAGGCGGTTTCGACCCGTCTTTACGGTGGCTTCCACAAAAGAGAAGGTCATCGATTGAAGCCGAGCGAACGAGCTTCCGGAAGAAAAGATGATTGAGGTAAACTACTTGCCCATGAGACAAACCAGCAGATTATCGGCTTTCGAGAGCATTATTGCAGAGTGCGGAAAGAGAAGGCGGTTATGAGTCTTCCGCCGTTCCGGAGGAACTTCGAGAATGAAGGAGATTGTGACTCCGGAGGAAATGGAGAAAGCTGTTTTCACGGATGAAAAGCAGGAGAGGGATGAGAATATTTCCGCTTTAAGTGAGAGACTCGCAGAGGCTTTTTCAGGAGGATGAAGAAGCGCTATGCGATTCTTCCGGATGCCATTTACCAGTATGAGAAGAAGACGGTTCGAAGATGATTTTTGAAAGATCATAAGAGACCGGATGGAAGAGCTATAAACGAGATCTCGTCCGCTGGAAGCGAAGTGGATGTTCTGCTGCGTGTTCACGGCTCCGCCATGTTTAAGAGAGGACAAACACAGATTTTAAATATCACGACCCTTGCGCCGCTTTCCGAAGTACAGAAGATAGAAGGAATGAATGAATTCGAGACCGAGAAGCGCTATCTTCACCAGTATAACTTCCGGGGTATTCCGTCGGGGAGGCGAAGGCTTTGAGAGGACTGGAAGAAGAGAAATCGGACATGGCGCTTTAGCAGAGCGTGCCCTTCTTCCGGTGCTTCCTTCCGTGGAAGAGTTCCCTATGCGATTCGTTCCGTTTCCGAGACGATGGAGTCCAACGGTTCCACATCGATGGCTTTCCACTTGTGCATCCTGCATGTCCCCTGATGGCTGCCGGTGTGCCGATTAAGAAGCCGGTTGCCGGAATCTCCTGCGGCTTGGTTACCGGGGAGACGGACGAGGATTACCTCGTGCTGACCGATATTCAGGGCTTGGAAGATTTCTTCGGCGATATGGACTTTAAGGTCACTGGAAACGAAAGAGGGAATTACCGCCATTCAGATGGATATCAAGATTCACGGCCTGACCCGTCCGATTGTGGAAGAAGCAATTAAGAGAGCCAGAGAAGCCAGACTCTTCATTATGGACGGCGTCATGCATGATGCGATTTCCGAGCCGAGAAAAGAACTTTCTCCCTATGCACCGAAGATTATCACCTGCAGATTGAGCCGAGAAAGATCGGGATGTTATCGGGAAGCAGGGAAGACGATTACCGCGATTATTGATGAAACCGGGGCAAAGATTGATATTGATGACAACGGGATGGTATCCATTTCCGGTATTGACCTTTGCAGCCCTGGAGAGAGCAAAGGAGATTATCCTTTCTATCGTAAACGATATCGAGCCGGGACAGATTCTGGAAGGCATGAGTTAGAATGATGAACTCGCGCATTCGTGCAGCTAGCCCCAATAAGGACGGCATGGTGCACATTTCCAAACTCTCCGATAAGCGGGTCAATGAAGTGGAGGATGTTGTGCATATCGGAGACAAGGTGCGGGTAAAAGGTCATCGAAGTGGATAAGATGGGAAGAATCAACCTTTCCATGAGACCGCAGGATTTGGCAGAGTAATCGAGTAAGGGGGCCTTTATGAAAATCAGAACAAGGTATGCGCCTTCTCCGACGGGAAGGATGCATATGGGAAATCTTCGAACGGGGATGTACGCTTATCTGATTGCGAAGCACGAGGGAGGAGACTCTCTTCGTACTAGAAGACACCGACCAGGAAAGAGAAGTGGAGGGAGCTGTGGATATTATCCGCAGAACTCTGGAAGAGACGGGACTTTTTTGGGATGAAGGTCCGGATAATCCCGGCTCCTGTGGCCCCTATGTGCAGTCGGAGCGTGTGAAGACCGGTATCTATATGGAGTATGCCAAGAAACTCGTGGACAAGGGAGAGGCCTATTATTGTTTTTGTGATAAGAAGCGGCTCGAGTCTTTACAGACGGAGGTCAACGGGGAAATCCTCATGCACTATGACAAGCACTGTCTTTCTCTTTCGAAAGAAGAGGTAGAGGAGAAGCTTGCAGGGGTCTTCCCTATGTAATCCGGCAGAATAACCCGACAGAGGGGACAACAACCTTCCATGATGAGTTATACGGGGATGTTACTATGGAAAATAGCGAACTGGATGACATGGTGCTCATCAAGTCCGACGGCTTCCCGACCTATAATTTTGCCAATGTCGTGGACGACCATTTGATGGGGATTACCCACGTGGTTCGGGGAAATGAGTATCTTTCCTCCAGTCCGAAGTACCAGAGATCTGCTGATGCCTTCGGCTGGGGAAATCCCCGAAACTCGTGCATTGTCCTTGATTACGGATGAGAATCATAAGCAGCTTCCAGCGTTCCGGACACCTCTTTGAGGATTTGATCGATCAGGGCTTTTGTGCCGGAAGCGGTTGTCAACTTTGTCGCGCTTCTCGGCTGGAGTCCGAAGGAAATGAAGAGATTCTTTCCTTAGAGGATCTCTGTTCGGGAGTTTGATTATCATCGTATCTCGAAGAGCCCTGCAGTCTTTGATATGGGGAAACTTTCGCTGGATGAACGGGGAGTGCATCAAGAAGATGGACTTCGATAAATTCTATGAGAGAGCCTACCCTATCTGAAGGAAGCTGCCGGGGAGAAGGTGGATCAAAGAAAAATTGCCGAGATGGTGAAGAGCCGTATCGAGATTTTTCCCGATATTCCGGAGCATGTGGATCTCTGCTATGGTGCTGGAGTATGCCCTTTCTCTATCAGAACAAAAAGGCGAAGACGACGGAAGAGAATTTTTACAGCTTTTTAAAAAGAGGTTCTTCCTCTTTAGAACAGGAAACAGATTACAGTAATGATCGGCTCTACAGTGTTTTGGCAGGAGTTCAGTGCGGAGAAGGGATATAAAACGGGATTCACCATGTGGCCAATTCGGATTGCTCTTTCCGGAAAGATGATGACGCCGGCGGGAGCAACGGAGATTCTTTCCGTGCTTGGAAAAGAGGAGCCTCTTCTGCAGGCTGAAAAAGCGATAGAGAGATTGGAAGCACGGAAAACTAATGTTTTACGCTTTACGTTTCGATAATATAGGTAAACACAGGAAGAGTAAAAAGAGGTTTTAGTATGGATAAAACAGAACTTTTAGAGAGATATCGGCATTCCATGGCGCATATCCTTGCAAAAGCAATCAGAGCTCTATGCGGAAAGAGACGTACAATACGCTATTGGTCCGCAGATTGAAGACGGCGCTTATTATGATTTCTTCTTCCGAAGAATCTGACGGAAGATCGATTTTCCGGCAATCGAGAACAAGATGAGGGAAATCATCAAGAGAAGAGAACCATGGACAAGAGAAGAGTTTCCAGGAAGATGCACTGAAGCTTTTTGCCAATCAGAAGTTTAAAAAGGAATTGATCGAGGATCTTCCGGAAGGAGAGGTGATCTCCGTGTACCATACCGGGGATGACTTTGTGGACCTTTGTCGGGGGACCGCATGTGGAGAATTGCTAGATCTGTGAATGCGGCGTTTCAGATCAAGTCCGTTTCTGGGGAGCATACTGGAGAGGAGATGAGCACAGGATCTGTTACAGAGAGTCTACTCTTTATCTTCCCTGGACAAGAATGCTCTGAAGGAGCACTTAAAGTGGCTGAAAGAGGCACAGGAGAGAGATCATAAGTAAGCTCGGAAAAGAACTCTGACCTCTTTATGTTTGACGAAACTGCACCGGGATGCCTTTACTGGCTTCCTGAGAGGTTGAAGATGTATCAGGCACTTCTCCAGTATTCCAGAGAAGTACAGAAGAGACACGGCTATATGAGAGATTTCCGCGCCTCTTATCAACAACAAGAAGCTGTGGCTGATTTCCGGACACTGGGGCACATTACATCAACAATATGTTTATGGTTCCGGGGGTTTCGGATGGTTAAAAGGCGGATGCGGATCTTTCCGGCGTGATGGAGAATCCGAACGATCCGAGTCTTCCCGAGAAGACGGTGAAGATTCAGGCGGGTTCTGGTCTCTATAATCGTGAAAATATGGATACCATGGCGGCAAAGTTGATGAACTGCCCGAATGCGATGTCACCTATAAGAGAAGAAATCGTTCCTATAAGGAGCTCATCTGCTATTCCGTATATGATGTTTTGCACAGAAAAGAGAAGTCCGGTCAGATGAACGGTCTTTTCCGTGTACAGAGTTTCGCAGGACGACGACCATACTTTCGTGATGGAGTCTCAGATTGAGGCGGAGATTGCTGACATCATTTCCATTGCGTGATGAAGTCCGGCAAGACCTTCGGCGTAACATACCGTGCGGAGCTTTCCACGAGACCGGAAGATTTCATGGAGATATCGAGGTATGGAATCGTGCGGAGGCCGCTTTAAAGAAGATTCTTACAAGACGTATGGAGAAGGCGGTTTCGAACAATGAGGGAGACGAGTGCTTACGGCCCGAAGATTGACCTCCAGATTAAGGATGTCTCGGAAGAGAGTGGCAGTGCGGAACGGTACAGCCGGATTTCCAGCCTCGCATAACTTTCGGCTGTTCCTTCCAGAATGCGGAGGAGAGCAGGATGCTGGTGGTACTGCACCGTGCCATCTATGGCTCTTGGAGCGTTTTATCGGCATTATTTCGAGAACTCTGTGCAGTTTCCTCTGGCTTTCGAGCAGGTCGGCATCGTGCCGATCTCGAAAGAAGCAACGCTTATGTTAGAAAGTTTATGATGCGCTTTCGAACTCGGACTCCGCGCTGAGTGGACTACACGGACAAGAATATGAAGGAGAAAATCAAGACCTACAAGAATTAGTATGATCCGTATATTCTCGTTCTGGGTGATAAAAGAAGATCTGAGAATACCGTTTCCATCAATTTGCGCGGCTCCAATAAGCAGGTGAACAATATTCCGCTGGATCGTTTCTTATCTAGTACGTCAGAAAATGCAGAAGGAGCATACTTTTGAACTCATAGAGGATTTTCGTAAAAACGGCTTATACAGGGCTTTCGGGAGACGCTTTTTATAGCTCCCATTCCGAATCTGTATAGAAGGATTTCGGCATTTTTCTGCAAAGCGGGAAAGTCAGTGATAAAATAGCAAACATTATAAAAAGGATTTTTCTTTTATTCATTTTCACTTTTATAAAGAAAGGTCTTTTATTTCCTTTTCATTCCTTCTGCTATAGGAAAGGGAAGGTTAGTTTGCAGTAGGACAGTGTGTGCAGGAACCTGTCCGGGAGGTACGTCATCGAATGTCGCGACCTATCTTCGAAAGGAGATGTTGCCCTTTCAGTTTGTATGACTTCCGTTTCCACTATTTTGGCTCCGTTTATGACGCCGCTTTTACGCTGCTCGTGCCGGGAAAAACTGTTGATGTAGCAGGTGGTCGGGATGTTTATTTCCGTTATAAAAAGTGGTTCTTGTGCCGATTATTCTCGGTACTATGGTCAATCGTTTCTTTAGTAAGGTAACGGAGAAAGCGGTAAAAGCCCTTCCCTTGATTTCCACAACCGCAATTGTTCTCCATTATTGCGGCGGTTTCCGTGAATTCTGCCCGATCACGCAGAACGGTCTTCTGATTGTCTGCGTGGTAATCCGCCATAATGTACTGGGCTATCTCACGGGCTACCTTTCAGCAAAGGCCCTGAAACTGACACCACAGTGTCGTGCCATTTTCTATCGAAGTGGGTATGCAGAACTCGGGGCTGCGACAAGCCTTGCGGCAACCCACTTTTGCCCAGTATCCGCTTGCGATCGGTTCCGGAGCAGTCTTCCGTATGATACAACATTTCCGGAGCGATTCTTGCGAACATTATCACAGCTCGAAGCACGGCGGAAAGATTTAAGCGGTAGAGTATGGGGCTTCGCGCATTGTATCATGCGAAGTCAGAGGAACGGTTTAGTTGTTTTAGCGTAATGCACGGTGAGAGTATATTTCATTGTAGTTCAGGAGGATAAGATGATTAGTGATCATGTAAGGGAGGGCGCAGCAGGCGCCCCACAGAAGTTTTGATGAATGCCTTTGGGATTTACCAAGGAAGAGATGAAGAAGCTGATGATCGGTGTGGTTTGCCCTTATAACGAAATTGTGCTGGGGCACATGAATCTGGACAAGATTACGGAGGCAGTGAAATGGGATTGCGGAGGCCGGCGGTCTCCCGGTAGAATTTCCCGCCATTGCGGCTCAGACGGAATTACGATGGGATACGTCGGCATGAAGTATTCTCTTGTTACAGAGATTTGATTGCCGATTCCACGGAGTGCATGGCGAAGCACACCAGTTTGACGGTCTCGTGATGATTCCGAACCGCGATAAGAACGTTCCGGACCCCTGCGGCTGCGGCAAGAGTCACGTACCGACCGTTTTTGTGTCGGAGTCCCGATGCCTGCCGGCAAAGTATATGGCAAGAAGCGTTCCTCCGCCATGTTTGAAGCGGTAGGAAACGCATGAAGCGGGAAAAATGTCCTAGACGAGTTAAAGCTCTATGAGGAAAATGTCTTTGTCCGACCTGCGGGTCCTGCTCGGGATGTACACGGCAAACCCATGAATTGTCTTACGGAAGTCATCGATGGGGTTGCTCGGAAACGGAACCATTCCGGTAGTCTATTCCGCCCGTATCCGTCTTGTAAAAGAAGCTGGCTATGCCGTGATGCAGATGGTGAAGGAGAATATCCGTCCGCGGATATCATGCGACGAAGAACAGCTTTGAAAAATGCGCTTCGTGTGGACATGGCACTCGGATGCTCCACCATCGATAAGCTGCATCTTCCGGCTGCCCATGAGTGCGGGATTGAACTCATGATGAATATGCCAATGCCATTTCCGATACGACGCCGAATCTCTGCCACTTGGCCCGGCAGTCCGACGTATATGGAAGATCTGAATGAAGCGGGCGGTGTTTTCCGCCGTGATGAAGGAACTTTCCAAAAAGAACCTTTCGTATCTCAGACGGAATGACGCAACGGGAAAAGACGACCGGGGAGAATATCGAGCATGCGCGGAATCTTAACCGGAGGTGATTCGTCCGATTGAGAACCCGTTCATGCAAAAATGGCGGCATTGCTGTTTTGAAAGGAAATCTTGCACCGATACCGGCGTTGTGAAGCGTTCCGCCGTGGCTCCGGAAATGATGGTGCACGAGGGGCCCGCAAGAGTGTTTGATTCCGAAGATGACGCCAATTTTGCCATCAAGGGCGGAGAGATTCATGATGGAGACGTGGTCGTGATTCGCTATGAAGGACCGAAGGGCGGTCCCCGGCATGCGGGAAATGTTGAACCCGACTTCCGCCATCAGCGGGATGGGACTCGGCAGTACGGTTGCCCTCATTACGGACGGTCGTTTTTCCGATGCTTTCCAGAGGCGCTTCCATCGGACACGTTTCTCCGGAAGCGGCAGTAGGCGGCCCGATTGCCCTCGTGGAGGAAGGCGACATCATTTCTATCGATATTCCGAAGAACAAGCTCGAAATGAAGGTTTGATGAGGAAATCGAGAGAAGGCGGAAGAATTGGAAGCCGAGAAAACTGAAGGTTACGAAGGCTACCTTCTCGCTATCAGGCACTGGTTACCAGTGGAAACCGTAGGGCATTCTGGAATTGTTGAAGGACTGAATTAAATCTTGTATATTTAATTAAATAATGTCAATGAAGGAGGTATAGTGAAAACTTACTATTTTATATAATCTTTTTATTTTTATGGATATTTTTACAAAATTTATTGAAGTATCAAAACGAAAATAGGAAGCTCAGCTTAGGGTTTTTACGATTATAACTTGAGAAAGAACAGCGGGTTTACATGAGACAGGGAAGTAGTAAACAACAGGCTTGGAAGACGAGCAAAAAGAAGGGAATCGTTTTATAAGGGGAAGTTTACTTTTGCAGGAGTCTTGTTTGCTTCTTTTTGTTGTCCTTTCGCTTAATTCATGGAATCGCTATTTCGAAAGAAACCCAAGGATTGGAAGGAATGGAAGGAGTAGAAGAAAGTTACAGGCTTTTCCGAGAAAAAATCTCTTTTAAGCTCTTTATGATCCTGCAGATGAAGTATTTTTTCAGCAACTGGAGGGAATGGAAGAAGTTTTACACGAGAGCAATGTCCATCTGGATACGATTAATATGGACTTTCAGCATTTTAATCATGAAGAGGATGTAGAAGCCTTCTATTCTTTTGTGAAAAGCAGATTGGAATACAGAGAGAAGCCATACGACGGCATATTGGTAGGAGACAATCGTGCACTTCGTTTTGCTATGCAATACAAAGAAGAACTTTTTCCGAATTTACCGCTGGTCTTTTTTTCTGTAGACAGTAAGAATCTTGCGGAAGAAGCGGGGAAGAATTCCGAAATTACCGGTTATTACTGTCCTTCTTTTATGAAGGAAACGCTGGATACGGCTACCGCTTCTACAGCCTGAGGCGGAAAACCATTATGGCGATTTATGACAACAGCTTTGTCGGAACGGAAGCGAAAGATGAATTTTTCTCCTTGCAGAGAAATTTCCCTGAATATCGTTTTTCCGGAATCAATTTTTCCCAGTTAAAGAGAGAAGAGTTTCAAGAAGCTCTTCAGGGAATACAGGAGAATACGATTTTGCTCTTCCTGTCCGCTTCAAGAGACAAAGACGGGAATAATTATCCTGCGTCGCAGATGGTAAAGCTTATTTTATCTACTGTGGATACCCCTCGTTTACGGAATGCCATGATTCAAAATATCTCGGGCTTCCTGGGCGGAAGGGTGCAGGATTACAGGCAGATGGCGAAAGACGGTACACTTTTTGATTTTGGATGTTCTTTCTTCCAAGCAAAAGATAAAGGAACTCACTTATCGTGAGGATGCACCGGGAAGCTTGTCATAACAACAGAGTACGTTTATGGCATACAACTTGTCGGAGGAGAATATTCCGAAGGACGCTTTTTTAGAGGACGGTGTAGAACATTTTATTTTACATATGAAGGCTACCTGCTTTTAGCGCTTTTACCTTTTACTGGCGGTAGTACTTTTGCTTTTATATTTTCTGCTCAGTAGAATGCACAGCAGAAAGCTGTTCAAAGAACTGGAAGAAAAATGACAATTTACTGGTAATAAGAGACGAACTCGAACATAAATTAAACTATGATCATTTGACGGAACTTTTAAATCGACAGACAATCCTTTCCGGAATAGATGAATTATTAAGTAAAAACAAATATTTCAGCTATGTTCTCACTGTGATATCGACAATTTAAAGGAGCTGAATGAATATAGAGGGTATGAGGCGGGAGATCTCTATATCTCTTCCGTGGCAAATCGTCTTAAAAGAATGGAAAAGGCTTATGGCGCTATTGCGGCACGTTATGGAGGAGATGAATTTCTTTTGATTTTTCCGGGCAGTGTTTTGCAAGAAGACTCTCAGGAGCTTCAGGAGCTATTGTCCGTTTTCCAAAGGTCAATCACGGTCGGAGGGGAACGGTATATATGAACTCCCCGGGAGGAGTAGCGGTTTCCAACGGAAAAGACAGCCCGAGACAGGTTGTTGTTTCTGCCGGAATCGCCATGGAGTCGGCAAAGAAAAAGGGAAAAAATCGGATTGTCTTTATACGGATGAGCTTCGGGTATGAGAAGGAGGCGATTAATCGGGTTTTGAAAATGCTGGAGACGGCCATTCGGGAAAAATGCTTTTTACATGGTTTTACTCAGCCTCAAGTGGATCTGCAAGACCAGAAAAGTAATAGGCTATGAGTCTTGATGAGAATTCGAAATGAGAGTTGCTGTCCGGATCAGTTTTATTCCCGTGGCGGAGCAGTACGGCTATATTATGAGGCTGGGAAAAATTGCAGCAGAACAGGTTGTTCTGTCAACTTCCAGGTGAGAGAAGAGGAAAAGAGCTTTATCCTATTTCCATTAATTTTCAGCAGTTATCAAATCTATGATGATGACTTTGTGGAATTTCTCCTGTATCAGCTTGAACGGTATGATATTCCGCATGAATATGTGGTATTGAGATAACGGAGAGCATTGTTTTTCGAGGAAAGCAGAAGAACGAAACTGGCTTTTCAAGAAGCTTGTGGAGTCGGGAATACAGCTTCACCTGGATGACTTTGGAACCGATATAACAGTTTAAGTTATTTGCCCTATATTCCTTTAAATACGGTGAAGATGGATAAGTCTATTCTGGATACTTTATTGATAGGGGATGTCGTAAAAATGTAATCAGTATCGTCCATGAACTCGGGAAAACGGTCATTGCCGAGGGGGTAGAAGAAGATGGCAGTATAAAAGGTTATTGAATACACTGCGATGTTTTTGCAAGGCTATCTCTTCGGTGGACCTCACAGGACGGAAAAGATTCGCTCTTGAAAAATAGATAGTTTGTGCTAGACTATACAGGAAATTAACTGTGCAATTTGTATTAAAACGGAGAAGAAGAGGAAGAATTTAATCCACAGGGAATGTCGGGAGCTTTTATGCACGACATTTTTGTCGCAGTTTGCTTTTATTCTTAACGAGCGACTAAGGCGAAGCCTGAGACAGCTTGTTCATAACAGGATCGCGCAGAGCGCATGCGGTAACTCATTCTTCACGAGTATCGCTCGCGAAGTGGACGATACTGCTTTGTAAAAGCAAGGAGCAAAGGAATGAAACAAAAAGAAAGCTTATGCGTTTTTATGACGGCTTTAATGGATTTGGCAGGGCCTGAGTCTCCTATGCGGAAGAGATAGGACCGGGAGCAGCACTGAGCAATGTCACTGGAAAATACGACCAATACGACGGAGAGTAGCGATGTTCCTTCAGAAGAGGATATTCAGTGCACAACAGGCGAAAGAGGAAGAGGATAAAGTTAAGACGGCCACGGCAATAGAGAGAATACGGATATGGGAAAAGAGAACGGGAAAATGCCGAGGCTACAAAAGCGGTTTCGTGAATATTATGGAGGTATCCTTTTAGAGGATGATCAACTTATGACGGATCCGCAATAAGCCAAAAATACGAATTTGAAAATCAAAGTACGGTTTTTGATTCCCGGTGAACAGAAAGCAGGGAGATAAAACCGTGTTTAAGATTCCTGATCTTTCAGTATGATTTCAAGCGTCCTTTACCCCTGAAGAATGAGAGAGGATGTGCGCTAAAGCGAAGCTATGACTCTTCCTCTAACAGCGTTACGCTGAGTTATGAAAGCCCTGTGAGAGAAAATGGCGGATATTCAGGGACGAGTTTATGATACCGGTCTCAAGTCAATCGCGAGTGCGTTAAAGAAAGAAAGAAATCACCGGATCTCTTACAGTAAACGGTGCGAACAGTTTTCCCATTTCCGGAAACTTGAATTATACCGAACAGAGAAAGAACGCGATTTTCACTCTAGAATGAAGCAAATAAAAATCTGATGAGGTGATAGACTTCAGACGGGAAATACGGTTAAACTCTTACGCTATCATGCTTTAATTAATTTAGGGAAGCAAGAAATATCGTGACCCCAAAGATATTCTGGGAGAGGGTTTTCCTATTATATTGATGATGCCCATCCGGTAACGATTCGTAGAGGCGTTTGGGAGAGAGGAAGTTTTATAGCAGGCGCTGAAGTCCGATCCGATTAACGGAAAAACTGGATTTAAGAAATAAAACAAAGACAGACGGTGCAGAAAGAATTCATGCTCTGAAAAGCGCTTACCGCCTCGCGCCCGGAAAGAAGAGTTTCCAGCTTAAACTGGGCAATGTTTTGCCGGAGAAGGTATTGAGCTTTTATTACTATGTCAAGTTTGAAGGGATACCGAAAGGAGATTTTTGTCTATAAAAATACTCTGAATTAAGCTGACGGAGGAAGTCCCCTTAGTGCAAGCTCGGAGAGATACTTTAGAGGAATTTTCCGATTGAAAAGCGAAGGGTATAAACCGAAGATTAAGATGGCGGATGAAGAGAATCAGCCCTTTCCGGTCAAATGTTTGCCGTTGCGAACAGTAGGGATTGCAGGTAGCCGTGATAAGCAGTGACGCGAACTGAGAAGCCAATCTGGAAGGCCTCGAGAGATAATTATACCTGCAGGAAATGAAAGTCCCTGAGGATATCTTCGTTCTTCCGATAAGTATCGAATTAATGCGGATCAGTTTGATCTACCAAGTTGCATTTTTAAATCTGAGTAATGTAAAAGGGACAAAAACGAAGTATTTCGTCAATATGAAGCGGTCAGACTGCAGGAAACCAGTCACAGGGCAGACCGGAAAAAGTAATTGTAGAGCTGCTTCAAAACGGACAAGGCACGGGAAAGACCATAGAACTTAGTCAGGCTAATGCATGGAAAGCTGATTTTACTGAGCTCTGGAAGTTTGATGATAACGGTAAGATATAGCTATACGATAAGAGAGCAGGAAATTGCAGGGTACAGCCCTGCCATTTCCGGAACTGCGAGCTTGGGCTCACACTCGACCAATATGGTAACAAGAAAATTTCATCCCGGTTACTAAGGTATGGAGCGGAAAAGAGAGCATCCTCTTCCGTAACAGTTCGACTCTTTTGGCAAATGGAAAGCAAATCGTCTATCAGCAGCTTTTCGCTGCAAACACTGGCAGTATACTTTTTCCACTTTGAAAGAAGTAAAAACGGACAGGAAATTCGTTATACATTGACGTGAGTGATGGGGGTTCCCGGCTTCAGCGTCACCTTTGACGGGAGACAGTTCCACAGGATATGTCAATGTCTTTACTAATACCAAGCTCTCAATGACCTGAATAATCCCTGGAAATCAGCAGCAGCTACAGCAAGGAGGAAAGCTTTCTGCTGCCGGTAGAAAAGAAAGATAAAGACAAAAAGAGAACGGTTCCGCACTTGGTGCTTCTCGAGGAGAGAAAAGGATAGCAAGGCGAAAGACGGCGGAGTCTTGGGAGACAGCAGGGACGCGGAGAAAGAAGGAAGTTACGGAAAGAAATCGAAGACCGGAGACAGCAGTAGAGCCTGCAGTACTTCCTTCTGTTCGGAGCGGCAGCATGCGGATTCTATGCTTTCTTCTATCAGGATAAGAAGGAAAAAGAAAGGAATGGATGAGGAGGGCGCACGTTACATCTGGTGATACTTTTTAAGAACAGAAAAGGAGCGTAAAAATCTGGATTTTTACAGCCCTTTTAAAGTCTGGCTTATAGGACAAAAATGTGTTGATAAAACCGCTTTCACAGCTGGATAAAGTCTTGACATACAGATAAAGTCTGAGACATCTGTTAAATCGGCTTACCCTGAGTCTCTATAATCCTTCTTTTTCTAAAAATCCCAGAAGAAGAGAGGAAAAGCCGGAAAGTATGCGAATAATACAAAACCATAGTCTTACCGCTCTTTTATCTTCCGTCTGAGGAATGATTCGAGAAGGTTTCCTGTTCGTACCTTTTACTTCAGGTATAGGAGTATTTGTAATAGGAACGGGAACAGGTATCGGTTTCGACTCTCCGGCAACAGTAGAATGGTCTCGACCCGGCTCCGGCACCGGATCTGGTCCGGGATTCGCTGATTCGGACTCGACGGTGCCGGGATTCGGCTTCGATCGGGTTTTGGTGTCGGAATATCCGAAGGTGTCGGAATATTCGAAGGAGTCGGAATATTCGAGGGTGTCGGAATATCCGAAGGAGTAGGCACATCGGGTTTCTTGGTACTTGATAAGTACAACCTTCCTCCTGATTTCCCTGTTATTGTAGAGGAATAGCCTTCCGGTGTGACTTCTTTTACACTGTATAAGTAGGGCTCATCATTGGCATCGGATTTTGGAAGGTTTTTAAAACGAAGTTTCCAATTTCCGTCACTGTCCGCTGTCATTTTTTCAGAACCCAGTAAGACAGGGTCATCGGGAGATGAGGAGGAAGCCCTATAGAGTTCCAAAGGATACTTTTCCGGTCTTCCTCGCTGGACCTTCCTTCCAGACCTTCGCAGCATCCACCTCTACGACTTCCGTTCTCCATGATGACGGTTCCGTTTGAAACCGATTCCGCCTCCGTTTGTTGCGGAGCGGTTTCCGCTAATCTCCACTTCCGAAAGATTTTCCGCTGCTTCATCTTCTTTTACGTCCGTATGAAGCTGAAGAATTTCCGATTCATATTCGTTGAGTTTACCGCTTAATTTATTAAGAGGGATCTCATTTTTGCTTATTATCTTTCCAGCGGTAGGTGTTCCCCGAGCATAAAAGGGAGAAATTTGATAAGATGGACTTCCATTATGCGCCGGACCATAATATCCGGATTCAATGAGAATATCACTCCACGAGAAGCTATGCTACGAAGATGGCGACCCTGTTTTTAGCGTTAATCTCGGTAGAAGAAGATGGGCAAGAAGCTATACTGGCTCCGCCGAGTCTGGCCTCTGTTTTTTTCTTATGACGGCATTTTTGGCACAGCACCCCGTTGCGCAGTGAAGTGACCTCTTCGTTTGTGCTGTTAACATAGATTCCGCCTCCGCCGAACATGGCTGGGTATACGCCGTTTCCGGAGTATCCCATTATTGATGATTTTCCGGCGAAATCGTAGCTACAGAGTAGCCTCTCCGGGGCCTGCCTGACATAAATACCGGATCCTGCAGAGCCGGATTTGTTCTCACTGATAGTGCCGCTGGTCATATTCAGGGTATTTCCTTTAATCACGGAGTTAGTGGTACTGAGGGAAATCCTCCGCCGACTTCTGAGGAGGAATTCTGGTAATCAAGCGTATCTCCGCTTGTTTATGATAGGCATCGCGGAACGCGGCAATGCCTCCGCCTGCAGCATCTCTATCACCACCGATCCGGTAGCTTTGTTGGACCCGATAATGCCGCCGCTCATAGTAAAGGTAGAACTGTCCCAAAGGCAGATACCGCCTCTGAGGTAGGCACCTAGTTTTGAATGATGCCGCCGGTCATAGTCAGTGTTTTTCCGTTTCAACGAATGCGTTAGAAGACATTGATTGCCCGCCGTAAGCGCGAGTGGAATCTTCAGGCGCAGTAACATGGTTGTTTTGCAATACGGTACCGTCTTCAATAGTTAGATTTCCTTCTAACAAGATGAGAGATTTTTGGGCTTCCTGCCCTTCCTTTCCTCCGCCGTCTACGGTGATGTCATGCAATACGCATCACCGCCACTGTTAATAGACAATAAGAATCGGTAAAAGAGGGAGCATCGCTTTAAGATAGCACGAGTTCCGTTCAGCGTGATATCGCCGGAAATGTACGGTGCTTTAAGACATAGATGGTACGGATAAGCTCGGTCTTCCGTAGCGAGTTCTTTGCTTTGGCAAAGCTTGACGGCGCTTTCCTCTTTACCGTCTCAAAAGTATCATCTCCGCTCTCTCATCCAGATAGAGGTAGCTTTTCCGCATAAACTTTTTGCAGACTGATGGCAGAAGACCCTGTCAGAAATTACGCTGAGTAGAACTAGAAAGACTGACCCCTACGCTCCGTCGAATCTGCTGTAGAATGGACAAAGCTGATTTTTTTCATAAGAATACCTCCTTGTGTTTTTCTTTTTATACTTTTGCTCAGCATTCCTTTTACAGAATCCGATAGTTTTCTACAGTTAAAGTATAGCATATAAAAATTATATAATAATAGCATATACAAAATAAATAATAAATTTAAACAACAATTCATAGTCAATAAGGATAAGCGGAGCTAAAAGTCATAAACAGATCTAAAAGCCATAAACAGATCTAAAAGCTACAAATAGAGCTAAACTCTAGACTTCCTCTTGTGGGAATGCTGATTTTTCATTAAAATGAAGCAAATATATTTCATACAAGTATCGCGCAGTATTTTGTCTCGACTAAAGAAGAACAGAAAGTTAAAGATTCATTAGAGGATTATGCTTTCGGGGATTTTGAATGAGGCTGATAAATATTTGTCGGATATGGGTGTGGCGTCGCCCGATGTAAAAGCAAAGAGATCTGAAAGCGCAATGTGCTCGTCAATGGGAAGAGATTCGGGATTCCGCTTTCCGGTAACGAGGGACTCCCGCCGTTCTTTATAGCGAAAAGAAGTAGTCTATGAAGACTTTTTCTACTATATGATGAATAAACCGGTCGGTGGATTGTCCTCTACGGAGGACAGGAAGCAAAAACGGTTCTGACTTATTATCCGGTCTCCACAGAAAGGATTTGTTTCCCGTGGGCAGATTGGATAGGACAGGAGGGTTTACTCGTTACTGATGAATGACGGAAAAGTTTGCGCATATGCTTCTCTCCCCTATCATATTGAAAAAGAAGTATTATGTGGAAATTCCGGTATTTTTAAAAGATGAGGATATTGCTCCTTTACGAGATGGAATACAGGTATGATAAGGATTTAATCACGGAGCTCGGCAAAGGTTCGTCTTTTATCTGCTAAAAAAGAGAAATCGGCGGTAGAAATCATCATAACGGAAGGGAAGTTTCATCAGATTAAAAAAATGTTTCTTGCTCTTTCAGAGCGATATATTGTGAGTAAGCTGAAGCGACTTTCCATGGGGAATATCATCTTGATGAGGAACTAAAGCGGGAGAGTATAGAAAACTCAGTCCTGAAGAGATTGCAAGGCTGAAAGCTTTCGGAATTCCGGAATAACCTGAGTAGAGCTTTGGTAATTCCGGAAAAAGCCTGAGCAAAGCTTCAGAAAGTACGGAGAATTTCCGAGCAGTCTTTTTATTCCTCCGTTTCCGAAGACGCCTTCTTATAGGAATGCCGTTTACTTCCAAGTTGTCGGAAATCGAAGGAGCAGGTATTCTTTCCGTCAAGAATACGTGTTTCCAAGATGGCGGAAACTTCATTTTTGATTTTTAACTGCAGATTGTCGGACTTTAGTTCCAAGTGATTGTTTACTATATTTTCCGTATAGAAAGCGGAGTCATTCTCTCCCAAACAGGCATCGTAAAGGGAAGAGAAGTTGGCAAGTCCCTCTTCCGTTGCCCTGGCGTCTTCCAGAATCTGCTTCAATTCGGATTTGGAAAGGCTTTTGTTCCTTTTCCTCTTTACTTTGTTCCTTTTTCCTGCAATTCTTCCTGTAAACACGGATGTTTTTCAAAATTGCATTCTTCCCTTAAGACCTCCTGTACAAGAGAGGAAAAATGTCCTGCTGTTCTTTTTCCGTAGGGGAGAGAAATCCCTGAAAAGCTCTTCTGTTACTTTGTCGAGTTCTTCCTCTCTTTTTGCTGCGGTAAAGCAGAGAGTGGATATCTGTCCCTCTGTCATGAAAGGCAGGATAGAGAATGAAATCTGGCTTTTGCACAACAAAATCCTCGGATCTTGCAATGAAACTCTTTTTCTTTGTCAAAGCAAAGTCCTCTTTAAAAGGCTTACAGGGCAGAGTAGGAAAAGGGTAAAAGAATAGACGGAATCGGAGGTATCTTCCAAGACTAAAACCGTCAGTGGTCTTTTTCGGTACATCGTAGACGCCGTCGCAAGAATCAGGAGCTTTTTCCTGGGTACAGTGATAGATTTCGCTACCTTTTTAAAGAAACTCAGAAAGTTCCTCTTCCCTTTAATTCGATTCATGTAAGCGAAAAAGACTCTTGTTTTCCTGCCCGTCTCCTCCTCCGTAAGAGGAAATTCTAGAGTGTAGAGCTTTCTTCCGAATTTTCCTGAAAGAGAGCGCTAAAGAGTTCACAATATTTAAAGGCTTCATTGTCCTCCAAGGCAAAAAGAATCGGAAAAGCGAGAGGACTTCCTTCTTCGCTAAGGAAGGAAGTTCTGATCCTGTCGATTCTGCAATCCTCTTTTTAAAGCATTTCTTTATCTCGTTAATTCCTTTTTATCCATGGTACTCCCTTTCTGCTTTTTGCATAGTATCTTTTGAATACAAGCGTTAGAAGATGCAAACAATAGACACTGCTTACTTTGCAAGATCATTTTTCCTTAGGTATTGTAATGAAAAATAAGAAAGGCTACAAGAAAATAATTTATGGATTGTAAAGAACTCGTCCTGAATCTTTTAAAAAGTATGGTATAGTATGCAAGATAAAAAGATTTTAAAGAGTAAATAGTAAAGATGAAAAGAATTCAAAATCGAAGGATTCAAGATAGAAGAATTCAAGATAGAAGGATTTAAGATAGAAGGATTTAAGATAGAAGGATTTATACATGGCAGATAAAAAGAAAGCTGGAAGCGGTGAAAGAAAATTCAGAGACAGAAGTAAAAATAATCCGTCGGGGATAGGCCCCGTAGCAATATAAGAAGAAAAAGAAATCTTACGGAAGAAGAGAAGCTTTTCTTATGAAGCGAAGAGCAAGACTGAGAAGAAAGAAAGCGAGGCGAGGAAGGCAAGAATTATATTTGTGGTACTTGTGCTAGGGCTTGTTTTTGGTATTCCAGGCTTTTTCCATGACTTTCCATTTTATAGAGAAAAACAGAAACGCACAAAAGAAAAGAACAGGAAAGTACGGGTGAAACGCTCCGGAAAGCTCTTCAGAGGAGGAAACGGAGGAAAGCACTGAAGAAGAAAGTCCCTCCGAGGAGAGACGAATGCGGAGGGCTTGGTATTTTCGGGAGGAAGATACCTGGATCCCAAGAAGCCGATGGTGGCTCTTACCTATGACGACGGTCCGGATGTGCAGGTGGATGCTGTCTCTATGGATGAGCTGGAAAAAGTAAACGGCAGAGCGACCTTTTGTAGTAGGACAAAGGTGGAAAAGTATCCGGAAGATATTAAAAATGCCGTTGAAAGAGGGCATGAAATCGGAAACCATTCCTATGATCATGATATTCACTTGAGTACGAAGGGGCGGAGTATATCCGAAATGAGTTTGAGAAGACGGACGCTGCTGTGAGAAGGCGTCGGGGTAAAACCGGCTCTTTATCCGTCTTCCCGGAGGGAACATCAGTAATGATGTGAAACCGTAATACAGAGGCCTCATGATTTTCTGGACTATCGATACGGAAGATTGGCGTTCAAGAGATGCGGAAAAGACGAAAAATACTATTCTTCCAATGTAAAGGATGGGGATATTGTGCTATGCATGCCCTTTATCTTTCCACGGCGGAAGCATGTAAAACCGTTATTCCCGAACTGAATGCAAGAGGCTATCAATTAGTTACCGTTTCGGAGTTGATTAAATTCAGAGGCTTGGATGACGGTCGGAAAAATGGCGTGCAATATACTGCTTTTTCCGCCTCTTCCCGCCTCTCAAGCTCCCTGCAAGTTCCGTGTCTCTCCGAGTCCTAAGCCGGGTAGAGCAGAAGCCGCTGTATCGGAGAAAAGCGCGAGAGTAGCGTAAAGAAGAGCACGGAAGAAAAGAAGTCGAAGGAGACGGAAAAAGAGTCTAAGAGATGAAAATCGACGAAGAAACAATCGACAGAAGGAAGTACGAAAAAAGCGCATTCGGACAGTACGAAGGAGAGCGGCAATATTGTGGACAGTCCCGGTGCAACAGTGGAGAGCAGAAATACGGAAACGAAGGAAAGTACTGCACAGGGCGGAAACAATATTTCCGGTGCGATTGATGTGGAGGATCCTAGGTAGAAGGATTATAACCGAGAGATTTGTAAACACGAAAGGCTTTTCCCTAAAGATGGGGAAGAATAAGATGCACTGCGGGAAGAGATAGCGATGGACTTTAGCGGATATGATAAAAAAATACGGGATCTCGTAAGTTTAGTGGAGGAGCAGTATACACTTTTTGATGAGGGAATCTTCCATAACTTAGGTCTGCTCTTAGGCATAGCGGAGTCCATTGAAGACGAAGCTTTTGGAGGATACGTTTGCTATCAACTTGCGGATGTCTCATTACAGCTTCCACTTTGATGTGGACAGAATGCAGAAATATCTTTCTCTCGGGATTAAGGTGCAGCAGGAATCACAGGATTTTAGTCTTCTTGCGCAGTCTCATAACCTTTTAGGTATTACGGAGTTTTTAAGAGGAAACTTCGCTCTTTCCTTGGATTATTATGTATCCGCATTAAATTACTGCAAAAATGGAAAGTCCGAACAGAGGACTCCGAGGAATCGTAATTCTAATATTGCAAGACTTTATTTTGCCTTTAAATGATTACGGATCACGGCCGATATTATGCGGAAGAAGCTCTTTTATGAAATCAGCGAACTCCGGTTGACAATGCTTATCTTTCCAATCTGATTAATATTTATACCTTTTTGGGGAATATTTATCTCAGCAGAAGTCGGGATGTCGCTGCGGCAAGAGCCTGTATGAAGTCTATAGAACAACTTGTGAAAGAAACCCCTTTTGAAAAGGAGCTTCTTGGCGGGATAGACATTCTTACCTTTTCCATTCGTCTTTCACATTATGAGAATAAGATTGAAGACAGAGAACTTTTGATTCGTCGTTTTGCGGATAGTGCGGTTCTTTCGGCTATTCGGACCAATATGATAGAGGATGTTTGTGATTTTGGCGGATTTCTTTATGGAAATAGGAAAAACGGAAGAATGCCGTCATGTTTTTCATCTCTTGAAGCGAAGCTCTGAAATCGGATTTGTGGAAATACAGAAGCGCTTCGTGGAGTCTAAAATCCGTTTCTATACGGGAATCGGAGATTTGGCAGAGCGAAATGCCGTTTGTTTCAGTTTTTATGAGTTAATGAAAGAGCAGGAGAAGGAGAAAGTATCCGCCTTTCTTTTTGCTCTGGGAATCAGGCGGGATCTGGAGGATTTGAGACAGCAAAACGCTTTTTATGGAGGAGGAAAAATATTCGTCTTACGAAAAAGCGGAGTATGATGAGCTCACCGGTCTTCCCAATCGTTATCATTTAAGTGACTACCGGATGCGGCATTTGAACGAGCCCTATAACGCCAGAACTCCCATTGCTTTTGAAATGGTGGATTTGGATTTCTTTAAACAATATAATGACCGTTTCGGACACCAAAGGGGCGATGAATGTTTAAAAGCTTGTCGCGGAAGAAATTAAAAAGCTTTTGCCAAAGGCATACGGGAATTTACTGCGCGTTATGGCGGAGACGAGTTTGTTTTTGATTTATGAAAATATGAGTGATAAAGAAATCCTGAGCTATGCCCGAGAGCTGGCAGACAGCGTAATTGCTCTAAACTTAAAGCATTCGGAAGAAGAGGGCGGAGTGATTACCATTTCTCAAGGAATAAGGAACTCTATACCCCTAAAGAAAAACAGGGTCTGGGACTATACTTTTGCTGCGGATATGGCGCTATTTAAGGTGAAAGGAAAGAGAGAGGCGGAATCCTCTTGATTCATAGAGCTAAATTAGAAGGAGAATCGATGTATGTCTAGTACATGAGTTCTCCTTTTGCCTATTCCGCTTTGCAAAAATCAGGATTTTTCAGATAGGCATTGCTTATTCCGCTTTTGCAAAATTAGAATTATTTTTATGAGATTTTTATTGCTTCTCGACTTTTATAAAGTTTTGATTGCCTTTTTATCGTGCCTCGCCGACTACGATTTCTCCGTCATAGAGCACCACGGCCTGTCCTGCGGCAATAGCTCGCTCCGGCTTTTTCAAAAACGAAGGAAAAACATGGTTTTCTCTTGACAGACACAAAAGCAGGTACGGCTTTTTGCATTGTACCTCGTTTTCACGGTGACAGGATACCTCTTTTGGAGGATCCATACTAATCCAGTTAAAATCCTCCGCTTCCAGTGCCTCGGAATACAGTGCCGGTCCCTTTTGTCAGGATTACTTGGTTTTTCAAGATTCTTTCCGGCAACATACATCGGTTCTTTTAAAGCCAGTCCAAGCCCTTTCTTTGCCCCTATGGTATAGCGGATGATGCCTTTTGTGCTTTCTGAGTTTATTTCCTCTTCATCTACAAAATATCCCTTCGGATAGGGCTTTCCACGAAATTTTTCAAGGAAATCACCATAACTGCCGCTTGTTACAAAGCAAATATCTTGAGAGTCGGGTTTGTCGGCATTGAAAAACTGTTTTTTTCCGCAATGGCGCGAACTTCTTCTTTTGTCTCAAATTCTCCCAAGGGAAAAGATACTGTGCTTTAACTGTTCCTGGTTTAAGAAATAGAGAACATAGCTCTGATCCTTTTTTTCGTCTTTTGCTTTTAGGAGAAGATAGCGCTGTTTTTTTCTTCATCATAGCGGATTCTGGCGTAGTGTCCTGTTACGATGTAATCACAGCCCAATTCTTCCGCCTTTTTTATAGAGTTTCTATGCTTCACAAAACGATTGCAACGTATGCAGGGGTTGGGTGTCCCCGTTTTCATAAGTCTCCACAAAGGGCAGGATTACCTTTTGAAAGTCATCCTAAAATTCAGGACATAGTAGGGAATGGAAAGTGCGGAAGCCACTTGTCTCGCATCCTCCACATCCTCCAGGTGCAGCAGGTCCGGCTTCGACAAGCCTGTCCCGTTTCACTGTCATATAATTTCATAGTTATGCCGATGCAGTCATAACCTTTTTCTTTCATGATTAACGCGGCAACGGAACTGTCCACGCCGCCGCTCATGGCTATTAATGCTTTCTTCATATTGTTTTACCTTAGACTCTTTTTGTTCCCTTCTTTCTTCTATATCCATAGGGAAGACTAGGAAAGTGTAGCACAGAAAGTTCAGCTATGTAAGGCTTTTAGAGCATTAATGCGGACTTCTTCTTTTCGTATGTGGAGAGCGGGAGAGATTTTGTTTCTGTTTTAAAAAGGCAGCATTTACTAAATTGAAAAGTCATCAATTCATAGAAAATCTTTGTATATCCTTTATTCCTATGCTAAAATCCTAAGCAGTGCGCAATAAAATCTCTTCAATAAGGGGGTATAGGATGAAAGGAATTATTCTTGCAGGAGGTTCGGGAACCAGACTCTATCCGTTAACCAGAGTGACATCCAAGCAACTTCTGCCAATTTATGATAAACCCATGATTTACTATCCGCTTTCCGTGCTGATGGATGCTGGGATACGGGATGTTTTTGATTATTTCCACGCCGGTGGATACACCGCGTTTTAAGGAGCTTCTCGGAGACGGCTCTTCTCTCGGCATGAACCTGGATTATGCCGTACAGGAAAGTCCCGATGGACTGGCACAGGCCTTTATTATTGGAGAGAAATTCATCGGAAATGATAAGGTAGCCATGATTTTAGGAGACAATATCTTCTCCGGATACGGCTTTAAGGAAATTCTGAAGCAGGCGGTGGCGAAGGAAAGCGGTGCGACCGTTTTTGGTTACTATGTGGACGATCCGGAGCGTTTCGGTATCGTGGAGTTTGACGGAAGCGGGAAGGCTATCTCTATTGAGGAAAAGCCGAGAAGCCGAAGTCGAACTATTGCGTGACCGGTCTTTATTTCTATGATAACCGTGTAGTGGAATATGCGAAGAATTTAAAGCCTCTAAGAGAGGAGAACTGGAAATTACCGATTTAAACCGCATTTATCTGGAAAAACGGAGAGCTCGATGTTGCCCTTTCTCGGTAAAGGCTTTACATGGCTTGATATCGGAACACAGGAATCTCTTGTAGATGCCACCACTTGCTTTATACCGTAGAGACCCATGAGCACAGAAAGATTGCCTGTCTCGAAGAAATAGCCTATAAGAACGGCTGGATCAGCAGAGAAAAGGTATGGGAAGCGTATGAGCTTTATAAGAAAAATGAGTACGGTAAATATCTTAAGGATGTTTTAGACGGAAAGTATATAGAGTGATTTTCAGATGAAAAGTATATAGCGTGATTTTTAGACTGAATGTATATAGAGTAATGACTTAGGAGGAAAAATGAAAACAATCGTAACCGGCGGAGCCGGATTTATCGGCGGAAACTTTATGCATTTTGTTGTCAATGCCTATCCGGAGGAAGAGTGGATCTGTCTGGATAAGCTGACTTATGCGGGAAATCTGGAAACGCTTAAGCCCTTGGAAGGAAAGAAGAACTACAAGTTTGTAAAGGGGGACATTGCGGATAGAGAGTTTATCTTTGACTTATTTCGGAGGGAAAAACCGGACAGAGTGATTAACTTTGCTGCGGAATCTCATGTGGACCGCCCTTAAAGCGATCCGGAGCTTTTCCTGCGCACCAATGTTTTTGGGTACGGTCGGCCTTTATGGATGCCTCGCAGAGAGTTCGGTATAGAGCGTTATCATCAGGTTTCTACGGATGAGGTTTACGGAGATTTACCGCTTGATAGAACAGACCTCTTCTTCAATGAGAACTATCCGATTAAGACTTCTTCTCCCTATTCTTCTTCCAAGGGAAGTGCGGATCTCTTCGTTCTAGCTTATCACAGAACCTTCGGACTTCCGGTGACTATTTCCCGTTGCTCGAACAACTACGGTCCCTATCATTTCCCGGAGAAGCTGATTCCGCTTGTGATTTCCAGAGCCTTAAACGACGAAAGCATCCCGGTTTACGGAAAGGGAGAGAATGTTCGTGACTGGCTTTATGTGACGGACCATTGTAAGGCGATCGACCTTATCGTAAGAAAGGGAAAGGTTGGAGAGGTTTACAACGTGGGCGGACATAACGAGAGAACGAATCTTGAAGTAGTAAAGACCATTTTGAAAGCACTCAATAAGCCGGAGTCTCTGATTACGTATGTGACGGACAGACCGGGGCACGATATGCGCTACGCTATAGACCCGACGAAGCTTGAGACGGAACTAGGTTGGAAACCGGAGTATACCTTTTGACACCGGAATCCCTGTAACCATTGACTGGTACCTGAACAATAAAGACTGGTGGGAGCATATCATTTCGGAGAGTATCAAGAGTACTATAAGAAGCAGTATGGAGAAGAGGGATAAAATGAAGATTTTTGTCACCGGTGTAAACGGACAGCTCGGCCATGATGTGATGAACACGCTTTATCGAAGAGGAATATCCGCAATTGGATCGGATATCAAGGAGAATTACTGCGGGGTGGAGGACGGCAGTCCCGCCTGCACCATGCCTTATATTGGTCTGGACCTCTGTGATGAGGAAAAGACGAGAAAGGTGCTTTCGAGCTGGAAATCGACGCGATGATTCACCGTGCGGCTTGGACGGCGGTGGATGCTGCGGAGGATCTTTGAAAATCGGGCTATTGTGGAGAAAATAAACGGAGAAGTTCCGGGATTCCTTGCCAAAATCATGAAGGAACGAGACGGAAAAATGCTCTACCTTTCCACGGATTATGTTTTTTCGGGAGAAGGAACAGAGCCTTGGAAGCCGGAGGAGAAGGATTTTGCTCCCATTAATTTTTACGGTAAAACGAAGCTGATGGGCGAGGAAAGGATTCGAGAAGTTTTAGAGAAATACTTCATTATTCGGATTGCCTGGGTTTTTCGGCCTGAACGGAAAGAATTTCATTAAGACGATAGCTTACTGTCGGAAAGAACCACGATGAAGTTCGGTGGTGAACGACCAGATCGGGAATCCGACCTATACGCTGGATTTGGCGGAGCTCGTAGTGGATATGATTTGCTCGGAGAAGTACGGAAACCATCATGCTACGAATGAAGGAGAGCATATTTCCTGTATGATTTCACTAAAGGAAATCTATAGACAGGCAGGCTTAAGTACGAAAGTAATCCTGTGAGCACCGAAGAGTACGGACTGAGTAAGGCAAGGCGTCCGAAGAACTCCTGACTGGATAAGACGAAACTGAAAGCCGAGGGCTTTACCCGCTCCCTGATTGGAAGGATAGCTTTTATCTCGTTATTTAAAGGCCTTAGCCATGGAAGAAGGATGTTAGAGGCATAGTGGTGTTTATGAAGCTAAAGCTTGAAGAAATGGCTATCCTGGGAGAAAAATTGCGTTATAAAGAGATTCGGGAGAAACTCCCGAATTTTTTATGGGAAAAGTTTATCGGAAAGAAAGACATAAAAGGACACAAAATGGAGTTATAAAAAGAGAAGCTTTTTATTTTAGAAAGTATTTTAGAAAGAATCGAGTCTGTTCAAAAATGCTTGGCGGCTCGCTACTGGAATGATGTGGATAAAAGTTCTGTGGAAAACAGAGGCAGGAGGGAAAAAGATGGGAAAATATTTTTGGAAACAGACGGCTATCGTGGAGAGGCTAACGTGGATTTGACAGCGGATACCGCCTTTAAGGTGGGAAAGTTCTTGGCCTATTATTTTTCGAACAAAGGCACAAAGGAGTGCCGTATTGTCATCGGTAAGGATACCAGACGCTCCAGCTATATGTTTGAGTATGCACTTTCTGCAGGAATTACCGCTGCGGGGGCAGATGCGTATCTTGCGCATGTTACCACCACGCCTTCCGTAAGCTATATTGTTCGTTCTGAAGATTTTTTTCCTGCGGTGTTATGATTTCCGCCTCCCATAATCCTTTTCTATGATAATGGATTAAAGGTCATCAATGAAAATGGAGAAAAGGTTTCCGATGATTTTATTGCGGAGATTGAGGCTTATCTGGACGGAGAAACAGAAGAAGTTCCTTTAGCTACCGGAGATAAGATTGAAGAACCGTGGATTTTGCCGCAGGAAGAAACCGCTATATCGGCTATCTGATTTCTGGCTACCCGTTCCTTTAAGGGAAAGAAGATTGCCTTGGACTGTGCCAATGGTTCCGCATCCTCCTGCGCCAAGGCGGTGTTTGATGCTCTGGGGGCGGATACCCATGTGCTTTCCAACAATCCCAACGGCTATAACATTAATGATAACTGCGGTTCCACCCACATGGAAAATTTGCAGGAATATGTGAAAAACAGTGATTGTGAGATCGGTTTTTGCCTATGACGGCGATGAGTGGATCGTTGTCTCTGTGTAGACAGTGACGGAGAACTGGTGGATGGAGATCAGATTCTTTATCTTTGCGGAAAGAATATGCGGGATAAGGGACAGTTAAAGGACAATAAGATTGTTACCACCCATCATGTCCAACTTCGGCTTATATAAGGCTTTGATGCGGTAGGGCTTTCTATGAAAAAGACCAAGGTAGGAGACCGTTATGTCTATGAGAATATGGCGGAAAACGGTTATTCTCTGGGAGGCGAGCAGTCCGGACACATCATCTTTATGAGACATGCCACTACCGGAGACGGAATTCTTACCAGTATTAGTTGATGGAAGTGCTTTTTAGAGGAAAAAGAAGAGCCTGAAGGAAGCTTTGGCAGACTATCAGCGCTTTCCACAGGTTTTAAAGAATGTACAGGGTGAAGGATAAGCTTTTTGGTGGAGCAGAATGAAACCGTACAGGAGGCAGTGAAGAAGGTGGAGGAAAGCCTGGGAGAGGATGGAAGAATTCTCCTCCGTGCCTCGGAACAGAGCCTTGATTCGTGTCATGGTGGAGGCCTCCAAGGAAGAGCTTTGTGAGAAGTATGTAGAGGAAGTTATAGCTGTTAGAAAAAGGAAGGACTAGTCCTTTTCCTAAGTTTATTGATAGAGTAAAAAGGAAGCACTGCAGAGCCTGGAAAAAGCTTGTTTGGCAGTACAGGGTAGACTCAAAATAAGAAGTAAGTAAGAGTAGTAGTGAAAAAAATACAATAGGAGGTAAGAATGGATCAGGTAAAACGTTACAGAAAATTTCGATTTTCCGTTATCCGAAAGAACTTGATGGATCAGGAAATCACTACAGCACCGATTTGGTGTTCTGTGGATTTAAGGATGGAAAACCAGGCCTTGTGGATCCCATGACCGTAGAAGAAAAAGGTGGAATTTTTCCAGCTTCTTTTGCAAGCTTGGTTTTAAGGAGATTGAAGTAGGCTTTCCTGCCGCCTCCCAGATAGAATTTGATTATTTACGGACTTTGGTGGAGAAGAATCTGATTCCGGAGGATGTTATGGTTCAGGTTTTGGTACAGTGTAGAGAAGAGCTTTTGAAAGAAGCTCCAGGCTCTTCAAGGAGTAAAGAAGGCCATTGTCCATATTTATAATTCTACCTCCGTATTGCAAAGAGATGTGGTTTTTCGGAAAGTCCAGAGAGAGATTACCGCCATTGCCCTTTCCGCTGTAGAGATGGTGAAGCGTCACGAGAAGGATTTTTCCGGAGAGCTTCGTCTGGAGTATTCTCCGAAAGCTTTACCGGAACGGGAGATGGGATTATGCTTTGGAAATCTGTAATGCGGTGATTTCCGCCTGGGGTACTAAGGCGGGAAGGGAGATTATCATTAACCTGCCTAATACCGTAGAGATGCATAGCCCCAATGTCTATGCGGATCAGATTGAGTTTATGTCCAACAACATGAAGGAAAGGGAGCATGTGATTCTTTCCGTGCATCCCCATAATGATAGAGGAGAGGGCATTGCCTCCGCAGAGCTGGCCCTTCTTGCCGGAGCACAAAGAGTCGAGGGAACCCTTTTCGGCAATGGAGAGCGTACGGGAAATGTAGACATTTTGACCTTGGCCTATAATATGTTCTCTCACGGGATTGACCCAATGCTTCATCTGGAAAATATTCGGGAAATTCAAGAGGTTTATGAGCGTTGCACGAAGATGCATATTCCGGAGAGACAGCCTTATGCGGGAAAATTGGTTTTCACCGCGTTCTCCGGTTCTCATCAGGATGCGATTAATAAGGGGCTTCAGGCCATGAAGGAGAGAAATTCTCTAATCTGGGAAGTACCTTATCTTCCGATTGATCCGGCGGATATCGGAAGAGAATATGAGCCGGTTGTCCGTATCAACTCCCAGTCCGGAAAAGGCGGCGTAGCCTTTATTTTGGATTTCCAATATGGCTATAAGCTTCCGAAGGGGATGCAGAGAGAGTTTGCGGACTATATTCAGAGCATTTCCGAGAAAGAAGGGGAAGTTAGCCCCGAACGGATTTTAGAGGTCTTTTTAGCGGAATATGTAGAGGCAAAGTCACCGCTTCTTTTTAAAAATCTTCGTTCCATGGACATGGAAAATGAGAAAGAGCACTATGTCAGCTTTGTGCAGTTAAGCTTTTGAAAATGAGGGAGATTGAAAGAAACTTCGCAAGCGGATCAGGACCGATTGATGCGGTGGCGAACGCCTCACAGAAAGAACTGAAAAAGGAATTTGAGGTTATCGACTACAGTGAGCATGCGTTAAGTTCCGCATCCTCCGCGAAGGCGGCTTTTCATATCCATTTACAGTGATAAAGCGTCCGGGAAGATGACCCACGGCGTGGGAATTTCTCAACATTACCCTGTTCCTCCGTCCGCGCCCTGTTCAGCGCAATTAACAGACTGTACTATGAAAAGAACATTTGTAGATACAGTAAAATATCCGCTTATAGGGGTGTAAAAATCAAATATTTTCTTTCAGACATAGGTCTGAACTTGGCACGCTTCGCCAGCTTGCCACGTAACGGATACTAAGCGAAAAACTGCGTTTCTGTTTTTCGCAAGTACCGACGGCTCAGACTACCCTGCATTCAGACCTCATATTGCAAAATTACTTTATTATTTTGATTTTTACAGCCCTTTTGTCTTATAGACTAAAGTCTTAGTTCTTTTCGTCTCTTCCGTTCAGAAAGGTATACAGCAGTTTTTCAGAGTCTCCACCTATGGTGATATATCGCGTGAGAGGAATTCCTCGGAAATCTGCTTTTTTCATGCCTTTTCTCTCCTTAAGACCGCGCAGGATTCCCTTTCTATAGGCTTTTCCGCAGCCTTTCTTTTGGAAGTAGAGAGCCTTAATCAAAAAGCCGAGGAGGAAGGGGAGGAAGTTCACGATTTTTAAGAGGAGCGGAAAGTTCTTATATAAGAGAAAGATAGAATTCTTGCGGAAAGTTCCACCCCAGTCACTGTATTTTCCGCCGCTGGTACCGGAGCCGACATGCTTACAGATTGCACTGGGGCAGTAGTAGATACTGTAGCCGTAAAGCTGCGCGCGAAAGGAGATGTCGACATCTTCCAGATAAGCGAAGTGTTTTTCATCAAAAAGCCCGGTCTTACTGAGTGCGGAGATAGAGTAGAGTGAGCTCCCGCACAGGCGGAGAAACCTTTTCCGCCTTTGTTCCAGTTTTCTACGCGGTCTTCCAAGCCTCTCTGAAAGGGAAAGCCGAGAGACAAAGCTCGTCCTCGGCATCGTCCATGAGCCTCTCGTCATGCATTTTTCACCATCTTGGAAGAAAGGCAAAAACCTTCTCCCTTAGCTCCGCCATAAAGCGGACAAGATTTTTCCACGAAACGGGAATCCGCCTCGTATCGTTGTTTAAGAGAAGGGCATAGCTTGCCCCTCTTTCTTTGCGTAAAGGATTCCCTGGTTTACCGCCTTGGCAAAGCTGTAGTTTTCTTTATTTTCCAAAAGGAAAATCCGCTCGGCTCTTTTTCGATGTATTCTTTTATCGCGGGGATACTTTCCATCCGAAGACGCGTTGTCTACAAAGAGAATAGAAAAGTCTTTCGTGCTTTGCTGTTCTAACGCCTGCATACACTTTTCCAGAAAAATGTTTTTCCATTGTAATTGGGGATAATCACTACTGTTTTCTATATCGTAAAATACTCGATAGATTGCTATTTTATCTTAAGAAATCAAAAGCGCATTAAACGTAAAAACCTTATCACAAATCGGGGAAAAAGCGCCAGTCGTCATTTCGGATTACTCAGCGCAATGCTTTTCCTGCCTTTCCTCTTCTCTTTACAACTCCTTTATTCCTGTCTATAAGATGCTTTACCTTCTTTTCCGCATTTACATTTTCTTGCGCTTACTATAAAAATTGAACAATCTTTACGGTGAGGAAAGGAACAATAGAAATTATGGAAAAAGCGGATTTCTTTATGGAAAATGATGTACCTTTTGAATGCGCTCTGGAGCATGATGTATGCGCTTGCTCCATGATTTTGGCTTTTTGTTCTGCGTCTTCTCGGGGAAAAGGAGGGAGGGTATCTCGATTCGGCTATTCCACCCTGGGACAGCAGTTTTTTATTCTGGCCTACTTCGGCATTCGTCCTTTTTCATATTACGGATATGCGGGAGAGTTTTCTTTCGGGAATATCTGGGATTTTGAAACATAAGTACAGCGCTTTCCGTTTTCTGCTCTTACTCTTCTTCTTTATCAGTTTCTAAAGGGGAAATTACACGGCAGAGAAGAGTGCCATCCTGTTTTTCTTTGTCTGTACAAAATCTTAGATGGCTACGCAGATGTTTATGAGTCGGAACTGCAAAAGAAGAGGAAAGCTTTACAAGACGGGACAGTCTCTTCTTCAGAACCTCTTTGCCGTAGTTCTTCTGCTCATTACACTGCTACTCACAAAAATCTGTTTCGGCGTGATTCTTATGAATCTTTGCCAGCTTTTTGCTTTTATTTCTTCTGTCTTTTCTCCGCTAAAGAAAAACTGTTGCGATAGGGAGTGAGAGGTACTTTTAGTTTTTCCATGGGAAGAGTCTTTTTCTGGAGAGTCTTTATTTCCGTGGACTTCTATGTGTTTTCGTCTTCCAAGTATGCCGTAGATGCGGTAGGGGTTCTCGTTTTCCGGGATTTACAACCTCCTCTTATGCCGAGTAATTTCATCGATCTGCTGGCGAATTTCATCATCGGCCGGCTCTTTCTGAGACTCCGCCGCGCTTGGCAGGAAGGAAAGACTGGGGATTTCAGGAAAGAAGAAGGCAGCCTCATAGAAGAAGGTACTCCTGCTTTCCTTTGTTCTTCTTATCTTAGCGATACTTCTCTCTCCTCTTGCACTTTGGATTCTGGAGAGGCTTCTCGGAGAGACTTTTTACGGGAAAATGACGGCTGAGCGCTTTTCTTTCTGCCTCCTCATTTTGGGAGGCTGTTTCTATGCACTTCATGAATCTTGAGTATATCTTTCTTGTGACAAAGAGAAGACAGAAGAAGATTTTTGCAGGCTATCTTATCGCTTCCGTCTCTCTTTTCTCACAGCGGGATTATATGCTTGAGCGCGGAGGATTTTTCTTCGGCTCATTGCAATTTGCAGGAATGATGCTTTTTCTTTCCTTTTCTTCTTCCTCTCGGAAAAAACAGGAAAGGGCTAAAAAGTGGAGTCTGTAGGGCTAGAAAATGGAGTCTTTCTTTTCATTCCGGCTTAGGCATGGTAAAATAAGCTCATTGATTTTTTAGCATTTAGTTATAGAGGCTTAATGCTTGCGAGAGTGTTCTACTTGGAAAGGACATTAAACTTGTATTTCCGGATATAGATTGTGCATTGTTGTGCAATATAGAATGGGAATAGTGTAGGCGGATGACAGATTGTTTTATGCAGGATAGTCCGGAAGAGGCTGTCCTTAAAGAAGAGAATAGAAGTGAGAAGGAGAGCGATAGGCGGCAGGAAGGGAGAGAAGCGCTCCCCTCTTTTGATGTTTTGATTCCGACCCTATGTCGAGAGAAATTTCGTGCTCTGCTTTCTTCTTTGAAGAGCAGGAGTACCCTCCGAAAAAGATTATTATTAGGAATACCGAGGAACGATATTTCCGAAAGAACTTTTTAGAAGGAAGGAGTGGAAGTCTCTGCTTCATCACATAAAAAGAGAGGACTTTGACCATGCCTATGCGAGAAATCTTGCGGCCTCCTTTTCCGATGCGGAATACTTTTTAACGATGACCGATGATGCGGTGCCGGCGGACAAAAAGCTCACAAAAGAACTGCTTAAAGCCTTTTCCTTAGACAGTCGTACTATGGAGGTGTATGCAAGGCAGCTTTTGTACGAAGGACAGTTCTTTGACGAAGTGCTTTCCAGAAGCTTTAACTACGGAGAAAAAGCCGGAGATAAAGGGAATAGAGGATGTAAAAAGACCCGGTATTAGTGTTTTTGCTTCCAATGTCTGCTGTATGTATAAAAAAGCGGTGTTTCGGGAACTTCAAGGCTTCCAATCGCCTACCATCTTTAACGAGGATATGATTTTTGCGGCAAGGGCGGAGAAGGCGGGGTATAAGGTGGCCTATAATCCCTATGGCAAGAGTTTATCATTCTCACCACTACACGGCAGTACAGCAGTTTAGAAGAAACTTTGACCTTGGGGTTTTCATAGGGATTTTCCGGAGATTTTTTCTTGTGCCGCCTGAAAGGGAAGGAATGAAGATGTTTAAGCAAAATGCAAGAACGCTTGTTGCAGAAGGAAAAGCTTTCTCCTTCTTCCTCTTTTTCAGGACGGGAGCATGTTTTTCTCGGCTAGATGGCAGGAAAGAATTATTCGATCCTGCCGCGAATTTTTAAGAAATGCCAATACTTTTAAATCCCTAGTATTTTTGATAAAAAGGAAGTGAAGTCGAAAGTTACGGAGAGTGGTGGAAGGCGAAGACGATAGAGGACGGCAGACTACGATAAAAGATGATACGATAAAAGGTAATACAATAAAAGGTAATACGATAAAAGGGAATGGAAGTCGTTAGAAGGCGATAGAAGGCGAGGAAGTTAGGCATTCTATCCGTGAAGTGGAAAGGATAAGATTTGATTAGTCTCTGTAAAAGAAATAAAACGAAAGCGGAAGATGATTTTAGACTTGGCAAGAGCCGACTTTTAAAAACGTTTTGTGGCTCTTATTTTGGTATGGTGTGGATGTTGATTCAGCCTCTCGTAACCATTGTGATATACGCTTTTATCTTCGGTCCCCTACGGCTTTAAGTCCCAGTCCGCCGGTTCCGAATGTGAGCTATACACTTTGGCTGATTCCGGGTATCGTTCCCTGGTTTTTCTTCTCTGAAGTCATGAATATGAACACGGGAATTCTGCAAGAGTACCATTATCTGGTAAAAAAGGTGGTTTTTCCGATAGAGCTTTTGCCCGTGATTGCTTTTTGCTGTACTCTGGTACACGGCTTCTTCCTTCTGGTGATGTTTTTATTTTATCTCTTCAGCGGAAAAATGCCGCAGCTAACTTGGCTGCAAGTTTTCTATTACTCCTTCGCGGCAGCGATGTTCGGCTTAGGACTAAGTTACTTTACATCCGCTATTTCCGTGTTTTTTAAGGATATGCAGCAGATTGTGGCGATAGGTATTGCAGTTCGGCATCTGATGGTGCTGATTATGTACGATGAGCTTCTGTTTACCAATAAGGCGCCGTGGCTGAAGATTTTCTTTAAAATCAATCCTTTTTACTATATTGTGGCGGGGTACCGTGATTCGATGATTACGGGAAATTATTTCTTTGAAAGGCCCGGACTGACTCTTTATTTTTGGCTGGTAACGCTCTTTTCTTTATTCGTGGGATTGCGGTTCTTCCGAAAAGCTGCGCCCTCACTTTTTCGGATGTTTTATAGGAGGAAATCATGATAGCGCTTATTCGAGTGGGACTTTTTACTCTTTTGGATTTTTAGGACTGGGAAGTCTTCGTTTACTGTTTATCCGAAGGAAGGAGAGGACAAGAGAAAGAGACTCTGGAGTGCCTTCTATCGTAAAAGGCAAACTGAAGGCTATTTTAAAGATATGCAAGGTGGAAGTCCACACCGAAGGTTTGGAAAATATTCCGAAGGACGAAGCCGTACTTTTTATGGGAAACCATCGCCCTGATTTTGATATTGTGGTAGCGTACAGCCTTTTAAACAATGTGACCGGATTTATTCTCAAGGATGATTTAACTTGGATTCCCAACTTGAAGCCTTGATGGAAGAGCTTCACCGCCTTTTCTTAGACAGGATAATCTAAAGCAGAATTTGAAGGTGATTATTGAAGGATTCAGGAAATAAAACGCGAATCTCGTTTTGGATTTATCCGGAGGAACAAGAGCAAAAAGGAGAAAGTGAAGAAGAGATATTTTCCCTTTAAAAAGGGATCTTAAGATTGCCGAGAAAAACTGGCTGTAAAATCATTCCGGCAGCCATGATTAATACCAGAAAGATTTTTCGAAGAGCACTCCGCTGCTGAAAAAGTACAAAGGTTTATGTACGTTTTGGGGAGCCTATTCTTTCGGCGCTTTCGAGGAAGAGAGAAAGCACATCGACAATTATAATGGAAGAGAAAGTACTTTCCATGATTCGAGATTTAAAAGAGATAGAACGAGAGAATGGGAAGCTAAAGAACGGGAAACTAAAAGAAGGGAAGCTGGAGAAGCAGAAGCTAAAGAACGGAATAGCAAAGAATAATAAAAGAGATGGGAGGAATTAATGGGACTTACTGAGATTCGTGAGGAACTGGACAAAATAGATCAGAATTTACTCTCACTTTTTCAAAAGAGAATGATGCTTTTCCGAAGAGGTGGCTAAGGACAAGCTGAAAACGGGAAGGCCATATTTGACGGAAAAGAGAAGAGGAAAAGCTGCAATCGGTAGCCGATATGGTTACGGATCCGGAGTTGAAAGCTCCGGCACAGGCTATTTTTCAGAGGACTCATGACCCTTTCCAGAAGAAAACAGTTGGAGGTTTTTCTTCTTGGAAAAAAACTGGATGATTTTTCTTTTCAAAGAGAAGAGGAAATTTCTTTTCAGGGAAAAACTTGTTTTTCAGGGAATAAAAGGGGCGTATTCTTATCTTGCCGGAAGACTTTTTCTTTCAAGAAGAGGATATGTTTTCCGTAGAACATTTTCAGGATGTTATCGAGGAAGTACTGTCGGGGAAGGCGGACTACGGCATTCTTCCCATGGATAATTCCACCCACGGCATGGTGCAGGATAATTACGATCTTTTGGCATCTCAGGAGGAGATTACCGTCATAAAGGAAATATACTATCCGGTTTCTCATTGCCTCTGTACTACGAAGGAAAATCGAATGGAGAACATTAGGAAAGTATACTCTCACCCGCAAGCCCTTTTCCCCAATGCAGACAATTTTTCCGAGTGATCCGGAAATAGAGGCGATCTCGGCTTAAATACCGCTATTGCGCAAAGTCGGTTTCGGAAAGGAAAGCAGGCGCTGCCGTGCTTTGCAGTAAGGAAGCTGCAGAATATTACGGGCTCAGTATCTTGAGGATAGAATCAGCATGGAAGAGACACGACTCGCTTCTTCCTTTTAACAAAGGGGAAAATCTATGATAAAGAGGCTGAGAAACTGAGTATCATTCTGGAAATTCCGGATAAAGTGGGAAGTCTTTATCATGTATTGGAAAACTTCATGTGGAACGGTTTATCGCTCAGTATGATTCAGAGTAGACCCTGGGAGACGGTGCATTTTCTTATCGATTTTTCATTGATATCTTGGGAAAACTTTTCCGATTCTGCGATGAAAAATGCCTGTACAGTCTTAAGGGAGCAGGGAATTTTTTATCGAATTCTTGGAAATTATACTTTCTATAAGTCTGAAGAATTCATGAAATCGCTTTGGAAAAGCTGCATAGTAAAGTGAAATTAGGTAAACTGAAGAGATATAAAATCAACGAAATCGATAGATAGCAATGAAAGCAATATACATTAGCTGAAGTGCTATACTTTGAACCAAGAGATAGTGTAAAAAGAGACAGACAAGGAGGACTCCTATGCCACAGATTAATATATTGGTTGTTGACGATGAAAAAGAAATTGCGGAACTTGTGGAGATTTATCTGGTTTCCGACGGATATAAGGTATTTAAGGCCTACAATGCGGAGGAGGGATTAAAGATTCTTCCGAGGAGGAAATTCATCTTGTTCTTTTGGATGTCATGATGCTGGGGATGAACGGTCTTGAAATGTGTCGGAAGATTCGTGAGAGCTCAAATATTCCCGTCATTATGTTGTCTGCGAAGTCAGAGGATTTGGATAAGATTGTCGGCCTTACCGGAGGCGCGGATGACTATGTTACAAAGCCTTTTAATCCTTTGGAACTTACCGCGAGAGTAAAGTCCCAGCTTTCGCCGTTATACACAGTTGAATCCGAATGCCGGAACGAACTATATCAATAATGAAATCAATATCCGTAACATGCATATTAATAAGGATAATCATAAGGTAATCATTGATGATGAAGAAACTCAAATTGACCTGATTGAGTTTGATATTCTATTCCTTTTGGCATCTCACCCGGGGAAAGGTTTTTCACCGATGAGATTTTTGAAAAGGTATGGAATGAGAAGGTCTATGAAGCTAACAATACCGTTATGGTGCATATCCGGAGACTTCGCGGTAAGATGAAGGAGGATCTTAGAGAGGATAAGATTATTACTACCGTTTGGGGTGTGGGATATAAGATTGAGAAATAGGAGCATTTTTGTGAATCAGGAGAGAGCGCCTCACCATTTCGGTAGAGGATATATGATGCAGGTCCTTCTTCATGGGAATGTCTGCTGTTTTACGGGTGTAGTGGAATGTTTTCAGTGTTCAATATCAGTTCCTACACAAGTTACCTTTATCAGATGGGAAACGACCATCCCCTGGTACAAAGCTTTGCCTTTGCCGGTTTAGTCAGTATCTTGCTCTTTGTCCTTCTCGGCATTGTTCTTTTTACGCCTCTTTCCTTTTTCTCCAGAGAAGAACGGCAGGGATATTGAGACTTTGGCACAGGCGGTAAACAGATTTCCGCCGGTGATTTCACTACCGATATTTCTATTTCCGGTGAGGGAGAATTGCACATATAGCGGAAAGTATTCGCATGATGGAAGAAGAGCTGTCAAGGCATATTGAAATGGAAAAGAGTAATGAACAGTCAAAAACCGATTTGATTACGAACATTGCCCATGATCTTCGCACACCGCTCACCTCCATTTTAGGCTATCTGGATTTAATGAAAAATAATCGTTCCGTTAATGAGGAAATGAAAGCCCATTATTTGGAAATTGTTCATAGTAAAGCGCTTCGCTTACAGAAGCTGATTGAAGAGCTGTTCGGTTTACCAAGCTTTTCTACTGGAAGAATGAACATGAAACTGATTACGCTGGATTTGGTCCAGCTTTTTCTCAACTTTTTGGAGGAAAATTATCCAAATTTTTGAAAAATGATTTAAGCTGTGATTTCAGTTCGAATGTAAAATCCCTTTATATAGACGGAGACGGAGATCTTTTGTTCCGTCTATTCGATAATTTAATCAGTAATGCTATAAAGTACGGTGCGGAAGGAAAGATGATTAAGATTCGCCTTCGGAAAGAAAAAGCAGTTTGTACGGGTTACTGTTTTGAATTTCGGCTATATTATTCGGAGAAAGAGATACCTTGCTTTTTGATAAATTTTACCGTGTGGAGTCTTCCCTGTTCACTGAGCACCGGAGGGACGGGCTTGGGCTTGCCATTGTAGAAAAATATCGCGGAAATGCATCACGGCTATGTGGAAGCCAAGTCGGATCTGTCCGGGACACGCTTCATTGTTACTTTACCGCTTCTGTTACGAGGAAGAGAAAAACCCTTTGAAGGGAAAAAGGAGAGGGAAGAAGAGGAAGAAAAGAAAGGAAAGAAGAGAAAGAAAGAAAAGAAGGGAGAGAGAAAAACGGAAGGACAGATCCAAAAAGGATACATTGCTCATGCTCTCTCTTTCTTTTGCTTTTCTATAAGAGCACACAGTGAGAGCTTGAATCTTAACTTAAATTACGGGGTGCAAAATACGGCAAAGGCGGGAAAAACCTGCCTTTTACAGCTCAGTCATAGAGAATACGAAGAACAAACCTTCTCCGGGACATTAAATATCATTCTGCGGAATCCGGAAAGTTATCTTATTCAGTATTCCTATCCTCTGGTGGTGGAGGGTAACAGTACAAAGGAAATGGATGAGAACTTTATGCTTCCTTCGGGAGTAAATCAACTATTATTCAGTATTGAAAATTTAAATAAAGAAACAGATTGTTTACCGCCGTGTTGGCTTGGATATCTCCGGTTCCGATAGTGAGCTTTTGATTGCCGTTTTATCGGAAAAGGGAGAAAAATATCGGATTTTTACAAAATGCCAGGATTAATGATGGTCTTTTTGAAAACTAGGGTTTTAAGCTTCACCGAAGAAAACTTTCCTAAAGAAGAAAGTGATTTATATCTCTTGGACCTTTTAATTATCCGGGATTTTGATCTTTACTCCTTAGATAAACAGGTACGTGACGGATTAAAGCATTATGTCGAACATGGGGAGTGCTTTTATTTTCTTTATCGGACAACGCTTTTACACAGTCTTCCGGAAGATTTTTCCTCGTATCTGTCTACAGACTTTGGATTTTCAAAACAGAAGTATCAATCTAAAAAGAGAACCAAACGGAAGGTGAGAGAGAGTAAAGAAAGTCTGATGAGTTCGCCGGTTTATCTGAAAGGAGGGAGAGGGGGCTTTTTCGACGATGTGCCTTTTTCTTTCCGTTACTCCGATGGGAAACGGTCTTTTGGCGGTTTTGGGATACGATTTATATCAGTTGGAACGGTATGCAACGGAAGACAGCAGTTATGTAGGACGCTTGCTTTTTAGATATTTACAGGCAAAATCGCCTAGATAATCTGGTCGATTTCCGCGTCGGAGAAAAGCTTGAAACAGTATTGGGATCTGAAGAGCTTATGAATCTTTCGGATTTATCGAAGCTTCCTTCCGTTCCCTTTATTTCGGGGTTTTACTTGTATACCCTTGCCTTGGTAGGACCGGGGATTTATCCTTCGTCGCAGAATTGCTTCGTATAGCAGACCCGCGATTATCTGCTTTCGCTTATTACGGTAATTTTTGTTTGGGCAATGGGAATTGGAACACGTTTTAACGGTAATTTTCTACCTATGTCAAATTGATTCAATTAAATGAAAGTAATGTAGATGAGGAAAACTATATTAATCTTCGCCTCCCGCATCCAGAAATTTTTAGTTTTGGGAATTACATGGAATATACGGTGAATCCTATTTTAAAGGGGTGTGGATTTCACCGGAGATCTTGGAGAACTTCGTAAGGAGAAGGGACTTGAAAAACATGGATAGAGCAGAGAGAGAAAAATCGATTATTTCCGTACTAGAATGCGGAGAGCTTCAGTTCCATTATTTTCTCTTAAACAAAAAGTGCTGAACAGTATAGGAAAGCTTGAAGGAAGAGTGAGTATTTTGGCGGAAAAATCTCGGTGAAATTAAAAATAATACGGAGTATACGCCTTTCCGATGCCTTTTATTTTTACTGTACGGAAGGGTAATAAAGCTTGGAAAGTTGGAAAAGGGACAGAGCCTGAACCTCTCCTCCAGGAGTCGATTCCGGTTCCGCTCGGGATTTTGATTATCTTGCCAATCTTTTATTCAGCGGAAACAGCAAAAACTTCGTTCGTTATATATTGGGAGACGAGATACACGGGTATTTTTCTGATGCACGTTTTTTTGCCATCATAAGAGAAGACAGTCCGGGCTTTTACGGAAGAGCTGAAGCATTCTTCCGATACGCATTTGGAAAAATACGGCACCAGTGTTGTTGCCTCCTCTCTTATGCTTAGCAGAACGGAAGGGGATAAGAGGGAATACAGTGCACTTTCTCGAGATCCAATTATCGCGAGCGGAGAATACGACAGCAGTACTCAATACGATGAATCTATGATTCCGCTTGAAACTGTTATGATTTAGAGAGGAGGAAAATATATCCTCTATTGCTTTTGAGAGAATGGATGTGAAGGAAACAATCTTCTCATGAATTTTCTAGAAACATGGCGATTTATAACAATCGCACAGGGGATATGACAGTATAGGCTAGAGAGGAAGGGGTTTTAAGCGAGATCGTTTAAAAACCTATTTGAATGAAAAAGAATGAGTTGAGGCTTTGCTTTGTTTCCAGAGAAGCAACGCTTCTCCTGAAATTCGGCAGCTTCTTCGATGATTACAGTTACGGCGAAGGAGAAAAGCGATGATCAGCTTTAGCAATGTAAAAAGAGCTTTGGCAATTATCTGGTACTGGAGGATTTTTCTCGGAAGTACAAAAGGGGAGATTTTCGTTTATGGCCTTGCCGGATTCCGGAAAAACAACGGTCTCAAAGCTTTGTTATGGGACTTCTTTCCCTGACAGTGGAGACATCTGCATTGATGATATGGAAGGGTACCGGAGTAAGGAGGCTAAAGAGACGTTTAGGCTATGTTCCGCAGCTTATCGGTACTCTATCCGAAAAATGCAGGTTTTGAGTATCTGCAATTTTTGCCGCTCATCATATGGAGGAGACAAAGATTCGCTCCCGGATACACCTTCTTTTAGAAAATGCGGAATCATTGCTTGGGCGAACAGCCCCATGGAGATATTACCCAAAGCAGTTTTGCAAAAGCTCTCCTGGTACGGGCTATGCTTCATGAACCGAAGATTTTGGTTTTGGACGATTCTGATGTCTTCTTGATGCACGAACCGTATCGGAAATGAAAAATATGCTTTTGGATTATATGGATGAGGACGCAGCATTATCATGACCGGTTCTTCTCTGGATGATTTTTCGGATCTTTGTACGCATTTGGCCGTACTTCATCAGGGAAAGTTAATCTGAAAAAGGCACGGTGGCTGGATATTCTGAGAGTTGAGTGAACAAAACTGATTGTGATTCAGTTTAATGGGAAAAAGAACGGAAATAATGGGGATATTGAAGGATGACCGAGGGTCAAGTCTATCAGCTTAAAAAGAAAACGAAATTACATCTATTTCAGGGGGAGCAGTTTGAAGAGGCGGAACTCTCAAAAAGATTGTGGATAGTGGGAATCCTGCTTTATTCTTTCTACCGGGAGGCAGGGAAGATGGAAAATATTCTGGGGAAAGAAGGTAAAGGGAGAAAGGAGTTTGATTTCCTAAGAACGATAATCCGATTTTTGCTTTAAGGATACCTTGCTATCCAGTAGAGGACTTTTTACCTCTTCTCATCTCTATCACAAATCTTGTTTTGCTGATCCTGCTTATCGAAATCTATATTATATTTCTTTTAAACGGGGTACAGACGGGAGAGATTCGTTACTCTGCCTTTTTACAGAGCTATTATCTTGTGGGAGCGGACTTTTTCTTTTTGATTCTTTTGGCCCCTGGCCATTACCGTGTCCAGTTTAAGTATTGAAGAACAGAATATGCTGAGCTTCTTCTCGGAACGGAGTTAGACGTAGAAGTATTATTCTGGGAAAGCTTTATGCAGAACTCAGTACCTTGATTACTTTTACTTTTTCTACTCTGCTGTTTCTTGCAACGGTATATATTTACGGTGGATTCGAATCTTTACTTGCTTTTATATTTTTGGGCATACTTCTTATCCTGTATTTTCTTAAGTTCCTTGGGAATTGCCTGCAGCGGAATCACTAAAAACAGTGCCTATGCAAGCATACTTGCCTATGGAATCAGTTTTTTACCCTATGCCCTTCTTTTCTATGGCTTGTATTCACTTTGGGAAAGCAAGTATTTTTTTCTATGGGATCTTTTTGTATTCTTTTCTTTACTAAGCGTTGTTTTCTTATGGATAGGAAGAAAAAGTCTGGAAGTCTATGCTATACGAAATGTAAACTTGATCTGAAAAAGGATCTGTACTCTTTTATCTACAATGAGCCTGTTGATAAAAACACGATGTCTCGGCTTCACCTATGACACCGCTTAAGAATAAGAACAAGGAGGAGATTATGAAAGGATTACGTGATGAAAGAAGAGAATATAAAAACGGAATACTTAAAGGAGAGAATTCAGTGTTGTGAGGAAGACGAGGATTTTTAAGGCGGAAATTGTCCCTTTACTGATGGAACAAAAAGAAAAATTGAGGGCTCTAAAAATTCGGGAAATTATCGAACAAGCGGATACAGCAAAACAAAATTTGCAGAGCTTTCCGGAGTGAGCAGAGTTTCAGTGGATAAGTGGTGTAAAGGTGCACTGCCGAAGAATAGAGAAACTTTTCTTCTTATAGGACTTGCTGCAGTACTATGACCGAACAAAAATGGACCATTTTTCTGCAAAAGATATGGAAGATATCCGGCTCTTTATGCAAAAAGCTTGAGGACTGCATCTGTATTTTTATATTAAACAAGTACTCAGGTGAAGACGCGGTCAAGAACTATCATTATATTTTAAATAAGATTAAGGATAATATTTTCAGAACGGATGCCGGGGAGAGCGAAGACTTGAGCACAGTTGTTTTTGATGCAAAAGCTTTCGGATATTCAGGATGAAGATGAACTGGAGAGATTTATACGGAAAACACGGAAATCTTTTTCCACGGCATATCATCGTTTATTTGCACAGATTAAAGCGGAAATCATTGCCAATCTGGATGAGAATGTTTCGGGAACCTCTACGATTTTCGGTCTTGCCGATGCCCAGGGCTGGTCTTCTTCTTTGAGGCAAACAGTTTCCGCCATAAACCAAAGAAAATGGTATCCGACCAGAAATAAAATTATTTCTTTTGGGAATTTTTAAGTATGGGAACGGATGAGATAGACGACCTGCTTAAGCTGGCCCATATGGAAGGCCTCTGTGCGAAAAATATCTTCGAAAGTATCATTATCTATATTATTGAAAAGGCCGGCTGTGAGACGGAAGAATTTAACAAAGAATCGGAAAACTATGATATGGATTGGCTTTTTCGGGAGAACAATAAGAGTTCATGCAGGAATTTGATTTTCCCGAGGTACAAAGTTTTATCATGGAATTGGTAAAAAAGGACTAGGAAAGATGAGCGGAAAAAAGGAAAACAGTCTGATTATCATTGAAAACGGACAAATCAAAACCTATGATTTAGATAATAAAACGGAATGGTATCTTGGAAGACCGTCTAAAGATAATATTCCGGATATAAAGCTTCATTTAAATACGGTCAGCCGTAAACATGGAAAGTTTCAAAATATTGACGGAGTCTGGTTTTATATGGACTATAACGGGAAAAACGGAACAGTGTATAATCATAAGCGAATAAGAGCGGGAAGAAATGGACGAATCAGCCCCCTTATGCTGGAAAACGGAGATGTTTTTGTTTTTGGTGGAGGAGAGGAGGAAAGAATCGGTTGTAAAACCGTGTTCGGCCTTTTCAGCACAAAAAGCTTTGACAGCGATTTTCGAACAGTGGATTCCAAGGGCTACGATAAGTTAGAGTTCAAAAGCGGGACAAAGACAAGCTGCTTTTCCTCCGCGAAAAAAGGGTTTGTTTTGGAAGAGGAGGAGGGAATTGCCATTTTATATGGGAGACTTAACCTATCTTTCAGGAAAATGGAACTCATCGGTTCATAGAGAAAGGAGCCTGTCTATGTTTATCCCGGATAAGGCGAAAGTGGAAAAAATACTACTTCAAATGGAAGAGGCGAATTGTATCGATCCCCGCTATCGCTTTGTAAGAGAAAAGGATGGACTTAAATTGCTTGGTGTGAGCGGATTTTTCCTATGTCTATGAGATGGAGGACAGTCTTTCTCCGAACCGGCATTATGCAGCGAAAATTCTCGGTTTAGGAAGTACAAGAGTAGAAGAACAACAGGTTTTTCAAGCGGCAGTGATTCAACATAACTCCGGAGAGCTTTCAGAGAATGTAATGCGAATCATTGCTTTTTGGATATTGAAGATTCAAGCAGACAATGCAGGGAAAGTTAATAGGCTACATCCCTTTCCGGGAGGAGAGATTATTGGGAAGCGGAAGGACTGCCTGTTCAGATTATTCTTACGGAAAAAGCTGGATGCCGTTTTACTTCGTGATAAATATCTAAAGCTCAGTCTTCTTCGGGAAGAGCTGAAAACGGAAGAAGAAGTCATCTCGCTTTGCCAAGGATATAGGACGAGCTCTTTTTACCGTGCATAGCCAGGGTATTTACATAGGGATATTAAGCTGGAAAAATATTTTTGGGATGAAGAGCGTAAAATCTATAAGTTGGGAGATTTCAGGGATTGCCAGATATGTAGGAGAAGAAGGGCGAAAACGGCAGTATTTACGGACTTTGCACGATGCACCGGAGATTGAACGGAGCCTTTCTTCCTCATATAACCTTACAGCGGATATCTATTCTTTTGGAATAGTTCTCTTTCTTTGACTCAACAATTTAAAAATTTCCGGCTTCGGACGGCTATCATGTTAATATTGTACAGTATTCCCAAGACTTTATTCTTCCCGCTGCGGAAAAAATCTTCGGAGGCGATAGTTGCTGTTATAAGGGAAAATGTGCAGTTACAGAGCGGAGGATCGATATCAGTCGGTAGAAGAAGTCCTAGAGATATTGGAAAAATAGACGGAAGTTATACGGAGGCAGGGCTTTACGGAATATGAAGAGCTTGCCACGAGAGCTATAGAGAAGAAGACTACGGTCTTTTCGGGAAAAAGATAAGGGAAGTTACTGAGAAAAATAAGATATACAAGATATTCAGCAGAGAAGAGCAGATTAAAAGAGCGGTTTCTGATGGAGAAGAATTATCTCTCACACGGAAGAAAGCAGGTGTGTTTTTACCGCTCTTCTTTGCTTTCTTTTGTAAGGCTGTTTCTCCGAATGCAGAGTATGTTTTTCATTGGGAGTTTTGCTTTTTCAGATTGCTCTTTTTCATACTGGGACTCTTGCAAAGTATAAAAAGAATTTCATCTTATTTTTGGACTGTTCACTTTTTTGCTTTCTCTTTTCCTTATGCAAAAAGGGGAATGGATATTCCGTATTTTGTACACTGTTTCTATCGATTTTAGCTATGCCGGCAATCACTATGGGACTTTTCTCTCGGAATGGCACTCTGGGTTTTACAGAGTTACAGCGGAAGTTTTCTTTGGCTTAATTTTCTCGCTAAAAGAGATTTGAGCTGGATTATCATGGTTTTTCTGTATTGGCTTTGTCAAAGCGTATTTTTCTTTTTCAGAATAAATCATATACCTTTTTCGACTTGCGAAGAAGAAAAAGTCTTTTTAGCATGCATATTAGCGCGAATATCCTGAATATACTTGCCACAGTTTCGTTTTTCAGGCTTTGTTTTACTGATTTTTAGGAGCTTTTCATATCATCGACATTCCGGGAAAAAGATAAAAAGTACTTCATCTCTTTAGAACCGGGAATATGTTTCTTCGAATTGATTTTCTGCTTTCGAAAAAGCTTGGACTGTTGGAAGAGGGGAGGATGATGAACCTTTGGACGAGTGAAGATATCAGAAATATTTTACTGGAATTAGAAGAAAAGGAAACTCCCCTTTTTCCAAGTATAGCTTTTTGTCAAGAAGAGGGGAGCTCAAACTTTTAGGAAGGGAGGCTCATGCAGAGGTTTAGCAAACAAGATTACGGTCGGATCAGGAAAAAAACTTTGCCATAAAGGTTATCGGATTTCAATCAACATGCGGATTCCGCTTTTTCAAGAATCGTAGAGGTGCAAAGGAAATAGTAAGATTTCAGGATAATGTGTAAAAACTGTATCAGCATACGGAACTCTTTGTTGTTTAGACGAAGAGGATCTATATCCTATCCGTATAAAAGAGAGGCCAAAAAGAACGAGACAAGAAATATATAAAATTGCAGTTTATCTTAATGGAAAAGATACCCTCCATGTTCTCCAGAACAAAAGCCGGGAAACATCAGGCTAATACCGGAAAGAGTCTTAAAGACGGAGACGGAGAGGAAATTTTTAAACTGGCTTTTCGATATTGCTTCGGCACTAAAAAGAGGCACACGAAAAGAAAGGTGCTGCATAGGGATATCAAGCTGGAAAATGTATTTTATTCGGAAGAGCTGAAACGGTATAAGCTGGGGGACTTTGGCATAGCAAAGAAGACCAGTGACGGCTTTGCCGAAACGATTGCGCTGACGAACGGCTATGCAGCACCGAAACCGTGCTTCGGATGAGCGATATGATTATACTGCGGATATTTATTCTTTCGGGATTATGCTTTTTGTCCTGACGAATAATCTTAAGCTTTCGAACTCGGAAAGCTATAGTGTGAACTCCTATATGCAGTATAGCCGGGTTATGTTCTTCCCTAAACCGGAGCTCTGTTTCAGTGAAGATACTTTTCGCGCAAAAAAGGCGGAGGAACTGAGTCGGATTATCGGAAAAGCCTGCCGTTATGATCCGAATGAAAGATACCAATCCATGGGAGAGCTTCTTTCCGATTTGGAAAAATATATGTATGGAGGAGTACGATTATAAGAAGAGCATAAACAATTACATGATCTTTTTCTTCTTTCTGCTTGCGACAACAATAGCATGGAAACCTGACTATGGGAGGATTTGGCGGTTTCCTTTCTCGCTTGGAAGCGCTTGTCTAATGGCAGTGGTAAAAGCTGTTTTCCATCTCTTTCAGTTGAAGCAAACGCTGCTGGACTGGGGCATTTTCGGAGTAGGAGTATTTTCGTTGATTTCCGGCGGATTTTCATGGATAAAATGCATTATCCTGATTTTAGTACTGATTTCCTCCGGGTATTTATCGACTGTAATTGCTCTTCCGCTCCTCGGTCTTGCGCTAAGTACTTTTGTGGAAAGCAAAGCTGCGACTCCCCTATTTTATTGAAAAGAATATAACTGGATAGCCGTGGGTGCTTTTTCCTTGCCTGGGCTCTCTTCTGCGTTCTTCCGTCTTTACTCGTGGAAGATAGAGACACGATAGCGTCTATCAAAAATTCGTTGTTCGGCTTTTCTCCGTTTATCTTTTTCCTTTTACTGTTTTACGGTTACGCAAAGAAAAATAATAGAAATTTTCGGACTTCCGCCGGAAAAATACGGAAGTCTCGGCATGGGGAAAGATTATGCAATTTCTTCGATCTGTCGATTTTGAAGTGGACCTCTTAGGATTGAGCTTTTCCTTCTTCTTCTTTTTAGAGAAAATTCCTCTACTTGGAGAGGAAAAATCGAAAAAGATGGATTGAAAATCCACGGTTTACAAGGAAGAAAAATTAAGCTATTCTTTTGGAAAAAGTGTTTGATTTTTGGGAAGGGGCTACTGCAATCGTGTGATCATTGGCATTGCCGGAGGTTCGGGATCAGGGAAGTCCACCTTCACGGGAAGAATTGGACCGCTTTCAGGATGAGGTTTCAGTTATTACCACGATAATTATTATAAGAGTAACGACGGGGTGCCTTTTTCTGTAAGACAAAAGGAAAATTACGATCACCCCTGGTGCATTCGAAAGCTCGATTTATTGATTAAACACTAAAGGCTCTTCGAAGAGAGAGGAGGTAGAATCTCCCGTTTATGATTTCAGTGTCCATAATCGTACGGATAAAACAATAAAGATAGCACTCGCCGGATTATGCTTGTGGAGGGAATCCTTGTTTTGGAAAAATCCTGAGCTTCGTTTCCCTCTTTGATATTAAGATTTATGTGAGGCGGATGCGGATGAGACGAATTATACGAAGGATTATTCGAGATGTACGGGAAAGAGGAAGACAGGTTGAGGATATTTTCGAGCAATATCTAAGTACGGTAAAACCGATGCATTATCTTTATGTGGAGCCGACCAAGGCCATGAGCGGATATCATCATTAATTCGAGAATGAATGATGTTGCTTTTTGATTTATTGAAGACCAGATAGACTCCTTTGGAAAAGGGAAAAATTGGAGTAAAGGAGAGAAGTATGGAATACCAATCGACAAGGGAGGAGAAAGAGGAGAAGCCCTCTTTAGCGATAGTAAAGAGGCCTTCAAAAAGATGGAGGACTTTTTGTTCCGGAGTCCATTCCTAAAGCTTCCCTTATCTTTTAGGGAGCTGTCGGAACTTAGATTATCAGGATTTGGCTTATGAAATCATGAAGTTGTATCTCACCGATTTTACGGAAGAAGAGCTTCGCTTTTTCTGTAGAAAGTGCCTATGACCAAAAATTCGATACAGCGGAAATTGCCCCTGTGGTGAAAAAAGGGAGGATACTATTATTTAGAGTTGTTTCATGGAAAAACTCTGGCATTTAAGGATATGGCTCTTTTCCATATTACCTTATCTTTATGAAGGTAAGCACAAAAGAAAAATAATATAAAAGAAAAGATTGTTATTCTGACGGCAACCTCCGGAGACACGGGAAAAAGCAGCTATGGAGGGATTTTCCGGTGTGGAAGGGACGGAAATCATCGTGTTTTATCCGAGGACGGGGTCTCGTCCTTTCAGGAGAGACAGATGAGGGGCGCAAAGGGTAAAAATACGATGTTGCAGCCAGTCATTGGGGAATTTTGATGATGCCCAGAAAGCGGAGTTAAGCGAATTTTTGCGGATGAAGCTTTTCAAGAGAAGCTTTTAGAAAAAGGTACCGACTTTCTTCCGCCAATTCCATTAATATCGGCCGTCTTGTACCGCAGATTGTCTATTATGTTTATGCGTATTGCAAGCTTTTAAAAATGGGAGAGCTTTCCTCCGGGGAGAAGCTCACCGTTTCCGTACCGACCGGAAATTTCGGAAATATCTTAGCGGCGTATTTTGCCAAAGAGATGGGACTTCCGATAGGAAAAATTGCTTTGCGCTTCAATGAAAATAAGGTTTTATCCGATTTCTTCCATACCGGGATTTATGATAAAAATCGGCCCTTCCATCTGACGACTTCACCGTCTATGGACATTCTGATTTCTTCCAATTTAGAGAGGCTTTTATATGAAGTTCATAAGAAGGAAGAGGATATAGAACGCTATATGACGGATTTGAGGGAGAGAGGAAGATATCAGATTCCCGAGGAAATGCAGGAGGATTTAAGCAGGGTGTTTTATAGCGGTTCCGTAAAAGACGGAGAGGGAAGCGTTTCCATTTTCCAAACCTTTAAGGAAACAGGCTATGTCATGGACCCGCATACTGCGGTGGCAAAAGCTTCTTGCGGACAACTATTGTTATAAGAAAGGGAAAAAGGAGAAAATTCTGATAGTCTCTACAGCGAGCCCGTTTAAATTTTGCACTAAAACGGTTTTACTAGGCTCTGAAGGAGTATGTTCCCTCAGATACTTTTTCCGCGATTCAGGCCCTTTCCACAGTTTCCGGGAAGAAGATTCCGGAGACGGTGAAAGAGGTTATGGAAGGCGAGATTTTACATAATACGGTATGCACCGTTTCCGATATGGAACGAACTGTTTCATTTTCTTACTTTTATAAGGAAGAAAAATTGTGCTACACTCACAGGGTGTAAGAGATTTTTAAGGAGGAGCTTATGTTAGTTAATGCAAAAGAAATGTTGGATAAGGCACTTGCGGACACTATGCAGTACCTCAGTTTAATATCAATAATTTAGAGTGGACAAAGTCTATTTTACTGGCTTTGTGAGGAGACAAAGTCTCCCGTAATTCTCGGTGTTTCCGAGGGTGCCGGAAAGTATATGTGCGGTTTTGAAACCGTGACAGCTATGGTTAAGGCTATGGATAAGAGCCTCGGGATTACCGTTCCGGTTGCGCTGCACTTGGATCACGGCGGATACGACGGTTTGCTACAGCTGTATCAAGGCGGGTTACTTCATTATGTTTGATGGTTCATTTTCCCTATTGAGTGAGAATATTGAGAAAACAAAGGAACTTGTTTCCGCAGCGCATAAAGCGGGTATTTCATTGAAGCGGAAGTGGGCGCTATCGGAGGTGAGGAAGACGGCGTAGTCGGAATGGGAGAGTGTGCGGATCCGAAGGAATGTAAGAAGATTGCGGTTTAGGTGTGGATTTTCTTGCAGCCGGAATTGAAATATTCACGGCATTTATCCGGAGAACTGGCAGGCTTTCCTTTACGACTCCTGGCAGCAGTAAAGAAGCCATTGAGAAAGAGTTACTCTTAGTTCTTCATGGCGGCTCCGGAATTCCGGATGATCAGATAAAGAAGGCTATTTCTTTGGGCGTTGCCAAAATCAATGTCAATACGGAGCTTCAGCTTGTTTTTGCCAAGGCGACAAGAGAATATATCGAAGCCGGTTCCGATAAAAGGAAGGATATGATCCGAGAAAGCTTTTTAAAGCCGGGTGCTGACGCTCATTATTGAGGAGTGTAAGGCTAAGATAGCCCCTCGGATGCGGAAATAAGCGTAGGGCCGGATTCTAAAAAAGTAAACATTATTTTTTCCTTGTTATTTCGTAGTATTTGAAATGAAAGTGTATTCAATGCTACGAAATATTCATTTACTAAAGCTGTGAAATAGTTATGCAGGATAAGTATCCTGTGTAAAATGGAAATTGGACTTACTCTTACAGAGATAGAAGAGAGGAAGGGAAAGGCGTGGATAATTTTTCTAAGAATGTTTTTCATGACGGAATGATGCGGGAAAGACTCCCGAAAAATGTCTATATGAGAGCTGAAGAAGGCTATTCAGGAAGGGAATTCTCTGACCCTTGAGCTTGCAGACGCCGTTGCACAGGAATGAAGGAGTGGGCAATTGAAGAGGGGGCTACCCACTACACGCACTGGTTCCAGCCTCTTACAGGGGATTACAGCGAAAAACATGAAGCCTTCCTGAGCCCTGTGGGAGAAGGAAAAGTGATGTTGGAGTTCTCCGGGAAAGAATTGGTGCGCTCGGAAGCGGATGCTTCTTCCTTTCCTTCGGGAGGTCTTCGGGCTACTTTTGAGGCAAGAGGCTATACGGTTTGGGACTGTACCAGTCCCGCTTTTTAAGAAGAGAAGGGAGATCCCACTCTGTGATTCCTACCGCATTTTGTTCCTATACAGGAAGCACTGGATAAAAACACCTTTACTACGTTCCATGGAAGCAATTAATCGGGAGGCTCTTCGCATTTTGCGTCTTTTTCGGTAATAAGAACAGCCGCTTTGTTAAGCCGTGCGTTGGGGCGGAACAGGAGTATTTCCTAATCGATCGTGAAAAATATCTGAAAAAGAAAGGATTTGGTTTATACCGGAAGAACTCTTTCGGCAGTATGCCGGCGAAGGGACAGGAGCTGGACGACCACTACTACGGGATTATCCGTAAGAGAATTGCCGAGTTTATGCGGGATCTCGATGAGGAGCTTTGAGTCTCGGGGTACCGGTGAAGACGGAGCACAATGAGGTGGCACCGTCGCAGCGTAGAGCTTGCCGTAGTGTAGCGAAGAGGCAAAATATTTCCCTGGACCATAATCAACTGGTTATGGAAAGCTTTGAAGAAGGTGGCTTCTGGCATGGCCTTGAGTGCCTGTTTCATGAAAAACCGTTTTCCGGTGTGAACGGTTCCGGGAAGCATAATAACTGGTCGCTTAGTACGGATGACGGCATTAACCTTATGAATCCGGGAGAAAGCCCGCATGAAAACATACAGTTTCTCCTGGTACTCGCTTGCGTACTGGCTGCTGTGGACACGCAGTGAGCTTCTTCGCATGTCTGCGGCAAATGTCGGAAACGATCACAGACTGGGGGCGGATGAGGCACCTCCACGATTATTTCCTGCTTTATCGGAAGCCAGTTACAGGGAGTGGTGGAGCAGCTTATCGAGGACAGGATATGCTACGAAGTCCGATAAAAGAAAAAGCCTGACTATGGGAGTGAGCGCACTTCCCAATGTCCTTCAGGATGATACGGACAGAAACAGAACTTCTCCCTTTGCTTTACCGGAAACAAGTTTGAGTTTCGTATGCTGGGTTCCTCCGATTCCATTGCCAGTGCCAATATTATCCTAAATACGATTACAGCCGAACAGTTTCAGAAGGCGGCGGATTTCCTCGAAAAGCAGGAGGATTTTCAGCTTGCCGTCCATGACTATATAAAAGAACTTCTCCGTAAGCGTAAGAGAATCATTTTTAATGGAAACGGTTATGCTAAGGAGTGGATAGAAGAGGCGGAAAGGAGAGGACTCCCAATCTTTCCTCCATGGTACAGAGCTATTTCTGCCGTGACGAAGAAGGAGGCGATAGCGCTTTTCTCCAAGTTCTCCATATATACCGAGTCGGAGCTTTTAAGTGAGAATTGGTGAGTACGAGCACTATGCCAAGGTGATTCATATTGAAGCGAGGCCATGGTAAATATCAGCGGAAGCAGATTATTCCGGCGGCGATTCAGTATGTGGAGAGACTCATATCTGCTGTAAAACTTGTGCGTGAGGTTTCGAGACGGCATCGACCTATGCGGAGGAAAGGCTCACAGGAAGCCTCCGACCTTTTGAGGAGATTGATAAGAGGAGAGCGGAGCTTTTAGAAAAACTTGAAAATGCGGGAGAAGCTGAGTCGGAAAAAGAAAAAGCCTTTTATGCCTATGAGACCGTTGTTCCTGCTATGCAGGCTCTCAGAAAGCCTTTAGTGACAGCTTTGGAAACCATTATGGATGAAAGAGCCTGTGGCCTTTCCCGAGCTATGGAGATCTTTTTGTACGAGGTGTCGGAATTTAGCTTTTGCAAGTTAAGCTCGCTCTTTAAAAATAGGATTTTCATTCTTAACGAGTATTGCTCATAAAACGGGCGCGATACTCGTTTTATAAAACATAAAATAGTACAGGAAAATTTTCCTTTTTCTATTATTATTGTTCATTAAAGTGCGATATACTTATGTGACGAACATGAAGAAGAGGAAACAGACGGATGAGGAGTTGTAGATAGAAGAAGAGGAGAAAAATGAATTCCTGTGCTATTTTATTGCGAGATATGATGGAACACCCGGATTTTAGCCAAAGACAGTTGGCAGAGAAAACAGGGATGTCTCTCGGAAAAGTGAATCATTGCCTGAAAGATTGGGAAGAACAAGGTTGTTGGAAAAACGGAAGAATCGGCTATCAAAGCCGATCCGACAGGCAGCCTCGTTGTGAAATAAAGAGTCATTCCGAGCAGCGAAGCCATAAAGAAAAGTCTTATACCCTTACGAAAAAGGGAAGAGCTTTTTTAGAAGGACATAAGGTAGATGCGGCGCTCATCCTGGCGGCAGGCTTCGGCTCCCGTTTTGTGCCCCTGACTTACGAATGCCCGAAGGGGCTCTGGAAGTCTTCGGGAAAAAGAATGGTAGAGAGCAGATTCAGCAGCTCATGAGGTGAGGAATCTACGATATTACCATTGTTGTGGGGTATCTGAAGGAAAGTTCGACTACTTAATCGATGCCTACGGAGTAGAAAGCTTTTGTATAATCCGGAGTATTCGTAAAGAATACGCTCAGGACGCTTTATCATGCAAGAAAAGCCATGGAGGGAAAGAACTTTTATATTCTTTCTTCCGATAACTGGATCGGGACAATATGTACCATGGCGTGGAACCCCTTTTCCTGGTATGCGGCGAGCTACATGGAGGAGAGACTAAAGAGTGGGTTTACACTGCGCGAAGGACGGACGGATTAAAAGTGTAGAAGTTGGCGGAGAAAACGCGTACTGTATGTATGGACCGGTTTTTAAAGAAAGAATTTTTCCGCCTTTCTGCCTTATCTTGAAGAATACTATCATAAACCGAGAACGGATGACTTTTATTGGGAGGATGTCCTTTGTAAAGTCTTGAAACAGCTTCCCCGATTTACCGGAATGAGCAGAAGGAGGAGTTACGGTTTGAAAATCTGGAAGAGTTGCGTGCCTTCGATGAGAAAATACAATCACAGTTCCGGGTCGGAAGCCATGGAACTGATTTCTTCCGTTTTTCATATTCCGAGCGTGATATCGTGAAGATTCGCTGTCTAAAGGCAGGGAATGACCAACAAATCCCTTCCTGTTCCGGATTCATAAAGAGAGCGGGAACAAGGACTATGCCGGGAAAGATTTTTATCTGTCGTATCCGGGTGGGAACCGGAAAAGCTCGATTAATCGAAAAAGAGAAAGAGAAGTTATCGCGTTGTTAAGGATTTGCACATTACCGAGGAGCTTCTATTTTAATCCCGAAAACGGGTACAAGATTTTCCCGCTACTACAAGGAGGCAAGAAATGCCGACTTTGGAAACCAGGGACGAGAGCGAGCTTCTATGAAGATCCTCTTAAAGCTTCATGAGGGAAAGAAAAAGGTGGATCACTGCTTCTCCCTTACGGGAAAGAAAGCTCCAATACTATGAGGATATCTGTCTTGAAGGGGGAGGCGAAATTCCCTATCAGGATTACGAAAGATGAAGTCGGATAGAGAAAAATGCTCCTCTTTCACGGACGATTCTCCCTTTGCCTTTGTCATATTGATGCAGTACAGGACAACTTCATTTTTACAAAAGGGCGTGAAAAATGATCGACTGGGAAGTATGCGGGTATGGCGGATCCCTTACTGGATATTGCCATGGGAGCAATTTATTCTATATGGACTTTCTAAAAGCAAAAGGGCTTGCTGGAGGACTATCTCTTTACTCGCAGAGGAGGAGAAAGTGGCAGACCTCTACTCTTCACGGAAGAACGAAAAGCAGAACTGGAAAAACTTCTTATTGCTCTACATGGAGCTTTCCGGTCTCCTTTGGAGCCTGTGGTGCGCTTATAAGATGCGAAAAGGACAGAATTCGGAGAACACAGCTTGAAAATGCTTCGTTACTTTAAGGAGGCCAGAAAGAGCCTTAGAATTGTAAAGGCTGTAGAAAAATGGGATATCGTGTATAGGCACGATATCTCGTTTCTGCAAAATTTTAGAAAGCTTATAGTAAGGCTGAAAAAGGTCGAGGAAATGAAGTGATTCTATTTCCTAACAGTAAAAATAAGAACAATTATTTATCTTGTTTTTCTTGAAAAGTAAAATAGGACTTAAGTTAAGTTGTGTTCTATTTTAAAGTACATAAAAGAAGGAGGATGTCCATGGCTAAAAACAATCTTAGTGAGCAAATCACGTAGGAACAGCTTGTGCAAACACGATTTTATCTTACCCAAATCAGGAGCTGACTATTTATGATCAGAACAATAATATTTCCTTTTTAGGTTGTGGAATGGCACTTTGGATTGGTGAGCAGATTCATTCAGGAGACGGCCTGTTTTGTATGCAAAGCCTGAGGATTTTTCTCGCTAAGGGAGCAACAAAGGCAAACATGGAATCACAGGTTCTTTCCGTGGATTACGAGAAGAAGACTGTAAAAGTACGGCTTAAGGATGGGCAGGTGATGGAAGACCACTATGACAATCTGGTTCTGGCTACCGGATCCGTTCCGAACAGAATTCCCGTGAAGGGTTTTGACCTTGAAAACGTACAGATGGGTAAAAAGCTTTATCAAAAATGCCGAGGAAGTCATTGAAAAGCTGAAGAACAAGGGAGAGTTAAAAAGGTCTGCGTTCTCGGTAGCGGATATATCGGCGTGGAGCTTGCAGAGGCCTTCCGGCGCTTGGACGGGGAAGTGACCCTTATCGACATGGTGGATCAGCATTCTTGCGAGGGTATTTTGACACACCCTTCTCCGATGAGTTACAAAACAGAATGGAGGTACACGGCATCCGTTTTGCTGGGAGAGAAAGTGAAGAATTTTTGGAGGAAAGGTGTCCGGGTGAAGACCGATAAAGGGAGCATACGATGCGGATATGGTAAATCTGTGCTGTGGGCTTTTAAACCGAATGCAAAGCTTAGGTGCGGACCACTGAAAGCTGTATACAAACGGCGCTTATCTGGTAAAACAGAAAGCAACAGACCAGCGATCCTTCCGTTTATGCCATTGGAGATTGCGCAAGCCTTTATGACAATGCAAGAGGAAGAAAACTATATCGCATTAGCAACTAATGCAGTACGTTCCGGGTTGTGGCAGGCTCATAATATTTGCGGTACGGCTGTAGAAAAGCTTGGGGTTCAGGGCTCCAGTGCACTGGGAATCTACGGATATAAGCTCTCCTGTACAGGACTATCGTATGACGGCAGAGAGAGGTATGTCCGTATCCTACGAGGATTATGAGGATAGCCCAGTTCCCCTCTTTATGGAAGTGGAGAACCCCAAGGTTAAGATTCGAGATCGTGTATAAAAGGAAGATAAGAAGATTGTAGGATGTCAGTTGAGGGTCGACTTGATGTCTGCACAATCATTCATTTTTCTCTCTGGCTGTAGAAGGGACTTACCATGGCGAGCTTCCTTAGTGGATCTTTTCTTTATGCACTGCAGCTTTAATCAGCCGTATAACTATGTCACGATGGCTGGGATTAAGCGTTAAATAAAGAGCTGGGATTAAATAATTGATTGCAGTACCGTAGAGAGTACAGGAGACGCATGTACATCTTGTTAAAAAGGGGCTGCAAAATCAAAATATGTCTAAAGCAATATAGGTCTGAACTTGGGGCACGCTCTCGCTAAGCTTCGCCACCGTAACGGATACTCAAGCGAAAAACTGCGTTTCTCTTGTTTTTCGCCAAGTACCGACAGAGCTCAGAACTACCACTCAGACCTATATTGCTGAGAAATTTATTTATCATTTTGATTTTTTATGCCCTCTTTTCTTTAGCGTTTTTACAACCACTTTTTATGGGGAAAATAGACAAAAAGGAAAAAGTCTCTAAAAGCTAAAAAATTCTTTATAATTGTTAAGGAAAAGTAAGAGCTTTGAGTATAGAAATTGGAAAGCAGGCTATGCTATGGTTTGAGAAAAAAGACGAAAATGCACGGTTTTCTAAGGGAAAAGGCTGCTTTTTCTCACTTACAAAAGAATCCGCTTTTAAAGGGAGGAAAAACATGAATTTAGGAAAAGAAATTAGGGCTGAAGGCTTTTAGCATTGGGACTCTGCATCGCCAGCCTTTCGATGACGTCTTTGGCCGCAGGTTGGGGACAGGAAAAAGGAAATATTATTTCATTGATCCGAAAAATAATAGAAAAGGTCAGCGGGAAGTGGATCATACTTCTTCCGGATACTATTATATCGGGCTGATACCTATATGGTGACAGGCTGGAAGAAAATCAATAATTCCTGGCGTTATTTTTCGTCCGTCGGGGCGTGATGGTTACAGGTTGGCGAAAATTGATGAAATCGGTATTACTTTAAAGTCGGACGGAACGATGCAGACCGGTTGGTTGAAACTCCAAAAAGGACGGTAAGGATGTCTGGTATTATCTGAAGTCTTACGGTGCCATGGCTACAGGATGGAGAAAATTTCCGATAGATGGTATTATTTTACACCGGAAGACGGTTCTCTTGTAATGGGAAAATGGTTGAAAAATTTCCGACAAGTGGTAGTACTTCGGAACTGCGAGCTGTGCAGAGCGGATAAAGCTGAACCTGAACGGAGCTTATTGTTATCTTTCCTCTTCCAATGGAAATATGAAACAGGATGGAAGACCGATACGGACGGAAACAAATATTATATGGCTCCGGAAAGCGGTAAGATGTCTACAGCTTGGACGCAGATTGAAAATGCTTGGTATTATTTCAGTGCGAGACAGCAAAGATGGTAAAGGGCTGGTTAAGAGATAAGGGCATTTCTACTATCTGAGAGGGCAAGATAGTCTTTTCAATACAGCAGATTAGCCTGGATGGACGGAGTTTCAGCTTCGACGAGCACAGTGTATGCTACTTCGATACTGAATTTAAACTTTTGACGGAAGGAAATGTGCAGAATAACAGCAATAACAGTAATAACAGCACTAACAATAACAACAGTCAGCCTGGGAGTGACGGGTCCGGGAGCGAATGTACCAGGGAGGAAAGCTCTTCCGGAACAAACGCAAATCAAATAAAATCAGCCTTCGTCCGGTGACGGTCCGAAACAGTCAGGGACCTTCCGGAAACAGCGGTTCCGCCGGTAATGCTGTCATTCAGGAGGAGTACAAACGGACCGAACTAAAAGTGTTCTGAGATAGAGTTATAAAGAGATTACAAAAGCACCGCTCTTTGGGGTCAATTCGAGCTTCTGAAGGGCGGTGTGTCTGTATCAATCAGTGTATTTTGCGAAATTTTGCCACCACCTGCGCTATATCTTCTCTAACGGATATTGCAAAATCACTAACGCTTCATCCGGCTTTTATGATATGCTCTGCTAAGGATTACAGGAAAGGATATCCGCTCCCGATGCAGGAAAAGGAGGCCTATGCTGACGATTATTTGGAGGCGAAAAAGCTGGAGACAGGGCATATGAAATGCTCTTCTTTTCGCCAATCCCCGTATCTGGAGATCTTTGGACGATTTTTGAAAAATGAGGATATTCAGAGAAAATCGATCTAGGGACTTTAGAAATCCGGTCAAGGATATTGCTGGTACGAAGACGAAAAGCAAGACATGATCTTTTGCAAAAACTTTTATGCCTATTTTTAGGAGCCAATACGGGAGTTTGCGAGCAGTGGGCGCTTTATGATTCCGTGCAGGAAGAAGGGGTAAAGAGCCCATTCTGGTATATGAATATGTATAAGTTTTATGTTCAGGAGGAAATAAGCATGTTTCAATAAGCCGTTTAACGAGTGCGGTTTCCATTCCCATACAGTCATTCGCATTTTGCCTAAACGTACGGAGGAGAAAATAAACTTTACTATGAATTTGTGAAATTTTATAAATGCAGCGGACTTTTCACAGCATTCGTTTCTCGGAGATAGGGGCTTACGATCGTTTTTTCTCAATTTTTGGGAATGAAGAGCGGTGAAATATGACCATCCGAGCTCTGTACGGATGTTCGTTCCGCTTATTCCGTCTTTCGAGCTGTGCTACCATGGGAAAAGAAGCTGAGAAATACGGGAGGATGCCTTCTTTTATACATTAACTTTTTATGGCTTGGAATCCATTCTGGAAAAATTCCACGGAGGAAATAAAGGAGAAGCTGGAAAAAGCTCTGGAATGAGTATAAAAATCCGCCGGAGAAAGTAGTTCTGGTTCAAAATCCGGAGGAAATGAAAAAGACTTTCGGGATTTTTGACTTTTCCGGAGGAAGCAGTTATACAGAAAAATCCGCTTTAAAAATCGCCTCTTTATAGTGAAAAACAATTGATAATTCCCATGGGCTTATTCCCCGCGAACTTGGGAGAAATGATATTCAGGAAAAATTTCATCATCGTGTTGAAACCAGGTGCTGGCGAAAGGTTGCTGTACGGACGAAAAACTGCAGGAAGGAATCCGGGAAGCGGTTCTTTGGGGAGCAAAAGGTGATTTTACACAGCTCGTTTATGCGCAGAAGAGTGTGAAAGCGGCTCTGGAGTATCCAGAGCTCTATATTTTAAACTGTTCCGTAGCACTTCCTATAATTCCATTCTGCACTTATTACAGGAGAAATGTGAGAGCCAGAGATTTTTACCGGGGGCTCTTGCCGCATCAGTACCGATGGAAATGATCTGGGATATGTGGAACAGTTTCCGTTATACGGTACAGTGTCCAATATCAATGCATTTGCTATCGAGGCACAATGTTATCAATCCGTGGGCAAAGTGCACTTATCCTGGAGCGGACTGATTAACGCAAATTGGAAGAAGGAGTTTCAGGAAAGATATTCGTACTATTTCGGTCCCGAATTTTTCAAAACCTATCGAGCGTTCAAGAGTTTGGACTTTATATCAGCGAAATGGAGAAGTGGGATTAAATGTTGCCGCTACAGTCTATAACGGGAAAATATTATGAAATCATTGGTTCGCTCTATATTGGAAGGAAATTATGATGCCAATAGTCTTGCGAAACGCATGGTGCCCTAAATTATTATGGTTTTAGAAGGCGTGATAGATGTCATTCTTTCCGGGAACCTGAAAGGTTATTCCTCTAAAAATTAATGTCTATTTTGGAAAAGGGAAATTGAGGAGGAAGACTCTGCCTTTTCCGGCGAGATCACACAGCCAGACGGAAAAATCCGGGCTGAAGGCGCGGAAAAGCCTGATCATGGAAGAATAGTGGATATGCGTTGGTTAAATGACAACGTTATAGGAGAAATTCCTCCTCGGAAGCCTTCACGAAGGAGGCCCAGGAGACCATTCTTTCGGAGGCTTTTTGCTATGAAAATACTGTTCAGCAGCCGACGAAGAAAATAAGAGGCCTTTGGGACCATTTTCAAAGAGAAAAGCTGGAAGGAGTTGATCTGATTCTTTCTGCCGGAGATTTAAGTCCGGATTATCTGCAGTTTTTTAGTCACTATGGGAGAGCGCCGCTCTTTATATTCATAGGGAATCATGACGAGTCCCATGAATTTAATCGCCTCTCGGCTGTGAGTGCATAGAGGATAAGATTTATGATTATAAGGATTAGAAATTCTCGGTTTGGGCGGAGCCCCTTGGTATAAGCCCGGAAAAATTCATGTACACTGAAGAGGACATGAAGAAAGAATACAGCGTTTAAGAAAGCATATTCTTTTTGAAAAACGGATTTGACATTCTTCTTACCCATGCTCCGGTGCGAGGCTATGGAGATATGGAGGATCCTCCTCATCGCGGTTTCAGGCCTTTGAAGAACTTTTACAGAAATATAGACCGAGTATATGATTCACGGTCATGTTCATGCAAGCTATGGAGATAGCTTTTTAAGAGGAGCTTAGACATAGTTCGGGAACCAAAATAATAAATGCGTATGACAAAATAATTTTTGAGCATAGAAAATAAAAGAGTATCCTGAAGAAGGGAAGACCGGTTCCTTTCTTTATGACTTATATAAGCAGGTAACGACTAAGAAAGGGCGGGTATTGATTTTCATGATTACGAATGATTGGGCTGAAAAATAGAAGGAGAATACAAAAAGCCCTATTATAAAAAGCTTGTATGAGACCGTAGTGCGTGAATATCGAACAAAAGAGATATTTCCTGCAAGTAAGGATATCTTTAAGGCCTATGATCTTTGCCCTTATCATAAGTTAAAGGTGGTTATTTTGGGACAGGATCCTTATCATCAATGAGGACAGGCACGAGGGACTCAGTTTTTCCGTAAAAAGGAATGGCTCTCCCTCCCTCTTTACAAGAATATTTTTAAAGAGTTGCATGAGGATATTCACTGTCCGATTCCCCGAAATGGAGATTTAAGTCCTTGGGCGGAGCAGGGGGTACTGCTTCTCAACACGGTTCTGACTGTTCGCGCGCATGAGGCATTTTCCCACAGAGGAATAGGTTGGGAGGAATTTACCGATGCAACGATAGAAGCGATAGAGGAGAAGGAGGCTGCTAGTATAGTATTTGCATGGGGAGTCCTGCAAAGTAAGAGAAAAATGATTCGGCAGAAGAGAAGATTGATTTTTGACCGCACCCCATATCAGCCCTTTAAGCGCTTATCGCGGTTTTTCGGGTCCAAACCTTTTCGAAATGTAATGCTTACTTGGAAAAAGAGGGTCTTACTCGACTAGACTGGGTTTACCGGATAAGTAGTGTAAGGATAGATTCCAAGGGAGTACAGTTTTATCACTTGAGTACGTGTTTGACTGCCCGATACGGAAGATTTTTGTTTAAGGAGTTTTATGAATATTGTTGAATTTTTAAAAATCATTGTATTTTCTTTAGTAGAGGGATTTACCGAGTGGCTTCCGATTTCATCCACAGGGCATTTGATCCTCTTACAGAATATCATCCCTCTTACCGGGACGAAGGAGTTTTTCCACCTTTGAAGTTTTAATGCAGCTAGAGCGCTGTTATGGCGGTTGTACAGGAATTCTTCTTCCGCCTTTGGCCCTTTAGAAAAGCGAAAGAGGAGCAGGGGGAATCTATTTAAAGAAAGAAGGTAATTCTGATCGGGAAAGTTCTTTCTCTTGCCTTCCGGCGGCGGTTTTCGGTCTACTTCTGGATGATTTTCTGGATAAATATCTTTATAACGGCTTTGTGGTTTCTTTGATGTTGATTCTGTACGGTATATTGTTTATTTTTTTGGAACGGAGAAATGCAAGTCGTCAATTTCACTACAATAAAGTGGAAGATTTGCCATGGATACTTTGTCTGGAAATCGGAATGTTTCAATGCCTCGCGTTGATTCCGGGGATCAGTCCGTTCCGGAGCAACGATTATCGGAGCCATGCTGCTTTCGGTAGGAAGAGTTGCGGCAACGAGGTTTTTCACTTTTTCTTAAGTGTTCCCGTTATGGCGGGAGCAAGTCTCCTAAAACTCATTAAACATGGCGGGCATTTCTCGGGAATGGGTGGTTTACACTTCTACTGGCTATGGTTTTGGCATACCTTGTCAGTCTGTACTGCATTCGTTTCCTGCTTCGTTACATTCGAAGTCATGACTTTACCATTTTCGGATATTACAGAATTATCTTTGGCGGAATTGTGTGCTTTATGGTTTACCGTCTCCGTTTCCTCATGTAAGAAAAACTGTAATAGCACTGTAATAGAAAGAAAGCTGTATACACTTTTCTCTATTGAGTATGCTTATAAGCGTAGAGAGAAAACTGTCTTTAATAAAGAAAAAAGAAAGAATAAAAGAGAAAAAGGAAAAGAGGGAGAGATGAGGGAAAAAGGACTGATACTGGGACTTACTCTTTCCGTGATGCTCCAGCATGCAAAGCTTTGCCGCTACGGAAATCGGTTTAAATTTAAATTGGAAATATACATCGAATGCAAAGATAAATACCGGAAAGGCGATTTTGTTTACTTCCGATAGTAAGAACCCGAAGAAAATTACGATTGCGGTTAATGCCGGACACGGTACAAAGGGCGGAGAGAAGCTAAGAACCCTTTGTCACCCGGACGGAACAAGGAAGGTGACCGGCGGAACCAATGCTGCCGGCTCCACTACGGCAATGGCCGTCTCCTCCGGAATGACCTTTAAGGACGGCACCAAAGAGGCTACAGCAACCTTGCAAATGGGACATATTTTGCGATTGTTGGATCAAGGCTACGATGTTTTACTTATTCGTGATGGAGAGGATGTGCAGCTGGACAATGTGGCAAGAACCGTGCTGGCAAACAATAAGGCGGATGCGCACATCGCTTTGCACTGGGATTCCACGGAAAAGGATAAGGGAGCCTTCTTTATGTCGGTTCCGGATGCATTAAAGAGAATGGAGCCGGTATCTTCCCAATGGGAAAGTCACGAAAAACTGGGAGAGAGTCTGATTGCCGGTCTGAAAGCAAAAGGAGTTAAAAATTTTCTCTAAGGGCAGTATGGACATGGATTTGACGCAGACTTCCTATTCGACCATTCCTTCCGTGGATATAGAGCTCGGTGATAAGATTTCGGACCACAGTGAGAAGCAGTTAAATCTTTTTGGGTGATGCTTTAGTGGACGGGGTGAATAAAGTATTACGGTTTTTCTTCTTAAATTACGATTTTTCTCCTTAATTTAATCCTTGTGTTTTCAAATAAGCATTTGTATACTAAGCCATGGTGTCGATAGGCATCATGGCTTTTTGTGAGAAAGGGTTTGTTCGTTTTAAAAGGGTGAGGAAGAGTATGAGCTATCTCTCTAGTTTATTCAGCCTCTTTGGAGGCTTGAGGATGTTTTATACAGGATGACCGTGATGAGCGACGAGAATGCGAAAAAGCTAGCCAGCTCTAAAATGTCCAAAATTCCTGAATATTGTAACGGAAAAATCGTCTTATGGCAGTCGTGCTTGGGGCAGGTATTGCAGCTCTTGTTCAGTCTTCTTCCGCGACTACGGTCATGGTGGTCAGTTTTGTTAATGCAGGATTCTCAATCTTTCTCAGTCCGTAGGCATTATTATGGGAGCCAATATCGGAACTACGATTACGGCGTGGATAGTATCTTTGACACAGGTTTCCTCTTCCGCGTTGAGTGTTCTTAAACCTGAGTTTTTCGCTCCGCTTCTTGTGAGCTTCGGTTTCCTTCCGTCTCCTCGGGAGGAAACGATGATCTTCTTGCGGATTTCTGTGTCGGTGTAGGACTTATTTTTCATCGGACTCAGTTTATGAGGTTCTGCCGTATCTCATATGCGAATCTCTCCATTTTTCCCAGGCATTTTCAGATTATGGGAGGAAATCCGATTCTGGGCATTCTTACCGGAGCGAGTTGTCACAGGGGGCTATTCAGTCCTCTGCTTCCATATCTATTCTGCAAACCTAGCCTTATCCGGAGCTGTACCGAGGCCGCAGGCTTTTTATATTACCTTTGGGCCAGAATATCGGTACCTGTGTAGCAGCGATGATGATTTCCTCTGCAGGACATCGAGGAACCGCGAAAGAGCTGCTATGATTCATTTACTTTTCAATGTAACCGGTGCGGTACTTTTCAGGGATTCTCATAATGGCTTTCCCTTTTTCAAGCTTTTTCAAAAGGACTTAAGTCCGGTTGAAATTTCATGTTCCATACCATATTTAATTAGCTGTACGATTGTGCTCTATCCTTTTGCGGATCTTTTTGGTGGCTCTTTCCGGAAAACTTGTATTGGAGACAAGAAGGATGAGGAAGAAGCTGAAAAATCGAATCATTATTCGGAGGTAGAGGAAGAATCTTATTCAGCACCTGACCTTCGTAGTTTTGGAATCACCAGCAGTTACGATTGCAGCGGCAAAGTCTGAAGTTGTCAATATGGCAAAGATTACGGAGGAAAAACATTCACCATGCGGCAGAGATTCTTTTAGAAGAGGAAAACAGAAAAGAAATCCCGGAGATTTTTAAACAGGAAAAAGGTGATTGACAATATGCAAAAAGCTCTTGACCAGTATTTGATTCATATTGGGAACCTGTCTTTTGAATGAAATGCAAAAATTGGAAGTGAACAATATATTTTAATACGATTACGGATATAGAACGTGCGGTGACCATGCTGAAAAATATTGCTGAACAGGCAAAAGGATTTGCGGAAAAGCATGCGATTTCCTTCTCGGAAATCGGGCAGGATGATATCCGTAAGATTTCGAGACTGTCGTGGATTCTTTTTCATGCCAGCATAGAGCTTTTGAGAAAAATGATTTGGATATGAGTTGTGAAGACAGCGCATTTGGAAGATCAGGTGGACGATATGGAAGAGGATATGAGGGAGACGCATATCGAGCGACTGAATTCAGAGCCTGTGCTCCCCAAGCGGGGGTTGTGTTCCTGGATGTTATTTCCGATTTGGAACGCATCTCCGACCATGCGGATAATATCATGAGGCTATGTAGAAAAGGCAATGATTTAAAAAGCTTTCCGCCTTGTTAATTAAGTATAAAAATAAATAATTTTATGTGCAGAATCTCTCACAGAGATTCTGCATTCTTTATGAGGTGAAATTTTATAAATACGATTTTTCCCTTGAGGCTGTGCAATAGAATAGACGCTGTTATGGGAGAAGGATTCGGAGAACGGATTGACTCCTTATAGAGTGAAAAGTTTACAGATAATTAGGAGAAAGGAATATGGCAGTTAAAGTAGCGATTAACGGTTTGGTCGTATCGGACGTTTGGCTTTTCCGTCAGATGTTTGATCATGAGGGGACAGAGATTGTTGCTATCAATGATTTAACCAGATCCTAAGATGCTTGCACACTTTTGATATGATTCTTCTCAGGAAGATATAAGTATTGCGATAGTGTTGTAGCCACGAGGACTACATCGAGGTTAAGGGAAAGAAGATTAAGATTTACAAGGCGGATGTTTCCAAGTTACCTTGAGGAGAGCTTTCCGTTGACGTGGTTTTAGAGTGTACTGGTTTCTATACTTCCAAGAGAGTCCGAGGCACACATCAAGGCTGGTGCTAAGAAGGTTGTCATTTCCGCTCCGGCAGGAAATGATCTTCCGACTATCGTTTACAATGTTAACCACGAAATCTTAAAGGCTGATGATAACATCATCTCCGCTGCATCCTGCACAACCAACTGCTTGGCTCCTATGGCTAAGGCTTTAAATGATTTCGCTCCGATTCAGTCCGGAATCATAGCTACCATTCACGCTTATACCGGAGATCAGATGCTTCTTGACGGCCCGCACAGAAGGGTGATTTAAGAAGAAAGAGCCGGCGCTGTAAAACATCGTTCCGAACTCTACCGGTGCAGCAAGGCTATCGGCCTTGTTATTCCGGAGTTAAAGGGCAAACTTATCGGATCTGCTGAGAGTACCTGTTCCGACAGGTTCCACTACCTTGCTTTTCGCAGTAGTAAAATCTTCTAAGGAAGTAACTAGGAGACTGTCAATGCTGCAATGAAGGCACATCCGATCTGGAGACCTTCGGATATACGGAGGAGCCGCGTTTCCAGCGATATTGTAGGAATGACTACGGATCTCTCTTTGATGCAACACAGACCATGGTTTCCAGGTTGCCGATGACCTTTATGAGTGCAGGTAGTTTCATGGTATGACAATGAGAACTCGTATACTTCTCGGATGGTTCGTACTCATCAAGTACTTTGAGAAGTTTGTAAAGTAATTCGAAAGTTTGTAAAGTAATTGCTTTTTGCATTGAAATTCATATTGTGAAGTTATGCGGGAAGCCGCCGGGGTGTGCTCGGCGGTTTTCCCTATAAAACTATGAGTGAAAATAATTGCACGCGCTTTTCGTGAATGAAGAAAGCTTATACAGTGCGAGACAGTTCAAAAAGATAGGCTATCTTGTTGAATAAAATCCGTGCATAAATTGTAGAATATTTTGTTTTCCGGTGAAAAGGAGAATGATATGGCAGAATTAAATAAAAGAGTCGGTAGATGATATTTCCGTAAAAGGAAAAAGAGTGCTTTGTCGTTGTGACTTCAATGATTTCCTTTAAAGAGGAAAGATTACTGATGAAAACAGACTTGTGGCAGCGCTTCCCACAATTGAAGCTTATTTCCGACGGAGGAAAGGTGATTCTTTGCTCTCACCTCAGGAAGCCGAAGGAGAGCCGAAGCCAGAGTATCCTTGGCTCCGCAGCAAAAGCGACTTTCGAGCTCTTGGGACAGCCGTTCTTTTTGCAAAGGATGACAATGTAGTGGAGAGAATGCAGAAAAGCCGTTTCCGAGATGAAAGACGGAGATGTTGTTCTTTTGGAGAATACCGTTACAGAGCGGAGGAGACCAAGAACGGAGGCATTTTTCAAGGATCTGGCTTCTCTTGCCGATGTTTTTCGTGAGATGACGCTTTCGGCACGGCACATAGAGCACCACTGCTCCAATGTGGGGGTAACCGAGTTTTCATTAATGGGCCTGCTGTGGTTGGCTACCTGATGGAGAAGGAAATTCGTTTCCTGGGTCAGGCGAGTGAGAAGTCGGTTCCGCCTTCGTAGCAATCCTTAGCGGTGCCAAGGTTTCCTGACAAAAGCGCGGTTATCGATAACCTCTTGAGAAGTGCAATACTCTGATTATCGGTGGCGGTATGACTTTTACCTTTATAAAAGGCTGAGGTTATGAAATCGGAAAGTCTTTAGTAGACGATGAAAAGCTCCAGTACTGTGGGATAGCTTGCCAAGGCAAAGGAAAAGGCTGTAGATTTTTACTTCCGGTAGATGCAGTTTGCGCTGCTTCTTTCCCGGATCCGATTGATGACAAGAATCTTCCGGTTAAGACTGTGGATATCAACGCTATTCCCTCCGATATGCTGGGACTGGATATCGGGCCGAAGACTACAGAGCTTTTGCAAATGCTGTAAAAGAATGCAAAAACTGTGGTTTGGAACGGACCTATGGGTGTGTTGAAAACCCTGTTCTTGCACAGGGAACCATTGCGGTAGCAAAAGCCTTGCAGAGACCAGATCTACAACCATTATCGGTGGCGGAGACAGTGCTGCGGCAGTAAATATCTTGGGATTCGGCGATAAGATGACCCACATTTCCACCGGCGGCGGTGCTTCACTGCGAAATTCTTGGAGGTAAAAAGGAGCTTCCGGGGTTGCAGCTGCAAACAATAAGTAGGTGTTAGCTGATCAAAAGAAAGCTGAATCATTTAACTGTTTTTGTCAGAGATTAGATTAATCTGAAAAATTTACTTAGTGCAACTTACTTGAATGGAACAGCCAAGGATGAGCTTATAGATTATCGTGAGCAGTCTAAAAATGAGTCTAGGAATTAAACTATAATTTGGAGAAAAAGATGAGAGAAAATTATTGCCGAGCTGGAGAGATGAATATGACCATCACGGAGCAGAGCGCTCTGTGATACCGTGATTCGATTTCCAATACAGATCAGGTGGATATAAATGTTCTGTGTACCGTCATTGATATTTCTACAGTGGTGGAGAAGGTAAAGGAACATCGATTTCCGTTGGTGCAGAAAACCTCTATTTTTGAAGATAAGGGGCATATGCCGGAGAGATTTCTGCGGATATGCTAATGGATATCGAGTGCAAAATATGTTATCATGGGACATTCCGAGAGAGAGGTACTTCCATGAGACGGATCCCGATATCAACAGAAGGCAAAAGCGCTGGAAAAAGGACTTACTCCGATTATTTGTTGCGAGAAAGTCTTGAACAGAGAGAGATAGGAATCTATTTCGAGTGGTTACGATGCAGATTAGGCGGCATTCCAAGGGATTTCCGCGGAAAGATGCGCTAGTGCGTAATTGCTTACAGAGCCGATCTGGGCTATCGGAACAGGAAGACGGCAACCGCGGAGCAGGCGGAAGGTTTGCGGCATATCCGTAAGGTAATGGAAGAGATTTACAACAAAGAAAGCAGCAGAAGATTCGTATTCAGTACGGCGGTTCCATGAACAGCGGAAACTGCAAGGAACTTTCTTTCCAAGCCGAATATAGACGGCAGTTTAATCGGCAGTGCTACTAAAGGAAGAGTTTGCGAAGATTGTGCTATAATGCATAAAAATATGTGATGCAAAAGGGGCTGTAGTCAAAAATAGTTTTCTTAGCAATATAGGTCTAAATGTGGGGCACGCTTTCGCTAGCTTCGCCACGTAGCGGATACTAAGCGAAAAACTTCGATTCTCTTGTTTTTCACTGAAAGTACCGATGAGCTCAGACTATCCTCATTTGGACCTATTGCTGAAAAATCTGTTGATTATTTTGATTTTTACAGCCTTTTTATAAAAGTATCGTTTCACTCATACTGCGTGCGGCAAAAACAGCATCGTTCTTCCTCATGCTGCATGCGGCATAGCAGTATCATTCCCGCTGTGTGCGGTATGCTACTCTCCAGGGAGCTCGGCTTTCCGAAATGTCCATAGGAAGAAACAAGATTGTAATCCACATTTCAAAAGGTCTAAACGAGTAATGATTCCCTTCGGCGTTAAATCATAGCTATCCAAAACGGAACATGATATTTCCTGCCGGTTCTTTTCCGTGAAAGCAGTCTAAGTAAAGAGATACCGGCTCTGCTACACCGATGGCGCAGAGCAGAGTTGCACTTCACAGCGATCGGCTCTTCCGGAGGATACGATGTCACGGGCTACCTTCCTTGCCATATAGGCTGCAGAACGGTCCACCTTGGAAGGATCCTTTCCGGAGAAAGCGCCTCCGCCGTGATGTGCCGCTCCGCCGTAGGTGTCGGCAATGATTTTTCTTCCGGTTAAGCCGGAATCGGCAAAAGAAGAACCTAAAACAAAACGGCCAGTGGGATTCATCAAAACTGGAAATCGGTATTCAGATTCATTTCCTCGGCAGTTTCCTGCATGATTTTCTCAATGATGGCACGCACTTCTTTTAAGCTGACCGACTCACTGTGCTGGCTGGAAAGGAGGAAGGTATCAATTCTGTGCTCCTATAATCGAAACTGACCTGCGCTTTGGCGTCCGGCTGGGACAACAAAATCATTTGCCAGATTAAAACTGCGAAGCTTTTACGGAGCTCTTGTGGAAAGCACATGGGAAGCAGGAAGCATTTCGTCACTTTCTTTGTGGCATATCCGAACATCATTCCTGATCACCGGCTCCGTCGTGATCTCGCCCATCCGCAATGTCGGAGTTGTGCGGAAATCAGCTCTTGCACCTTACCTGCTCCAATTCCTTCAGTCGATTTTTACGAAGAACTATCCATTACCAGTTTCTGATAATCCGGAATATAGGTGAGTAATTTCTCTAAGATAATGATGTCGTAATCCTTAATACATACTTCTGCGGCAATTCTCGCTTTCTTATCGTGGGAGAGAATGTCGATGACGATAACTATCACTGATTTGGTCACAGATTTTATCAGGATGTCCGTTAGATACTTGTTCTGATGAAAATAACATATTTTTCCTTTCTTGCCTTAAGCAACAACATAATGAACAGTTTTTGCACAGGAATCCTAGCAATACCATTGGGCGACGCCAATGGTTCACTATCAAATCTTATGATCGAAACAACTGCTATCGCTCAGGTTAGCACCTTCCTTTCACAAAGGGGTTGCTGCGGTTTCATCGCTCCTATGTAGCTCCACCGTCTCGAATAAGGTATTTAAATTGTGAAAGTATAGTAGACTAAAAACAAAGTTTCTTGTCAATAAACTTTCGACATATTTTAAAATATAAATCAGTTTTTACTAGGAAAAGTGTGGAAGTATAGAATATCATATCTTTTCCTATAATGAAAAGAACTTTCTCCTTCTTGGAAGCGATAGTCCGGACCCAAAAGTAACACTGACGTCATCGTTGTTTTTCACGGCAATGATATTGACTTTAAAACTTTTTCAGACATCAATTTCTCCAATGGACTTTTCCAAGCCAATCCTTTGGTAAAAGCGATTTCAAAAACAGCAGAAAGTCTTTACTGACCTGAATATAATCCAAAACATTTTTCAGAGCTGCACTGTACTGCAGTGAGGGTTTCAAACAGTTTTTCCGGATAGACCACAACATCAGCACCGTTTCTTAAAAAGAAATTTCTCCTGTAAATCTCTGGCGGCTCTGAAACGACTTTTTTGCTCCCAGTTCCTTTAAATGAGGTGACTTCCAAAGAGGCTAAAGAGTCATTTCAAATGTTTGCTACAATACAGACATCGAAAGTGGAAACACCAGAGACTTTAAAATTCCTGATTTCCAAAACATCTCGATTTCCGCATTGGTAACATGGGGAGGGCAGCTTTACCGTTCCTCACTGCTATCCACTCCGAGAACCTGAATATGCATTTCATTCAATGCCACGTGTAAACCAGAAACGACCCTAAGCCGATAATTAAAATTTGTTTCATACTTTCTCTTTAACCGATAACGCTCTTTTTATTTATTCATAACGAGTATCGTGCGAAAGCGTGCGATATCTCGTTTCTAAATGTCGGGATGAGTTCCACCTTCTTCAAAAGACTTTTTATCCGACGATGACTTTTCTTCTACGTCTTCCCTTGTTCGGGTTTATGTTGGGAAGACGGCACATCAGGCAGAGCCCCGACTCGCCCTATATACATCAAGAAAATGAGTAGCAGATGGGAAACGGGACTAAGCTTTGGGGTGATTCCCAGTGTAAGGCCTACGGTAGCAATAGCACTGGCAGTTTCAAAGCAGGTGGTGAGCAAAGGCAAGTGTTCATGAAGGCTGATAAACATTCCCGAAAGGACGCATAAACTAATGTACATAAAAGGCAATCGTTGTGGCATTCCGGATGACCTCTCCGAGAATAGTCCTTCAAAAGGCTTCAGTGCGGAATTGTTTCTAAAAGATAAGCTACGGGAAGTTAAGAATAGAACAGTCATTGTGGTCATTTTCATTCCATATCCGGTGCTTCCCGAGCAGCCCCTACGAAACATGAGCAAAATTTGTAAAAATATACCGCTGTCGGAAAATTTGCTAAAATCCACAGTATTGAAACCGGCGGTTCTGGGTGTTACGGCGGTAAAGAGTGAGGCAAGAATCCGACTTTCCATGGGCATTTCCCGGAACTCAAGAAAGAAGTAGAACAGTGCAGGGAGAAGGACAAGAAAGATTGTAGTAGAAAGTATGATTTTACTTTGCAAGCGATAGCGATGAAAGTTCCCTTTATTCTTTGCAATATCTTGCCAGGTTACAAAGCCTAAGCCGCCCAGAAGAATTAAGCTCATAATGCTGATATTGATAAGGGGATTTCCTACGTAGTCGCTAAGGGAGGAGAAAGGCTCCTTTTTCCCATAAGGTCAAACCGGCATTACAGAAAGCGGATGCAGCATGGAAAATACTATGCAAAGACCTCTTTTACTCCAGAATTCAGAATAAACTGTGTAGCAAGAAGAGGCGAAGAAAAGTTCGATAATTCTGTCCATTTCAGAGGAAAAAGCAACATTTTCATAATTCCGCCCTGAGAGTTTATGGAAATGGGAATTAGCCAGAGTGTTTCTCTGTGAGTAGCCGATTCTTTTCCCGGATAAAAAGGATGATGGAGGTCACGGCACCACTACGCCAAGTCCGCCGATTTGAATCAGAAAAAGAATAACCGCCTCGAAGGTGACCAGTGCGTGGCCGTATCGCAGACGATAAGGCCGGTAACACAGAGGCTGAGGTGAGAAGTAAAGAGTGCCTTTAAAAGGGGGTATACACGCCCTCATTGCTTGCTATCAGCAGCATCAATGGGATTGCTCCAAAGAGAATCAGGACGGCAGATCCCAAGAGTATTTTTGAAAATAATTTATTCGAAATAAGTTCATCCTTCACAACTCCGTTCAGTAACGCATTTTCACTCTTATTTTTCAGAAGCCATTCGGTTTATTTTTGAAAAAATAGTATAGATTGATTTGATAGGAATAATATGGAAAATTATAGTCCTTTATAAGGAAATGGAAAAGTTCAATTTAGCAAATTATTTTAGGAGAAAATCGGGAAAGAATTATTCCCTCATTCTTTTCATTTGCTTAAAAATGTGCTACTCTGAATCGGTAATCATTGAGGAGATGATGCAAACCGGCTTAGACAGTAGGAGAGATTCTATGGGATTATTAAGAGCTGCGGAGACTATCCGTCAGTACTTTGATGGGTGATCAGTGGAGAGATACTTTTATTGTAATTCGTTAGATAATGATACCCTCATTGTAAAAGGGAGAAAAAGAGTAGGGGCAAAAAGCTCCAATACAAAAGGAGCGGATAATATCATTTCCAATGGAGCGCTTATTGCGGTAAATGACGGTCAATGTATGATTATTGTGGAGCAGGGCGCCATTGTGAGAGGTTTGTGCGGAACCGGGTGAGTTTGTATTTGACAGTTCTACGGAACCCAGTATTTTTACGGCAGTCTGGGAGAAAATCTCGTAAACAGCTTTTAAGACCTTCGTGAAGCGGTTTGCGTTCGGAGGAGACACGGCAAAAGATCAGAGGATTTATTACTTTAATACGAAGGAAATCATCGGAAATAAATACGGGACAGCTAATCCTGTACCTTTCCGTGTTCTGGATAAGAATATCGACTTGGATATTGAGATTGCGCTTCGTGCACATGGAGAGTATACCTTCCGTCTGATAGATCCTATTCTTTTCTATAAAAGAATATTGCGGAAATGTAGAAACGGTTATAAAAATCGAAATTGAGTCCCAGCTCGTTCCGAGCTGTTAACAAATTGCAGCCTGCTTTTTGCCCGTATTGCCGAGTCCGGTGTACGGTACTATCAGATTACCGCGCATACGGATGAACTTGGACAGAATTTTTGAGATGAACTCCTTTCCAAGAGCTGGGAGAACATTACGCATATGAAATGACTGCTTTCGGTATGAGCTCCGTTACCGCACCGGAAGAGATATAGAGACGATCAAGAGTTACAGAAGAATGCTGTATACCGGAATGCAACCATGGCGGCTGCTAATCTTACTGCTGCGCGAGGCGGATACTATGCGTGCGGCAAGCAAGCAATAAGTACCGGCCCGATGATGGCTTTTGCAGGAATGAATATGGCGAATCAGGTGGGCGGCTGATGCCGGAAACCTCTATGCTATGGGCGGAAATCAAAAATGGAGCGCAGGGAAGTCAGGCGAGATAACGGAGGCAGACTGGAAGGAAGTTCTACAGCAGGCACAAGATAAAGCGCAAGCTGTGGGGATGGACTTGTGCGAAATGCGGACATAGCATAATTTCGGAAAGGTTCTGTTCAGAATGCGGTACACGCAAAGGAAGAGGAGTGGACTTGTCCGGAGTGCCGGACACAGCGAAACAAGGAAAGTTCTGTTCCGAGTGCGGACACAAAAATAATACCGTTTTCTATTTGCCCAGCAGAGCGATTTTTGCGGGATTTTTCATAGAGTAGAATGTGAGGGTAAATAGCAAATACATACACTCGATATAGAACAGATGAACTGAGGAGGAGCATGGGATTAATTGTTCCGGCATTATGATCCTCGTCTCTTTCCGTAAAGGGAGACGCAGGAAGCGATAAAATATATTCGGATACTTTTTCAAAAGAATTCAGGAAAGAAATGAATTTGTCTCGTATTCGCACCTTTATTTGTGGAAAAAGTTCCGGTTTAAATGATAACTGAAACGGTGTGGAAAGACCCGTGTCATTGATGTACCCTGGAATCCGGAAGAAACGATTGAGTTGTACAATCTCTTGCAAAATGGAAGAGGCTTGCTAAAACGCTATCATTTTGAGGCGGAGAAGGACTTTATACCAATATGAATGCTATTCGAAGGACGAAAAACTGGATAATCTCCATAGCGTCTATGTGACCAGTGGGATTAGGAAGAGTCATTTCAAAGAGAAATGAAGAAACGCTGAGAGAAACCGTTCGCAATATTTTCCACCATCATAAAGCATATGGAACATGAAGTTTGGTACAAATATCCTCAAGCAGTAAAGAAAGTACCTGAAGATATCTACTGTATTGACTCTGAAGAACTTTTACGGAAATATCCGAATTTGAGGTACAAGAGAGAGAAAATGCCATCACGAAGAGCATGGCTGTGTCTTCTATTCAAAGAATCGGAGATAAGTTAAGTAACGGAGAGCCTCATGACGGGAAGAGCACCGGACTATGATGACTGGAACTTAAACGGAGATATTCTTTTCTGGTTTGAAAATTTAAACTGTGCGCTGGAAATTTCTTCCATGGGAATTCGAGTGAATGAAAGAGTCCTTAGAAGACAGCTTGCTCTTTCTCACAAGGAGGAAAGAAGCCCTTCCTTATCATAAGATGACTTTTTGGAGGAAAGCTTCGCTTACTATCGGAGGAGGAGATCGGGCAGAGCAGACTGTATGTTGCTTCTTGATCGTGCATATCGGAGAAGTGCAGGCTTCCATTTGGCCGGAAGAGAGATGAGAGAATGCGAAAAGCATAATATCATTCTTTGTGTAAAAGAGAAATGAAAGCCTGTTTTCTCGTGTTGAGGCTACAGATAAAACAGGCTTTGTTCTTATACTCTATTTAGCGGAACTTTCTACGCCTGCGGCTATCTTTTGCCACTTAGCAAACATCATGCATTAAAATAAATACCGCTATGGGCCGGAACCTTATAAAATTTCGGCCTTATATCTTCGCTTCTTTCATAAAGTCACGATACTCTACAGTTTTTCTTTATTGCATTTCCATTCCTTCTGCCAGGAGAAATCCCCTGGTAGTCGTGAAGAAATGGTAATGGAGATAATCCTTTTCGATAGCGAGTTCCACTGCGTATTTGGCTCAAGTTTCGCCGGAGACATTCCGCATTCCGCATAGAGCTAGCTGCGTTCCAGATCCTTGATGTTTACTGAGCTTTCCCCCTTTCCATGAAAACTGCCCGTAGCCGTAGACTTTTGTTTCCTTTTTGAAAGCTCTATCCACAAAGGCAAGAGCGTCCGTATCAAATTCCTGAAACAAAGGTTCTATTTGCTCTTCTTCGGAGAGTTTTTATCTGCCAAGAAAGAAAGAACAGTAGAACTCTTTGAAGAGACCATGAAAAAGGAAGAGGAGTATCCCGGTCATGAAAAGAGTCGGTTCTGCCATGCAGATAATTTTCCTTCTTCCCTGTTTTCCACTTATAAATAGCTCACTCGGGAAACCGTGAACTTGTTTTACAGTCTTCCCAGTTCAGGGTATATTCCAGGATTTCTTCCTATTTTTACGGCATAATATGTTTCCAAAATCATCCCCTCTTTCGATTCCTGTCCCAATTTCAATCGTGTTCTTTAGTCCTGGTTCTTATGGAAAAAGCTTCGGATTGTAGGAAGAGCTGTGCTGCATTATCTATAGACTGTTGAGGAAAAGAAGTGGAGGTAAGGGATGAAGAAAATATAAAGCAGTCTTTTGACTTGGACAGGACACTTGTGAATACGTTAGCCAGCTTACAAGAAAAACATGGATTTAACGATGGAACATTTTCATTTTAGAGGTGTAGCCTTCAGGAAACCGGGTCTTTTGTCGGAACTGGATACAAAAGTTTGTGGAAAAAGGCTTTGCAAAAAGAATGCCGAAAAATATAAAGAAAGCGGAAAAGTGGGAAGAAAAAGAATGAAGAAAGGGCTATGGATCCTCGATGATGGAGGGATGAAATCATGGGACTTTTGATGAGCCTGCGAGTACTGAGTAACTATATTCCAAAAACTCTACCTTATCAGGCTGAGGCTCACCCGGAATTAAAGAGTGTATAAGTCTTTGCAGGAAAGGAGATAGCAGTCGTCGCATTACAGAATAGAGTCCAGAAGTTGCGGAGGAAGTGCTCGGCCGTTTTCCTCCTCGTTCATTCTCTCTTATTATCAGGGATGACGGACGGATGCCGTTAAAGCCGGATAAAGCGCCGCTTCTGAAAAGCTACGAAGAACTCGGTATCTCAACGGAGGAGCGGTCATGGTGGGAGATACCAAGACGGATATGGATGCGGCAAGAAATGCCGAAATGAGCAGGATAGGGTTGCTCTCATGGACTCGAGGTAAAAAGGAACTGCTCGGAACATGGAGCGGAGAATTTAGTAGCGGACGGTTTTAGCTTTACTCCGTGTGTTAGAGGAAAAATTTGCACTCACTTCAAGTTTTCTTCGCCGCTTTTCTTTAGAATGTGAGAAAGAATGAAGTTTGAAACAATGCGTTGTGAATGCTTACTTTTCGTGTTATAATAGCGATTGTTCGCTTCAGGACGACTTTATTCATAACGAGAATTGGGAAAAATGTTTGCAATCTCGTTTTATGAACTAATAGGGATAGAATCCCGTTATGAGTGAGATAAGAAAAGGAGGAACTATGACACAGATTGATATTATTTCCGGCTTCTTGGGGCAGGAAAACCACATTTATACAGAAACTCTATAGGAAGCCTTGAAGGGGAGAATGTTGTCCTCATTGAAAATGAGTTCGGAGAAATCGGAATTGACAGCGGCTTTTTAAAGAATTCGAGGGAGTGAAATTCGAGAGATGAACCAAGGCTGTATCTGCTGTTCCCTAGTGGAGATTTTGAGACTTCTTTAAAGGAAGTAATTGAGGACGTATAAGCGGATAGAATCCTTATATTGAGCCGTCGAGGGGTGGAAAGCTTTCCGATATTCTTTCAGCGGTAAAGACCGTATCCGCTAACCTTCCTGTACAGCTCGACGGGGCAGTGACGGTTGTCGACTCCAGCAAGGCGAAACTCTATAATAAGAACTTCGGTGAGTTTTTTGATGACCAGATTCGTTTTGCGACAAGTATTGTATTATCCAGAACGGATATTGCGACAGAGGAAAAGGTGGAAGAAGCCATTCAGATTGTTCGCGCCTTAAATCCGAAGGCTAATCTGATTACAACATCTATTCAGGAACTTTCCGGGGAGAAACTTCTGGAAATTATCGGGCATGGGGAAAATCTGGAAGAAAGCTCTTCTAAGGGAAGTGAAGGAGAAGGCAGAACATCATCATGAGCATCATCATGGCATGAGCATCATCATGATGAGCACTGTGATTGCGGTTACGATCATCACCACGATCATGACCATGAGCATGACCATCATCATGGAGGGCATTGCAGTTGCGGTCATGACCATGATGCCGATGAAGTTTTTGACAGTATTGGGGTAGAAGTATTTGAAAGTGTTTCTCGCAAAAGCTGGAAGAAATTTTTCGGAAGAGATAGTGAAGGCTCAGCCTATGGCAGGGATTGTCCGTGCAAAAGGGATGTTACAGCTTGAGGACGGTGAAGTGGTGAACTTTGATATGGTACCGGAGCAGGTGGAAATCCGTGAGGAGAGCCGAAAATATGTAAGTCAGTTTGTGATCATCGGTACAGAGCTGGATAAGGAAAAGATTAAGGCACTGTTTACAGCATAAAAGGAGAGATATGGCGGATAATTATCAGGAGAAGGGATTCCGGTATTTTTAATTAACGGGTTTTTGGAGAGCGGAAAAACCAGCTTTATCCAATACACCATGAATCAGGACTATTTTAAAACGGACGGCAATACACTTCTCCTGCTTTGTGAAGAGGAGAAAAGAATACGATCCGATTGCACTGGCGAAGCTACACAACGCCGATATATATGAAAGAGTTATGGACTTTCAGGCGGACAAGTTGCAGGAACTTGTCAATCAGTATAGCCTGAAAAAGAATCTTAATCGAGTGGAACGGATGTGGAACCAAGATGACGGCCTCTACGATGCCCTGATGAGTGAGGGTTGTTCTTTCCACGGCAGCAGAACAGAGCCAGAAATATAGTGTCTCCATGCCTAAGGATTGGTTTCTTTATCAGGTAATTACCATAGTGGACGGCAGTACTTTGAAGATGTACCTGTCCAATATGCGATCTTTCCTAGGACAAATGCTTCGGAATGCGGAGCTCTGTATTGTGAATCGCTGTGATAATTTATCCAACGAGGAAATGATTGACTATAGGAGGAAGCTTCGTGCAATGGGGCAAAATGCCATGATCATGCTGGAAGACAAGGATGGGGAAATTCCGCAATCCGCCCTCCCGGAAGAGCTCCCCTATGATATTACTGAGGATAAAATTGCTATTTCGGACAATGATTATGGAACTTGGTTTTTGGACTGTATGGATAATCCGGAGCGTTATCTTGGAAAAGAAATCAGTTTTACGGCAATGGTTTTAAAAAGAAAAAATATGCCGGAAGATGAGTTCATACCCGGAAGAATGGCGATGACCTGTTGTACATGGATATGAGTTTCCTGGGATTTATTTGTAAAGGAAATAAGGATATGCTTTCCGCCTTTTCGACTAGAGATTGGGTGAAAGTAACTGCAGAAAGTTGCTTTGGAAGACAGAGAAGAGTACCATGGAGTCAGACCTGTATTGAAACTTTCCGATATTGTTCGAACAGGGAGATCTCGGAACGGTAAATTTTTGATATCGTGCAATTTGGATCAGGAAAATAAATCATATTTTTCGTTTTTCTGATAAATTTAAGCCAAAAAGAATAAAGTATTGCTATATCAGCCTGTATTATGTATAATTTACAGAGATAAGCTGTGCATGAAAACATGTAAAAAAGCTCAGGTGGGGAAGAACATGATTTATCTCTGAAAAACCCGAAAAAGATGTTTTTTACTATCATTTTACTTAGGAGGAATGTACATGGATAATGCTTACAAACGATTTTTGCGGTTGGAGGAGTGAGTTCTCTTCATTGTATTGCCATTTTGATTGCGCTTTATGTTATCGAATCACTTGCTCTTTTACACCTGGCGAAGAACAACGGACATCAGGATAAGGCTGTTCTTGCGTGGATTCCTTTGATGAATCAGGGCTTTTACGGTTTTTGTGAGCGATCAGAACATATTCGGAACAAATGTGCGGGGAATCATTTTGGGCGTTTTGATGATTATCTTCCGATTGTTACGGCAAGTAAGCAGTTTTCTTATTCTATGTGTGGCGATTTATGGGAATTACGGTAGCGTATTTTACTTTAAAACGGACTGTACAAGAAGATGAGAAATTCCTCTGATCCTACTGTTATAGCGGTACTTTCTGCCATTATTCCCTATTCGAATCATCTATGTTTTTATTCATAGGAATGATATTTTGAAGAAGACGGTGTAGTAGTAGAATAAGTTTTCCGGAACGGCTATGAAAACAACTTTATAAAGACACTGAGGCTGTGTTATCCTTATGCTGATATAAAAGCAAAGGCTTGGAGATGATGCCTAGTGTCTTTTATCCTAAAAGGGAAGGGTGAGGGGAAAAGTATTGTTTTTCGCTGCATGGAAGAGGCAGAAAACAATCACGTGTACAAAATACTCTATAGGAGAAATTGCAGAGGAGGAAATATGAATACAGGGACGGTCAATCAAATTGAAAATGAAATTCGTGTTTGGAGCTTTCAGAACTTTGGGAACGGTATCGCCCTGGGACTTAGCCGCTTTATGGGGAAGCTCTTAGTTGCGCTACTGGTTTTTCTTATCGGAAGATACTGTATTAAAAAGCTCGTTTCTTTTCTTCCCAAATCCAGAATCTGCGAGAAAATAAATCCGACAGTTCGTCCCTTTGCCATAAAGAGCGTTCGCTTTGTTCTTTATGTTCTCTTAGGGATAAGCTGCATCAGTATCCTGGGTATTCCCATGGCTTCTCTTATTACGTTGCTTGCTTCTGCCGGTGTAGCGGTAGCCCTTGCTTGCAGGGGTCTTTATCAATCTTGCCGGAGGGATTATGCTTCTTCTTTTCCGGCCTTTTCAGGTGCATGATTATATTAAAGAGTGAACGGATGAAGGCACGGTACAGGAGGTTAGCGTTTTCTATACTATTATCCTCTCCCGACAATAAAAAGATTTCCATCCGAACGGCAACCTTATGAACAGTAGTATTAACTATAGCTCTGAGCGCATTCGGAGGGTCGACTTAAAGCTTTTTCCGTAGCAAGAGAAGAGGATCCGAAAAGGTGGAAAAGGCACTGAAAACCGCGGTTGAAGGGGATAACAGAATCCTGCATAAACCGGGAAGCTTTTCGGGATTACAGAAAACTAAAAATGATGCTTTGTGTTTTTCTATTCGTGTATGGGTAGAGAATAAAGATACTGGGATGTACAATACCTTGAACAAAAAGGTGATTCTCGAGTTCTATCACTGAAAACATAGCCGTTCTGAAGTATGAGCTTAAATCAATTTCTCGACTGCTGTAACGGAAAGCGAGAATACGATGCTCTCCTAGGGAGAAACAGTAGCTTTTTCGATGAATTAAAATATAAAACTATTCCTTCTCTTTTCTCTGCTATGCACTGTCCATTATGGGAGAAAACCGAGGAGGTTTTTCTTGTTTTAGGAGGTAGAGATGGAAGAGAAAAGATAATGGCTCGCTTAAAGATAGCTAGAGGGCTTCAGGATAGTGTACATTTTTCCGACCATAGAGATCAGGAAACATTTGAATCGGATTTTTCCGCCATGGAAGATTTGATTGCTAAAAAGGCAGTGGATTGCTCCTTGCAGGCAGATCCTGCGAGAAGGAAGGGCAGCAGCAGATTACACTTAGGTTCTTAAAGACGGAAGAGGGAAAAAGCTATGCTGTATGTTACCAATGAAGAAGAGAGAGAAGGACGAAGAGGAAAGGAAGGAAATGCCGTTCTTCCTCCCGGCAGGAGGGTTTTACAGATTGTTGCGAACTACCCTACAGCGGATGGTTTGATTATCAATCCTTTCGAAACAGCTTCATTATGGTAAAGGAGGCGACACAGGCTTTTACAAATAAAATGCGTACTGATCAAGTGGAAGAAAAGTTAAAAGAAGTATGGGGATAGAGGCTATTTCTCTTTACTTTTGAAGAGCAAAAGAAGTAAACATGAGAGGAAGAGATGCCGGAGGAAGAAAACGGTCCGGTATTAGAAAAGGTTCTTCAGGGTTTCTTACAGGGTATGGAGAGAAATGCACAACTTCTGTCGCCATTGTTCCTCCGGATAAAAAGAAAGGGAAACTTTAGAAGGACAGGTCATTTTAATCATTTCGCTTACAACTGGACGGAAGAGATACCATTGCGGTATTTGCTTCTCGGGAAGAAGTACTGAAAGAACAAGGAAGCTACTGCGGCAATTGCTTTACCGATAGTAGAAGTTTTAAAGGCGGCGGTACATATTTCCGAACAGGGAAAGCTGGACGGCATTATTCTTAACCCTTGGTCTCAGTCCTTCTTTTTAAGCCTCCATTTGATTAAATGGCTTGTGGATGCAGGAGAAAGGAGAGAGAGCTTAGTAAGGAAAATAGGAAAAGCTGGGTTTGACAAAGGAACTCTCCGAAAAATATGATTGTTTCTTCTTTATTGGAGAAGCCTCGGTTTGGCAAAAGGAAAGAGGACTTATTGAAAGGCGCCGTTCACAAAAAGATGCTTTTTCTCTACGTCCGACAATGAACAGTATTTTTACTTTCCGAATTTCACAGTCTGAATACGGAAAAGCGTCTTTCCCTTCAGGATATTATGGAAAAAATGTATGACTGGAAGTCAAAGGGAATCTATCTTGTAGACGGCAAGACGGAAGACAGTGTTGAGGCGATTGAATCTTCCATTATGCGTTATGACGACAGGAAAGGAGCTGGGAGCTGGCGGATTTAAGTGATGATTCCGTGCTTTGCAGAATTTTACCTTTCTCACTTCTTCTTTGCAGAAGACAGCATCAATTTACGGACTTGGATGAAGATGTTGCGCATGACAGCGCAAAGCTGACCCATATTAATGCGCTAGCCCTCCTTATAGCGAGCTGTATTCCTATATTTTACGAAATCTGGTTCTTCATATCGGCGGAGAAAGCCCGGAAGAGAGCTTTCCGCAGCGGCTTCCTATGTGGGGCTGTTTTATGAGGAAGAAGAAGCGGAGGAGAAGATGAGGAAGTGGTCAAGAATGAGTGAAGCAAAGCACAGCATCGTGAGGATGTACGGGATTGCGATCGTGCATGAGCCGCCAGTATGCCACCTTCTTCCTTTATGAATGTAGAAGAAATAAGAACAAGAAGGAAGATGAGCTTGCTTTTAGACGGTAGTGGAGAGAAGAGCCTTTATGCTGCGTATGGACTTTTACTACATACGGCATCCTATCAGGAAGCGTGGAAAAAGTCTGTAGGAGCTTCCGGCGGAAAAGAAATCGCCGATTCTCGTTTCCACTTTGGCTGCCGCGTACTACGGTTATGCTTCTATTCCTAAAGGAATGGAAGGAGAGTCTTTCGGAAGGAAGAGACGCTATGAACTTGCCAGAGAGTGGCAGGCAAAGGTGGCTGGATTAATCCGGATAGAAAACCGTTGAAAAAGATAGAGAAAAACGTGCAGGGACTTTACTGATGGGCAAAGTTCTGCACGTTTTTGTCTCATAACGAGTATCGTGCAAAGCGTGCGATATCTCGTTCTTAACAAGTGGCTAAGACTTCGAAGAGTTTTTGTTCTTAAACCGTATCCTCTTTTCGCTTTGTGCTTTATAATGAGAAAAGCGCATAAAACACACTACATTTCATTTAAGACATCAGTTTTTCGCTTACCGTTTTTACGCTGATTTTGTTCTCTTTCGGTATCTATATTGAGTTCGATTTTGTCCTCGTCATATTCTATGGCATCGATATGCTCATCTGGGCTTTCTTCCTCTTCCTCTATGACGGACTCTTATCTTCCTCTATCCACATTTGTATGGCATGCATACTCACAGCTTGACACGTATCTTGGGATCTTTTCTCTTAGGTAGTTTTGAGTCTTTGGGGGCTCAGCCTTCCTCTGCCATAGAGGATGAGGTGATCTTTAAGACATTCATTTGTACCTTTTAGTGCTTCCATTTTCCGCCTCTGCTTTTTCCTTACCTTCCGCAATTTCTTGAGCTTGGCTAAATTTAGATTTTAATTCATTGACATCCTCTGCAATGAAATCCTTCTGTTCTTTTTCTGTTAAGTTGATCCGTTTACTTCTATATATCCCGTCTTCGGCAATGTTTAGTAAATCATCTGCGCTTTTCAAAGCGAAGACTCCAGTTTTCTTTTCATTCTTATCTTCCTTCAGTTTTACCATGAAAAGAATTGTTTACCCATACGGATTCTCCTCACCCATATCTCCGGCGTCCATTTCATGCAGCTTTTATACCTCTTTACTTAAGGTAAAACCATCTTTTTTGGCAACATGCAAATTCTGTTGCTTTATACTCTCCGTTTAGCTCGTATCCCAAGAACCTTTTTCAATCTGTCTGTAGGAGGCTTTGCCTCTGCTTCATTTCCCTGAATACATTTTCATCTCCTTATAAAACAGCAGTATTATGTCTTACATATCGACGAGGAGGTACTATAAGTTTTGCTTTGTTTTTAGAAACATTCCTTTAGTTAAAAATTTTCTTTATGAAAATGCTTGACGAAATGAGGAAAAATGGATTATCTACCATACAAGACTTGAGATAGACTTGAATAAATGAGTCTAATATAAGGAGGAGGAAAGTGACAGGAGAAAAGCAAAAGAGCGGTGCTCCTACTCCAGAGCGCATTCCTGCGGCAACTTGACTACTATCTAGCTAGGATCTAACACGGACGGCAAAAGTTTGTGCGACTTTTCTGTACCAAGCACAAGCTGGGTATATCTGATTTCTGCTCATTCTCTTTCCGCCATTGCTCAGTTAAATATCTGGCGAGCGCTTAGTAAGCGGGAGGAGAGGACAGGATGTCGAAAAACCGTCGCTTCGGGACTAGGACGCTTCATCCTTCCTGATTGTTCTTGTGCAGTCCTTGGTCTTTAATATCGGAAATATAGGTGGAAATGAGGCGCTCGGTCAAACCACCTTGAGGAATTCCTGTACAGATTTCCTACTTTATTGCAGGGACCTGCATGTGCCGTTCTCCTATCAAAAGATGCTAAGGGAATCAAGTGGATGCTTCGTCAAAGACTCTAGGGCAGTATCATGATTGTAGGTTATTCATATGTAGGATTTTCATTGTAAAGCCTCCTGCGTTGCGACAGCGGTAAAGAAACAGCTTTGTTCCGGATGCGGAAGCTCAGTGCTTTGGTGTCCGCTATCTTGACACTCCTGCAGCACGAGTTGGCGGATACTATCACCTTTGCCGGTGCACATCAGGCTCGATTGATGGTCAGGGGTGGACGGAAGAGAAGTCAGGACATTCCACTACTCTGCCGTTGTGCGGTATGATTGGCAGCAGCAATTGTCTCGTATTGCTTATTCCTTGCGGTGGCTTGCGGTGTAGTGGTGCAAAGGCAACTTTAGATGTGAAAATCCTGCAGCGGATGCTTTCTTCCAGGGTGCAGGAGGAAATCGGAAGACGCTTTTCGGTTTAGTGCTTACTTGTGCGGCTATGTACGTCTATCATCGGTGCGCGAAATCATACCTCTGTCAGCTAAAGACTCTCTTCGAAGATAGCGGAGAAGGAAAATCTCGGACTATCGCTTCTTTATCGTGATTTCCACTTTGGTTATGGCCTTTCCTCGGAAAGTCGGCAACCTCCTTGTTTTGGCGGGATGCTTTACGTGGACTGATCTTACCGGTAGCTGTAAGGCCTCGTGGCTTCACAGAATAAGAAGATTGTGGAGAGGAACTATAAGCATCAGGCTGCATCTATCTTAGGGATTGTGGTTGTTGTGCTTGCAGTCTATGTAGGTATTCTAGTTCTCTTTCGGCTTTGAAACTATTCTAAAAGAGTGCCATTATCGTAAAAAGATTGAAACCATATTTTGCTGAGACGATTTGGTTTGAGGATAATGCGTTGCCGTGCGATTATGCGCGTAGCTCGTCGTGGCGAGCCAGTAATGAGCTCCACGTCATGAGGATTGCTTATTGCTTTTATGGCACGGCAGATCGTTTGTAGAAGAGGGAGATTAGCAGGAAGAATTTATGGAAAAGGTAAGAGTGGTAGCAGGAGGGATCCGCCGATTCTGAGTTCTTTTAAACAGGGAGATCAGCGCAGAAGTGAATCGAGCTATCAGTGCTACGTACAGCTGATAAAGATGCAAACTAGATTGAAGGCATTGTGGATATGATTCAGCTTGCTGTCCTTCTTGTCAGAGTACAATCTTTGGTGATTCGCTATTGAGGAATTATATAAGAGACTGCACATTCCATTGTGAAAGTCGGATACACAGGTCGAGGAGTCTCAGAAAAAGATTTGGGAGATTCCGTTGCTATACGGCGGAGAATCTCGGACTGGATCTCAGCTGTTGCGTATTCCGGCTATTCCGTGGAAGAAGTGGATTGAAAGGAGGCAATCGCGATGCGTATTTCGATTTTATATGCCTCGATTTTCGCCGGGCCTTTCACCTACCCGCTTAGAAGGAAAAGCTTTCACACCAAAGCGACTCGTGCTAATCCGAGACTCTGTATTCCGCGGGTTCTGTATAACTCAGGACTGGGAGGCTCTCAGACCGGCATATCCTGCGGATTCTCCTGGCGGCTGGAAGGCGCTTAATCGGAAAAGACGCCGGTAAAGATGCATACGATCCGGCTAAGCGATCCGGTCCTCACAAGAGCCGGAGAATACATTCGTTCTCGCGGCATGTCGAAAGGAATATCAGGAGATTGAGAGAGAGGCGGTGGCACAGGACGAGTATAAAGTAGTGGTATGAGGGGGAGTAAAACGGGATTTCGAGTAATTGTAAAGGAGGACTTCTTTACCACGGTGCAGGAGTTCAGGCTCCGGCTTTCCAAGGCGCAGGGCTTTATGTAAACGGCGTCATGGATAGAAGAGCTCTGTCCATGTGCAAACCCTCCTCCTGGACAATCCGGAAAACGAGGCGTTTTAGAGTGTGCTAATCGGGCAGCCACTGGAGTGTGCGCTGCGATTATTTCCATAACGGGAGGGACTTCCGTCCGGGTTAAATGGACGAGAAGATCTCATGTATGCCGCAATTTACGCCACGGAAGGAGATGTCTTTAAAATCGGCTCGGCAAGACTGGGAGAACCTAAGTTATATCGCCTTTTCCAATTATCTGAAGGTGCCCGTGGTGAGGGTTCCCGTTCACCAAACTTGAAATGGCTGGAACAGGACGCTTAAAGGGAAGAAAGCCGAGGACGTGCGAGTTCTTTATTGAAACCCGTGTCAACAGAAGAATTTACCTTTTCGAGCTTTCTCGAGAGAACGCTTCCTCTCAAAAGAATATGAGGAAGAGATAAGGTGAGAGATTCAGCGTAGTTATGGGACCGGAGGGAAGAGGTGTTCCAAAAAGGGAATCAAGAGCTTTAACAGAGACGGAGTTCACGGTTCAGGCGGAGCGTTGACGTATGGGTATGCGTCTGCGGAGAGCTTTATCGAGGCTCAAAGCACGGTTCGGAGACATTATCTCCGACAAGGCCTCGCCTTGGGCTCTATACAGGTGCCTTCCACATTTGAAAAGCTCGATTATCAACTTCTTGCGGACCGGCAGACAACGGAGTTACGTGTAAGAATAGCGACAGTCATTTCCGTGGATTTACCGAAGCTGTGCAGAGAAGAATGGACGATAAGATCCGT
>BNJU01002901.1_pt1:0-82500 | contig 342579 bp, 354 predicted proteins | sample 8539281 | NCBI WGS metagenome assembly BNJU01 (sample SAMD00202456, study PRJDB9452) | human saliva metagenome | isolation source: human saliva | place: Japan
GTTGAATGTTGGGTGATGATGATGTGTAAATGTTGGTTCGGTTGTTGGGTATTGAGTGTTGGTTGTTGATGAAGTGCGCATTTGAGGGAACATGTTTTGTGTTTAGGTGTTGGGTATTGAGTGTTGGTTGTTGATGAAGTGCGCATCTGGGGAACATGTTTGTCTTAGGTGTTTGTCTTGGATTGATTAATATTTAGAACTATGTGAGGAGTGTATTTGTGGCGAGTCTACGATACAATCCATAGATATAACATTGTAAATAAGGTAGAATGAAGGCTTTATTTAGTAAGGCGAAGTTGGGTAAGTTACGTAATTTCCTTTCGTTGCTATTGATAATGGGATGTTATGTTATCTATCAGAGATTCTGGTGGTGTCATATTATGATATTGGACTTTTTATTGTTGTTACGGTTGTGGCAATCCTATATGATAAGTTGATAGCATCGAAGGGCTTTGATGCTATAGTTAATAACGCATGTATTTGTTGGACAGTAGTTGGGCTCACTCTGATGTTAAGGTCGTATTATCTGCCAGAAAAGATTTACAAGGTACCATTAAATGGCTTTTCAACTTTTAGAGTAGATCATATTTATTTTAGCTTTAAGGGGAGATCTTTTAAGCGTTCTTTCTCACTTTCAGACTATGCCCTTTCTGATAGTTGTAAGCAATATGATGTGGAACTGTATCTAAAAGAGCCACTCCCAACGGTCTATTATGTTTCTGGAATTAGCCTTTGTAAGAAAGAAAATACTACAAAATAGGAGAATACTTACCATCTCCTACGAGTGTGCGAAGGCTTAGCACATTATGTGCGGACGCCTAACATATGTGGTGCGGAGGCTTAATAAGAACGCATATAAGGGTAAAGCGACTTATAGAAGGCTGCTTTTCCCAAAAGGGAAGGGGTTATTCTTCTTATAATGAAGAAGGTTGATGAATCAAAAAAGGCTGAACTTCTTTCGGAGTCCAGCCTTTTCTTATTTTTGATATAACTATTATACGAAGCTAATAACGCCTTCAACAGCGCCTTCGTTGCTTTCGTTTTCTTCATTATCTTGCTCAGGATTACTGATGCGCTTAATGTCCTTAATCATCTGTTTAGTACGCTTATAGGTTGGTGTGTTCTCTACAGCAAGGATAACATCCTCGTTGTCGAGTTCATCCGCAGTAAAGCGATAGATGTGTGGACGATGCTTGTATTGTGAGCTGTTGTTGTCCTTATAGAAACGATCACGACGGTCACGACGCTCTGCAGCCTTCTCCTCTTCCTCTGCCAGGCGTGCTGCATCCTCTTGTGTCTGCTTCTTGATATGGCTACCCATACCGTCAACATCCTCGATACCGAAGCCCGTTGCAAGAATAGTAACCTTAACCTTCTTGTCGAGTTCAGGGTCAATAGCAAGTCCCCATTTCAACTCGAAGTCTGCGCTGAAGTGGTTCATGAACTCTGTCACATCGCCCATTTCCTCCATTGTCAGACCAGGGTTGTCCTTGTCGTCAGTGTTGAAGTTGATAGAGAGCAGAATCTTCTTGGACTTATAGACATCGTTGTCGTTGAGCAGTGGTGAATTGAGTGCATCCTCAATCGCCTGCTTCACACGACCTTCACCCTCACCATAACCGGTAGACATGATAGCTACACCGCCATCTTTGAGGACTGTCTTAACATCGTTGAAGTCGAGGTTCATAATACCATGAACGGTGATAATCTCTGCAATACTCTTAGCAGCCACGCTCAGGGTGTCGTCAGCCTTGCGGAAACCATTGAGCAAACTCAACTCTGGATAAATCTCGCGGAGACGTTCGTTGTTGATAACGAGTAGCGCATCGACGTGCTTGCCATCTCTTCAACGCCATCCAATGCCTGGTCTATCTTCTTAGCTCCCTCGAAACGGAATGGAATTGTAACGATACCCACGGTGAGAATACCCAATTCCTTGCTAACACGTGCGATGACAGGTGCTGCGCCAGTACCCGTACCACCACCCATACCAGCGGTGATAAATGCCATCTTCGTACCATCGTTGAGCATCTGCTTGATATCCTCGCTGGTTTCTTCAGCAGCCTGACGTGCACGCTCAGACGGTTTCCAGCACCTAATCCTTCCTTACCCAATTGCAGATGAACAGGAACAGGAGAGTCGTTGAGTGCCTGCGCATCCGTGTTACAGAGTACGAAGGTCACATCGTGGATACCTTCTCTGTACATGTGGTTTACGGCGTTACCACCACCACCACCGACACCAATGACCTTGATGATGCTATCAGCTACATCGCCGTCACCGAAGTCTAATATATCCATTTTATTATTGTTGTCTGCCATAACAGTATGTTGTCTATGTTTATTTCCTATGTTCTTTTTCTGTGCGAGCTGTTGGATTATTCTTCATCCTCACTCATAATGGTTTTTCCGAACTCTTTCACCTTACGTGAGAATTTGTTCCAGAAGCTATTGCGACGCTTCTCCTCTTCGAGTTCGCGCTCTCTTGCTTCCTCTTCCTCACGCAGCTTGCGTTCTTCCTCTTCACGTTTGCGACGTTCAGCTTCAGCCTTCTTCTTCTCTTCAGGTGTTGGAACAATACCTTGTCCCTGTCTTGTTGTAGATGATGGTGTATAAGGTTGCTGCTGTTGATCAATAGGAGTTGCTACTGCAATGTCTTCGTTGTTGAAGAGATTGCTCTGTGCAGGGTTGTATTCTGGTCCAGCACAGTTCATTTCTCCCTTGATAAGCAAACCGAGAATTGTGTTCATATCACCATTCTTAGCTGTGATATCAGCATTGCTTGAAGCGATGGTATGTGTGACGAAGTTTGCTTTGCGAATCTTGTCGATGTGTGTGGTATTACGAATACAGCGTTCAATGTTCTTCAAGTTCATACCGCCACCAGTGAGAATGATACCGCCAAGGAGTTTGTCGGCATAGTCAGATGGTACCTGGCACCATACATTCTCAACGATTTCGCCAATACGTGCCTCAACGATTTCAATGAACTTACGGCTCTCTACGGTACGTTCTGAGTCGATAGAGTATTTTAATGTATTGTCGATATCGTTATTTTCAGTGAAAGCAGAACCATACTTAAGCTTCATCGCCTCAGCATCCTTTTTCTTCCATCTGTAGGCTGGCAATGTCCTTTGTAATATTGTTACCACCCAATGGAATAACAGCCAAGTGACGGAGAATGTTCTTGTAGTATACAGAAACTGTTGTTGTGTCAGCACCGAAGTCAACTAATACACAACCTCCACGTTTCTCAGCCTCGCTCAATACGGCATCAGCCAAGGCCAAAGGTGCAAGGTACATCTCGGCAATAGAGATGCCAGACTTCTCAAAGCAGTTGTTGAGGTTATCATAGAAAGCCTTGCGCCAAAGGATATTAAGGAAGTTACCCTCCAAGCGGGTGGCTTTGATACCGACTGGGTCGAGAACAAACTGGTTGTCAACCTTATACTCCTGTGTGGCAGCATCGAGAATCTCCTGGTCAGGATAAGTCATATTGCGGTTGGCATCCATTAACTCATTAATCATATCTGAGGTAATGATGGTATCAGTAGGCAGATCCTTTACGATAACGTTGCGAACGCTTCGTATAGACTGTCCTCCCACGCCTACATAGACCTGAGAAATCTCATACTTCAGTTGTTTTCTTAGTTTGTTGATGATGCCAGTGAGGCACTGTCCGGTCTTGTCGATGTTGTAAACGACACCCTTGCGAATACACTGTGTAGCGTCTTCCTTTACAACAGCAAGCACGGAGATACTGCCGTCAAGATTCTTTTTGCCAGCGATTCCCGTAATCTTTGATGAGCCTAATTCAATGGCTACTATGAACTCTGCCATATTCGTTAAGTATTATGTTCCTTATTTTATATTCTCTAAAATGATATTTTTATTCCGTAAGTCCTACTGAGGCATCTTCTTGCCGTTTCACTTCCTTACGGGCTTTATCTCTTTCCTCCTCTTCTGTACGTTGTACGTCTTCTACTTGTTCAGACTGAGCCTTCTTAAGCAATGCATCCTCTTCTTCTTTCTCGGCTTTCTCATCACGTTTCTTACAGATGATTTGGTTGTCGAATTCTATGTCGATGTAAGAGTATTTGTTCCAACCAGCCTGTGAAAGACCATATCGATAGAACTTCTCTAAGCGTGACAACTTCTTTCTAACGAAGATATTTATATCATGCTTACGCTTCCATGGACCATTGTTTTTAGGCAAGTAACCCATGAAGATGATATGATTACCGACACGTGGTACTAACTCGATGCCTCTGTCTGGTAAGACATTAATCTGCTCTATTTGGTTCAGCCATAGTGGTTCAGCACTGATAGCCTTGGCAAGAGGAGCAATATAAAGGCGTGCAAAGTTATTATCTATATTGCCAGTTGCAATGATCAAGTCGCTGGTGTACTTAGAGTTCGGGAGTATTCCCCCCATTATCATCAAGATAGTAATCAGCTCCATTGCTACTCTTAATGCGGATAATCGGCATACGTTGAGTAATATAGATGTTGACGTGTCCATCTTTTGTTTTGTAGCATTGGGCTGTATTGATGAATGGTCCCACTTTTAATGCCTCCTCAATGTTGCGCGGATTGATGTCAGTTATCTTCTTATTGAGGGGATAGAGGTGTACCTTCTCTAATATTTGTTTGATTTCTGTTGCGGTAAGAAAGCCAGCATTGTTAGAGTCAGATATGTTGATATTCACTTTGGTACATAGCTGTTTGCTCTCATCAGGCTTGTTCCATGAGGTAACTGCCATGATGAGATAAATAGCCAGTACAATGTCCAGCGCAGTGATAATTATCTTTTTCCACTTAATGTGCATATCTTCTCTCTTTTGTTTTAAGAGTTTTTTGCTTTCTTTCTTCTTATTTCTCGTTGAGTATCTTTGCAATCTCTGGGACGTAATTGTCGAGATTACCGGCACCCAAAAACAACCAAAAACGTCAAAGTCTCTTGACTTTTACAAAGTCGAGAACATCGTCCTTTTTAATCATCTGTTTCTTAACATTAGGACTGAGGTTATCATAGATGAGTTCGCTTGTTACACCTGGGATCGGTTCTTCGCGAGCAGGATAAATCTCTGTCAATACCACTTCATCGAAATGACTGAGTGCCTCTGCAAACTCCTTATAGAAGTCACGTGTTCGAGTGTAGAGGTGTGGTTGGAAGATTGCAGTAACCTTCTTGTCAGCATAGAGTTCCTTAAGACTCTTTGCACTCTGCAGAATCTCCTTTGGATGATGCGCATAGTCTGAGAGGAAGACGTGGCGGTTATCCTTTATCTTGAAGTCGAAACGACGGTCAACACCACCATATGTCTTCATTCCATTGCGTAATTCTTCTGCCGTACAGCCATTGAGTTGAGCCATAGCCATTGCAGAGATACCGTTTTCAATGTTGATAGGTATGGGTTGTCCAAGCTCAATATCCTTTATATTTTCAATAGGAGAAACGAAGTCAAAGGTGATAGTTCCGTTTGCAATTCGTATGTTCTCAGCGTGGAAGTCGCCTTCGTTACGGCTGTATTCATAGATTCTAACACCTTCTTGTACGTTTGGTTTCATCTCTAATCCTTTGTGGATAATGAGTGCACCTCCCTTTTGAATGAGTTCTGTATAGTGTCGGAAACTCTCAAGGTAAGCCTCTTTTGTACCATAGATATCCAAGTGGTCAGGGTCTGTTGAGGTGATAACGCTCATCCAAGGACGCAACCAATGGAAAGAACGGTCAAACTCGTCTGCCTCAATCACAACAAAGTCACTATGGTCAGAGAGGATATAATTAGTGCCATAGTTCTTGGAAATACCACCAAGGAAGGCATTACAATCCAAATGACTTTGGTGCATAAGGTGTGCACACATACTGGAAGTCGTTGTCTTTCCATGTGTTCCAGCAAAGCAAAGACCCTTATGTGTTCGGGTGAGTGTGCCGAGAACCTGTGCACGTTTCTGAATCTCAAAGCCATTCTCACGGAAGTAAACCAGCTCAGCGTGATTAGAAGGGATGGCAGGTGTGTAGATTACCAACGTTGATGCTGGTTCTTTGCACGCTGCAGGGATGAGTTGGACATTCTCCTCATAATGAATGTCCATTCCTTCTTTCTCCAAAGTGTGGGTAAGTTCAGATGGAGTTTTATCGTAACCCGCTACTTTCAATCCTTTATGAAGGAAATAACGAGCAATAGCACTCATGCCGATGCCACCTGCACCTACGAAGTAAACTGATTTAATATCTTTGAGTTCCATGTGTTATATATTCTTTTTCTTTCTTTTGTTTGGGGATAGAATAGCGTTCTACGATGGTTTCTTTAAACCCTATCTATTGGAAGATAGCTTTATCCCTTAATGAGTTTGATAACCTCGTCAGCAATAATCTCTGCGGAGTTCTTCAGCCCCATCTTCTTAACATTCTCGCTAAGACTTGCCAACTTCTCATCATTCGTGATGGTATCGAGTGCAAGTTTTATCAAAGTGTCAGGTGCATCAACATCCTTTACGCAGAGTGCAGCATCTTTATTGACTAATGCCATCGCATTCTTTGTCTGATGATCTTCTGCCACATTTGGACTTGGTACCAAGATAACAGGCTTTCCGATAAGCTGGAATTCACTGATAGAACTTGCGCCAGCACGACTGATAACAAGGTCAGCAGCCTTATATGCAGCACCCATATCACTGATAAAGTCCATTATCTTTAGGTTCGGAAGTTCCTTACCCTTCATCGAATCCAATATCTGTTGATGATAGAACTTACCCGTTTGCCATATGAATTGAACGTCTGATTGCTTGATGAGATCAAGGTGTTCAATGACTGAGCGATTGATAGTTCTTGCTCCAAGGCTACCACCAACGAGGAGGATTGTTTTCTTATTAGGGTCAAGACCAAAACTCTCACGTGACTCTTCAACAGAGAGTGGGGTAGAGAGGACGTTCTGACGAACAGGGTTACCCGTCATGATAATCTTATCAGCAGGGAAGAAACGGTCCATACCTTCGTAAGCAACACAAATCTTCTTCACACGCTTAGACAATAGTTTGTTGGTCACACCTGCATAAGAATTCTGCTCTTGGATAAGACATGGGATGCCCATCTTTGCACACTCATAGAGCGTAGCACCACTGGCATAACCACCAACACCCACAGCAACCTGTGGCTTAAAGTCTTTTATTATCTGGCGAGCCATACGAAGACTCTTCCAAAGTTTGCAAAGTACTTCAATGTTCTTTAGCTTATTAGCACGGTCGAAACCTTTGATAGGTAGGCCTTTTATCTCATAACCAGCAGCAGGAATACGTTGCATCTCCATACGTCCATCAGCACCCACAAAGAGAATCTTCGCCTCTGGGTGTTTTTGCCTTAATAGCATTAGCAATAGATACTGCAGGGAAAATATGTCCTCCCGTGCCGCCACCGCTGATGATAATTCTTAATTCTTCGTCCATTTGCATCTTCTTTATAACCTACAAAGGTAATCATTTTTTTTATCTTCTTTCAACTTTCACATTCTTTTTAGTCTTCTCTACAGATTAGACTATTGCATGTGAAACTTTCTCAGAAGGTTTCTTTTCTTCTTTCTTTTTCTTTGCCGAACGGCTTACACTGAGTATTACGCCTATGTAGACGCAATTAATGATAGTTGAAGTACCACCCTTACTGATAAGAGGAAGTGGCTGTCCTGTTACTGGTGCCAATCCTACAGCTACTAACATATTGAATAACGCCTGTGTAACCAAGAGGAAAGCGATACCCATGGCGAGAAAAGCAGGGAAAGAATTTTCACACCGGTTGGCTATAATTCCAGTTCTGAACAGAAGGATAATATATAGGAGTGCCACAAAGATGGCTCCTTCGATACCTCCTTCTTCAATGATAATCGCATAGATAAAGTCGGAGAAGGCTTGCGAAAGAAAGTCTCTTTCATTAGAGTTTCCTGGTCCTTTACCAACGACGTCTGATGAAGCGATGGCTATGTTTAGCATGTGCCACCTGCGCATCTTTATCTAAGTCGTAATCTTTTGGTGCAACATATTCGTTACTAAAGAATTTCTTGACACGTGCCTTCCATGTGTCAGCGCGGTGGAGAATTTTACCAATGAATCCCGGGTGATTCCTCTTGCTGTGCAGCTACCGTCTGTTCTGTAAGGTTTTGTTTGGCAGATAATTCGTCCTCAGCTTTCTTGTCATCACCCACAAGCATCACCATAGATAGGACGAAAACTCCAAGTAAGACGATGAAACCGATCAAACGACCTAACTGATTAAAAGGAACTCTTCCCACAAACATCATCAATACTACGGTCAAACCAATGAGCATAGCTGTGGAAAGATTCTCACCAAGAATCAGGAGAATAATACCACCAGATAGCCACATGATATATTTAAAGGCTTTTCGATCTGCTCCATGTTCGGTTTGCATTGCACTAAGTATCTGTGCAATGGCTAATACCAATGCACCCTTGCCTAATTCGGAAGGTTGGAATTGTATACCTGCAAAACTAATCCATCGGCTTGCTCCATTCGTACTTTGTCCTGCTACGAGCACCCATATAAGCATTAGTATGGACATGCCCAGTACAATCGGTGTGATAAGTTTGAAGTAACGACATTTAATATTTAATACAACCACCATCAGAGCAATTCCTACAAAGAGGATGCTGCAATGGTAGATGATAGGACTCCAGTAGTTACCTCCTGTGTGTACGACAGTGAACTTGAGGCTGAATATACCTCAATGATACTGATGATACATAGGAAGAAGAAGACCATCCAAATAACCTTGTCTCCTTTGAATATGTTACTGAGAGATTTATTCTTCATTATTTTTTTGTTCCTTATGGGATTTATTAGCTCAATTAGTCTTATTAGCCCAATTAGCCTTGATAAGCCTCTTCCTACAATGCTCTTACATAGCTCTTGAACTGCTCGCCACGGTCTTCCATATTCTTAAAAAGATCGAAGCTTGCACAGCATGGGCTTAGGAGAACTGTGTCACCAGGCTTTGCTAACTCTGCACAAGCTGCAACACAATCCTTCATGGAATGGGTGTCGCGGATAGGAAGACCGAGGTCGTCGAAGTTGTCATGTAGCTTCTTGTTGTCAGCGCCAAGGTAGACAATGCCAGCACACTTCTGCTTAACTAAGTCCTTAATGCTGTTATAGTCATTTCCCTTATCCTTGCCACCAATAATCAAGATTGTTGGTGTGCGCATACTTTCAAGTGCATACCAGCAAGCATCAACATTGGTAGCTTTAGAGTCGTTGATGTATTGTACGCCAGCAACCTTACATACCTTTTCCAATCTATGTTCAACGCCAGGGAAGTCGCTCAGACTCTTACGGATGTTTTCTTTCTTGATACCGCTAATGTCTGAGGCAATACCTGCTGCTAAAGAGTTGTAGATGTTGTGACGTCCAGTAAGTGAAAGGTCTTCCTGCTCCATGTTGAATGGCTCAGGCTGTTCAATCGTATACTGTCCTTCTTCAATGTAACCGATACTGCCCTTCTCCTTTAATTCAGAGAATGGATAGCATACGGCATGTACATCGAACTTCTCGAGTTCCTTCTTGATGACAGGGTCATCGTTCCAGTAAATGAAGCTATCCTCCTTGGTTTGATTCTGAATGATACGCATCTTAGCGTCTGCGTAGTTCTCAAACTTGTAGTCATAGCGGTCCAAGTGGTCAGGGGTGATATTGAGAAGGATGGCAATATTGGCACGGAAGTCATACATATTGTCCAACTGGAAGCTGCTCAACTCAATGATATAATACTCATGTGGGTCTTCTGCTACTTGCAGTGCAAGACTGTTACCAATGTTACCAGCCAAACCAGCGTCGTAACCAGCATCTTTGAAGATATGATAGATGAGGCTCGTTGTTGTGGTCTTTCCATTACTTCCAGTAATACATATCATCTTAGAGTTGGTGTATCGACCAGCAAATTCTATTTCACTAATGATATGTGTACCCTGTGCAATAAGTTTCTGAACCATAGGAGCTTCTTTAGGAATACCAGGACTCTTGATGATTTCATCAGCATTGAGAATCTTCTCTTCTGTGTGTTGTCCCTCTTCCCATTCTATACCACGGTCATCAAGCATCTTCTTATACTTGTCCTTAATGGCTGACATGTCAGAAACAAAGACATCGAAGCCTTCTTTCTTTGCCAATACGGCTGCGCCGGCACCACTTTCACCGGCACCAAGTATTACTATTCTTTTCATATATCTTTCCTTTCCTTACTCTTGCTTATGTAATGTTTTTGTTTGCTGGCTGCTTACCTCTCTTCGAGTAAACGGTTACTCGCCTCTTGGGTAGTGGTCAGCTGTGTGGTGTTTCGTATGAACACCAATGGTGCGAACGCCCCGCACATATCGTGCTAACGCCTCGCACGCCTCGTGCTTATCTTATCTTCAGTGTGATGATAGTCATTGCAGCGAGGATGATAGTCACGATGATGAAGCGTAGTGTAATCTTACTCTCATGCACTGCACTATGTGGTTTTTTCAAGAGATACTTACACTCTGGATCGAGTTGGCTATCTTGTGTACGGAAGTTGTCATGTATTGGTGTGCGCTTAAAGATACGCTGTTTAACACCTTTACGCTTTCCTAACTTTGTAGTACCAAACCTGTACGATAACACTTAAGCTCTCAACAAAGAATACGCCACAGAGAATAGGGAGCATCAACTCCTTGTGAATGATGATTGCACCTACTGCTATGATACCTCCGATGGTAAGACTTCCCGTGTCACCCATGAACACTTGTGCAGGATAAGCATTGTACCAAAGGAAGCCTATCAATGCTCCAATGAATGCCATGAAGAACACTACTAACTCTTCCGAGCCTGGAATGTACATAATGTTGAGGTAGGCTGCGTATTGTATATGGCTACTTACGTAGGCTAATATACCCAATACGACACCTATGATGGCGGAGTTTCCTGCGCACATACCATCCATTCCGTCGTTAAGGTTTGCACCGTTAGAGACGGCAGTGACAACAAAGATAGTCATAAGCACGAAGAGAATCCAGCCACCTGCATTCTTATACTCGCCTAAAAAGCCTACTATTTCTGAATAATCCAGATTATGAAGTTTGACAAATGGAATGGTTGTCTTCAGTGTCTTTTCGGCTTGTGCCTCATGTTTTATAACAATTTCTTTACCATTCTGGTTTGCAACCTCAAGGTTCATGTTTGATTTAACGTCAGGAGAAGCCCAAAGTGTTAAGCCAACGATGAGTCCGATGGTTACTTGTCCGATAATTTATATTTACCCTTCAGTCCTTCCTTGTCGTGCTTGAATATCTTAATGAAGTCATCCATACCACCGAGGAAACCCAACCAAATGGTTGTGACAATCATCAAGAGCAGATAGATATTACGTAATCTACCTAACAAGACGACAGGAATCAAGAGTGCAACGATGATGATAATACCACCCATTGATGGTACACCAATCTTTTTGACACCAAATGGGTCAATCTGTGCATCTCGTTGTACCTCTGTAATCTGCTTCTTCTTGAGGTATTTAATGAAGCGTTCTCCGAACCATGCAGAGATAATCAGTGCTAATATCATTGCCAAGATAGAACGGAAACTGATGTAGCCCCAAAGGTGAGAACCACTGATACCGAACTGGTCAAGCCAACGGAAGATATAGTATAACATTTTATTTCTCTTTTATGTTGTTCTTACGATAGACGATAGGGTCTCTATTTTAGAATTACTTAATACCGAAGATTTCACGGATAACCTCGTGGTCATCGAAATGATGCTTCACACCATTAATCTCTTGGTAGTTCTCATGTCCCTTACCTGCAACAAGAATAACGTCACCTTTCTGTGCCATCATGGCTGCAGTGCGAATTGCTTCCTTACGATCAGTAATCGTGAGAACCTTCTTGCGCTGTGTAGTGTCAAGTCCTGCAAGCATATCATCGATAATAGCCTGTGGCTCTTCGTCGCGTGGATTGTCACTTGTAAGGATGACAGTGTCACTTTGTTTAACAGCCTCTTGAGCCATTAATGGACGCTTTCCCTTGTCACGATGTCCGCCTGCACCGCAGACAGTAATGACATGTCCGCCCTTACCATCAAGTACATCGTGAATAGCACTGAGGACATTCTCCAATGCGTCTGGTGTATGGGCATAGTCAACAACAGCAGTGTAGCCTTCTGGTGATTGGATAGGTTCTAATCGTCCGTTAACGCTCTTGAGTGTGCTCATTGCTATTAGGACGTCTTCTGGCTTCTTACCTAACATGATGGCAGCACCATATACAGCAAGCAGATTGCTCACATTGAACTTACCAATGAACTGTACGCCAACCTCTTTGCCGTCAACTTCAAGGTACATACCTTCAAAGTGGCATTCAAGAATCTTTGCACGGAAGTCTGCCATTCGTTTGATAGAATAGGTCTTGACTGTTGCCTTTGTGTTCTGAACCATAATCATTCCGTTCTTGTCATCGGCATTGGTAATGGCAAAAGCGGTCTTAGGTAATCCGTCGAAGAACATCTTCTTGGCATTGCGATAGTTCTCGAAAGTCTTATGGTAGTCGAGGTGGTCACGTGTAAGGTTGGTAAAGATGCCTCCTACAAACTCTAAACCACCTATACGATGCTGATGGATAGCATGGCTGGAACACTCCATGAACGCATATTCGCAGCCTGCCTCAACCATCTTGGCAAGTAGACAGTTAAGTTCTATTGGGTCTGGAGTAGTGTGACTTGCAGGAACTTCCTCATCATTAATATAGTTACATACGGTAGAGAGTAAGCCTACCTTATGACCGAATTCACGGAATATTCTATATAATAAGGTGGCAATGGTTGTCTTACCGTTCGTTCCAGTCACACCAACCAACTTTAGTTTGCGTGATGGTTCTCCATAGAACATTGTGGCAACCTTTCCTGCTTCTTCCTCAGTTGATGCTACCTGAACGTATGTTACCTTTTCATTCAGTTCCTCAGGCATATCTTCAAGTAGGATTGCTACGGCTCCTAACTCAATAGCTTTGCTAATGAATTTATGTCCGTCTACCTGTGTTCCTTTCATTGCGATGAACAAGTGGCCGTTCTCTATCTTACGACTATCAATGTTCACTCCTTTAATCTCAACGTCAATATTGCCTTGGCTGGCAATAACCTTAACGTTTTTGAGTAATTCGCTTAACTTCATATCTTTGTTCTTTTCTTATTCTTTATGATTGTAATCGAAGTGTTCTGCCCTTTGTGAAGTGAATGTTTATCCCATTCTTAATTCACATTTCATGCCCCTCTTAACCTTCTCGCCTGGTGCAACGCTTTGTTTAATAACACGGCCTCTACCGGTAAGTATTACTTTAATACCATGTTTCTCCATCAAGTAAACAGCGTCACGAGCACCCATGCCATGGACATCAGGGACTATGTTGGCTTTAGGTGTTTGCTCCTTTTGGAAGGTTAATGACTTTCCTTTTATGGTGGTTGTTCCCCATATAGGATTACCGAATGGGTAAGCACCGTTCCAACCATTCGTTATTTGGAAGCCGAGAGAATTCAGCACATAGTCTGTTGCAAGCAGGTTGCCTGTCTTTGCTGTAGGGATTGTTACAGATGAAGCATCGTGTGCATCAGTAACATTCAGCTTCAGACTTTGTGCCATAATGCCTTCAGCAATGTGGTGGAATACAACACCACTCATGCCACCTCCGGATGCTGGGAGACCTGTCTTCTGTATGCAGACAATACAACTGTAACGTGGTTTGTCGGCAGGGAAGAAGCCTGCAAAGCTGAGGAGATAGTTTGTTCCACCAGTCTTATAACCCAAGGCTCCCTTTGACATCTGGGCAGTACCAGTCTTACCTGCAACAAGGAATTTGTCAGAGCCAGCCTTCTTACCCAAGCCTTCAGAGACAACTTCCGTCAGAATGCGTGTAATATTCTTGATGGTACTTTCCTTTGCAATACGCTCTTTTAATACCTTTGGCGGATTGTTATAGATAACTTCGCCATTTTTTACAATCTGTTTTACAAATCGTGGCTGCATTAGCTTACCACCATTAGCAATCGCATTATAGAAGGCAAGAGTCGATATAGGTGGTATCTGTGTCTCGTAACCAATACTCATCCATGGCAAAGCAGTGGCACTCCAGTTGTCATACTGACCACGACTATTCTTATGTGGCATGCGGATTCGTGCTGGTGAATAGCCTACAATAGGGACATGGAAATCGGTTGCAAGACCTAAGTCGTAGATTCCTTGAACGAATTTCTCTGGGTTCTTGTGGTAGTGCATGTCAATGATACGACTGACACCGATGTTTGAACTGTATTTCAAAGTCCATGGCAGCGTCAGCGTTCCATATCCTCCACGTGTCCAGTTGTGGTCCTTCATGTCTCGTCCGTACATATTCCATACACCTGGTCCAGTCTGAACGGTGTACATAGTATCAACGAGTCCATCATCAAGGATGGTCATAATAGAGGCTGTCTTAAAGACAGAACCAGGCTCAAAGCAAGTCACTTACGGCATGATTTTTAACCTCTCTATATTCGCCATCACTACATTTATCTAAGTTGACAATAGCCTTCACGTCACCAGTTGCGACTTCCATCACAATAGCAACACCTACGTTACCATTTACGTTAGGGTCTTTCAGTTCGTCTAACAAGGCACGCTCTGCCAAGTCTTGCATGCTGACGTCAATGGTAGTTATGATGTCAGCACCATCAATAGGTGGTGTGTCTGTGATATCAAGGAACTTGTTACGAACCTTACGACGGTGGATGATACCATTTGTACCACGCAGAATAGAGTCGTATGAAAGCTCTAATCCACAGCGAGCTGTATCTTTTGCACCGAACATATCGCCTATCGTACGTTGAGCGAGTGAGCCAAACGGGCGACGACGTGCGTTAAACTCATCCCAATGGAATCCACTCTTATATTTAGAAAGGTGGAAAATAGGGAGGCTCTGTATCTCTTTAAATGTGTTATAGTCTATGCGCTCGTTCCATATTGCCCAATGCTTACTCTCCTTGTGGTAGCCTTCCATGAGGTACTTCTTGAAGTAGGCTGCTGATTTCTCAGGGAAAGATGTTATTCAATCCCTTGCTGATATAGTTGATGCTATCGACGAACGCTGTGTCGTTTCCTGCTGCTTTGAGTGCGTTGAAGTCCATGTAAACCTTAAATTCAGGTAATGAACTTGCCATAAGTTGCCCATTACAGCTTAGGATATTACCTCTGGTAGGCTTTACTGTGACGCTGTCTTTCTTTTGAGAAGCAGCAACTTCCAGCCAGTAGGTTCTACCTGCAGTCATGGTGTAGATAGTCTTACCAATAACAGCTACAGCTACAAGCGACATGATGATCGCTATAACGCTGTAGCGGGGCATTACTTTGCTATTATCAAACTTACTCATATCCTATTTCTCGGGTACATCTATAATATAAGGTGGACGGTCAGACATTTTCAGTACACTGTCCTTTCTTGTTTTCAATATCTCAAGTATATGGCTCTCACGTGTCTTCTCTGTGAGTTGACTACTACTTGAAAGCGCACGATACTTAGCGTCCTCCAACTCTTTTTGCAACTTATCAATCTCAATAAGGTACTTCTGTACACTGTATCGATTTGATATGTAGACGATAGTGAAAATCACAGCGGTGATAATCAACCAGATGTTATTACGTAGGAGTCGTGTAGAGAGGATGTCACCTCCAAGAATCTTTCTTAGTGTGAAGTTTGATGATTGTGGTTGCTCATCTTCGCGTGCTTGCTCCTCAATGGCAGCTTTAATCTTTTCTACTTCGACCTCTTCTTCTATTCTTTTTTCTTCCTCCTCCGTTAGTGGTGTTGCTACCTCGTTATTCGCAGTAGCTTCTTGCTGATCTTCTATAGTCTCTGCCTTAACGAGTGGCTCTGTGACGTTTATGCTCTCTTCAGTGAAAGCAGTCTGATCTTCTGTGAGAGGATGCTCCGTCAGCGTTGGATTCTTCTTGTCGTTCTCGTCATTCATTTGCTTTCTTTTCTGCTATTCTTAGTTTTGCACTTCGGCTTCGTGGGTTGCGTTCTTGTTCGTCGTTACTTGCAGTGATAACTTTGTTATTGACTAATCGGAATGGCGTTTCTATTCGTCCGAAGAAGTCTTGTTTCACTTTACCCTCTATATTTCCTGACTTCATAATGTTCTTTACCATTCTATCCTCTAAGGAGTGGTAGGTAATAACCGATAGTCTACCACCAGGGCGAAGCAGTTCGGTTGCTGCCATAAGCATTTCCTTCAAGGCATCCATCTCGTGGTTTACTTCGATGCGAAGGGCTTGAAACATTTTTGCCATGTCTTTCTTTTCGCGTGCCCGCTGAAAGAAAGGTTCGATGGTTGTCAGTAAGTCGTTCGTTGTTTTATATGTTTTCTGTCCTCTTGCCTTAACAATGGCTGAGGCGATGCGGCGCGACTGCTTCAGTTCTCCGTAGAGGTAGAGTATGTCTGCCAATCGTTCTTCATCGTAGTCGTTGAGAATGTCGGCAGCTGTTATTCCTGCTCGTTTGTTCATTCTCATGTCGAGTGGAGCTTCGAAGCGGAAAGAGAACCCACGTGTCTCATCATCAAAGTGATGGCTGCTAACACCAAGGTCGGCAAGTAGTCCGTCTATGTATTCTACGCCATAATACCGCATCCAGTTCTTTAGGTATCTGAAGTTGGAGCGAACAAAGGTGAAGCGGTCTACCTGTTCCTCGCTTAAGCCCATGTTGTCAATATTCTGCTCGGCATCAGCATCTTGGTCGAAGCTGTAAAGATGACTGCCCTCTGCTAAGCGAGAAAGAATCTCTCGACTATGACCTCCGCCTCCGAAAGTTACATCCACGTAGACTCCGTTGGCATGCAGGTTCAATCCTTCAATGCTTTCGTTGAGGAGTACTGGGATATGATAACATTCTGCAGTCTTAATCATGCTGTTGATTCTTTTGTGGTTGACTAATCGTTGTCTTTGTGAAGGGGTATCAAGCGAGATGGCTCCTTCCATGCCCATGGTTTCTTCCATGGCCTTGCTGAAATTCTTCAGCCGACATGAATGGCTCGTTGTTCTCACCGTTTGCCCAGATCTCAATGCAGTCGTCCATTCCTGTAAACCTAATCTGCTGGTCGATATTCGCCATTTTCAGATATCGTTTTGGAATGAGGAAACGACCGTTTCCGTCCAATGTAATCATCTCAACATCTGTGACATACTGGCGATAAATCATCTGGTCGCGACGGCTCCAGCGACTCAAACGCTTGCGGAGTGCGTCCATTCGTTCGTTCCATACAGACTCGGGGTAGAGAACTAAGCATGGCTCGAAGATATCTTTGCGCAATACCAGCGATTCTTCGCCCTGATGCGTTGAGCACCTTGCGGAAGACTGCAGGCAGGAAGGCTCTTCCTTTTGCGTCTGTTTTTGCTTCGATATTGCCTAAGAATCTCATGTTTATTTTTTATAAAGCTGTATTTGGCTTCAAAGTTACACATTTTTCCCCACATATCCCCACTATGCTCCACAATATTTTGTCAACGACCCCTATTTTTAGAATATTAACACTTTGGCTGACGTTTCTGTCTTCTTGTCAATTACGCTTCGTGGTGTACTTGATTTTTGCTATGTGTTAAGCGTGTTGAGTGAGTTGTGTGGTTTTTTGAAATATATTTACAATAACAAGGGCTTAAAATGCTAATTTAGGTCTAAAAAGGTACTATTTCTGAATGCCCTTTGTAAATATCAGATAATCAAAGGGTTGTAAAAGTGTTTTTCAAAAGGTGCTTAATTGGACTTCAAAAGGGCGTTAGTAATGGTCTTAAAGGGCACCTTTTGCAAGCTTATTGGGCGTCTTTAAGATGCTAAGAGAGCATATATTGAAATTGATGTTGTGAAATATTATTACAAAATACGTTTATAAGTACGAGTTTTATAGTCCTCTTTTTGCTTTTATTTCCTTCTTTTTGAGTAGACTTTCTTTCAGTCTTTTTGGCGTATCAAAGTTGGTTTTAGGACTCATTATGTGAAGTGGAGGATCCTAAAAATAGTGGGGTAAAATGGAGCATTTGGTTTTAAATGAGAATAATCAACGCTGTTGTTGACATGATTTTTTTCTGTTTAAACATATATTTTTTGCAAAAAACGCAAGCTATTCCAAATGGTTTCGTTATTTTTGCATTTTGTTAGGAGAGAATTGAGTACATGGGTGCAGAAATAGAGAAGACGATAGACATAGACAAGATTCTAAGAGATAAGATGGGGGCGAAGGCTAAATTCGTTCCTTCTTTTGCTGTCAATTGGCTAAAAAGAATCCTTCATGAAGATGAGGTTAATCAGTTTCTATGGGATAGTCGTGGTTTGTCAGGGACAGAATGGCTCACGGAGTGTGTTCGATATCTTGACATGACGCTGCAAATCGAGGGTTTAGAGAATCTTCCAGATAAGGATGATGGTAAAGCTTTATACCTTTGTTTCAAATCATCCCCTTGGTGGACAGGATGGTGTAGCATTGGGATCGATTATCGGTAAGCACTATGATGGCAGATTTCGCTATTTGGTTAATGACTTGTTACTCAATCTTCCGGGCTTAAAACCAGTAAGTATTGGCATCAACAAAACTGGAAAAGCAGAGTCGTGATTTCCCTCGCATGGTTGAGGCTGGCTTTAAAAAGTGATAATCATATTTTTGATGTTCCCTGCTGGACTGAATAGTCGTAAGATTAATGGGAAGATTCATGACTTAGAGTGGAAGAAGACGTTTATCACCAAGAGTGTGGAGTATCAGCGTGATGTAGTCCCCATCTTCTTTGGCGGACGTAATTCTGATCGATTCTATCGTATTGCACGTTTCAGTGATAAATACGTTAAGAAGGTGAATATAGCGATGCTATTCCTTGTCGATGAGATGTACAGAAACGTTGGTAAAACGTTTCGTGTTGTAATAGGGAAGCCAATCCCTTGGCAGACTTTTGATAAGAGTCGCACATCGATGGAATGGGCGAAATATGTTGAAGACATGGTTTATGAGCTCTGAAATTTAGCCTTATTAAATGATAGAATAAAGAGTCCAATCAAGCGATTAGATTTAGAGAAAGAAAAAGATAGATAGAATATATGGAAGAAGAAATCATCCAACCCATTAGCAAGGAGCTACTCAAGAGCGAGTTGACTCCTGAACGGATGCTTCGTTCGACGAACAAAAGTCACAATGAAATTTATGTTGTGACGGCTAAGACTGCGCCAAACGTGATGAAGGAGATTGGACGTCTGCGCGAAATAGCTTTTCGTTCGGCTGGGGGTGGTACGGGCAAATCGATGGATGTCGATGAGTTCGACACGATGGAGAATTGTTGTAGACAGTTGATTGTTTGGAACCCTGAGGCGCAAGAGATTATCGGTGGATATCGTTATATCTTTGGTAGCGAGTGGGAAATAGATAAAAACGGACAGCCAAAGGTCGCAACAAGTCACATGTTCCATTTCTCTGATAAGTTCATGAAGGAGTATGCTCCTTATACAGTTGAGCTTGGACGTTCTTTGTTTCATTGGATTACCAGAACGTTCGTAAGAATTCCAAGAGCATCTTTGCGTTAGATAACCTTTGGGATGGACTTGGAGCGTTGACGGTGTTGTACCCTGAATGTAAGTATTTCTTCGGAAAGATGACCATGTATCCTTCTTATATCCGTCGTGGTAGGGATATGATTCTTTACTTTTTGAAGAAGTATTTTGATGATAAGGATGACCTTATTATACCGATTAAACCGTTAAAAATTGACACTCCAACCACTGAGTTGGATGCTCTTTTCCAAGGAAATGGTTTTAAGGAGGACTATAGAATATTAAATAGAGAGATACGTGAGTTGGGATATAACATCCCTCCTTTAGTGAATGCTTATATGAATCTTTCTCCAACGATGAAACTCTTTGGTACAGCTATCAACTATGGCTTTGGCGATGTAGAGGAAACTGGTATCCTTATAGCGGTTGATGAGATCTTCGAAGAGAAGCGTGTTCGTCATATTGAGAGCTTTGTAGATGAGCATCCAGAGGCACTGAAGTCACAAGTGGTGCTAATAATGTTATCTATAAGGAGAAAGAAGAGCAGTAATACGTTTCTTAGATAGATAGAAGAAAGGCAGGTAATCCGTTGATGTTTGGATTACCTGCCTTTCTTTTGGTACTTTCTTCGCCCCTTACAGTGTTAAGTAAAGATACGAAGAAAGTGTTGATTGTCGATGAAATCGCAATCTTTTATCTGATAAAGAGCAGTTCGCGATACTTAGGAAGTGTCCAAAGCTCATCGCTGACCACTAACTCTAATTTATCAATCTGATATCGGATGGCTTCCATCTTTGGTGCGATAGTATCATGATAAGCGATTGCTTTTTCGCGTTGACTTTCTATTTTGTTGGCTTGTTTACGTGCATTGACAAGTTCTTCAACACCCGTCTCGATGATATTAGTACGTTCAGCAATTTCACGTATAATCTTTATATTACGCTCGCTGAGCTGTTTTCCCTCTACATCTCCGAAGATATTGACCATATTCTGCACATTCTTCGCCAGTTGACTCTGGTAATGTGTTGCTACAGGGATGATATGGTTCATCGCCAAATCGCCCATTACACGTGCTTCTATTTGTATCTTCTTGGTGTATGTCTCCCATTTTACCTCGTTACGTGCCTCCAACTCATTACGCTTCATCACGTTCATCGACTCGAACATCTTGATAGAATCTTCGTCAAGGTAGCGGTCGAAACACTTAGGACAACTTGATTCGCAATCGAGTCCACGCTTCTTGGCTTCTTCCTTCCAGCTATCAGAATATCCGTTTCCATCGAAGTGGATAGGCTTACAGGTCTTAATATCTTCACGAATGATATCGATGATTGCTGATGTCAGGTCTTCTCCTTTCGCAACCAGAGCATCAACGCGCTCACTGAAACGTTCTAAAGCTTCTGCTACAGCAGTGTTCAGTACAATCATTGCAGATGCACAGTTAGCCTCAGAACCTACTGCACGGAACTCAAAGCGGTTACCTGTAAAGGCAAAAGGAGATGTACGGTTACGGTCGGTATTATCGATAAGTAACTCTGGAATCTCTGGAATGTCCATCTGTAAACCAGTTTTTCCAGTAAGGCTAAAGATGTTTTCCTTGTCAGCCTTTTCTATATGCTCAAGGAGATCACTAATCTGTTTTCCGAGGAATGAGGAGATAATAGCAGGTGGTGCTTCGTTAGCTCCAAGACGATGATCGTTGGTTGCACTCATTACTGATGCTTTCAGAAGACCGTTGTGCTTATAGACAGCCATCAAGGTTTCTACGATGAAGACTACAAAACGAAGGTTATCGTTAAGTGTCTTACCTGCTGCATGGAGGAGAATACCAGTGTCAGTGTTTAGGCTCCAGTTGTTATGCTTACCAGAACCATTGACTCCATCGAAAGGCTTCTCATGTAGAAGAACGCGGAAACTATGCTTGTGTGCAACCTTCTTCATGAGTGACATCAGTAGCATATTATGGTCTACAGCAAGGTTACATTCCTCAAAGATAGGAGCCAACTCAAACTGACCTGGCGCAACCTCATTGTGACGTGTCTTGCAAGGAATACCCAATTCGAGTGCTTGTATCTCAAGATCCTTCATGAAAGCTTGTACACGCTCAGGGATTGTACCGAAGTAATGGTCGTCCATTTGCTGGTTCTTTGCAGAGTCATGTCCCATCAGCGTACGGCCTGTAAGCATAAGGTCAGGGCGAGCAAAGTACAAGTCTTCATCTACAAGGAAGTATTCTTGTTCCCATCCAAGGTTAGTGTGAACCTGCTTTACGTCTTGATAAAAGTATTGGCAAACCTTAGTTGCTGCAACATTAACAGCATGGAGTGATTTTAATAATGGTGCTTTGTAGTCGAGTGCTTCTCCAGTATAAGATATAAATATTGTAGGAATACAAAGTGTGTCTTCGATGATGAATACAGGACTGGTTGGGTCCCAGGCTGAATAGCCACGTGCTTCAAAGGTATTACGGATCCCTCCATTAGGGAAAGAACTGGCGTCAGGTTCCTGTTGAACGAGTAGTTTTCCTGAGAACTCTTCTATCATTCCTCCTTTACCATCATGCTCGATGAAAGCGTCATGTTTCTCTGCCGTACCTTCTGTTAGCGGTTGGAACCAGTGGGTGTAGTGAGTTGCTCCATGTTCCTCTGCCCATTTCTTCATGCCTTGCGCTACTGCATCTGCGATGGAACGGTCTAATCGTGAACCATTGTCAATGACGTCTATCAGCTTTTGGTACACATCAACAGGGAGATACTTGTACATTCTTGCACGATTAAAGACGTACTTACCGTAGAACTGTTCTGGACGTTCTATAGGTGTCTTGACTTCTAAGGGGCGTTTTTTTGAATGCTTCTTCAACAGCTCCAAATCTTAAATTTGCCATATCTTTTGTCTTATAATGAAAGTTCTATCTGCAAAATTAGTTATTTTTCAGATTATCTGGCAAAAGTATTTAAGGATATTATTCTCTATTATTACAGCCTAATAATTTTTAATCAAAAGTTGTACTTTAAAGCTGATAGTTATGCTCTTTTCATTCCTATTGTCTTTGATAAAGGATGCCTCTTAATCCAATAATGCCATTTTGTTTTGGACTATATAGCTCTTTGATAACAGCAAATGGCTTTCATCTTAGTCGTATATTATAAGGTATTTAACCCTCCGCACGAATGGTGTTAGTGCTTCGCACGATTGGTGCTCATGCTCCGCACAGTTGGTGTTTACCAAGAACACGACATGGGTCGATCTATAATACAATGAATAAAGGTGGTAGGGAAGAGGTGTGTTTGCCTCATTGTGAATTATAAGGTAGGCTTCTAAAGAATTGTTTATGTGTGAAGTTCTTATGAAACCACGCGATTTGTCGGCTCAAACTATAGAAAAGAAAAAAGTGTATATCTGCTCACGCAGACATACACTCTGCCACTTAACTAAATAACTCAAAAAATTATTTGACTCAAAAAAATCATTAGGCAATCTTCTCACGAGGACCATCCTAATTAGTTTAATTTGACTATTAACTTACTAATAACTATTTAAACGTAATTTGATTGCTACTCAAGAAATATCTTTAATAGACTTTGCAAAGGTAGTTATTTTCTTTAAAAAATATGCTTGTGGAAATGAATAATATTTGTTATAAGCGTTATTTTTTGCTATAACTACCTTTTACACCCTTTTTAAACGTCGTTTTTCGCCCATTTCATCGATTAAACTTCATCTTCAAGCGATTCTGTGTTTTGAGGTCTTTTAGTGTCGCTAAGCCTCTTCCTATAAATGGTTGGAGCTACTCCGAACCTCTTTTTGAAGGCTTTACTCATAGCCGCAAGGTCGCTATAACCACATTCGTATGCGATTTCTGAGATGTTTTTGTCATCGTTTTTGAGTAACTCACGGCAATGAATCATACGACATTCGCTTTGCCAAGATAGGAATGTCTTACCCGCAAACTCATAGATATAGTAGGAGAGGGCTACAGTCTGTATTCCTATAGATGCTGCCGTCTTCTCCATTGTAAGTTCTGTATCTGCCAAAGGGAATGGGTCCTGATGAAGCCACTTGTCTATTTTCTCTTTAATTGAATTGCCTTTGTTATAGTTGTTTGACTCCAAAATCATAATGTGTTTATGTAGATTCACGTAAAAACGAGTGATTGCTATGACAGTAAAGATGATACAAATCTTTAATAAAGCATGGTAAATTGTAGACGGAACAAGCTGTCCTATCGTTATCATTATGAGGAGTATTCCCGTCCCTAAATAGAGTTTGTTGCGTCGTGCTATACCTCTAAGGTCTCCGTTTTCATCGATAATTTGATGCTTATATTTAATCTGTTGTGTTACAATCTCTATAATCATCAATAGCTTGCAGAAGAGGATACCTGCTGAAAAGATAATACGCATTAATGCTTGTATTGGCATCGTTTGCTGGAGATCAGCCTGTAGTTGACTGTAATTCTGGTAATGATGAATGTCTCCGTTCGCTGCATATATCATCTGTGGGACAAGTAGTGATAGCGGTAGGAGGTTATAGAATAACAGAGCATACGTATTCTTGTAAATCTTTCCATTGCTGAATGTCGTGCATGTGATAAGGAAAGACTCCCAGAGAAGGTATAATGATAATATCGATGGAACACATAATATTTCGGTTTCATCGTTCTCACTCCGTATAAAAATGACAGCAAAGATATAGAAGAAGAAGCCCATAGTCCAATATAATTATTCTACGCTTAAAAGTGAGTGGACCACTTGGTGACTTCCAATACATCGATGCAATGATGGCAAAAGCATATAGCCGAAGCAATTATAGCTGCCAATGAGGTTGCATAACTTAGTATCATGATATATTTGTGTTGTTGTCTAATACAAAGATAATAAAAATAATCTCAGAAAACCTCACTCTTTCCTTTTTAGTACGGTCTATGCTGGGATTTTATGTTGTATGACAACGTCTCAGAGGTTGTTTTATTTTATTAGGTCTTCTTTTTTGACGTTTTTTGATAGTTTGATTACCTTGAAAAGCATGGTAATCCCTCTTTTTATAAGATTGTAAAGGTTTTGTTTAGTCTTTAAGTTACCATTGTTTTCATAATTAATCGTATGTCATTATAGGTTATATCTGAAGGGCATAACTCCTTAATAGGGTTCATTCCGCTCTCTGTTCCAACAGCTTTAATTTTTCGTTTGATGATATTTATTTTCTTTTCATCAATCACTTCTTCAAGCTTTATGTCTCCATTTAGGATGTAAGATACGAGATGTCCTTGGATTGTACCTTGTGTCAATCCTCGCTCTTTGGCAATCTCTTCAACGCTTTTTCCAGTTTTGAAGAGGTTATATGTCTGTTCAGAAGTGCTGATTTTTTTCTCTTTAGGTTTGTCTTTATCTTCTTTTCTCTTTCTTCTTTTTCTCTCGTTTCCATCGGAAATACTGTTGAGAATAGCCTCTTGCTTTGCTGTGAGGTAGGTAGTAATCGAGAAACCATCTTCCATTATGCTTTCTAACAGATCATGCTTTGCCAGATAAGTCTGTTTAAGTTCAGTGTAAGCGTTGTCAAAACGTTTAGCACCTATTTTGTTATTTGTCTGTACTTCCTTGGTCAACTCTATCATTCTACTGAAGATTTCGGTCAACTCACTATGGAAGTAGAGCGCTCCTTTCTTTATTCTCTCCTTGAAATCCTCTTTCGTGAAGCTGCTCGGTTGTCATCTTTTTGATAAGATTCTCCCATTTCATCGATACTTGGATGATGCGTGACTCTAAGTCAGTAAGCGCCATCTTATGCAGTGCATTTATCTTTGTAAACTTGAAGAAGAACTCTGTTAATACCCTAAAGAGAGCCGTTTCGTAGGTTTTAATCTCGTTGAAAGTTGAATAATCTCGATAAGTAATTGGCGATGGTATTCTTCTTTCAAGGCAGGTAAAGCGGAGATACTCTTTTCAGCTTCTTCTGTTTGATGTGAGATATACTCACTTACACGGTTATCATTTATAATCGCAGTATTACCAATCGGAGATGCCAAAACCAAACCTTCTAAGGTCTTACAACGACTTAATGCAACATAAACCTGTCCCGAAGCAAAGGATGCTTGCGCATCTATAATAGCATGTTCAAAGGTAAGTCCTTGGCTTTTTATGTATGGTAATTGCCCACGCCAGACGCAGTGGATACTGCCTAAAAAGTCCCCTGCACCTCTGCTTCTATTTGTTTTGTTTTTCTCGTTTAAGGTGTATTTAGTGTTCTCCCATGTCTCAACTTCAACCTCAAATTCCTCATCCTCTCCAGGGCAAAAGAACGTATATCTTCTCGTTATCAACATGGGTGATGTGTCCAATACGCCCATTATAGTAACGTCCATTGTTATCATTACGTATGAACATCACCTGTGCACCCGTCTTCAGCGTAAGGTTGAAGTCCGTTGGATAGTTGTATTCAGGGAAGTTACCATCCGTTTCTGCGCTAAAGGTATAAGCTTTTGCGGGAAGTTTACGAAGTTGGTCTTCGTTATAGCTTTCCGCCATTCTGTTATGTGTTGTCAATCGAATATAATCACTACCCTCCTTTGGTTGGAACGTTGGATCATATCTTTCGTTGAGGCGTTGGAGGTCATCTGCAGAAACTTTTCCCTCTCTTATATTATTAAGTAAGGTGATGAAGGTCGCATCTTGCTGTCGATAGACGTGGTTTAGCTCAATAGTTACATAGCTAATGCTGCGTAATGCCTTTGAACCAAAGAAATAAGGAGTGTCATAATACTGTCGTAATAGTTCCTCTTCTTCAGGAGTTACAACGGGAGTAAGCTGTTGTAAGTCGCCTATCATCAGGAGTTGTACACCACCAAAGGGCTTATCTGGCTCACGAAAACGACGTAAAACGGAGTCAATTGCATCAAGAACATCAGCTCGTACCATACTAATCTCGTCAATGATAAGCAAGTCGAGAGTACGCATAATCTTGCGTTTCTCTTTGCTATAATCAAATCGATTCTTGATGTTAGTATTGGGTACGAAAGGCGAGAGGGGTAACTGGAAGAAAGAATGAATCGTCATACCGCCCGCATTGATAGCAGCCACGCCAGTAGGAGCAACAATAATGTTTCGTTTATTGCTGCGCTCTTTGAGTGTGCGAAGGAAGGTTGTTTTACCAGTTCCAGCCTTTCCTGTGAGGAAAATACTTATTCCAGTGTGTTCTACAAAGTCCCACGCATTGCGTAATTCTTGGTTTTTCTCCATTCTTTTTGTGCCTTTTTGCTTGCGGCTGGCAAAGTTAGTTTAAATAATTGAGAAAAGCAAGTGATATTTCTTTGATTTACGTCAATCGACTTGATACAGGCTAATTAAAAGGTAGATTCCTAAGTTTATTGTTTGTTTCTTTTGTTGGATGTTTTGTTTTTGCCTAACTTTGCACTCGTAATTAAAGGATAACATATTAATGAACAGGGGAAAAAGGTTCCCCATTAAAGGTAAAAAGATTATGATTTCAGTAGTATTATCAGCTGTAGTAGTTGCAGCATTAGTAGCAAAGGCAGTTAACTTGAATAATCACATCGCTGCCTAATTAAGAAAGTAATTTAGAAATTTGAGAGTAGTAACAAGGTCCCGTCTGCGTTTATAACGTAGTCGGGATTTTTGTTTTCTTTGTTTTTAAGTACCGTCTTTCGCTTGTTTATACTCCCTTTCTTTCCTTTTCGAAAACCGTTTTTTGTATTCAGAGGGTGTGAAATAACTTTACAAAAAGAGCATAAAGGAAGTCTGATATTCAAGAAAAAATGCCCATCACTTCAGCTTTTGTAACTATCTTATAATCAGAGTTGTATGAAAGTATGTTTTAAAAGGTGCTTAATAAGGGTTCAAAAGGGCGTTAGTTAGACCTCAAAAGGGCACCTTTGGCAAGGCTATTAAGCCTTAGTTAGCGTCCAATTAAGCCTCTTTAATTTCCGAGTCTTTGAATTTTTATTACAAAGGTAATAAAGAATACGAGTTCTTACTTTAGGGTTTCAGGGTTTTGGAGTGATAAGGTTTGCCACTTAAGGTTAGGTTTCTGACGAAAAGTCACACGGAGGCACGGAGAGGACGGAGGATTATTAAAACAAAGCAATGGAAGTCACGGAGGCACCGTCGGTGCATAGAGCGATGGAGCTTGTTTGCACACTTTTTTAGTAACTTTATGCCCAAAGCATTTATTCCAAAAGTTATTAAGAATCTGTACGCTACGCCTCCGTCGCTCTTTGTGCCATTGGCACCTCCGTGATATAGCGTTTACCTCCGTCCCCTCCGTGACTCCGTGTGTCTATTATATAAGACTTTTAGTTTAGCACTCCATATTTCGGAAGAACTTTACTTTATCCTTTGAGTCTGTTATCAAACAGGGATAATTGTTCTATTTCTGATTCACTCCATATCCAAAGAGGGCAAAATCAGCTTTTAGAGGGTCATCAGGAAAGATCTCTAACAGTTTATCGGTTAGTTTTCGAGCAACCGACATAGAAGTAGTCTTGCTTGTAATGAGTCCTAATTGCAGAGACTGCTGTATGACATGGGTGTCAAGAGGGATGATGAGCGAACGTTGGTCGATAAGATCTGACCATAGTCCAAGGTCTACTGTAGAGTCGGTTCGAACCATCCAGCGTAGGAACATACATACACGTTTACAGCTTGAATTCGTGTTTTTGGGTACGATTCCGACTGCTTCATGTTTTAAAAAATGGTCACAAATAGCTTCAATAGCGGTAATTGCATCAGTCTTTTTACTTCCCTTTTGGAGGTTTGCATAGCTGCGAATATAATTTTCCATGTCGCCATACTCCTCATACATCTTTCGTAGTGCATGGAAGAGGTCGCACATCATAGCATTGGTATACAAGCGATAGAAACATTGATTGTCATTAGGAATGTCGAGTGCGTATCTTCCTGTTTTAATCCATTCGTAGGGTTCGCTACGTGAGCAATCGAGCAGATATTGTATGCGAGGCAGGAAAACTTGTCGTGAACCATAACTTAGGCAAGCAGCAATAAAAGCGATGGTTTCTTGATTTCTTTTGCCAATCACCTGGTGCATAAACCATGATGGGTCGCCATTGAGAAAGGACGAAGTTTCATATTTGTTAGCAAGGGTAAGGAGTCTTTTTCGTAATGACTTCGTTTCTATATCCTTAGAAAAAGACCTCACCATCCCTTCCTCTCCAAGTGAAGAGCGAAGTGAATGGTGAGGTTGCTTTGTATTCCTTAGACTTTTGCTATCTTTGCTTATCGTCTTCGTTTTCTTACTGCTTGTGTCTTGAACTTTAGACATAGTTGTTTCGTTTCTTTTTTATCACATCTCTTTTAGTAGGGAGCGTTTTTTTGATTCTTTTATTATCGGCGTTCTCTTATTATTATGAGCGTGTTATCGACTTTCTGTAACTATGCCTTTACATTGCAAGACTTAGTCTTCAGCAAGGATTTGAGCAGCGTGATCCTTAGTCTTAATTTGCTTTTGGACCGAGGATGCGCTCAATGATACCATCTTCGTTGATGATGAAAGTAGTGCGGAATGTACCCATGTAGGTGCGGCCATACATCTTCTTTTCACCATAAACACCGAATGTCTCAACGAGTTTTAAGTCGGTATCGGCAATGAGTGGGAAAGGAAGTTCGTTCTTCTCGATAAACTTCTTGTGTGACTTCTCGTCCTGTATGCTTGCTCCGATAATGACATATCCCTTATCTCTTAACTCCTTGTAGTTATCACGAAGGTTGCATGCCTGTGCTGTACAGCCTGATGTTGAATCCTTAGGGTAGAAATAAAGAACAATCTTTTGTCCTTTATAATCGCTCAACTTAATTTCTTTTCCGTCCTGGTCAGTTCCCAGAATCTCTGGTGCTTTATCTCCTACGTTCATATTCTTTCTGTTTTTAATTGATGATCTATCTGAACGCAAAGATACTGAAAAGAAATGAAATGATTACAGTTATAGGGGATAAAGATTCTATAAAACTGTTTTTCAGATGATAGTGAGGTGGGGTATAAGAGGGAACTTGCACAATAGAGGAATCATCTTATACCACTATATATAAAAAAGGTGTGGGATCTCATCTCACGATGAAATCCCACTGGTAACTAAAAATATCCCATTAAAAATAGGATTTTGGTAGTTATTTTTATTTATGCTAATCTGAAAAGATTCAGTATGTATGTTTCCTTTTTTATTACATTTTTAGCAGGTGAATTTAGGCAAGACTTATTATGTTTGTCTGTACATCTATTTGTTTCTTGCAGAACGATGTCTTTGTTTCTTATTCCGTCTTTAATGAAAGAATGTTGTTTTGTAAGCTTACCTACTGCTGCTTGAAATCTTGAATCTTAATCTGTTTATTATGTTCCTGTGATACTCTTTATGCTCAGTAATGCATATAAATTGCGCTGTTATGCAAAAAAACTTTTTACTATTTTATCTACAATTAAAATTATTGTTGGGTGCAAATATACAATATTTTATTGAATTAATAGATAAATAATACTATTTCTTATCAATAATATGAGAATTAAGGAAAGTATCATGTTTCTCGTTGTACTTGTTAAATTATGACAAAATACTTTGTTGTTACACCTATAATAGAGGCTAATGTGTTTGATTTTTAGGGCTTAAAGATTATTCTATTCGTAAAATATTTAGTTCTAATTTACGGTGAAATCAGCGTTTTTTATGCTTAATCTGATAAAAGAATGACTATGAAATATCATTTTTGTTTTTCTCTTTTTTCATCCTTCTATGTGCTCAAAAAGGTTGCTTGTGGTTATTTATTCCTTGTATTTTGGTTTTAGTTTTGTCGACAGGAAGACTTTTGATTTTTGTTTAACAAAAACTACTTTGATGCGAGAAGGTAGAACTTTAAAAAAGAAACGTCCAAAAGTAAGAAGGGAGTGCATCCTTTTTGTTGGACACACTCCCTTTATATTAGGTATAAAACTCCGTGGTCATTGCTTAATAGATGGTGACACTACAGAGCTTATAAGGCATATCAAATGATATGTACATTATCAAAATATTCTCTTACCAAATATGTGCACGATTCTGTTGTGGTACGAAGAGTTTGTCACCTTCTTTGATGTCGAAAGCCTTTGTACCAATTATCAATCATAGGAAGGGCTGCATTCACACGGCTGATACTTGGTGAGTGAACATCAGAATTGACAATATAAGCAACAAACTGAGGAGCAACGTTGCTTGCCCAAACACGTCCCCAAGCAAGGAAGAAACGCTGTGCAGGTGTGAATCCGTCCATATCGCTCAATGGTTTTGCCTTTCATACTGTTTTCAAGTGCACGGAAGGCAATGTTCAAACCTCCGTTATCACCGATGTTTTCACCGAGTGTCTTCTCACCGTTAACATACAAGCCAGGGATTACTTCCTGCTTGTTGAACCAGTCTACAAGAACCTTTGTACGAGCGTCATAGTTCTTCTTATCCTCTTCTGTCCACCAGTTCTTCATGTTACCATCCTTATCAAATTGACAACCTTGGTCGTCAAATCCGTGGCTCATCTCATGTCCAATGACAGCACCGATAGCACCATAATTAGCTGCATCATCCACTGTTGGATCGAAGAAAGGAGGCTGGAGAATAGCTGCAGGGAAGTTAATACTGTTGGTTGTTGGGTCATAGTAAGCATTAACCGTCTGTGGAGTCATGTGCCATTCCTTCTTGTCAACAGGCTTACCCCAGCGTTTAGCAATACGGTACTTCATAGCTGCTTCCTGTACAGCCTTCACGTTTTCAATCAATGACTTATTGTCATCAATCACGAAAACGCTATCCATATTTTGCCATTTATCAGGATAACCAATCTTAATATCAAATGCTTGCAATTTTTCTATGGCCTTTTTCTTTGTTGCAGCAGTCATCCATGTGTTCTCTTCAATGCGCTGTGCAAAAGCATCTTGGAGGTTCTTTACCAATGTAATCATACGTTGCTTGCTACTCTCAGGGAAGTATTTCTGTACGTAGAGCTTACCTACAGCCTCACCCATGATACCCTGTACGAAAGACAAAGCACGCTTCCAACGTGGCTGTTGCTGCTGAACACCGTATGCTACCTTGGTATATTCAAAGTTACGATCAGAGAAGTTATCAGATAACATACCTGCAGAACTTGAGATAACAGCAAGTTCCATGTAGGCTTTCAATGCGTCTAACGGAGCTGTAGCAAGTATTTTCTCAACTTCATGTACAGGCTCTGGCTGTCCAACATCTACCTTTCCGCCGTTATTAGGGTAGCCGGAAGCCTTCAAAAGATAGTTCCAATCGACACCAGGATAGTTTTTCAAGAGTTGCTCCCAAGTCATTGGGTGATAGTTAGCTTGTGGATCGCGTGACTTTACTTGGTCATAGCTAACCTTTGCAATCTGGTTCTCAATAGAGAAAGCAGTCTCCATCTTCTTCTTAGCAGTTGCAGCATCGTTGCCAGTCATCTTGAACAAATCGTTGTTCAGACTCTTATATGCTGCTATAACAGCCTTCTGTTGATCGTTAGGCTTTGTATAATATTCAGGATCAAGACCAATACCACCTTGGGAGATACCAATGATATAACGGTCAGAGTTCATTGCATCTACTGTCATACCAAAGCCAACAGGGAAGGTGCCATAGCCTTTCACATCGAGGTCATACATCAGTTTGATAAGGTCCTTACGATTCTTCGCAGCACGAATCTTTGCCAACACAGGCTTAATAGGTGCATATCCCTCACGATTACGGCGTACACTATCCATGTAAAGGTTGTAGATAGAAGCAATCTTCTGTGCTACAGTGCCTTTCGTTTGTGGCTTCTTAGCATAGTCCTCAACCATTTCACGGATGCGTTTCTTGTTCAATTCTTCCAAATCAACAAAGGCACCGTTCATTGGATGCTCCTTGTCAAGCGGATGGCTCTTCAACCAGTTACCTGCAGCATACTCATAGAAGTTCTCACCGGGCTTCACGTTAAAGTCCATGTTGTTGCGGTCTACGCCCGACTTCAGTCCCTGTGCCATAGCTGATGTAGCTATGAATGAGGCTGCAAAAAGTAAGATTTTTGCTTTCATGTGCTTATTGTTTTATGTGTTAAATATATACTTTTCTGCCATTTAATGTTACTTCTTCTCACCTTAAAGGTGTCATTAAGACGTTACTTGTCTTAGATATTATCTTATTACAAAGGTAAATAAAAAAGACCAATGTTATTCTATTAGTCGTTTTTTTTACTGAAGAACTACATTAGTGATGTGTTTTTTTTATTCTTTTAACATGCTTCGTCGGTAATTTTCGATGTCTTTAAACTTATAAAAGGACAGCTTTATGTGTTGTGACTATCTGTTACTGTAATAGTATTCTCTTGTATGTGAAACTTTTTTTAACCGCATATTGTCTTAGTTTGTTTTGGTAGTATAGCTTGCTTCTATCAATAAGTTGAATATATTTCGATAAGCTGTTATCAATGTGTTTAGTACTCCGCACCACTGGTGCGGAGGCCGAACACCATTGGTGCGAACCATCAGCACGACATGTGCGGAGTACTCGCACATGGGTTGAAGATGGGAAGAAAGGAGCATCAAGGTTATTATAATGATGATAATCAGAGGTTAATAACTAATCAATATGTGGGAAAAGACTTACCAGAGTGCAGTACTCATAAGCATCCTTTTATGCTATGTGTTATTTCAATTGTACTGCGGATAGTGCAAGAATCGTTGTGATATGCACTGTAGATAGTGCATTATTTAACACAAATTGCACTGCTCGTAGTGCAATTTATTGGTAATTTTGCACTATGGTTAGTGCATTTTTCGTATCTTTGTAGCAAAAAGAAGAGCTATGGATATTAGTTTAATACAATTTATGAAGGAAAGGATAGAGCACACCTCTACCACTTTTCATCGTTATTTATATAATCGTATAGACTGGGGAAGACAGATGTTAGGACTGGTTGGTCCACGTGGTGTCGGTAAGACAACGATGTTTCTACAATATATAAAGGAGCATCAGTCAGTGCAGAATATGCTTTATGTTTCAGCTGATTATGTCTATTTTTCATCTCATACACTTGTTGATTTGGCAGATGAATTCTGCAGAGAAGGAGGAGAATATCTCTTTATTGATGAGATTCACAAGTACACAGGTTGGGCACAAGAACTAAAGCAGATATATGATACCCACGTTGATTTGAAAGTTGCTTTTACTGGTTCGTCGGTCCTTGATATAATACAAGGAGAGGCAGACCTTAGCCGTCGCGCTCCTGTTTATCATTTACAGGGGCTTTCTTTCAGAGAGTATCTGGAGATGTTTAAGGGCATTGTCGTCCCAACTTATAGTTTAGAAGATATTCTTCAACATCGTGTGGAACTCCCCAAAGGACTGGAACATCCACTACCTTTGTTTAAAGAGTATTTGCGTTATGGGTATTATCCATTTGGAGATGACGTTGAGTTTATAATGTTATTAAACCAAAGTGTCAATCTTACGATGGAGGTTGATATACCACAGTTTGCAAATATGACGCTTTCAACAAGTCGTAAGCTAAAGAAGTTACTTGCTATAATTTCACGTAGCGTACCTTTTAAGCCTGTCATGGATTCGTTGGCAACAATGGTGGGAGTGAGCAGGAATGTGCTTCCTGATTACTTCTTGTATATGGAGAAGGCTGGGATTATTAGTCAACTACGAGATGCTACTGGTGGCATAAGAGGATTAGGTAAGGTCGATAAGGTTTATCTCGATAATCCTAATTTAGCTTATATCTTAGCAGGTAGTGAAGCTAATATTGGGAATATAAGAGAGACCTTCTTCTATAATCAGTTGAGAGTACATAATGATATTATAGTTTCTCGTATCTCAGACTTTGAGATTAATGGTGTAACCTTTGAAGTCGGAGGAAAGAGTAAGGGGCAGAAACAGATTGTTGAAGCTAAGAAGGGATATGTAGTAAAAGATGATATCGAGATTGGTACAGGTAATATCATACCTCTTTGGATGTTTGGATTGAATTATTAAGAAGTGTATCTCTCTAATATAATAGGTAAGAAACACGAATACTATACAAAGCAATCGCCCTCATCAGTCCAAGATAAAAATGAAGTTTGGACAGATGAGGGCGATTGTTGTTATGTTAATGTCTGATGTTGAGGCTTACTCCTGTTCTTGTTCTTTCTCATTGAAGAGAGCATCTTTAAGCTTCTGATAGAGGAATGAGAGGATAAGGAGAATGGCTCCAAGGCTGATGAAGACAATAATCTTACCAAGAGCAGGCATTGCCCATACGTCATTGAGAATGAGTTTGCCAATGACAATACCGAATTCTGCCAAGCTAACAATACGAATCTCCTTACTGTGGTAACGCATACCGATACACATCAAGATGAAGGCTGCAATACCTAACGACAAAGAGAAGGCGGTACTGAAGTTTACTTCATTGAAAGTAATCAGCAATAAACGCGTCAAAGTAAGCCACATCAGTGTTGATATGATGGAGTATTCTGTATGTAAGTTTCGCTGATTAGAGGTTACAAGGAGTTGACCACGCATACAATATGCCATATAAGCGATTGTTACGAGTGCCATTAACCATCTCAGTAAGAGTCCTTCTGGATCAGTGTAATTCCATACAGTCATAGCAAATAAGATTCCTGCAAGATAGAGGCTTATCTCGTATGCTAACTTGTTTTCACTTATTTCGAAGCGTTTGCGCAGGATAAGTGCTCCTCCTAAGAGCATTATGTTTGCTGTAAGTAGAGACGCATACTCTGATATTGGTTGCTCAAGATGGAAGTGGAAGTTGTCTCTGAAAGCAAGGAACAGGATGCTGAAGCCCAACGCATAGGCTATAGCATTGCATGGAGTGTATGCGATTAGACGCTTCGTATCACTGAATAGTTCCTTATTAAATTGCATAATGACAGCTACAACATAGTAGGCTATACTTACAAATGTAGTCACAAAGAAGGCACCATTGAAGAATAAACTATCTCCTGTATCATGGATGAAGGTGTCAGTTGTTCTGTAGTATGCCAATGCTCCCAATGTTAAGAGTAATAATACTGCTGAAGCCAACTCGTAGATTCTGTTTTTCTCCTTTGTGAAGAGCCACAAAAGAAGTACTGACTCAGCTGCCCATACCATAAGAACATTGGCTGCGCTGAACAGAATTGGAATACCCATAGAGGCGAATGTGACCGCAAGTCCTAACATAAGGTTGCGCAGTGTGTCTTGTCCTTCGACGCGGAATCGCAAATAAAGGTGTATTGCCAGGTTGACAGCAGCTATGAAAGAAAGCTAAGTAAGCTGTCGTATCAGATGATGCCTCGAAGTGTTGTAAGAGGAAATCGCCATAAATAAGATACATGAAGCTATTAGCTGTGATGATACCCAATAGTCCAAGTCGGGTATTTTCACCATACTGTGTGCGCAGAATAAAGACAACAGGCAATAGGAAGATGACGTAGAATAATGTCGCAAAAGCAAATAGGGTAGGATAAGTTGTGACAGCCTCACTATCAGAGAATGATCCTAATGCAGTTGTTCCCCATAATATTATATAGGTGAAAGCGAAGGAAACCATAGGTAGTATTGCCCATTTCTTATACATTGCAAGGCAGAACATACCAATGTTCAATATGGTAATATAAATCTGTAGGCTAATGATACTACTTGAGTCCGTACTAATAATGAAAGGTGCAATAAAGCCGCCAACGAGTGCTGTGACTGCCAATTCCTTCCTATCGTATAGGACGGAGACTGCCGACATGAAGATAGTTGTGACGCATAAAATCACGAATGCTATTGTATGAGAGAACAAGGCATAGTAATGGAAGGCGATGGCTGTAATCAAATAGTAGATACCAAAGGCACCACCTGCTAACAGTGAACTGAAAGTATGGTAGCGTTTGTGTAATCGCTCAGCCAGTACCAACATACCTGCGCCAACCGCATAGCCCATCAATGTACGTGCAGTCTCATTAATCCAGTTCTGGTCGATAGCATATTTAACGAAGAAACCGATACCAATGATAAAGATGAGAATACCAATCTTTCCAAAGAGGTTCTCACCGATATATTTCTCAAAGTTGGTCTCAGAAGTGGCATATTCTTCTATTTCCTCCTCTTCCTCCATAGCCATTGCAGGCTCTTCCTGCTCTTCTTCTACAGGTTCTTCAATGGTTTCAGGGGTTTCTTCCTCAACTTCTGGGGTCTTATCCTCTGTCTCTTGGATAGGAATTTCTACAGTAGAAGGTCTGATATCCTCATTGTGTACAATAGGAACTTCTATAGTTTCTGGTGTTTCCTGTAGCTCTGGCTGTTCGTCTTCAGCCGTATTTTCTGTTTCTTCAGCCTTATCGGTTGTTGGTGTTTCGTCCGTTATAGGTTGTTGCCACCAGTTAGGATTAGGGCTAACGGACTCATTCTGAACTTCCTTCTGAGTTTCTACAACTTGCTCCTTAGGTTGTTCAATATTCTCTTTTGGCTTTATTTCTGTTGCAGTTTCAGTTTGTTTCTGTTTCTCACGCTGCATCTTTTCAATGATAAGTTTCAGTGTGGAAATCTCAAAACTGACGTTGTTTAGCGTATTACTTATTTGGTTAAGCTTGGAGATAAGATAGAAGAAGCCCAATAATGCTATTGAAAATAAGATGATACTAAAAAAGGATAGAAGGTCATATTCCATGTTCTAAGTATTTAGTTTTGAGTGTAAAGATAATCATAATGTATGATAATGACGAATATTAACCAAGAATAATACTTATTTCTTTTGTTTTTAACCCAAATCGGAAGGCATACTATAGTAAGAATTAAGTTCTTCGGTTGAATGTGTGGATACTTTTTTGTATAGCGTTAACGGAACAAAGACATAGTTAGGACTGTCCACTATCTATTCTTTTCTCATCCTCCGAGCAGAGACTTTTTTCTTTTTAATACTCGAAAAGTTATAGATAGCGCCTTGAAAAATCATTACATAAATTCGAGTAAACGATCTATAAATAAGTACAAAAATACATGTAAAAAGCGATATTGTAACCATCAGTAATTCAGTTAGTTATAAAGTAGTATCGGAAAAGGTGCTTAATTGGACTTCAAAAGGGCGTTAGTAAGGGTCTTAAAGGGCGTCTTTTGCAAGTCAATTAAGCGTCTTTTAGAAGCCAAAAGAGCATGTATTGGTTTCGGAGAGTATGAAAATAATTTACAAGTTGCGTTGGTATGGTAATAGGTTGCTTGTAGAATACTGAATGACATAGTATCAATTTGCATTTTATCTTGTAGTTTATCCTCCTTTGTAATATTCTATTTTCAATCTATATATTTAATTGTAGAACCCAAGATTATACCTATTGTGGGCTAATGAGTAGTTAGTTTAAACCTATACGGGGAAGCATCCACACATTTAATGGAAGGACCTATAAAACTCATACGAAACAAGACTTACTTGCTAACACCGTATTATTTTGTACTTAAACTTTGCCTTGTACTAAAATAGTGTTAACTTTGCAAGCAAATATATACGTTTACATGAAATTTATTAAGTATGCTGTCAGTTTACTGAATAAGGCGTATCAGCCCATTAAGGACAACGCCTCATTCTTTTTCTTCATGTACCTTATCGGTATATTAGTATCATATGCGGAGTTGCCAACCAACAACCCCGATGCTGCCGTATATAGTAACCTGTGGTTAGAGTTGTTTCTCGACCTATATATTATCTGCATCATTCTTACACTATTCCCTCTAAAGATTCGCCGATGGATTCGTGCTTTTTTGTATATCATCGCTTACTGCACGAGTCTTACCGACCTCTTCTGTTGGGTAAAGTTCCAATCAACGTTGAATCCGTCAATGCTCCTACTTGTTGGTGAGACTGATGAGCGTGAGGCAAGCGAGTTTTTCAGTAGTTATTTTACGTCTGACCTTATCTTCTCAAGTGTAGGATTACTACTGCTTTTGATGCTTATTCATATCCTAACAACATTTCTGAAGAAGGTAAAACTGCCACCAGCTATTAGCTATAAGGTAACAGTGGCGAAACAAATCATTAACCATAGTCACTACATCCTTGGGGGCGTTTGTCTCGTATTTCTTGGTTGGGCGATTGAATCATCTGCGCACAACAAGAAAGAAATGGTACAAATGTTCTCTTTAGACACCATTGGCTCTGTAGAACATGAACTAACAACTGCAGATTGTGCACAGTTCTATCTGCCTGTTTATCGCCTTGCTTTCAGTATTTTCTCTAATGAGTTAGCATCGCAACAAGTTGACCGTCTCATCGAAGCTAAAGACAAGATGAGTGTGGATAGTTGTTCGTTTAAATCGCCAAATATCGTCCTTATCATCGGTGAGAGCTATGGAAAGCTACATTCACAACAGTATGGCTATTTCATGCCGACGACCCCACGTCAGATTAAACGAGAGAAGTCAGGGATTACTTGTACCGTTCAGTGATGTCGTAGCACCATGGAATCTGACCAGTTTCGTGTTTAAGAACGTCTTTTCTCTACACGTTGTTGGAGAGAAAGGGGAGTGGTGTGATTATCCACTCTTCCCTTCACTCTTCCGTAAGGCAGGCTATCACGTGACCTTTATCACCAATCAGTTCTTGCCTAAGGCAAAGCAGGCTGTGTATGATTTTAGTGGTGGATTCTTCCTTAATCATCCAGAACTTTCAGAGGCGATGTTCGATTCACGCAATCAACAATTATACCGATTTGATCGAGGATTGCTCGATGATTACGATAAAAAAATCAGCAACAACACAACACCGATCATAATCTTATCATCTTCCATCTCCTCGGGCAGCACGTCAAATATAACCAACGTTTCCCAAGCGACCGTCGCCACTTTAAGGCAGAAGATTATGAGAAGAAACGTGCTGACCTTGATGGAAAACAGCGAAATGTATTGGCTGATTACGACAATGCTGTCTTATATAATGACTCCATTGTAGATGCTATTATTAGTCGTTTTGAGGACAAGGAGGCTATCGTTATCTATATGCCTGATCATGGAGAGGAATGCTATGAGGGTAATCGTGGATTCATCTGCCGCAATCACTCGGCTGCTATTGATTACGACTTAGCGCATTATGAGTTTGAAATTCTTTCTGGATCTTTCTGCTCTTATAAAGTATGCTGCTAAGCATCCCGACATTTACAAAGAAATAATCGGTGCTAAAAACCGTCGTTTTATGACGGATGCACTACCGCACATGCTGCTCTATTTGGCAGGTATTCATACGAAAGACTACCATGCAGAGTATAATATCCTCAGTCCACAATACAATGAAATGAGACCGAGAATACTAAAGAATACAACGGATTACGATAAGCTTACTCGTCCTTCGGAGAAGCATCTCTTACCGAAGCAGAAGTCTATATCAAAATAGAAGACAGCTTCCAAGGTGGCTGCTGGACGCATAGAGGGGGAATTAGATCAGTATAAAGAAACGCTCAAAACGTACAAAATCAATCATTAAAGTTAGGATGTTTAATAAGGAAAGGAATACATATACAGAACAATCCGTACCAGAACAGAGGAAAGAATGCCGGGAAGCGTTGCTTACACGGGTAGAGTGTGATGCGTTGAGAGGGCTTGCCATTATCGGAATTTTCCTACATAACTACTGCCATTGGTTGCGTCCAGTGGTAAAGGAGAACGAATATCAGTATTTTCAACGCAATGTAGACAAACTCTATCAAGTGTTACAAGGGTCGTGGAACGAATTGTTCTTCTTTCATATTCTATCGTTCTTTGGGCATTATGGAGTACCTGTATTCCTCTTCTTATCAGCATACGGCTTGACGATGAAGTACGAAAAGCAACAGTCAACAGTGCCAACAAGTATGCTGCAGTCACAATCAAGTCTTCCAGTCTTTGGTTTTATCAAATATCATTGGGTAAAGCTTTTCCGTATGATGATAGTTGGCTTTGTGGCTTTTACGATGGTTGACGCTATTACAGACGCTCCACACGATTATCATGTGATGGATATTATCGGTCAAATGGGACTTTTTAATAATCTTCTTCCCAATCCTGACGATATTATTTGGCCTGGTCCTTACTGGTTCTTTGGGCTTATGATACAGTTGTATATCGTGTATCGACTCTTCCTTTATCGACGACATTGGGCGTGGAATGTTATGTTGATAGTGCTTTGCTTTGCCATACAGTTATCTTGTGAACCAGAGAGTGAGGCTTTGAACCGCTGGAGGTATAACTTTATTGGTGGTATGCTGCCATTTGGTTTTGGTGTACTTTATGCGAGATACGCACACGCCTGGACGACTGCTACAAACCTTGTTGCCTTTGTCCTTTCGTTATTTGCCATACTACTGATGAGCTTCAACTACATAACATGGTATTTTGTACCACTTGTAATATGTGTTGCCTCTATTACCTTTGTGCGATTACTCAGTTGGATAGAAGGTGTAGTTGGCAATAAGTACTTCTCTGTTATGAATGTTCTCTCGTGGGTTGGCAGCATCTCAGCAGCCCTTTTTCGTCTGTCATCCTATCACAAGAAAGATCTTTATTCCAATCTCTCGAGGGGGAGAATATTGGACGGGACTTCTCCTTTACGTTATCTCTTCGCTTTGTTTAGCATGGTTGTTCAAAGAGTTAATGAAGAAGATACCGAGTCCAAAGTTAAAGTAAAGGAGTCTTATAAATACACGATTTCATCGCAATAAATGAAGATAAGAAACATTGAATTAGCTGATATAAGCCGTTACCGAGGAGAGTTGATGGGGTTGGCCATCATCTTCGTTATTCTTTTTCATGTGGGATTGCCACGTGAAGATGCCTTCTTTGGCTTGAAGAGAATGGGTAACATCGGTGTAGACTTCTTCCTCTTCTTGAGTGGTATGGGCTTGTGGTTCTCTTGGACAAAGCACCCTTCACTACGAAAGTTTTATCTTCGACGTTTCTTACGTGTCTATCCTACTTGGCTTTTCATGGCTTGTCTCTACTATATACCCGATTTTCTTAACGTCAATCTCACAGGACATAGCGGGCATAGTATGAATATCATCGATCTTATCGGGGATATAACGATCAACTGGGACTTCTGGATGCACAATGAGCTAACGTTCTGGTATATCCCAGCTATCATGGTTTTCTATCTTGTGAGTCCTTTTTATATGATGCTTATTGCCAAGAATCCTATTTATCGTTGGACTCCTGTAGTCATGATAATGTGGTGTGTTGTGGTCGAATATATTACCCCTTTGCATGAAGCAGTGGGTCATTTAGAGATATTTTGGAGCCGTGCGCCCATCTTCTTTATAGGTATTAACATTGCAGAGGCGGTGAAACGGAAAGAAACAGTGGGCGGGTCGGCTATTTGGATGATAGTGATGACATTCGTTATCGCCCTTTCCTCTTGTCTATTTCTTGAACAAGAGAAGCACGGACAGTTCCCCTTATTCCTTGAACGTATGCTTTATATCCCGCTTACTTTTACATCGATTATCCTCTTCAATCAAGTCCTTCGTCATACACCAAAGTATATCAACAAAATACTAAAAGTATTTGGTGCATTGAGTTTGGAACTTTATTTGATACATTCCCACTTCGTACTCGATTATCTTGAGCAGACTGATTGGTCTTATTGGCATAAGTTTGCTGTGACGATTGTCATCAGTCTGATATTTGCATGGCTCTTACAAACTATAATTAAAGGGATTATAACGCCCATAGAGAATAGAATAAAATGAAGAACCTTATACTGTTAATACGTCCACATCAATGGATTAAGAATCTTATCGTCTTCCTTCCGGTCTTCTTTGGAGGTGCTTTACTGCAATGGGAGGCGGTTTATGCAGGGATTAATCACAGCCCTGTCTTTTAGTCTGACAGCCTCGTCAATCTATTGTCTGAACGATATTGTCGATGTTCATGATGATCGTCAGCACCCAGTGAAGTGTCATCGTCCAATGGCATCGGGGGCTGTTAGTATCGTTCAGGGGTATATACTGATGGGATTGATGTTCGCTTTATCGATGATTTCGACCTATTTGTTGCCTGCACGTCAGGTCGAAACAGCCAGTGTAATAATCTTCTATTGGCTGTTAAATATAGGTTATTGTCTCCGTTTGAAGCGTTATGCAATCATTGACGTGTGTGTTGTTGCTTTCGGATTTGTACTTCGTATCCTTGCCGGAGGATATGCAACAGACATACATCTTAGTAAGTGGATAGTTCTGATGACATTCTTGTTAATGCTCTTCTTGTCCTTTGCAAAACGCCGTGACGATGTTGTGAAGATGAACGAGACTGGCCATGCACCTCGCCAGAATACGATTCGTTATAATCTTACGTTTATCAATCAAGCCATTACGATTACAGCGAGTGTCACCCTCGTGTGCTACATTATGTACACAGTAAGTCCTGAAACCATTGCAAATTTCCACACGGATCACCTTTATCTGACCAGTGTTTTTGTACTCTTAGGACTACTTCGTTATATCCAAATATCAGTTGTCGACAAGAAGAGTGGTGACCCAACAAAGGTGATGATACACGACCGTTTTATGCAGCTCATCGTCTTAGCCTTCGGACTCGCCTTCCTTTTCATTATCTACGTATTTAAGAATATCCAATAGGACATGAGAAAGATATATGCTTTCGACTTCGATGGCACACTGACTACTAAGGACACTCTCCTTGAATTTATCCGCTTTGCAAAAGGAAGCGGACAAATGTTTCGTGGTTTTCTACTCTTTTCACCCCTCCTTCTACTGATGAAACTGCATCTTTATCCTAACTGGAAAGCAAAGCAGCAGGTTTTTTCTTACTTCTTCAAAGGGATGAATATTGACGATTTCAACGCACTTTGTACACACTTTGCAGAGCAAAACAAACACCTACTTCGTCCTGCAGGGATAGAGAAAGTAAGACAGGCTATCGAAGAAGAACAAGCCACTGTACTTATTATTAGCGCAAGCATTGACAACTGGGTACGACCTTTTTTCGATGAAATCGACAAAAAGATACAGGTATTAGGGACGCAAATAGAAACAAAGGGAGGTCGTCTAACAGGACAATTTACCACTAAAAACTGCTATGGACAGGAAAAGGTGAATCGCCTCACAGCACTTTATCCACATCGTGAAGCCTACGAATTAATCGCCTTTGGTGACAGTAGAGGTGACAAAGAACTACTTGGTTTTGCAGACAAAGGCTTTTACAAACCTTTCAGAAATAAGAAATAGAATGCTGAAGAATGAAATAAAGAACAAGAAAAAGTTCGGTGAAATCGTACGTTTTATCATCGTTGGATCATCAGCTGCAGCCATACAATACGGCACATATTTGCTGTTAATATGCTGGCTACAGCCCCTCATTGCAAATACCATTGCTTACCTTGTTAGCTTTACATTCAACTATATCGCTTCCACACGTTACACCTTCCGTGTAAAGTCGACTACCAAACGAGGCGTAGGCTTCATCTTTTCGCATATCATCAACTTCCTTTTGCAAAGTTTCTGCCTGAAAATCTTCCTTCTTTTAGGTCTCAGCAAGCAGATAGCATTGATTCCTATGTTCGCTATTTGTGTTCCAATCAACTTCCTTTTAGTGCGCTTTTTCTTACATAGGAAGTAAGATGTTACTCCTTATTAAGCCCCAGACGCAGATTGTTTTTATGAAAAGAATTGTTTTTGTTCACGAAAAGAAGTTCCTCTATAAACAGACATATAGCTAAGACAGTCAATTATCTATCCTATTTTCATCCTCTTTCATTGAAAAATCTTTTTCATTTTCAAGATTTCGAAAATGCTGCAGATAGGTGTTTGAAAAATCATTACATAATTTTTAAATAAAACACCAATAAATAACGGCAAAAACACATATACGAAGCAGGTTTGTAACCATAAGGGAATCAATTAGTTATAAAGTAACAAAGTAAAAGGTGCTTAATTGGACTTCAAAAGGGCGTTAGTAAGAGCCTTAAAGGGCACCTATTGCAAGCTAATTAGGCGTCTTTTAGAAGCCAAAAGAGCATGTATTTGTTTTGATTAGCACGAAAATAATTTACAAACTTCGATTAATAAGGGAATAAGTTGTTTGTGAATACAGAGAGACTTCGTACTTAATGACATTTGTCATATAGTTTATCCCTCATTCTAAAACCATCTAATTGGGAGGTAATCATACCATGTATGTGGATTAAACTCATTCTGTTAACAATCTACGTGTTTAAGGGAAGAACTTTTATTATCATGAAAAGAAGTCGAAATAGTAGGCAGATAGCTACGTGCAAAACGAGTTCTTCTCCTTATTTCCTTTGTTAAATGTGCTTTTAATTCGTACCTTTGTACCAAATAATCAAAGCTACTCAATGCACATATTCAATATTTTCAAGGTGAAGAAAGAAGAACGCTGGCTGGCTTTTGCCATGTTAGCAGTCTTTGTTACGTTCAATGCGATGGTGATAGCAAGTCACTATCATCGTCTACACCATGGAAGCACATGGTGGATTTTTGGAGCGTCTTTACCAAGAATTTTTCGTATGTCAGGCTATGATTGCTGGTCGTGGATAACGGTCTCGGGAGGTCGTATCCACTTTGTTACTCACGTCATCCGTTATATCTTACTTTTCTTTATCCGCTCTATCTGCTCAATGATTGGCTCATACAAAAATGTAGGATACAACTTTGCTGTGTATTTCATGGCTGTCATCATTGTCTTTTCGGCATTCTATGCAGTACTCTTTATGTACCGTGTTTTCCGTGAAGTATTGGAGTTGAGGCGGAAAGATGCAAGACTACTTACCTTGTTGTTATTCTCTTTTGGACACGTACTCATCCCAACCATGGTGCCCGATCATTTCGTTATCTCCCTGATGCTCCTCTCTCTGACACTTTACATCACGGGAAAGAAGATGAAGAAGGGGCAATTACTAACAGCTTGGCAATCGTTGGTTCTAACCTTCTTCACGGCAGGAATGGCAACTTCAAATGGGGTGAAGACCCTGTTAGCAGGTTTGTTTACCAATGGAAAAAAGTTATTTACCTGTAAGTTTATCTCTATCGGAGTAGTCCTGCCATTGTTCTTGTTACTCGGTATTCAACAGTCTCAATATTATCTTTTGGAGGTTCCACAGCAAGCAGTTGTGCGTCATATCGAAAGCGAAACACTGAAGAAGAACCCGCAGAAGGTGCTCGAACACAAGAAACAAAGGGATGAATGGCAGCGAACACACCTCGGTCAGCCTGTAGGAGACGGGGTGATAACGAAGTTGATGGATGTCTCTACACCACGTGTTCCAACCATCGTAGAGAACTTCTTTGGTGAGTCTATTCAGCTTCATCAGCGTTCGTTATTAAAAGATGTTTCGTGGGAACGACCTATCTTCGTGGAGTACAACTGGAGCTTGAACTATATCATCGAGGCTTTTGTAGTCCTCTTATTTATCGTAGGTATAGTGTTTAGCTATAAGCAACGGTTCTTTAAAATGCTTTTAGCTTGGTTTGCTTGTGACCTCACCTTGCATCTCATCCTCGGATTTGCCGTCACTGAAGTGTATATAATGACTTCAGGATGGGCATTCATTATTCCCATCTCCTATGGTTATTTACTGAAACGATTGTCGATGAAATGGCTAAAATTGATGCGCGTGGCGTTAATCATGCTAACCATCTACCTTTGGATTTACAATGCAGGACAGACAGTCTATTACTTAATGTCGTAAGCTTAATGTCGTAAGCTATGTGGATGAAGTTTATTAAAATAAGAAAAGGCGAGCGTCTTTCGGTTTGTTTATTCCTCCTGTGGCAGCTTATCATGCACGCCACAGTGATTATTCCTTACTATTCGGTGTTCTCAAGAATATCAAAGGATTATCGGAAAAACATCCTCGATTGGTTCCATGTGTCTGGTTTCGACCCACTCACTTATTGCGTTGTTACCGACTGGACAACAGCCTACGATGTGCATAGACACCCTTTATTGGCTTTTTTTCTACTATCCGGTCTATCTTATTAATCAGGGATTAATGAGCTTATTGGGCATTAACTGTGTACAGTTCTTGGTTGCTATCGTCCTTCTCATCAGTTCCCTTTATGCGTTCCTTTTAATGATACGAATAGGAAGAGAGCTCCTTCATCTCTCGCAACGAGAGTCTTCTGTACTTGCTTTTTTTACTCTTCTCCTTTGCATACGTACTATTAGCAGCTATCTCACCCGACCATTTCATCTTGTCGTTATTTCTTATTCTCTTAGTGATTTATGTGACAGGTAAGCAGATGGTAGAGCGTAAACCATTGAAGAGATGGCAGACGATTGTCTTCTTTATCCTTACTGCTGGCGTATCACTTAATAATGGGTTAAAGGTGTTATTAGCTGATCTTTTTCTCAAAAGGGAAAGCGTTTCTTTCATCCTAAGAACCTTATTCTTGTTGTCATCTTACCTTCTGCAGCAATCTGGAGCTTTGGTCTTTGGGAGTACAAAACGTTTCGTTGCCGATAGTGTCAATACACGAAAGGCACACGAAAAGAAAGCTGTACAGGATGAGAAGACCAAGATGTGGAAAGAGTTCAGCGATACTACGCATCTTAAAGATAGTAAACAACAGACAGAAGCGTTTGCGTTACTATGGAAAAAAACACCGAAAGGCACAGCTGAAGGCAAAGTATAGCGCACCACAATATGCTCATTCTGGTACGCCAGTGAGTAAACAACCGTTCTTGAACTGGACAGATGTGACTACTTCTCGCTGTGAGACACTCGTTGAGAACCTCTTTGGTGAGTCAATACAGTTGCACCAGAAGTACACGTTATGTGATGTTATTCGCGATCGCCCAGTCTTCGTTAGTTATAACTGGGTCGTAAACTATATTGTTGAAGGTCTTATCGTCTTACTCTTTTTAGGCGGAATCTGGGCTGGTAGACGTAGTAAGCTGATGTGGATGTGTTTGTCATTCTTCGCCCTTGACATGATACTTCATAGGCTTAGGGTTTGGTATTAACGAGGTATATATAATGACAGCGCATTGGGCTTACGTCATACCGTTGTGTATAGGTTGCTTGATAAAGTCAATGAAAGGTGGGATTAGGCATGCTATCACCCTACTGACAGCCTTGATAGCTTTCTACCTCATTGTTTATAACAGTGCGCTCGTCATCTTCACACTATAGTAAAGTTATGGAAAAGCAAAGCCTCTGTATCAATAGTCCTCTGTACTTACAATGGTGAGAAATACGTGAGGGAGCAGATAGACTCACTGCTCGCTCAGTCTTATCCTATCCATGAGATTATCATTCAAGATGATGGTTCTACGGATCATACATGGGAGATTCTACAAGCGTATGCGTCAAAACATGCTGTTATTTGTACTTTTAAGAATGAAGGCACACATGGTGTTAATGCGAACTTCCTTTCTGCATTGCATCGTACAACAGGTGATTACGTTGCCATTTCTGACCAAGATGATATCTGGGAGAGGGATAAGATAGAGACACAGATGCGTTGTATAGGAGATAAGCTGCTATGTAGTGGACACTCACGCCCCTTCTCGACGGATGGTTCTTTTGCTTATTTTGACAACAGATCACGTAATGTGAATATCTTTCGTATGATGTTCTTAGGTCTACCGGGCCATACTTTATTATGTAAGCGTGCATTGATTAATCTCCTACCACCCCTCGAAAGTCCTATTTATAAGGTCACCCTTTACGATGCAGTGTTGAGTATTATTGCTGCATCCTACGACAGTATCGTTTATTGTAATAAGGTGTTAGTTAATTTCCGACGCCATGCAGCGGCAACTACTTACAATGATTATAGTAGTAGTCTACCCTCATGGAGGAACGCTCTCACTGAGTTAACGTGGAGTCTGAACCATTATAAAGAGATACGCAAGAAGGTTGTTCCCATCTTTCAAGGTAAGCTTATGTTGATGGAAGGCTTACATTCAAATATACACGATTTCATCGAAGCTCGCGAAGTAATGCGAATGGAGACCAAGCAGGGCGTCTTTGCCTTCTTACGTTTACAATATCTACTAACGAAGAACTACAAGAAACTCTTTCATACACCAGGTGGCGGACCTGTCAAACTACTTCGTGCTATGCTTTATCCTATCATGCAGTTGTACATGTACCACTAAGATTAAGGCTATTACCCTTTCTTACGATGAAAGTAATTGAGGCATTCCTTTAGTGTTTGCGAACCTCCCATCTTCATAACGATATAATAGAGTAGGGCTGCCAAGACGACTCTCGTCAGCAATAGAAGTAGAAGACTCTGTATCCATAAGGTAATGAGATAGGTTGAAATCATTACCGCCACGGATGTTAATAGATAAGGACATATATCTTTAAGGATATCTATGAAGCGTATTCCAATCTCTTTATGTGCAAAGAACTGCCACACACCCAACCAAAGGATAGTAATAGCTGTATAGACACTCACCATGAAGACGATTCCTTGTTGGTAACATAGGATAATGAGTCCTACCTGTGCTACGATTAATAAGACCGTACACCACATATAAACAGCAGACTTACCTCGACTGAGAATGAGGTTTTGATACATTGTATAAAAAGGTAGGAAAGCCCCGATAATACAAAGAATACGCAACAAAGGAATACTCTCTATCCATTTATCTGATATAAGAAGAATGATAAATTCGTGCGATATCATCGCTAATCCGAACATCGCGGGAAAGACCAAAAAGGCGGTAAAACGCATCATTTTTCTAAACACATTTACTTGCCTTTTGAGGTCATTATTCACCTCTACCAATACTGGTTGCGCTACTTGTGACACTGTTCCTGATACAAACGTGCTTGCCATTGTGTCCCACTTGAAGGCTTGAGAGAAGTTACCCACCACCTTTGCTGAGTATAAACGACCGAAGATAAAGGTTAGAATATTCTGACTAATCGTGTTGATAATCGTCGTCACAAGAATCTTATAACTAAAGGAAAACATCTTCTTCACAGGTGTAAAGTCGATGTGAAAAGAGGGTCGCCAAGGAATTATAAAGAAGCGCCACAGACTTGTAAGGCTGATATAAAGCACCTGCTGCCAAGCCAAACTCCAATAAGCATAACCCTTTAATGCTAAGATGATTCCTACCACACCCGAAACAATAAGGCTGGTGATACGCAGCAGAGCAGTCTCTTTGACCATCATGTTTTTAAATAGATAAGCTGATGGAGCTGTACCTAATGAAGAGAAGAGCAGTGATACAAATACGAAACGGGATAGATTGATAAGCTCTGAATGATGAAAGAAAGCTGCAATCAGAGGGGCTGAAAAGAAGAGGACTATATATGAAATCCAACCCATTATAGCACTAAACCAAAAGACAGAATTATAATCATTATCCGTTGGATGCTCCATATTGGCAAGTGCAGTAGTAAATCCACTTTCCTGCAATGCCCCTGCAATCGCTGTAAAAACAGCTAACATTCCCATCAATCCATAGTCGGTTGCCGTGAGCAGACGTGCCAATAAGATTCCAATGACAATATTCAGCAGTTGCATTGTACCATTGTTCAATGCACCCCAAAAGAGTCCTTTGGCTGTTTTCTCCTTGAGTGTTTCTTTTTCCATTAGCTTTTGTATCTCTATGATAGGCTGTTTCTTATCTCCCCCTCAGAGTATGTTCTATCTAAAAAAGAGGTTAGCTGTCATCTGCTATATAACGTTTCCTTCGTGAAAGTACTTTTTTCATAGGTGTAGAAAGGGAAGAGATTATTTCTTCTTTCCCACCCTTGATTGGCAGAATCCATTTAGGATGCAAATGTAACGCTTTTCTTTGGAAAAGCCAAATCCTACATACTGTGGAATGGTAAAGAGACCTATCCGATAGCTATATTTATCTCTTTTGCTTTTTAAGGAAGTCTTCAATAGCAGCTTTACTTTTCAATTTGTCTGTATCAACATCATAGAGATCACTGGAATAAACTTTGTGATAGAATGGACCACAGTGTTCCATAATCTGTATCTTATCCATCTGTGTTGCGAATAGTGCTTCAATAATTGTTACCTGATACTTATCGTCTTCAAACGTTATCTTAGTTGAATCATTTTTTAAGTTCCCCAACCAACCAAAGAGTAATTGCACAATAATAATGAAAGGAATACTCACCCATAACATGGTATACAAACAACCGATAGCGGCATTACCATCTTCCTTCCACCTCCGCTTGATATAGCGGATAAGGAAGAAAAGCAATATCCAAGGTAAAGTGTAGACAACTATGATATCCGCATTACTCCTTAACTTCCAAGGTGATACGCAATTGATTACCAGCCATACTACCTCAAGCCACAATACATAACCTAAGAGTTTTCTGATTATCCAATAAATCTTATACTTTCCAGTCAACATTCCCTCTATAAGTGTAATCTCCTTTTATGTTTTATACAATCAGTAACAACCTCATTTACCATTTATAATTGGCAAGTAATTACTCCGCACATGTGGTGCGAAGGGCAAACACCATTGGTGCGAAGCATAAACACCACTCGTGCGGAGGGCTAACACCAACATTAACAGCAATCAAGTAAGCACCTAATTACCTCTGCAAAGATAAGTATATTCGTTCGAATCATGAAATCAAAACATAAGTTTTTATAGAGAGAGAAGGCGAAGTCATAATCTTTTATTATCTTTGCAACAAGTATATTAACGGAAAATGATTGAAACTTTCAATACAGGAGAGACACAAGAAAGCCTCCGACAGGAATATAACCCAGACGGTTCTGTGCTCAGAAAAGCACAGTTGAGACTTCTCGACATGGCTATCTACCTGCAAGAGACTGCTAAAAAGATAGGCATTCCTTGCCGTCTTGATGGGGGCAATGTGTTAGGGGCAATGCGTCATGGAGGGTTTATTCCTTGGGATGACGACATTGATATGGTTGTAGACTACAAGGATTTCAAACGTCTCTGTGATTATTTGAAGGCGCATCCACACCCTCAATTCGTCTTACAAGACAACGACACGGATCCTGGTTTCTATAAGGAATGGGCTTGTCTGCGTGATTTAAAGAGCGAGAACAGAAGTCATGATAATCAGCAGAGTGCTGACCGAAGAATGCATGAGGCGCAGAAGTTCAGAGGACTTCATGTAGACATCTTTCCCTATGAGGGTAATATGATTCCTTGGTTGCAGCGTTTGGCAGCCAAACTATCGGTCAATGTGAATACAAAGTTAGCTGGTCGTTATCCTCTCTTGGCACAAATAGCTTATAAGTTCCTACATGTCATAGTCTTTCCCGTGTTCCGATTGGTTGGAAAACTGTTTGGTAATCCCGACCTCTATATGCACTCTTACGGTGCATGGTTTTATGAGCAGAACCCGCGTCGTTGCATGATACCACATAAAGATATCGTCTTTGAAGGTCATACCTTTGAAGGGCCAGCCGATGCTGATGAGTTATGTCGTATCGCCTATGGGAACTACATGGACTTGCCACCAAGGGATAAGCGTGATAGACACAAGATAGATGTTGTCTTTAAGTAGTAAGTCGGTGCAGTAATGTACGTGTCAGCAAACGGCGATACCGCCATCTTATAATAACAATAATCCAAATATAATTATGAACATAGCAGTAATCTTTGCAGGAGGTTCTGGACTACGAATGCACACGAAGTCGCGCCCTAAGCAGTTTCTTGACCTAAACGGAAAGCCGATAATTATCTATACATTAGAGTTGTTCGATAACCATCCAAACATAGATGCTATCGTAGTAGCATGTATTGAAAGTTGGATTCCTTTCCTTGAGAAGCAGCTTCGTAAGTTTGAGATTAATAAGGTAGTGAAGATTATACCCGGTGGAAAGTCTGGACAGGAGTCTATCTACAAGGGACTGTGCGCTGCAGAGGAATATGCACAGAGTAAGAGTGTAAGTAATGAAGAGACAATCGTTCTTATTCACGATGGTGTTCGTCCGCTGATAACAGAAGAGACGATAACAGATAACATTAAGAAAGTTGAAGAAGTAGGGAGTTGTATCACTTGTATCCCAGCAACAGAAACACTTATCGTGAAGCAGGCTGACGACGCTTTGGAGATTCCTTCTCGTGCCGATTCGTTCATTGCTCGTGCGCCACAGAGCTTCCGTTTGGTCGATATAATAACTGCTCATCGACGCTCCTTGGCGGAAGGAAAGGCCGATTTCATCGATTCTTGTACGATGATGAGCCACTATGGCTATAAGTTAGGGACGATTATCGGCCAATGGAGAATATTAAGATTACAACCCCAACAGACTTCTTCGTGCTGCGTGCGATGGTGAAGGTGCATGAAGATCAGCAGATATTTGGATTGTAAAGGTGTTGTTATGTGTCGATGGAACGGGGATTTTTATAACTTTATAGGGCGAGAATGAAGGAAAGAATACTAAAAGAAGATATAAGCTATTTTGCAGATACGTTTCCTTTCTCAACAGCATTGGAAGGGAAGACGATAGCTGTAACAGGGGCAACAGGCTTGTTGGGTGCATGTATGGTACGTTGCCTGTTGGCTCTACGCACAGAAAAAGGTATCAACTTACACGTGGTGGCTGTTGTAAGGAACGTGCAGAAAGCAGAGAGAATGTTTGGTCAGGTAAGCGATGAAATCAGCTATTATTCCTATGACTTCTCTTGTGTTGAACCATTCGCACCTACGAAAAAAATAGACTACCTTTTCCATTTTGCTGCCCCTACAGCGTCAAAAGACTTCGTTGAATACCCTGTAGAGACGATGAATACTGTCTATGGCGGTATGCAAAACCTATTGTCTTATGCTCATCAGCATGGAGTAACTTCGATGGTGTTAGCCTCAACGTTAGAAGTCTATGGTACTGTCACTGACGACCGACACCCACTTACGGAAGACATGCAGGGCTATCTTGACCCAATGGCAAATCGTAGCAGTTATCCGTTAGCAAAGAGAGCTGCCGAGGCATTGTGTCATAATTATGCAGACGAGTACGGTGTTCACGTGAAAGTGGCACGTTTGGCACAGACCTTCGGTGCTGGTGTGAATGGTAAAGACAATCGTGTCTTTGCGCAATTTGCACGCAGTGTTATGAGGAACGAGGATATCATTCTACATACGACAGGCGAGCTTAGTCGTTGCTATTGCTATACGATAGATGCTGTCACGGCAATGCTGTATATTCTCTTGCGTGGTAAGGATGGCGAAGTATACAATGTAGCAAACGAAGACACTTATATCTCTATCCGTGAGATGGCAGAGTTGGTTGCCTCAACGTTTAATCCTCAGAGTGTGAAGGTGGTGATACAGCCACAAGAGGGGTTAGGATATTCGCCAACAACAAAGCTCAGACTTGCCACACAGCGTATTCAGGAGTTAGGATGGAACCTCATTATGGGTTAAAGGAGATGTTCCGTCGTCTCATCCTTTCAATGGAGGAAGAACTGGTATGAGTAGTTTTCTGCAACGGATAAGAGAGAGTCTTTTCCATGTCTACGACCGAAAAGACTTGCGAAGATGGGAGGACGACCCTAAGAATGAGCTGCCAATCTATGGTGTTTATCATGTCATGTTAGACACTGGATGGGAGCCATTGGTGAGAAGGCAGATTGATAATCTACGTAAGAGTGGCCTGCTGGATGTGACAACAACTTTCTTCGTGAGTTGTATAGCAGGCAATCAAGCAGATGTGGAATGTTTGAAGCGTATTATCAATAGTGATAAGCTCGTGATAATATCTAATGTCACCGATCCTAAGCGGTATGAGTATCCTGCCTTAGAGTTTATTAAGCAACTGTCTGAAAAGGAGGATTGTCTTTTCTATTACTTCCATACGAAGGGTATTTCTTACCAATCGCTAACCTCTAACGACCGTCTCTTCTGCTCTTTTAAGAAGAAGATAGAGGCTTGGAGAGAGATGTTGGAATATTTCATCTTTGATAAGTGGAAGGTTGCTGTGAATGTTCTGAATGAAGGATATGATACCTATAGCTGTTATCGATGGCCACCATGCAACTATACAATGTATTCTGGTAGTTTTTGGTGGGCAAAGTCGGCTTATATAAGGACACTCCCAGACTTTGATAAAGCGGTTATCTCTACCAATCGTTTCTATTCTGAAGTTTGGCTTTTTGAGCGAAATCATCGACAGTTCTCGGCATTTGATACTATAGCCGACCTCTACTTTGTAAGGATTCCTCGTTCTATCTATACGGACGAGCAGACAAAATGGTTTGATAAGGTTTGCTTCTCGTTTACTTATAATATGCGGAAAATAGAAAAGCATATCTTTCAAATACAATTATAAGAAACGGTGTCAGAAACGTTTCCAGAAACTCAAGAATGAGATATAATATAAGGTGATGGATTGTTTAGAGAGATGTGTTCTCACTCAATCCTCCTTGTTGTCGATAGTTATTCTTTTATTTGTAAGCACTTAGGGTTGGGGACTGATAAGCGTTCCCAGCCCTCTTGTTAGTTGTACTTCCTTATTACCTCTATTTGATATGAGAATTATTTTCCTGTCATATCTGTCATCCCTTGTGTGCGTTTAACATCCTGATAATCAAAAAGGAATTGTTCAAATGTTAAAATGACAGTAACTAAAACTAAAATTAATTTGGGAGTAATAGTCGCGTTTATCTTCCTTATTTAGATAAGTAAGATCACTCCCTATCTGAGGAGAATAACTTTTATTCTAAGTATTATGATATTTGTATATAGAGTGGATAAGGGAGAATCAGATGATATGTAAGTGTGGATAAGATTCATACTTGTAATTTTTTTATGGGTTTGCTTAACTTTGATTAGAGGTTTTAACGAAAATGGAAACGATAAAGGAGGAAAAGGAAATTTAAACGAATAAAAAAAGGAAATTTATAACAATAATTCGATAATCTTCTTATAAGTAGTTTGCTTTAAATTTGCAATACTAAAATTAAGATATCTCCACATAGGTGTCAAAACAAAAATATTTAAACTCGCTGAGGCGACCTAATAACTCAGAAATCTATTCCATGAGAGTCTTTTTAATGACTATAAGATGGTTATCCGTTGTATAGTATGTCTGTGTGATGATTGGAATATATATTTATGTGATATCATTGCTGGATTCTAAGTCTTTGCTAAAGAACTCTTTTGAAAGAGGGAGAAACGATATATTAAATAATTAAGACTAAAAACGTAAATGAAGAAAATTAAATTCCTTTTGTTCGTATTGCTTGCATTACTGTATGTGATCAATGCAAATGCACTGATTGTGACTAACACTTTCAGTCGCGATGGTAACACGTATAGGGTTACCATGATGGAGGAGGCTCATGATGGCATTCCAAAAATCTACAACGTAGAGTTTGTATCGTCTACTAACTCTACAGTAAATATCCCAGCAACAGTTATGGACCCTAATAACCAGTACACTTTTAATGTAACGGCTATTGCTAATAATAGTACTATTCCCAATGCAACGTCAGTCACGATGCCTAACACAATCGTGTTGATTGAAGCAAATGCTTTTAAAGGAAAGAATCTTAGGAGTATAATGATACCAAGCTCTGTGACCACAGTTGGGGATGGAGCTTTCTCACAGATGGCTGCTCTTACCACTATTAACGTAGCCCCAGGTAATACACACTTCTACTCTAATGATGGAGTACTCATTGAGAAGATAGGCTCAAATGATTGGGTTGCTAGTTACCCAGTAGCAAAGACTGGTACCGAATACGCTGTACCTGAAGGTATTTATGGTGTTCGTACAGGTGCATTTCAGTGTGCAGCTAACCTGATAAAGCTTACCTTACCAGTATCATTAAAGGAGTCACCTTCTTCTGCAGAGTTTACTGGTTATTCAAGTGCCGCAAAATTGGCTAACATTGAAGTTGCTGCTGGTAATACTGTTTTTAAGTCCATTGACGGTGTTCTTGTGTCTTTAGATGGCAAGAAATTGATTGCTTATCCAAATGCGAAGCCAGGTGCGGCATCTTCTCTTCCAGCTTATCAAGGTGTGATAGGGCAACCTAGCGCAAGTGTTTATAAGATTCCTGATGGTGTAGAAATAGTTGGACAAGCTGCCTTGCACAGGTTAATGGTCTTACAGCTATCGAACTGAATGAAGTTAAGAAACTAGAGAAAGGTGCTTTCGATAAGCAGACTAAGTTGAGAAATGTAAGGTTAGGCTCATCTGTAGACACCATCGAGGAAGGTGCTTTCGGGGGTAATCAAAATCTTACAGCATTTGATGTAGATCCTCACAACCCTAATTATACTTCAGATGACGGTGTTATCTACAACGCTGACAAGACAGAACTTGTCTTATTCCCAGGCGGTAAGGGTGGTGAATATACAACTTTACCAACAACTACAAAGATACGAAGAAGAGCCTTCTATTATAATAATGTGCTTGCAAAGGTTAATTTTAATAAGGATCTTGAGGTGATTGATGGCGATGCTTTTCAGGCAACAACAGAATTAAAGAATATCACTTTTGAGGCACCGGCTAGGGTTAAGTCTATCGGTACATTCGCCTTTCAAGGCTCAGGACTAACCGAACTTAATATACCAGCATCATTACAAACTGTAGATTGGAGTGCCTTTGGTTTTTCTAAACTAAAGAAGATTACAGTTGCTGATGGTTCACAGTTACAATCCATTAATAAGGAAGCTTTCAATGGTTGTAAGGACCTTGAAGAATTTACCTTTGAGGGGTCTTCTACATTAAATAAGATTCAGAAAGATGCTTTTAGTGGTGATGATAAATTGAAGAGTTTCGTTATTCCAGAGAAAGTTACCGTTCTTGAGAGAGGTGCCTTCAATGGTGCATCTGGCTTGGAAACTATCACCTTCAAGCAACCTGCTACGATGACAATTATCGGTGAAGGTGCTTTCCAAGGTGCACAAGCATTGAAGAAGATAGAACTTCCAAGTACTGTTACAACGATTAGTAAGGATGCTTTCAATACTTGTTCGAGCTTGACAGAGATTGTAGTCCCGGCTAGTGTGACATCAATTGACCCTACTGGCTTCCAAGAATGTGCTAAACTTGAGAAATTCACGGTAGATAAGAATAACAATGTTTACTCTAGTGTTGATGGATTCTTATTGAGTAAAGACAAGACAATATTGAAATCGTTCCCTCCAGCAAAGGCCAACACCTATTATACGATGTTGCCTCCAACTATCGAGACTATCGGTAAGCAAGCATTCTATTATGTACAGGCTCTTGAGAACGTAACAATCCCAGAGAAGGTAAAGAAAATTGAAGACTTCGCTTTCGATCGCGTTGGTAATTTGAATACAATTGCTTTCTTAGGTAAGACTCCTATTACAAATGTTGCCCCTTCAGCATTCAATCCTGCTAATGTAGATAAGTCTAAGATAGACCTTAGTGTACGTAAAGATGCTAAAGCTGCATTTGATAATGATGCTTTATGGAGTCAGTTCCGCACCAGAGTTATCTCTTTCTTCAAGGAAACTAATGGTACTGGCAATGGTACAACAGAATACTTCCTATTGTCACAGAAGGCTGTTATGATTGTTGGTACAGAAGCTGACGTCTATACATATGTAGTGGAGCCGACCGTAACAGATGACAATGGTAAGACATACCAGGTGCGTCTTTGGGGTGACTATGCAATGAATGACAACACAACCAATATTCAGGAGGTTGTCTTCAAAAATACACTTGATTATGTAGGTCTTGATGCTTTCAAGAAGAATGATGGCTCTTCAACGGTTAAACGCATCTACTTCACTGCGACTGTTCCTACAAAGGATATGAGTGCAACGAAGTGGGAATACATTGATAACTCAGGTAACTATACTCAGAAGGAGTTTGAACCAAGCCTCAAGGTCTATGTAAAGAAGTCTGCCGAGAATGCTTACAAGACTGCTACTGGTTGGGATCGTTATGCCGATCAGACATCTTATAAGATACCAGGTGAGATTAAAATAGCACATTGGTATGGTACTTTTGCACGTGAGTTCGATGCTGATCTCGGTATCTATGCACGTGAAAACAATGAAGTAGGACGTATTGGTGCTTTTATTACGCAAACTGCTGGTATGTCAACTGAGACGGATGCTACTGGTGTACAGACTACTAAGTTCATCATGAAGAGTATCAATTATGGTAATACTAACGTAACTGACTATGATTATGTACCTGCAGAAACAGGTGTGTTACTGGAGAGCCGTAGTGGAGCAAGTACTCCTGCAGACTTCTACTATGCTATTGGTGAGAAGGACAATGTTACATATAGTCTCTCAAATAATATCATGGAAGGTGTGACGGTGAAGGATACTAAGAAACAATCTTCTACTTCTGATCCAATCTTCGCAATGACAACAGCGGGTATCTTTAAGCCTCTTAAAATAGGAACTGATCGTACTATCCCTGTTCACAAGGCTGTTGCTCGTCCAAAAGTAACGTTGTCAGCTTCTGCAAAGGTTATGTTTGTCTTTGATGATGGTGAGAATCATAATATAGTAAATGCTATCGAGACAGTAGAGAACAACAATGTTGTAGACAATAATGCTTATTATAACTTACAGGGCCAGCGTGTAGAGAACCCACAACATGGTGTGTTCATCCACAATGGTAAGAAGGTAGTATTGAAGTAAGATTAATCTAAGATACTTTTATGTTGTAGGGGATGTCAGTGAGTTCACTATCATTACGAATCCCCTACAGCTAAAAGAAGTATTATGATTAGCGAGTTCACTAAAAAAAAGAAAATTAAAGGAGATAATATAATGGAAAAGAAAGAATATATAACACCAAAGATACTTTGTTGTGATCTAAGGGCAGAGGGATTGATGGACGACCATACAGCTGTTTTACAGACAAGCCCTCGTGTGTCTTCTACAGCGCCTGGTCAAGGTAGCGACCTTGATGATGATGATGAAGTAGCTGCAAAGCCTATTTATGAATTCACAATTTGGGAGGAGGAGTAACCTATGATACGACTATCACATCAGTCAGAAGTGATGGATGCAAGAACCTATTTCTATAAAGAGATGATGCGCAATCGCATGAAAGATGTACTGAAACGCGTTGCATTAGTTTTACTCGTTGTATGTTCTTTGATGATGATTACCCTTTGTGCATATATGTATGGACTTATTGGATAAATAGTTTATAGAATAACATAACATAAGTATTTAACATTTTTGTAAAGAGGGTTGCCTTTTTATATTAATGGCCTTTATCACATGGAATATTATCCCTAATTAGTTGCTTTATTGTAAATATAGTTGCTGTTTATATTACAAAAATTATTATAATAAAGAAATAATTTGGTCGTTTTTATCTAATACGTCAAGGATATTCATTAAATTTACAAAACAATTTTACCTAAATAAGAAAAAACGTGAAACGAAAATGAAGGTATCGGACTTCAGAGATATTCTGTCTTTTGTAAGGAATGAGAGGGTACATATAGAGGGCGACATCTATGTAGGCTCTAAATTTCTTATTACACGTAATTGTAACAGTTTCTTTAAACTGCTTCTTGATAATAACTATCATGTAAAAGCAAATGTAGTACGAATAGCAGTGGTTAAGAGGGGCTGGTGTGAGGCAACTGTTGGATATAAGAAGTATCATTGTAAGCCTGGTGACTTATTGTTTATTAACTGGGGAGCAACGGTTAATGATGATGCCTTTGGGCATGATACGATTTTTGATGGCTTTACGATGACAGAAGACTTTATGCGTATGGTCTTTGGCGGAAAAATTACGGAGTTGTTTCTGTCTCCAGATTTATGTTTCTCTATTCATTTGGATGAGAAAGAACAAATGATATGGCAGCAATATACGCAAATACTTTATAGTTTGTCATCTCTTCAGTCAGTAAGTGACGAGACATTAAACTTCCTTTTCGTTTCTGTATTGAATTATATTCAATCACAGTATAAACTGATGACAACGGAGTCACGAGGTGGTTGGTCGAGGAATAAGCAGGTGGTGGAGCGATTTATTCGATTGGTAAATGAGAATGCTAAGATTGAGCATGAAGTAGAATTCTATGCTTCTGAATTATGCATGACTGCCCATTATTTAGGAATGATAATTAAAAAGGAAACAGGAATTACAGCAAAAGAGTGGATTGATAAGACTTTGATTACGCTTATAGAACTTGAGTTGCGTTATTCTAATAAGTCTTTGAAAATGATAGCCGATGAATATAAGTTTGTGTCTTTGAGTTCGCTGTGCAAGTTCTACAAGCGAAGAACAGGAATTACAGCTACCGCATTTAGAGTAACAAAGAGTTGATGTTTGACTTTTGAAAGGGTGAGATAATAGGTGAAGGAGACAATTGCATGTTAGTAAAACCATCCTATTATTAGGTGGTTATTTGCCTGTCAGTATACAATATGGATAATCTACTATTACAAATCGTTCATGTGAAGCAGCTTAATATAAGCGTTGAACATCAGAAATAATCGTTGTAGGTACCAGACCATCGATAGCTTTTCCTTGGCTTACTCGTTGGCGTATATCTGTACTGCTGATATCAATAAAAGGTGTTTGAAGAATAGTGACACCATGGGGCAGTGACGTTTCTGAGATTCTTTGGTTGTGTCGTGGATAGACTACGATAGGGTAGTGAGTGAGGATATCCTCTGCATGATACCATCGGTCGAAGGCTTCCCAATTGTCACCACCAACGAGAAGTGTGAAGCAATGAGTGGGGAAGTCATGGCTGAGATGCTGTAGAGTATTCCAAGTATAAGAAGGTTTCGGAAGTCGGAACTCATAGTCCGAAGCCTTAAAGTGTGGGTTACCAGCTGTCGCCTTGCGCACTAATTCCAAGCGAAGGTGATCGGCTAAAAGTTGTTGGTTCACCTTGAAAGGGTTTTGCGGTGATACCATAAACCACACCTCGTCTAAGTTTTCTTTTTCAAGAAAGGCTTTGGCAAGGGCTATATGTCCGTTGTGAATGGGGTTGAAGGAACCACCAAAGATGCCAATGGAAGCCTCCCCCGATGAAGGGAAAGCCTCCCCCAACCCCTCCGAAGGGAAGGGAGTGCTAATAGGAGTGAAGTGAGATGATGGTTTCATAATGGTGTAATGGGCTTTAGAACCTATAAGTATTAGCAGTGCTATATGTTCTATTCATTATAGAAAATATAGGTGTTATTAGAAATGGTTCTTTTACTATTTGCAATCTATTAGGGCTCCCCTCCTATTACTTCCCTTCGGTCAGTGACCGTTGGTTCGGAGGGGTTGGGGGAGGCTTTATCCCTCTAAGAACGCCTTTACAACCTCAAAAGTTTCTTGCTTTGCTTTCTCAAGGTCGTCATTAACGATAATCTTGTCGAATTTCTCAGCGAAGGTAAGCTCCTCTGAAGCCTTAGTAAGGCGGTTTTCAATAGCCTCTGCACTATCTGTTTGTCTGCCAACAAGGCGACGGCGTAGTTCTTCAACAGATGGAGGCTGAATGAAAAGGCTCAAGGCACGATCGCCATAGAACTTCTTGATGTTGCAGCCACCCTTCACATCAACATCGAAGATAACATTCTGGCCTGCTGCAGACTGGCTCTCTACCTGTGATTTTAACGTGCCATAAAAGCGGTCCTCGTAAACCTCTTCATACTCAAGGAACTCTCCATTAGCAATTTTTTCTTTGAACTGTTCAGGTGAAAGGAAGATATATTCTACACCATCCTGCTCCGTACCACGTGGTGCACGGGTGGTACAACTGATTGAGAAAGCTAACTTTAATTCTGGATGTTCCTTCATCAACCACTGAACGATAGTGCTCTTACCTGCACCAGAAGGTGCGGAGAGGATGAGCAACCTCCCCCCACCCCTCCGAAGGAGGGGAGTGCCTAACGGACAGTCGTGGGACGTGTTAGGAGACGATGCGATGTTAGAAGTGTCTTCCTGTATCTTTGCTGCTGGTGTGATATTAGCAGATTGGTTTTCAGATGAAAGCTTGTTCATAGCTGTTTTTATTTTGTTTAATACTTTATCGAGATTTTAAAGAACTTCATCGTTAGAGAATCTTATGATATGAAAGCCAAAATGTTGAAGGTAAGTATCTCGTTCTCTATCGCTTAATTGCTGTTCTTCTGCGAGGTGATAATCTCCGTCAACTTCTATTATAAGATTTAATGAAAGACATACGAAGTCAGGGATATAATCATAGACAGGATGTTGTCGACGAAAACGTACACCTAATTGTTTTCCTCTAAGGGATTCCCATAAAAGTGCCTCTGCCTCAGTAGGATGTTTCCTATTATATTTTGCATTTTGACAAAGTAGCTGATAGGTAGAAGCATCATTCGTTTGATAATGAAAACTTCCAAAGTAGCTATGTTTCCCGTCTATCTTCTTCATAACAGCTACTTATCTGTTTATAGGTTTTAATACTCGTTGCAGACTATATTCTTTTTGGCACTTCCCTCCTTTGGAGGGGTTGGGGGGAGGTCCTTACAACGCATTCAAAACCTGTTCCTTAATCTGCTCCAGCTCGTCCTTCATCTTAACGACGATGTTTTGCATCTCTGCTTGATTGCTCTTAGAGCCAGTGGTATTGATTTCGCGTCCCATTTCTTGTGCGATGAAACCGAGTTTTTTGCCAACACCATGACCACTCTCTTTCATTGTTTCATGGAAGTATTTGAGGTGGTTTGTCAGTCGCTGCTTCTCCTCGTTGATATCAAGTTTCTCAATATAATAAATCAGTTCCTGCTCAAGACGGTTCTTATCGTAGTCAACCTCTGGAATCTGTTTAAGACCATCGATAATCTTTTCTCTAATCTTTGGTACACGACTCTTTTCAAAAGGTTCGATGCTCTTCAAAAGGTTAGCAATATTGTCAATCTTCTCAGTAAACTTCTTTTGTAGAGCAGCTCCTTCCTGTTTGCGGAATTCGGTGAGCTTTTCAATAGCCTCGTTGATAGCTTGCTGTGCCACTTCCCATTCCTCATCATCCAAAACCTCAACTTCAGTCTTTGCTGTTACGTCAGGTAGGCGGAGAAGTGTTGTAAACCAATCCTCTGGTTCTGGGATACCTGTAGATGCAGAGATAGCCTTAATCTGTTTATAATAGTTCTCTACCAGAGCCGCGTTGATAGGAGTGGCGTCAACAGTTGACTCCTTTTCAACCCATAGTGAGAAGTCAACTTTACCGCGCTCCAACTTCTGTGCAAGGAGACGACGGATTTCCATTTCCTTTTCTCTGTAGAGGGGTGCGATGCGTGCTGAGAGGTCGAGTGACTTACTATTAAGTGATTTCACCTCAACATTGATTTTCTTTTCCTTGTAGGCTACAACAGCTTTGCCATAGCCTGTCATTGATAGTATCATGAGCTTTTCGCGTTAATTTTTTGCAAATGTACAAAAAATGTGGAATAAAAAGAGTATATTTGCAAGTTATTTAGAACATAATTGATTTTTATGTCTTGTATATTAAATATTGATACGAGTACAAATGTGTGCTCTGTTGCAGTAAGTCAGGATGGAACTTGTATTTTCGATAAGCAAGATACGCTCGATCCTAAGCATAGAGAAAAGTTAGGAACATTTGTCGATGAGGCACTTGCCTTCATTGATAATAATAACTTGCCATTGGATGCAGTGGCAGTTAGTGGTGGTCCAGGTTCATATACTGGTCTGCGTGTCGGTGTTTCTATGGCAAAGGGAATCTGCTATGGACGTGGCGTAAAGCTGTTGGCGGTACCTACGTTAGAGCTGTTGGCAGTACCAGTATTGCTTCATCATGAGGAAATAGAGGAGAACGCACTTCTCGTTCCAATGATTGATGCGCGCCGTATGGAAGTTTATTCTGCTGTATATGACCGTGCCTTGAAAGAGGTGCGTGGCATTCAGGCAGATGTAGTAGACGAGAATACCTACAAGGAATACCTTGAGCGTGGTCCTGTTTATTTCTTTGGTAATGGTGCAGAGAAGTGCATGGAGATTATCAATCATCCTAATGCACACCTAATCAAGGGTATTGATGCTTTGGCTAAGAATATGTTCCCGTTGGCAGAGAAGCGTATTGCACAAGAGAAGTTTGAGGATGTAGCTTATTTCGTCCCATTCTATCTCAAAGACTTTGTTGCTAAGCAGGCAAAGCCATTGCTGTAGATTAAGCTTAGAATAAGGCTTGACATCATCACTTAAAATGAAACATTCATCATTCAATGAATATAGAAGGATTAGATTATAACACACAGCGAGAGCGACTCATACTACCACAGTATGGGCGAGAGATACAAAACATGGTAGATTATGCCATTGGCCTCCCTACAAAGGAAGAGCGTCAGCGGTGTGCAGCAACCATCATTTCCATTATGGATAGGATGAATGCCCAGAACCGTAGTAACTTTGATCACATGGAAAAGCTCTGGGATCATTTGGCATTGATGGCTAACTTTGAGTTGGATATTGACTATCCTTGTGATGTGTCAGAGGCTTTGAAGATAGCTACTAAGCCAGAACCAATGAGCTATCCCATGTCGAATATTCCTGTAAGGCATTATGGGCGATTACTCTTTGAAGCTTTTGAGGAATTGAAAACAATGGAGCCTGGGGCACGTCGTGATGCTTTCGTTCGATTTGTTGCTAATCAGATGAAACGTAGTCTGATGCAGTGGGGACATGGTACTTGTGATGATGAGAAGATAGCATCTGACCTTGCCCGCTTTACAGACGGTAAGATTCAGTTAGACCTTGATACATTCAAGTTTGAGAAAATTAATGCGAGAGAGTTTGCTCAGCCTCGTAATAAGAAGAAAAAGTAAAATAACGACACATGGAATCCTTTATCATAGAAGGTGGACATCGGCTGAGTGGCACGATTGCTCCACAAGGTGCAAAGAATGAAGCCTTGGAGGTGATTTGCGCAACATTATTGACATCAGAAGAGGTTATCATACGTAATGTTCCTGATATCCTCGATGTGAACAATCTTATCAAACTTTTACAGGATATTGGTGTAAAGGTTAAGAAACTCGCTCCTAATGAGTTCTCTTTCCAAGCAGACGAGGTAAACCTCGATTATTTGGAGAGTAGCGACTTTGTAAAGAAGTGCTCTTCTCTGCGTGGAAGTGTCTTGATGATTGGTCCATTGTTGGGCCGTTTTGGTAAGGCTACGATAGCTAAGCCGGGTGGTGACAAGATTGGTCGTCGTCGTTTGGACACCCACTTCCTTGGATTCAAGAATCTTGGTGCACACTTTGGGCGTGTTGAAGACCGTGATGTATATGAGATACAAGCAGACAAACTTGTTGGAACCTATATGCTATTAGACGAAGCATCTGTTACGGGTACTGCCAATATTATCATGGCAGCAGTGTTAGCAGAAGGAACAACCACGATATACAACGCTGCTTGTGAGCCTTATATCCAGCAACTCTGTAAGATGCTTAATGCAATGGGAGCGAAGATTAGCGGTGTTGCCAGCAACTTGATTACTATCGAGGGTGTGAAGGAATTGCATTCTGCTGACCATAGAATCCTACCTGATATGATTGAGGTAGGCTCTTTCATTGGTATTGCTGCGATGATTGGTGATGGTGTTCGTATTAAGGATGTGTCAGTTCCTAACTTGGGATTGATTCTTGATACCTTCCGTCGACTCGGTGTACAGATTATCGAAGATGGTGATGACCTTCTTATTCCACGTCAGGACCATTATGTGATAGACTCTTTCATTGATGGAACGATTATGACTATCAGTGATGCACCATGGCCAGGATTGACACCAGACCTTATCTCTGTGTTACTTGTTGTTGCTACACAGGCACAGGGCAGTGTACTTTCCACCAGAAGATGTTTGAGAGTCGTCTGTTCTTCGTGGATAAACTCATTGACATGGGTGCACAGATAATCCTCTGTGACCCCCACCGTGCCGTAGTTGTTGGTCACGATAATGCTAAGAAACTCCGTGCGGGTCGTATGTCAAGTCCTGATATTCGTGCGGGTATTGCACTGCTTATCGCAGCACTGACAGCACAGGGAACAAGTCGTATTGATAATATAGTACAAATTGACCGAGGATATGAGAACATCGAAGGACGTCTCAATGCCCTTGGTGCAAAGATTCAGCGAGCAGAGGTTTGTTAGTCCCATCGTATCTAAAACCGCACTTTGAAAGAGTGTGTTGTGAATTTTAGATAAATAGGGTTGACGTTTTCTTGTAAAAAGGTTGACCTTTTTCCTCAAAAAGGTAGACGGTTTTAGGCGAAAGGGTCGACCGTTTTACTGAAAAAAACAATTTAATATTGAAATAAGTTGTAGTTTTATCAGTACTACTGATATAAGATGAAAAGATGATAAAGAAGGAAGAAGTCTATAAGATTGGGCGCATCGGGAAGCCGCATGGCGTACACGGAGAGTTGCAGTTGCAGTTCTCCGATGACGTTTTTGATGTGGTAGATGCCGATTACCTGATATTGGACATTGACGGAATCCTTGTTCCTTTCTTTATGGAGGAATATCGGTTCCGTTCTGACGAGATGGCCCTGATGAAGTTTTGTGACATTAATAGCGATGCACAAGCACGCGAACTGACGGGATGTATTGTCTATTTCCCACGTAAGTTGGCAGAAGAAGGGACAGATGATGTGTCATGGGCGCAGATTGTCGGTTATTCCTTGATAGATGAAGCAACGAATAATGTGATTGGCAAGATTGTTGCTGTAGATGAAACAACTGTCAATACGCTCTTTGAAGTGAGTACACCTGAAGGCGAGGAAATACTCATTCCTGCCAGTGGTGAACTTATCGTTGCAACAGACATAGCGTCAAAGACGATTACGATGCGAATTCCATCAGGTCTACTTGACCTCTGATTCGCAGTATAAACTAAAAGAATTAATGAAACAACAAATCTGTATATTAGGCTCAACAGGTAGCATTGGTACGCAAGCCCTTGATGTTATCAGTCAGCATCCTGACCTTTATGAGGCTTATGCACTCACTGCAAATCATCGTTGGAAGGAACTTGCTGAGCAGGCTCGTCGCTTTAATCCTGCAGCTGTTGTCATTGCTGATGAAGCTTATTATGAACCTTTGAAGCAAGAGTTGGCTGATATGCCTGATGTAAAGGTATATGCAGGTAGCAAAGCTTTGGAAGACATCGTTGAGTCACCATCAATAGATATGGTACTTACAGCGATGGTTGGCTATTCGGGTCTTGCTCCAACAATCCACGCTATCAAAGCAAAGAAGAAGATATGTTTGGCAAACAAGGAGACACTTGTCGTAGCTGGCGAGTTGATTCTTCAGTTGGCTCAGCAGTATCACGTGCCTATCTTGCCTGTAGATAGCGAGCATAGTGCTATCTTCCAGAGCTTAGTTGGTGAGGATGCGAACGAGATTGAGAAGATTCTTCTCACTTGTTCAGGTGGTCCTTTCCGTACTTTTAGCCACGAACAGTTGAAGCATGTCACTGCAGCTGATGCGCTCAAGCATCCTACATGGGATATGGGAGCAAAGATTACTATCGACTCTGCATCTTTGATGAACAAGGGTTTCGAAGTGATAGAAGCTAAGTGGCTCTTCGGTGTTCCTGCTGATAAAATACAAGTATTGGTTCATCCTCAGTCTATTGTTCACAGTGCGGTACAGTTTTGTGATGGTGGTGTGAAAGCACAGTTGGGCGTTCCAGATATGAGATTACCTATCCAATATGCCTTTCATTCCCACAACGTCTATCGTTAGGCGGCGATAGGTTAGATCTTTTCCGTCAACCATTAGAGTTCTTTGAACCTGATGTAGAGAAGTTTAAGTGTTTAGCCATGGCATACGAAGCAATTAACAAGGGTGGCAATATGCCTTGTATTGTCAATGCAGCCAACGAGATTGTCAATGAAGGCTTCCGTAAGGGTGCTTGTAGTTTCTTGGCAATGGGCGACATCATTGAGAAGGCAATGCAAACAGTTACTTTTGATAGTAACCCCGACTATGATGTATATGTGCAGACGGATGCTGAGGCACGCCGTGTAGCACTTGATATTATGAATAATAAATAATGAATAGATAAATAATGGAAACATTTCTGATCAGATTGCTTCAGTTCATTCTGGCAATCTCTCTGCTTGTCCTGCTGCATGAAGGCGGACACATGTTCTTTGCGAAGCTTTTTGGCGTTCGCGTTGAGAAGTTCTTCGTATTCTTCGATGTGGGCATCGGTAAGTGGAAAGGTAAACTTTTCAGTTGGAAACCTAAGAAAGACGATACGGAATATGGTATGGGTTGGTTGCCACTTGGTGGCTACTGCAAGATTTCTGGTATGATAGATGAAAGCTTCGATACCGACCAGATGAAGCAGGAACCACAACCATGGGAGTTCCGTACAAAGCCAGCTTGGCAGCGTCTTTTGATTATGATAGGTGGTGTGTTGGTCAACTTTATTCTCGCTCTCTTCATTTATTCAATGGTGATGTTTGTATGGGGAGACAGCTATTTCAAGGTGTCTGACATGAGTATGGGTATGCGTTTCAATGCTGATGCAAAGGCTTTGGGATTCCATGACCATGACGTAATGTTGGGAACAGACCAAGGTCCTTTCCGTGAGTATGCCAATGTGAATGGCGATTTCTTCCGTCAAATAGCACAGGCAAAGCGTGTAGACGTATTGCGTAATGGCAAGAAACATAGTATTACTCTGCCTGGCGATATGGATATGCTGCCAATGATTAAGACACGTCCTTTGTTTGCAGAGCCTTTCATTCCTGCACAGGTGGATAGCGTGTTGGGTGATACACCAGCAGCGAAAGCAGGTATTAAGGCAGGCGACCTCATTAAGTCTATTAATGGAAAGCCAGTTGAGACATGGACTGATATGAATTATCAGACAGGTGTCTTGAGTGATGTCTTGGCAGTGAAGAATACGCATAAGGATTCTCTCGCAGTTCGTTCTGTTGTGCTGACGATTCAGCATAAGGGCGCAGCAAAGCTCGACACATTAAAACTTATGTTGACACCTGATTTGAAGTTGGGTGTTTTACAGTCAACATTGGCAAGTTATTATAAGCCTGTACAGGAGGAATACTCCTTCTTTGAGAGTTTCCCTGCAGGTATAAAGCATGGTTGGAACGTATTACGTGGTTATGTTGGTAACTTCCGTTACCTTGCTTCAGCTGACGGTGCAAGAGTATTGGTGGCTTCGGAGCTATCGGCAGTCTTTTCCCTCCATTCTGGGACTGGTATATGTTCTGGTCAATGACTGCCTTCTTGAGTATCATGCTTGCCTTCATGAACATTCTTCCTATCCCTGCTTTGGATGGTGGTCATGTGGTATTCCTTCTCTATGAAATGATTACTCGTCGTAAACCGTCAGAGAAGTTTATGGTACGTGCGGAGTATGTTGGTATAACCATCCTAATCCTCCTTATGATATTTGCCAACCTTAACGACATTCTTCGTTGGTTGCATCTGATGTAAGAATAAGTCTTCCTTAACGGACTTAATCTCATAGAGTTGTCCGTTAATAGTATCTTAATACGAGGTCACGCAATACAAGCTATAGTAAGTATTGCGTGATTTTTGTTTGTTTGTGCCGCTTATTCACAAAGTTTTAACGGCTTTCTCTCCCTTACTTGCTATTCTCTTTACTGTAGGCTAATCGGATTTTTATTACATACTGCTCACGTGTTAAGGCTCCGCACCAATGGTGTTCATGCTTAGCACCAATGGTGCGGGGCCTTAACACAATAATAAAAGGTGACTATAAAGGGCTATGGCAAGCGTTATTAGAAGCGGTAAGTACTAAAACCTGACTCGTAAGGGATATGTTATGATGAGCTTACAATATCCTAATAAAAAATTATATTGCTGTCCGATAAAACCTCTATATGCTGCAATATCCTCTCTCAATCCTGCTGAAATAGGCATGATTAGTTCTTATTTCAAATTCCAAGCCCCCCACTAGAATAATGACAACTCTTCTGGTGGGGCTTTTACTTGGCTAATCAATCTATCCCAGTCTCTATGTGGCTGCTCAAAGAAGCTCTGTATTGAGACATAACTCATAAGTAGAATTCTTATCATTGTTGCCAAGCCTGAGAAGCTCCAAGGTCTCTTTATTTTGTTCTTCACTAGGGTTATAAGCAGATTGGCTATAAGCGTAATCCATATTTGTATTTTTATAGCATTCGCACTCTCTCCATAGAAGTATCTTAGCGGGAAATTCTGTTTTATTTGCTTAAATAAGGTTTCTATTTGCCATCGCCTCTTATAGATAGCTATAATATCTTCTGCTGACATCTGAAAATCATTGGTCAGCAGTGATATGAATCTGATTTTCCCTTTCTTGGTCTTATCCTGATATGTGATTTTTCTTGCTTTATGGTAAATATCTTTTTCCTTTGTATGCTTATGGAAGAGAATGGTTTCTACGCGTACAACTCCATAATCTGTAGTCATCTGGTAATCCGTATCAGCAATCCTTTCAAAGCTAAGATTATTTTTCATCTTAGTTACATATATAACGCCTCTTTGCGTCAGTTCAGAGAACTTTTCATAGTTTATATAGGCTCTGTCAAAAGCAATCAGTTCCTCATTGGTGTATCGTTCTGGGATAAGTGCAAATTGATCATGACTAGCTGCAGATGTGAACTTGATATCGCTTGGAACATTCTCATTAGCAAATATCTCTGTATGTACTTTTATTCCACCCTTCTTCTTACCAGTTTTGGGATTACGTCCTACACCTTTAAAGACTAGGGTTAGAAAAACAGACTGATTGTCGTAGAATCTATTATCTTTAGATTCTTCAGCCATTTGGGCTGTCCACAATTTCGGCTGTCCGAGTAAAGCTCATGGCGGTATTTCTCATATAAGTTCATATAGATCGAACCGAATATCTCGGAATCTCGGCGTTTGTTTGCATCTGACAAGGTACTTCGACAAGGAAAATGCTTTAAACCAAGATGATTAAAGCGATTAACATTAGCAAAGAGAGAGGCTTTTATCTCACGCAGAGAGTCTAAACGCATCATTACGGCATAAAGCATGACAACAAGATGATGCCATGCATCAAACTTCTTTATATAGTGTTCACCTCCCTGAGCTTGGCTCAGAGAGAATTTTATCACGATTAAAATAGTTTAACAGTTGAACATATAGTGGCTGTCCGATAAAATGTGTACTTTTTGTTCATCTTATTTCATTGTTTTATTTTTTTGCAACTACAAAGGAAATAAGAAGGGCTGAATGTGCAAAACAATCAGCCCGTTTTTTTTATTATTCTGAATTAAAAAGATATGAACGCAAAAAAAGTTTTATCGGACACCAATAAAAAAATTACGCAATACCTACTATTGTAGATATTGCGTAATTATATATTGTCACTTTAATGTTGAATATTTCGATGTTAGTAGTCTTCACCCTCCCTCCCTTTATGGAAGAAAAGCTGGTGGGGAGGATTCTTTAATAAAGCAACACTATTCCTGCAATGCCTGCATAACATATCATGCGGATAGGATTTATCTTCATCCACATTGTACCAACAAAGGTTGCAGCAAAGAGGAATAGACTAACCCAAAACTGCCAAGGGTTAATACTTGGCGCAGAGAAATTCTCCTTATTACATAATAATAAGGTAGCAGCAGCTAATAATCCTACTACAACAGGGCGTAGACCTGAAAAGATTGACTGCACGATAGGAGTCTTCATATATTTGAGGAACATCTTACTGATAAGAATCATCATTATCAACGATGGAAGTACAAGGGCTATGGTGGCGGTGAGACTACCCAATACTGCCATACCTGCGCCAAAGCCAGCATTATGTACAGCTGTATAACCGCAATAGGTAGCAGAGTTTATACCAATAGGTCCAGGCGTCATCTGTGATACAGCAACGATGTTGGTAAACTCTGCAGAGCTAAGCCAATGATGGTTCACAACCGTTTCTGTTTGTATCAGTGATAACATTCCATATCCTCCACCGAATCCAAAGAGTCCGATGATAAAGAAAGTATAGAAAAGTTCTAAGTATATCATGTTGTTGTTTCTGTTATTAGTCTGTTCTTAGTGTGCTGTTTTTCCCGAAATTATCCCATTCGTCTCTCTCTTCCTTCGGAACTTTCGTTTGCTATTTCTCTTGCGAAGTTATATCCTGTTAGGCTCTCCCCTCCTTCGGAGGGGCTGGGGGAGGTATTTCACTCCGTTGGTTTAATAAACTTCCCATAAAGGAATCCACCTAATCCTGCAGTAAGAATGGCGTAAACAGGATTGACACCTAACAGCCAAATGGCAATGGCGGTGACAATAGGAATCCAACAGTTTGCCAATGATATTTTTGCACTCTTTGCCAATGTGAAGGTTGGTACAGCTATCAAGGCAACCACTGCAGGGCGTATTCCGCGGAACATAGCTGCTACCCATGGGATGTCCATAAACTGATGGAAGAAGAGAGCTATACAAAGAATGATGAGAAATGAGGGGAGAATAGCTCCTAAACAAGTGACGAGTGCACCCGGTGTCTTTCGCATCTTATATCCTACAAAGACACTGATGTTTGCAGCAAGGACACCAGGACAGCTTTGTGCAACAGCTATCAGGTCAACAAACTGGTCTTCTGGAATCCACTTTCTCTTCACTACGACTTCATTTTGGATAATTGAAATCATAGCATATCCACCGCCAAGTGTAAAGGCTCCGATCTTAAAGAAGGTTTTGAAAGCTTCCCAGTAGAAGCCTTTGGGTGATGGGTGTTGAGTGTTGAGTGTTGATGAAATGTTATCTTTGTCCACTGTGTCTTGTTATTTATAGTGAAATCAATGTTTGAGAGGTACAGACGCCCCCATCTGTTCACATATACCTATTAGGTAATATTACTCAGATGAGGGCGTTTCTCAGTGTAGTCTATATATATTAAAGGTGTACTAATCTATTACACCTTCAATAGGGGAGGGGCAAACTTTACAGTTTGCTTTCAACCCACTTACGAGCATTTACAAATGCCTCAATCCATGGCGTAACCTCGTCCTGACGACGCTCACGTGGATAGTAAGCCTGCTGCCATGGGAAGATAGCACGCTCCAAGTGTGGCATCATTGCAAGGTGACGGCCGTCTGCAGAGCAGATACCTGCTACATTGTAGTCAGAGCCGTTAGGGTTACCAGGATATTCAGCGTAGTTGTATTTAGCGATGACATTGTACTTATCTTCCGCCTCTGGGAGGTAGAAACGACCCTCGCCGTGTGCTACCCAGATACCAAGTTTGTTACCACTCAACGAACCGAACATTACACTATTGTTCTGTGGAATGGTCAAGTTCAAGAATGAACTCTCAAACTTCTTACTGGTATTGTGGCAGAGGTGAGCACGATGCTTGTGTTCTGGGTTGATAAGGTTCAACTCAACCATCAACTGACAACCGTTACAGATACCCAATGAAAGTGTATCTTCGCGTGCATAGAAGCGGTCGAGTGCCTGCTTAGCCTTTGGATTATAGAGGAAAGCACCAGCCCATCCCTTTGCAGAACCGAGTACGTCAGAGTTAGAGAAACCACCGCAGAAGACAATCATATTTACTTCTTCCAAAGTCTCACGACCAGTGATAAGGTCGGTCATCATGACGTCTTTCACCTCGAAGCCAGCCAAATAGAGTGCGTAAGCCATCTCACGCTCACCATTGGTTCCCTTCTCACGAATGATAGCTGCCTTTGGTGTTTGGTGATGGGTGTTAGGTGTTGAAGTCTTCCAACGGTCTGCATCGAGTCCATACTGCTGAAGTGTACCTGTGAAGTCTGCATTAAACTTCATCTCGATTGGCTGCTTCTTATAGTTCTGAGCACGCTTCTTAGCCATGCCATTCATACTTTGTTTGCGGTCGAGCAGGTAAGATGTCTTATACCATGTCTCGCGCATAGTATCAATATCGAACTCTGCCTTCCAATCGCCATCAGCGATGCTGAGCGTACGTTTGTCAGGACTTGGTGTACCGATACGTGCAAAGCCGATACAGTTCTCAGTCAAGAATTCTTTGACTTCTTCCTTATGTTCATCAGCAACCTGAATAACTACACCTGGGTTCTCTGCAAAAAGCTTCTTGATTACATCGTCACCCTTGATATCATGAAGGTTGATATGCAAACCACCTTCAGCATTAGCAAAGGTCATTTCAAGCAATGTTGTAATCAAACCACCTGCTGAAATGTCGTGTCCAGCAAGTATCCATCCACGGCGAATCATCTCCTGTACAGCATCGAAACAGTCGCAGAAGTACTGTGGTTCTTTCACGGTTGGAACGTCACTGCCAATCTTGCCGAGGCTCTGTGCAAAGGCAGAACCACCTAAACGCTGCTCGTCAAAACTGAAGTCGATATGATAGAGGCGTGTGTTCTTATCATTCACAAGTACTGGAGATACCACCTGACGAACATCGCTTACCTCACCACCACTGGTCACAATGACAGTTCCTGGAGAGATAATCTTATCTCCATTAGGATATTGCTGGGTCAAAGAAAGTGAATCCTTACCCGTTGGAACGTTCACACCGATAGCGCAGCAGAAGTCTGATAATGCCTTAACAGCACTGTAAAGACGTGCATCCTCGCCCTTCTGTGAGCGACAAGGCCACATCCAGTTGGCTGAAAGACTCAAGCTATCCATGCCGTCTGCCAATGGCGCCCATACGATGTTGGTCAATGATTCAGCTACGGAAAGGACAGAGCCTGCCTCTGGTGATGCGAGTCCTGCCTGCGGAGCGTGACCGAGTGCGGTAGCAATACCCTTATGACCACGATAGTCTAAGGCTACAACACCACAGTCAGAGAGTGGCAACTGAATCTCACCCTGACACTGCTGACGGGCAACCTTACCTGTAACAGAGCGGTCAACCTTATTCGTCAACCAATCCTTACATGCCACAGCTTCCAACTGAAGCACACGCTGGAGGTATTCCTCCACCTTATTTATACTATAAGAAACATTCTCATATTTGCGTTCAACGGTCTCATCCTTCATGATTGTCTTTGGAGAATGACCGAACATCTGTGCTACGTCTAAGTCGAATGGTTTTACACCATCGCCCTGTACAAATGTGAAGTGAGCATCACCAGTAGTCTCACCAACAACATACATTGGTGCACGCTCACGCTCAGCAATCTTTTTCACGTGGTCGAGGTGCTTCTCGTCAATGAGCAAGCCCATGCGCTCTTGTGACTCGTTGGCGATGATTTCCTTGGCACTCAAAGTCTTGTCACCGATAGGCAACTGTGACATATCAATCTTACCACCACATTCTTCAACAAGCTCACTCAAGCAATTCAGGTGTCCTGCAGAACCGTGGTCGTGGATAGAAACAACTGGGTTGTTATCTTCTTCTACCAATGCACGTACGAGGTTATAAGCGCGTTTCTGCATCTCTGGGTTAGCACGCTGTATGGCATTCAACTCAATACCATTTGAATATCGACCAGTATCAACTGATGAAACAGAACCACCACCAAGTCCGATACGGTAGTTATCGCCACCAACGACAACCACCTTGTTACCAGCCTGTGGTTCACCCTTCAGACAATCGCGCTTAGTTCCATAACCCACGCCACCTGCAAGCATAATCACCTTGTCATAAGCATACTTCTCACCATTCTCTTGATGTTCAAATGTGAGTAGTGAACCGGTAATTAATGGCTGACCAAACTTATTACCGAAATCGCTCGCACCATTAGATGCCTTGATAAGAATCTGCTCTGGAGTCTGATAGAGCCATTGACGGACAGGAAGGATATCTTCCCAATCTCGTAAGGCTGGAGTTGTACCGTCATCTTCTGTCAGACGAGGGTAAGCGGTCATATAGACTGCTGTTCCTGCGATTGGCCATGAACCAACGCCACCGCCCATACGGTCGCGAATCTCACCACCCGTACCTGTTGCTGCTCCATTGAATGGCTCAACGGTAGTTGGGAAGTTGTGAGTCTCGGCTTTCAGAGAGATAACACTCTCGATAGGCTTTACTCGGAAAAATCAGATGTGCTCTGGTTTGCTGGTGCAAACTGTTCAACCTCTGGACCTTGTGCGAAAGCTACGTTGTCTTTATAGGCTGAAAGAATCTTACCTGGATTCTCTTTTGTAGTCTTCTTGATGAGGCTGAAAAGACTGCTCTCCATCACCTTGCCATCAATAACAAACTCTCCACCGAAAATCTTATGGCGGCAATGCTCAGAGTTAATCTGGGCGAAACCGAAGATTTCAGAGTCGGTGAGTGGGCGGCCATTCTGCTTCTCAATCTTGTGGAGATATTCCATCTCCTCTGGAGAGAGTGCCAGACCTTCCTCTTCGTTGAACTTCTCTAAGTCCTCCACACGCTTGATAGGCTCTGGCTCGTGGTTGACAGTGAAGATAGTCTGGTCCAGACCATCATACATACGTTGCAACATCGGGTCATAATCCGCCTCTTTGCTGCTTACAGGGAAGTACTCCTCTATACGCAAAATGCCGTCAAGACTCATGTTTTGAGTAATCTCGACGGCATTCGTACTCCAAGGAGTAATCATCTCACGGCGTGGTCCCACATAGTAGCCCTGCAGTGTCTGTTCGTTCTGCAAGTAGGTGGCATCGCCATAGAGCCAACAAAGTTCGTTGATTTCCGCGTCGGACAATGCATGATTGACTTCTGTGGCAATCACGCTTTTGGACTGAGTTCTGAAGAAAAGAATCATAGTCTGTATATAAAATTTGGTGTTACTTCTGTTTGCAAAGATACGATATTCTTTGGATATACTGCCCTTTTGTCCAGTGTTTTTTAGTCTTCTTAGGTATTATAAATAATCAGACTCGTTTTTGTATGTCTTATCCTGCTGAAGTTGTATTTGTTGTCTTGAATTTCGTTTCATGAAAATAATTGGTTCTTCCGTTAAATGTATAGATTGAAAATAGAATAAGGCTTATACATCTGCTTAGTATGACTATCCCAGATTAGATGGTCTTTCAATGGGGATCGGCTACAAGATAAAATGCAACTTGATATTATATCTATCCGCCGCCTACAAGAAGTTTATGCTCTTTTTGACCGATGTTTGTAAACTATTTTTAATCAGTTCAAAATCAATACATGCTCTTTTGTGCTCTAAAAGGCGGCTAATTGACTTGCAGAAGATGCTCTTTTGAGGGCTAACTAACGCCCTTTTGAAGTCCAATTAAGCACCTTTCACTTTTCTGCTTTATAATCTATTGATTTCCTTATGGTTACAAACCTGCTCCGTGTATATGCTTTTACCGTTATTTACAGATTTCTCATTTGAATTTATGTAATAATTTTTTTCAAACCCTTGTCTACAGATTTTCGAAGTCTTAAAATGAAAAGTTTTTCAGTGTCAGAGGATGATAAAAAAAATAGATAGTTGACAGTCTTAGCTATATTTTTGTTTAATAAGTAACTTTGCTTCTTCCGTTAAAGCAATACGAAAAGCATCCGCGCATTTAACGGAAGAACCAACATTTTTTTCCTATGTTCCTATGTTCTTTCTTGCTCGAAAAACCTGTCTCTCGGTTATTGTATCTTCCAATTGTTTATTCTGTATAATTTCATCAAAAAGTTCCATTAATTGTAGGTTTCAGGTTAAAAAAATGTCTAAACTCATTATACAACTCTTTGTTTTACACGTCTTTATAATATCTTTGCAATAGATATGCCGCATTCTGTGAAATGAGGTCAGTTTTTTTGTGTCAGTTTACGTTGTCTTCATAAAAAGTTGGAATATCACGTTTGGCATAGTTATAAACTGATTTCTTTTTAATGTTTGTAGGATGAATCTATTACAAGTAGTATAATAACCAAAAATAAAATAGTAAATATGAAAAAAAGAGTATTTTTATCGTAGCTTTGGCGTTGGGTACACTTGCATTTAGCAGTTGTGCCAGCAAGAAGGATTTGGAGAATTGTCGTACAGAGAATAATCAGTTAACGGCAGATTATCAGAATGCTAAGGAAACGATTGCAGCCAATAACGCACGTATCAAGAGCTTGGAAGATCAGTTGGCTCAGGCAAGAGAGAGTGCTGCTGCATTGCAGGGTAGTCTTGATAACAGTTTGAGAAATGCCAATTCAAACAATATCAACATTTCTAAACTTGTTGATCAGATTAACGAGAGTAATCAGTATATCCGTCACTTGGTTGAGGTGAAGTCTAAGAGTGATTCTTTGAATATGGTGTTGACAAACAATCTTACCCGTTCTTTGAGCCGCGAGGAGTTGAAGGAGGTTGATGTACAGGTTCTGAAGGGTGTTGTTTATATCTCTTTGGCTGACAATATGCTTTATAAGAGCGGTTCTTATGAGGTGAATGATCGTGCTGAGCAGACATTGAGCAAGATTGCTAAGATTATTACTGATTATAAGGATTATGATGTGCTGATTGAGGGTAACACTGATAATGTGCCTATCAACACTACTACAGATAAGATGAAGAATATCCGTAATAACTGGGATCTCTCTTGTCTCCGTGCAGCTTCTGTTGCGCAGTATCTGCAGGATCGCTTCGGTGTAAATCCTAAGCGTTTGACTGCTGGTGGTCGTGGTGAGTATAACCCACTTGCAACTAATGATACTGAGTTGGGTAAGCAGCGTAACCGTCGTACACAGATTATCATTACTCCAAAGCTTGATCAGTTTATGGATCTCATTGGTGAGGCTCCAGAGGCTAAGGCTACAAAGTAGTCTGATTATGAATAATGACGTTCTGTTCTTGATTCTCCAGCGATGTCCACGGAGGTATATGTGGATTTTGGCTGTATTTTCCGTATATATGATTTGTTTCTGTGGAAAGTGTCTTGGAGAAGTATTGTGGTATTTACTGCATTGATAGAATAGAAAACGTTGATAAATATAAATCTGTATCTTGTCTATACTGTATTGACAAGGTGCAGATTTTGTCCTTTATTATAGTATATAAGTTTTGTGTATGGATATTACTTTTATGATTTTAGTTACATTGGTTGCTGTCGAGCACATATATATAATGTGTCTTGAAACGATATTTACTAAATCGAGAACAACTGCGCGTACTTTTAATATGGATGTGGAGGAAGTAAGTCGCCCATCTGTATCTACGTTATTTAAAAATCAAGGTGTCTATAACCTTTTATTGGCAGTGCTGATTTTAATAGCTGTTTGGGTAACGAATGATTTGTTTTGGGCGCGTTGTCTTTTGACGTATGTGGCATTGGTGGCTATTTATGGCGGTTTTACAAGTAGTCCAGCTATTATTTTTAAGCAGGGTGCGCCTGCTTTGGTGGCATTAATATATAGTTTTGTTCTATTATAGGTATTTGTTGTTTTTGGCTAAAATTGAAACTTCCTTTATTTTCGATTTTGCGTTTAAGGGGTTATTTCTTGTTTTATGGCTTTGTAGCGCTATTTTTGTTTTTATGGCTTTCTGAGGCGTGGTAGAGGTGTCTTGGGTGTTGTTTTGGTTGATTTGTGTCAAGGCTTTGGGTAATTTTTAAGTTTTTTGAAAAATATTCTTCAAAACATTTGGAGGGAATAAAAATTCTCTATACCTTTGCACTCGCTTTACAAAACAAGCCATCTGGCAAGTTACTTAAAGCAGTAAAGAAAGAGTTCTTTGAAAAGATTTACATAAACAGAGAAGTAGTACAAGAAGCGTCTGTTTGGTTTTATATCAAATAGATGGGTAAAAGAAACGAACCGATCAATTCGTTGTCCCTACTTTTGAGGCACCGCCTCAAAAGCTAAAGGAACAAAAGAAAAGGTGCTTTTTTTACTTGATACTTTTAGGATAAGCGTTCTGAAACAGAGATTACTCGGTGAAGCGTTTGGGGTTAACATGGTATCCATTATCATTTATCACCCATCACTTATCACCAAACACATATTTTTACAATGGAGAGTTTGATCCTGGCTCAGGATGAACGCTAGCTACAGGCTTAACACATGCAAGTCGAGGGAAACGGCATTGAGTGCTTGCACTCTTTGGACGTCGACCGGCGCACGGGTGAGTAACGCGTATCCAACCTTCCCATTACTGTGGGATAACCTGCCGAAAGGCAGACTAATACCGCATAGTCTTCGATGACGGCATCAGATTTGAAGTAAAGATTTATCGGTAATGGATGGGGATGCGTCTGATTAGCTTGTTGGCGGGGTAACGGCCCACCAAGGCGACGATCAGTAGGGGTTCTGAGAGGAAGGTCCCCACATTGGAACTGAGACACGGTCCAAACTCCTACAGGGAGGCAGCAGTGAGGAATATTGGTCAATGGACGGAAGTCTGAACCAGCCAAGTAGCGTGCAGGATGACGGCCCTATGGGTTGTAAACTGCTTTTTGTATGGGGATAAAGTTAGGGACGTGTCCCTATTTGCAGGTACCATACGAATAAGGACCGGCTAATTCCGTGCCAGCAGCCGCGGTAATACGGAAGGTCCAGGCGTTATCCGGATTTATTGGGTTTAAAAGGGAGCGTAGGCTGGAGATTAAGTGTGTTGTGAAATGTAGACGCTCAACGTCTGAATTGCAGCGCATACTGGTTTCCTTGAGTACGCACAACGTTGGCGGAATTCGTCGTGTAGCGGTGAAATGCTTAGATATGACGAAGAACTCCGATTGCGAAGGCAGCTGACGGGAGCGCAACTGACGCTTAAGCTCGAAGGTGCGGGTATCGAACAGGATTAGATACCCTGGTAGTCCGCACAGTAAACGATGGATGCCCGCTGTTGGTACCTGGTATCAGCGGCTAAGCGAAAGCATTAAGCATCCCACCTGGGGAGTACGCCGGCAACGGTGAAACTCAAAAGGAATTGACGGGGGCCCGCACAAGCGGAGGAACATGTGGTTTAATTCGATGATACGCGAGGAACCTTACCCGGGCTTGAATTGCAGAGGAAGGATTTAGAGATAATGACGCCCTTCGGGGTCTCTGTGAAGGTGCTGCATGGTTGTCGTCAGCTCGTGCCGTGAGGTGTCGGCTTAAGTGCCATAACGAGCGCAACCCCTCTCTTCAGTTGCCATCAGGTAGTGCTGGGCACTCTGGAGACACTGCCACCGTAAGGTGTGAGGAAGGTGGGGATGACGTCAAATCAGCACGGCCCTTACGTCCGGGGCTACACACGTGTTACAATGGCCGGTACAGAGGGATGGTGTAATGCAAATTGCATCAAATCTTGAAAAGCCGGTCCCAGTTCGGACTGGGGTCTGCAACCCGACCCCACGAAGCTGGATTCGCTAGTAATCGCGCATCAGCCATGGCGCGGTGAATACGTTCCCGGGCCTTGTACACACCGCCCGTCAAGCCATGAAAGCCGGGGGTGCCTGAAGTCCGTGACCGCAAGGATCGGCCTAGGGCAAAACTGGTGATTGGGGCTAAGTCGTAACAAGGTAGCCGTACCGGAAGGTGCGGCTGGAACACCTCCTTTCTGGAGAGGATGCTTATTAGTTGATTTAGTTTGATTCGTATTTAAGTATACAAGTCAAGAAGTTAACGGTAATCAAGGAAATAAAAGAACCTTTGGTTCGTTTTTTTCTTCTTGTGCTCACTGACACTGTTTTAAGAATAAGAGAAAGGAAGTCTGGCATGAGAAGCCGCAGTGCTTTCTTCCAACTCAGTCCTATAGCTCAGTTGGTTAGAGCGCCACACTGATAATGTGGAGGTCGGCAGTTCAAGTCTGCCTGGGACTACACATCGGCGTTAAGCCAATGTGTATCAGGCACAAGTCTTTTGGGACTACACATTGGCGCTAAGCCATGTGTGACAGACTTAAAGTCCTTTGATACTTTCTCTATCCCTTGGGGGATTAGCTCAGTTGGCTAGAGCACCTGCTTTGCACGCAGGGGGTCAACGGTTCGAATCCGTTATTCTCCACTTCGCTGTTTTCTGCTTCTGAGGCACTGCCTCAGAACACACAGAGTAACAGCACAAGATCTTTGACATATTGACACAAGCAAGACTGTAATGTAGAACTATTCTTTCTATAATGGGAAGAATTAGCATTCTAATTATTGAAGAAAAAACTTCAAATTCTTTAGAATCACACAACAGCTGAAAGTATGAGCTACA
>BNJU01002901.1_pt1:87500-342579 | contig 342579 bp, 354 predicted proteins | sample 8539281 | NCBI WGS metagenome assembly BNJU01 (sample SAMD00202456, study PRJDB9452) | human saliva metagenome | isolation source: human saliva | place: Japan
AAAGATGAGCTGATTGACTATGCAATGCGATCAGGTGCACCACTTGAGGTTCTTGAGAATCTTCAAGAAATTGAAGACGAAGGAGATGTCTATGATAGTATCGAGGATATTTGGCCTGACTATCCTTCAAAGGACGATTTCTTGTGGAATGAAGACGAATATTAAAGAATAGAAAAGAGGTTGTAACGTAGCGTTACAACCTCTTTTTTATTGTTGTTAGTGGGAAGCAAAAGCCCAAGTAATAGCTCATACTAATATGTATATGAGTCTTTTATTGTATCTATAGTATTTGTTATTGGCTTAACTTTTTATGCGCACAGACTCAGATAGAGATAAAACGATTGCTTTTGCTATTTGAAATTATATGACAAAACAATCATCTTTGTTGGTCGTTTTTTATCGAAACACTAAGGTTTTTGGCTTTCTTGCAACTCTTTTATAATCAGTGATTTATAAATTTGGATTGCAAGAGGTGCTTAATAGGACTTCAAAAGGGCGTTAGTTAGGTCTCAAAAGGGCATCTTTTGCAAGCTAATTGGGCGTCTTTTCAAAGCTAAAAGAGCATCATTAAAAATCTGACGCATGAAATTTATTTACAATCATCACTTATGTATACATTCTTTCTTTTGGCAAGGAAGATGTAGAAGGGTAGAGGTGTGGTAGACCTTTCTTATCAGAGGTTTCCTTTCTATATCCATATGTTCTTTAATATTTATACGTATAGAAAGCAATAATTCAACCAAACATACGTTATAGAAACGTGTTTAAACGTTTAATACTCATATTCCCACTTGCTTGCCTGATAGGAAACCCTGTCAAGGCACAGTACGATCCGTCTTATAGTCACTATTGGGCGATGGAGTCATCGTTTAATCCAGCTACAGTCGGAAAGGACAACAAACTGAATGTTGTGGGTGCATACGCCCTTGACTTTGCAGGTTATGAACACAATCCAAACACTTTTTATGTCGGAGCAGACATGCCTATCTATCTCATGAAGCAATATCATGGAGTGGGTATTTCTATTTTGAATGATAAGTTAGGAGCCTTTGTTCATCAGCGTGTAGCGGGGCAATATGCTTTTCGTAAGGACCTTTGGGGTGGAATGCTATCTGCAGGTGTTCAGGTGGGTATGCTTTTTGAAAAATTAGATGGCTCTAAGTTAGACCCAGAAGAGTCAAGCGATCCAGCTTTAGCACAAGGAGAAGTCAATGGTCATGGACTCGATTTGGGTGTTGGAGTTTATTATACACATAAGAACTGGTATGTTGGCGCATCTGTTCAGCACCTCAATGCGCTCTTAGTAGATTTGGGAGAGACCAATGAATTACAGATAAATCGAACATATTATTTAACGGGTGGATACAATATTAAATTACGAAATCCGTTTCTTACTATACCGACTTCTGTCTTGGCACGGTATGATGGTGTGAACTATCGGGCTGATATCACCGCTCGATTAGTCTACACGCACGAGAAGAAAGTACTTTACGGAGGAGTCTCTTATAATCCAACAAACTCAGTGACAGCCATGATTGGTGGAACATTCCACGGAATTAACTTGGGTTATAGCTATGAGATGTACACGGGTACAGCAGCTTTCAAGAATGGTAGTCATGGGCTGTTTGTCAGCTATCAAACCGATATAAACCTGCAGAAGAAAGGTAGGAACAAACATAAAAGCGTAAGATTTCTATAGAAAGATATAATGAAAATGAAGAAAAGTATAGTTGCCATTTGTCTTGGTGCCCTTGTCTTGGGAACATTGACAGGCTGTTTTGCTGGTAAGTCAACCGCTTCGTCAGGTCGTGGCGGTGAGGTCACTGGCGTTGGTGGAGGTCGTGCCTTCCGCGAACCAGCACCTTACGGCATGACACTTGTCAAGCGTGGCTGGTTAAGAATGGGTTTGGAGAAGCAGGACTCCCTATGGGGTAAGAAGACACCTGTAAAGGATATCTCTGTTGATGGATTCTGGATGGATGAAACAGAGGTGACCAATTCCGAGTACAAGCAGTTTGTAGAGTGGGTTCGTGATTCTATTATCCGTACCCGTTTGGCAGACCCTGCATATGGTGGTGATGAAAGCTATATGATTACAGAAGACAAGAATGGCGATCCCGTCACACCACACTTGGACTGGAATAAGCGACTTCCTCGTAAGCCTAATGAGGATGAGCAGCGTGCTTTCGAGAGTCTTTATGTAACTAATCCAGTAACAGGTGAGAAGAGCATTGATGGCAGACAGTTGAACTATCGTTATGAGATTTATGATTATACATCAGCTGCCCTTCGTCGTAACCGTTTGAATCCACAGGAGCGTAATTTGAATACTGATATCACAGTCGACCCTAATGAGGTTGTGATGATATCAAAGGATACAGCTTATGTTGATGAAAACGGCGTTATTCATAGCGAGACCATCAATCGTCCGTTGACAGGTCCTTGGGACTTCCTCAATACCTATATCGTTAATATTTATCCAGATACAACTTGTTGGGTGAATGACTTCCGCAATTCTGATAATGAGATTTATCTCCGTAATTACTTCAGTAATCCAACTTATAACAACTATCCTGTAGTAGGAGTAACATGGGAGCAGGCTAATGCTTTCTGTGCTTGGCGTACGGAGTATCTGCTTAAAGGCTTGGGAAAAGAGGCACGCTATGTACAGCGTTACCGCCTTCCAACTGAGGCTGAGTGGGAGTTTGCGGCTCGTGGCAAGAATCAAGATGAGTTCCCTTGGGATAATCAAAACGTTAAGAATGGTAACGGATGTTTCTATGCCAACTTTAAACCAGACCGTGGAAACTACACCAAAGACGGTAACTTGATTACAAGTAAGGTGGGAATCTATGGTGCAAACTCTAATGGGTTGTACGATATGGCAGGTAATGTTGCCGAGTGGACAAGTACCATTTATACAGAGGCTGGTGTTGATGCGATGAATGACCTCAACCCACAGTTGGACTATAAAGCAGCCAAAGAAGACCCTTATCGCTTGAAGAAGAAGAGTGTTCGTGGTGGTAGCTGGAAGGATCCAGAGAGCTATATCCGCAGTGCTTGGCGTACTTGGGAGTATCAGAACCAACCACGTAGCTACATCGGTTTCCGTTGTGTTCGTAGTCTTGCAAGTTCATCAAGTGAGGCAGCTAAAGAGAATAAGAAAAGCAGTAAGAAAAAGAGAAGATAAATGACACAGTACAGTAAATACAATCTTATATACCATCTGCAGAAGTGGATGGATAGTGTTCCTGGACAAACGTTCCTAAACTATGGTTATAGTTGGGGTGCATCAGTGGTTATTCTTGGAGCTTTGTTTAAGTTGACCCACTTGCCGGGAGCTAATATTATGCTTTACTTCGGTATGGGTACTGAGGTTATCGTATTCTTCCTCTCGGCGTTTGACCGTCCATTTGATAAGACGGATGATGGTCGTGAACTCCCAACACATGTTACTGAGGAACTTCTTGATGACAACGAAAATACTGTAGAACGCCCCGCAGCTGTGCCACAGCCACAATATGCTGCTGCAGAGAACATTGCACAGAGTGTTCAAGAGGCAATGCCTTCAGCTAATGATATCGCTGCAGCCGTTGTTAGTCAGCAGAGTAAGGCTATCACAGATGCACAACAGCAGACACCAGAGATGGTAGAAGCACAGACAAACTATGTTGCTGCATTGCAGAATCTGACTGAGATGTTGGGCAAGGTGAACGACCAGAGCCAGCGTTTGACACGTGATAGCGAAGAGATGGAGAACCTTAATCGTACCCTCACAGGTATCGCTAAGGTTTATGAGATGCAACTTAAGAGTGCCAGCCAGCAGATTGGTACAATCGACCAGATTAATGATCAGACCCGTAAGATGGCACAGCAGATAGAGCAACTCAATAGTATCTATGCTCGAATGATTGAGGCAATGACTGTTAATATGCGTGTGGCAGCACCTAATGTTGCCCCTCAGCAGTCTGCTCCTGAAAGCTTGTAATGATGAAATATGGTAGGGAAGGCGTCTGTTTTTAGCGTCTTCTACTACAAATAATAGAATTAATGGCTATTAAGAAGAGAAAGATTTCCCCACGCCAGAAGATGATTAACCTTATGTACGTCGTCCTCATGGCAATGTTGGCATTGAATATCTCTACCGAGGTACTCAATGGCTTCTCTGTTGTTGAAGAGAGCCTGAACCGTACGACGGGGAATTCATCTAAGGAAAATGATGCTATCTTTGGCGAACTTGACCAGATGATGCGCAAGAATCCACAGAAGGTAAAGCAGTGGTTTATGATGGCGTCTACAGTCAGAGAGATGAGTGATTCCCTCTATAACTATGCACAAGCGCTGAAAGTAGCCATCGTTCGTGAGGCTGATGGTGAGAAAGGTGACCCCTTAAACATCGAAGGAAAGGATAATATTGAGGCTGCCAGCTACATTATGTTGAATCCAGCTAATGGACAAGGGCATAAGCTTTACGAGGCTATCAATAGCTATCGAGCACGTATATTACAGTTTGTAACAGACCCACGACAGAAGAAGATTATTGCAAGTAACCTTTCTACGGAGGTACCTCACCATTCAATGGGTAAGAACTGGGAAGAGTATATGTTCGAAAATATGCCTGTTGCGGCAGCAGTAACGCTTCTCTCTAAGTTGCAAAGCGATGTTCGCTATGCAGAAGGTGAGGTGTTACACACCTTGGTGGCTAATGTCGGTTTAAAAGACATACGCGTTAACAAGCTTCAGGCATTCGTTGTGCCAAGTCAGACACGCCTTTATCCGGGTGAGACAATGACTGCACAGATGTTTATGGGGGCTGTAGACTCTACACAACAGCCACAAGTCTTTGTTAATGGACAACTTATTAAGGGCAACCAGATAACTGTGAAAGCAGGTGCACCTGGTAAACATACTTTGAGTGGATACATTCTTATCAAGGACTTAACAGGTAATGTGTTGCGTAGAAACTTCTCACAAGACTATTGGGTGACGGGTGGTCCACAGCCAAAAGAGTATATCAGTCCTCAAGGAATGCAGAAGGTTCCACCTTTCGATGGAATGGCTACTATTGCAGCAGACCTGATGAACGTACTCTATGCAGGCTTTGATAACCCAATCACCATTAGTATTCCTAATACTTCTCAGCATGATGTGCAAGCTACTATGTCAGGAGGATCACTCGTAGCAAGGGGTGGTGGCCATTTTATCGCACGTCCTTCAACAGTTGGTCAGCCTGTAACGATCTCTGTATCCGCTAAGGGTCGCAAGATTGGAGAATACCAGTTCCGCGTGAGAAAATTGCCGGATCCATCGCCATATATCGCTATGGGTGCTGATAGATTTAAGAGTGGAGCCCTCTCAAAGGCTGCCCTTATGTCTGCACCAGGCATTCAGGCTGCTATTGATGACGGATTACTCGATATTCCTTTCAGTGTAACCAGCTTCCGTGTCGTCTTCTTTGATAATATGGGTAACGCTGTACCGCTTGCAAGTAACGGTGCTTCCTTCTCTCCACAGCAGAAAGAACAGTTCCGACAGTTGAGCCGTAACAAGCGATTCTATATCACAAACGTTGTCGTTCATGGACCTGATGGTACCACCCGAACGCTTAATGGAAGAAATATGGAGGTAATTGTGAGGTAGTAGTTGACGAGTAGACGAGTTTATGGGTTGACAAGTTGATAGATAGCGTTGATACTATATCTGCTCATAAAACACTATATCACAGTATCTCTTTAGAAAAGAACAAACAAAACAATAATGAAAAAGATATTTCTCATAGTCTGCACAGCCTGCTTGGCACTTACTGTAAGTGCGCAGCCTGCTGCACGTCGTAATCAACAACAGCGTCAGTCGCCTGCTAATACGATTACAACACGTGCGCAGATATCCTTCCCTACAACTGCTCCTATGGAGGAAGATGTTGTTTGGCGACGTGATATCTATCGTGAACTCAAACTTACCGAGGATGCTAATGCTGGATTATATTATCCTACTGAACCTGTAGGTTCGCAGATGAATCTCTTTACCTACATCTTCAAGTTGATGATGAATGGTCCTAATCGTGGTGGTATTGCAGCCTATAACTATCGTATGGACGGCAATGAGATATTTACGGATTCTGCTCGAGTTAAGCCTTTGCAGTTCCTTGATAACTATCATATCTTCTACGAGCGCACCGATCATGGTATTCGCCTTGACAATAGTGATATCCCTTCGGGTGAAGTGAAAGGCTACTATCTAAAGGAGAGTGCCTATTATGATCAAGGAACAGCCACCTTTCATCGTAAGGTCGTAGCTCTTTGTCCGATTATGTATCGTGAAGATGATTTCGGAGATGGTGAAGTGAAATACCCGCTCTTCTGGGTGCGTTATGATGACTTAGCCCCATTCCTTGCTAAGCAAACTATCATGACCAGTAATCTGAATAATGCTGCAACAATGAGTGTTGACGATTATTTCACGATGAATCTCTATAAGGGAAAGATTTACAAGACAACCAATATGTTGGGTAAGACACTCGCACAATACTGTCCTAATGATTCTGCAATGGCTGCAGAACAAAAGAAGATAGAACGTGAGTTGGTTGCATTCGAGAAGACAATCTATGGCGATCCAGCTCGTCGAGATAGCCTTGATAGTATCTCTGCGGCTAAGGAAGCTGAGAAAGCCCCAAGAAAGGTTGGACGTTCTCGTCGCACAAGTCCATCGATAAGTGGTGTTAGTCGCTCTCGTCGTTCATCTTCAAGTGGAAGTGCAGGAGTCTCTCCAGCGCGTGTAACAGTTCGCCGCGAGCGTCATTAATATTCTTTTTTTACTCTTCGGAAGTTTGGTGTAGTAGTCTAAAGCTATTACATATATAAGACATACAGAGCAACTCTAAGTTTGTAGCAAGTAACTTGGAGTTGCTCTGTGTTTTTTCTTAAAAGTCTAAATGCAAAAAGCAAACCTTATCACCTTAAATTATGGGAATCTCTTTTTGTCCTAATTTTTCACATATTGATTTTTAAAAGACCATCAAATGGCTTGCATTTAACGCCCAATTGGCTTGCAAGAGATGCCCTTTTGAGTTCTTATTAACGCCCTTTTGAAGCCTTGTTAAGGACCTTTAAAAATCCATCTCTGCAACTATTTGGTAGCAAGCGACTTACGTAGGTGCTAAAGCAACTCGCTTTTAAGTCATTTCTTTTCCTTTTCTTTGATTATTTTGTCAATATATTTCTTTATCTTTTGAAGCTAATTCTCACACGGAGGGAAGGAGGAAAGGGAGGTTTTGTTTTTAGATTTGTAGCCCAATAGAGACACCTCTGTGTATTGTTTTAAGTTCTGTTTCTTCTGCTTCTTATATAACTTACTATGTAATAGGCTTACATTATCGCTCCATCTTTTGGAAGAACCTAAATTTCCTTAAGGTTGCTTCTGTGGAATCTACGATGGAATCAGCCTTTAATGAGGGATAGATAAAACTTCATTAAAGGAATTTTATGGAACCAAACTTAATTAATTTTAAACAGACAATAATATCCTTACAGATTCAGTTAATGTATAAGGGTACTCGAAAAGTTGTACTTTTTCGACTCTCTCTCAGATGTGTAAGCATACCTGTTTTGCATGATGAGGAGTGAATTTAGTTCTTTATCATTAATACTTATGGTCATGAAGAAAATTATTTCATTGGGTTTCTTAGCCCTATCATTTCTTATTTCTGTTCCTGCCCATGCTGATGAACCATTAAAGTTTGGTGTAAAGGCAGGACTGAATTTGAGTGATTTCTACTTTGATAGTGATGTTTTTAATAAATCTAATCAGACAGGTTGGTTCATTGGTCCTACTGTGAAGTTCACCTTACCAGTAGTAGGTTTAGGTATGGATGCTTCTATTCTCTATGACTATCGAGCAGCCAAACTTGATTATGCTACTATGACGCAGACCGTAAAACAACAGCAGATAGCGATTCCTGTGAATGCTCGCTATTCTATTGGATTAGGTAGTGTGGCAAGTATTTTCTTCTTTGGCGGTCCTCAGATTGCATTTAATATTGGTGAAAAGGAGTATCAGTGGAACATGAGAAGTACTTATGCTTTGAAGAATAGTAACTTCAGTGTCAACCTTGGTTTCGGTGTAACGGCATTTAAACATTTGCAAGTTAGTGCTAACTATAATATTGCTTGTGGTAAAACAGGCAATGCAACGTGGAAAACAGCAACTGATGCAGCGACGTCTGTCTTTAATAAGAAGGGTAGTCGTAATAGCTCTTGGCAGTTGGGTTTGGCTTATTTCTTCTAAGAACAGAAGTTTAGTAATATATTAAAAAGTCCCATTTCATCGAGAATGAAATGGGATTTTTATGTGATAGAAAATTATATTGAGATTGTTTCTGTGATAGTATAGTGTTATTGATGACTTCTATCATTGTGTATTTGCATCTTTCTTTGTAACTTTGTATTCAAACCAATGTCTGGCTTATAGTATTGTTTGTGTTGGTTGATAGGTAATAAAGAATTTGTAATGACTTACGCTAATATTATTCTCCCCCTTCCTCTTGAAGGCTATTTTACGTATGGTGTGCCCGATGCATTGGCATCTCGGGTGATAGCTGGTGTACGAGTGTCTGTGCCTTTGGGAAAGAGTAAGATCTATGTGGGCATTGTTGCGGAATATCCTGTAAATATACCGAATCCATCGGAGAATGCTGCTGTAGGCGGAAAGAAGATTACCTATAAGAATATCATAGATGTACTGGATAACACTCCTGTACTCTTACCACAGCAGCTAAAGCTCTGGCATTGGATATCTGATTACTATATGTCGCCAATTGGGGATGTCTATAAGGCTGCATTGCCATCGGGACTGAAAGAGGAATACGGTTATCGTCCTCGAACAGAACTTTACATCCGATTAGCTGATAACCTACGCCATGAACGTACACTCGCACTTATGATAGATTCCATGAAGCGTGCAACGAAACAAGTGGAAGTTCTTATGGCTTATTTGCAGTTGGCTGGTGTCGATGAAATGGCAGAAATTACACCAGAGACAGTACTGCGAGAGGTGACCAGAGAGGAGTTGATGAACGTTACTCATGCTTCTGTTGGTGTTATTCGCGCTTTACAGGATAAGAAAATATTGGTTACCTATGAGAAGGAGGTCGGTAGATTGAATAGTGGAAAGCCATCACATCCAGAGAATATAAAACCTCTAAACGAGGCACAGATTGAGGCTTATAATCAGATTCTCTTGCAAATGATGTCTCATCGTGTGACACTACTACATGGAGTGACCTCTTCTGGAAAGACGGAAATATATATCCATCTCATTCAGAAAGCCCTCAATGAGCATAAACAGGTGTTATACCTCTTGCCTGAGATTGCCCTAACCGTACAGATAACAGAACGTCTGAAGGCCGTTTTTGGCAATCGATTGGGAATTTATCATAGTAAGTATAGCGATGCGGAGCGTGTAGAAATATGGCATAAGCAGTTGTCTGATTCACCTTATGATGTTATTTTAGGTGCAAGAAGTGCTATTTTTCTCCCATTTCATCGATTAGGTCTTGTCATTATAGATGAAGAACATGAGCAGAGTTTTAAGCAACAAGACCCTGCTCCTCGTTATCATGCTCGCTCAGCAGCGATAGTGTTGGCACAGATGTATCCTAATGCAAAGACGCTTTTGGGAACAGCTACACCCTCGATGGAAAGCTATTACAATGCGAAACAAGGTAAGTATGGACTTGTTGAGCTGACACGTCGTTATAAAGATATTCAACTTCCCGAAATAGAGATTGTTGATATAAAGGATCTTTATCGTCGAAAGATGATGACAGGTCCCTTCTCTCCGCGTCTTCTCTCTGCTGTCCGTGAGGCTTTGGGGCGTGGCGAACAAGCAATATTATTTCAGAATCGACGTGGCTTTGCGCCGATGGTGGAGTGTAGACAGTGCGGGTGGGTTCCAAAGTGTCCAGACTGTGATGTTTCGTTGACGTATCATAAGAACATGAACTACCTCTCTTGCCACTATTGTGGTTATACAATGAAGGTGCCAGAGGTTTGCCCTTGTTGTGAAAGTGAGGATATCCGTGGTCGTGGATATGGAACGGAGAAGATCGAAGATGAGATTCGCTATATCTTCCCAGAGGCTCGTATTGCGCGAATGGACCTTGATACAACTCGCACACGTAATGCTTATGAACGTTTGATTAATGACTTCTCAACAGGGAAGAGTAATCTTCTGATAGGTACGCAGATGATTTCAAAGGGGCTCGATTTTGATAAGGTATCTGTCGTGGGAATCCTCAATGCAGACTCAATGTTGAATTATCCGGACTTTCGTGCATACGAGCAAGCGTTTATGATGATGAGTCAAGTGAGTGGACGAGCAGGAAGAAAAGGAAGGCAGGGGTTGGTAATTCTTCAGACAAAGAGCCCAGAGTTGCCGGTTATTCAGCAGGTAGTGCGAAATGATTATCAGTCGTTTTATTCCGACTTACTTACAGAGAGGATGGAATTTCATTATCCTCCATTTTATCGACTTGTCTATGTTTATTTGAAACATAGGGATGACAACACTGTGAACTCTGCAGGTTTAGAGTTGGGTAGTAGACTTCATGAAATCTTTGGTGAGCGCGTACTTGGTCCAGATAAACCAGCAGTAGCTCGAGTGAAGACCTTAAACATTAGAAAGATTATGCTTAAGTTGGAGAATGGTATTGACTATTCTCGTGTTCGCCAGTATCTTCGTGGAGCATTAGATGCCATGTTGAAGGATAAGAGATATGGTGCTCTTCAAGTGTATTATGACGTTGATCCGCTATAGTAGATAGTTACTTATCTCTTTTCTAAAGTCTTATTCTCCGAATTATTTTCATGAAGAAAAATATTTTTTATCGTGAAAATAAATATTTCTTTTCATGAAAATAATTCCTTTTGTTCATGAAAATAAATGCGTGGAGTTGGTTGTTAGGGTAGGATTGGAACTTATGTTAGTCCTTTCTAAAATGTTGTTTGACGACTTTTAAAGCATATTTTTCAAATAAGATAAGGTATGAAAAGCATCTTTTATTTCATGTGTTAATAGGCTTGAGGAGGATGTTAGTCAAAGTAGGGGTATAGTTCTTTGAAGCCATCAACGATGTCATTGATGAGGTTGGGATTGCTACGTAATTCCTTTTTGTTTAATAACAGGTAGGCACTCTTCCCTATATTGATCATGTGTTCATACTCATTAGGACCAAATAATGTAAGTGTATATCTTCTATATACACGGAATCTACTTGTGTTATCTTCTGATTCCCCAATTCTATTGGCACCGATGAAGCCAAAGGAAGCTTGTGAATCTTTCTTTGCTACCTCGTTCATAATAGCCATGCAAGTGTAGATACATTCTCTTGCTTCATTAAGTCCGGTCATTACATTATACTTCTTATCACTATCTCTGTGTGCTTTCAAGTGAAATTTGACAGCATAGAAATGATGTTTGTAGACCTCAATCCAAACCCAATAAGTCTGATTAGATTTGGGAGATTTGAAGGAATATAACTCTTTGAATAGCATAAAGCCTTGGGGACCATCCCAAGGCTCTGTTACTTTCTTTACAAATCTATATGGATAATGTTTGATGTCCATTTCATTTATATTATAATATGAGATAAGGATAGGCATCTATCTTTTCCCGCTTAGCCTCTTCGTCGGGAACACGTATGAAGCCTTCTCCACTGTAAAGAATCTTTTTCTCTTCATCGGAGAGGTATTTAGCTATTCGTTGTTTATATTCCTTTGTCTTCTGTGCTTGATAAACTCTTCGTTTCGCTCTCAGCACCTGTACTTTATCTGTTGTTCCCATAAACTTATTCCTTTCTGCTGCAAATATATGAATATTAGTTGAAAACGACAAGTAATTGTGATGAAATTATAAAAGTGTAGAGGCAGCCAGAATCACTCTGACTGCCTCTTAGTGGTATTAGTTGTGGAAAACGGTAGATTTATTTGTGGCTTAGAAATCAATATCAAGTCCAACACCGAGTACCTTATTGGTGCGAGTGAAGATATCGGTGTTTTTAGTTGCGAGAGTCTTAGGCTGCATTGTTACAGTACCATCTGGCTGTGTCACCTGCTCCTGACCTGCTTCGATAGCATCATTGTATTCCTTCTTGAAGTTTGAATAGTTGGTAAAGAAGTAAGCAATGTTGAGATGAGCGTTCTTTGCAACCTTAATCTTTGCACCGAAACCGAAGCTGTAACTGCTCGTTACGAAGCTAAGATCGGTCAGGTATTTGCCATCGCCAAGACCGTAGAGCGTACGCTGACCACCTGCACTGACTGTCACTGATGGGTTAATATCCCACTCAACACCAGCAAGGAACTCCTGTGTGTTGTGCTTTAAGGAAGCGCTGCTTGTCATTGTCCATGCGTGCATCCTTATCGAAATAGTGGTTATATCCTGCCATAACACGGAGGTTCTTCAGTACTTCATACTGTGCACCGAGTGCAAGAATACCAGGAATATCGTTTGGTGTGTTCACGCCATTCTCATACTTTTTGGTGTCATCACGCTTTGTATTGTTCTCGATATTGAACTTTGTGGTAAACTCATAGCGTGCAGCAAAGTTCCACTTGCCTGTGCGGTAGTCAATACCGAGGATTGGAGTGATACCCCATCCGCGCTGAGAAACCTCTAAATAGCGGTCTTTTACCTTTTCCTTGCTACTTTCTAACTTGTCTGCACCTGCGCGAACGAGCTTTGCACCAGCTGTTGCCTTCTGTGCTCCAACCGCGTATTGGTCTGCTGCAGCCTGTAACTGAGCCTTTGTTGTAGGATCGGTAGCTTTATCAGCTTGTGCACGAAGGGCATCTGCTTGGGTCTGTGCAGCAACAGCCTGTGTTTGCAATGCACTTGCCTTTTCGTTCAAAGCGTTAACCTTTGAGTCGAAGTAATCGTAGAGATTCTGGTTGTTTCCACCCACATTTGCTGAAATGTTGGTGATACTACCTTGGTATTTGTTGTAGATATAATTGAAACGAGCACCACCAAATACAGAGAGATTCTCGTTAATCTTATAAGCAACACCAAGTTGGAGGCCGAAGTTATACTGATGACCGCTCATATAGCTTTGAAGGCTATAGCTGGTTGCAGGCGTTTCCTGCTGTCCAAGTAGTGCCGCAAAGGTAGGCAACTGCTGGTTGATAAGTGCTGGGAGGAGCGATACTGGACGTTCAAATGTAGGAAGACCGTCGTTGAATGCAGCCTTACCGCCGCCACCGGTTAAACCAAATCCAGCTTGGAAACTCCATTTGTCTTTATTATATGCCACCTGGAAAGATGGGAGGATAGGCACAGAAGCCTTACCTTGATAGAACTTACTGCCATCAGTTGTATTGCCACCATTCAGCTTGAAAGGATACTCATAAGGAGTATTAGCTAATGCAGGCACACTGAAAGTAGATGTTATCTCACGTGTCTGATATACGTTCTGGAAGTTAAGAGAGAGATGAAAACCTTGGTCAAGGAAAGCTACACCAGCAGGGTTAAAGTAAACACCGTCAATACCAATAGCACCTACACGTGCAAAGTTACGGTTAAATGCGATGCTCTGATTGGTGTTTGTAAGCAATCCTCCGGCTTGTGTTGTTGTTGCCATTGCGAGTAATGCAGCTGCAAGGACAGTCTTCTGATACTTCATTGTTGATTCGTAAGTGTATATAAAACTTATATATTTTGGTTGCAAAGTTATGAATATTGTTCTAAACTTCCAAATTTTCGTTTGTTTTTTCTCATTTTTAGTTAAAATGTGCAGCGTTAATTAGGTAGTTAAAGGGCTGAAATAAGATTATGTCGTTAAATGAATAGAATGGGAATAGAAGAGAAACTTATCTATATACAGGGTATTACTATGCCATATTAGATGGTCTTGCAAAGGATGATAAACTCAAAGATAAAAACGATTCGATACTATGTCTATCTGTTTCCTACAAATAACTTGATTCCTACAGCACAGGTGTTTGTAAACTATTTTTATGCGACTCAAAACCAATACATGCTCTTTTGGCTTCTTTAAAGATGCCTAATTGACTTGCAAAAGATGCCCTTTTGGAGTCTAATTAACGCCCTTTTGAAGTCCAATTAAGCACCTTTTGAAATGCAGTTTTGCAAATGCTTGATAGCGAATAACTTACAAAGGTGTTGTTAATACTCGTTTTTAGCCTTATTTCCTGTCTTTTTATGGTTTGTTTTGTAAAGAAAATTCTAAAGTCTTAAACGCTAAAGTATCAAAGAAAACAGGCTAATAACCTCCGCTTTCTCTATGTATCGTCGGTGCCTTCGTTCCTTCTATTACTTTTTAAATCTTCCTCCGTGTTCTCCTTTTCTCTGTGTGATATCATGTCAAAGTTCTAAGCTTAAGAGATAAGCCTTATCATTTCAAATGATTGAAGCTCCTAAAAAGAAACCCCACTATGTTACTATTGTTGTAACTTAGTGAGGTCTCTTGGCGTTTATGTATCTTCCTTTTGGAAAGGAAGGGGAGAGGAGTCAGCCTTGTGGTTGTCCTCAAACTTCTATACTTTCAACTGTGGGTACTGAATACGAGTATGATACATCGCTTTCAGACGTTCGATAAGTACAGCCTTAGCAGCGGTGATGTCACGGAATGTGATAGGACAATCCGTGAAGTTTCCATCAGCAACTTGACCATCAATGAGTCGGTTTACTAATCCACTGATACTCTCTTCGGTGTATTCTTGTAGAGAACGTGAAGCAGCCTCGACGGTATCACTCATCATAAGAATAGCCTGTTCGCGTGTGAAAGGATTTGGTCCAGGGTAACGGAATAAGTCTTCGTTGACCTCCTCATCTGGATGTTCATTCTTGTAGTGTATGTAGAAATACTTAGCAAGTCCAGCACCATGATGGGTGGTAATAAACTCCTTAATCTCACGTGGAAGGTTATATTTTTCTGCAAGTTTCAGACCTTCCGTCACATGGCTGATGATGATACGTGCGCTCTCAAGGTCGTTTAGCTTGTCATGTGGGTTGATGCCTGCCTGATTCTCGGTAAAGAATGCAGGGTTGAGCATCTTGCCAATGTCATGATAGAGCGCACCAGTACGTACCAACTGGCCCTTTGCGCCGATTCTACTGGCTATTTCTGTGGCAAGATTACCAACCGTGATAGAGTGCTGGAAGGTACCAGGAGCAACCTCACTGAGTCGGCGTAGCAGTTCATTGTTTGTGTTTGACAACTCAAACATTGTTACGGTAGATACGAAGCCGAAAGTCTTCTCGATGACCAACATCAGTGGATAGGTAAAGAGAAGGAAGAAACCATTGACAGCAAAGTGGTAATACATGGTGCGATCAAGCTTCGAGAAATCGTCTGCCTGTATGAGTTGGAGCGATAAGTACACTGCGGCTGAGGCAATTGTGACAAGGAGTGCGGTAAGGAAGATTTGACTTCTCTTTGATAATTCGCGCAAAGAATAAATCGCCACGAGGCCAGCAACAAACTGTACGATAATGAATTCGTATTGATATTTGACAGCCACCGCACAGATAAGTACCATTGTCATGTGTCCTATGAAGGATGTTCGTGAGTCCATAAACACACGGAAGAATATCGGAGCCATACTGAATGGAAGGATATACACACTCAGAATGTTATGCTCCATCATTAAGGATGTGAGGATAGGATAGATGACTATCATCACATAAAGGAGCGAGATGGAACGCGGTTTATTAAGTAATCTTTTCTGAAAAGTGCCAAGTAGAGTGTGAAAAGGCAAATGAAGATTAGGACGTAGATGGTCTGCCCGATGAAGGTAGATGTTATCTCGTCTTCAGTAGCCTTGCGTTTCTCCATTGCTTGTTCAAAGGAATTAAGCACACGATAGGTCTTTGCATCGACAATGTCACCACGATCGATGATGCGTTGTCCCTCCAGTACCATGCCTGAAGCCTGCGGAATAAGACTTAGCATGTCGTTCATCTCCGTCTCACTACGGTCTTTGTCATAGACAAGGTTTGCCTCTATGTAGTCGTTAAGATTACATTGCTGAAGTATGGAACGCTTCGGACCTAACAAAGGGTCCATGAAAAGCTGCTCATAGGCACCGAGGGTAGAGTAGGTCTTATTTATAGGTACACTCACTGCTTGCTTACCAGTTACGACACGGATATAATGGTTACTGTCCTTGGCAAGTGTAGAGTACTGTTGTGGATCAATGACTCCAGCCTCATAGATTTCGTGTAGCCCGGTGGGCAATCGCATCGATATAGTCTTTTGACAAGCCTGGTATACCATCCTTGTATGCCTGCTTAAACTGTTCAATCTTCTTCTGTTCAACCGTTTGGTTAATGTTGTAATAAGGCTGGAAATGCTTTGTGATAGAGTCTTTCTCAACTTTCAACGCAGCATCAGTCTTAAAGATGGGGAAGTCAAACTTAGCAATCAACTGTCCGTACATCCATGGTTTTCCTTCGTCATAATGGAAAAGTTTACCTTGTGTACGGGGCAAAAATAGCACTATCAAAACGACGGCAACGATAATCAAGGCTACTCTTGAGACCATGTTCCGCCAATAGGGGTTGCTTATGTTTTTGAATCTTATCATCTTATATATTGTTTCGTAAATGTTATAACAAGCTGTTGTATCTTGTTGCGTAATCCTCTAACAACTTGCGAAAATACTAAAAATATAGCGGATAGTCAAAAAAAAGCATTAATTTTGCAGGAAAATATAATATTTAAGACAATGGCAGAAAGAAATGTGAGAGTGCGTTTTGCTCCAAGTCCAACAGGTGCTTTGCATATTGGTGGTGTGCGTACTGCTTTGTATAACTACCTTTTCGCTCGTCAACATGGCGGCAAACTTATCTTCCGTATTGAAGACACAGACTCTAATCGTTTTGTTCCAGGGGCAGAGGAATATATCCTTGACTCTTTTGATTGGTTAGGTATTAAGTTTGATGAGGGTGTTAGCTTTGGTGGCGAACATGGTCCTTATCGTCAGAGTGAACGTCGTGATATTTATAAAAAGTACGTCAATCAGCTTTTAGAAGCTGGTAAGGCATACATTGCTTTTGATACTCCAGAGGAGTTGGATGCGAAGCGTAAGGGAAATTGAAAACTTCCAGTACGACGCACACACTCGTCTACAGATGCGTAACTCTTTGACAATGTCAAAGGAGGAAGTTGAAAGTCTGATAGAAGATGGCCAACAATATGTTGTTCGTTTTAAGATAGAACCAGGTGAGGAAGTTCATGTTAATGATATGATTCGTGGTGATGTTTGCATCAAGACAGATATCCTTGATGATAAAGTTTTGTTTAAGAGCGCAGACGAATTACCAACTTATCACCTTGCAAACATCGTTGATGATCACTTGATGGAAATCTCTCACGTTATTCGTGGTGAGGAATGGTTGCCAAGTGCACCGTTACACGTGTTGCTTTATCGTGCTTTTGGCTGGGAAGATAGCATGCCACGCTTTGCCCATCTGCCTTGTTGTTGAAGCCAGAGGGTAAGGGTAAGCTTAGTAAGCGTGATGGTGACCGCCTTGGTTTCCCTGTGTTCCCATTGGAGTGGCACGACCCTAAGACAGGTGAAGTAAGTTCGGGCTATCGTGAGAGTGGCTATTTCCCAGAGGCAGTAGTCAACTTCTTGGCACTTTTGGGCTGGAACCCTGGTACAGAACAGGAACTCTTCTCGCTGGAGGAACTTGTAGAAGCATTCGATATCACGAAGTGTTCAAAGAGTGGAGCTAAGTTTGACTATCAGAAGGGTATGTGGTTTAACCACGAATACATCCTCCGTAAGTCTGATGATGAGATAGCACAACTCTTTGCTCCAATCGTAGCTAACAATGGTGTAGAGGCTACTATGGAACAGGTGACACAGGTTGTACACATGATGAAAGACCGTGTTAGCTTCGTGAAAGAACTTTGGGAGCTTTGCTCTTTCTTCTTTATTGCACCAACAAGCTATGATGAGAAGACTGTTAAGAAACGTTGGAAGGAATATTCTGCACAGCAGATGAGCGAGCTTGCTGATGTCTTGGAGGGAATAGAAGACTTCAGTGTCGAAGGTCAGGAACCTATTGTTTTGAAGTGGGTAGAGGACAAAGGCTATAAGCTCGGTGATATCATGAACGCATTCCGACTCACCCTTGTTGGTATTGGTAAGGGTCCTGGAATGTTCGATATATCTGCCTTCCTTGGCAAAGAGGAAACCTTGAAGCGTATGCAGAAGGCTATTGAGGTGTTGGGATAAGCACCTTGAAAGGCTAAATTAATTGAGCCGAGTATGTATAATATAATAATGTATGTCATCCAGTTTGGTATCGCTGTGGGTAGTCTTTTCAATGAAAAGCTACGTAAGATGTGGCGAGGAGAACAGGAGGCTGTGCGGATTTTACGTGAGAAGGTGGAGCCAGACGCTCAATATGTTTGGTTTCATGCTGCTTCATTGGGCGAGTTCGAACAAGGTCGCCCTTTGATAGAGCAGATACGAAAAGACTATCCGCAATATAAGATTCTACTTACTTTCTTTTCTCCTTCAGGTTATGAGGTGAGGAAGAATTATGAGGGTGCAGACATCATCACCTACCTTCCTATAGATACGGTGGGCAATGCACGCAGATTCCTACGTGCAGTTCGTCCTGTCATGGCGTTCTTTATCAAGTATGAATTCTGGTATAATTACCTGCATATCCTGCAGTATCGTGATATACCAGTCTATAGTGTGTCAAGCATTTTCCGTCCAGATCAAATCTTCTTTAAGTGGTATGGTCGTGGTTATGGTCGTGTCTTGAAGTGCTTTAGCCGTTTCTTTGTTCAGAATGAGGAGAGCAAGGAACTCCTGAATAAGATAGGTATTTCTGATGCTATGGTGGTAGGGGATACCCGTTTCGATCGTGTTTTGCAAATCAAGGAGGCAAGCAAGAGACTGCCATTGGTGGAGAAGTTCGTCAATAGGGATGCTACTGATAGAAAGAAAGTCTTTGTGGCAGGATCATCATGGCAGCCTGATGAGGAAATCTTCCTTAAGTACTTTAATGAGCATAGGGACTGGAAACTTATTATTGCACCGCACGTTATCGGAGAAGATCATCTAAAGACTATCTTCTCACTGATAAAGGATAAGAAGGTAATACGCTACACACAGGCAACAGAAGAGAATGTTGCTGATGCAGATGTATTGATTATCGACTGTTTTGGTTTGCTGTCATCGATTTATCATTATGGTGATGTCGCCTACGTCGGTGGTGGTTTCGGTGTAGGAATCCATAATGTTCTTGAGGCTGCTGTGTGGGATATGCCAGTTCTCTTTGGTCCTAATAACAAGCATTTTGCTGAAGCACAAGGACTCTTGCGTGATGGTGGTGGCTTTGAAGTTTTCGACTTTGAAAGTTTTAGTTTGTTGATGAATCACTTTGCTGAAGACGAAGAATATCGCTCTGCTTGTGGTTCTTTGGCAGGTACTTATGTCGAGAGTTTGGCTGGTGCTACAAATAAAGTTCTAAGCAACGTAAAGTTATGAAATATCAGATAACGTGTGATAACTGTGGAACACAGTTTATTGTTGAGGCTGAAGAAGGACAGACAATCGAGTGTACTTGTCCTCATTGTCATGGTGTCATGGAGGTTACATTACCTTTGGTGAGTGCTGGTCAGCAGTATGAACAACCTACAGGCTTTACCCCACAGGCACAGCAGGTACAAAGAGAAACGCACAAGAAAGATAGCAATGCAATCCTTTGGGGCGTTGTTATCGGTCTACTTCTATTGGCTGGTGGTGTAGGTGCTTATTTCACTTTCGGCTCTTCTTCGCCAGAAACACCTGTGACTGATAGCATCCCTAATGATACGATTCCATATGAATCTCCTATTCAAGTAGAGCAAACTCCATCTGTTGATACTGTGGCAACAGCCCCAGCAGAGCCTGAGCAGAAGGAAGAAGAGCAAGTTGAAGAACAACCAGAAGAAGACGCAGATACCATTGCTGTATCAGGACACGATGAGTAACTTCAACGATACACATAACGAATAAAACAGAAATATATACATGGGAAAGATTATTTTAACAGGTGACCGCCCTACAGGTAAACTTCACTTGGGTCACTACGTGGGTTCTCTCCGCCGTCGTGTGGAACTTCAGAACCTCGGAGACTACGATAAGATGTTTGTCTTTATGGCAGACGTACAGGCGTTGACAGATAATGCTGACAACCCAGAAAAGATTCGACAGAATATTATTGAGGTAGCTTTAGATTATCTCTCTGCTGGCTTGAGTCCAGAGAAATGTACACTCTACATACAGAGTCAGATTCCTGAAATAGCCGAACTGACCACTTTCTTGATGAATCTTGTCAGCGTAAGTCGTGTTCAGCGTAACCCAACGGTGAAGACTGAGATTAAGATGCGCAATTTTGAAGCTAACATTCCAATGGGCTTCTTTGCTTATCCTGTTTCTCAGGCTGCTGATATTGCAGCTTTTAAGGCTACTACTGTCCCTGCAGGTGAGGACCAAGAACCTATGTTGGAGTTGACACGTGAACTCGTACGTCGCTTCAATCAGATTTATGCACCAGTACTCGTTGAGCCTGCTATTATGTTGCCAGAGAATGCTACAGCACGTCGTCTGCCTGGTACAGATGGTAAGGAGAAGATGAGTAAGAGTCTTGGTAACTGTATCTATCTCTCTGACGACGCTGACACAGTATGGAAGAAGGTGAAGACAATGTACACTGACCCAACTCACTTGAATGTATCTGACCCAGGTCATGTTGAGGGTAATGCTGTGTTTACTTACCTTGATGCCTTCTCAACCGATGAGGACTTCGCTGAGTTCTGGCCAGAGTTCCAGAACCTTGATGAGTTGAAAGCGGCTTATACAGCTGGTGGTATCGGTGATATGAAGTGTAAGAAGTTGCTTAATAGTGTATTGAACAAGATGTTGGATCCAATCCGTGCACGTCGTCGTGAGTACGAACAGGATATTCCAGAGATCTATAATATCCTCAAAAAGGGTTCATTGGAAGCACGCGAAACTGCAGCCCAGACTATGGATGAGGTGCGTGCAGCTATGCAGATTAACTACTTTGAGGATACCAAGTTGATTCAAAGTCAGGCTGAAAGATTCAGACAGAAGTAAGTCTTTAGCCCTACTTTAAATTCATATAGCAGTCTTATTCCACCTCTTTATAGAAGGAATAAGACTGTTTTTTGTGTCTAATAGTCTTGCAGTTAGTACTTTTGATTAAGTTTTCTTACCTTTTTAACGTACGTGCGAACGCCCCGCACGTATGGTGCGGACGCCTAACACCATTGGTGCGGAGGCTTAGCACGCTACAATAAGTCCTAATTCTTCGAACGATTTATTGGTCGGAAAGAACCATAATACTAACAGTAAACCATTTTTAAAGCCTCAGTTATTATTTATATTGAGTGGAGGAGGGTAGATGAAGAATCCCTTTTCGTCTGATAGTCAGTAGAGTTTACACTCGTCTTGATTAAAATTAATGATTATTTAGAAAATATTTCTTAGCATAATTTGTGTCAAATAAAAAAAGTCCCTACATTTGCCTATATCAACCTAAACAATATATAACATCGGCAAATGGCGTTCTGCGGAAAAGGGGAATAATACCTCCTCTCGTAATAAGCCATTAATATCGTGAACATAAATAGAATATCATATTAATAATTTTATATCCTTTCGTGCTACTGTAGACATGACGCTCTTTGTCAACAGTTTTGCGGAGGAACTAAACAATCTTTACTATTAAAAGTTAGATGCGCATGATTTTACACATCAAGCCAATCGGTTTTACGTTATGCATGGGTGTATCTTTCTTGATGCCTACGCATGGATTTGCAGTGTCAAAACTGCCTGTTCAAAGCGTACAGCAATCAGGGAAATGCACGGGTATTATTCTTGACGAACAAGGAGAGCCTATCATTGGTGCCACTGTTCAAGTGAAAGGTACAAGTAATGGAGCTGTTACTGATTTAGACGGTCGCTTCTCTTTATCAAACATTCCTCCTGGTAGTATTATTGTTATTAGCTACATTGGTATGGACACTAAGGAGGTGAAATGGGATGGTCAGGAAATTAAAGTGACGTTAAAGGAGGAACAGCATGCTCTCAACGAACTTATCGTGACAGGTTATGGTGGTCAACAGAAGCGTGCTACGTTGACAACAGCTATCTCTAAGATGGATAATAAGGTGTTGGATGCGGCAGCTTTCTCAAATGTCGGTAGTGCATTACAGGGTAGTGTGACAGGTCTTCAGGTTGTCAATAGCTCTGGTCAGCCAGGTACTGCGCCTTCTATCACCTTGCGTGGTGGTGCTTCTATCACAGGAAGTGCTCCTGCATTGATTATCGTTGATGGTGTTGAGCGTACTTTGTCAGAGATTAATCCATCTGATATCGAGTCAATTGAAGTATTGAAGGATGCGGCGTCAACTGCAATTTATGGCGCGAGAGCAAACGGTGGTGTAATCCTTGTTACAACAAAGCGCGCTCAAGCAGGAACTTCCAGCATTAATTATCGTTTGAAAGTGGGTGCCAACTTCAAGCGTGATGACTATAAGTTCATGAATGCCCGTAACTATCTTTACTATAACCGAATGGGCTTCAAGCGTTATGCTGATGCTATGGAAGGACACGGAAGGGCTGCTAATGTCGATGCACAGAATGGTTATTCTGGTCGTGGATATACTGATTACACTCCACGAACGGATGTTATGTATTACGATGCAACCAATCCTGAGCACCAGAGATTGCTTACCGAAGAAGGATGGGAGGTTATGGACGACCCTTACTATGGTGCAACAAATGGTGCAAAGCTTATCTTTAAGGATTATGGAGGTCTTTTAGAAGATGCAATCTACCATAATCAAACCCTTACACAAGACCATTATCTGAGCTTTAGTGGTGCTAATAACATGGGTTCTTTTGTAGCTTCATTAGGTTACTATAATGAGAATGGTGTTGTACGCAATACTTCTTTCCGTCGTTTCACTGGTAGTGTGAAGGGTGATTATCAAATCAAGCCTTGGCTGAAGGTGCGTGCTGGTGCACAATACACCTGGTTTACGAAGCCAGATAGTTATTTTGGCTCATGGAGTTCTTTGTTCTATCGTACCCGTTCACAGCGTCCTACATGGAATCCTTACCTTGCTGATGGTTCTCCAGCACCAGGTTGGAGTAGCTCAGATGGTAACTATATGTATTGGAATGATAAACTCACGATGGAGAATGGTTCACGTTCAGAAACCTTCAACATAGGTTTTGACTTGACATTAATACCTAAGCATCTGAAGATGTCAGCCAATGGATCTATTTATCATGTGCTGAATCAGAATGAAAGCTTCAATAAAGCTTATTACACACAGAGCAATCCTAATAGCATCAATACGACACGTCGTGCATATGCTTATATGATGAAGGATACACAGATACAGCTTAATACGATATTGAATTACTTCGATACGTTTGCTGAGCATCATAATGTCGACTTCATGTTGGGTGCGGAGTATTATGATTATAACTACTTTCTGGATGAATGCTTCTACAAAGAATTCACCTACAGATGATATCCCTACACTCAATGCTGGTGCTGATAAGGATAGCAATCCAAAGTCTGAGAAGTCTGGTAATCGTATCGAGTCTCTCTTCGGACGCTTCAATTATGATTACAAACAGAAGTATTTGCTCAGCTTTACTTTCCGCTATGATGGTAACTCTAAGCTAAAAGATAACCGTTGGGGTTTCTTCCCTGGTATCTCTTTGGGTTGGAACATGATGGAAGAAGACTTCTGGAAGGAGTCTAAGTTGTCGAATTTTATTAGCAATATCAAACCTCGTATTAGTTATGGTAGCAATGGTAATGTGAGTGGTATTGGTGATTTCTATATCTATGGAATCTATGACCAACTTACAAACTATCATGGTAACACTGCTTTCTACGATCGTTCGCTTGTGAATACAGCCTTAAAGTGGGAGCAGAGTCATACGTTTGAGGCTGGTCTTGACCTCGGTTTCTTTCAAGAATCGTTTGTCATTGATTCTCGATTACTACGTTCGTAATACGAGTAATCTGCTTCAGAGCGTGAGTCTTCCATCCTACTTAGGTTTCTCTTCTATCCAAACAAACTTGGGTAAGTTGCGTAATCAAGGATTTGAAATGGAGGTGCGTGCTACTCCTATTCACCTGAAGAACAGTTTCCGTTGGGACCTCTCTTTCAACCTCTCAACTGTAAAGAATACGATTATTCAGCTTCCTAAGAGCGACCGTCCATTCAATCAACTTCAAGGAGTAGAGGTTGCTGCGGGCAAGGTTGGCGCTGATGGTAAGACTCCTACTAAGTGGATTGGTGGTTATCGTGAGGGTGGAACACTCGGAGAACTCTATGGTTACAGCCAAGATCATATCTTTAGAGATTGGGATGATGTAAAGGCAAATGCTAACAAACGTATTGATAACATTGCAAAGTTGTATGGTCCTGGTCTTGCTGATGAAGTAAACCCACAGACTGGAGTGCTTTATAAGAACTCAACAGGCTGGAAGGCTATTGAGCCTGGTGATGTTTGTTGGGAGGATATCAATGAAGATGGTATCATCAACTCACTCGACCGTAAGGTGTTGGGTAACTCAAGACCAACGGTAACAGGAGGTTGGACAAGTACGTTAAGCTATAAGAACCTCTCATTATTTGCTCGTTTCGATTACGCTTTGGGTCATACAATCTACAATGATCTTAAGGCTCGCTCTATGGGACAATATCAAGGCCAGTTCAATCTTATAGAGAATGTACAAGATATGTGGACTGAAACCAATCCTGGTGCCAGCTATCCAGCATTCAGTTATGCCGACCAGTTGAATAAGCAGAACATCTGGCGTGAAGGCTCTAAGTTCTTTGAGAAGGCTGGTTACATGGCTTTGCGTGAGATAACATTGAGTTATACCTTACCAAAAACATGGATTAAGGCAATGAAGATGGCGAATGCCAATGTTTATGTGACAGGACAGAACCTCTTCTATCTTACCCCTTATGACGGAGCTTCTCCTGAAGCAATCTTGGACGGATATGACTACGGTCGTTACCCAACTCCTCGCACACTTATCTTTGGATTAAACGTTACATTTTAATTAAGCAATGTTACTTACAATGAAAAAGTTACTATCCTATATAACAGCTGCAGCTCTCAGCCTTTCGCTGACAGGCTGTATGGACATTGAGCCAGTTAGTACTATTACCGATGCAAACTACTGGAAGAATCCTGATCAAGTACAAGCTTTCAATCAAGGACTGAGTTCTTGGATGCGAAGCTATGCTGATAAGTATATCGTCTGGGGTGAGATGCGAAGTAATATCTATAGTGGAACCTCTTTTAGTGGTGAGGCTCCACAGGGTTATGACCGTCTATGGAATAACACACTTGAGAAGAGTAGTGCGGTAGTAGGCAACTATGGAGGTCTTTATACTGGTATCAACCAAATCAATTTGATGATAGATAAGGTGAATGAAGCCAACTATCTGACAGATGCGGAGAAGACTAACTACCTTGCTGGTGCTTATGGTATGCGTGCTTTCTTGTATTTTCAGTTGCTCCGTACCTATGGTGATGTTATTGTTTATCTACAGCACACGGAGGGCAAGACCATTGACTTAGGTAAGGTTGCCCGTAAGCAGGATGTAGCTGCTGACGTAATGAAGCAGATTAAGGCAGACATCTCGGCTTCAGAAACCGCTTATAACAATAACTATAAGTTCACCAACGGACGTACTTATTGGTCACTTGCTGCAACCAAGATGCTTAAAGGTGAGGTATATCTGTGGAGTGGAAAGCAGATGGGTGGTGGTACTGCCGACTATCAGACTGCGCTTACAGCTTATCAAGATGTTCAGAATAATGCGGATGTGAGTCTGCTTGATAATTTTGAAGATGTCTTTGCATATGATAACAAGGAGAATAAAGAGATTATCTATGCACTCCATAATCGAGAGAATGAAACTTCTTTGTGGGGCGGACTTTACACTTCACTCGTAATGAACAAGCAGAATGTAGGTGCTTATCGTCTGCATAACGATGCTGGTCAGGCTATTCAGTTCAGTAAGTCTCATAATTTGAACCTGCGTTTAGGTAGTGGTGTAATGCGTTTCCCACTGGATAAACGTTTGTGGACTAAGCTCTATACAAATGATAATGATAAACGTAAGAAAGCTTCTTTGGCAGATGTTTATCAGGCTTCTGATGGTTCATACGTTGGTAATATCTGTAATAAGTTCCATGGAACATTGATTGCTGGTAGTTCTGCTACATCATGGTATGACGATCAACCGATTTATCGTTATGCAGAGTGTTTGCTTGGTATTGCTGAGGCTAAGGCTTTCTTAGGTCAGGACCCATCAACAGAAATCAATCAAGTTCGTCGTCGTGCATATGGTGCAACCTACTTCAATGCTCATACAGAGGTGCAATATCCAAATGATGTAAGTACTGGAGGAAGTACCGCACTGACCAACTTCTATACCGATAACCCATTTGTTGGTGGTGATGAGGACCCAATAGAAGCTATCCTTAAAGAGCGTATGCGCGAGTTCTTGTTTGAAGGAAAGCGTTGGCATGATATTCGTTTGGTTGATAAGGCTACAAGTATTCAACAGCAAGTGCCGACCGCTTGTTATGGCCTATTGATGAAACAACGAAGTCAACCAATGCAGAGCTGAAACAGACTCCAGGCTACGGAGATTAATTCAAAAGCCCATTAAGTTTTATTTTATAGGGGAAAGTACGGGAGAGTGTTCTCGTCTTTCCCCCTTTCTTTTGCAGGTAATTAGCAAGACGCTCTGTTTCCTATTAATGTTATTAGGCATACATTATGTGTATTAATTGTTTGTTCGTGCCTTGCCATAGGTTATGATGTTTTTTATATACCATCTTCAAATCTTGTGTTGATGCCCCGCACATATGGTGCTCATGCTCCGCACCAATGGTGCTAAGCATGAATTAAACTACTCATATGCCCATTTATTCTAAGAATAGACTTGTTTATTGTCAGTTGGTTTACTAACTTTTAGGTATTGCACGCTCTATAGAATATTAATACTTTTGCATTGATAGTTGAATACATATTTTTTACTTAAGACTCTATTCGTTGTTACACGGAGTCTTTAAACTACAAGTTAGATGAAGAATAACAGAAAAATACTTATCTGCAAAGGGGTGTATAATACTTGTTCGTTATATAGAAAGGCGATTTGTCTAATACTTTTTTCAGGTTTTTTCATGCTTAGTGGAAATGCACAAGAGGTGAATAAGCGTGATACAACTGTTGAGATGAAAGAAGTTATGGTGACAGCACGTAGCGAGATTAGGAAGTTGAAGGAGTCGGCTATGCCTATATCTGTTATAGGACAGCGTCAGTTACAAGGTACAGCGACAAATATTAATGACGTTCTTGCGCGTACAGTTGGTGTCACAGTACGAAACACAGGAGGTTTAGGTAGTGCCTCTCGCATTTCACTTCGTGGCTTAGAAGGTAAGCGTATGGGAATGTATGTGGATGAAATTCCGATGTCGCAATTGAGTAACTTTGTCGCCTTAAACGATATTCCTACGAATATGATAGAGCGCATTGAGGTTTATAAAGGTATTGTCCCTTATAAGTTTGGTGGCTCAGCCTTAGGAGGAGCAGTCAATGTAGTAACAAAGGAATACCCACCAGTTTATTTTGACTTCTCATACGAACTGGGCTCATTTAACACACATCAAGTATCAACGGTGTTTAAACGTACCAATCATAAAACTGGTCTACAATTTGGTATTGGTGGCGCCTTCTCGTTCTCAAAGAACAATTACAAGATGACCTTGGCAAACTTGGACAATAGAATTGTGGAAAGAGACCATGATAAGTTCAATAAAGTCATGGCTGGAATGTCTGTTAAGGCTACGAAATGGTGGTTTGATGAAGTGAAGTGGGAACTTATTTTCCTTAAGACACGTCAGGATATACAAGGGATAGACCTTGATGTGCGTGAGGCTTATAACCATTCTGTCAGTGGATTGACGACATTGGCACTAAAACGTAAGAATTTCTTTTTAGATGGTCTCGATTTTGATTTTGATATCGGGTATTTCATAGGCAGGTATGGTTTGAATGATAAGGCTTCAAATCGTTATGATTGGGATGGAAACAAGTTGCCTGCTGTCTCTCCATACGGAGGAGAGCAGAATAACTTCCCTTCAGATGGAAGAAACCGGTCGAACGAGTTGACGTCGAAACTTAATTTGGGATATACCATAGATAAGCATCATGGTATCAATCTGAATGTTTATTTTGATAGGAACTCACTTCATCCAAATGACTCTTTAATGGATAAGGCTTTGGGATTTCAATCAAATTTCCCAAGTAAGATGAAAACCTTAACAACGGGTTTATCATACGATTTGACTCTCTTTGATGGTCGTTTCCAGAATGCTTTTACGTTTAAGAACTTTATATTCTCATCTCATTCTCGTAGTATAGATGTTTATTCGGTACGTGCGCCAGAGCCTGTAAGGTGTTTAAATCTTATTTCGGTTTTAGTGATGCCTTTCGTTATAAGTTTACAGACGACTTGATGCTAAAGGGCTCTTTTAATTCAGAGGTGCGAATACCTACAAGTGAGGAGTTGATAGGTAATGGGTATTCTATCCTTGCATCCCCAGCTTTGAAGCCTGAACGTACATCTGGTGTCAATCTTGGTATGCTTTATCGTCACTTAAAACAAGATGGTGGACTTGTTGAGATAGAGTTGAATGGTTTTTATAATCAGTTGAAAGACATGATAAGGTTCACGCCTGATATGATTCCTACGATGGCTCGCTATCGTAACTTTGGTAGTGTACGTACGAGAGGTGTTGAACTTGATGTTAAGGGAGATGTCTGTCCAGTACTTTATCTTTATGCGAATGGTACTTATCAAGACCTTCGTGACGTCAGAAAGCTAACTCCCGGTACTACTGTCGAGAATCCCACCTATATGAAACGTATCCCAAATGTACCTTATCTATTAGTAAACTTTGGTGCAGAGTTCCATAAAGAAAACCTCTTTGGAGGAAAGGAACAGAACACACGTTTCCTCTTTGATGCTTCATACGTGCATACATATTTCTATGATTTTGAAGTAAGTCGGTATCAAGACAAGAAGATTCCTTCTGCTTTGACGATGGATGCAGCAATAGAACATAGTTTCAAGAATGACCAATGGGTTTTAACGTTTAAGGTAAAGAATCTTATGGATCGCCATGTTGTATCAGAGTTTAATCGTCCTCTGCCAGGAAGATATATAGGAGTAAAAGTTAGATATCTTCTGAAGTAAGAGGCAATAAGACTTTATTTTGCAATATGAAGGAATAAAGTATGATTCATAAAGAAAGGGCATATTGTGTGTCTATAGAGATAATATTAATATTAAATAAAGAGAAAAATGAAAAAGCTAAAATCAATTCTTTCAGCCATTGTTGTGATGGCTATGTTTACCGCTTGTGGAAACAATGGTGACGACCCAACACCGGGTCCTAAACCTAATCCTGGTAATAAGGACTTCCATGGAGTTGTCTTCGCAACGGGAATTACCAATCCAGAGGGTAATAGTGGTAATGTATATTTACAAGCATTACCAAGTTTCTTACCAGGAACATACGACAATAAGAACGGTATTCCTTGCGGTTTTGGTTCTACGCCAATTGTAACAGAGTCGGGCAGTGTCTACTCATTCCCTGATTATATGGGTAACACGAAGGCGGAGATAAATCGCTATAGAATTATGAACGATGGTACGTGGAAGAAAGAAGGTGCCTTGTCTATTCCTGCAGGTGCTGCAGCATGTAACATCGTAGAGGCAAGTAGTGAGAAAGCATACGTCAGTTTACAAGGTATTGGTGTTGTGATGGTATTCAACCCAACAACTATGACAAAGATTGCAGATATTGACCTTAATAATCTGAAACAGTCAGATACGAGGGTTGCACCTGCTGCAATGATTATTCGTGATGGTAAACTCTTTGTTGGATTGAACCAAATGAATGCTCAGTATGTGGCAACTCGTAATAATATAGAGTTTGCTATGATTGATGTGAAGACAGATAAAGTAGAGAAACACATTGTTAATGAGTCTTTGGGAATGTGCTTTGCTACTCGTCCTATTGATGCTGGTTCAATCTTTATGGATGAGAATAAGGATATTTACTTTAACTGTGTTGGCTCATTCGGTGTTGTTCCTGGACTGAATGGTGGTATCGCTCGTATAAAGAATGGTTCTACAGAGATTGATCCAGACTTCCTAATTCGTCTTGATAAGACAGAGGTTGCTGGTCTTTCAACCAAGCATATAGACTATATCGCAGCTATGTGTTATGCGGGTAAGGGTTTACTTTATATTTATGGAAACTCGTTCGCACTTGCTCCTGATGGTCTGACAAATCCATACCTCAGCTTTACATCTGTTCCAATCGTTGTTGATTTGAAGCAAAAGACGATGACACTTATCAACGGAATGGAGATTTCTAATCCTCAAGGTATTGCTGTTGCTAAGCATAAGAATTTGATAGTATTCGGTAGTGCTAATAAGAAGGCTACAGGCTTCTACACTTACAATCCTGATACGAAAGAAGTAGCAGGTCCTATCCTTCAGGTAAAGGGTAACCCTTGTTTCTTCCATAGCTTTGAGAAGTAAAAAAAGGAGGGCTCCTCACTTAATAATAAGTAAAAGTAAAAGGAGCCTTCCTGTTATCTAATCACTCAAATGATATTCATATAGAATACAAATGGAAAAGGTTAAATCCACTCTGACGGAGATTCCCGAGACGATGCTTACCACGTTGTGGGCAAAAGCTGTAGAGTCCGATCGCCCTAATCCCTTGCTGCGTGATGAGAAAGCAAAGGAAATCATCGGACAGATTGACTATGATTTTTCTAAGTTTAAGAAAGCCAAGCTCTCACAGTTAGGCTGCTGCATTCGTGCCAAGCTGATTGATAATGAGGCGAGGGAGTTCCTTGCCCAGCACCCCGATGCTGTGGTAATACAGTTGGGAGCAGGGTTGGATGCACGTTACGAGCGGCTGGGAAGACCAGAAGTGACGCACTGGTTCGACCTTGATCTCAAAGAATCTATTGATTTGCGCCGTCGCTTCCTTATGGAAACGGAACGCAACACTTATTTGGCTGAATCCATGTTTGATGAGGACTGGCTGGACAAAGTGAGAGCGTATAGTAAGTCGCCTGTACTAATTATTCTTGAGGGAGTGCTGATGTATTTCCCTGAGGAAAGAGTGCGAGAACTATTCCGCAATATCTGTGACAAACTCCCATCAGCTACCATTTTGTTTGATATGCTCGCTTTTGTGTTTGTTGGACGAGAGAAGAAACATGATATGCTGCAGAAGATGGACAAAGGTGTTGAGTTCAAGTGGTCACTACTCAATACAAAGGAGATGGAGAAATGGAACAGTCGATTGCACGTGAGGAAGGAATATTTTATGAGTGAGTACGATGAAGGGCGATTCCCATTCGCTTTCCATTTGTTCCTGCGCATTCCTTATTTCCGTCGCCGATTCAATCAGCGTATTGTCAGGATTGAGATAGAATAGTTCCGTCTCCTGTTTCTGCCCGTTAGTTGCAGAAGACAGGTAGAACTGTTCGAAAGTATTTTGAGGATGACCTATAAACGTTTAAAAAAGTCCCTAAGCCTCTTTGAAAAGCTCTTAAGCTTTTTGTAAAAAGCTCCTAAGCTTTCTTGGAAAAGCTCCTAAGTTTTTTGGGGAGACCTTTGAGTTCCTTACACGTTTTATCTGTCCAATAAGAAAGGCAACCGACTATAAATGTCAGTTGCCTTTCTTTAATAATATCTGCTGTCAACTTGTCAACTCGTTAACTTGTCAACTCGTCAACTATCTTACAAATTCACGTTGTCGTTCTTCCATTCAGCAACAGCTGGGATGATGTCGAGACCAATGATCTCATCACGCATCTTGCAGAGGTGCTCGTAAGAAGCCTGAAGAGAAGCCATCTCCTCTGGAGTACCTGTTGGCTCAGTGTAGTGAACACCAGTAGCATCGATAGTTGTAGGCATAGCCATCATAACGTTCTTGAAGCCGAGCTTCTCGTCGTTAACGTAGCAACCTGCAGGCAAGGTGAACTTCTCACCGCCCATAGCAGCCTCAATCATCTTAACAGCATTGTAAGCTGGGCTCTGGAATGAGCTACGGCCACGAAGCTTGATAATGTTTGAACCACCCTGTACTGTGTGGTGCTTAATCTCTTCCCAACGCTCTGCAGAAAGACCCATCTCTGCCAATGGCTTGCCATCGATCTTAACCTTAGAAGCGAATACAGCCATCTGCTCACCGTGACCACCGTATGTGTGTGCACCAGTAACCTTATCCTGCTGTACGCCAAACTCGTGAGCCAATGCCTGCTGCAAACGAGTAGAGTCAAGTGCAGCGAGTGATGTGAGCTGATTAGCCTTCAAACCAGAGTGGATGAGAGCTGTCAATGCTGTAACGTCAGCTGGGTTGAAGATAACAACAACGTGCTTAACGTCTGGGCAGTACTTCTTGATGTTCTCACCGAAGTCAGCTGCAATCTTGCAGTTACCCTTCAACAGGTCCTCACGTGTCATACCTTCCTTACGAGGAGCACCACCAGAAGAGATGATGTACTTAGCACCAGTGAATGCCTCAGCAGGGTCAACGGTGTAAGAGAGGTTAGCACCTGGGAAAGCACACTGCTCCATCTCGTCAAATACACCATGAACGCCTGGCTCATAGATATCGTACAGACAGATGTTAGGAGTGAGACCGAGTGTGAGAACGGTCTGAACCATGTTAGAACCAATCATACCGCCAGCACCGACGATAACGAGTTTTTCGTTTGTTAAATAATTCATAATAGATATTTAATTAAAAGTTAAATTCTCTTTTATATCGATACGGCAAAGTTACGAAAAAAATGAGCATGTGAGAAAGATATTTTAGAATAAATGTGTTATTTATTATAAAAAGTAGAGGCTTTGCAAAGTCTGTCTATCAAATCGATTAATTCTTAGTCGGCTTGTCTTGGAAGTTCTGAATTTATTGTTTAACTTAGCAGCGTAAACAAAGTTGCTTTTACAAAGGAAGGGAGGATTTGTATAAGTTACTTCGATAGTAAATGAGATTTCTTAAGATTGAACCTTAAAAACAACGATATGACACATACAATTAATGAGCGTGTTGGCAGATTACGCTCCTGGATGAAAGAGAATGGGTTTACTGCTTTTGTTTTCCCAAGTAGTGATCCCCATAACAGTGAATATGTAGCTGACCATTGGAAGAGCCGTGAGTGGATATCAGGCTTTAGTGGGTCGGCAGGAACGGCAGTTGTCACTTTAGAACATGCTGCGCTATGGACGGATTCACGTTATTTTATTGCAGCTGAGAAGGAGTTGAACGGTACTGGCTTTCAGCTAATGAAGCTTCGAGTGGAGGGAACTCCGTCTGTGTCAGAATGGCTTGCAAGTGAACTGTCTACTTATGAAAAGGCTGTGGTTGGATTGGATGGGAATGTAAACTCTTTTGCAGAGGTTGCTGCGATGGAACAAGAGTTGGCGACAAAAGGGAACATTACAGTGCGAACAGATGCCGACCCTATGGCTGAACTTTGGACGGACAGACCTGCAATTCCTGATAATATGGTAAGTCTTCATCCGTTAGAATATTCTGGAGAATCAACATCGAGTAAGGTAAGTAGGGTTCGTAAGCATCTTTTAGATTGTGGTGCTGATGGATTATTGGTAACAGCTCTCGATGAGATTGCATGGGTGTTGAACTTGCGAGGGAGTGATGTGCACTGTAACCCTGTTTTTGTATCTTATCTATTGATTTCCCCCGAAAATATTACTTTATATATAAATAATGTAAAACTTCCCGATGATGTTAAAGCCTATTTGACGTCAGAACATATAGATATACAGGCTTATGAATCGGTTGTAGAGGGACTTCGTTTATATGCGGGTAAATCGCTGTTAGTAGATATGTCCTCTACAAACTATTCGTTGGCAACGGCAGTGCCTTTTGAGAAGGTGTGCTCGGGTGTTTCTCCAATTGCCAGTATGAAGGCTGTAAAGAACAAAGTGGAGCAGGATGGCTTCCGTGCTGCGATGTTGCGGGATGGTGTGGCTGTGGTAAAATTCCTTGCGTGGCTAAAGTCTGCTGTTGAGGCTGGTGGACAGACGGAAATCTCACTTGATAATCGTTTAACGGCTCTACGTGCTGAACAGCCAAAGTTTAAAGGTATCTCTTTTGATACGATAGTAGGCTATGAAGCGCATGGAGCTGTTGTACATTATGAAGCAACTCCAGAGACGGATATTCCTGTTCAGCCACATGGTTTGGTGCTCATTGATAGTGGAGCGCAATATTTAGACGGTACGACAGATATTACAAGAACTATTGCTTTGGGTGAATTGTCAGAAGAACAGCGTCGAGTTTATACTTTGGTGTTGAAAGGACATATTCAACTTGACAGGTGTCGTTTTCCTGCAGGTGCGTGTGGATCACAGATTGATGCGCTTGCACGTGCACCGATGTGGCGTAAAGGGTATAACTACATGCATGGAACAGGGCATGGAGTAGGGAGTTATCTGAATGTGCATGAAGGTCCTCACCAAATACGCATGGAATGGCGTCCTGCCCCCCTTCAAGCAGGAATGACAGTTACTAATGAGCCCGGTATTTATCTGGAAGGAAAGTTTGGTGTGCGTATAGAAAACACATTGTTGATTGTTCCTGCTGAATCTACAGCCTTTGGTGATTTTCTTAAGTTTGAAACACTTACGCTCGCACCGATTGATACGGCTCCGATTGTGCTTGAAATGCTGAGTACTGAGGAACGTGAGTGGCTTAATAACTACCATCGTCGTGTTTATGAAAGTTTGTCTCCATATTTGGAAGGCAACGAGAAAGAATGGCTGAGAAAGGCAACTTTGCCAATCTAAACTTGGCGTAGTCTTGTTAAGAGTACGTAGTTTTGTTGTCATTGAAAATATGCTCAAAGGCTCTAAATAGCGTGCTTCAGAGCTCTTGATAACCTTATTTTTGTGTCCTCTTTAATCTATAAGAAAGTAGGAAAAATCCGCAAATGTTTGGAAGTTAGGAGAATAAAGTGTAACTTTGCAGGCGCAAAGTGGTGTCATGCCCTTTTGCATATGTTTAATTAATAAATAATTTAAAACAAAAAGCATGATTATTGTACCAGTAAAGGACGGTGAGAACATCGAGCGCGCGCTCAAGAAGTTCAAGAGAAAGTTTGAGAAGACAGGTGTTGTTAAGGAGCTTCGTGCTCGTCAGCAGTTTGACAAACCATCTGTTAAGAAGCGCTTGAAGATGGAACGTGCCGTTTACGTACAGCATCTTCGCGACGCAGAAGAGTAAAATCTTCTTTAAAAATTTGGCGGTTTGGATTAATTTCCGTAAATTCGTTGCCATATAAATGATTTGACAATGTGCCGATGGTAGAAAAGTTCTTAGATTACATTAAGTTTGAAAGGAATTATTCCCCGATGACAGTAATCAACTATCGTAAGGACTTAACGGAGTTCGAACGATTCTACAAGGAACTTGAACCTCAGCTCTCTTGGGAGTCTATAGACTCTGATATTGTCAGAAATTGGATGGAGTACATGATGGATAGAGGTAATTCTGCTTCGTCTGTCAATAGAAGACTCAGTGCGCTGAGGTCTTTCTATAGATTTGCACTTCGTCGTAAACTTATTGAAAAAGACCCTGTTCATGGTCTTCAAGGTCCTAAAAAACAAAAGCCTCTTCCTCAATTCTTAAAGGAGTCGGAAATGGAAAGGCTGCTGGATTCTAAGATGTGGACAGATAGTTATAAGGACGTACTTGAACGTACTATAATTATAACATTCTACGTAACGGGCGTTCGTCTGTCAGAATTGATTGGTCTTGATGATAAAGATATTGACAATGTCACTTGTGAAATTAAAGTAACAGGTAAGAGAAATAAGCAACGAATTGTTCCCTTTGGTAAGGAACTTGCTGATGTGTTCGCTCAGTACCAAGAAGTACGCAACGCAACAGTAAAAGGTGATTCCAAAGCCTTTTTTCAAACAGAAAAGGGCAAAAGGATGACGACTGCACAGGTAAGAACTTTGGTTAAGAAGAATCTTTCAAAGGTGTCAACGTTGAAAAAACGTTCACCACACGTTCTTCGCCATACGTTTGCCACGGCAATGCTCAATCATGAAGCAGGACTGGAAAGTGTAAAGAAACTGCTTGGCCATGAGAGTCTGTCAACGACAGAGATTTATACTCATACAACTTTCGAGCAGTTGAAGAAAGTCTATAAAAATGCCCATCCAAGGGCTTAACCTTTTAAAAACGGAGGTACCTATGGAAATTAAGATCCAGTCGATTCATTTCGACACAACCGAGAAGTTACAAGCCTTTATTACCAAGAAGGCTGAAAAATTAGAAAAGTCTTACGAAGACATTCAGAAAGTAGAGGTGCAATTGAAGGTAGAGAAACCTGCTACAGCATTAAATAAAACCACAAGTTTATCAGTAGTAGTTCCTGGTAATACCTTGTTTGTGGAGAAAACATGTGATACCTTTGAAGAAGGAATTGATCAGTGTTTAGATGCGATGAAGGTTCAGCTCACCAAGTTTAAGGAAAAACAAAGAAAGCATTAAAAAAATCTCTGAAATATTTTGGAGATTAAAATAAAAAAAGTCTTACCTTTGCAGCCGTTTTTACGACAAGTAGCCTTCGGCTGCAAAGTAATGCCTCTTTAGCTCAGTTGGCCAGAGCACGTGATTTGTAATCTCGGGGTCGTTGGTTCGAATCCGACAAGAGGCTCTCCTTGAAAGGGGGATACATTTGCTGACGGGTAGTTTCCAGAGTGGCCAAATGGGGCAGACTGTAAATCTGCTGCTTCTAGCTTCGGTGGTTCGAATCCATCACTACCCACTTCAGAAAAATGTAATTTGCGGAAATAGCTCAGTTGATAGAGCACTAGCCTTCAAGCTGGGGGTCGCGGGTTTGAGCCCCGTTTTTCCGCTCTATGGTTTTTGCTGTAATAGCTCAGTGGTAGAGCACTTCCTTGGTAAGGAAGAGGTCCTGAGTTCAACTCTCAGTTACAGCTCTGCTATTATTGTTGTTAATTTAGTGTAACTAAAAGCACAGATTATTCATTTAATATTAAATAAGAAAAAGCTATGGCTAAAGAAGAATTCGTGCGCACCAAACCGCATGTAAACATTGGTACTATCGGTCACGTTGACCACGGTAAGACCACTCTTACTGCAGCAATCTCAAAGGTTCTTCACGAGAAGGGCTTCGGTACAGAAGATGTTAAGTCTTTCGATCAGATTGATAATGCTCCTGAGGAGAAAGAGCGTGGTATTACCATTAACTCTGCACATATTGAGTACGAAACAGCTAACCGTCACTACGCACACGTAGACTGTCCTGGTCACGCCGACTATGTAAAGAACATGGTAACTGGTGCTGCTCAGATGGATGGTGCTATCTTGGTTGTAGCTGCTACTGATGGTCCTATGCCTCAGACTCGTGAGCACGTTTTGCTCGCTCGTCAGGTAAACGTACCACGCTTGGTTGTATTTCTTGAACAAGTGTGATATGGTTGACGACGCTGAGATGCTTGACCTCGTTGAGATGGAGGTTCGTGAGATCCTCGAGCAGTACGGTTATGAGGAGGATACTCCCTATCATCCGTGGTTCTGCACTCGGTGCTTTGAACGGTGTTGAGAAGTGGGTAGACTCTGTAATGGAGCTCATGGATACTGTTGACAGCTGGATTGAAGAGCCAGAGCGTGAGATTGATAAGCCATTCTTGATGCCTGTTGAGGACGTATTCTCTATCACAGGTCGTGGTACTGTAGCTACTGGTCGTATCGAGACTGGTATCTGTAAGGTAGGTGATGAGGTTCAGTTGCTCGGTCTCGGTGAGGACAAGAAGTCTGTTATCACTGGTGTTGAGATGTTCCGTAAGAACCTTCCAACAGGTCAGGCTGGTGACAACGTAGGGTCTCCTCCTCCGTGGTATCGATAAGGCTGAGGTTAAGCGTGGTATGGTTGTTGTGCACCCAGGTGCTATTACTCCTCACGATCACTTCAAGGCATCTATCTATGTATTGAAGAAGGAAGAGGGTGGTCGTCATACTCCATTCGGTAACAAGTATCGTCCACAGTTCTACCTCCGTACAATGGATTGTACAGGTGAGATTCATCTCCCAGAAGGCGTTGAGATGGTTATGCCAGGTGACAACGTTGAGATTGAGGTTGTATTGATCTACAAGGTTGCTCTGAACGAGGGTCTTCGTTTCGCTATCCGTGAGGGTGGTCGTACAGTAGGTTCTGGTCAGATTACAGAGATTCTTGAGGACGTTAAGTAATCGATAATTTTATATTACAAAATATTAGTTCCCGACTCTTTTGGGAATCGGGAACTAACCTACGGGTTTAGCTCAGTTGGTAGAGCACTGGTCTCCAAAACCAGGTGTCGAGGGTTCGAGCCCTTCAACCCGTGCAAAAAGAAAATATTTTATGTTTAATAAGATAGTTAATTATTGCAAGGCTTGCTACGACGAACTTGCGCATAAAACTACATGGCCATCACGCGCTCAACTTACACATAGTGCAATGGTAGTTATTTCTGCTTCCGTTATCATTGCATTGGTTGTGTTTGCAATGGACTCTGTGTTCCAACGCGTAATGGAATTTGTATATCCAAGATAATTCATTAGGAAATGGCAGATACAGAAAAGAAATGGTATGTTCTTCGTGCTGTCAGCGGAAAAGAGGCAAAGGTAAAAGAATATATCGATGCTCAATTACGTCTGAACGAAAAACTTGCTGAGCGTGTTTTTGAGGTTTTACTACCTATGGAAAAACACGCAACTGTGCGTAAAGATGGAAAGCGTGTTGTCAAGGAGAAATTAAGTCTCCCTGGTTATGTGCTTGTTCAGGCCAATATGACACCTGACGTAGCTTCTACGTTGCGTTTTATGCCTAATGTCTTAGGATTCCTCGGAGGTATGTCTGAACCATCACCTGTACGCCAAGCAGATATTAATCGTCTGTTGGGTAATGTGGAAGATACTGAACTTGAAGAGGTTCAGAATGTACCATATATGGTTGGTGAAACTGTTCAGGTTACTGATGGTCCTTTCAGTGGTTTCCATGGTATCATCGAAGAGGTGAATGCCGAGAAGCATAAGCTGAAAGTGATGGTGATGATTTTTGGTCGTCAGAATCCATTGGAGCTAAGTTTTATGCAAGTCGCAAAAGAAGAATAGTGTTGTTACGGATACTATTCTACTATAGTTTAATTTTTAATATTAACAAAAGAAATGGCTAAAGAAGTAGCTGGATTAATCAAATTACAGATTAAAGGTGGCGCTGCAAATCCTTCCCCTCCAGTAGGCCCAGCATTGGGTTCTAAGGGTATTAATATCATGGGATTTTGTAAGGAGTTCAACGCCCGTACCCAGGACAAGGCTGGTAAAGTTCTTCCAGTCGTTATTACCTACTACAACGATAAGTCTTTCAGCTTTCATCATCAAGACTCCTCCTGCAGCTGTACAGCTCATGGAAGCTGCTAAGGTGAAAGGTGGATCTGGAGAGCCAAACCGCAGAAAGGTTGGATCCGTAACTTGGGAGCAGGTAAAAGCTATCGCAGAAGACAAAATGCCAGATCTCAACTGTTTTACAGTAGAGAGTGCAATGAAGCTTATTGCTGGTACTGCTCGTAGTATGGGTATCACTGTAAAAGGGGACTTCCCTGGTAAATAATTTTAAACTTCAAAAGTAAAAATGAGTAAACTGACAAAAAATCAGAAATCAGTAGCTGAGAAGGTTGAAGCAGGGAAGGCATATTCATTGGCAGAAGCAGCACAGTTGGTAAAAGAAATTACCACTACTAAGTTTGATGCTTCTGTAGATGTTGATGTACGTCTCGGTGTTGACCCACGTAAAGCTAACCAGATGGTTCGTGGCGTTGTGTCACTCCCACATGGTACTGGTAAGGTTACACGTGTGCTTTGTCTCTGTACACCTGATCAGGAGGCTGCCGCTAAGGAAGCTGGTGCTGATTATGTTGGTCTTGACGAATACGTTGAAAAGATCAAGGGCGGATGGACTGATATTGATGTTATTATCACTATGCCATCATGCATGGGTAAGTTAGGTCCTTTGGGTCGTGTACTCGGTCCTCGTGGCTTGATGCCAAACCCAAAGAGCGGTACTGTGACTATGGATGTTGCTAAGGCAGTAAAGGACGTTAAGCAGGGTAAGATTGACTTTAAGGTTGATAAGGCTGGTATTATCCATACTTCAATCGGTAAGGTTAGTATGACTGCTGAGCAGATTTATGGTAACGCAAAGGAGTTTATCTCTACTGTTATCAAGCTGAAGCCTGCTGCTGCTAAAGGTACATATATCAAGAGTATCTTTATTTCTAGCACAATGAGTAAGGGTGTCAAGATTGATCCTAAATCAGCTGAATAACTCTAAAAGTTTTGTACAATGAAGAAAGAAGTAAAAGATACAATTATCGCTGAACTCGGTGAGAAGTTAAAGAACTATCCTCATTTCTATTTGGTTGATGTAACTGGATTGAATGCTGAGGCTACAAGTTCTATTCGCCGTAAGTGTTTCAAGAGCGAAATCAATATGGTTGTTGTGAAGAATAACCTTCTTCACAAAGCTTTTGAAGCTTCAGATGTAGATTTTGAACCACTGTATGGTTCTTTGAAGGGTAATACAGCAGTTTTGTTTTCTCAGACTGCTAATGTGCCAGCAAAGTTGTTGAAGGAGTATAAGAAGGAAGGTATTCCTGCTCTTAAGGCAGCTTACGCAGAGGAATCTCTGTTTATTGGTGCTGATAAACTTGAAGAACTTGCAGCTCTCAAGAGCAAGAACGAACTTATTGCAGACGTTGTGGCATTGCTACAGTCTCCAGCAAAGAACGTTGTTTCTGCTCTCCAGTCAGGTGCTGGCACCATCCATGGTGTGCTTAAGACTTTAGGCGAGCGTCCTGAGTAAAAAATCTAATAAAGTCAATAAGGTATATTATTTTTAGAACAAAAAATTAAAAATTTAGAATAAAATGGCAGACGTAAAAGCTATTGCAGAAGAGTTAGTAAATCTTACTGTTAAGGAAGTAAATGAGTTGGCAACTGTCCTCAAGGACGAGTATGGTATTGAGCCTGCAGCTGCAGCTGTTGCTGTAGCTGGTCCTGCTGCAGCTGCTGCAGGTGGCGCAGCTGAGGAGAAGTCAGATTTTGACGTAGTTCTCGTTGACGCTGGTGCTAACAAGCTCAAGGTTGTTAAGGCTGTTAAGGAGGCTTGTGGTCTCGGTTTGAAGGAAGCTAAGGACCTCGTAGACGGTGCACCTTCTACTTTGAAGGAGGGTATGGCTAAGGCTGAGGCTGAGAACCTGAAGGCTGCTATTGAGGCTGAGGGTGCTAAGGTTGAGTTGAAGTAATTCTACTTCTTCCTTACATTAATAAAAAAATACGGTTAGGATTTACCAAGTAGGTGAGTCCTAACCTTTTTGTGTCTTTTGACATATATAGGGATTTTCCCCTTTTTAGTCCGCCGCTGGACTTTAAACATTCGAATATTTAATTTCAGTTATGGCATTAGAAAATAAACCCAGAGTAAATTTCGCCAGCGTTAAGAATCCGTATCCATATCCGGATTTCCTCGATGTGCAGTTGAAGTCTTTCCGTGACTTCCTACAGCTGGATACTCCGCCTGAGGAACGCAAGAATGACGGTTTGTATAAGGTGTTCGCAGAGAACTTCCCTATCACCGATACGCGTAATAATTTCGTCCTTGAGTTCCTGGATTACTATGTTGATCCACCAAGATATTCTATTGATGAATGTTTGGAGCGTGGTTTGACATACAGTGTACCTTTGAAGGCTAAGATGAAGCTGTATTGTACTGACCCAGATCATGAGGATTTCGGTACATTTATTCAAGATGTATTCTTGGGAACAATTCCTTACATGACCAGCAATGGTACTTTTTGTTATCAATGGTGCTGAACGTGTTGTTGTTTCTCAGTTACATCGTTCTCCGGGTGTATTCTTTGGTCAGGGTGTTCATGCTAATGGTACTGTACTTTATAGTGCACGTATCATCCCATTTAAGGGTTCATGGATAGAGTTTGCTACTGACATTAACAATGTCATGTATGCTTATATTGACCGTAAGAAGAAGTTGCCTGTAACCACTATGCTTCGTGCTATTGGTTATGAGACGGACCGTGATATTCTTCAGATTTTTGATCTTTGCGAAGAAGTAAAGGTGAATAAGAAGAATATGAAGGCAGCTATCGGTCGTAAGATTGCTGGTAATGTCATGAAGTCTTGGACTGAAGACTTCGTTGATGAGGATACAGGCGAGGTTGTATCTATAGAACGTAATGAGGTTGTTGTTGAGCGTGAGACTATCATCACAGAAGATAATGTTGATCAGATTCTCGATAGCTCAGTTTCTTCAATCTTGCTACATAAGGATGAGGATGCTGCAAGTAAGTACTCTATCATCTTCAACACACTTGCCAAAGATCCAAGCCACTCAGAGATTGAGGCAGTAAATTATATTTATCGTCAGTTGCGTAATGCAGATGCTGCTGATGATGCAAGTGCACGTGAGGTATTCCAAAACCTTTTCTTCTCAGACAAGCGTTATGACTTGGGTGAGGTTGGCCGTTACCGAATCAATAAAAAGTTGAATTTGGAAACGGATATGGATGTACGTGTACTGACAAAGGACGATATCATTGAGATTATTAAGTATCTTATCAGCCTTATCAATTCAAATGCTACGGTTGATGATATTGACCACTTGTCAAATCGTCGTGTTCGTACTGTAGGAGAGCAGTTGGCTAACCAGTTCTCTATCGGTCTTGCACGTATGAATCGTACTATCCGTGAGCGTATGAACGTTCGTGACAGCGAAGTGTTCCAGCCAACGGATTTGATTAATGCAAAGACTATATCAAGCGTCATTAACTCATTCTTTGGAACTAATCCATTGAGTCAGTTTATGGACCAGACCAACCCATTGGCAGAGGTAACTCATAAGCGTCGTCTTTCTGCTCTTGGTCCTGGTGGTCTGTCTCGTGAGCGTGCAGGTTTCGAGGTTCGTGACGTTCACTATACCCATTATGGTCGTCTTTGTCCTATTGAGTCTCCTGAAGGTCCTAACATCGGATTGATTTCATCACTCTGTATGTATGCTAAGATTAATGAGCTTGGCTTTATCGTTACACCATATCGTCGTGTGAAGGATGCTAAGGTGGACATGGATAATAAGGATGTAGTCTTCTTGACAGCAGAGGAGGAAGAAGAGCAGATTATCGGACAGGGTAATGCACCATTGAATGCAGATGGTACATTTATCCGTGATGTTGTTAAGTGTCGTCAGGATGCTGATTATCCAGTAGTTACTCCAGACTCTGTTGCTCTTATCGATGTATCTCCACAGCAGATTGCATCTGTGTCAGCAGGTTTGATTCCATTCTTGGAGCATGATGACGGTCACCGTGCATTGATGGGATGTAACATGATGCGCCAGGCTGTTCCTTTGCTTCACAATGATGCACCTATTGTTGGTACAGGTCTTGAGAAGCAGGTATGTGAGGACTCACGTACTATGGTTACTGCAGAGGGTGATGGTGTTATCGAGTATGTTGATGCTACAACAATCCGCATTCTCTATGATCGTACAGATGATGAGGAGTTTGTAAGTTTCGAGCCTGCTCTTAAAGAGTATCGCATTCCTAAGTTCCGTCGTACTAACCAGAACATGGTTGTAGACCTTCGTCCAATTTGTGATAAGGGTCAGCGTGTGAAGAAGGGTGATATCCTTACAGAGGGTTATGCAACAGAGAACGGTGAGTTGGCATTAGGTCGTAACCTTGTTGTGGCTTACATGCCTTGGAAGGGTTACAACTATGAGGATGCTATCGTTATTTCTGAGCGCATGGTTCGTGAGGATGTATTGACCTCTGTTCATGTTGATGAGTATTCCCTCGAAGTTCGCGAAACTAAGCGTGGTGTTGAGGAGTTTACTGCTGATATTCCTAACGTAAGCGAGGAAGCTACTAAGGATCTTGATGATAACGGTATTATCCGTATTGGTGCTCGTGTTGAGCCAGGTGATATCATGATTGGTAAGATTTCTCCTAAGGGTGAAAGTGATCCTTCTCCAGAAGAGAAACTTCTCCGTGCTATCTTTGGTGACAAGGCTGGTGATGTTAAGGATTCTTCTTTGAAGGCTAATCCATCATTGAGCGGTGTTGTAATCGATAAGAAACTCTTTAGCCGTGCTATCAAGACACGTGAGAGCAAGCGTCAAGATAAGAATATTCTTGCTAAGATTGATGAGGAGCAAGAGGCAAAGATTAATGATTTGAAGGACCTCTTGGTTGATAAGTTGCTCGAACTGACTGAGGATAAGGTTTCAGAGGGTGTAAAGGACTACTCTGATGCTGAGATTATCACTAAGGGAAGCAAGTTCACTGTTGCTGCATTGAAGAACCTCGATTATGAGGGAATCCAATCAAATGGCTGGACTGATGATGAGCATACCAACCTCCTTATTCAGAAGTTGATTATGAACTTCATCCGCAAGTACAAGCAGATGGATGCTGAGATGAAGCGTAAGAAGTTTGCTATCACTATTGGTGATGAACTTCCTTCTGGTGTTCTTCAGATGGCTAAGGTTTACATTGCAAAGAAGCGTAAGATTCAGGTGGGTGATAAACTTGCAGGTCGTCACGGTAACAAGGGTATCGTATCAAAGGTCGTACGTACAGAAGATATGCCATTCCTTGAGGATGGTAGTCCTGTAGACTTGGTATTGAACCCAATGGGTGTGCCTTCACGTATGAACCTTGGTCAGATTTTCGAGGCTATCCTTGGTGCTGCAGGTCGTAAGTTGGGTGTTAAGTTTGCTACACCTATCTTCGATGGTGCTAAGCTCTCTGACTTGAAGGAGTGGACAGATAAGGCAGGTTTGCCAAATCTCTGTTCAACCTATATCTATGATGGTGAAACCGGTGAGAAGTTTGACCAGCCAGCTACAGTGGGTATCACTTACTTCTTGAAGTTGGGTCACATGGTTGAGGATAAGATGCACGCTCGTAGTATCGGTCCATACTCACTGATTACACAGCAGCCACTTGGTGGTAAGGCACAGTTTGGTGGTCAGCGTTTCGGAGAGATGGAGGTTTGGGCTATTGAGGCCTTCGGTGCATCTCATGTTCTCCAGGAAATCTTGACAATCAAGTCTGATGATGTAGTTGGTCGTTCAAAGGCTTACGAGGCTATCGTTAAGGGTGAACCAATGCCAACTCCAGGTATTCCAGAGTCACTGAACGTGTTGCTACACGAGCTTCGTGGTCTCGGTCTCAGTGTCAAACTTGATTAATACGTACACCCCATAATAGAAGTAAAACATGGCTTTTAAGAAAGATAATAAAGTAAAGAGTAATTTCAGCAAGATTACTATCGGACTGGCTTCACCTGAGGAGATTCTTGAGAACTCTTTTGGTGAGGTAACCAAGCCAGAGACTATCAACTATCGTACCTATAAACCAGAACGTGATGGTTTGTTCTGCGAGCGTATCTTCGGTCCAACAAAGGATTACGAGTGTGCCTGCGGTAAGTACAAGCGTATCCGTTATAAGGGTATTGTCTGCGATCGTTGTGGTGTTGAGGTAACTGAGAAGAAGGTACGTCGTGAGCGTGCCGGACATATTGAATTGGTTGTCCCTGTTGCTCATATCTGGTATTTCCGTAGTCTTCCTAACAAGATTGGTTACCTTCTTGGTATGCCAACTAAGAAGCTTGATGCTGTTATTTACTATGAGAAATATGTTGTCATCCAGCCGGGTGTCGTAGAGGGTATGAAGAATGCCGATACTGAAGAGGATTTGAATGGTTCTCATAAGTTCGACCTTCTTTCAGAGGATGAGTATCTCGATATCCTTGATAATAAACTCCCAGAGGGTAATGAGCGTTTGGATGATTCTGATCCAAGCAAGTTCATTGCTAAGATGGGTGCAGAGGCTATTTATGACCTCCTCACAGGCATTGATCTTGATCGTTTGGCAGGTGAATTGCGTGACCGTGCTACAACTGACTCAAGTCAGCAGCGTAAGACAGAAGCTTTGAAGCGTCTGCAGGTTGTAGAGGGCTTCCGTCAGTCAATCGGTGTGAATAATCCAGAATGGATGATCATGAAGATTATCCCTGTTACTCCACCAGAGCTTCGTCCATTGGTTCCATTGGATGGAGGACGTTCGCAACATCTGACCTTAATGACCTCTATCGTCGCGTTATCATCCGTAACAATCGTTTGAAACGTTTGATGGAGATTAAGGCTCCTGAGGTTATTCTGCGTAATGAGAAGCGTATGCTTCAGGAAGCTGTTGACTCACTTTTCGATAACAGCCGTAAGTCTTCTGCTGTAAAGAGTGAGAGCAATCGTCCATTGAAGTCACTCTCTGACTCTCTGAAGGGTAAGCAGGGACGTTTCCGTCAGAACCTCCTCGGTAAACGTGTTGACTATTCTGCGCGTTCAGTAATTGTCGTTGGTCCAGAGTTGAAGATGGGTGAGTGCGGTCTGCCTAAGTTGATGGCAGCAGAGCTTTACAAGCCATTCATTATTCGTAAGCTCATTGAGCGCGGTATTGTGAAGACTGTAAAGAGTGCTAAGAAGATTGTAGACCGTCGTGAGCCTGTAATTTGGGATATCCTTGAGAATGTAATGAAGGGTCACCCAGTTATGTTGAACCGTGCCCCGACACTGCACCGTCTTGGTATTCAGGCGTTCCAGCCTAAACTTATTGAAGGTAAAGCTATTCAGTTGCATCCATTGGCATGTACAGCGTTCAATGCTGACTTCGATGGTGACCAGATGGCTGTTCACCTCCCATTGAGTAATGAGGCTGTGTTGGAGACACAGGTGTTGATGCTTCAGAGCCATAACATCCTTAATCCAGCTAATGGTGCACCTATCACCGTTCCTTCACAGGATATGGTGCTTGGTCTTTACTATATTACAAAGATTCGTCCAGGTGCTAAGGGCGAAGGTCTTACATTCTACGGCTCAGAAGAAGCTATTATCGCTTACAATGAGAAGAAGTGTGACCTCCACTCACAGGTAAAGGTAATCGTTGATGACCTCGTTGATGGTAAACTCCAGAAGCGTATGGTTGAGACATCAGTTGGTCGTGTAATTGTTAATCAGATTATCCCAACTGAGATTGGATACTTCAACGGTATTATCTCTAAGAAATCACTTCGTGGTCTTATCGCTGACGTTATTAAGGCTGTTGGTATGGCTCGTGCTTGTGAGTTCCTTGATGGTATCAAGAACCTTGGTTACCGTATGGCATATGTCGCAGGTCTTTCCTTTAACCTCGACGATATCATCGTTCCTGTTGAGAAAACTGATATCGTTGGTAAGGGTCAGAGTGAGGTTGACCAGGTGAAGGCTAACTATGAAATGGGTTTCATCACTGATAAGGAGCGTTACAATCAGGTAATTGATGCGTGGACACACGTAAACAATAACCTTAAGCAGGCTGTTATGAGCACATGACAGAGGCTGATCAGGGATTTAATGCTGTATATATGATGCTTGACTCTGGTGCCCGTGGTTCTGCTGACCAGATTGCTCAGCTTGCTGGTATGCGTGGTCTTATGGCTAAGCCACAGAAGGCAGGTGCTGAAGGTGCTCAGATTATTGAGAACCCAATTATCTCTAACTTTAAGGAGGGTATGTCTGTGTTGGAGTACTTTATTGCTTCTCACGGTGCTCGTAAGGGTCTTGCTGATACGGCTATGAAGACTGCCGATGCAGGATACTTGACACGTCGTCTTGTTGACGTTTCTCATGATGTTATCATCAATGAGGAGGATTGTGGTTCACTCCGTGGTCTTGAGTGTCGTGCCTTGAAGAATGGTGATGAGACAATTGCAAGCCTCTATGAGCGTATCTTGGGTCGTGTGTCAGTTCATGATGTTATCAATCCTACAACTGGTGATATTATCGTTGCTGCAGGTGAAGAGATTACAGAGGCAAAGGCACAGGCTATTGAAGATTCACCAATTGAGATGGTAGAAATCCGTTCTGTACTCACTTGTGAGAGTAAGAAGGGTGTATGTAAGAAGTGTTACGGACGTAACCTTGCTTCTGCACGTATGGTACAGATGGGTGAGGCTGTTGGTGTCATTGCTGCACAAGCTATTGGTGAGCCTGGTACACAGCTTACTCTTCGTACGTTCCACGCTGGTGGTGTGGCTGGTAATGCTGCGGCTAATGCAACTATTACAGCTAAGAGTGATGCAAAGATTGAGTTTGAGGAACTTCGTACCGTACCATTCGTTGATGAGAATGACAAGGAATGTGAGATGGTTGTTAGCCGTTTGGCTGAAATTCGCTTTGTAGATCCTAACACTGGTATTGTACTCCTTACAGATAATGTTCCATATGGTAGTTCTCTTTACTTTAAGTCTGGAGATACTGTCAAGAAGGGTGATATGATTTGTAAGTGGGACCCATTCAATGCTGTTATTGTTAGTGAATATGCAGGTGTTCTCCGTCTACATGACGTTATAGAGGGCGTTACTTATAAGGCAGAAACCGATGATGCTACAGGTCTTACAGAGCGTATCATTATCGATTCTCGTGATAAGACAAAACTCCCTACTGTTGATATTGTCAAGGTTGGTGCTAAGAAGGGTACTGATGGTCTTTATGCTGCATCTGATATCCTTGGTACATATAACCTCCCTGTAGGTGGTCACTTGGAGCAGGTACTTCTTGATGGTGCTGAGATTAAGACGGGTATGACACTCGTTAAGATTCCTCGTTCTGTTGGTGGTGCTGGTGATATTACTGGTGGTCTTCCACGTGTTACTGAGCTCTTTGAGGCTCGTAACCCATCTAACCCTGCTGTCGTATCTGAAATTGATGGTGAGATTACTATGGGTAAGGTGAAGCGTGGTAACCGTGAGATTATCGTGACTTCTAAGACTGGTGAGCAGCGTAAGTATCTTGTTAGTCTGTCTAAGCAGATTCTTGTGCAAGAGCATGATGCTGTTCGTGCTGGTACTCCATTGTCTGATGGTATCATCACACCTGCTGATATCTTGTCTATCATGGGTCCAACAGCTGTTCAAGAGTATATTGTTAATGAGGTTCAGGACGTATATCGTTTGCAGGGTGTGAAGATTAATGACAAGCACTTTGAGATTATTGTTCGTCAGATGATGCGTAAGGTACGTATCGACGATCCAGGAGATACTACATTCCTCGAGCAAGAACTTGTTGACAAACTTGACTTTGCTGAGGAGAATGATCGTATCTGGGGTAAGAAGGTTGTTACCGATCCGGGTGATTCTGAAAACTGCTATAAGGGTCAGATTCTCTCTGTACGTAAGTTACGTGATGAGAACTCAAGTCTTAAGCGTCGTGACCTCAAGCTCGTTCAGGTGCGTGATGCCGTTCAGGCAACTGCTACCCAGATTCTTCAGGGTATCACTCGTGCTGCCCTCGGTACGAAGAGCTTCATGAGTGCTGCTTCCTTCCAGGAGACAACTAAGGTGCTCAACGAGGCTGCTCTCCGTGGTAAGAGCGATAACCTTGAGGGTATGAAGGAGAATGTTATCTGTGGTCATCTCATTCCTGCCGGTACTGGTCTTCGTCAGTGGCAGAAGCTCGTTGTTGGTTCGCAAGAAGAGCACGAGCGTATGGAGGCTAACAAGAAGAATGTTCTTGACTTCGCTAAGCAAGAGGCAGAGGCTACACAGGAGTAATCCTAACCTCTCATACATAAGATTAAAAGGGATTTGCAATAATTTTGCAAGTCCCTTTTTTTGTATATTGCTCTGGCTATTTAAGTTTTTATTAGTACGAGACCTCTGCAAAACTCTTAGTTTAGGAATTTGCTTATATCATTATTTTTTCGTACCTTTATAGTATGAAACAGCAACTCTCCTCTCCCAGCTTTGCCGACCTGTTAGTCGGTCAGCGTAAGGTCAAGCAGACCTTCTTTTCTCAGATAGACAAGATTATCAATTGGAATCCAATCCGTAGTATTATTGAAATCGCCTACACTAAAGGTAACAATACAACTGGTCGTCCGAGCTATGATAGTCTTGTTCTTTTTAAAATCGAACTTCTCCGTACTTGGTATGGTCTTAGTGATGGTGAGGTTGAGGAGCAGGTTAACGATCGTTTGTCTTTCAGCCGCTTTGTAGGACTGGGCTTGGAAGATGTTGCTCCTGACAGTACGACGGTATGTCGTTTCCGTAACATTCTTGTAGAGGCAGACCTTTATGATATGGTACTGAACGAGATTAACCATCAATTAGAACAACAAGGTGTTATTGTCAAACGTGGGGCTATCGTTGATGCCAGCATCACCGATAGTCCACGTCGTCCACGTGGTCGCAAGGAGTATGAGATTGTTGAGGACAGGGATGAAGAAACGGGTAAGTTAAAAACTGAGAAAGCTATGCTCAAGGAGAAACTCAAGTCCAATGTGGACGGAGAGGCACGCTGGATCAAGAAAATGGGAAGGCTCCACTTTGGATACAAACGTCATTCAGTTACAGATAAAAACGGATTGGTTCTTGCAGAGGAGACTACTGCAGCTAATGAGAGCGACATCAAGCATTTGGAAACGCCCCTGAAAAAAAAGCAAATCTTCCGAAAAAGGCTCTCGTATATGCTGATAAAGGTTATGACTCGGCAGAAAATAAGGAGATACTTGCTCGAATGAAACTAAAAAGTCGCATTATGCACAAAGGAACAAAGGCGCATAAGATTACAGAAAGAGAGAAACGCATCAATGTGGCTATCAGTAAAACTAGGTACAGAGTGGAACGCACTTTTGGCTCCATACACAGATGGTTTAGAGGAGGAACGGCAAGATATGTAGGACTTGCCAAAACACATGCACAGCATATTATGGAAGCTGTTGCCTACAACTTATATCGAATGCCAGGGATAATTGTGTCCAATGCTCTCACATAAAAGAAAATGGGACACAAATATAGATGATAATAATCGTTTGACTGCATCAATTATACCAATATATACGTTAGAATATGCTTCTAAACACAACTAAATAGATTTTTTCTATAAATGAAGGTTTTGCAGAGGTCTCAGTACGAGAAGCGAAGGTGTAAAAGTGACAAGCGAGGAGGGGTTGTACTTTAATTCAATTTAACACCTTCTATTTTTAATTTTTCTCTTCTTATAGCGATGGCTAATGTTCTTGTAGCAGGAATATTAATGTTCCTTATACAGCTTTTTAAATAGGGAAATGAAAAAAATAATATTTGGCAAAGAGGAACAAGTTAAGCTTATAAAGAGAGGAGTAGTGTGGTTTTGAACGATTAGAAAGTTGGTTTCATAAGGGATGATACTTGTAAGAAGGGCTTTTATTCGTTTTTTTTAGTAGTTTTTTACATATTCGTTTGCCACGAGGCTTATTATTTTGTATTTTTGCATGTGTTACTTATGGCTTGAGTCATTATGTAGTTTGATGATGACCGATATTCTACAGACCGATTTGTGGTATGTTAATAATTAATTTTAAAATATAACTATTATGCTCCGATTAATATATCTTGTTTTATTGTGTCTAATGGCTTTGAATGTTGAAGCACAAGGCTTAAGACTCCCTACTAAACGGCAACATTCTACAGCATCTTCTGTAAGAGTAACAGTGAAGAAGCCTACACCACATCGTAAAGTAGTTGTGAATAGACCACGTGTTGTTAAGCCACGTTCGGTGCAGCCTCGTTCATCTAGGTCAGTTAGCAACTATGATGTATATGTATATGATGATTGCCCTACTGCGACGAAGAAAGCAAAATCCAAGAGCTGTAATTCGTGCGAGGAGTCTGATTGTGAAGAGCCTGAATACGATAGTTCGAGTGATATGTCGTCAGAAGATGCTGATAAAATTTATACGATAGCAGAACAAATGCCTTCGTTTAAGGGGAATGTGAATTCCTGGTTGTCTAGTCACATTCAATATCCTGCAGTTGCTGCGGAGAATGGTGTTCAAGGGCGTGTAATTGTGAAGTTTGTGGTAACTGCTGAAGGCTATGTAAGGCAGGCACAAGTTGTAAGAGGAGTTGACTCGTTACTAGATCGAGAAGCAGTACGCGTTGTGAATAGTATGCCTGCATGGAATCCGGGTATGAATAATGGAAGATATGTAAATGTCTGGTTTTCTCTTCCACTTACATTTAAACTGCAATAGTATTATAATAGCCTTTACCTAGAATCTTATAAAAATGAGAAAGTATCTTTTATTAATTTTGGTGCTTGTCTTTATTTCTTTGTTGTCATCTTGTCAAAAGGAGGAAAGTGTAGCGGAGTATATACCTTTTAAATCAGAAAAGGATGGTAAATGGGGATTTATTAATTTAGATGGAGATGTACTATTAGAAGATGAATTTAAGAGAGAGCCAACCATTGTGTCAAATGACCGATTCTTTGCTAAGAACAAAGAAGGGTATTGGGAGATGTACACTGCTGATAAGAATGCAAGACAAGTAGGTAAGGAGTATGTGCAAGCAGGAGCCTTTATTGAGGATGTTACGCCTGTCGTTGAGAAAGGTAGAGCAATTGACTTTATTGATAAGAACGGTAAAGTAAAGTTTACATTGGGTAATGTAGATGGTGTGGCTATTACCTCATGTAGGAACTTTATAGATGGAGTTGCCATATTTACATGTGGTGGCTATTATGGAGCTATTGATGCGTCGGGTAATGTAGTTATAAAGCCTGATTATCTTGCACTAGAACCAGCTAAAGATGGTAAGCTCGTAGGAATTCACAGTAAATATAAGGAGACAAAGGATAGGGCTAAGGTTAAAATAACAGTGTTGGATACGTCTGGTAAGGTTCTTTCTGAGTTTGCTTTAGATAGGATACTCGAGAGTTTAGATTACTTCTCTGATGGTGTGTTGGCTGTAGCAAAGAAGGGTGTCGATGGTAATAATTATTGGGGACTTATCAATGATAAGGGAGAGTGGGTTCTTCATGCCTCCCATAAGATACGATCTGTTAGAGGAATGAGAAATGGTAAGTTCATCTTTAGTGATGGTGAAGAATGTGGCTTGATGGACTTTAATGGTGAAGTTCTGATACGTCCAAAGTATTCAGATATTAAGTTTACGGGGGCTAACCAACTTTTTGTTCTTGATGACCATATTGACCCACAATGGAAACTAATTACCGAGGAGGAAGATGTTATTTCTCCTAATGAGTTTGATGAAGTTTACCCTTTGCCGGGTGATAAGTATATTGTTAAGGATGATGGTGATAGTTGGATTATTATAGATGATAAGGGTAAAGAAGTTAAGACGAAAGTTGATATTTATGAGTTTAGCTATAATCAGGGAGATACTGAGTTTGAAAGTCAATACTTAGATCTTACGTCATTCATTAACGAATTACATATAAAGAAGGATGGGCTCTTGGGGCTTAATCTAACCATGAAAGTAGCAGATATCATAAAGTCGTTTAGTTTCCTAGATAAGCAGTATGGAGAAGGCGATTTTAGTGACAATGCTTCATCGTATAGATATTCTAATGATATTAGTGTTGACTTGAACTTCAACAATGTGAAGTTTCAGATAGCTGCTTTGTTCGATGATAATGTTGCTGATTATACTTTCTCATCAGGCTTTAGTAATATTAGTCCTAATCAAATATCTGTTACCTTCTACAATGAAAAGCTATTAAAAGGTCATTTGAGTCAGCTTACGAGAAGTTTAAAGGCGAAGCTGAAGAAGGTGGGTACGATTGTCAAGGAAACAGAGTACGCATTGATAGTCGCTAGTGGCAATGCTTATTATTTTGTGGGTAGCGATGGTGATAAGGTGTATTTGAATTATGGTAACTTTGATGTTAATGCTATAAACCTTAATATGTTTACGGGTAGTGATGATGCTGTTACAACCACAAGTGACTCATATGTAGATGATGCGGAGTACGTTGATAGTGTTTGTATAGATTCAGCCGTGGTCTATTAGTCGATTAGTTGTTCTGTACAGACCTTTGATAAGTTCTGTAAAACTATTGTGTTAAGATTTGGATAAGTGCAATGAATGTATTACCTTTGCATAAGCTAGAGCATACGAGGCATATAAGTTATAGTTAATGCTTAACCTTGTTCGGTATTATTCAAGCAATGCAAACGAATTATTTATCTAAATCATATTAACAAAATGGACAATAACAATCAGAATCAAGAGGGACAGCAGTTGCAGATTGATCTCTCACCAGAAATCGCTAAAGGTGTTTATACGAACTTCCAGATAATCTCTCATTCAAGTTCAGAGTTTGTACTCGATTTTGCTACACTTCTTCCAGGTGTACCAAAGGCAACAGTAACAAGTCGTGTTATTATTGCTCCTGAGCACGCATTGCGTCTCCTTGCAGCGTTGCAGGACAATGTAGTTCGCTATGAGAAAGAGTTTGGTAAGATTGACCGTCATGAGCCAGAGCAGGAGCCACGTACGATTGCTCCATTTGGTCCTGGTAAGGTTGATGCATAAGCAGACTTCTTACTGATAAATAATAAAGCCGTTCGAGTAATCGGGCGGCTTTGTTGTTTTTGATAATCTCGGTTGATATAGAATGTGCAGTTATCAAATTACTTACACGGCTCAGTAGGAAAGGTGGGGATTATGCATATAGGTTTTTGATTCTAAACAAAAAGAAACTTTTGTCTCTGACTCCTCTCAGATTCGTTCTGAATAATTTTATTTTTGAGTTGAAAGATTCTGCTGCTGCATTTGATGCTCTATTGTTGTAAAAATTAAGGATATCATCATAATGCTCATAGAATGTAGCTGCAATAACATTGAAAGAATCAAACCCTGCCTCTTCCACCTTATTGTACCATTTAGCCATTGATAACCTTGCTGCATTTTTGATGGTATTCTTGGCAAAAATCATTCTTAAGGAATGACACAGACCATAGGCCGTCTGAAGCTTAGGATAAAGTTCGAAGAGTATCTTAGCTCTCTGTTTCTGTGAGTCTGTCCATTTCTCTGAAGACTTGAACAGAAGATATCTACTCCTGGCTAGCAGTTCCTTTTTCGTATCTCCATTCTCAAAGGTACGAGGTTGATACTTCTTTCCTATAAGTTTGGCTTCCTCCATTTCATCATTTGCCTCCTGTATGGCTCTCCAACGATAGTCTATCCTCATCTGCTGTACAGCATCACAGGCAAGCTTTTGAACATGAAACCTATCAATGACTCTTTTGGCTTTAGGGAAGCTATGGCGTACTATCTTACGCATACTGTCTGACAAGTCTAGTGTTACCTCCTCGACCTTCTCACGCTTTTGTTCATCTATCCTATCGAGTGCCTCACATACCTTCTCAGACTTTGTTCCAGCAACCACTGCTACAAGGCAGCCCTTCTTGCCATGTCTGTCCCTATTAGTTACTATCGTATAAAGTTCTCCGTTGGACAGAGCGGTCTCATCTATAGCAAGATGTGAACCAATATTATCAGGAAACAGAAGCCAGTCCTCAGCGTGATCTAGCTGATCCCAATCCCTATAGCCGCTAAGCACCTCCTTATACTGTTTCTCAAACTGATGTCCATCGATATGATAAAATTCCTCAAGCGTACGGCAGGTCACTGGGGATGTCTCCATACGTTTCTTTTAAAAAAGCTCCGAACTCTTTGGAATAACGAGTACCGGAGGCTGTAATATCAATCTGTAAAGGAAGAGAAACTCTTGCCTGTACGCGTATCTAACCAACGACGACGGCGAAGAACAAGAATAACTTTATGGTCACGAATAGGGAAGTCGGTAACCTCAACAGCGTCCATAAAGCCTTTAGACTCAAAATGAAGGTCATCGGAAAGTTCTTTCTCCATCTTCTCATCAAGATGGATACGCAATAATGAAGGACTAGGTTCTATTTTAACTACAGAGAAGTATTTCAATACATCCTTAGGGAGAACCAACGATGCTAAATGATATAGATAAGTATCTTCCATAATGCAAAGGAAAGAAAAAGATATCAAATAAAGAAATTTCCACACCTTTTTCCTACTGAGCCACTTACACTTCAAACAATGGTAGGAAATATGTTCGTCGACTATTTGAGCGTAATGGATTTAACCTCGAAAGGCAAATTTATAAATAAAGATGCCAACAAGAGGTGTGAAAGTAAGGCTTAGTCCTATAAATGTGAAGCACGATAGCCAGCCCCAATCTCTCCACTTTATGACAAAGGGCATAAGTACAAGTGTAATAATGAACTCTATAAATATCCACATAATAAGAATTGCTTTTGAAAGACAAAGATAAATAAAAATGCTGTAAAAACAAAGCGTTGCGCACATTCAATTAGTAAATGCGAAAACTCTCGGTAAATAATAGTTTACAAAAACTATGAAAAACACCGAGGGTTGCCCTACGGCAGGGGGCCGCGCCCCCTAAGAGTAAATTCAAGTATCAAGATATAAAAATAAAAAGAGGAGACCTAAAGTCTCCCCAAGATTAATTATCTTTGTATTTGATTATGTGTAAACAATTAACCTCAGGGCAAAGGTACACAATATTTGCCTTATTACAAAAAGGTTTCTCCAAAATGGAGATAGCCTCTACTATTGGAGTTCATTTCAGTACGGTTTACAGAGAAATTGACCGTAACAGGTCACCTTACACTGGAGAATACCGTCCATTACGTGCTCAGCGTATGGCGGAACGCCGCAAACGTCGTTTTCAGAAGCCCCGCAAACTGATGCCAGAAGTACGTGCAACCGTTATTAGGTATCTGAAGAAGGATTGGTCTCCGCAGCAGATAACAGGTAGACTGAGGGCTTTAGGAAAAGCGGGCGTCTGTCATGAAACCATCTATGAGATGATACGCAGAGATAAAACTTCTGGTGGAAAGCTTTATCAACATTGTAGGTTCCAGCTAAAACACATAAATCACTGGCTTCGCAGAAAAGGAAGAAAACTACCAGACGGTAGGAAAAGCATAACAGAAAGACCATTAGAGGCTGATGGTAGACGATTTGGAGATTGGGAAATGGATCTCATTGTAGGACCAAGACGTTCAGCTGCTCTTACAATGATAGAAAGGAGTACAAATTATCTTATCATAAGAAAGCTACCACAACGATATAAGTCTGAACAGGTGAGCAAGGCTATTATTGACGCATTGAAACCATACAAGAAGAATGTAATGACAATTACAACTGATAATGGACCAGAGTTTGCACAGTACAAGGAAATTGAGCAGAAATTACAATGTGAGGTTTACTATGCAAAACCCTATGCGCCATGGCAGAAAGGAGCAGTGGAGAATGCGAATATGCTTATAAGACAGTATGTACCAAAAGGATTCAACATAAACACCATGTCAATACAGTATTTGGCATATATACAGAACAAAATTAATAGTAGACCAAGGGAAAAATTAAAGTTTAAATCACCAATATTTGTTTTTAACAAAAAGATTCAGTAAATTCGCAATTGGTACTTGAATCTACCTTGCAGATAATTGTTTTGAAAAAAATTATTACATAATCTCGAATAAAAGATCTACAAATAACGGCAAAAAAATATGTAAAAGATAAGTTTGTAACCAATAGTAAATCAGTTAGTTATGATCCTGTGTAAGAAAAGGTGCTTAATTGGACTTCAAAAGGGCGTTAGTAAGACCTCTAAAGGGCATCTTTTGTAAGTCAATTAGGCGTCTTTTAGAAACCAAAAGAGCATGTATTGGTTTTGAGTTGTATGAAAATAGTTTACAAGTATTGGTTGATATGGGAATAAGTAGCCTCGCAGAAGACGGAAAGATATCAATAATAAAACAAAACGTCATGAGGCTCTATTGGTTGATTTGACTTTAATGGAAGAACCTAAAGAAAGTTCTGTTAGTGGTGTTATTTTGAGGTGGAAATCTAATAGGTTTAGAGTATAACTTTTGTAGTTAGATTTAGACAAATAACTTTAATGTATTATCTTTGCGTAAAAGAAGAAAGTATTTATTGCTCCTGAGCACGCATTGCGTCTCCTTGTAGCTTTGCAGGACAATGTAGTACGCTACGAGAAAGAGTTTGGTAAGATGACCGCCACGAACCCAAAGAGCAGGGACCACGCACCATCGCTCCATTCGGCAATGGTAAGGTTGAAGCATAAGCAATCCCTTTAAGATTAAAATACTTGAAAGTCGCCTCCATATTGGGGGCGACTTTCTGTTTCAGGGGGACTTGTAAGCATGTTACAAAGTCACTACTTTGGTTAAGCTATTGCGCTTTCACGTATAAGTTTGTGTATTGGTAGTAAGCCTGCGCTTTGCGGATGAGTTCTTGATTCATCTGCTTTGTAGGTTGCTCTTCAAATGTACCATCATGTAATGGACGAACGATGTATTGTCGTATATTGCGGACTGGCGATAAAACAGTTAGTCGGTTACCTTCAAGATATCCAAGGTCTTGGTAAGTTGCCATGAATGCACGAGGATGATAGGTTGGTGCGAGGATGTCTTGTCCTGTGAAACTTACAGTGCAACGTAACTTGAGGAGAGAAAGTAGGGTAGGCATGACATCAATCTGCGAGCATATAGTTTCAATCTTTCTTGGTTGGAGAATAGCTGGCGCATAGATGAGGCATGGGATATGGTAGCGGTCTATAGGAAGTGATGTTTCCCAGCACTGGATGCACAGTGATCAGCAATAACTACGAATACGGTATTCTGGAACCATGCTTTCTTTCGGGCGTCATTAATGAATTTACCGATTGCATAGTCTGTATATTTTACTGCGGCTTCTCTTGTGTTAGGGTCACCGTCTACTTTAATTCTGCCACTGGGATAGGTGTAAGGGCGATGATTGCTCGTGGTCATAATCTGTGCGAAGAAAGGATGCTTCGACAGATAGTTTTTATCGAATACTTGTAAGCTCTTGTTGAAGATATCTTCATCACAGACACCCCAAATGTTTGCGAATGTTACTTGATTGTTCGGTATGTCCTTTCGGTCTATTACCTCGTAGCCATTATGACTGAAGAAGTCGCCCATGTTATCGAAATAACTATCTCCGCCATAGATGAATTGCGATTTGTATCCCAAGTGAGAAAGGACACGACCTATTGATAAGTTCCCCATTCGGTTAGCCTTTCGCTTGATGATGCTTTCTCCTGCACTCGGTGGAATGCAAAGAGATAATGCTTCTAATCCTCTAACTGTTCTATTTCCTGCTGCGTATAGACTGTCAAAGACAATACTCCCTTGCATGAGCTTGTCAAGTTGTGGGGTAAGGTTCTCTTTATTTCCATATCGCGTAAGGAAATCAGCGCTTAGGCTTTCAACTGTTATTAAGACGATGTTAGGACGTTGTGAAGCAAGGGACTCTCCAATCGTCTTCTTTCCCTCATTATTAAGTCCACTTAGTTGACGATACAGAGACACACATTGTTGTTTGGGTAACATGGTATAGAACTTATCATACTCTAACATGTTACTTTGGAAAGCAATGACAAAGTCGCAGGCTCCGTTTTGTTCAAGTTGAGTAACATATTGATTGTTACTTCGTAGAGCATGGGTGCCTTGTAAGATAAATATGAGCTTATTGCTAAGACCATATATATAGAAAAGTGTATAAGAAACTTCTTCGCATTGTAAAGATGAGTAACCTTTAGCTTGTAATGTCGTGATTGAAGGAAGATAATTGCAGCTGTTAAGAGTAATGTAATGCTAATCAACGGAACAATAGAATAAGACTCCATGATGTTCCCAATAACTTCGTGAGTGTAGACGAGATAGTCTACTGCAATGAAATTATATCTTACACCAAACTCTCCCCAGAAGATGTATTCTCCTGCTGTGACGCAAAGTAATAAGAAAACATATACAGCCCAAGTTATATAGAGGGAGATCTTACGCCATGCTTCTCTTGTTCTTGGAATGAAAAAGCGTATGGAGAAACTGAATAGTTTCCATCCGAGGAATATTCGTGCAATCTTTGGTGCGCCGCCTCCGTATTCGTGGAAGATGGTGTGGAAGAATAATACGTAGGCAAAGGCAATAGTTAGTAGAAGTTCAATGATCCATCCTGTGACGCGATGATATTTAGCTTCATTTAGCCCAAGGTTTATAATTTGCAATGGTAAGGCAAGCAAAATTGCCATACAAATGTCTGTTACGAAGCCAACACTTAAGAATCTGATTATCTCCCAGAAAGAGAAAGAAGAATCTTCGGGGACATTCCACATTAAGATAATTCTTAGGATGAATCCAATGAGTAGATACAGTTTTAAAAATCGTGTTCCAATGAAATTAATAGGATTCTTGGTAATTACATTTGTTCTTTTGTCCATCGTTTGCTTATTTTTCGGCAAAGTTAATAATTATAGATGAGGTCCAGACATATTTTAGGCAATAATTGCGCTCGCATGTTTGAGAATGTAAGATCCTTGGAATGATAAATGTGATTCTATTTGTCGAAGGTGTTTCTTTGTTTTTAGATAAGGTTCAACTTTATTTTTTTAAGAGATTATCTACTTTCGAAGTATTTGCTTACTTTTACATTCAAAATTAAACCTTAATGAGTATTATAGTATTTACTATTCTTTTATTGTTAGGTGCCTATTGTGCAGGATTGTTAGTCCCGTGCCTTTTATTTATAGTGCTGTAGTTGGTGGTTTACTTCTATAATTCTGTTCCCTCTTGCCTTAAAATATGAGCCTCTCAACGGACAACTATCACAGCGTTCTGCCTAATAACGTACGCTGTATTTGTATGCCTAAAGGTACAAAAACTTTAGGAAATAGCAAAGCCCTGGCTTGAGAAAGTCGGGGCTTTGTGCATAAAAAAGAGGATGTGTTTATTTTGACACACCCTCTTACAGACAATATAGTTAAATGATATGCTTTATAGTCCTTGGCTTTGCAATTCTTTCTCGGGTATTGGCAACCATTTGATTTTACGGCTTGCCCAAGTTGTCGCGGAAGAACCTTGTTCTAACCCACGACGGATATCTGCTGTGCGTTCACCACGGAAAGCAAGGAAGATACGACGTAACTCGGCTATTTGTGCAAGGGTAGGGATAGTTGACAATTGACTGGCTGTGTCATATTTGCCAATAACCTTATTAACTTCTGTCATTGCATCACCAGTCATAATACCTCTTACGATGAGTTCAGCCTTGATAAGGTGGATGTCATCATCGTTTGAAATAATCATCGAACCCTTTCTTGTTAGCCCTGAAGCATAAATGTTATAGCGATTAGGATTCTTCTTATCTACACTCGCATGAGCCAGTGGTAAGGCTTTCTTTTCAGCATCTGTTGTTCTTGCAGCTTCAAGAGAAGGGCTTACTTGTACATCACGGCTGTTTGGACCGATAGCACTGTAAAGTGGGTTGTCACCACCATCGTTGTTATAGATTACCTCCACAGTCTCACCATTCTTCAATGCGCCTTCTACGAATGTCTTAGCGTCTGCGTATTGTCCACGATGCATAGCCAGTTTGAGTTCGTAGGTTTTTACTTGTCGGATAGCTGCGTCTTGGTCAAAGCCTTTGAAGGACTTAGTGCATCAGACTTTGCAGCTTTCTCAGCAGCTTCGTATTGCTCCTTGGCTTGGTTTAGTAGTGTCTCGTGCGGAATAACAGCCTTATTCAGGATGACAGACCCACCTTCTGCTGCCGGAGTTGTAGAGAAAGACTCTGCAAGCAACTGTAGAGCATAACCTGCATGAAGGTGACCCACGTAGTTACCGTATGCCTTTACAATCTCTGTCTGCTCAGCATTTGCTCCTGTTATCTGTCCAGCAATCTCAGTTAGTTCGATGCTCCGTGCATAATAATTGTGGATTTTATTCCAAAGATCGTTTTGCGTGCCCGAAGTAGGAGTGAGGTTATCAGTCGCAATTTGGCGATAAAGGAGTGCATTAGGAATCGTTCCTTCGGTCAATTCGTCAACGGTTGTACCCAAAGCGAGGAAGGCTGCAGCAGAGGCATCGCCTTGAAGCGTCTTTACGTAGGCTACCAACGGACCATCAGTAATACTATTGCTTTGAATATTAGCAACCATTGCAGATTTATTCAGTTGGTCTCTTGTAAGTGTGTTACTTGGTGTCTCCGCATTTTCTACCCATGAATCGCAACTCGCGAAGAGTACAGAAAGGGCAAGAATGGCATATATTGATTTTTTCATTTTATCGTCTTCTTTTTATAATGTGAAACTTAATGTTGCTGTGTAAGTGCGTGGATGTGGAGTATTGGTAATGTCACGTGACAAACTTCCAATACCTCTTTGCTTACGATTACCACCGTTGCCTTCCACTTGTGGGTCAGCACCAGAGTAGTTGGTAAGGACAAATACATTTTGTATTGCGAAAGAGAAACGCATTCCATTCACCACGTTGCGTGTCCACTTGCGAGAGAGTGATGATAAATCATAACCTAAGTAGAGCGTTGACAAGCGCAAGAAGTTAGCTTTCTCGATGTAGTTAGCTCTGAAGCGTGCGCTGTGTGCCAAGTCCTCAGCAATTTGGTTATATTCTGCAGTACCTACGGTAGCATTAGCAAGAGCCTGCAGCTGATCGTTACGTTTCTTCAAGTTGTCACCCAAACCAGATACATTATAGAAGCTTTGATTATAGATAGATGCACCCAAAGCATAATTCCACTTTGTTCCGAAGGTGAAGTGGCTGAAGAGTTTTAGGTCGAAACCAAACGAACCATTGACAGATGGGAATGGCTTACCAAGATACTGGTAGTCATTACTCTCAATGGCACCTATTTTCTGGTTGTATGTACCGTCAGCATTGAAGGCTGGCTTCTCAACAGTGTGATAATAGAAAGCATAGACAGGTTGTCCCTCTTTCACAACGTTAGGATAGTTATTGATATCCTTTCCGCCAGTATCAGTCACTTTGTTTGCCTGATAATTAAGGTTTGCATACACGTCAAGAGAATGACGGTTAGCCTGTTTCCAGAGGTTACCATTATAACTGAACTCAATACCATGACCCTTGATGCGTCCTACGTTACGTGGAACGCTACCTATCTAGCCATCGCTTGAAAGAAGGTCATCGTAGATGATGGCGTCAGAGGTGTATTGTGCATACAGAGTAAGTGCTAATGTATGTCTGTTACGAATAGTCCAGTCTGTTCCTAATTCAATCTCTCGCATACGCTCAGGTTTGATATCAGGGTTACCTTTGTACTGAGGTTTAACAATTGGGCCATAAGCACTGATACCGTCCATGACATAAGATGTGCGGGCATCTGTAGGGTAGGGAAGGCGTCCACTCTCACCATAGGCAATGCGGAACTTCTGATTCTTGAGGTTGTATGATGCACTCAAAGAGGGATAATAGATACTTGCCACATTACTACCGATAAGATTAGATGCATCACGTCTGAGTCCTGCATTGACAAAGAAACGGTTATCATAGTTGAGGAAAGCCTCACCATAGAGACCCCATGTGCGTTGTTCGAAGCTTGACTCTGTTACTGTACGTTCCGTTGCTGCTGAGATATTGTTGATATCACTTCTAAAGCGAGATGCAGAAATACTATTCAGTGTTTCGTACTGGCGTGCAATCTGTGAGAGAAGGGTTGCTGTAAGGTCCCATTTGTCTGCAAGATGAAACTTACGAGTAGCTTTTATGTCCCAGTTAAAGTTAGAGTTTCTACGGTTACTTATATTTTTTGCACCCTCAGCATTATTTCCTAACTTATAACCGAAAGGTAGACGATAGATTCCTTCTGTATGGTTTACGTCTGCGCCAATGATAGTCTCAATCTTTATATCTGCTGGAAGCATATAGCTAAGACGAAGGTTACCGATGAAACGATCGTTGCCATAGGTCCAACTCTGTGCTCGCCACGTACTCTCGTCGACATATGGCCATGGCGTCTGGTTAATCATTAAGTTCCATATCGCATCATATCTACCCATTGCAGTCTGTGGAAGACTGATGTTACCATGTATGTAGGAAGCAGTAGCACCGAGTGAGAAGCGACCAGAGCGAAGGTCATAAGCCATCTTCGCACTATGTCGTTTGTCCTTATTGCCAGGTACGATACCTGCAATGTCATTCATATTGTAAGAGAAGAAGAGGTTCTGATTCCCTTTGAATGCTTTTGAAACAGAGGTGTAGATAGTTTTCTGCCAGCCAGTTTGGAAGAAATTATTGATAGGATCATTATTTTACAAACTGATCGTATTTTTCTTGCCAATGTAGCTGCGCCTAACGACATCTTCACTTGTATGTCAGCCTTTCTGTTTTTCTGGATTGTTATTTTTTTACCTCTTTTTGGTTGTGATAACAATAACACCATTGGCAGCCTCTGCTCCATAGCTGGCTGCGGCAGAAGGACCTTTTATGACATCGATAATTGCAATGTCATCAATGGTCAAGTCATTGAGTGCACTGAGTGCATCTTGTGAACTGTTGATGTCAGAGATATGTGAGCTATTGTATTTCACACCATCAACATAGATGATTGGGTCACGCTCCATACTCATTGTAGCACCGCTACGCATGTTAAAACGGATTGGCATACCAACTTTACCATTGCTTTGGTACATCTGTACACCACCAATCTTACCATCAAGCATGTCACTGAGAGAATTTGTATGTGCATTCTTACTCAGATTTTCAATGTCGACATGGTCAACCTTACTTCCAAGTGCTTTCTGACTACGTGCACTGGAGATACTGGCTGTAACCTGTACCTCCTGAAGGTCGATACCAGGAATAAGACTAATCGTAGGTTGTCCTTTTAGTGCTTGTGCCTTTATGTCCTGTTCCTTGAAACCAATATAGCTGATGTGCAGTGTCTGGTCATCATTTGTGTTCAGTGAGAAGTAACCGTCTTCGTTGGTTACTGCTTCTACACCTTTATTTCCTTTGACCACAGCACCAATAATAGGCTCTCCTGTATCTTGGTTAATAACTCGTGCCTTGTAAGTTGTTTGCGCACTTAAATTGATAGCAGAGGCTACCGATAGCATGGCAATGCCTCTCTTAATGTTTTTGTAACATGAAATGTTTCTGTTGTTATCCTCCTAAGGGTAATATTAAGTAATGACTACATTATATAAGGTGTAGCCGAATTTGGTGGCGCAAAGATACCTCTTAAATAATGATACTATAATACCTAAAAATTGTGATTTTCATTGGCAAGTCGTACCGTTGTACTCATAAATATGTTGATTCAGTATGAAGTAAGATGGGAATCTTCTGATATAAGGGGTTTTCTTCTAATTATCAAGAGTTCAGTAGGTTGTCTTCTTTCTAAGTATAGCTGCTTAGCACATGTTGTGTTGTTCGTAAGCACCATTGGTGCTGATGCTCCGCACCATATGTGCGCAGCCTGCTAAACACTCTTCTGTGGGATACTAAAAAGTGGTAACATTGGTATTAAGTAGAGGTTGTGTTGGTCTAATTCAATAAAGAAGATTCTCGATGAGATAAGAACTTCTTTTTGTGCAGTGTGAAGTGTCTGATTTATAAGCTATTTGTTGTTTATGGAAAGATTTACGTTCTATGTCGAGTTGCTGTTATTGTTATCGTTCTATGGCTGTTGAAAAAAATCAGATATATTTTACAGTAGGTATTACATAATTTAGCTCCTTCGAATGTATTTTTCATTCAAAAATTATAGAAAATGGACTTTGGTGGTAGCGATTTTGAGTCCCAAAATCATGCGAATGGGTGTTTTTAAACTGTTAAATAATAAGTAAAAAGTTATTTATTGTTAACGAATGGCGTTTGGCAGATTATTCTTTTTCTTATTATTAGGTCATTTAACGGATTATTCGTACCTTTTGCAACCCGAAACAACAGAGTGGATTATATCGTTTTTTTAGAGTGTCTCACTTGTGTTTGTAATGGTTTGAAAAATAAACAAAAATAAATATATAACAATAAAAAAAGTAAAAATTATGCCTACTATTTCACAATTAGTAAGAAAAAGGCAGAAAAGGACATCGTAGACAAGAGCAAGTCTCCGGCTTTGGACAACTGTCCACAGCGTCGTGGCGTATGTGTTCGTGTTTACACAACAACTCCTAAGAAGCCTAATTCGGCAATGCGTAAGGTTGCCCGTGTTCGTTTGACCAACCAGAAGAAGTGAACTCTTATATCCCAGGAGAGGGTCACAACTTGCAGGAGCACAGTATAGTTCTCGTTCGTGGTGGTCGTGTTAAGGACCTTCCTGGTGTACGTTATCACATCGTTCGTGGTACTCTTGATACCGCTGGTGTTGCCAACCGTACACAGCGTCGTTCTAAGTATGGTGCTAAGCGTCCAAAGGCAGCTAAGAAGTAATATTCAAGTTGCCTAAAGGCAGCTAAGAAACTTCAAACCATAAAGCCGAGGTGCAACGGCCGGTGATGGTCGATGCCCCGAGGCTCTTTAAAAAGAAGCAACTAAAAACAAACAGTTTTGCTGGAGATTTGTAATCACAAAGGTTGAGTAAATGCCCAGAGAGGGCGTTGAAGAACGAAAGACGACAGCCTCCGCAGACTTAAAGTTTAAAATAAAAATGAGAAAAGCAAAACCAAAGAAGCGTGTAGTCCTTCCAGATCCAAAGTTTAATGATCAGAAGGTGTCAAAGTTCGTAAATCACTTGATGTATGATGGTAAGAAGAATACCTCATACGAAATTTTCTATGCAGCCCTCGATATCGTAGGCGGTAAGATGAAGGATGAAGAGAAGTCTCCACTTGAGGTGTGGAAGCAGGCTCTCGACAACATCACTCCACAGGTAGAGGTAAAGAGCCGCCGTATTGGTGGTGCTACTTTCCAGGTGCCAACAGAGATTCGCCCAGATCGTAAGGAGAGTGTTTCAATGAAGAATATGATTGCCTTTGCACGTAAGCGTGGTGGTAAGAGCATGGCTGATAAAGCTTGCTTCTGAGATCATGGATGCTTTCAATAACCAGGGTGGTGCTTACAAGCGTAAGGAAGATATGCACCGTATGGCTGAGGCTAACCGTGCGTTTGCTCACTTCAGATTCTAATCAAGTTATTATAATAAGGTAAAAGAAATGGCAAATCACGATTTACATTTGACTCGTAATATCGGTATTATGGCACACATCGATGCCGGTAAGACGACAACATCTGAACGTATTCTTTTTTATACAGGTAAGACTCACAAGATTGGTGAGGTTCATGATGGTGCTGCAACCATGGACTGGATGGCACAGGAGCAGGAGCGTGGTATCACAATTACATCTGCTGCTACAACATGTAACTGGAACTATCTCGGCAAGTCTTATAAGATTAACTTGATTGATACTCCGGGACACGTTGACTTTACTGCTGAGGTAGAGCGTTCACTCCGTGTTCTCGATGGTGCAGTTGCTACTTATTCTGCAGCCGATGGTGTACAGCCACAGTCTGAGACTGTTTGGCGTCAGGCTGATAAGTACAATGTTCCACGTATTGGTTATGTAAACAAGATGGACCGCTCTGGTGCTGACTTCTATGAGACAGTACAGCAGATGAAGGATATCCTTGGTGCTAATCCTATCGCTATTCAGATTCCTATCGGCGCAGAGGAGAACTTCAGGGTGTTGTAGACCTTATCAAGATGAAGGCTATCTTGTGGCATGATGAGACTATGGGTGCTCAGTATGATGTTGAGGATATCCCTGCTGATCTTGCTGATGAGGCTGCTGAGTGGCGTGAGAAGTTGCTCGAGGGTGCAGCTAACTACGATGATGAGTTGATGGAGATGTACCTTGAGGGACAGGATATTCCAGAGGATAAGCTGATTGCTGCAATCCGTAAGGGTTGTATCGCTATGGAGTGCTGCCCAATGCTTCTTGGTTCTTCTTATAAGAATAAGGGTGTACAGCCTCTTCTCGATTACGTTTGTGCTTTCTTGCCTTCTCCATTGGATACACCAGCTATCGTTGGTATTAATCCAGATACAGAGGAGGAAGAGGATCGTAAGCCAAGTGAGAGCGAGCCTACATCTGCTTTGGCATTTAAGATTGCTACTGACCCATTCATGGGCCGTTTGGTATTCTTCCGTGTCTACTCAGGTAAGGTTGTTGCTGGTTCTTACGTATTCAATACACGTTCTGGCAAGAAGGAGCGTATCAGCCGTCTATTCCAGATGAACTCTAATAAGGAAATTCCTATGGAGTCAATCGATGCAGGTGATATCGGTGCTGGTGTAGGTTTCAAGGATATTCGTACTGGTGATACTCTCTGTGATGAGAATGCACCAATTATCCTCGAGTCTATTACCTTCCCTGACACTGTGATCTCTATCGCTGTTGAGCCAAAGAGCCAGGCTGACGTTGCTAAGCTTGATAACGGTCTTTCTAAGCTTGCTGAGGAGGATCCAACATTCACCGTTCGTACTGATGAGCAGAGTGGTCAGACCATTATCTCTGGTATGGGTGAGCTTCACCTCGACATTATTATCGACCGTTTGAAGCGTGAGTTCAAGGTAGAGTGTAACCAGGGTAAGCCACAGGTTAACTACAAGGAGGCTATTACTAAGGCAGCTCAGAGCCGTGAGACTTATAAGAAGCAGTCTGGTGGTCGTGGTAAGTTCGCTTGTATTGACGTAACTATCGAGCCTAAGGACGAAGATTACGAGGAGGGCGACTTGCAGTTTGTAAACGTTGTTAAGGGTGGTAACGTGCCTAAGGAGTTCATCCCTGCAGTAGAGAAGGGCTTCAAGGATTGTCTTGGCAACGGTGTACTCGGTGGCTTCCCAATGACTGGTCTTAAGGTTACTTTGACTGATGGTTCTTTCCACCCAGTTGACTCTGACCAGTTGTCATTTGAGCTCGTAGCTCACCAGGCATTCAAGGTCCTCTGTCCTAAGGCAGGTCCTGTTCTTATGGAGCCTATCATGAAGGTAGAGGTTGTTACTCCAGAGGAGAACATGGGTGATGTTATCGGTGACTTGAACAAGCGTCGTGGTCTTGTACAGGGTATGGATGAGGCTCGTAGCGGTGCTCGTATCGTTAAGGCTATGGTACCATTGTCAGAGATGTTCGGTTATGTAACAGCTCTTCGTACTATTACTTCTGGTCGTGCTACTTCTTCTATGGAGTATGATCGCACTCACCAGTATCAAAGCACTCTCGCTAAGGAGATTCTTGATGAGTTGAAGGGTAATTCAGACCTCGTTAAGTAAATAATGTAAGGTTCTGCTCTCTCATAGCGAATGACTCTTATGAGAGAGCAACCTTTTCTGTATATTCAATAATAAATAAAAAGTTAAACATGAGTCAGAAGATTCGTATTAAGCTGAAGTCTTACGACCACCAGTTGGTTGACAAGTCAGCAGAAAAGATTGTGAAGGCTGTTAAGGCTACAGGCGCTATCGTTAGCGGTCCTATTCCATTGCCAACACACAAGCGTATTTACACTGTAAACCGCTCTACATTCGTTAATAAGAAGTCACGCGAGCAGTTCCAGCTCTCAGATTTCAAGCGTCTCATCGATATTTACAGCTCTACAGCAAAGACTGTTGACGCTTTGATGAAGCTTGAGTTGCCTTCAGGTGTAGAGGTTGAAATCAAGGTGTAGTCATCTGTTGACAAATAAGAAACAAATTAATACAAAAAGCATTTACATTCATTTTAAAATCATTAATTGAAATGCCAGGATTATTAGGAAAGAAAATCGGAATGACATCCGTTTCAGTGCCGACGGTAAGAATGTACCGTGCACTGTTATCGAAGCTGGTCCTTGTGTTGTAACCCAGGTTAAAACCGTAGAGAAGGATGGTTACAAGGCTGTTCAGTTAGGTTTCGGCGAGGCTAAGGAGAAGAGAACTTCTAAGCCACAGCAGGGACACTTTAAGAAAGCCGGCACAACACCAAAGAAGCACTTGGCCGAGTTCAAGTTTGACGAGGAGTATAACCTCGGTGACACTGTTACTGTTGAATTGTTCAGCAATGCTAAGTTCGTAGACGTTGTAGGTACATCTAAGGGTAAAGGTTTCCAGGGTGTTGTTAAGCGTCACGGATTCGGTGGTGTAGGTCAGTCTACTCACGGTCAGGATGACCGCGCACGTAAGCCGGGTTCTATTGGTGCTTGTTCTTACCCAGCTAAGGTCTTCAAGGGCATGCGCATGGGCGGCCAGATGGGAGGCGACAGAGTAACTACTCAGAACCTTCAGGTGTTAAAGGTTATTCCAGAGCACAATCTTATCCTTGTTAAGGGTAGTGTTGCTGGATGTAATGGTTCAACCGTAATAATTAAGAAGAAGTAATGGATATTAACGTATTAGATATCAAAGGTCAGGAGACCGGCCGTAAGGTAACTCTTAACGAGAATATCTTCGGTATTGAGCCAAACGATCACGTCCTCTATCTTGCAGTTAAGCAGTATCTCGCTGATCAGCGTCAGGGTACAGCTAAGTCAAAGGAAAGAAGTGAGCACGCTGGTTCTACTCGTAAGTTGGGTCGTCAGAAGGGCGGCGGCGGTGCTCGTCGTGGTGATATCAATTCTCCAGTTCTCGTAGGTGGTGGTCGTGTATTCGGTCCTAAGCCACGTGATTACAGCTTTAAGCTGAATAAGAAGGTAAAGGTTCTTGCTCGTAAGTCAGCATTGGCTTATAAGGCACAGGATAATGCTATCGTTGTTGTTGAAGATTTCAATCTTGACGCTCCAAAGACTAAAGATTTGTAAATATTGCAAAAAATCTTAAAGTTGATAGCAAGAAAGTTCTTCTTGTTTTGCCAGAAGTAGAGAAAAACGTATATTTGTCGGCTCGTAATCTACAGAAAGCTGAGGTTATGACAGCTGCTCAGGTAAATTCATACAAAGTTTTGAATGCTGACGTAGTTGTTATCACAGAGAACTCTCTGAAGGTTATCGACGAAATCTTAACCAAGTAATTATTAGGAGACAAGAAGAATTATGGGATTTATCATTAAACCAGTGGTCACTGAGAAGATGACCAAGTTGACTGACAAGTCTTCTGAGGATAAGGTTGTAAGCACAAGGGTGAGAAGAGAACTATTTTGGCCCAGCCAAAGTATGGTTTCATCGTTAAGCCTGAGGCCAACAAGCTTGAGATTAAGAAAGAAGTTGAGGCTTTGTACAACGTTACAGTAGTAGATGTGAATACGATTCGTTACGCAGGTAAGCGTCAGGCACGTTATACTAAGGCGGGTCTCGTTAAGGGACAGAAGAACGCATTCAAGAAGGCTATCGTCACTTTGAAGAATGGCGATTCAATCGATTTTTACAGCAATATTTAAATAAAAAATGGCAGTACGTAAATTAAACCCGGTTACTCCGGGACAAAGACACAAGGTTATTGGCACGTTCGAGGATATTACTGCATCCGTGCCAGAGAAGTCTCTCGTTTACGGTAAACGTTCTACCGGTGGTCGAAACAACACCGGTAAGATGACTGTTCGCTACATGGGCGGTGGTCACAAGAAGAAGTATCGTCTTATCGACTTCAAGCGAGAGAAAGATGGTGTTCCAGCTGTAGTGAAGACAATCGAGTATGATCCTAACAGATCAGCTCGCATTGCGCTGTTATACTATGCTGATGGTGAAAAACGTTACATTATTGCTCCTAACGGACTGCAGGTTGGTGCAACACTGATGTCTGGTGCTGAGGCAGCACCTGAGGTTGGTAACGCACTTCCTTTGGCTAACATTCCTGTTGGTACTGTAATTCATAACATTGAGTTACGTCCAGGTCAGGGTGCATTGCTCGTTCGTTCGGCTGGTAACTTTGCTCAGCTTACTTCTCGTGAAGGCAGTTATTGTGTTATTAAGCTCCCTTCTGGTGAAACACGCCAGATTTTGTCAGCTTGTAAGGCAACTGTAGGTAGTGTAGGTAACTCTGACCACGCTCTTGAGCAGTCTGGTAAGGCTGGTCGTTCTCGCTGGTTGGGACGTCGTCCTCACAACCGTGGTGTTGTTATGAACCCTGTTGATCACCCAATGGGTGGTGGTGAAGGTCGCCAGTCTGGTGGTCACCCACGTTCACGTAAGGGCTTGTACGCTAAGGGTCTTAAGACTCGTGCACCTAAGAAGCTTTCAAACAAGTACATTATTGAGAGAGCTAACAAGAAGTAATCAAAGTAATTAAGAGTAAATTATGAGTCGTTCATTAAAAAAAGGTCCATACATCAACGTATCACTCGAGAAGAAGATTCTTGCTATGAATGAGAGTGGTAAGCAGAATGTAGTTAAGACATGGGCCAGAGCATCAATGATTTCCCCTGATTTTGTGGGTCACACTGTTGCAGTTCATAACGGAAATAAATTTATCCCTGTTTACATTACTGAGAATATGGTAGGTCACAAGCTCGGAGAGTTCAGCCCTACACGCCGTTTCGGTGGTCACTCTGGTAATAATAAGAGGTAAGCAGGTCATAATCCATTTAGAAAATAGAAAAATATAATGGGAGCAAGAAAACATATAAAGGCTGAAGCTCGTAAAGAAGCTTTGAAAAGCCAGTATTTTGCAAAGCTCAAGGACTGTCCTTCTTCTCCACGTAAGATGCGCTATGTAGTAGACATGGTTCGTGGTATGGAGGTCAATCGTGCCCTTGGCGTGCTGAGATTCTCCAAGAAGGCTGCTGCTCAGAACGTTGAGAAACTTCTGCGTTCAGCTATCAACAACTGGGAGACAAAGAATGACCGCAAGGCTGAAGACGGTGAACTTTATATCTCTAAGATCTTCGTTGATGAAGGCGTTACAATGAAGCGCATGCGTCTGCACCACAGGGCCGTGGCTACAGAATCCGCAAACGTTCTAACCACGTCACTCTTTTCGTTGATTCAAAGAATGACGCTAATAATGATGATAAATAAATAGTAGAATGGGACAGAAAGTTAATCCAATTAGCAACCGTCTTGGTATCATCCGCGGTTGGGAGTCAAATTGGTTCGGTGGCAAGAATTTCGGGGATAATCTCGTAGAGGATCGCAAGATTCGTACTTACCTGAACAAGCGTTTGGAAAAAGCAAGCGTTTCCCGTATTGTCATTGAGCGCACATTGAAGCTCGTCACCATTACTATTTGCACCGCTCGTCCGGGTATCGTTATCGGTAAAGGTGGTCAGGATGTTGATAAGCTTAAGGAAGAGTTGAAGAATCTTTTCAAGAAGGAGATTCAGATTAATATCTTCGAGGTTAAGAAACCTGAACTTGATGCAAACATCGTTGGTAACAATATCGCTCGCCAGGTAGAGGGTAAGATTGCTTACCGTCGTGCTATCAAGATGGCAGTCGCTAACACTATGCGTGCTGGTGCTGAGGGTATCAAAGTTCAAATTACAGGTCGTCTGAACGGTGCCGAAATGGCTCGTAAGGAAATGTTTAAGGAGGGTCGTACTCCTCTGCATACATTCCGTGCAGACATCGATTATTGTCAGACAGAAGCCCTTACAAAGGTTGGTCTGCTGGGTATTAAGGTATGGATTTGCCGTGGTGAAGTTTACAACAAGGTAGATCTTACTCCTAACTTTACTCAGGAGAAGAGCAATGGCCGTTCTAACAATGGTGGCCGTTCTGGAAGAGGTAATCGTAGAAGAAACAATAACCGTTAAAAGAAGAAGCTATCATGTTACAGCCAAAAAGAGTAAAATATAGAAGACCTCAAGACGGACGTGGCAATAAAGGCAACGCCCACAGAGGTACACAGCTGGCTTTCGGCTCATTCGGCATCAAGACACTTGAGGCTAAGTGGATCGACAGCCGTCAGATTGAGGCCGCTCGTATAGCAGTAAACCGCTATATGAACCGTCAGGGCCAGGTCTGGATTCGCATCTTCCCTGATAAGCCAATCACTCGTAAGCCTGCCGATGTTCGTATGGGTAAGGGTAAGGGTGATCCAGCAGGATGGGTTGCACCAGTTACTCCAGGTCGTGTTCTCTTTGAAGTAGAGGGCGTAAGCTTTGATATTGCAAAGGAGGCTCTCCGCCTCGCTGCACAGAAGCTGCCTGTTAAGACAAAGTTTATTGTTAGACGTGATTTCGATAAAAAAACGCTTAAGAAAGATGAAGATTAAAGAAGTAAAAAGAACTCGAGACCAAGGATTTGGTTGAGAAAATTGAGAACGCTGAGACAGCTCTCGCAAAGATGAAGCTGAATCATCAGATTACTCCGCTTGAGAATCCATCTCAGATTAAGGCCGCTCGTCGTGATATAGCACGTATGAAAACAGAACTTTCTCAGAGAGACTTAATAAATAACAATGGTCCAGATGGAAACAAGAAATTTAAGAAAAGTAAGACAGGGTGTCGTTATCAGCAACAAAATGGATAAAACCATCGTTATTGCAGCTAAGTTCAAGGAGAAGCACCCTATTTATGGTAAGTTTGTCCAGAAGACAAAAAAAGTACCATGCTCATGACGAGAAGAATGAGGCTAATGTAGGGTGATACAGTACTCATTATGGAGACTCGTCCTCTTTCTAAGACAAAGAGATGGAGATTAGTTCAAATTGTAGAAAAAAAGCTAAGTAATTATGATACAGACAGAATCAAAACTTACAGTATGTGATAACAGTGGTGCTCGTGAAGCTAAGTGCATTCGTGTACTCGGTGGTACTCGCCGTCGTTACGCAAGTGTTGGTGACGTTATCGTAGTTGCTGTACAGAACGTCATCCCATCAAGTGAATTGAAAAAGGGTGCAGTATCAAAGGCTTTGATCGTTCGCACAAAGAAGGAAATTCGTCGTGCTGATGGTTCATACATCCGCTTCGATGATAATGCATGTGTATTGCTAAACAATGCTGGCGAAATTCGTGGTAGCCGTATCTTCGGCCCTGTTGCTCGTGAGTTGCGTGCAGTGAACATGAAGGTCGTTTCTTTGGCACCTGAGGTTCTTTAATTATTAAATAGAATAATAAAATGGCAAAATTCCATATAAAGAAAGACGATCGGTCATTGTTCTTGCCGGTGCGGACAAGGGCAAGACTGGAAAGGTGCTTAAGGTCATCGCAGACAAGGAGCGTGCTATCGTTGAGGGCGTGAATATGGTCTCTAAGAGCACAAAAACCTTCTGCTGCTAACCCTCAGGGTGGTATCGTTAAGCAGGAGGCTGCAATTCATATCTCAAATTTAAGTCTCATCGATCCGAAGAGCGGTAAGGCTACACGTATCAAGATTGAGCGTGAAGGCAAGACTGTTAAGCGTATCGCTAAAAAGTCAGGGGAGGAAATTAAGTAATGAATACAGCTCAGTTAAAGAAACAGTATAAGAGCAGATTGCTCCTGCTTTGCAGAAAGCAGTTTAACTATTCTTCAGCTATGCAGGTTCCTGTTTTGAAGAAGATTGTTATCAATCAGGGTCTTGGTGATGCAACTCAGGATAAGAAACTTATCGAGGTTGCAGTGAACGAGATTTCTTCTATCACAGGTCAGAAGGCTGTTGCAACATATTCTAAAAAGGATATTGCAAACTTCAAGTTGCGTAAGAAGATGCCTATTGGCGTTATGGTAACTCTGCGTCGTGAGCGTATGTATGAGTTCCTCGAGAAACTCGTTCGCGTATCTTTGCCACGTATCCGTGACTTCAAGGGTATCGAGAGCAAGTTCGATGGTCGTGGAAATTATACTCTCGGTATCACCGAGCAGATTATTTTCCCAGAGATTAATATCGATCAGGTTGACCGCATCCAGGGTATGAACATTACCTTCGTTACATCAGCTAAGACTGATGAAGAGGGTTATGCTTTGCTGAAGGGCTTCGGACTTCCATTCAAGAATGCTAAAAAAACGATTAATTGATATGGCAAAAGAATCAATGAAAGCTCGCGAGGTAAAGCGTGCAAAGCTTGTTGCTCGCTATGCTGAGAAACGCGCTGCTCTGAAGAAGATTATCGCTACTTCAAATGATCCTGAAGAGGCTTATGAGGCTGCTCGCAAGTTGCAGTCTATTCCTAAGAATGCTAATCCTATCCGTTTGCACAATCGTTGCAAGATAACAGGACGTCCAAAGGGTTACATTCGTCAGTTCGGTCTCTCTCGTATTCAGTTCCGTGAGATGGCATCTCAGGGACTTATTCCAGGAGTTAAGAAGGCAAGCTGGTAAGCAAATATATCGACGCGGATAGTGAATTGTGAAATTTATTTTGTATCTTTGCAGTTCATTATCCGCTTTCAAGCGATTTTTTAATATTGTCGGGGTAGTCCCGATTAATTAAACTTTATATTTTTATGACAGATCCAATAGCAGATTATCTGACAAGACTCAGAAACGCAATCATGGCTCATCACCGTGTTGTTGAGGGTTCCTGCGTCTAACTGAAGAAGTCTATTACAAAGATTCTCTTCGAGAAGGGTTACATCTTGAACTATAAGTTCATTGAGGATGGTCCCCAAGGTTCAATCAAGGTCGCACTTAAGTACGATCCTGTAACAAAGCAGAGCGCTATCAAGAAGTTGAAGCGTGTTTCTACCCCAGGTCTTCGCCAGTATACTGGTTACAAAGACATGCCGAGAGTAATTAACGGACTTGGAATTGCTATCCTTTCCACGTCTAAAGGTGTAATGACAGACAAGGAAGCTGCTGCAGAGAAGATCGGTGGTGAGGTTCTTTGCTATGTTTATTAATTGGAGGATTGAATATGTCAAGAATAGGAAAATTACCAATTAGTGTTCCAGCTGGCGTTACAGTTGCTCTTAACAATGGTGTTGTTACAGTAAAAGGGTCCCTAAGGGTGAACTTTCTCAGAAGGTAGATTCTTCTATTAAGACTATCATCGAGGACGGTCAGGTAACATTCGAAATTGATGAGAATAGCCCAGTAAACTACAAGCAGAAGCAGGCTTTCCACGGTCTTTATCGTTCACTTGTTAACAATATGGTTGTTGGTGTAAGTGAGGGTTACAAAAAGACATTGGAACTTGTTGGTGTAGGTTATCGTGTTTCTAACCAGGGTAACTTGGTAGAGTTCTCTCTTGGTTATACTCACCCAATCTTTATTCAGCTTCCTTCAGAAGTTAAGGTTGAGACAAAGAGCGAGCGTAACCAGAATCCAATCATCACTCTTGAATCAGCTGACAAGCAGCTGCTTGGTCTCATCTGTGCAAAGATTCGTTCTTTCCGTAAGCCTGAGCCTTACAAGGGTAAGGGTGTCCTGTTCCAGGGTGAGGTTATTCGCAGAAAGTCTGGTAAGACAGCTGCAGCTAAGTAACTTTAATACATCATTACGATTATGACAACAAAGAAAGAACAAAGAAGAATTAAGATAAAGTTCCGCATTCGTAAGAGTGTGAACGGTACTGCTGAGCGCCCACGTTTGAGCGTTTTCCGCAGTAATAAGCAGATTTATGCACAGGTTATTAACGATCTGACAGGAACAACACTCGCTTCTGCTTCTTCACTTGGCCTTGATAAGATGGCTAAGATTGAACAGGCTAAGAAGGTTGGCGCACTCGTTGCTGAGCATGCTAAGGCTGCTGGCGTAGAGCAGGTTGTTTTTGACCGTAACGGTTATCTCTATCACGGACGTGTACAGGCTTTGGCTGATGCTGCACGTGAGGGAGGACTTAAATTCTAAACGATTATGGCAATGAATAGAGTAAAAGTAAATAGTGATGTAGAACTGAAAGATCGCTTGGTTGCTATCAACCGTGTAACTAAGGTTACAAAGGGTGGTCGTACTTTCACATTCGCAGCTATCGTCGTTGTAGGTGACGGTAAGGGCGTTATTGGCTGGGGTCTTGGTAAGGCTGGTGAGGTTACTGCTGCTATCCAGAAGGGTACAGATTCAGCAAAGAAGAACCTTGTTAAGGTTCCTGTTTTTGAAAGAGTACTGTTCCTCATGAGGCAGAGGCTCGCTTTAGCGGTGCCCATGTTCTCCTTAAGCCAGCTGCTGCCGGTACTGGTTTGAAGGCCGGTGGTGCTATGCGTGCTGTTCTTGAGAGCGCAGGTGTTACTGACGTGATTGCAAAGTCAAAGGGCTCTTCTAACCCTCATAACCTTGTAAAAGCTACTATCGCTGCCCTCGCTGATATGCGTGACGCATATACAATCGCTGGTGAGCGTGGTATTAGCATGGATAAAGTATTTAACGGTTAATTTTAGGAGGTATTAAATTATGGCAACAATTAAGATTAAGCAGATTAAGAGCCGTATTGGTGCTCCTAAGGACCAGAAGGAAACTTTGCAGGCATTGGGACTTCGTAAGATTTCTCAGGTTGTTGAGGTAGAGGATACTCCAAGCTGCCGAGTATGATCCGTAAGGGTGCATCACCTGGTATCAGTAATTGATTAATTAATCTTTTTAAAAGAAAACAGTAATTATGAAATTAAATAATTTGAAACCAGCTGTTGGCTCTACACATTCACGTCGTCGTATTGGTCGTGGTCCAGGTTCTGGACTCGGTGGTACTTCTACTCGTGGTCATAAGGGTGCAAGTCACGTTCTGGTTATAAGAAGAAGATTGGCTTTGAGGGTGGTCAGATGCCTCTCCAGCGTCGTGTACCGAAGGCTGGTTTCAAGAACATCAACCACAAGGAATATTTCGCTGTAAATCTTTCTACTCTTCAGGCACTTGCTGAGAAGAACAATCTTACTAAGATTGGTGTTGAGGAGCTTAAGGCTGCTGGACTTACCAATGGTAAGGAACTTGTTAAGGTTCTCGGTAATGGTGAATTGAAGGCTAAGTTGGAGGTTTCAGCAAATGCCTTCTCTAAGACTGCTGAAGAGGCTATCAAGGCAGTAGGTGGTAACACAACTATAATCTAAGTTAATGAAAAAGTTTATTGAGACACTGAAGAACTGTTGGAAAATTGAGGATTTGCGTCAGCGACTTCTCATTACTATTCTGTTCACAGCTATTTACCGGTTTGGGTCGTTTGTGGTGCTTCCTGGCATCAATCCTACCCTGTTGGAAAAATTGCAGGCACAGACCAAGGGCGGTCTTATGTCACTTTTGGACATGTTCTCCGGTGGTGCATTTTCTCATGCGTCAATCTTCGCATTAGGAATTATGCCATACATCTCAGCTTCTATCGTTATGCAGCTCCTTGCTGTCGCTGTACCTTATTTTCAGAAGATGCAGCGTGAAGGCGAGAGTGGCCATAAGAAGATAAATTGGTATACGCGTGTCCTGACAGTAGTGATCCTACTGTTTCAGGCACCGTCTTACCTGATGAACTTAAAAATGCAGGCCGCTGGTGCGTTAGCATCAGGTATTGATTGGACTACATTTATGATTCCAGCTACAATTATTCTTGCAGCTGGTTCAATGTTCATTCTTTGGCTCGGTGAGCGTATTACGGATAAGGGTGTCGGAAACGGTATCTCTATTATCATTATGATTGGTATCATTGCACGTCTGCCACAAGCGCTTATTTTGGAATTCGGTAACCGTGTTTCAGAAGCTATCGGTGGTGGTATTGTGATGCTTATCATTGAGATTATTATCCTTTATGCTGTTGTATGTGCGGCTATACTTCTGACACAGGGAACTCGTAAGATTCCTGTGCAGTATGCTAAGCGTGTTGTTGGAAATAAACAATATGGTGGTGCACGTCAGTATATTCCATTGAAACTTTCGCAGCTAACGTAATGCCTATTATCTTTGCGCAAGCATTGATGTTTATTCCGTTGGCAATCGTTCAGTATTCATCTGATAGTACAAGTTCAGTACTTCAGTCTTTGATGAACACGAAAAGTTTGGCTTATAACTGTATTTATGTGCTTCTTATCGTAGTGTTTACTTATTTCTATACTGCGATTACACTTAATCCAACTCAGATGGCTGAGGATATGAAGCGTAACAACGGTTTTATCCCTGGCGTTAAACCTGGAAAGGATACTGCAGATTACATTGATACTGTTATGTCTCGTCTTACGGGACCAGGAGCTTTGTTTATCGCTTTTATTGCTATTATGCCAGCATTAGCAGGATATTTAAATGTTGCTGATGCATTTGGTCAGTTCTTTGGTGGTACCTCATTGTTGATTCTTGTTGGTGTTGTTATTGATACACTCCAGCAGATTGAGTCACATTTGATGATGCGTCACTATGATGGACTTCTCAATTCTGGACATACACGTGGCAATAGTGGTGTTGCAGCCTATTAAATCTTTATCTTAAGAAATGAGTATATTTCTAAAGACTGAAGATGAAATTGAACTCATGCGTGAGGCCAACCTGCTGGTCGGTAAAACGCTGGCAGAAGTTGGTCGTCATGTCAAGCCTGGTGTCACAACTCTCCAGTTAGATAAAATAGCTGAAGAGTTTATTCGTGACAATGGTGCTATACCCACATTCAAAGGTTATCCAAGTTCTTATGGACCTCCTTTCCCTGGCAGTATCTGTGCGTCTGTAAACGATGTTGTGGTGCATGGGGTGCCAAGTGAGGATGTTGTTTTGAAAGATGGAGATATTATCTCTATTGATTGTGGGACTTTACTTAATGGCTTCAACGGAGATAGTTGTTATACTTTTTGTGTTGGGGAAGTAAGTGAAGATGTCAAGAAGTTGCTTCGTACAACGAAGGAATCCCTTTATAAGGGTATTGAGGTAGCACAAGCAGGTCATCATGTAGGTGATATTGGTCAAGTGATTCAGGATTATTGCCAAGCACAAGGTTATGGTATAGTTCGTGAATTAACAGGACATGGTATTGGTCGTGAGATGCATGAGGAGCCATCCGTTCCCAATTATGGTAAGCGTGGGAGTGGAGTATTGCTTAAGGCAGGAATGTGTTTGCGATAGAACCGATGGTAACTATGGGTAAACGAGAAATTGGTTTATTACCTGATCGTTGGAGTATCGTTACACGTGATCGTCATCCGGCAGCCCATTTTGAGCATACTATTGCGATTAGGGCTGGTAAGGCTGATATTTTATCTTCTTTTGAGGAAGTTGAACATTTAGAAGGACAAAATTTTTAATTAGTATATGGCAAAGCAAACTGCAATAGAGCAGGATGGAACAATTCTTGAAGCACTTTCAAATGCAATGTTCCGAGTGGAATTAGAGAATGGTGTTGACATCACCGCTCATATTTCCGGTAAAATGAGAATGCACTACATCAAGATTCTTCCTGGTGACAAGGTGAAGGTTGAGATGAGTCCATACGATTTAACTAAAGGTCGAATCGTTTTCAGATACAAATAAACAACATAGAGATATGAAGACAAGAGCATCATTAAAGAAGCGTACAGCTGACTGCAAGATCGTTCGTCGTAAGGGTCGTCTGTTCGTTATTAACAAGAAAAAAACCCTAAGTTCAAAACACGTCAGGGTTAAGTTAAAAAAAGCGTAAAAGTAAGTTTTTCTCGTAATTAATGCTTACCTTTGCGTGCTTTTTTTAGCAGTAAATGACATTTATTTATTTAATTATCAAACAATGGCAATAAGAATTGTTGGAGTAGATTTGCCCCAGAATAAGCGTGGCGAAATCGCATTGACCTATATCTATGGTATTGGTCGAAGTAGTTCAGCAAAAGATATTGGATAAGGCTGGTATTAGCCGTGACCTGAAGGTCAGCGAGTGGTCTGATGACCAGGCAGCCAAGATCCGTGAAATTATCGGTGCTGAATTCAAAGTTGAAGGTGATCTCCGTTCTGAGATCCAAAATGAACATCAAGCGCCTCATGGATATAGGTTGCTATCGTGGTGTTGAGACATCGTAATGGTCTTCCTGTTCGCGGTCAGAGTACTAAGAACAATGCTCGTACCCGTAAGGGGAAAGAAGAAGACTGTTGCTAATAAGAAGAAGGCTACTAAGTAATTCTAAGGAGGAAATTAATTATGGCAAAAGAAATCAGCAACATCTAAAAAAAGAAATGTAAGAGTTGATGCGTTGGGACAGCTCCACGTACACAGCTCATTCAATAACATCATTGTATCTTTGGCTAACAACGAGGGTCAGGTTATCTCTTGGTCTTCGGCTGGTAAGATGGGATTCCGTGGATCAAAGAAGAATACTCCTTACGCTGCTCAGATGGCAGCAGAGGATTGCTCTAAGGTAGCTTTCGATCTCGGTCTTCGTAAGGTTAAGGCATTCGTTAAGGGTCCAGGTAACGGTCGTGAGAGCGCAATCCGTGCGGTGAATGCAGCAGGTATTCAGGTAACTGAAATCGTTGACGTTACTCCATTGCCACACAACGGCTGCCGTCCTCCAAAAGCGTCGTCGTGTATAATCACATCTTATAACAATTAAAAGAATTCATATTAATTATGGCAAGATACATAGGGTCCAAAATCACGAGTGCACGCCGTTTCGGTGAGCCAATTTTTCGGCGCAGATAAGGTATTAGCTAAGAAACTTCCCTCCTGGACAGCACGGTAATAACCGTCGTCGTAAGGTATCTGAGTATGGTGCTCAGCTTGCAGAGAAGCAGAAGGCTAAATACACTTATGGCGTTTTGGAGCGTCAGTTCCGTAATCTGTTCGATAAGGCTGCAAAGGCAGAGGGTATTACTGGTGAGGTTCTTCTTCAGAGCCTTGAGAGCCGTCTGGATAATGTAGTGTTCCGTCTTGGTATCGCTCCTACTCGTGCAGCTGCTCGTCAGCTCGTTAGCCACAAGCACATTGTTGTTAACGGTAATGTCGTAAATATTGCTTCATATCAGGTAAAAGGCAGGTGACGTTGTAGGCGTTCGCGAGAAGGCTAAGTCACTTGAGGTTATCGAGGCTGCTTTGGCAGGCTTCAATCACAGCAAGTATCCTTGGCTCGAGTGGGATGATAACGCTAAGTGCGGTAAGTTCCTCCATCGTCCAGACCGTGCTGACATCCCTGAGAACATTAAGGAGCAGTTAATCGTTGAGTTGTACTCTAAACAATAAAATTCATTAAATTAATGGCGATATTAGCATTTCAAAAACCTGATAAAGTAGTGATGCTGGAGGCCAATGACCATTTCGGCAAGTTCGAATTCCGTCCTCTTGAGCCAGGCTTTGGTGTTACCATTGGTAACGCTCTTCGCCGCATCCTCCTTTCATCGCTGGAAGGTTTCGCTATCAACACTATTCGTATAGCTGGTGTTGAGCACGAATTCTCTTCAGTTCCAGGTGTAAAGGAAGATGTTACCAACATCATCTTGAATCTCAAACAAGTTCGATTCAAGCAAGTAGTAGAAGAATTCGAGAATGAGAAAGTTAGTATCACCGTAGAGAATTCCACCGAATTCAAAGCAGGTGATATCGGTAAAGTATCTGACTGGATTTGAAGTGTTAAACCCTGATTTGGTGATTTGTCATTTTAGACTCCAAGGCTTCTATGCAGATTGATTTGACCATCAATAAGGGACGTGGTTACGTTCCTGCTGAGGAAAATCGTGAATACTGCACTGATGTAAACGTACTCCCAATCGATTCCATCTACACCCCAATTCGTAACGTAAAATATGCCGTTGAGCCATATCGTGTTGAACAGAAGACCGACTATGACAAATTGGTTGTTGAAGTTACGACTGATGGTTCCATCCACCCAAAGGATGCGCTGAAAGAGGCTGCAAAGATTCTTATTTATCATTTCATGTTGTTCTCAGATGAGAAGATTACTCTCGAGAATCCTGATCAGGAGGGCAACCAGGAGTTTGATGAGGAGGTTCTGCACATGCGCCAGCTCTTGAAGACCAAGTTGACCGACGCAAGTCTCAACTTGAGTGTTCGTGCACTCAACTGTTTGAAGGCAGCTGATGTAGAGACATTAGGCGACCTCGTACAGTACAACAAGACGGACCTTTTGAAGTTCCGTAACTTTGGTAAGAAATCGCTTTCTGAGCTTGATGATTTGCTCGAGAGTCTGAATCTGTCGTTTGGAACCGACATTACAAAGTATAAATTGGATAAAGAATAGTTGACGAGTTGTCTAAACGACAAGTTGACGGGTTTATCCACAGCAAGTTAAAAACAAAATGAGACATAATAAGAAATTCAACCATTTGGGTCGTACTGCTGATCACCGCGCTGCGTTGCTTTCAAACTTGGCAGTTGCTTTGATTCTGAATCAGCACAAAAGAATCACTACGACTCTTGCTAAGGCAAAGGCTCTTAAGAAGTATGTTGAGCCGCTGATTACACGTTCTAAGAATGATACAACTAACTCACGTCGTGTTGTATTCCGTTATCTTCAGAACAAAGAGGCTGTTACTGAGCTCTTCAAGGAGATTTCAGTTAAGGTAGCTGATCGTCCAGGCGGTTATACACGCGTTATCAAGCTCGGTACCCGTCAGGGTGACGCTGCTCAGATAGCATTCATCGAGTTGGTTGACTACAATGAGAATATGGCTAAGTCTCCAAAGGCTGAAGCTAAGAAGACTCGTCGTAGCCGTCGTTCTACAAAGAAGGCTGATGCACCTGCAGAGGCTGCTGAGAACGTTGCTGAAGAAGCAAAGGCTGAATAATCCGAATAGATTTTATCTCTATAATAAAGAACTCCCGGTACTTAATGTAGCGGGAGTTTTTATTTTATGGGTAGTTGATGTGTTTTTATTTTAACATTCTTGACACATAGCCATTGTGGCGGAACCATTTATGTGCCCAGTTGGGTACCATAAAGATATAGCCAGAGATGTCTTCGTGTGGGGCACAGTCAAGTTGGTTGCCAATGATGTCTGCAGCTTCTTGTACAGATGTTCCGTATAAACGTGCTAATTCTTCACGTATGAGCGTATATGTGATGTTACGGATAGTTGCAGCGTTGATGGGTTGATCACCTAACAGAGTCAATAATTCTTCTTTAGAAGGGATTTTTACTTTTGGTCCTACCCGTAGTCCTTCAAAGCAGTATTCCCCATCTACTTTATACATCGTAAACCCATCTTTACGGTTACGTTCATTACAGTCCTCTGCCATTTGGCGTGCAATAGGGTGGGTGATACGTTGTAGTATCTCTGTAATAATGGGTTGATGACGTAATTGTCCGTATGTATAGCCTTCTCCGTTGATACCACCAGAACCTGATGGGATGTCTGAGTCGGAGATTATGCATAACTCTTTTCTTTCCATTTCTTCTTGTTTAAGTATTCTGATTAAATTTTAGTTCAAACTTTGTGTAGAAGTCCCTAACATAAATGAAATCGAAGATGCTGAAGCTTGTATGGTCGTATAGATTGTGGAAATGCTGATGAAGGTGTAGGTCGTAACTCCATTCTCTGTCTAATCCTTCATTCCAACAATTATCCGCATCTTGCAATCCCATGAGTTCCATTTCAGTCTTGTCATCTTCCTCTCCATGGTATCCGTCGAAGCTCATACAGCAACCATATTTGCAATAGATGTCGTTATAACTTTCATCATTGAGAATTTCCCATATCATTTCTGATTCTTCTCCTCGAAAAGGATTATTTTTCGAGTATTGTCTGTCTTTTCCTAAGAAGATTTTACACTCTACACCCTCAAACTGCAAGCTACTTCCACTATCTGCCAACATTTTCTTTGTGTTGTAATACAGCTCTTTACTTTGTTGATAGTTTTTAATTACTACTTCTTTAAGTGTTTCGTTGAATTCCTTTAACAGCTGATAGTTTTCATCTGTTGGCTTGAATAGTTGGTTAAGGAGCATTCGACGATTAAAGATGAGATTTTGGTATAAGTGACAAAAAGAGACCTAAAATCTCTTGTAATCCATTTATTTCACGAAGGAGGGTGTGTTCATAATTGACACACCCTCTTTCAATAATCTAACGAAAACAATCTTGAGGCAGGTGAGCACAAGTTTATTGGTGTTTTTACCCACTTGCTTCTTCATAGCGTTTATTGATGCCTCTTTATTCTGCAAGTCTCCCTATTAGTAGTTAGGACCTTCACCAAAGTTTGGAGCCCCCTTGTCGTACCACACCCTTTCAGAGTTAAGCAGTTCAGGTCTTTGTCCATCTGTAAAGGTGAATCCTTGCTGCGTCATCGCAGTTTCAATAATAGTACGCATTTTATCGGCTGGATCGGGTTGAGCGATATAGAATCGGCGAGGCAACTCAGTGTTGGGCTTCATTGTAATCCAAGGAATGAGCGAGCTACCAACTTTAGGAACGCCAGAGCGGCGCACTGTTACAAACTGCTCAAGTGGTTGATAGAAGAAATGTAGATACAATTGGATGTAAACCTTCTCTAAATCGCTTGGAACATTACCTGTTAGTTGGTAGTCAGAATTAGCCATCATCGTAGCAATGGCTGCATCGTCGTATGTAACAGGCTCGTCTAACTTGTCGTTACAATGTGCCTTATCATAATAAGGTATTTTGTTCAGTATCGCTAAACGGTTATAAGCCTTAGCTGAAGCCTCAACGCCAAGTTTGAAATATTCGGCTGCAGTATGAGGCAAGTTAGCACCCAGTAACTTAAACTCAGCCAGATAGAGGTTCATTTCAGCTGTGGAAAGGGTCATCTCGTAAAGTGGGTTATCTTCAGTGTCTTGTACCACCTTACCTTTTTGGAGCTGTTGGGAAAGTGAAGTCAACGCGGCCACGCACTAATTCCTCGTTAAAGTACGATAGCGGTGAGTAGGTTTTTGTTTTTTCTCCGTCAGTTACTTTCCATCTGGTTGTTACAAAATAATTGTTGACGCCAGTGTATTCTGTCTTTTCAGATATAGCCATACCGATAGGTAATCCCTGATAGCGCACCCATGGCTCCCCATCACCTTTCCAACTGTCGAAATGTTTCTTGCCAGAAGCATCTGTGGTATAGTTCACCTGGTCTAAAATATATTTAGGAATAGCACAGTTGTTATCCCCTCTTGCTTGTGCATCAAAGAATGCTTGTACTACCTCAGAGTTGAAATCGTTTTTGGTAAACATAACCAGCATACGTGGATCTTTGTTACGTTTCATGAAGTCGATAACGTTTTTGCTGCTAACACCTAAGTTCACACTATTATCACTTCCATAGGTGTTGTTGCCACCATCTCCACCTGTACCTTTATTATATACATAGTCGTCTGCAATAGATTGCATTACGTTTGTATCATCAGCACCCACTTCTTCTGCTATTTTTAAGGCTTTAGCTTTGTTTTGGTGAAGAAGTCTTACTGCAATTTTAAGTTTTATGCCGTTTACAAATTTCACCCATTTCTTAGTATCTCCCCCGTAGGCTAAGTCATTGTCTCCAACACTTATCTGCGTTGTCGTTGACTTCAGCTTATCCAGATCGGTGTTCAGTTCAGTCAACCATTGGTCGAATAGACTCTCTTGCGATTCGTAGTTAGGTGTTAATGTGCCCCCATACTTGGCTTGTGCAGCTTCAGAGTAAGGCCTTGAACCAAAGAGGTCGGTATCGAACAGTCCCATGTAAACTGTTAGAGCGTTTGCCATAGCCGAAAGGTGTGAGTATTGAGCAGCTTTGTTAGCTGGCATCTTATCGATAGTAGCTTTAATATCGTTCTCGTATCGTTTAACATAAATAAGTTGAGAACCCACACCGCCCAGTTCAGCCAACTTGTTATACAAGTCATTAAAACTACTTGATGGTGAATATGCCTGAACTATTTTTGACGTGTAAGCCCCATCGTAATACCACAGCAGGTAATCGAAGGGTTGGTATTGCACCTGTTCCTGAGTAAACAAGAACACAGGATTTCCTTCGGCGATAGTCGATGGGTCAGTATTTATTTTTGCGTATTCGCTTTCGCTGCATCCTGTTACCAGTACCATGCATGTGGCACATATACCAAAGGCGAGCGACTTGAATTTTATAATATTCTGTTTCATAATGAAAGGCATTTAGAATGTAGCGTTTAATGTGAAGAGATAGCTTGCTGTGTAAGGCATAAATGATCGCATACGGAACTGCGCAGCTCCTGTTCCACGTACCGATTCAGGATTCTCGTGATTTGGCGCAGTGTTCAGTAGGTATGCCAAGTTACGTCCGGTGAAACTAAGGGATAAGTTCTTTGCACCGATATAGCTGCTAAATTTTGGTTGGAACGTTGTACGAGAGAGTTATTTCTCGCAGAGCGATGTAGTTGATTTTCTTAAACCAATCATCGTTAATAACACCTGTTCCCCAGCTATTCTTAAAGTATGCAGCACTTTGTAGGTGTGCAGGTTCTACATAACCTTTTTCATAAGCCTCCTGATAGGTCATTCCACTAACGTCTTGGTTAGTTCCTCCTGGTGTGGTAACAATAGTTCCAGCATCGAAAACGACATCAGGGATAAAGCCATCAGTAAACACCTTATCTTGCGCATTAGCGTATTTGCTGGTCCAGGTCATCCCCTTACGGTATTTTTCGGTCTCTCCAGAGAAACCGTATGCAGTTGCGTAGCGTGAGTTATACGAAGCAACGTATCCTCCAAAGCGTGCGTCAAATAGCACATAGAGACTAAGGTCTTTCCATCTTAGAGTAGAGTTTAGTGATCCAAGGAAGTTAGGCAACATCGATCCAACTTCTTTCACAGTACCTCCGCGCTTATAATACACTGTTCGGAATTTGTTAGTGTAGCCCACCACTGGTTTGCCAGTCTTTTCGTCGGTCTTTATCCAAGAGTCAGACATTAGCATACCATAGTCGGAGCCTACTTTGGCAACAGATGCTATGCGGTAGTTACCATAGTTTGCTGCACCATCCAGATTAATGTAAGAGGTTACATCAGGACTTAGTTCTACAATCTTATTGCGGTTGCGAGTGTAAGTGAAATTTAGGTCCCATTGCCATTGTTTCTTCTTTATAGGAGTTGTGTTGAGTGCTATTTCTATACCTGAGTTCTGTATATTACCAGCGTTGATTAGCTTTTTCTTTTTACGCCCTGATTCCCCAAGGTACATTGATAGTCATAATTTGATTTCGAGTGTTCTCCTTATAATAGGTGAGGTCTACCCCAATCCTACTGTCAAAGAAACGCCAGTCAAGTCCCACTTCCCAAGCATTCTTACGTTCAGGTTTTAAGTTGGTACTCTTCATATTCTCAGGGATAGTCATTCCATAGATTTTCTTGTCGCCACGTTGATATGTTGCCACAGAATAGCCTGAATTTATATAATAAGGAGAGGTGTCGTTTCCCACCTGCGCCCAAGAACCGCGTACCTTTGCAAAGCTAACCCATTTTGGAAGTTTGTCTTTGAAGGTTTCTGTGATGATCCATGAGCCCGAAACAGAAGGATAGAAATAAGAGAAATTACCTGTTCCGTAGCTGTAAACCAAGGCTGACGACCAGTCGTTACGTCCCGTTATGTCCAGGAATAGTTGATTCTTCCAGCTTGTCCCAATCATAAAGATGGTAGAAACGATACGTTTGGTGTTGAACTTATATGCATTAAAGCTGGCTTGTTGCTTTGAATTCTTGATAAAGAATTGGTTGGGCACAATAAGTCCACCGTTCGTACTCTCACTATTATACTGTGCATATTGGTTAAAATATTCCTCGCGTAAGAACCCATGTACTTCCCAGTCCTTATTAATTTGATAGTTTAGGTTGGCCGCAAGGTACAAGTTCTCTTGTGTAGTGTGCGTGTGTGAGAGTGCATAAGACCCACCTTCGTTGGCATAACCACTACCAGGGGCTTTTAGCTCGCCATCGATAGCATAATAGTTGAGCGAACCACCAGTCGAAAGTTGTAGCCAAGGCAGTGCTTGAATATTGATGTTAAGCACAGGCCTGAACATGGTTTCTGTTTGTTTGTAATCGTTTCAAAGATACTCCACCATAGCTCCTTACCAGGTACAGCACGATAGAGATCGCCATATCTTTCGCTGGCAAGTCCACCATGTTCCCCTTTGTAAAGGTTACGATAACGATTAACGTCGTATTCACGTGGGAACGTACTATTTGCAAAGTATTCTCCGATGTTTAAAGGTGCATTACGAGGTTGTGATTGCGTAAAGTTTACGCTGAAATCTACCGTCACGATATTTCCAATCTTTTGTGAAGCTTTTCCTAAGAACGACAGACGGTTAAAGGTGTTGCGTGGTGTAGTACCCTTATTGTATTTATAAGATGCTGAAGCGTAGAATTGTGTACGATCATTACCACCTTGCAATGATACATTCGTATTCGTATTAAAGCCTGTGTCGTAAGCATCTTTATAGTTGTTTGGGAACATTTTTGCTGTTCCCATTGTCCCATCGTACTGTTCAAACTGTTTACCTTCAGCCCATGAGATGTCAGGTCCCCAAGCATAGTTCCCATATTGTTCGATGAGCGAGTATTCACCTTTAGAGTTGCGTGCGAACGACGTCATGTTATCGCTCCAAAGATTGCCCGTGGCAGTGTATTCGTCTCCGTAGTCTACAGCACCAGGGAAAGCTCCAATCATATAAGTGTTTTGTAGATCTGGTGAACGATAGACTGTTTCTAATCCTACTGTTTGCGAAACCTTCACAGTAACACCTTTGCCTGCTTTCCCACTTTTAGTGGTAATTACTACAGCACCATTCAAACCACGTGAACCATACAATGCTGTTGCAGCAGCGCCTTTTAGTACGCTCACACTCTCAAAGTCGTCGGGGTTAAGGTTCTTTAGTTGGTTACCATAGTCGTTGATATTGCTATTCCAGTCAGCGTCCCCTGATTGGCTTGTAGCATTATCTAATATCACACCATCTACTACAAAGATAGGTTGGTTGTTGGCATTAAAGAGTAGATGCACCTCTTATTTGAATTTTAGTAGAACCAAACATTCCACCGTCTGACTGGCTGATCTCTACACCAGCCACCTTACCTTGCAATGCTGTAACAGGAGAAACCGTGTTGGCTCGTTCCAGTTCATCGCTTTTCAGTTCGGTGACAGCATAACCCAATGCTTTTGTTTGTCGTTTAATTCCCAATGCCGTAACCACCACATCGTTAAGCGCAGTGGCTTCTTCTTCAAGGGCAACGTTTATCTGTTGTCGACCATTAATATCTACATTTTTAGGCTTCATTCCCAAGTATGAGAATACTAACGTGCCTTTTGTGGGGCATTGTAGGGTGTATTGCCCGTCGATATTAGTCACAGTACCCATATTTGTACCTTTCACCGTTACCGAAGCACCGATTACAGGCTCGCCCGTTGGGTCTTTTACAATGCCACTAACCGTGACATTTTGCGCATAAAGCTCAGTAGCGAACATCCATATCAGTGCCATCATACAGATTCGCCATAAGGCTTGCGCTTTGTTCTGCTTGTTGTTCATTTTGCTTATAGTTAAAGATTAATATGTAAAATTTATTGTTTAGGTTTTATATATGTCTCTATTTCACTTTCATTCTGTATCAGCTCTTTGTGTTAGGTTTTGTTGTTTTGAATATTAGCTATGTGTAGCAGCTATTACCGCAATGAATTTATCGCTCTTGTAACTCTTATTGAGAGAGACTTTTATTTGTTTAGTTATAGGTTCTTATTAATAACTTCTGATATCTTTGAGTAAACAGATTGATACTCTAAAGATGGTTTTTAAGTATTGTAGATATTGTAATTTCGATTGTAGGTTAGTGTTAGTATGTTTTACGACACATAAAGTGTTGCTTAACGGTTATTTATATAGTTTTTTTATTATGTGAGCAAATATAAATAAAATAAATATATTAAGCAATAAAAAAATGGCGATTAATTTTTTTGTAAATATGTAAAGGCGATAAAATGAGGTGCTCATAAGTAGATAAGTAGACAAGAGAGTGGGTCGGAAAGAGTTGTCCTTTGGTTAAGATGACTAATATGATTATTTGTAACGAAGTAGAGAGAATAGGCTAATCAGCTACTTACAATCAGTAATGCCTTACAATTCCCTCATCTTCTACCATGCGACAATAGACTTTGTTACTTAAAAATCTCGATTTTTCAGATGTTTCAGGTGATGTAGTATAGTTCATGTTCCTTTATTCGTTAATGTCAAAATCTAAGTATTCGTTGTGGACTTACACCTGACTCTTATTTTGTGGTATGTAATAAATGATAATAGTAAATGTTACAATATATTGCATGTTATATTTATTTTACTTATATTTGCAATCAAAAGTGTGATTTATATTGTGGTTTAACAGCACTATCACGATGTTCTTTACGCTTTGGTAGACAGAACTATGGTTAATTTCTATGTTCTGTCGTTTGATAAACCTTTCTTATAAAGTGCTTAGACATTACAGCTTATGAAGAAATTTTTACTGATGTTTTCTTTGTTTGTGTCTTTAGTGACGTTCGCACAAACAAATGGTGAAATGAGGATTGCAACATCTACAGCCGTAGGGCAAGACTTTGAATTCCGTGTTACTCGAACCAATGATGCCAGTAAAGTTTTTGTTGACTGGGGAGATGGTAATAAACAAGAGGCAACGTTAGAAGGATGGAGTAATAATAAGAAGGTAACAGGAAAGTTACTTAAAGACACAATTATTGTCTATGGTGATTTCTCAGCCGTTGAGGTCTCTGACGCAAAAGCAACATATCTTGCTTTTAAGAATCAGCCTAATTTAAAGCAAGTTGAAGCAAAGAAGAACGAATTAACCTACGAAGGTGTTGATTTCTTTGGTGCTCCTAATCTTGTTACACTTGACCTCAGCTATAATAAGATTACGCGTTTAGATCTGCGTAATTTTAAGAAATTATCTAACTTTACAGCTAATCATAATGCAATTTTGGCAACTGTTTTATTCCCAGATGGCAGTACTGAATTACGAAATGTAGACTTATCAGATGGAGATATTACACACTTTTATCCTATCAGTCTCCCTAATCTGCGTTATCTTAATCTTGCGAACGGTAGTTTGTTAGAATTGGAATTGGGTAATAATTATCCGGAGTTACGTGATGTTGATATCAGTGGCAATATTGGAGTAACATCTATTGACGTTACGCAACAAACTAAACTTGAAAAGCTCCTTATAAAGGGAACGAAAATAACTGAGTTAAACCTTATTAATAACCCAGAGCTTATCATGCTTGATGCGTCTAATACCGATATTGCAAAGCTTGACTTAAGTGGTAATAAGAATGTAACAACGCTTGAACTTAGTGATACGAAGTTGTCTCGTTTAGATGTGTCTAATCTTGCAAATCTTTATACAATTAATATTGACAATACGAAGATACAACGTATTGATTTATCCCACCAACGCTTTTTACGTAGTGTGAGCGTACGGAATACTGGAATACAATTTCTTGATATGCATGGTGCTATCGGTACTAATAGACTTAATCACCTTGATATGCGTGACTGTAAGAATACTACTTCTCAGTCACTTAACTTCACGTTCAAAGCAATGCCGTCACATACCGGTAATTCTTATCGTACAAATGTTTCCTATCAGGGACTAACTACGAACACGCCAATACTGGGATTTTAGATGATGATGCCGACAATTCCTATAAACTCGATGTTCATGGTGATGCTACTGCTTCTATGGATTCTGTTTCTATAACTATGCAAACATCCGAAAATGGAGGTAGTTATACACTAAGTCAAATCCCTGATGATGGGTATTTTGCAACTTATGAACTTGTTAATGGGAAAGTTCTGCCTGGTTTCCCAATTAAGATAGATGTTAAAGCACCTGCAGGCTCAAAGTTCGTTGGGGTAGAGGTGAATGGAAAATTAATAGCTGACAGTATATTTGTCGTATCTGAAGCGGCGGTTGTAAAACCTATTTTTAGTGTTTCTGGTGATGATGATTATATCAAACTAACAGTTCCTACAGGTATAGATCAACAGTATTTCCTTTCTGTTAATGGTGAGGATAAAGATGTTTCAATTGACTGGGGAGATGGCGAACTTGTAAAAGTGAAGGTTAAATCGACTCCAACAACAGTAGAGGGGCAAACGTCTGGAGCGACTGTAACGATATATGGTGCTGTTACAGGAGCTGATTTCTCAAGTTATCCAGGTGTAGGCGTTGATAATAAGATAACTGCTGTTGATTTGAGTCATAATATTCATTTGCGTTCTCTTTCTATGTATATGAATTCTATTACGTCTATAGATGTCTCTAAGCTATTGGATCTTGAATCTCTTGATTGTTCTTATTCAGACCTCAGTTCCTTGGATGTTAGCAAGAATAGTAAACTTATTAATTTACGTGCTTATGGTAATCAATTAGATAAAATAGATGTTAGAGGTGCTGTCGATTTAGCTTATCTTGATGTCAAAAATAACTGGTTAGAAAGTTTAGATTTAAGTCATAACAAGAAACTCGTTTATTTGAATATAAGTAGTAATGAGATAGAGGCAGTTGACGTGAGGGATATGCCAGAACTCGTAGAACTTTATGTTTCAAATAACAAGATTACGACTCTTGATGTTAGCAAGAACCCTGCATTGAGGACATTGCAGCTATCTAATAATTCAGTCTCAAACTTAGACTTAAAGAATAATCTTCAACTTGTGACACTTACTGTTGATGGCAATAGATTAGAGGGGGCTGGACCTTACGGGACATGAACAATTGACCTATCTGAATGTAGGTGGTAATAGATGGGATGCATGTACTTTAAATGATCTTTATTATAGCCTTTCACGTTATCCTAAACTTCAGAGTGGAAAGATGCCACGTGGTAACACGCTTTTCGTTCATGGTGAAAAAGCCGGAGAGTATAATGATGCTGAGCATGCAGAATCATCTATCGCTAAGTTGAAGGGTTGGACGATTGATTATGAGGGCGATGGAACAGGTTGTAACATGGCATATATTACAATACAGGAGCCGGAATATGGAACGTTAAAGGTATTTACAACAGATGGTGTTGAGGTTCTGACAGGTACAAAGGTGGCAAAGAATACAGATCTTGTTATTAAAGCAATTCCTCTATCTGGATATAAGCTTGAAACTTTGACACTTAATGATGAAGAAGTAGATTCTCCTAATTTTAAGCTTACTTCTTCTGTGACAATTGGAGCAATTTTCATGGTTTCATCACAAATAGATGCTCCTACTACTGATGCTCTTAAAGTTTCTGGGGGTAAGAATTATCTAAGTTTTATGACAGGAACGCCTACACACTTGCAAGTCTATACCTTAAGTGGCAAATTGATGTTCTCTACTATTGTAAGAGAGCATAAGACGGTTAGTCTACCATCAGGTATCTATATTATTAAAACGAAGGACTATTCAAAAGTTGTAGCAGTTGAATAGAATGACATCAAACTTGTCCGCATGAGAAAACGGAAAGTCAGAATTATCAATCCCGAAGGTTATTATAAACTTTCGGGATTGTTTTTTAGCATAAGTGTTTTTACTTTAATATTCTTGACACATACCCATTGTGGCGGAACCATTTGTTAATCCGGCAAAACGAAAAGTAGGTGCGTTGTAAAACGAAAAGTGATATTTTGATACAAAACGAAAAGTAACAATTCTCAACACGCACACAATAGTAAAAAGGTGGCAAATTCTTGCAAGACTTGGATAATTCTGCAAGATTTTGCTACCTTTTAGATTATACATTAAGTTCAAACTTTATATCTTCATTACCACCGAGAAGTTCTTTTGTAGGTTCTATATTGTTTTTGTATATATGGACATTAGCAAGATTGAGCGTTATAGACTTCAACGGAAGTTCTATTTGCCTTGATATTAAGTAAAGATGATAGATATCTGCTGGAAGACCTAAGTTCGCATCAGAACTTCGCTGAAAGGCTGACATTACAAGTTCACCTTCATCTATTTGGAACTGTACAAGGCTAAGACAGGGTGCTTGATTAGTTTCTGCACCAGTCTCGCCTAAGAACAACACATAATTTTTGCTGCTACGCTTTTCACGATTTATCTTCTCTATTAGTGGAGGCAATTTCTCCAGATATGTAGGATAACTATTGACAAGGATTGAACCACAATAATCCCACCAAGCAATACCTGCCTACGATACTTTTCAATCTGCCTTTCACCTTTCATGAACAGTTGTAGCTCATCCTTTAGCTTCCTACGTGCTATACCGTGAGTTTCGAAGATGTCGAGTAAGTCTGAAGGAGTAAGTGTTAGCTGTTCGTTCAACAGATACCTTATTTCCCCTTTCTTGTTACACTGCTGTTTTCCAGCATGAATAATACGGTCTAAAATCTTGTAGTATTTATTCATCATTTTATCAGCATTTGAATAGCTTTTAACCAGCATTCTTATACATCATCATATCTGTATAAGTTGAGTTATAATTCATGCGAGCATTGAATTCCACCTTAGTACACTTCTCAAATGGATTACCGATATGCTTATTTCGACCTATCCAGTCACAGAGTTCAAGTATAGACGACTTATTGCTTGTGAAGTAAACAAATGAATGTCCAGCAAGAACCGACAGTACATCGAGGTAATCTGCAAGCTTCCAATACATCTTATAAGTACCAACTTCGGTACTGAGGTAGGGAGGGTCAACCAAAAATACAACATTTGGAGTATCCTTATACTGATTAAAGACTTGTTTATAGTCTGCTGAAACAATTGTTAAACCATCCAAATAGCCATCACAAAGCGGATAATCAGTAGAGCGAATATTGTTATACAACGTTTCCTTGTTCATGTCGTCAATATTCAGACAATACTTCATCGAAAATAAGAGAGAAGACGATATCGTGATGAAGTCCAAATAACCATAACGATCTTGATGTTTAATTAAGCACTCAAAAATCTGTTTGCGTGCTTCTCCAACAATAGGCTTATGCTTAGACAGCTCACGAACTATCTTTCTAAGCTCTGAGAGTAATTCATTAGTCTGTGACACGTGTTCCAGACGTAGCCTATATCCATCAAAGTCATTATACACGACTTTAGAATGTGGTTTCTCGGACTTTGTAATATGCGACAACAAGCCACTTCCTCCGAATAAATCAACAAATGTTGTTCCGTCTGGGAACTGTTCTAATACCTTCTTAAATTCTTTTGCAAACATCCGCTTTTGTCCAACGAATGGAAGCGGAGCTGAATAATATTTTTTCTTCATAATGATGCAAAGGTCGTGAGTTTTTCTTTTACAAGCATAAACGTATATACTGATTACACTGCAAACAAATTGCAGTCAGTTTGGAATCGCTTGATAAGTCCATATACTTTACGTTCACTAATAGCGTATTTCTCTGCAAGAACTGCCACTATGTAAGACACTTTCTCACGCTTTGACAACATCCGTCTATATTCTGTATATAAATCTATATAGTTTGTGTCATCCAATCTAACTCCAGCAATATGGAGGTTTCTTAATAGTTCTCTGTTAATTTTTACAATCTCAATTATCTTCATATCTAATAAATTTCGTAAATTTGCAAAGCCAATCATTTATAACAACAATAGTAAAACCCATAAGGTGCGGTAGAGGGTATTCGCCCCCGGTCAGCATCTTATGGGTGTGTTGTTAAAATGATTGGCGTCGTATTTAACAGGCTGGGGGCTTTTTATAAATTACCCCATTTCAAAAATATATTTCTGAAGTAAAAATATTTACTCAGTCACGCTTAATCTTACTCCGATGAACACATTACTTCTGTATGGGCATTTGACAAATCTTGCTCGGAAACCCCGCTATATAGAACACTTGAGACCTTACAGAAATAGCTATTGTGAGGTACAGCTCTAAACTCTGCCGCTTTACCTTGCTTCGAGAAGACATCATAACAAGCAATGTTGTGATAAACACCATCGGTATAACCTGGATTGTAAATTCCAGTTTTTCCATAGAACAGTATAGATGGATTAGTTCCTTTCGTTGAGCCGACATGCTTCATAGTTACGTTATAAATGTTTGCTTTATTCGTAAGGAAAATTAGTACATGTCCTGCGTATATTTCTGTCATGACATCATGAATATAAATGTTATACGTACCACCTTCTCCGAAGTCCCATCCTAAAGGGTTCAATGAATATTGATACTTATCTGTATACGGCTGACCTCCAAGACGAGAGGAGGTTGAATCGCCAGATAGGCATATTGTGTCGTCTTGTGTCTTTCCAAAGATATTATATATCTCTAAGTCGTGAGAACACACAACATCAATACCATCACCATTCAACTCATCTGTGTTGAAAAATATATCGTGGAATTTAGAAAATGTACAATCTGATACAACGACAGAATAAGAGTTGTTGTCTGATATATAAAATCCTCCAAAATTCATATTATCACAGGAAGTCAAGCTGATTAGATGTCCTCGCCAGCCAAATGTATCACCTATCCACTTTATCATCGCACCTCTTCTGTTAGCACCAAAATAGTGTACTGTTGGACCTGCTATCGCTGCACCGTTTTTCCCAATAATATTAACATTAGAGATTCTACCATCTATCTTTTTAGCAGCATCATAGGGATTATTTTCATCTATGATGACATTTGCGCTACGAAAAACATTGTCAAATATTCCGTCAGACATCTTAATTCGTGCGCCATCCACAAGTATATTAGTGTTAGATGGAACTCTGAAAGCCTCTGTTAGTAGATACTCTTTCTCCTTTGCAAAGACAACTTCAAAGCCACCATTAGACGCAAGAATAAATTTGTTTAACGCCTTAACCCTTTCTGCTAAGTAGCACCATCAAAGTCTTCTGGAGTTATTCTTGGAAGTGTTCTTTGAAAAGTTCTGTTAATGTTATCCTTGTCTATTTCTTCTCTAGAAGATGTCTTCTTCTCGAGTATGAAACGTGCTAAAGTTTTCGTATAGATAAATACGTATTTGGCATTGTCTATATCAATAGTAATCGTCTTTTGCTTTTCCTTCGCAGAGTTGTTTACTTTTGATAATACGGAATAATTCTTATTTAACAGATATATGTCGTAATTTAAATCACCGTCACTTTCTGCTATAATAGAAAAAACGTCACCCCTCTTAGCATCAATAGAGATACCAAAAGACGTGTTCTGATTAAGCAAGGGTGTTACATTCTTATCTGTCTTTCGCAGATTTCCTACCTCCTTTTCCAGCTTTTCTATCACGTTTTTTTTATGACCGACAACAGAAAACGTGTTCGCAAAATTTCCCTGTGATGTGCGTGTAAGACTTCTAATATAGTAATCATTTTTATCAATGAGGACCGTCTTTGGAGAAAGGTTTTCGTTCCAACTTTCCATTCTTAGTTTATTTTTTTCTTTGTCAAGAAAAACTATTCCAAGATTACGGGTGTATCCTGATATTGTAATGTCATCGTAGCCATGTACATTTATATCCACATAGTCTTGAGTATTATTACTATTTCCCTCTACGTCTCTATTATTTACTATGTTAGACGCTTGGAATAATTCTTTCTCTTTGCTCTCAAATATTGTATTGAGAGCAGATGTCACAGCTGCTTGGGACATCACTTTTGTAGCGCTATCGCCTGCCTCCTGCGCAACAGAAAGAGTCGTTCCACCACTGACCTTTCCCATCAGCCGCCACCCTGGCTTCTGATAAGCATAAATATTACCATTCTCGGAACTATCTGTGTGTGCATCGTCATAAATACTTACTAACTGACCATAGCGAAGAGTCTTGCCATTAGTCCCGACTGGGTCTGTATCAGCTTCCATAGCTGACTTTGACTGATAAACCTTTTTAATACCAAGTCCATCAGCAGACTGCTCCAATGAGGCTATGTATGCTAATGTATCCTCGTGCAGCTTACCAACCTCTTCAGGCGTAATGCTGTCTACTTGACTCTTCTCTTTAAGTTCCTTTGCTCGCTTGAGCAAACTGTATATTGTATCCATTATTACTTTTTATTTTGGAATGATGAAATATGTATAAATTGGACAGTTAGCAGGAGATGGAAGACTGGATGCTCCCAAGCTTCCTATGAGTTTTCCTTTCCCCGATAGCACTTGGATGTGAACAACCTGCTCCTGACCATTGTCTGAGCTTACTCCTACAACAATAGCACCAGAGACAACAGGTGGTACTGACACTCGTGTCGTAGGGTATTCGAAGATTACTCCAGGACCATCAGTCCATTCTGACTTGTCACTTCGTACATCAACCTTTATAATAGTATAGTCAGATCTCACTTTAGATTGTATTTGTCCTGAGTAACCATTCCTCAGTACCCACGGCATATCATTATATTCTGTTTCAGACAACTTAACAACTATTGATGGAGATATAAGGTCAAAGAGCGTTTCAATTCACTGACATTAAAGACACCTTCTGTCTTTTCAAATGTCAAGAAAGCCTCTGCAGTTTCTCTACAGGCACGTTCCTGGCCATCCTCAAATGTGCGTACATCAGAAGTAGATTTTCTAACACCAACATATAATGGATCATTCCAACTATGAGCAACCAGTGTAGTTTCCTTTATCTCATAAATGATTCCATCAAGCACCAACCAGTTCTTCTTAGTTTGAAAAGTAGTAGTCTTATCTCCTTCATTAAGTTTCTTCAACTCTCCTTGGAAGCGTTCAAGCAGAAAGGCTGATGTGTTAGCACCAAGAGCCTGAAGAAGTGCAGACATCTGATTGGTTGGATTCTCCTGTAATGTCTTGAGATCATCGATGTAGAGGGGCTGCCCACCCTCACTAAAGAGCATCTTATTCATATTCGTATATTTCTATGCGGAAAGAGCGTCCCGCAGGTTTATAATGATTCAATAGGTTTAATATAGTTGTCAAATTATGCCCTCCATACTTGTCTTCTGCAGCATCTATTGATGTACATAGGAATGACGGTACATAGACAATGAAAGAAGGCTGCTTAGGGACATCATCATACGCTCTGACATACAGCGGAGGATTACCACTCACATAAACAGGGGTCAGACCTTCACTCTTGAAATGTAAAACAGTCTGTACTCTCTGATCAGCAGAGACGATGTAAATTTGATGCTCTGAAAGAAAGAAGGCATCATTTAGGATCTTCTCTATATACTGAACACCTGCCGTTATGTTGAGACGATTCAACACGTGAGAACGGTAACTATAAAACCGGTTATACAAATCCCTTATTCCACGCAGCATCGCTTTGAGTAGTGCTACGAGCACCTTGCTTCTCAATATAGGAGGTAACAGCTGAAAGCCAAGTTTGATGATATCTAACTTATACCACATAGTTCAATGTATTTCTTAGGTTCACAGTAACAAAACTTCCACCAACAGCGGTGTAATTATTACCGCTGATTTCTTTATATATAGTCCCATCCGTGCTGTACTTACAGATATGCAGTTCCACATCCAGCACACCTTCCACATTCTGTATAGCATCAACCAATTTCGTCTTGTTGAAAGTGCCTCCATAGATAATCTTTCTGACATAGGCGTTCACAGCATCCTCTACAGCATAACTGCCGTCTGCTATTCTTACACCTGTTCTGTCAATCACCAATGGGTCGACGTGTATAGTTGCATTGATACTTATTCTATCTGCAGGCAACGAGCGAACAGAGAGCACAACACCTGCTATTTTAACACGATTCAAATACTGTTTGAATGCTGTTAAAACATCTTCTGAAAGAATGGCCGGCTGTCCTGCTGCTTCAGCAGAAGCAAGAATCTCTACGGAAGTTCCTCTATCGCGTACAGCAACATACTTGACGACCCGCTTCTTCTCAGATACCTGTTCATAGCCATATTGCTGTGTCGCCTCATTAAAGATTAAAGCATCACCATACTGGAACTCTTTTGCAATCTTATAGTACCAAGGTACACTTGCTACTACAGCACGACTGATTTTATCGTCTACATCCGCCTTGAACTGGTCGAACAGAACCTCCAGTACATGGCTACAGGCAGCCACGATGTAAAACAGAATATTCTCGATACTAACCACAGAGAAACTATCATCAAAGGTATCGTTCTCCGATAGTCCGTATCGTTCTCTTACTGTACCATCCGCCATAAAGGCATTTGTCATTGTTTGTTTTATCTCTGCTATACTACGAGCCATATTTTGTTTACTTTAATTGAACTGTGGCGAGAACTCACCACTGAATACCCTTAACTTGACATCCGTCATACCTCTCTCTGTCGCTGGAGATACATCATTAGCCTTGCAATACTGTTGTATTAATCGGTTAAAACTTACGTCAGGAAGTTGCAATCTGCTTCCAGCCTCTAACGTATCAGTCATACCAATAGCATTAGCAGCAGCCAAAGCAGGCAATGCTTCCAGCGAACCATACTCCTGTATAGCTATGTCAGCCAAGGTCTGACCATCTTTCACTTCAACTTCCATCTTATTACGAAACAAAGAGCTAACATCATAAGAATACCGAATGCAAGAAAACCTGTTTCCATTGCTCGCTTTTGAATCCAGCTCAATTCTTTTTCCTTGTAAACTATCTTTGGCTTCTCCTTATATTGTTTATGCTCCTTATCGTGTATCGTTATGCGGACTGTGTCATGCACTGTTGTAAGACCTTCTACCTTAGCTCCTGGCAGACTTTCTAATATGTGTGTGAGGATACCGTTATGTATTCTTGCCGTTGAGCGATATAAGGCATTCTCCAAGACAGAGACAGAGTCTTTCGTTGCTCGCTCTTGATGATACTCTGGCAACAGCAGTGATACTGGTGTCAGACGTTCCGTAACCCTTATAGTATCGTGACTGACAACGTGCAGCGTGTCGGTGCTTACACTCTCTATAGGCACATAAACCTTATGCGAGCATGCAGAGAAAAGGAAAGCAGTAAGGATAACTGCTAATAATACTTTAAATGTTTTCATATTGTTGTTGTTAGATGTTTGCGTATTCAGCCTTTGCATCGAAACAAGGGCAAGCCTTAATATATTCGTTAGAGGTAATTCTACCATCGTGGTTCAAGTCTGGCGAGAAGTCACGATGGCCTTGAATTATAGCTACAGGATATTTCTTGTGCAGCATACTAAGTAGTGTGCGAAGACTTGCTTTCTGTGCTTCTGTGCGGTTGTCTGCAGGCTTGCCCATTCTGTCTATACCACCAATATATGCTACATTGATAGAAATGGAATTAAACCCCTTCACGCCATTGCTCACCTTGTCTTCATCAAGCAGCTGGGTGATTCTGCCATCTGGTGCTACGACATAGTGGTATCCAGGATTAACCCATCCTTTACGGAGGAATTCCTGTCGTAGGCTCTCAATAGTCTGTGACTGATGGCTCGCAGTACAATGCACTGCAATATACTTAATCGTTCTCATTCTTCCTCCTTTCCGTTCTTGGAGTTGACAACTCGGTTGATGTAATTTCTCACGTCGCCCCATTTACTCTGAATGTAGATACCCACACCGAAGATTGAGCCGGCATAGACCAAAGTCTGCGACACATACCACAGCACGCTGTCTTTAACATCGCCCCCATTAAAGAAGAAACTCAGAAAAGCCATTGCCACACCACTTGCAAGCAGAAATATGGCTGAGCCGTATTGTATCCATTCCTTCGTGTTTCTTTGCATATTGCTTAAGTTTAATATTGTGCATCTATTTCGATGCTTTTGGTTGTTATTTTTATATTAGTCACAGTTTGTCTGTCCATCTCCAGCTGCTCTCTGATGAGCGTCCTCCAATAGATAGGATCATTGTCAAGCAGCATATCACTGATACCACAGCCAGTCATCGGTCGTTCTTTCAACTCTCCCTTATGTAAGTGAAGAATCAAAGCCTGATTCTGATGCAGTGTGTCACCGATAACCAGACCAGAGATAATCTTTCCGTCTGGTCCTCGATGCGGTTGTATAACTGCTTCATAGTCTTTCAATGTAATACCTTTCATATCAATGTTTGATAGTTACGTCTTCATAATCAGTCTTCTTAAACTCCTGTGCCTTAGTCAGAGGTGGACCAGTTGGACCATGAGTTCCTTGGTGTGTATGGTTATTAACCGCTTTAACCAGTTCATTAAGTTTCTTGGTTAAATCCTCAATATTAACCAGTCCTCCAAGCTTACCTCCATTTATCGTTATAGATTCAACATGATCCACAGCTAAGACGACAAGGCTTGAATAGTCTCCTGACAGACTTCCAATGATAACTGCAGTACCGACTTTAGGAACTATCAGCATCTCTCCATTATCATCTGTTTCAGATGCACGAAGGCGAACATCTGGTACAAGAAGGCTTCCTATTTCCACATCACAAGTACGACCGCTTACGCTCTTAACGATACCTTGTAGTACAGTCATCTCTTGCTGTGGTGCTACACCTCGCAACCTTTCTCTTAATTCCTTATATTGATCCATATCCTTAGCTTAATCTGAATCCAAGTTCTATTTCGTTTACCACCGTCTCTGCTGAAAGTTGTTGTTACTGCTCTTACAAAGTAGCAGCCATCCTTACGTGGATAATCTGCATCATAAAGCCACGCCATATCGCCAGGAACACATTCAGGTATGAGCCACGTCGTGATACTTCCATCATAGCCATCGAAACTACGACGTTTAACTTCAAGTTCGCCACGAAGTTTCATACTTGCAGCATCAGAAGTAGGGCATTTTATTTCTACCTTCTCACCACCAGTAGATCCGACCTCTACCTCTTTTACTGTTCCGTCAGGAAGAAGAGCTTTAACCACTACACGAACCTTGCGATCAGCTGCTTGTCGATAGGTCAGATTAACTGCCTCCACATTCAGCGCAAAGTTATAAAAGCGGTTCACCCCGACAACCTCACCTGGTGGATGCACGTGTAAAACACCATTAGAAAGGTATATATCTGCACCACATTCCTCCTGCACCTTCTTAAGCACATCATATCCAGTAGCATTGTGAATGACAAACTTAGCATAGGTCCAGCTGTAAGAGCATTGAATAGAGTAGTTCTTCCCAATTCCCTGCACCACCTTCTTAAGAAGATCAGCAAGTGAAACTTTCTTCAGTACTTCGTTTTTGAGTTCCTTACGAAAGGTGTACAGATCATCCTCACAAGTCAGCTTAATATTGCCACCATCTGTACTGATTTGTTGCAGCCAGCCAGTGAACTCCTCCTTTAAGCCTTCTTCCTTATATCCAAAGCGAATAATAACCTTATCACCTCTGTGAAGTTTGTCTTCAACATCCAAGGCTACATTATACTGCGCACCTGGTAATGTTATAGTTGCCGTATCAGCAAGTAGTTCAACACTTCGATGCACCTCAACACTGTCAAGCATTCCAATGTGCCAGCCTCCTATCTCTATGTCGTAAGCCATTGTGTACATAAGCCTATCGTTTTAAGTCCTGCTGATTTAAAAGAAGTTTATATATGTCATCACTATATGCCTTTAGCGAATAGTTCTGATTAGAAGAGCCACTTGTGAAAGGAATCTCCCAGCTTTCAATGACAAGATGTGATATACCGAATATTTCCAGCAAAGGGTTTAACGCTGTCACTCGTCCAGCTTCACAGAATGAGCGTAAACGGCTTACGTCTTCCTCAGGATATTTACCATTTTCACCGATAAGGATACCTTCTATACTGATAGTATAATCATCTTGTGACCACCGCTCCTTAATGCTTCCTTTTACAGCACCTTTGTTAACGTGTCGCCGCACAATGATATTCTGACCTTGCAGACTAATCATTGGCTCAATCGGCAACAACCACTCCTTCGCACCACTTTCTTCAAGACGTAGACGAAGGGGAAGTTGCATAGGTATACCAAGTGCATTAGTGCGAACAGTATCTTCCAACTCCTCATCACTCATTGACTTGATTTCATTATATTCCTCTTCGTCCACCTCTCTAAGCTTATTCACATTGAACAGCCAATAAGGTGGAATCTTGTTGCCTGTGACTCTCAGAGCAACGTTTTCGAGTGCAAATCTTGCTACCTTGTTCATCTGTCTGTACTTGCTGCTATAGCTAACGCTCGGTTCATACTTTGCAGAATAGTTCGCTCAAGTTCCGCAGTGTCAGTCTTATCGTTCATATAAACATTGATATTATCGAAGAATTTTCCGATGTGCATAGTGATGGAAGTGTTGCGAGTGCCACCAGTAGCAAGTTCCTCGGCTGACTTGCGACCACCTTTCTTACCACCCTTTTTACCTTTCTTTCCCTTCTTGCCTTTGTTTTCACCTTCTCCAAAAACGACAGCACCTGTGCTACCACTTAATCCAGGGGTACTTATCTTATTCTCTTTCTTAGCAGAAGATGTCTTTTTGTCCTTCTGCTGTTCTTGTCGAAGGTGTGTCTGAAAATTCCCTCCAACACCACTCACAAGCTGTTTGGTTCCATTGATAGCCTTGGCAGTACTTTCGACTCCAGATAACTTCTTGAAACCTTCCATTGCAGAAGCTGCTGCTCCTTGAAAGTCTCCAGAGAATAGTTTCTTTAAGGCTTCACCGAGCTTACCAAGTCCTGCAAGCATCTCATTGAAGCGATTGATGATATAGTCCTTGATGATATTACCAAAACCCTTTAATGTATCCCACATTGTCAGGATAAAAGCACGAAATCCAGCAAACTTATTCCAACAATAGACAACTGCTGCGACTAAAGCAGCGATACCTATGATAATAAGTCCGATAGGGTTTGCATCCATCGCAGCATTGAGCAACCATTGAACGCCAGTCCATATCCTCGTTACAGTTGTCACAACACCGATAGCAGCTGCATAAGCTGACATCGCTATTGCCTGTGCATTAAAGACTATTGCAGCAACACCAATGACAGACGACAGAGCCAATATCTCCATCTTAAACCGTGATACAAATCCTATAACACTCTCTATCACATTGATAACTTTTGCTATTGCTTCAGCAATAACAGGAACTATACCTATAAAGAGATCAAGAGCTTGAGATACGTAAGGTTGAATCTTGTTATAAATATCAACGGCTAACTGAATAAATGTGTCTTGTAGCGTAGCAAATTTACCTGAGACTGTCTGGGACTGCTTATCCATCATGCTAAAGAATTTTCCACCTTCTCCAGTAGCGTGTTGAATTGCCTGCACAACATTTTCAAAGGTGATTTGCCCCTTCGACATTCTATCCTGTAACTTTGCATAAGATTCACCTGTCATCTTTGCAAGTTCCTGAAGCGGATTAAATCCAGCATTGATAAACTGAAGGTTGTCCTGTCCAGCCAACTTACCAGCTGCTGAGACCTGGCCAAGCACTAATGACAAACTTTGCAGAGCTTGCTTATTACCACCTGAGATGTCTCCTAACTGCTTAAGAAGTGGTAGAACCTTTCCTGTCTCCACTCCAAAGTTAAGCATAGTCTTCGCATTCTCTGTCAGATCTAATTTACCAAAAGGTGACTCTGCTGCGAACTTGGATATTTCAGAAAGCATTCCCTTAGCTTTTGTCTCACTTCCTACTAAGGTTGTAAAGGCAACGGCTGTTTGTTCTGCTTCAGCACCTATCTTGGTAATAGCACCAACAGCACCAGCTGCAAGAGCATAGGGATTGGTAAGGAGTTCCATACCAGGAATGGACATCAGCGAACTCTTGAGTGTCGAAAAAGAAAAAGCCTCACGCAGGCGTGCACCTGTAGTACGTGCCTTACGTGATATATCGTCCAGCTGGGTGGAAGTCTGACGAGCAACCGTCAGAACATTACCACCATCTGCTTGTAGTTTTATTAAAAACTTAAGTACGCTGTCCATTATTAGACTCCTTTTCTATTTTTCTTATCTCTTTGAGTGCGCTGAGTGTTGATGCCCATTTCTCGTCTGGTAGGAGTTCAGGGTCAACGCTTAGGTAGTAGCGCAGCATAGTATCTATGAAGATAATATCCTGGGCGTTGTCAAAATCATCAACCCCAGCCTCCTCTAAAGTTTTTTTATCTCAGCCTCCTTTACCTTCAAGACCTCATCCATCTTGGCAACTACTGCCATGAAGAGTTCATCATTGGTTTTGATTTCCTCATCACCGGCAACCCAGAGCTGCTTCAACATGACCTCGCTCATCTTGATAGGGTCTTTGATTACGCTGGCATAGCTCAGGTCTTGACGTGTAGGCTTATGCAACACACAAGACTTGCCCTCTACGCTGATTTCAAACAAATCACCATGCGTGGCTTTCCACTTATTAATATCTTCTGTTGAATATTCCATATCTTTGATGTTAATTGTTATAAACTCTTCTGATCAATGTAGATGAATGGCAGTGACTTCTCTTGGAACTTGTCACCTTGCTTCCATTCTGTCTGATCTTCCGTCAACTCCACACCTTTGAGAATGTCTGTTGTAATTGGATCACCATTTCAGGATTCCCATAAGCAACAACGATATCAAAGCTCATATTGAGGATATTGCCATTAGCAGCACTCTTCAAAGCTTGATACTCACTCTGCAGTAGGGTAAGTTCTCCACTATAGTCTACATTGCCATGCTGAATGCCATGAGGCTTATTACCCTTAGCATACAGCAGTTCCTTCTCTTGCTTCGAGCCATATTTCACACCTCGAAGACCAGTTACAGGACGACCTGCAACAACTACGGTCACATCTGACCACTCGTATTCCTTAGTATTTACCATGTCTATACTGTTGTTACTTGAAAACCAAGGTTGACATCAACATAGCGAGCATATCCGAATGGACGAACCTTCAATGTCATTTCAACCTTTGAAGTCGCTACTACATTCTGTTTGGGTCTATGTAGCATGAACAACCTTCGCCGTTATCACTGGCACTCAATTCTCCTGCAGCTGTCATAGAGCGGTTAACAGCGTTCTCTACTGTCTGCTGCCAGCTTGTAATAACTCCTGTCTGCATTGTGCCGTCAGAATTGATTTCCAACTCATCCAGCATCATATCCAACAGAGTGTTATAGGCAATACGATAAGCCTTATCAATGACACGGCGGTTTGACAGATGAGCATAATCATCAGTCTCAACACACGCCAATCGGTCGTCGGCAAAGAAGTAACCACTGCGCCCAACATACTTTCGTGCCGTGATATAGCCCTTGTCGTGAATAGAAGAGATAACTTCACTATCCTCTTCTACCTTCTTCTTGCCAACATAGAGCAGAGTTGTTTTCAATGCTCCATTCTTGACACGACCAATATTACGCTGCACTGGAAGACTTGCTAAGCGACCAGCTAAAGTACCGACACATGCACCCTGTGAGTCAGCTTCCGTATCACCCAACAGAACACCGACACGATTGTACGTTTCGTTGCTAAGGTCTTTCAGCGTTGTACCTGTATAACCACGTCCTTCCAAGATGAAGAATAAAGGAGCATACAGGTCAGTTGTTGACCATTCTGCAGTCTGCTGTGCCTTTGCTAACGCTGTAAATACGTCTGCCTCTAAACCATCAGTTGCTGCAGCTTTTGTTGTGTTGTCACGTGCAACGAAGATTCCACGCAATGCTCCATTCTGACTAACAATGAGTTTCTTCACTGCTCCAGTCTGGCGGTCGCAGAGTTCCGTCATGGTCTTAGCCTTGTCAACTCCGAAGATCACCAGCTTTGTTCCATTCTCTGCTTCTGTATAGAAGTCTGAGATATGCTTGTAAAGTCTGGCGTTATTCGCTGCCGTGATGCCAAGTGCTGTCAAACTGTCTACACTCTGAATAGTATAAGCACGCTCCAGAGCGAACGAGTCATTAACAGCAGTCGCACTACACACCAAGGCGAACAAGCCGTCGGGACTTTCCCCGACGGTGCCCAACAGGCCATTCATATATCTGATTCTAATTCTCGGTAACATAACTCACAAGTTAAGCGGTTAAAGATTCTGCGAGAAGGTAGACACCCTTCTTGTCATAACGACGTACACAGCCACCAGTACGGAGCAAGAAAGAGTAGATGTCACCATAGTAGAGAGGATTGTCTGTTGAATCAAACATCTTGACCTCACCCATAGCACGGCTGACAGAATTCTCGTGCCAAGCAAGAGCAGCTGCAAGTTCATCTGCGGCACCTTGCTTATCCCAGCCAAGAACCTTCTTTGTGCTGTTGTTAAGGCGAAGAACTCGACTTCTCTTCATGATGTTGAAGCCATAGAGATTTCCAAGGATACCCTTCTGCTGGTCAGCAGAGTTAAGGAACATAAACTGATCCTTTTCAGCAAGGTCTGCTAACAAGTCAGCATACATAAACGCATCAAGCAAGAGGTAACGTCCCTGCTCTGGAACATTTTCTGCATCCATAGCAGTCATAAGCTTACGAACATCTGCCTTACAGATAGACTTACGCATACCTGTAGCAGCAGACGATGTATGAGCTGTGGTTTTGCTTGTACCTGACGTACTGATGATGTTTTTAGTATCGACACCCTGACCCCAACGATCAAGCAAATTAAGATGAGCAGCCTCCTGCAACTGAGCACGGTCATTGCTCAAGATAGAATTGCGCTTGTTATAGCTGAGCTCTACCATGTCGATATTTGGAATGTACACTGGATCAGTTGTCAACTCGTCCATTTCGTACTCAAGATCGTTGTCAGTACGTTGCTTGCTTGTAGCAGGCTTCTGAGTGCGGTTCCTCTCTACGTTTGAAGGAGCACCAGCGTTAGGAATGTGTACCTTGTGGTTTTCAACAAACGCAGAGTCGTCAACACTCTTAGATGCGAAGGAATTGTCAGGATAGAAGTTCTCAACAATGTCTGACTGCCAGATTTCTTTGTTTAATGCCATAGTTTCTTATCTTTTAAATTTGTATTGTATTTCTTACTCGCGGTAGTCTACACCGAACTTCTCCTTGAACTTGGCTGCAAAAAGGTCCTTGTTCTGACTCTTCAAGTCACCAAGACGTCCAGCCTTGTCAAGTTCGTCCCAAGTCTTATTGGTGAAACTGTCACCACCAGTACCATCTGGATTGATGTACGAAGCAGCACGAGGCTTAGGCATCTGCTTGATGCTGTTCAAGAGTTCTTCTGTAGTAGTACGGTCTGCAGCCATAAGCTTAACATAGTGTGCTTTCTGCTCTGCTGTAATACGACCGTCACTGATAGCCTTGTCAATGATAGCCTCCTGTTCCTTTGCTTCAGATAACTGAAGCTGCTGTTTGTACTCAGCATTGGCTGTTTCAAGAGCATCTACCTTGGTTGCCTTGTTTGCCAACTCTCTGACTTTGTTCACAATTGCAGCCTCATCATTGATATTGCTAAATGATGGGATGCTCTTTAATTGGTCTATTAATGCCATGTTTTGATAGTTTTTTGGTTGATTTGTCAACCTGTTATTGAAATATTGATATATCTCCTCATGAGTTGTTGGTGCTGGATCTCCGTCATCCTGCATATCATACACTCCATCTGCAAGTTTCATTTCAACTGCTTCTTGTGCACTTATCCAGTGATCGACCTCGTCAAAGAACTTTGCTGATACATCTTCTGCACTCATTCCGCAACGTGTAGCAATCATACCTGCAAGGTTATGTTCAAGTTCCTCCATCACAGTAGCCATCCTGCGCAGGTCTGAAGCATTGCCACACGTACCTCCACTTACGCTATGAAGCATGAGCTTAGCATACGGACTCATATAGAGGGGCTTACCACAGAGGGCAATAATAGCAGCAATGCTGGCAGCAACACCATCAACATATATATTAATGTCTGCCGTTGAAGTGCGAAGAGCATTGTAAATGGCTATTCCGCTAAAAACATCACCTCCATTGCTATTGATGCGTACATCAATCTTATCATACTGACTTTGCAAGGCAAGTAGTTCACTGACCACTCGTCCGCTGTCTACAGGCTGACCATTACCGACCTCTCCATATAAGAGGATAGCTACAGTTCCATTACCAGGTATAATGTTGAAAAAGTTTGAACTCATTATTTCAATTTTTGATGCAAATATCATGTTTTTTCTGGGAGTAACAAAATCGTAAATTCATAGCGCAAACCGCTGATTTTATGGTGCAAACAGACAACGTTGTTATAAATAATGGATTTCAAAAAGTCCATAAAATATAAGATATTTGCAAAAGATTTAGACAATATGACAAAGACGAATATAGACAAAAAAGGTATTGCAAAGTCTCTCTATATGGAGGGAAGTTGCACACAAGAGGAGATAGCTGCAAAAGTTGGAACTACAAGGCAGACTGTCTCTCGCTGGGTACGTGAAGGAGGTTGGGAGGAACTGAAAGCTTCATTTACAATTACACCTGACCAGATTATAGCACAGTTCCAACGACAGATTGTTGAAATCAACAACAATATTCAAAATCGTGAAGAAGGTAAGAGGTTTGCTACAGCTCAAGAGGCCGACGCGCTTGCTAAGCTCGCTGGTGCTATCAAAAAGTTAGAAAGTGATGTAGGTGTTGCAGACTGTATTAGTGTCGCTATGCGCTTTCTGTCTTGGCTACGTCCTCTTGATATTGATGCAGCTAAGCAGTTTAACAACCTCTTTGATGCGTTCATCAAGGACCAAATGGCAAAAGCAAAATGACACAGGAAGAAAGACTTGCATTAAGGAACTGGGAAGAGTTCCATAAATCATTAATCTCTGACATGCCTGTTGAGAATGGGCTGTCAAGGCGTGACATTGAACGCAGACGAAAGGAACTGGAACAAGACCCTATTAAATGGATTCAGTATTTCTTTCCCAAGTATGCTAAATATGAATTTGCACCTTTTCACGTGCGTGCTATCCGTCGTATTATTGAACACGATGAGTGGTACGAAGTTCTTTCGTGGAGTCGTGAGCTGGCAAAGTCCACGATTTCTATGTTTGTCTTGATGTATCTTGCACTCACTGGGCGTAAAAGGTTCATTGTGTTAGCTTCGGCAACTATAACTTCAGCAACACGTTTACTTACACCTTTCAGACTTAATTTTGAGAACAACCCACGTATTAAGCAATTTTATGGCATTCAACAGCTTGTAGGGCAATGGACGGAAACAGACTTCACATGTCGCTGTGGTGCTAAGTTCGTTGCACTTGGTGCTGGTAGTGCCCCACGTGGTGCGAGAAACGAAGCGGTACGACCTGATGTCATCTATCTTGATGACTATGACACTGATGAGGATTGTCGTAACCCTGAAACTCTTAAAAAGAAGTGGGATTGGTTTGAAGGTGCACTCTATCCAACACGTTCTATCTCTGAGCCAACCCTGATACTTTGGTGTGGTAATATCATTGCAAAAGACTGCTGTATTGCACGTGCTGGAGCAATAGCAAAAAACTGGGATATTGTAAACATCCGCGATAAGAGTGGAAAATCTACTTGGCCTGCAAAAAACACTGAGGAACAGATTAATACAGTCCTTGCTGGTATATCTGCAAGAGCTGTACAAGCAGAGTACTTCAATAATCCTGTTTCAGAAGGTAAGATTTTCCGTAATCTTCCATTTGGAAAGGTTCCTGCTTTGTCTAAATTTAAGTTCCTTATTGGGTATGGAGACCCTGCTTATTCTGACAGCAAAAAGAAAGCGTCGTCAACAAAGTCTCTTTGGCTTATTGGCAAGTACAAAGGTGTCTACTACATTATCAAAGGCTTTTTAGGTCACGAGACAAACGCAAATTTCATTGGTTGGTACTTTGAGCTTGCCAAGTATGTAGGGGGCAAGGCTACGGTTTATTGGTATATAGAGAACAATAAACTACAAGACCCATTCTACGAACAGGTCTTCAAACCACTTCTACGTGAGGAACAGCAGCGTCGTAATACAAGTCTCTTTATTCGTGGCGACAGCCGAAAGAAAGCAGACAAAGCGACACGTATCGAAGCCAACCTGGAACCAATCGATCGTAATTGTCAATGGGTATTCAACGAAGAAGAAAAAGACAATCCTATGATGCAGGAGCTTATCAACCAGTGCAAACTCTTTGAACTTAACTTGCCATACCCTGCTGATGGACCTGACTCTCTTGAAGGTGGAATCACAATGTCAGATGAGAAGATGGCAGAGTTTGAGCCAACTATAACTATCAGTTTTCATACAATGGATGAGCAAAATCCTTATAAGATGTGATTATGAATAACTTTATCAATATAGAAGACTACGATGCAAGTATTCACCGCGAGATACTTGATGCGCTGCTGCGTAAAGAAAGTCCAACTTATGATCCTCAGATAGTTGAGATATGTGAGGATAGAGCGGTAAGTGAGATGAGGGGGTATCTGAACAAGATTTATGATTGTAACGCTATCTTTTCAGCAATAGGGGAAGACAGGCACCCTCTCATTCTTATGTTTGCACTTGATATAGCTATTTATCACATCTTTACACAACACAACCCTTATAAGATTGCGAAGATACGCCAGGATAGATATGAGCGTGCTATAGAATGGCTGAAAGGCGTAATGGGAGGAGACGTAACGATTGACGGTGCTCCATTGATGCCTGAAGATGAACTTAAAAACAATAGTCGTTGGCAAATACAAGCTGACGGCTTAAGACCAACATTGCTATGAACAGAAAAAAGAAAAATAGTCCTAATCAAGGCAAAATAATACAAGGTGGAATGCTCGTTCCACAAGGGATGAGACAGCCAGACATCGTGCTACAGATGCCTGAGATATTCATGTTTGACATGAATGCGTATATGCAATCTGTTAAGGCTGCAAAGGGAATAGACTTCTCCAATAGAGCACGTCTGTACGATATGTATGACAGTGCTTCTCTTGACCTTCATCTCTCCGGAGTCATTGCAAAACGTATGCGAGGTGTAACGAAGATTCCTATTGAGTTTAGAAGAAATGGTGTACCTGATGATGCAATCAACAATCAGATAAAATCACCTTGGTTCAAACAGCTGAGGAAAGACCTTGTAATGTCGGAGTTCTGGGGCTTCACACTTGTACAGTTCTATCTCAATGATGAAGGTAATATCCGTTATGACCTTATCAATCGCAAGCACTATGATCCTATACATCGTAAGCTGCTCAAGTATCAAGGTTCAATGGATGGCGTGCCTATTGATGACTTCCCTGATATGCTTTTCGTTGGGAGCGAACGTGACCTTGGTATTTATGCAGAGCTTCTGCCTGCTGTACTCTATAAGCGTGGTGATATGTCAGACTGGGCACAGTTCTGTAACATCTTCGGTATGCCAATTCGTGAGTACACTTACGATGCTGGAGACGAGGACGCACGCCGTCGTGTCATTGCTGATGCACGCCGACAGGGTGCGACGCAGCATACATCCATCCAAAAGAAAGCGAACTGAAACTTGTAGAGGCTGGCAACAAAACTGGTTCCAGCGACCTTTATAGAACTTTTGCTGAGTACTGGGACTCAAAGATGTCTATACGTGTGCTGGGAAACACGCTTACCACAGACGCTAAGTCAACTGGTACGCAGGCTCTCGGTTCTGTGCACAAGGAGGAAGAGGACGAGATGAACTCCGATGATCGTGATTTCATTCTTGATATTCTCAATTATGATATGCGACCTATTTTCGCCTCACTTGGCTTCAATGTGGAAGGTGGTGAATTTGTCTATGTGAAGAAAGACAAGATTAACCCAGCTCAGCAGATAGACATCGTTCAAAAGCTATCGTCAATGGGTCTTCCGATTGATGACGACTATCTCTATGAAACATTCTGTGTAGCTAAGCCTGACAACTACAAACAGCTGAAGGAGGAGAAAGAGGCTGCAAAAGCTGCATTCAGAGAGCAACTTGGTTTACAGGTTAATGATGATGACAAAAAGAAGCAAGACAAAAACACTGATAAAACAGCGTTCAAACAGCATTTGAAAAGTTTTTTCGGACTCGCCCCAGACAAAGGGGCGGACTGATGATTGATACGCTCTATTATGGTGAACATTGCTCTTGCTCTGGTCATAGTCATTGCCACAACGAAAGCCCAGCTATCTCATTTAATGTTGTGCAGGCTTTTCTACAGAGAATCCATAATAAGCCTGAATTAGCTGAAGGCATTGATCCCGGATTATGGTCTGCTGTCGTTAAAGTTATCAACGAGGCGACTGTGGAGGGACTTTCACAGAGCAATGCTACAAGTACACATGACGAGGAGTTTTATCGCGCCCTGCGCCATTCTAATGAGGTCTTTGCTGCGTTCAAAGTACATTCATTGGCTGGAGAGGTTGCGAAGAACCTACTGGACAGTGACGGTAAGCTGAAGCCTTTCCGTCAATGGGTAGATGATGTAAAGGGAATCACCTCGCATCACGTCGGTGCGTGGCTTCGTACGGAGTATGACACTGCTGTTATCCGTGCGCACAACGCTGCAGACTGGCGTGAGTTTGAACGTAACAAGGATATCCTGCCTAACCTACGATGGATGCCGACGACTTCACCAAGTCCTGAAGGGAGTCATCGTGACTATTGGATGGCAAAGCTTACCCTGCCTATTGATGATCCTTTCTGGAACAATCATCACCCTGGCGACCGATGGAACTGTAAGTGCTCACTTGAAGCTACTGATGATCCTGTAAATCGTCCTGCAGATATGGATGCTCCTCTGCCACAAAAAGGACTTGAAAACAACCCGGGTAAAGATGGGCATATATTCAACGACACTCATCCGTATTTCCCTGATAAGTGTAGTCAATGTCCTTTTTATAAACCTGGTGTTAAAGGGCGGATTACGACCCTCTTCATGAATAGGAAGAAGGATTGTTATAATTGTCCTTATGTAGATGCTGCCATTCCATCTGAACAAAGAGAACTGAGACGAAATGAATATCTTGAATATAAAGATAACCCTTTATACAAAGATGTGGAGTTTGATGCCAAGAGTTCTGGACTTAAAGCGACACATGTTGAACATAGCTTTGATAAGAAAAAAAAGGATGGTATGAGACAACTGTTCAAGAGGTTGGCTTTCAGAATGGGCATAAAGTAGTTTTGGAAAAGGAGGATCATACTGTATTATTTAAGAAGAATACAGAAGGAACTTGGGATAATATGTTGTTTGAAATTGCTGGTGCAGAAACGGGTACTTCAAATAACATTAGACAAGCTTGAAACATTGTGCATCGAAGCCTAATACAGAAGTCGCAGTATTGCTATTCCCAAATGATAATTTTAATTATTCCATCTTTGAAGAAGGATATAATAAATTTTATGGACTGAGAGGAACTTCACAATATCGAAAGTTTAAAGTGATATATTGTCTCAATAATAAGGGAATATTGCTAATAAAAAAACCAGAGTAAACACTCTGGTTGGAATGGAGGACGTGTCCTAATAGGGATTAAACGCTCCCTCCACACCACAAATGTAGATATTTATTTTCATTCCACAAAATAAAAAACGAGGAAAATTATATTATGGATGCAAAAGAAATAGAAAGGCGTATCTCACGTGTCAAAGATGAGATACAAAAGGAGGTGACGGATAGACTTCCTCGAAAGGTTGGTGTCGTGGCTGCAAACCACTTCAAGCAGAACTTCCGAGATGGTGGCTTCACGGATGGAGGAGTTCACCAATGGAAACGTACGAAACGACAGGACGGTAATACGACGGATGCAAAATACTCTCCTCTTACCTCTCGACGCAATCATCTTATGCGTTCAATACAGAGTGAAACATCACCAGGGCAAGTTACAATATCCAATCCTGTGCCTTACGCAGCTGTTCACAATGAAGGCGGTACCATCAATACGTATCCAACTATTACAAAGCGTATGCGGCGTATGGCATGGGCTAAGGTGTATGCACTATCAGGCGTGAAAGGCAAAGGGAAACTTCCCAAAGACTTACCTTCTGGAGCTAAGATGTGGGAAGGCTCTCGCACTCACGAAAAAGACAAAGCTTAATATCACTGCACGCATTCCACGCCGTCAGTTCATTGGTGATAGCCGTGAGCTGACAGCAAAGATTAACAAGATGCTTGATGAGAGCTTAGAGAAAATTAAAGAACTTGTAAGTAGAACATAAATATGGAACAGACACTCTGCCAACTGATAGACTTTCTTAAAGAGAAAATGCCGTTGCTTTCAGTAATTGACGAAGACTACGGACAACTTGAAAATATAGAGGACGAAGATACTGATATGTATCCGCTAACGTTCCCTGCAGTACTTATAGAAGAAGCGCAGACAGAATGGAGCGATATAGGAATGCTTGCACAGAAAGGAACTTGTAGGCTTCGCATCCGTCTCATCATAGATTGCTATGATGATACGCATGCTACGAGCGGAACCACACAGGCTGTCAGAGAGCGTAATGAAATGAGACACCAGTTGCACCAGCTACTACAGGGAACCTGTCTTGGCACTGATGCTCCTTGATACGCAAGTCTTCCAAGTTCTTTACTTGGAAGCACGGAATAAAAGTGTATGAAATGATGTACGAGTGTACAGTGTCAGAAAAGGTTAAGGAAACAAGGACGGTTCAGAAACCTTCTTTACGCGTGAAGATGGGCGTGAAGGTGTAACACGAAAGCCTGTGAAGAACGGTGCTTTCATCTGCTTGCCATCTACCGTCTCACCACGTTTAATCATATCACGAATGATATGCAGCACACGGCTTTCAGACAGATAAAACTCTTCATTGGAAAGTATGCGAATAGTATCATCGAAACGGAGACGTCGTTCCTCTGTCCAGTAGAAGTAACGCTCAAACAACCTTCTGTTGCGTGCTTCTATCAATTTACTATCTCTTCCTTTACTCATATCTGCAAAATTAACAAATAATCATCTTATTTGCAAGTCTTTACACCTTTTTATCTGCTTATTACAAATAAAAACCGCCCAAATGTGTGTTCGTACACACTAATGGGCGGTTTTATTCTTAAACAGGAGTTAGTTATTGATTTTTATCTTATAACCTACAGAAGCTTGGTTCTACACGTTCCCAGACATTGGTCTTTGGATTCTTCTGATAGAAGTAGTAGTTGATAGCGTTCTTCTGGACCACATTCGCCTCCTTGAAAAGCGTCATAATCTCTGAATACTCACTATCGAACTTATCCTCCAACTCATACAGCTTAGAGATGCTCTTGTAGTCCAAATCACCAGCCTTATTGCGCTCAAGCAGTGTCATTGCCATCTGATACATTGGATCGTCCGAACCTTTCTCGCTTTGCTTCATATAACGCTTGAGGTAGTCGATTAGACGCTCTGCAGCAAGGTCTGCACGTTCGTCGAAGCCTTTCACCTTATTGCTTGAGATTTCAAGGCGAAAATCGCCGTCAGTAATCGTGTAGCTTCGTTGGTCGTTCTTGCGAATCTGACCATAATCACGCATCACACTTACGAAGCTCTCTACTTCACCCTGTAACCAGTCGTGGAAGCCACGCACGTCAGTCACGATACGTGTTAAGCGTTGCCACACATCGTGCATCATCTCCGCACGTAGCCCCTCGTAGGTCTCACGGCGTTCAATGCGACTCTGCTTTTCTTCGTTCTGTAACTCAGCAAGTAGCTTCGCACGCTCTTCCTTGCTCAAATTCTTAATGTTTACCATATTATTCTGTTTTTTGTTTTCGGATGATCATTCTTATTTTTGTATTTAAAGCATTGAGATCATCCACTGTCAACGCTCTAAATGTTTTTCCTGCTATACGTGGGTCTTTACAAAAGGCATCCACACGGTTCCAGTCTGTCGTATCTATGCCGTATATCTGCAGCTGATGTAGAACTCCGCTACGTGCCTTGCGTAGGATGTCATACTGCTTACGTCTTCGCTCGTCATATCCTGTAATATCTTCCATCTGTCTACACATAGCATCATACTCTTTATCTAACATCTGATGAAGGTGTACTGTTCTGTTTTGTGTGAACTGATAGACCAGCGTTTCCTTGTCAGCACCAGGCATCTTCTTTAACAGGGTATAAAACCTTGCGTAGTTCCCGACTTCTCCCATAGCTTTTCCTCCTTCCAATCTTTATATGCTTTACGACCAGAAGCTACTGCCTCTGTAAGATCATCGCTAAGGTCACTTTCACCGAACAATGGTATGCCGTGCACACTCACATATAGCTCACCATTAAATTCCATTACTTGTACGGCTTCACGTGCCTCAGCATCGAGCCGTGCCTGCCGTTTAGTTTCTATACGATCAGCACGCTGTTCGTGCCATACTTGCAATCTGCGTTTGATTTTGTCTAAAAATGTAGTCATAATCTTTTTTGTTTTAGTTGACAAGTTTACGGGTTTACAAGTTGACATGTTAATCGTACTGATAACTTGTTTACTCATTCACTCGTCTACTCGTTTACTTACTGATATAATATGTTTGAATTAATTTTCCGTTTCGTTTGATAAGCAGTTGGGGCTGACCATCTTCTACCATAAGGCAGGACGTGATTCTGCTTCTCACCATTATGTCTCTACGATCATAGAGTTTATAGATAAACCAATCAACAAAGTCTTTTAGCTCCCTCCATCCTTTCTCGCTGTTTTCTATTCCTCGCAAAGAGTAGCCTTGATTGATAGCTCTTTGCAGTTTTAACAGCCATTCAGGCTTATCGGTTGGTGTTATCGAATGTGATAGTAACCTTTCCATAGTTGTTTATTCTGAAGCCTTCCACTCAACTCTAATCACTGCATCAAGCTTACCACTACCTTGGCAAATTAGACAATCTTTTTTGTATGGTTCCTGATACTCGTCCTCTTGCCAGTGATAACCATTACCTTGACAGTACGGACATTTGAAGCCTTTGCTTTCTATGACTTCTGTCATTCGACCACCTGGGCTAAGTTTCCCTGGTGTAATCTCAATAAATCGTCTCTCCTTACTCATAGTTTTATTGTAACTCTAATTGAACATTAAAATGATACTCTCTGCACAGCCGTTTCACCTGTACTACATCGAACGGCTCTCTGTTAAAAGCGAAGAAGATTGTGCGTTCTCGTGTAAGTACTCTCACTCCTTTCTTTCGTAGCTTGTACAACAGGTTGTCTCGCTTGCTTGCCATAGCTTTTACTCTTTTGTTTCGCCCCAGTATATATCTGCTCGCTCTTTCCATATCGTGTAATAGCCAAGATTGCCAAAATAGCGTCCCTTACTGATTGCTCTGTAACCTTCCACCCATATCTTCAGTGCTGCATCAAACATAACACTCACTGCCGTGCGACCTGAAGGCTTGTTGCCGTCTGCCTGACTGATAAAAATGAGCAGCTTATCACGATGTCGAGCCTTGAATTCCTGATACTCCTTAAAGCTCATCTGTGTGTATTGGAAACTATCAATAACCACTATATCTGGGCTTTTGCGTTTCTTGAGACGTGCATCAAGGTCTTCCATACTTTCGCTAATAAGGATAAACCGCCGTGCAACGTCCTGCATACCTGCTTTCATAAGCGCATTCTTCATCGTCAGAGAGAAACCTTCCTCTAAGGAGTTATAAGCAACCTTGCCATACTTAGCTAACTCTTTACAGAGTTTCATTGTAAAACTGGTCTTACCGCTTCCGCTTCGTCCCCAAATGAACCATACACCGCCTCGTTCTGGTGCTCCGAAGGCCTCCGCCCAGTCTCCTTCAAATGGATAGGTTTCTTTCTTCATGCGCAGCATATCGGTTACTGACATTGCTCTATTCATTACCTTTAGCTTTATGGTTTGAATTTGTTTGGTACTCAAACACTGTTTTACCACTGTTTGAGCTCCCTTCCCTTCGGAGGGGCTGGGAGAGGCTTTAGCCATCAATTTAACTCTATGAATGCTCTTCTTTACACGTCGCAAGTCAAACTCATATTCTTCCGAATCTCTCACCACTTCTGATATGCGTGCCTTATCCGTTACGCCATTTGCCATACAAACTGCATAGACATCGTGAGCACCGGTCCTCTCCAGCTCGAAGAACTTGCGCCCGATACGTGAATGAATCTCGTTATATCCACACTTATTGTATCGCAGTCCCATTGTCATACGACGCTTAATGTAGCTCGTTGAGAAGAAGACGATACCGCACTTATCCTCCAGACGATTGTACAAGTCTATGAAGTAGTGGAATACACGCTCTGGCAACTTATCCGCCTCGTCGAAAAGCAGCAGCGGTGCCTGCATCTGAATGAGGTCATCAATGATGCGGTCGAGCAGTTCTCTAATGCTGTAACCTTCTGTACGCTGACCGATACGGCGTGCAATCTCACGAATAAAATCGCTCTTCTTCATATCTTCTGAAGAGAGAATATAAAACACCTCGCCATGCTCACTTGCATATAGCTTAGCTGTGGTAGTCTTTCCGCATCCTGCTTCACCAACTACCCACGTAACGTTCTTAACCGTCTGAGCATCGTTCATTGCGAATACCATTTCCTGATAGGCTTTCGTTTCCACAACCTGCCAGTCTGTACCTGCACTTGTGCCAAGCTGCGATGCAAGGTTGCGCCACATATCGTCGCTAATGTTTTCCCACTTGCCCTGCAATATGCTGCTCACTGTTGCGCTACTTGTTCCTGTAAGGCTCTGTGCAGCCTTGTTCTGACTTGGATACTTGCTGACGTATTGTCTCAAGCACTCTTGTATCTGTCCTTTTTCGTTCTTTGTTAGTTTCATATTGTTGTTATTCTTTTATTTATTGTTCCTGTCAGTGAGGCATTGCCTCGCTGCTTATAATTACCTTATCACTTTCAGTGCATAAGTGACCCACTTTTCATGTATAAGTAGCCCACTTTTGATGCGTAAGTGAATGACTTATCATCGGTCTTATTTTGTCCTTGCCAGTGAGGCATTGCCTCGCTGCTTATAATTTCCCAGCTACCGAAGCCATATCAACCACTGCCGTCTCAACCTCCGCCCAGTCTTCAAGGCTTACCTGCTTCGTCTTCCGTCCTATCTTATACTCTTCAGGCGACTTGCTATAGATACCTGTACGACGTTCAATCTGTCTGCGTTCTGCTGCTGTCATTCCCTAGGCTTTGGACTACGCAATCCGTGTTGTTCTGGCATTACGCCGTGAGCCTTTTCAATCTCACGTCCAGCAACGGTGCGCTCAATGCGGTCGGCTGTGTTTTCTGCTTGTTCTTGACGAATAAAGGCTGCTTCGCCTTCGGTCTGCTCCTGTATGGCACGATGGATAACAACATAAGGTTCTGCTACTCGTTCAAATCGCAGACTGCCGTCAGCCTCTTTCTTATAGAGTCGAACGCTTCCGAAGTCGTAAGGATCATACTTAACAACGAACCGCTCGTAAGTGTGCTGCCTGCGCCACTCGTGGTCTGGCATACCAGGTTCGCTCATCACTTCGTATTGTCGCTTCTCCTTCTTAATGGTAACACTGATACCCTGGTCGGTGAAGGTGCTCATACGCTTAGCCGTTACCCAGAACATATCCACCATATCGTGTGCCGTAACCTGCTGCGTTTCCTCATTCACGCTGCTGTCGTAGGCTTCCTGTCTACTCTTGCCGTATGCAGGGTGCGCCATCTCGTTCCACTCCTTAGTAGCCTTTGCGTATGCATCTTTTAGCTCCTCCAGCGTATAGAGTGAGTCTTTGTTTTCCTCAATAAATTCAAGGTTCGGACGGCTCGACATCTTCTTTGCCGTAATGTTCTGACCTGTGAAACGCCAATCCTTATGAAGCACCTGTTGTTGGAATCGACCGAACACTGCCTCTATAGTCTTCGACTCACCATTATATGGCTGTGTCGTTCTATGCACGTGGCAAAGCTTCTTAAACAGTCCGTCGGCATCCAGTTTCTTATGTCCGCCTTGGTTGTCGTGAACAATCTCGTAAGGCTTGTGCTTACTGGTCTGAATTGCCATGCGATATGCGTGGTATTGTGCTTCGTAGTCCTCTGTATCGCTGATATGCCAACCAAGCATCACCTCACTCATCGCATCAATGACAACATAGACCTGCGTGGTGCGCACCTTGCCGTTCTCGTCCTGGTAGTAGAGGTTAAGTTTCGTTCCGTCACCATACCACAGCGCATCACGCTTCGTTGGCAGTGCCGTGCGATGCTTACGTCCGAACTTCTGTCGTGCTGCCTGCTCACCATGCACAGCATCATACCATAGTGGCATTATCGCAGCACTGTTCAGCCATTGTTTCATACCGCTAAGGCTCTTCAGTGGCTTCCAGCCGTTTGCTTCTGCCTGGCAGTTTGCCTCTTCAAAGAGCTGCGCATCGGTGTAGACTGGAACCCTGCAACGTTTCAGTGCAATGAGCAGCTGTCCGAACTCGTCTGTTATCTTCTGTGTATTCTTGTTTCCAACCTTACCGCTGATAAGACTCTTATAGCCATCTGCCTTGAAAGCCTTAATCTTTGCTTTCAGTCGTGCTTCATTTTGTGGAAGGGTGTGCTGATACTCTTTGCGCATAGTTTCAGAACTCTGATAGATTACCTCCCAAGTTCCTGCAGTGCTGCCGTTCAAACTCTGACGAATTGCTCTACGCTGTGCCATCATCTTCAACAGCTCTTTCAGAACACTCGCATTAATGGTGTACTCTTCAATGAGTTTCTCTGTCAGATGTTCCTGCTTGCCGTTCTTCTCATAGGTGAAGTTTTCAAAGAACTCACGTGCCTCGCTGTCAAGCCGTATGCGGTCACGCATCATTGCTTCCTTCATTCGCTGCTCTGGATTACCGTATCGTTCCATATACCGAGCCTTGTATTTCTGAGGAATGGAACTCCATGCGTAGAGTGCTTGACCGCCCTCGCCACCTCCACGGTGTATGCTGACGATATTTCCACGGCTCATGTTCTGGCGTAATGTAGCTGCTTTAATAACTGCATCACTACCTCCAGTCAGTTCCGCGTAGGTTACGCACAATATCTTGTTGAAGTATTCCATCCCAAATATAGTTATAAGCTCATAGCCATCAATTCAACTTCACTCTGCAACTCCACGAAGGCAGGTATGTTCATATCTTGCTCTCGACGTGTCACAATTCCATCAACAAAGACTCTCACGCTGCCATCCTTGCGGTCTACAACCAACTTCACACGCTCACCGAAGGTCTGTGTCATTGTCTGTTCAGCTTCTTCGTGAGTAGTCTCAACGTCAGCCTGCTTCCAATTAGGAGTTCCGTTCAGCTGTGTTAGTGCTGTGAAGCGAATCTTCCTTGCAAGCTCGCTGTCACTCTTGAAGTTCAGAGCCTTCCATACCATCATGGTCGAACAATCAAACACCTTACGAAGGTGCGCCTTGTTCTTTCACTTACATAAATTTTCTTCTCCATATCATTTATATATCTAATATTTGCAAATCACGTCCCTTTTTTGTATCTTTGGACGCTGTTTATATCTTAAACACGCTGCAAAGATAGTGATAATTTTCAACCATCCAAACTTTTTGGGTGATAATTTTCATTTTATGTGTAAAATTTTATCAAGAATAGAGGAATTATCCAAGCATGAGGGGATAACTATCGGTGCTTTGGAGAAGAAAATAGGTGCCAGTAAAGGTGTCTTATCACGTGCTATAGCTAAGGGTACAGACATACAAGCTAAATGGATAGAATCTCTTGTTGAAAATTATCCCCAGTACTCTGCGGAATGGCTCTTAACAGGCAAGGGAGGCATGCTCAAAATAGCATTGCAAGAAGCTATGGCGGTAGAACCAGTCCGCTCAGAATCCCCTAATAAAGGCGCACCTTACTATGATGTGGACTTCCTCGGAGGCTTCGACCTCACATTTAACGATCAGACTATCAACCCTGAATACAACATTGACTTCAAACCGTTCAATAAGCAGGGAGTTAGCTGGGTGAATATCACAGGGCATTCTATGGAGCCCAGGATTAATCACGGAGATATCATTGCAATTAAGGAATGTAGACTTGAGGACGTGCAATATGGCGAGATATATGCTGTCGTACTTGACACCATACGTACCGTTAAGATACTTCGTAAATCCAATAATCCAGATAGGATGCGCTATGTACCTATCAACGAGGATAACTACGACGAGCAGGAATACGACAATTCACGTATCCTCCGTATCTTCGAGGTGCTTGGTAACGTAAGTAGATTCATTTAAAAAATAATATATGATTGACCCAGAGAAGACCGAACTTGATGAGTTCTTGAAAGAATATACCAGAGCACGACGTAATGCAGTGTTCTTTATTGAGAACTATTGGAACAAGCTACATCCTGATAATCCCATCATACTCACAGATGATGAGAAGCAACAGCTTTATAAAAGATTTAGAATGGCTCCGTTAGTTCATGATATTGTAGCCTATACAAAACGCCTTGAAGAGCTGCGAGCAAAGGGCTACAAAGATTGGGAGATTGACGCATAACTATATTCAACTATAATACGTCTAATAACTTAAGTTTATATTATATGAAAGAGAAAAAGAAATGGAGTGAGAGGACTCCACAAGAAAAGAAAAAGGCAAGGCTTAATCTTACTATATTAGCGGTTATTGGCTTAATCGTAGTATCAGTATTGGTTGCAGGTGCATTTAGCGACTCGCCAGAACCACAAGAGAAGAAAGAACCTGTAGCTGTTGTTCACAATGATGTATTAGATGCTTCAGTACGCCAGGTAAAACAGTTCTTAAAAAAGAATCTGAATGATCCTGAAAGCTATGATGGTGTTGAATGGAGTCCAGTATCACAGAACCCACACACCAAATGGTTCATAGTACGTCATAAATACCGTGCCAAGAATCAATATGGTGCAACACAGATCTACAACCAAATCTTTACACTTGACAGCCTGGGCACAGTTATAAGCATTTCTGATGTTGAGTAAAATGCTTAAGCTATAGTATGTCTAATACTTTCGATAGTTTAAGTAGGTTTATATAATCCTAAATATTTTTATTAACTAAACTCTATTAACAATGAAAGAAGAAGAGGAAAAGACGAAAGAGCAGTGGGTTACAACAAAAAGAAGAGAGGTAAGAATGACAAATTCCGACAAAACCCTTACAAAGCATACTCACTAAGGCTACGAAGGCTGCAATAACTATTGTGGCCTTCAATATTTTCATTATTTTAAGTATTGTTTTTGTACGCTCCTCCAATTGTTTGTCATTCACGCGAATAGCATAAGCAGCATCTTCTATACTATCATAAATGATATTAAGGAGATGTTCTTTATTAGCAATAGCCTTATTGTTCTTATGTTTCCTATATAGATAAGTCATATTCTTTTCAACAAGAAGGTTCTCTGGACTATTACCTGCGTCCCTATACGAATGAACCCATATTGCATCCACAAAAAGAATATAAAGTGCTGAACCTAAACCGAGACATAAGATTACTGATGGAATAAGTAAATAAATAGAGTTTGTAGACAAGACGAATGCAATTAGTCCAGAAAAGGCTGTAATAAGTAGTCCAAACAAAGTATATACTCGGTCTGTAGATTTACGTAATTGTTCCAGCGTACTATTCACAAGTAAATCTGCGCGTGATAAGACAAAACGTGCATTCTCCTCATCAAGTTTATCTCGTAACTCGTCTGACACCTTATAATCGTCATTCATAATTTACCTCCTTATGCGCCACGCACACACTTTTTAATGATTTTACACCACAAATATAAGCAAAATCCCCAATAAATCAGGCATTTCAGGAAGTTTTTAATTTTATCTCATTGTACTATACCCCTCCTTATACGGAATAAATGGGGGGGTAAATGATTAAAAATAGGGTCTATCCGCTTTTTTTCGTCTTTATTAGGGGGGTGAATGTGGTCAAAAACATAAAAAAAGTGTCACCCCTAATGTCACCCCTCTTTACACATTTCGTTTTACACTGTCACCCCTATCGTCACCCCTAATGTCACTCCAAAGCCATTTTTTACCCTAAAAACACACCTTTACAACCCCATAAAACAAAGAAAACGGCTTTCAACCGTTCAAAAACGTATTGAAAGCCGTTCAACTATCGTTCAATCAGCGTTTTAGCTGTTTATACATACCCTTATTTTGTCACCTTTGAGCGTATAAGCTCACCAGCCCTGATACAAGCCTTTTTGTTCAGAACAACCCCTCCCTTGCTCAATCCTACACGCTCCAGCGAACTTTGCTTAATACCTATCTCCTCAGCTGTAAGAACGCTGTAAATCGCAGGAATCGAACCAAAGTAATAATTCTTCCTCCCTTTTATCAATTGTACGTGTATTACCTTTGTCATAGTTATCTCTTTTTGCTTGCAAATATACAAAATAGTTACTATATACGATATTTTAACCATATAATATTTTACTAAATGCGTAAAATAAAAGGTAAGCTGTAAATAACCTACCTCATCAATTTATACATAAAACAACCCTGTCAAAGCTATTTGCTTCGCCTTTGTCGCCGTCAATTCTCCTTACACTATTAAGTACACATATTCAGTCTTAAAACGTCCCAAATCGCCCCATTTACCCTCCTATGTAACATTATTCTCTCAAACACCGTTCAAACGCTCATCGAATGTAACACAAATGTAACACGATTGTAACATTTCGTTTTACGCTCCGTTCATCCCCTAATATTCGATAACTCTCTGATATACAAACAACATAATCACGTCAACCCAACTATTGTATTTACACATTTCGTTTTACCCCCCTTATTTGTGTGCCCAATTAGGAACCATAAAGATATAGCCAGAGATATCTTCGTGTGGGGCGCAATCAAGTTGGGGTTAGTCTTTGTTTTTAAGGAATGACTAAATAGATTTTCTTCCCACCTTTTTCAGTCAATTTTAGAATATTAATTTTGTTTCCAAAATAATTTTTTTCTGAGTAGAGATAGTTTGTTTTACATCTGCGTTTAGTGTAAATAAACCTTTCAGGATATTAAGTGAAAAAGCACATTCTGTTAAACTATTTAATTCTCTTGTTAGTTCCACCTTAACTTCTCGTGCAGAAAGTTTACTACTATCTTCAGGATTTCTTTGCTCGACTATATAGTTTATATCTTTATCATCTAATTTATATTGTTTTATTAATTGTTTTTGCTTTTATCATAGTCCATTTGTGTGAATTCACCTGAGAAAGATTCTTTACGGCTATATGTTTTTTGCATATTTCTCTTCTTCCTCTTTTTCTATATGAAGCATCTACTTTTACTACTTTGTAGTTAATGTTACCAGATGCGTCTAAATCACGATGTTTTTTTCTTCAATGAAAATTGCTTTTTGCTTCAAATATTTTTGACTCCAAGTAATTTTTGATACTTTCCCAAGGCAATCTAATTTATCTTTTGAATATTTCATCTTCTGCTGAAGTAATATCTATATAACATTTGTGGATAAAAGGATGTAATGCTAATGTCATACCTTCGCATAATGGCATATTAGTCTTGAAAGTCCATCCATTATCCTTCATTTTCTGAATAGCATCCATACAAACAATAGAAATGTTTTTATCAAGTTTATTTGCATCTTTCTCCCACCGATAATTTACAGCACGTTCTTCTGTGCTTATTTGCAGTATAGCTGCTTCTAACTTATTATTTTCCATATTATAGCAATTATAATTAAACTTATAGAAATCAAGGTGTATTTATTTAAATTGAATATGAGTTTCAGCATCTTGCCTTCGGACTCATAAATCTCTCTACCTGCCATCTGTGAATCTCTACAAAATATAGCATAAGCTTCATCTATATTATCAGTCTGACAGTAAAACATATATGGTATATTTCGCCCAGCCTCATCTAAACTTTTATAGATAGATTTAAAAAAGATTCCATCTCCCTTCTTGTATGCAATCTTTGTCTGATATGAAGATATTAGTCCCCTCTTGTACAAGAGATTTGTAATATTAGGATGAAGAATAGGCAACTCACTCATACTTATGAGTTTATCGTATGCTTTTTGGTTGCTTTCGGAATACTTCTCTCTCTTTATTGTGCCATTAATGACGAATGTGGAACTCTCTGTCGGAGACGCTCCTTGTGACCATAAAATACTCTCCATAATTATTAAAATAATTTGTTTACTAATTCGTTCATGTCCTTTTCATTCGTGAGGTTGCATGCAAAGAAGTTATTATTTAGCAGTCTTGCATATTCTTTTCCTTCTACGAACTTCTGTACAATGGTAATGATAGATTGTCCTTTCTTTATCTTAGCTTTATCTACATGGCTGCCTATAATAGCACATTTGGATGCATCTTCAATATGGTTGTTGATAAAATCTAAGCGTGCATTGGTATCCATTCTATATTGAGAATTATCTTTATACTGTTGTATATCAAATAGGAATATACAAATGTCTTTACTTTTTAGGAATTTTTCATAGAATGTTATTATATTATCTTCTCCCCCTCCTATATCAAATCCCCTTTTTATTTCATATTGCTTATTGCCAATGCTACAGGTGAACTCTTGATATTCATCTTTACCAGTACCTTGATATCCTTCATTTTTATACTCTTGCCCTTTTCCTTGTAAATTCTTTAGGAATTGAGTCTTTCCTGCTCCTATCATACCTAAAACTCCAATACTCTTGCCAATAAGTTTTGTTGTCTTTGTGTTGTCTGAGTTTGCAAAAATATACCATAGTACTGCAATAACCATAGGAATCCAAACCCAAGCCTCTTGTTGATGATAGGCTGGAAGTGTAATAGTGTTTAATAATAATTCTACCATAATTTAAATATTAGTGTGTTATATAATAATTCTAACAAATCTTTTTCACATTCAAATACGCTGGGTTTAAAGCATTCATCTTCTTTAGGTCTACACTGAAATGCGTAAAGAAGAGGCTGTTAATATTCTCTCGTTCTTGGTTGTTTGAAAGAATGTTTGAAAATATCGAAGCATACTGGATGCTCATACCTGGTTCTATAACCATACCATCACAGTGCTTTGACATCTTTACGGTAATTTTGAAAAGTGCCATATTTTGTTTTTTGTTATAGGTTTGCTAATGCTCGAATGGCTGACTCGTATTATTCTATAATATCTGTTGCAAACGTAAAGGCTTTATTGTGAATTGCAAAATAATTATTAAATAAAAGAAGTGTGCAGGGGAGTTTTGTTGTGCGGAGAGAGCGTTCACCCTTCTGTACTGTTATGCTCGTCAGAAGTACGTGATGCCTTTCGCTTTTCTTTTAGCAGCCCCCCTTAGATAGCTATCTGTCAGGTATTATGCTGTTTTTATCTTCGTCTATACTTTCCCATATTCCTTTATATAGTTTTGCCTTTCCTGTCCCCAAGCCTAATATTCCAACAGGGTATGTGTGGAAACTTTTGCATTGGGGACATTGTAATGGTGCGGTGAGTGCGGTAGCTCTCCATTCAACATCAAGTCCCCAAAACTTTTTAGAACACTCGTTGCACTTAAATCTTGTAAATCCTCTAATCATAATGTGACTTTTATCTGTTTGAAATTAGTTAGTGCGTTTTAAATAAAATATAAAGTATAAATGCTATGATAGGTGTTGCACACCCACCCCCAGCATACTTTCCAGTTTCATCTTTATTATACATCCAAATGATATTAATAGCCCACAGGATGATGATGATGAACCAATATTCATCAAAAAGTTGAACATAGCTATGTGCGAAGTCTTCCATTGCCGTTATATTGTTTTTAGTTATGTTTGTATTAGACGAGGATAAAAAAGAAGAAAGGGGACACGGCCCGCTTTATCTTTATTTATCCGGTTCGGTTCTGGAAAACACCTTGGAGTCAAAATAAAGTAAAGACAGTCCATGCCCCCATATAGGATAGGGGCACAGAACCTGCCTAAACTCGATTAGTGACGACTCCTTAGTTGAATTTTCCAGATTTAACCGGGTCGAATAACCTCGTTTGCAAGTTTTGTGCAGTGAATGGCGAGTGATTTGTAGGTCATCCGCCAAATATGGCACAAATATAAGGAAATTGTTAGACATAACAAAATAATATCGAAATAAAGTAAAGAAAAACAAAAATGCCATCTCCGAAGAGAGTGGAGTTATAATCTTGCTTGATATAGGTTGAATCATTTGAAGAGTATGGAAATCTGTCCTGTATTCAACAGAATGAGATATACTTGTTAGACTTTGTTAAGTTTATTTTTGTCCATTTCTTCCCAAATCTTTTTATATATGTCACGGTCGTTGCCGAAAGGGTAAAAGCCGAATATACTTAGACTTGGGATATAAGTGTGTCGACTGTTACACTTTGGGCAAGGCATTGGGACAGAGAATATTGTTGCATTGTACTCAATGTCTAATGCGCGAAAGGTGTTGTTGCAGTTGTCGCATCTGAAATTTATATAACCTCTGATCATAAGTTTGATGATTTAAATTATAAATCTCAGTCTTGTTGTGAAGGAAACAACTTCTTTGTAGGGAATGAGTTGTACTATCACAAGTTAATAAAACATAGTTGAAAGGTAGGAACTATTTACTCCTCTATGAACAGAAACTCAATTTAACTGGTAGTTGTGAGTAAGGTAGTGCTACAGAGTAATGTAATACTAATCGTTAAGATAAATGTAGTTTTGTTCATAATTTATTAGGTTTTTGTTTCTGTTTGCAAAATAAATATTTAATTGTGAGAGGCACAAAGGAATTAATTTGTATTTTTGCGGAAGAGTGGCTTAAGTGCTGCGATTAGTAATATATGAAGAAAGGGGAACTCAAAATTGTAGGAAAGAACTTCGGAATCTTCTTTACAGATTGAGGGCGAGAGATGGTGTTAATAACAGAAAACGTTTGACAGGACTTGTATCTGTGCAGTATTTGTAGGCAGATAGAAGATGACAAAGCTAAGAATGAAAGATATGAATATAGACGATAAGACTATCAACTTAAGTACTGAGGAGGCTAAGACGTGCGGAAAGTCTGTTAAGACTGATACTGAAGACGAGGCTATAAAGGCAAAACTTAATGCTGTGTATCGGCTTAGACTATTATATAATAGTGGTGAAGAGCTGTGGAAACATATAGGAAAGTCGGGTGGTGGAAACAATTCCTTTGGTCGTGTAGGTGGAAAAGATGCTTTTTTACGCAGAGCCGTATTTCCCGAGTTGGAGCGTGAATGGTATGACGAAATGGGCATTATTCTTAATGGCTTGTTAGATGCTTATGCACAAGCAGCAAAGCTTATGGAGAGGTATAAGCCTTTGCATGAGGATGAAGAAGAGGGTGTGAGGATAGAATGTTGTGAGCAAATTGTCAATGTTTGTGTTTTTGATGATGAGATAACAGATAAGCAAGATGTGAAGATGAGGGAACTTCTTCTGCGTTTGCAGGAAGAAGATACTTATTGCCTTGCGGTTTTTCTATTGATGTTACTCGGTGCACTGCCCTTGTCAGTCGAGACACGACAAGGTGATGCGAAGGAGATGAAGGTAAAATACGAGCAGGTTTATAACTTCTTTCTACGTGTATGTCATCGGAATATACTTTTCGTACAGACACCACGGATGACACTCTTTCATAAAGCTTTAAAGGAAGCGGAAGAGAAACTGACGCGTATTCGGTTGGTAAAATTTACGGCTGACATACTTTGTAATCTATCAGTCCTTGCCAGCGCAGAGCAAGTTGCAGAAACTGGTCGGCGTGGTCAGTGGGACCAGTTATACCCCAATCTTGATGGTTATTGGATAGGTGAGCATCATAGTGAGCAATGTCCAGACTATTGGCGAGTGGAAGAATTAGCAACAAGCTATCTGTTCTGTCATTATTTCAGAAGGAAGGTGAGGCTGGTAAACTGCATCAGCAAGAGTTCACTGTAAGCTTCTATAATAATGGTGAGGATTATGCCTGTGTGCAGCATCCCCGTTCTGTCTTGCAGTGGTTGAATAATGACAAGTTGTCAAAGGATGATATCACTTATCCACACTTTGTTTTTTGGGGAGGAGAAAAACCAACGAAGATGGCTTTTGAGTCGTTTATGATGGATGTGTCGTGGTTTCGTCCGATGCAATTGACACGTGCAAAAGATGATTGGGTAGCTCCAACTGAAAAGGGAATGGAGGTAGTAAATGATTTTGCAGCCTATTCCTATACTTTCTATCAAGAATTGGAAGCTATAACACCAGATTTTATCTCTGTAAAAGATGAGAATGGGAAGTCATATAGAGTTTCTGTTTCTGAGCATGAAGAGTTAAGAAACTGTACGTTGAATGATGCTATTGGTATTATCACTTGGGCTGATAAACGTTATATAGCATTTGATCATTTGATGTTGTATCTTCCGATAGAGGAATAATAAATTTTATTGCTTTTTACTTCTGGAAATCAGGGTAGTGGAAGATATGTTTAGGTATTTTAGGGTTTTCCCCTCACTGAGTAGGGAAATATCTTTGTAAGTGTGAAAATATGTAGCTAATTTTGCCAACGTTAAGAATTTGTAAGTTATGAAGAAGTCTTTAATTCTTTCCCTCTCTCTGCAGCTGTGGTGCTGAGTAGTTGCGATACCTATACAGGGTCAGGTGCTGTAACAGGTGGCTCGTTAGGAAGCATTCTTGGAAGCGCTATTGGTGGTATTGCTGGTGGAGCGAGAGGTTCAGATATAGGTACGATTGTTGGTATGGCTGGTGGTGCTATCATAGGTGCTTCTACAGGAGCAAAGGCTGACAGACGTGCGAAAGAGGATGTACACGACCATTATGAGAAGGTGCAACAGCGTAAGGCACGTGAAAGAAGGAATCAATCAGGATACGATAATTATAATCAGACAGACGACTATGCACAGCCTAATAGGGTAGATGGAAGCGGCTTTGATAGCACCAACTCTGGCGACGACCGTATTTACGATTTCCAAGGCAGTGATTATACAGGCAGTTACAGCGCGGCACAGCCAAATACAAAGGCACCAGCTGAGTCAAGTGTGGATAAGTTGGCAGGTAATTATCAGTATACACCGAATATTGAGATTATCAATGCTCGTTTTGTTGATGATAACCAAGATGGTATCTTGTCGCGCAATGAGGTGGGTAAGATTATCTTTGAGGTGATGAATCGAGGAGATAAGACGATCAGTGATGTACAGCCTTCAGTGTTGGAAACAACCGGTAATGCACACATTTACATCAGTCCATCTATTCACATTGAGAGTATTGCACCCGGTAAGGGTGTCCGTTACACAGCACTTGTGAAGGCTGATAAGAAATTAAAGAATGGTATGGCACGATTTGCTTTAACTGTTTTACAGGGTCAGAAGAGTATAAGCAAAGTGACAGAATTCAATATAAGAACCAGTAAGTAAGATTGTTGATAAACAGAAAACATTAAGAGTCAGCAAATCGTCTTATGGTTCGGATTCTAAAAGAATAAGATTAAATAGAGATTATAAAGATATTATTGTGTAAGTACTAACTACTGATAACTAAAACTTTAAATGACGGAATGGGGCTGTATCATTAAACTGGTGCAGCCTCTATTTCTTTTTAACCCAAATCGTTTATTAGAGGCTAAACATATTTCTACAAACAACTTATTCCTATTAGCCTAATTAGGCTATTTGGTTTAATTGGTCTAATTAGGCTAATAACTTATTGTTCTGTCATATTTTTTTCACATCATAATTTTTGAATACATGCTCTTTTTGGCTTCTAAAAGATGCCTAATTAGCTTGCAAAAGATGCCCTTTAAGGCTCTTACTAACGCCCTTTTGAAGTTCAATTAAGCACCTTTTATTTTACTGCTTTATAACTAACTGACTTGCTGATGGTTACAAAGCTGCTTTGTATATGTGTTTTTACCGTTAGTTATAGATGTTTTCTTTGAAATTATGTAATGATTTTTCAAACCCTTATCTACATATTTTCGAAGTCTAAAAAGAAATGATTTTTCAATGGCAGAGGATGATAATAGGATAGATAGTTAATAGTCTTATCCATGTTTTTTTGTTTGATGAGTAACTATGGTTCTTACGTTAAAGCAATACGAAAAGCGTCCACTCATTTAACAGAAGAACCTTTTTTGTGGGGATATCACGGTATTAACGCCCCTCCCTATGGGGGAGGGGATGGGGAGGACTGCTTGCTTATGTCTTATTCCTTTCTATTCAAAGAGTCCAGTCACACCATCCTTCACACGTTTGAAGAAGTTGGTCCAACTGCTACTTGAATTGTTCTTTGAAGTAGTAGATTGTGTGGTTGACTTGTTCTGCTGAGCAGTCTGCTGTCGGTTGGTTGCAGCAGGAGTGGTACGGGCTGTCGCCTGATTCTTAGTCTTTGTAACCTGCTGGTTAGTTGGAGTAGAAGTTTGTACCTGCTTGCGTGTCTCAGTAATGTTTTCTTTCTCCACCTTAGCCTGCTGTAAACTCTTTCTGTTATTTAAGTGTGTATCTACTTTGCGCTCAATCTCTTTAGGTTTATCCTCTTCAACCTTTTCCCATTCAGGGATAAACTCATAGCATACGCCAGCAGTACCATATTCAATTTCAGGTATTTCAAGTGTACCATTTGACTCAGAAGGGAATGGTATCTCTGTTTCTTTGCGTACAAGCTCAACCTTCACGTAAGCTACACCACTGGCAAGTGTACCTAATTCGCGTGCAGCAGCATAGGATAAGTCAACGACACGTCCACGAACAAATGGGCCACGATCCGTTACGCGGACAATGACAGACTTACCATTACGAGGATTCGTAATCTTTAGACGTGTACCAAAGGGGAGTGTGCGATGTGCACAAGTAAAGCATTACGGTCATAGCGTTCGCCATTACTCATTCGGCGACCGTGCAATCCGTTACTATAATAAGAAGCTTTACCATCTGACTGTGCTTTTATAGTCAGTGTAAAGACGTTGCATAGCGCAAATAACGCTATAAGGAGAAGTTTGGTTCTATACATATTAATTTATTAGTATCGCCAGCCTTCTCTCATAGAGTTTATTCCCTCCCTGCTTTGGAGAGCAGGAGAGGGAATAGATAGACTGGTCTATTTATACGACACCCTGGGCAAGCATAGCCTTCGCTACCTTCATGAAGCCCGCAATATTGGCGCCCTTAATATAATCGATGTAACCATCAGCCTGCTTGCCATACTTCACGCACTGCTCATGGATAGAGCTCATGATGTAATGGAGCTTCTGATCAACCTCTTCCGGACTCCATGAGAGACGGAGAGAGTTCTGTGACATTTCGAGACCTGATGTAGCCACACCACCTGCGTTAACAGCCTTGCCAGGAGCGAAGAGCTGCTTCGCTGCAGTGAACTTATCAGCAGCCTCTGCTGTACAACCCATATTTGAAACCTCAGCTACGCACAATGGCTTGTAAGCAAGAATCTTGTCGGCATCCTCACCATTAAGCTCGTTCTGAGTAGCACATGGCAAATAGATATCTGCCTTCTGCTCCCAAGGCTTACGACCCTTGAAGAACTGTGAACCAGGATATTTCTCTGCATATGGCTCACAAACATCATTACCACTGTTACGGAGTTCGAGCATGTACTCGATCTTCTCACCGCTAATGCCTTCTGGGTCATAGATATAACCATCAGGACCACTCAATGTGATAACCTTTGCACCAAGTTCGGTAGCCTTCTTAGCAGCACCCCATGCAACGTTACCGAAACCTGAGATGGCAACAGTCTTACCCTTGATGTCAAGACCGTGAGTCTCCATCATCTGGTGAACGAAGTAGAGTGCACCATAACCTGTAGCCTCTGGACGGAGGATAGAGCCACCCCATTCTCTGCCCTTACCTGTGAGCATACCTTGGAACTGGTGAGTCAGCTTACGATACTGACCGAAGAGGTAACCAATTTCACGACCACCAACACCGATATCACCTGCAGGAACATCCTCGTCAGGACCGATGTGACGATACAACTCGTTCATGAAAGCCTGGCAGAAACGCATGATTTCAGCATCGCTCTTACCACGTGGAGAGAAGTCTGAACCACCCTTACCACCACCCATAGGCAATGTGGTGAGTGCATTCTTGAATGTCTGCTCGAAACCGAGGAACTTCAAGATACTGAGGTTTACTGATGCGTGGAAGCGCAGACCACCCTTGTATGGGCCGATAGCGCCATTAAACTGTACGCGATAACCAATGTTTACCTGTACTTTTCCCTGGTCATCAACCCAAGGTACACGGAATGTGATGATGCGCTCAGGCTCCACAATACGCTCAATAATACTTGCGCGCTCAAACTCTGGGTGCTGATTGTAAACATCCTTTACAGACATGAGTACTTCATGTACGGCCTGTAAATACTCTGACTCACCTGGATGCTTCTGCTCCAGTGCTTGCATGATTTTTTCGACTTCCATAGTAAATTGACTTTTATTTGTTTATGTTAGATAGTATCATTCAGTTCAGAATGGTACGGCAAATATATCCAAATTCTATCAAAAGTCCAAATGAAAATCAAAAAAATTTTTTTCATTTTTTTCTTTTCTTTTTTGGAAGCTACTTAAGTCGCAAAAAAATGGTAACCAGTATGCAAAAGTAATAAAAAATATATTATTTAAGTTGCGAAAAGATAGGTTGACTTGTATTTATTTTGTATTTTTGTCCAATATTAAGTTTTGGATTATGAGTGAGCAAATTCCTGCAGAATGGGGTAATTTTTACCTAAAAGACGTTAGTTTCGTCAATCTGATGATGCGACGAATCTACAATGTTTTGATTGTAGCTAATCCATACGATGCCTTCATGTTGGAGGATGATGGACGCGTGGAAGAGAAGATCTACAATGAGTATATGGAATTAGGTCTGCGTTATCCGCCAACCTTTACACAGGTGTCTACAACCGAAGAGGCCTCTAAGGTGCTCAATACCGTAGACATTGACCTTGTTATCTGTATGCCGGGTAATGCTGATAATGATGCTTTTGATGTGGCAAGAGCTGTAAAAGCAGAGTTCCCAGACATCCACTGTGTGGTACTGACTCCCTTCTCTCATGGTATTACAAAGCGTATACAAAACGAAGATCTCAGTATCTTTGATTATGTGTTCTGTTGGTTGGGGAATACCAATCTCATTCTTTCTATCATTAAGTTGATGGAGGATAAGATGAATATAGACAATGATATCCATGAGGTTGGTGTACAGATGATATTGCTGGTAGAAGACTCTATCCGTTTCTACTCATCTATTCTACCTAACTTATATAGCTATATTCTCACGCAGAGTCAGAACTTTGCCACAGAAGCCTTGACCCGACACGATGCCTCTTTGCGCCAGCGTGGACGTCCAAAGGTAGTCTTAGCGCGCACTTACGAGGAAGCATGGGATATCTATCAACGTTATAAGGACAACTGTTTGGGTGTTATCTCTGATGTAAGATTCCCTATTAATAATGTAGAAGATAAGGGTTCTTCTGCGACAGAAGGGAACATTCCTGTAGCAGAGAAAGACCCAGAGGCAGGCTTAAAACTACTTCGTGCCATAAGGAAAGAAGATGAATATCTCCCTTTGATTATTGAAAGTTCGGAGAGTGAGAACCGTGAGAAGGCTGAGGCAGAAGGTTTCCGATTTGTCGATAAGAACTCAAAGAAGATGAGTGTAGACCTCCGTCACCTACTCGAGGAACACATGGGTTTTGGCGATTTCATCTTCCGTAATCCAGAAACACGTGAGGAGGTGATGCGTATTCGTAGTTTGAAGGAGTTGCAGGATAATATCTTTACGATTCCACGTGACTCTATGCTCTATCATATCTCTCGTAATCATATGAGCCGATGGCTCTCTGCACGTGCTATCTTTCCTGTTTCTTCCTTCCTAAAAGGTATTACATGGCATAAACTACAGGATGTAGATATGCACCGACAGATTATCTTTGATGCCATTGTCGCCTATCGAAGGATGCGCAATGTTGGCGTTGTAGCCCTGTTTGATAGGCGAAAATTCGACCGATATGCCCATTTTGCCCGTATTGGAGACGGTTCGTTAGGAGGTAAGGGACGTGGTTTGGCATTCCTTGATAACGTTATTAAACTCCGACCAGACTTCAATCGCTTCCCCAATGCAAAGGTACAGATTCCGAAGACCGTCGTTCTTTGTACGGATGTCTTCGATAGTTTCATGGAACAAAACAATCTTTACCAGATTGCTTTGAGTGATGCAAGCGATGAAGAGATACTCCAAGCCTTCCTTCGTGCCCAATTGCCAGATGAATTCATAGGCGACTTCTTTACCTTCTTTGAAGCTACTCGCTCACCAATAGCCGTCCGTTCAAGTTCATTGTTGGAAGATAGTCACTACCAACCGTTTGCAGGCATCTATTCTACCTATATGATTCCTTATCTTGAGGATAAGTATGAAATGCTCCGAATGTTGGCTTGTGCGATTAAGGCTGTCTATGCTTCGGTTTATTATCGTGACTCCAAAGCCTATATGACTGCCACAAGTAATGTCATTGATCAGGAGAAGATGGCAGTTATCTTACAGCAGGTTGTCGGTAAGGAATACGGAGATCATTTCTATCCGAACATCTCTGGCGTTCTTCGCTCTCTCAACTATTATCCGATAGGAGAAGAGAAAGCAGAGGAAGGTATTGCCTCTTTGGCATTGGGTTTAGGTAAGTATATTGTTGATGGTGGGCAGACGCTACGTGTTTGTCCGTTCCATCCGCATCAAGTCTTACAGATGAGCGAAATGGAAATAGCCTTGCGCGAAACTCAAACTCAGTTCTATGCACTCGACATGAAGCATATCAGTGAGGACTTTAAGGTAGATGACGGCTTTAATATCCTCAAACTGCGTGTGAAAGATGCAGAGGCTGATGGCAGTCTACAATATATCACTTCCACATATTCTCCCGAAGACCATGCTATTTATGATGGACTCTACGAAGGAGGAAGAAAGGTTATTTCTTTCTGTGGCGTACTCCAACAGAACGTCTTTCCACTACCAGAGTTGTTGCAAATGGCAATGACATACGGTGCTGAGGCTATGCGTCGCCCTGTGGAGATTGAGTTCGCTGTTAATCTGAATGATGACCGAACGGGTGAATTATATCTCTTGCAGATTCGTCCAATCGTTGATTCTAAGCAGATGTTAGACGAAGATCTCACGACTATTCCTGATGATCAATGTCTCTTGCGGAGTCATAACTCTTTGGGACATGGCGTTTCAGACGATGTACAAGATGTTGTGTATGTAAAGACCGACAGTTCTTTTACAGCATCTAACAACCCAACTATTGCTGATGAGATAGAACGGATAAACCGTAAGTTTCTTGATACTGACAAAAATTATGTGCTCATTGGTCCCGGTCGTTGGGGTTCAAGCGACCCTTGGTTGGGTATTCCTGTGAAGTGGCCACATATCTCGGCAGCCCGTGTCATCGTTGAGGAGGGACTGGAACACTACCGTGTAGACCCAAGTCAGGGAACACATTTCTTCCAAAATCTCACCTCTTTCGGTGTAGGCTACTTCACTATAAATCCTTATAAGGAAGATGGATTCTATCAGCGCAGTGTACTTGATGCCCTTCCAGCTGTGGAAGAAACTCAGTGGGTACGCCATGTCCGTTTCCCAAATCCATTAAAGATAATGATGGATGGTAAGAAACAAGAAGCCCTTATCATGCTTCCTCAAGAGGAAAAGGAGTAGACATCCTCTCTAAAAAAGGGTATGATTCTATAAAAGTAAAGCCATCATCTACGGCAATAGGCTGTGGATGATGGCTTTATTGTTAGTGTATGAAAGAGACAGCAAGGATCTTTTCCACTCTCTTGGTCCTCCTATATTGATTTTATCTCTTGTTTCTTCTCAAATTATTTTCATGAAAAGAAATATTTATTGTCGTGAAGAGAAATATTTTCTTTCATGAAGATAATTCCTTTTTATCATGAAAAGAAATCGGAACAACTTGTGTTTGGAATTAAAATCTTGTGCCATTAGCGGACCTTCTGCTTACCAGTTGAGAGCATTTCAATGGTTTTGAAGCGGATGCTATGCGGCATTTCTGCCCGTGACAGTTGTGGGCGGAGCCAGTTGAGGAATGTTGCCTCTGTTAGTGTTGCCTTTGGTGTACACTCTATTTCCGTGTGGATGACATTGCCAAAGTTAGGGTGGGGGACAATAAAGGCACGTGCAGCAATAATCATAGGGTGGGAGAGAAGTACCTGCTCAATGTGTTCTGGCTGAACGTTCTCACCTCCACAGACCACCATTCGGTCGGCTCTCCCATGATGAAAGAAGTAACCTTCGCTATTCTGTGAGACTAAATCACCTGTATTTGCCATTGATTTCGCAGTCCTCGCATTGCCCAACGAGAACGAACCCAAAGTGTTCCTATCCCTTGATGATTACGGTCTTTTACCTTACAGTCGACTCCTTGAATCGGTTTCCCTAAGGTTGTCTCTTTGAAGGAAGCTAATTCTTTAGGATTAGCAAGCATAAAGAATCCTGCTTCAGACGTACCATATAGGTTAAAGATTACCTCTCCTATTTCTTTATGGGTCGTGTCGATGAGGCTTTTAGGAAGTTTATCACCACCGCTTATGAGACAACGTAGACTCTTCATCTTCTCCTTTGCATTTTCAATCTGCCAAAAACGAGCGAGCATAGCAGGAACAATCGGCATGGCTTCAATCTTTTCTTGCTGGATAATAGCTAAAGTCTGGAGCGCATCGAAGCGTTTTTGTAGACATATCTTCTTACCCATAAGCAAGGAGATGATAAGCGTTGAAAGTCCAAAACCATGATAGAAGGGCAGGGATATCAGCACACGCTCATATTGATAGATTCTGATGTCGCGCAGTAACGCAAACAGTGGAGGGAGAAAAGAGGTAACAGAGGGACGACGAGCAATGGTCTTGAATTTACCACTTGTTCCTCCAGAGTGAATGACGATTTCTCTCCCTCGCCAGATTTTAGGGAGTTTTCTTTTCTTTATTTGAGAATGCTTATCTAAAAGGATGTCGTTTATCTTCTCTGTTGTAACAGCTACGCAGGGAAGTTCTGTAGGTATCTGTTTGAGCTCTGAATCATATATAATAAGGTGGTAATGGTGTTTCTGCAAATCAGCTGTTATCTGTTCTGTTCCCAAGTCGGTGCTTAATAAGGTAGTGCGTATGCCCAATCGTGAAAGTGCATGCAGTAGGAGAGTCAAAATAAGACTGTTACGTCCAAGCAAAGCCACACTCATTTTAGGTTGTAGATGATATTCCGTGTGAAGAATTTCAGCGAGTTGACGCGTACAAACATAGAGTTCTTGATAGCTTAGAAATTGCTTATCGTCAGTGATAGCACAACGTTGCGGATAGAAATGAGCCGCAAAACGGAGCAGTGCCATTAGGCTGATGCCTTCATAGATGAGGCTTTTTGCCCACACAAATATGCCCTTTGGTGAGATTATGTGTAAGCGATAGAGGATAGAAAGGATAGCTTCGTTCTTTCTTCTCATGGCAATCGCTTATAATATAGGTGAATAATCGGAGCAAAGAGATAGGCTATTGGGGCAGAAAACTTTGCCCACCAAGGTTTATAAGTCCTGACCTTCCGTATAGCAAGTCTCAATAGAATATTGGCTGCATCAGATGGACTGTATGCAGGTAAGTGCTTGTATTGTTCGTTGACATCTGACATCGCAGTGTGAACCAAGGGTAAATAAGCTATCTGCACGTGAACACTAACGGCGCAAACTCGCTGTCTGCCGTTTCGCACCATGTGTTTGCTGCACTTTTTGAGGCATGATAAGCCGACCAGCCTGGTGCCATTGGATAGAGTGTACTCACTGATGAAGAGTAGATGATATGCCCTTTACTTGCCTTCAAGGCAGGTAAGATAGCTAATGATAGCGCGACCAAAGAACGATAGTTGAGGTCCATCGTACGGTCATAGTCGTGTAGGCGGTCCTGCGCATCATTAATCTTGCGATGGATAGATTTACCGGCATTGCAAAAGAAGTAATCTAACCGTGGTAGTGTCTCCCTTAGTTTTTGGCAAAGTTGTTCCAACTTTTCCCTGTCTCGTAGGTCTATTGCGCAATAGTCTGCACTACTTCCCATTTGCTTAGCTTTGGCACATAAGAAGCGTAAGTCCGCTTCACTTCGAGCAATGAGGAAGACATTTGCACCTGCACTGATTAGTTTTTCGGTTAATGCTCTCCCTATCCCATGCGATGCACCCGTCACAAGTACCCACTTCCTACAGAAGTGTTCTCTTGTAATATCAGGTGTTAGACTTATGGATGGGTAAGCCAATGCACCTCCAATAGCTATTATCTTTTTTCTGAGAGACGTCATCATAACTCTTTTCTAACGATTAGTCGCGCTTGTTTTGATAACCTATAGCGATGTGCTTAATGCTCCGCACATCATGTGTTAGGCATGAGCACCATGTGTGTTAGGCATCCGCACATCATGTGCTGAGTAATAACACAGCGGAAGAAAATGGGTAAAACGTTTTGTTCTTGTCGTTATAATAGGATAGTGTAAGGCACAAATATGAAGGTTATACAGCACAGTTCTGTTAGATTCCCATGCTACCTTATACTTTCTTTTCCCTATTTCTTTATATTATTTCCAACGTGAAATGCTGGTAATCACGTACGATAGTATAAAGGAACTTCTCGTCAGCAGTATTGGTATCAGAGATGTTGAGGTGTGTTCGCACTTTCTCAGCAAGGGAAGCAATACGACGTTCACGCTCGTATCCGTACTCTAAATTGAGGGTACGTTGGATGACATCAAGCTGGTTAAGAGAGAGGTCTTCAGCTTGTGGATAGACAGGTTTATACTTTCTATCAAGGTAATAGAACTCGTCAAGTGAGACTTGAATCTTGCGATAATCGTTGAGTTGGATGACCATTGTTCCTGCTGCGAGGTCGCCGAGACGTTGTGAATTCTTAGAGATAAGAATGACAAGTGCACCAACACCAGAGAAACCAAGGTCGACAAGTTGCAGAAGCCAACGCATAAAAAGTCACCAATGCCCGGTGTTGTGCCGTCTTTCTTCACAACACGGATACGCATCACCATCTTACCAACACTTTGCCCATGGTTGAAAAGTTCCATAAGGAAGTGGTAAAAGATGGCAGGAAGGTAGATGGCTATTAGGAAGAATAACATTTTCGTTCTATAAAAAAAGTCTAACTCAGCTATCAGGAGCGACACACCAACCAGATAGCAGATAATTAGGAAGTCATCAATGATTTGTGCAACGATACGCTCTCCTAAACTTGCCGGCGACTGACTTATCTGGACGTACTGGCCTGTTATGATATTGGCTTCGGGCATTTTCTTGATAATTAAATGTTGTTTCTGTTGCAAATGTAAGAAAAAAACTCTAAATTTGTTGCGTAAATGATAATAATGTGTAAATTACGTGTGGACTTTGCATGAAAGAGATTCTTTTCATACGCAATAATATTGAGAAGTGGCGGGCAATGGAAGGCATGATAGATAATGTCAAGTTTGAGATGCCTGACCAGTTGGCTGATGCTTATACTGAGCTTACAGCTGACCTCGCTTTTGCACAGACACATTATCCTCATTCACGTATTACCATCTATCTCAACAAACTTGCTTCTGCACTTCATAATGAAATCTACCGTAATAAACGGGAGAAATGGTCGCGTTTGGTGACTTTCTGGACGCAGGAGGTGCCTGACGTGATGTGGAAAGAGCGTAAGTTACTGCTTCTCTCATTCATTATTTTTATGGTGAGTGTGCTGATAGGCGTTGTTTCTACCTTAGGAGACGAGTCCTTCCCACGCTTGATACTTGGCGACGGCTATATGGATATGACCCTTGAGAATATAGCGAAGGGTGAGCCGATGGGCGTATATGGCAATGAAGAAGAGGGAGGTATGTTTATTGGTATTACGCTGAACAATATCATGGTGTCGTTTAATGTGTTTGTTTCGGGCGTACTGACAAGCTTTATGTCAGGCTTTCTTTTGTTCCGAAATGGTATCATGGTAGGGTGTTTTGATACTTTCTTTTATCAGCATGGATTATTAGGCGAAAGTCTCTTAGCCACGATGTTACACGGTACGTTGGAACTTTCAGCAATCATTGTGGCAGGTGCTGCAGGCTTGGCAATCGGTAATGGTTGGTTATTCCCAGGTACCTACTCGCGTTTGGTTAGTTTTCAGCGAGGTGCAAAGAGGGGAATGAAGATAGTTGTCGGAACTGTACCGATCTTTATTATGGCAGGTTTTATCGAAGGATTCATTACTCGTCATACAGAGTTGAACAACTTTATCCGCCTTGGTATCATACTCGTATCATTGGCGTTTGTCGTGTATTATTTTATTTACTTACCTTATAAGCGTAATTATCATTTAGAAGATGCAAATAGAAAGACCAAAGATTGAACTTTATAAAGTTCGTAGTTTCGGTGAGAAGTTCTCAGCGATTTTTGAGTTTATTCGTGAGAACTTTAAGTTTTTGTTGCGTGCATGTACCTATCTACTCTTGCCACTTTGTTTGGTACAAGGTTTCGCTATGGAGATGATGACGAAGGTCTTAGCACCTTATTATACCAATACCTTCGATGTCGGAGAGGATGTAGACGTGACACAGGGGATGCTCCTTAGATTCGGTGTTTCGTACGTGGGATATGGTATTTGTCTGCTGATAGGTTCTACCTTGTTGGCTGGAATCTGCTATAGTATGGTGAAATACTACCATAAGAGTCCAAATAGACTTCGTAATACGACACTGAGCGACTTAAAACCTATAATCATTCAGGTGATTAAACGCTCGTTGTTAATGACCGTGGTTCTTGTAGCTCTGTTTATCGTAGTTTTGGTTCTTATCATTTCTTTTGCTGCAATCACAAGTGCACCGATACTGGCCGTTATACCAATTCTTGCGTTAGTAGTATGCTGTTTGCCTGTTTCTATGGCGTTACCTGTCTATGTTTGAAGATAAGGAAACGTTGTTTAGCTCTATATTACGCGGCTTAAAACTTGGTTTTCATTCTTTCTGGTCGTTGTTTGGTTTGATGTTTGTGATAGGATTCTTGACTAATATCCTGTCTTCATTCACATCAATTCCTTGGTATATATTGACAGTTGTGAAGTCAGTTTTGCTGGCTACTGATACTACTCAAAGCTCTTTTGCAGCAAGTCCAGTATATAGTTTCTTTGTCTATTTGTCATCTGTATTTATGAACTTTGGTATGTATCTTACGATGACAATCTCAACCTTCGCCTTAGCTTTCCACTATGGAAGCATCGCAGAGGAGGAAGATGGCTTCTCTGTAGAGGACGACATACAGCACTTTGAGGAGTTAGCAGAGAAAGATACCGACATTGATAACTTTGATAAACTCTGATAAAACGGTTCTATGTTACAGCCATTAAGTGATACTTTGTCGTGTGATTCGGCGTTGCTTCATCAGTACCGTGCTGATGAAGCGTACAACTATGCGCGAGAGTTACAGGCACCTGAACTTGATTGGTGGGATTGGCTGATGTCAAAGATAGGCGAGTTCCTCTCTGATTTATTTAGTATTCAAGGCAAGGGGGACTTCCGTATCGTGATATACATTGTTATTGCACTTGCTTTTATTGCTCTAATCGCTTTCATTTTGTACCGTTATCAGTTCAAACTCTTCGGTAGAGCGGGTAAGGTGACGAATGAAAATGATGAAGAAGACAATATCTATGGCGTTGACTTTGATGCTGTCTATGCCAAAGCAATGGCACAGAAGGATTATTATAAGGCTGTTCGAATTGTCTATCTGCGTACACTTCGTTGGTTATCAGATGGTAATAAGATTAGTTGGCAGCTCTATAAGACGCCAACTCAATACACTCGTGAGTTCCTATCAGTAGAATTTGAAAGAATGACTACAGCTTTTATGCGCGTAAGATATGGCAACTATCAAGCGTCTGAAGAACTTGTAGAACTACTGTTAGACTTAGAAAGCAAGATAAAGAAAGGAGGTAAGGAATGAACAAGCGCTTTTGGTTCTTCGTAGCTGGCTTCCTTGTTTTTGTCTTTCTATTAGAGTGGAATGCGCCTTCAAAGTTTGTTTGGGAGCCTACCTTTAATCATTACGATAAGCAACCATTTGGTTGTGCGGTGTTCGACTCACTGATGGAGAAGTCTGTTCCTGCTGGATATGAGGTGACAAAGAAAACAATAGCACAGTTGGAACGTGAAGGATATGGTAAGAAACCGCATGCCTTCTTAATTCAAACAGACCGTTTTAGCCCTTCTGCAACGGATATCCGTTCGTTGGATAGACTGTTGAAAGCTGGTAATAAAGTCTTCATTGCAGCGTCTTCTATTGAACCTGATTCCCTATATCCTGATTTGCAAGTAGCTATTAATGGGCAATATGGGTTCTCTCCTATGGAGGTTACGTCCTCAATTGTGAATCAGTCAATTCCTTATGATACCTTAGTCTGGTCTCATCAGTTGCCTTATCAGGAGAAAGAATACGCTGTCTATGCCGCGATGGCTGGTAATAATGTTACAGTAGAAGGGAAGGCAGTGTGCGATACTTTGGTTAGCAGTTGGCTTTCTGAGGAGGAATCTGATTCTACAGATGGCTATTGGTTGGCACATATGGTTAGAGTGAAGCGAGGAAAGGGTGAACTCTTTGTATCTTGTGGTCCATTGTTAATGACCAATTATGGTATCCTTGATACGCAGACTAATGGTCTCATCTTCCGTATGATGTCCCAATTCCGAGGCTTGCCAATCACTCGTACTGAGGCATACGGACCTGAAACAGAATATGAAACGGATACTCCACTGCGCTTTTGGCTACAAAACGAGCCTCTCCGATGGGCTATCTATCTCACCTTAGGAGGGTTATTACTCTTCTGTATGTTCTATGCACGTAGACGACAACGCGTTATCCCAGTGGTAGAGGAACCAGCAAATCGTTCATTAGAGTTCGTGAAGTTGATTGGTACCCTGTATCATCAGAAGCATATTAATCGAGACTTGCTGCAGAAAAAGTATAGTTACTTTGGCGAGATCTTACGCCGTATGACGATGATAGATGTCGAAGATGTTGAGTCAAGGAAGGAGAACATAGCACAGATAGCCATTCGAACAGGAATGCCAGAGGCTGAAGTGCGAATGATACTTGACCGTGTTGACCGTTATTTGCAGGGTGATGATGAACTAAAAGATGCAGCTCTGCGAAAGGCAATAGACGGTATGGATATGATAATCAATAAGCTATAAACGCAATGGATGAGCAAAAGAATAATGTAATTGAAGAGCAAACAATAAATAAGATGGAAGAGTATAAAGAAGAAAGAACCGACCTTGCTGCATTCAGTGAAAAGGTGATGCAGTTGCGAGGAGAGATAAGTAAGGTTGTTGTTGGACAGCAGGAGGCAGTTGCCTTGTTGTTAACAGCGATTCTTGCAGATGGTCATGTGCTGATTGAAGGTGTGCCTGGTGTTGCTAAGACCTTGTTGGCACGTCTGTTGTCTCGCCTGATTGATGCGCGTTTCAGTCGTATTCAATTCACGCCAGACCTCATGCCAAGTGATGTACTCGGTACGACAGTCTTCAATATGAAGACCTCTGAGTTCGACTTCCATGAAGGTCCTGTGTTCTCAGATCTCGTTCTTGTAGATGAAATCAACCGTGCTCCTGCAAAGACACAGGCAGCTCTTTTCGAGGTAATGGAGGAACGTCAGGTTACGATTGATGGTACAACTCGTCGTATGAGCGATGTTTATACAATCATTGCGACGCAGAACCCAGTAGAACAGGAAGGTACTTATCGTCTACCAGAGGCGCAACTCGACCGTTTCCTCTTTAAGATAAGCATGGGTTATCCTTCTGTTGATGAGGAAATGAATATCCTTAAGCGTCATCAGGAGAAGCGAAACCTCATCAAGTTGGAAGATGTTAAGCCAATACTTACCATTGACGAACTGCTGCAGATGCGCAAGAAGCTTGATACGGTATTCATTGAGGAGAGCCTTTTACGCTATATTGCAAACATCGTACAGCAGACACGTACCTCAAAGGCTGTCTATCTCGGTGCCAGTCCACGTGCTTCTGTGGCTATGCTCAATGCTGCTAAGGCTTCAGCTTTATTGGGTGGTCGCGACTTTGTAACACCAGAAGACATTAAGTTTGTTACGCCAAGTATTCTTCAACATCGTCTTATCCTTACTGCTGAGGCTGAAATGGAGGGATATACCCCATTGAAGGTTGCACAGAAGTTGATTGACAAGGTCGAAGTACCTAAGTAATGAGGTTAGCCGAGAAGCACTCAAATAAATAAAGACGAAATGTTCCTTACTAAAAGGTTTTATTTTATATTAGCAAGCCTTACCCTGCTCGCAGGCTTTGGTTATGTGTTCCCACAGCTTTTCATGGGTGCAAAGATACTTCTCTTTATCTTTGCTGCTATGGTTGTGGTCGATGCTGTTATGCTCTATCATCGTCGTGGAATAACAGCGAAGCGAACCTGTTCAGAACGTTTCTCTAATGGTGATAAGAATGTTGTCAAGGTAAGTCTGGAAAGTAAGTACTCCTTCCCTGTATGGCTGACGGTAATAGATGAGGCGCCAGAGGTGTTCCAACGGAGAGACATTAGCTATAAGAGTCAGCTAACAGCGATGGGTAAGAATACAATTCGTTATACGCTCAGACCGATGAAGCGTGGCGTCTACTCCTTTGGTAAGATTCGTTGCTTCACACGTACAGTCTTGGGACTTGTCGAACGTCGTTATACATTAGGCAACGCAGAAGACGTTAAGGTCTATCCTTCTTATATGATGCTGAATCGCTATGAGTTTCTTGCGATAAGCAATAACCTCACTGAGATGGGTATAAAGCGTATACGTCGGGCAGGTAACAACACAGAGTTTGAGCAGATAAAAGACTATGTGAAAGGCGATGAATACCGAAGTATAAACTGGAAGGCAAGTGCACGTCGCAATCAGTTGATGGTGAATGTCTATCGTGATGAGCGTTCTCAGCAGATATTCTCGGTTATTGATAAGGGGCGTGTTATGCAGCAATCGTTTCGTGGAATGACGCTTCTCGACTATAGTATCAATGCTTCTTTGGTATTGTCCTACGTTGCCATGCGCCGTGATGACAAGGCTGGCTTGATAACCTTTGCAGATAAAATGGACACGTTTGTTGCTCCTTCGAAGCAAACTGGTCAGATGCAACTTCTCTTAGAGTCACTTTATGCACAGGAAACAAAGTTTGATGAAAGTGATTTTAGTGGTTTGTGTGCCAATGTACATAAACAAGTTAGCAAGCGTAGTTTATTCGTTATTTACACAAACTTCTCTGGTATGACAGCTCTTAATCGTCAGTTGGCTTACTTGAAGTTGCTTAGTCAGTGGCATCGTGTGCTCGTTGTCTTTTTTGAAGATGCAGAGATGAATGATTATATTCGTTCTCCGAAACACTCAACAGAGGAATATTACCAGCATGTTATTGCTGAGAAGTTTGCTAATGAAAAGCGTTTGATAGTATCAACACTGCGTCAGCATGGTATCTATAGTGTTTTGACAACGCCAGACAAACTCAGTATTGATGTTATCAATAAATACTTGGAAATGAAGCAAAGACAGATCTTAACATAGTAAGTCTCACTTATTTCCTAACAAATAATGTAAGGTTCACTCCTGCAATACCTAAAACTAATGGGCTGATATCCGATTGTGGATTTCAGCCTTTATTGTTGTTATACATAGATGAGATGCGATTTTTGCTTGATATTTGGCTCATGTTTGATAGATTATAGTGGACTCTTCTTTTAAAAGTGTAGATGCTTTTCATATAGTTTTAACGAAAGGAGCGAACGTACTCATTAAACAAAAATATACCTAAGACCCTCAATGGTCTATTCTATTATCATCCCCTGACATAAAAACTTTTCATTTTAATACTTCGAAAATCCGCAAACAAGGTTATGAAAAATAATTACATAATTTTAAATAGAATACCTACAAACAAGGATAAAAAAATGCGTGTTAAAAGTAGGTTTGTAAACCATCAAGAAATCAGTTAGTTATAAAATGGTGATGTAATAGGTGCCTAATTGGACTTGAAAAAGGGCGTTAGTTAGACTTGAAAAAGGGCATCTTTTACAAGTCAATTAGGCGTCTTTTAGAAGCCAAAAGATCATATATTAGATTTGAGTTGCATGAAAAATAGTTTACAATGGTCAATAATATGGGAGTAAGTTGTTTGCATAAGACGCATACTTCTCATACCAATCTTACATTTGTCTTGTATTTTATCTTTCTTTGTTAGCTTATCTAATTTGGGTTAAAATCATAATTATTAGGTATTGTATTATAATGTTGATTCTTATAACTTTGCACTCAAATTAGAAATTAATATAAACAGAATCAGTAACATGAGAATTAAAACTTTATTTCGTACACTTGCTGTTACGCTGTTAGCTTCGATGACTTCTATCTCTGTCTCGGCGGCTAAGCACGTGAAAGTAAGTGACAAAGATGGCAATAACACTTACTTTGCTCTGTCTGATAAGCCTACTGTTACCTTCACTTCCACCGCCATGGTTTGACTGCTGGAAGCCAAACAATAGAGTACCCTCTGACAGATTTCCGTGCTTTTGCCTTTGCTAATCAACCAACAGGTATTGGAACGCTGGATGTAGAAAGCAACAATGCTGTCTTTTCTTTTGGTAACTCCTTGAAGGGAGAAGGTCTGAAAGCAGGTAGTCAAGTAGCTGTTTACACAATCAATGGACAGTTAGTTGGTCGTGCCACCGTAAGCCAAAGCGGTTCTGTAGAGATTCCTCTCGACGGACAAACAGGCGTTTTTGTAGTTAAATCATTATCTAAGACATTTAAATTTATACGTAAATGAAAAAGATCTTTACTTTAGTAATCGTATCTTTCTTGAGTGCACTCGCAGTACAGGCGCAGTCATTAAAGGTAACAAAAACTGATGGTAGCGTTGTAACCTATAACGCATCAGATATTTCAAAGATTGAGTTCTTGCCAAGTGAAACCCCTTCACAACCAAAGTTGAAACATGAGTTTGCAGGCTATTTGACTGTAAAGAACAGAGTACTCGACAATGTTCGTTTTGACACAGGCGCTAAGATTAAGGTGTTGCAGGACGGTGGTAAGATCCTTGCTGAATTCTCTGACACTCAGTGGGGTACTGGTTCTTTCGTGATAACCATGGATAATCATGCCGCCATTAACGGTACTGGAAAGATGAAGATTGCGAACCCAAGAGCTGGTGGTGCAGTGGAGGAATATGATGCAACAATGAGTGGTTCGATGAGAGAAATTAAGATAACAATCCCATCACTCATGGGTGGTACTGATATTACTTGGCATTATAATGAGGCATCAGCAGCGTCAAAGGTGGCAGGAAACTATACTGGTACGACCTCTTTGGAAGTGGTTGGAATGCCTGGTTCATACACATCTCCAACGGTTGAGTATAAGGTTACTGCTAATGAAGATGGCTCTATCAATGTGACAGCATCAGAAGAGAAGTACACAGGAGTTCCTATGGTAGGAAACTTGACAATAGGAACATACACTGTAAAGAATCTTGCTTATGACAAAGAATCTAACAGTTTTGTTCGTGATTATAGCAATGATGGTCTCAAAGTTCATTTTAAGGCTGTTGGGGGTATGCCAATAGATAACGAGTACTCATTCAAGGCTACAAGTAAGATGGTTGTAACGTTTGACGAGAGTGGAACGTTGACCATCAAGAATAATTATAGTCTTACACGTATGCCATTCCCAATTTCTGCAACTTATACAGGTAAAGGCTAAGTAAAATAAGCTAAATGCTAATGCACAGAGTATTTCGCCCTATTTCTATCCTTGCAGGCTGTGCCATTATGTTAATGGTGACAGCCTGCAACGGCATTTTTGAGGATATATATGATGAGGCTCCAGCTACTGCAAGTGTGACAACGGAGGGTCAACTTCTTGTTAATGCTGCCAGTTGGAAGGACTGGTATTATGTTGACTTTGACTCTTTACAGATGTATATCGAGCGCAAAGACACTGCAGGATTGCTAAAGGCACAGACGAACTTCACGCATTATGCTATCCCTACGAGTCTGTCGTCGGGTAGTGGTGATGGGAAAACGGGTATGTACACTTACTGGTTTGATGTCTTCGGAAAAGGTATCTCGGTAAATCAGAAGCGTGGCTTTACTGCTACAGATGCGCAGCCTGAGCCACAATCATGGAGCATTGCCTTTCATCGTAACAATGTTAGAACGAATGGTGGTGCCGTACTTGAAACGAAGTACAGCTCTTTGAATGAGCTTCCAAAGAATAGTTCCTATTTCTTAGGAGCAACATTCCAAGAAGATGAATGGACTGAGAACGAAGTATGGGAGGACCAGTCGCAGATGCTAATGAGTCTGATTGGCTGTCAAGGAATACGTATCAATAAGGTACTTTCCTCTTGGTTGAAAATCGAAATACCCCCAATGCCACCATCTTTTACCATGAATAGTCATGTGTTTATTCTTCGTCTGAAGAATGGAAAGTATGCTGCTCTACAGTTGGAGAACTATATTGGTACCGATGGAACCAAATGTTGGTTGAAAATCAATTATAAATATCCATATTAACTACAACAGAAAACCATCCCACAAACGGCTCTTTCAGAGAATAGGGATAAGGTTATGAGATCTTTTGATTGGTTATGAAACAAAAAACCATTATACTATCAGCTCTTGTTTGTCTGCTTCCTACGTCGATGTGGGCTGATGAGTTGCCTGATTCTATATACAAATCCTTAGAGTTAGAACAGGTTGTAGTGACGGGAACACGTACACCGAAGCTACTTGCCAATACCCCTGTGTTGACGAAACTCATCACAGCTGATGATATTATGAAGACAGATGCCACCAATCTGCGTGATGTATTGCAACAGGTAATACCGGGTATTGAGTTCTCATACGCCATGAATCAGCAGGTACATATGAACTTCTCTGGCTTTGGTGGACAGAGTATGTTGATTCTTGTTGACGGTGAACGCCTTGCTGGTGAGACGATGGACGATGTCGACTTCACTCGTATTGGTATGGATAATGTTGACCATATCGAGATTGTGAAAGGTGCTGCTTCAGCTCTTTATGGCTCTAATGCTGCCGGTGGAGTTATCAATATCATTACCAAGAAAAAGCCAAATCCATGTGCACTTAACCTTAACATGCGCTTTGGTCGCCACAACGAGCAACGTTATGGACTATCATGGCAATACGCAAGAGGCAAGTGGAACAACTTACTGACAGTGAATCGGAATAGTTCTGACAACTTTAATGTACACAATGGAGCCAATCCAATCACACGAGTTGTCTCAACTATCTATGGTGATGCAGTTTGGAACTTTAAGGAACAGCTCACTTTTAGGTTGAATGAAAGCTTCGTTTGACAGGGCGTGCAGGTTATTTCTATCGTCAGTTGGTGCGTACATCAGAGGTACCAGAACGCTATCGTGACTTTTCAGGTGGTCTTCGTGGAACATGGACACCAGACCTTGTTAATAGTGTTGACTTCTCCTATGCTTTTGATCAGTATGATAAGTCAGACTATCAGCGCATCACTCGACTGGATATCCGTGACTATTCAAATGTACAGAACAGTCTTCGCTTGCTTTATAATCACACTTTTGAGGGGGAAAACGTCCTTTCTGTGGGTGCAGACTATATGCATGATTATCTCTTCAATACCAACTTGGAGGGACGAATCCGTAAGCAAGACTCTTTCGATGCCTTTGCACAATACGACTGGAACATCAGTCCAAAGTGGGAGGTTGTGGGTGCCTTGCGTTACGACTACTTCTCTGACGGACGTATCTCACGCCTGACTCCGAAGGTAAGTGCACGTTATCAGCCAGTACATAACTTGAATGTTCGTTTTAGTTATGGTATGGGTTTCCGTGCTCCGACATTGAAAGAGAAGTACTATAACTTTGATATGTCGGGTATATGGATTGTTGAAGGCAACCCTTCTTTGAAACCAGAAGTAAGCCAGAACTTTAATGCTTCGGTTGATTATACTAAGGGACGCTATAACTTTACAGTAAGTGCTTATTGTAACAAGATTGAAAATAAGATTGCAACTGGTGCACCTTACTATAAGAATCCATCAGACATTATCCCACGTCTTCCTTACCTTAACTTGGACAACTATATGGTTAGTGGAGGAGAAGCAACGGCACAAGCACGTTGGACGAATGGTCTTACAGCTCGTTTAAGTTATGCTTACACCAATGAACGCTTGCCAAAAGACAAGAACAGTAACTCTGTAAACAATCAGTATATACCTGCCCGCAAACACTCTATGACAGGTCATATCGATTGGGATCATCAGTGGTTGAAGAACTATGGAACGAACATCGGATTAGATGGACGCTTCCTCTCAGCAGTCGACAATGAAGAGTTTGTTGATTACTATGACATCTCTAAGGGTATAAAAACAATACATTACCCTGCATATGCACTCTTCAAACTCTCCTTGGTGCAACGCATCGGTAAGGGTGTGAAGGTAAGTGTAATCCTTGATAACATCTTTAATTATAAACCAGAATATTATTATTTGAACTGTCCATTGACTGATGGAACAAACTTAATGATTGGAATGTCAGTTGATGTTGATAAACTATTTTAAGCTCTCAATACGTTTTTAATTTATGGGAAAAAGTAAAATCTATTTATGGCGAACACTCGCCTCGTTTATCCTTGTGTTGTTTACGATGCCTTTGGGTCATGCTCTTATGATCATGATGGAAAAGACCATGACTACAGAAGCCGTACATTATGCTGGCTTTACTATGGGATTCGTAGGCTTGATAATGGTCATTATCGGTGTGTTTGTCAAAGGCGATACTCGTCAGACACTTTGGGGACTTATTGGTGGTTTGCTTTTCTGGACCGGTTGGGTGGAGTTTCTCTTCCAATATTACGCTCACCGCTTTGGTGTACAACCAGAGATTGAAAATGGAGAGATTGTGACAAAGCCAGAATATCTGATTCTTCCGGCTTCTTTTGGTTTCTGGATGATGATGATGACAATGTATATTTTCAGTACGCGCAATGGTTGTAACTTTATCACATGGATTCAGAAACGGCTTTTCGGAAAGCGTAAGAATGAGATTGCTTTCCAACCAATGACACGCCATACATCTATTGTCACCTTTATGGAGGTGAACATGATTCTTTGGGCTTCTTATCTCTTACTGATGTTCTGTTACGATAAGAACTTCCTTGGCGATCATCACCCAGTAACCTTCTTGGTAGGTATTGGCTGTTTCTTCAGTGCACTTTATATGTTGAAAAAGCAGCTTTATATTGCTTCATGGGGTGCAAACATCCGTATGGCAATCGCTACTGTGATTGTATTCTGGACTCCAGTAGAGATTCTCGGACGTATTAATTTCTTTAAAGAGTTCTGGGTTCACCCACAAGAATATGCCGTACAGCTACTTTGTATCTTGGCTGCTTTCATCTTACTGATAGGTTATATGTGGCTGAAAGGGTCTAAGAAGAAACAAAATAGTAAGTAAGCATAATGGCTTTTACAGAAGAAATGACATAACGTAGCCTATTCATTGAAGGTGCTACGTAATACATCTAAGATTACTTGTTAGCAGCTTTAATGTTGCCGGCAAGTAATCTTTTTTTGTTTATATAGATGGTCTTAAGCAGTTGATAAGTTTCTGTTAGGAAGGATTTTATATGTGCCTTGTACAGAAAATGTAATCTTGTGTGAGTACGTCATTGATATTTATGAATTATAATAACGTTATAAATTGGTTCTTCTTACCGTTTTTGATTGTTGTGTTGATGCTCCGCACGTATGGTGCTAAGGCTTCGCACATGTGGTGCGGAGCACTAACACCAATGGTGCGAAGGGCTGAATATAAGGGCATCAATTACAGAAAGAGGTTCTATTTACTTAATTTGGGGAGCACATCAGATGTCAAAAAGTAGATAAAACTTATTTGAAGATAAGATAGTATTTCTTTCAAAGAAAATGGGTTTAGTAGGATTAATATGCATAGCAAAGGCATCTAAAATAGATTAAGGTATGTAGTCTTGTCAGTCTTTGTCAGTTTCTTCTTTGTTTTATCGCTTTTTTTTAGTATTTTTGTAGCTGCAATATAATTAAAAACAATGAATAAATTATTTTTATCCCTTTGTTTGTTGTTGGTAAGCTTTGCGGCGTCTGCACAAGAACGTTTATCCAAAGTGATTCTCAAGGACATAGAAGGGAGAACCGTACAAACCGACACTATCTCAAACAATGGCAAACCTCTTATCATAGCTTTCTTTGCTACTTGGTGTAAGCCTTGTAATCGTGAACTCACAAGTATTGATGAGGTCTATGACGATTGGCAGCAAGAAACGGGTGTCCGGCTCGTAGCCGTGTCTATCGACCAGGCACAGAATATCAATAAAGTGAAGCCAATGGTTGACCAGAATGGCTGGCGTTATGATGTTTTGCTCGACCCTAATGGTGAGTTTCGTCGCTCGTTAGGTATTCAGTCTGTTCCTTATACCGTGTTGCTTGACGGACAGGGTAAGATTGTTTATAAGCACAACGGCTATACTGATGGTGCTGAAGTAGAGCTATATAATAAGGTGAAAGAAGCGGCAGGTAAGTAATTCTATGAAGAAATTGATGATGATAGGACTGCTCATTGGTATGAGTAGTATATCTCTTTGTGCACAAGAGGAGTCCGATAAATTACGCCTTTCTGGAAGTCTTCAGAGCGATATGCTGTTGGCTCAAAAGGACAGTACGATAGGTGCTGAGGCTACAGATGGTCGTTTTCTGACAAATACTTATCTTGACTTGAAACTTACGAGCCGTTATGTTGAGGCTGGTGCGCGACTGGAGTATCTGAGACATCCGCTTCCGGGATACGAGAATGACTTTAAGGGTTGGGGTGTGCCATACGCTTACTTGAAAGGTCGTTACAAGAATGCGGAACTTACCTTGGGTAGTTTCTATGAGCAGTTTGGCTCAGGTTTTATCCTCCGTTCGTATGAAGAACGTAGCTTAGGAATTGATAATTCCCCTACAAGGTGCACGATTGAACTATCGTCCTTGGGCTGGTGTTGCGGTGAAGGTGCTAACGGGTCGGCAGCGTAGATATTGGAGTTATAACAAGAGTTGGATGACTGGTGCTGATGTTGAATGGAATATTGACGAGTTGTTTAAAACTCTTCAACAGCATAATACGTATATAACCTTAGGTGCTTCCTATCTTAATAAACATGAGAGAGACGAGGTGATAATGGTTGATCCAACTCATCGTTTGCATCTTCCGCTTAATGTTAATGCCTTCGATGTACGTTTGCGTGTGCAACATCGAGCTTTTAATGTATTGGCAGAGATGGCAATGAAGTCGCAAGATCCCTCTCATGATAATGGTTACATCTATCGTAATGGTTACGTTGCAATGCTTTCGGGTTCCTATTCAAAGCGTGGAATGAGTCTGCTTCTGCAAGCAAAGCGCAGTACGAATATGGGCTTCCGCAGTCGTAGAGGAATGGAGGGAATCTCTTCTTTTGTTAATCATCTTCCTCCATTCACGATGGAACATACCTATACATTGGCAGCTCTCTATCCATACGCGACTCGTCCTGATGGTGAGTGGGCTTATCAAGCAGCAGCTGCCTATACCTTCCCAAAGGGTTCAACGATAGGTGGTAAGTATGGTACAACCGCTAAGGTGAACTTCTCGCATGTCCATTCCGTGCGTAAGAATGGTGCAGGTGACATCGGAACAGATGGTTATGGCAGTCCGTTCTGGGCATGGGGAGACGCTACCTATTATCAAGACATTGATATACAGTTGGAAAAGCGACTTGCTAAAGATACGAAACTCAATCTGATGTATATGTATCAACGTTACAATCAGATGCTACTCGAAGGGCATGGAGGAATGCTTAATTCGCATATCTTTGTGGCAGATGTCAAACAGAAGCTTTCACCTAACACAACGTTGCGTGTAGAGGCACAGTATCTTGCGTCGAAAGATGGTGATAAAGATTGGCTGTTTGGATTGGGTGAGCTGTCGCTTGCACCGCATTGGATGTTCACATTGAGTGACCTTTATAATGTTGGTAATACTCGGGTGCATTACTACCAAGGTTATGTAACCTATAGTGGTGGTGCCCATCGCTTGCAATTAGGCTATGGTCGTACCCGTGCAGGCTTCAACTGTTCGGGTGGCGTATGTCGTTATATCCCAGCAACAAAGGGCTTGACCCTCTCTTATAATTATAACTTCTGATAGGAAATGAAAAGTTTTTATATAGTTCTTTTGGCTGTGGTTGCGCTTTTGACAGGCTGTGATTCTGTTGGTTCTGATGAAAGACTGATAGAGATTCCAGCTGTGACTGTTCAGCGGAATGTACTGGTAGAGGATTTCACAGGACAACGTTGCATCTTCTGTCCAGCTGCTTCTGATGCGATAGCAGAGCAGCAAAAGCTTTATGGTGCAGACAAACTGATTGCTGTTGCCTTTCATGCTGGTCCACTCGCAATCAAGAGTGGGACTGGGTTCGTTGGTTTGCGCACTGATGTGGGTGATGTCTATTATAAGTATTGGGCGGTTCCAAATGTACCAAAAGCCATTATCAATCGTCGTGGAGGTGTGCTTTCTAAAGATACTTGGGCAGGACGAATCTATGATGAGTTCGCTCAAACAACAACCATAGGTATAGATCTTAAATGCCAGTATGAGGCAACTACACATCAGGTGGAGATTGAAACCGACTTGAAAACCTTAGCTGATGATGTGAAAGGGAAGCTACAGCTGTGGTTAGTTGAGGATAGTATCGTTGCTCCACAGATGTTCCCAAACAATAAAGTGGAGAAAGAATATGTACATAATCATGTGTTCCGTGCTGCTATTAATGGCGAGTGGGGGACGGAATTAATGCTCTCAACAAAGAGTGTTCATAAGGAGAAGACAACATACACACTTCCTGAAGGAATCCAACCAAACAAGGCATGGATCGTAGGTTTCTTCTATAACGAAAGTGGAGTGCTGCAGGCTGTACGCCAAAGGTTTCGCTTTGATAAACGAATGATAATCAATTAAGAATACAAATATTAAAATTAAGAATATGAAATTACGTTTACTCGTGTTTGTTGGTCTGCTGACCAGTCTTTTTGTTAGTGCACAGGCACAGACAAGTACTAATGATGTTGCCTTCCTCGATGAGCAAGGTAGAGTTATTCCTAACGGCACAGTAGTTGTCTTGAATAAGGCTGTTCCAACAGAATTTCCTTTTGAAGGGAATAAAATAGTAGGAAAAGTGCATCTTCAAAACAAGTCGGATAAGCCTTTAAATATTTCCCTTTCCTATATCATTAACAATATAGATGAGGGCGAAGTGCAGGTTTGTGCGTTTGAAAAGTGTACTAATAATTCTGAAATAGGTAGTTACGAGGTAGGTGATAAGCTTTTTTCTGTAGGTTCAGATAAGGAAGCTATTGACATAGAACACTTTTATGGAAAAAACGAGAGTTGTTCCATAACACTGAAACTTAAAGTAAAAGAGTTTGGTTCTGAGCAAGAGAAGGAGGGCCCATCAATTACTGTTAAGTTTGATACTAATGCAGCAGGTATTGCTTCGGTAGCGTCACAGAAGGGTCTTACATTCGATGTTTACAATACTCAGGGTGTGTTGTTGCACAAGCAAATTACATCTTTGTCAAATCTTCCTAAGGGTATTTACATCGTAAAGCAGAAGGGCGTTGCCTCTACAAAGAAGTATGTTGTTCGTTAAACATATACCTTTTTTACCACAACCTAACATGTTAAGTAAGTTTTATATACAGTTTCTAACGTTTCTTGCGGTCATCTGTTATGCGGTAAACGTTAAGGCACAAGACTATAGTCTTATTGCTGCAGCAGGGCAGAAGGTATATGTTCCTCTCTCGGCAAAGACTGTAAAGGGCAAGATGACAGTTTCCAATTACGGTAGAACTATTGTCCGAAACTTCGATTATACACTTTCTTTTAATGGGCAGGAAATAGATTCAAAGTACTATGTTCTGCCCCAAGCATTGGGTCGTTATGATGACGCTAAGATCGAAGTTGATGTCCCACCATATACTGAATTAGGTGAAGATGATCTGATATTTACGATTACGAAAGTAAATGGAGAACGGAATAATGCTACAATTAACTATGCAACGCTTCCGCGAGTAACTGTTACTAAGGTTCCTCATCGGAAAGTTGTCGTTGAAGAGTACACTGGAATGTGGTGCCAATACTGTCCACGTGGTATAGCATTAATGGAGAATCTTGCACATAAGTATGGTGATGATTTCATCGGTATTGCTATCCATACGGGACGTGGTTATGAGCCATTAAACTGTGAGGACTATGCTTGGAAAGCTGCAGAATACAAGAATCGTCCTTCATTGACTATGAATAGAGACCTAACGCTTGGGTCTTATATAGCACAAACAGAGTTTGAAACGGAACGATCAAAAGGTGCTTATATGGATTTGGAAGTGTCAGCAATGTGGGACAAGGAGAAGAATAATATCATAGTGACTCCTAATGTAACCTTCCGGCTGAACCGAGAAGAAGCTCCTTATGGCTTCGCTTACGTGTTGACAGAGGATGGAATGTCAAGCCATTACTGGAAACAAGCTAACTATTATACTGGACGCACGGAGTTTCGTGGCATATCAGATGAACTCGATTATTTTGTCAATGCGCCTGGAACTATTTATAATCTTGAGAACAACTTTGTTGCTATTGCAGCAGATGGAGTAATGTCTGCTCGAACAGGTTACCTTAAAGCACCGATTAAGGCAGATGAAGCACAGAGTCACACGTATGTCTTTAAGAATATTAAAAGTAAGAACGTCATACAGAAGAAGGAAAATCTACGTGTCTGTGTTCTGCTGATTAATACGAATACTGGTAAAATAGAGAACGCTGCTAAGTGCAGTATTTCAGAGTTTAAGACTACTGGCATCTCTTCTGTTTCAGAAGGAACTCGCACAGCTGTTGAGGCTGAGCGCTACACACTTGACGGTCGACGTATCACGACTCCACAAAAGGGAATCAACATAGTGAAGTACAGCGATGGTCGTGTGAGTAAAGAGGTGGTGACGGATTAGTACCCCTTGAATATTATATTTGTTTACGTATGAATAAAGATTTGACTGATTTGTATCAGCATAAAGCAGAAGATACGAGCAAAACGCTCGTTTCTCTCCGTAACCGTAGTCGTGTTTTTATCCTGACAGAAATCGGTTCTTTTTTGGTAGCTATTGGTTTTGTAGTTCTCTACACCTTATTGGATAATGCAGCTTGGACACTTCTCTGTGCCTTAGCTGCATTATTGTTTTATCTTTACATTCGTCGTCGTGACGTGTTGAACGACCGGAAGATAAATAAAGGAGAGGCTTTATTGCTGGTCTACCAAAATGAGATAGCCTATCAGAAAGGCGACTACTCAGGCTTTGAAGCTGGCGGGCAATATGTCAGTCCGCAACATCCTTATACCTTTGATATGGATGTTTTCGGCACAGGTTCACTGTTTCAAAGGATGAATCGCACCATCTCAACCGGTGGTAGCGACCAGTTGGCAGCTTGTCTGTCTACGGAATGGGGAAGTGCGAAAAGAGAGGAACTTGTTGGGCAGATACGTCAGAGAATGGTTTCTGTTGACGAATTAGGAAAGGCAGAACCATTCTTGTCAGAATTCAAATCTTTAGGTGTAAAAGAACGAATCAATACGGAAGAAGTATTGAAGGCATTGACGGATATTCATTGCCAGAGTTTTCCAAAGTTTTTTCATAGCTCTCTTTTACGTTATTTCTGTTATGCTGATTTACTCGGTTTCTATGTGAGTATTGTGCTTTCCATTGTGGGATTGGTTCCTTTCTTATTACCTGTATGGTGGGGAATATTTAACTTTATTTTCTCTTTTCTTTGTGGGCATAAGCACATGCGTGTCATTTCTGAGCTGATAGCAAAGGTACATACGCAGGTAGATGGCTACTTACGTGTATTGAAATTGGTTAATAAGACTGAGTTTAAGTCGGCTGAACTACAAGCTTTGAAAAAGAAACTTGCGGGTGCGGAGGAGTCTTTCGAACAATTAGAACTTATCTTACAAAAGATTGATAACAGAAGTAATGAGGTGGGTGTCTTTATCTTTAACAGTTTTGCCTTAATCGATATCACTATCGTAAGGCTCTTTCTTCATTGGCAACATACTTATGAGCAGCGCACGAATGAGTGGATAGATAGTCTAAATCTCTTTGATGCTTTGGTGTCAATGGGTAACTTCCGATTGAATGAAGATAGGGCAGTACAGGCAGAAATCAGCGAGGAGAATAAGGTGGTTTATGAGGCGAAAGACCTTTATCATCCCTTCCTCGGTGAGAAGGCTGTTGCAAACGACTTCACAATCCACGACCATGAGTATTATATTGTTACGGGTGCGAATATGGCAGGTAAGAGTACTTTCCTGCGCTCATTGGGTATAAATTACCTCTTGGCGATGAATGGTTTGCCTGTTTTTGCAGAACACTTGAAGGTTTCAGTGTTTCATCTTTTTACGAGTATGCGCACCACAGACGATCTCACTCATGGTATTTCTTATTTCAATGCAGAGCTACTTCGTTTGAAAAAGTTGTTAGGATCGCTGCGTGATGACGTACCAAGTCTGATTATTTTGGACGAGATTTTGAAGGAACAAACTCTCTCGATAAGTTGAATGGCTCTCGTCTTTTCTTGCAGTATATTGCCGAACGCAATGTAACAGGTGTTATTGCTACTCACGACCTTGAACTTTCAAAGATGGAAGAGGAATACGCAGGGCGTTTTCATAATTATTGTTTTGAGATCGAGTTAGGCGAGGATATCACTTATTCGTATAAGATTACAAAGGGAGTAGCACGTAATCAGAATGCTACATTCTTGTTGAAAGGAATCTTAAACCCCAATCGTATTTGAGTGATAACCCTTTCAGATCGTAGTTTAAACGCTTGTTTGTTTAGAAATTTATTTACAATCCAATAGCTGTTTTTACCTTATTTTTAGGGTAAAAACGGCTATTTTTGTTGCTCTTGTAAGTGTCATGTATTCAATTAGTTACAAAACCGTAAAGTAAAAGGTGCTTAATTGGACTTCAAAAGGGCGTTACTTAGACTCCCAAAGGGCACCTTTTGCAAGCCAATTAGGCGTCTTTTAGAAGCTAAAAGAGCATGTGTAAGTTTTGAACTGTGTGAAAATAGTTTACAAAACGGCTAATAAGCAGATGAGTTGTTCGTAGAAGATATCCTCTTAATTCATGTTCTCTGGTGAGAGGATAAAGTGTTCAATGACGTGTGCAACACCATCTTCTTCATTTGATAAAGTAACGAAGTCAGCTTCACTTTGAATGTCTTTTGCAGCGTTTGCCATAGCAACGCCAAGTCCGGCAAAGCGAATCATGCTAAGGTCGTTATAACCATCGCCACAGGCAATAACCTCTTCACGGCTGATACGGAGCGATGAGATAAGACGGTCGAGAGAGCGCGCCTTGTCGATACCGAGTGGTACACATTCAAGGAAGAAGTCGGCAGAACGATATACATCCATCTTCCCTTCCAACTCTTTGGCTAATCTTATCTCCAACTCGTGGAGAGGGGTAGGGTCGCCAACAATCAGGCATTTGTTGATAGGATAGACCAACTGATTGAGGAAATCGTCATATTGCGTAACAGGCATCTTGTTGATAAAAGCCTCGTGTTGTACGTATTCGTCATCTTTATTAGTAGCAGCAATACCCTCACCTTGATAGGTTAGGATTTCCATTCCTGCTTTTTTGGCTTCTTGAAAGAGGATAGGTACAAGCTGTTCGTCCAACTTCTGTTCAAAAAGAACTTTGTTCTTGGTGCAATCGATAATCTTTCCTCCGTTGAAAGCAAGGATATACCCACCATTATCTTTTAGTTTCAATTCCTCAGCTAAAGGAACGATACCATAAGTAGGGCGGCCAGATGCCAATACGACATGTACCCCAGCAGCTTGTGCTTGCATGAGAGCTTGTTTGGTACGTGGGGTAATCTCTTTTTTATTATTGGTTAGCGTGCCATCCAAATCGAGCACAATCATCTTATACCTCATGTTGTTTATCTTCTTATTTCTTTGTAGTTCCCATTATGGATAATGACTTATAATTATCGAAAACCATTAATCCTTGTGCAAAGGTACGGCTTTTTATGGACTAAAGGTTGTGTTTGCCTTGATATAAAGTGATAAGTATGAAAAAGTTTTGATGTGATACAATAAATCGCAAACGTTTACGTGAAGGATTAACTTTCCTTTGGGTCTTTATCGTAGGTCTATTTGCTGGTGGTGTGCTTATTGAACCATCAGAGAAGTAATTCAGTTTATCATTGAAATAAGAAATTAGGCTTATTAGGCTATTATGTCTAATAAGTCAATTCGCTTTTATTCTGAAAACATTGCAGTTTATCACGGAATTTAACATTTTGCGCTTATTAAATGTGTGGTATGTTTTGGCTATCAGAAAATAAAACCGTACTTTTGCATGTGTAAATAGGTATAGACTTATTAATTTTAAAAGATAAAAGAAATTATGGCAGTAGATTACAAGAAATTAGGTCTCGTGAACACACGTGATATGTTCAAGAGAGCAATTGACGGCGGTTACGCTATCCCAGCGTTCAACTTCAATAACCTCGAGCAGCTTCAGGCTATCATTAAGGCTTCTTCTGATTTGAAGTCACCAGTCATCCTTCAGGTATCTAAGGGTGCTCGCAAGTATGCTAACCAGACTCTTCTCCGTTACCTCGCTGAGGGCGCAGTAGAGTATGCAAAGGAATTGGGTTGCCATCATCCTGAGATTGTACTTCACCTTGATCACGGTGATAGCTTCGAGACTTGCAAGAGCTGTGTAGACTTCGGTTTCTCTTCTGTAATGATTGATGGTTCTGCTCTTCCTTACGAGGAGAATATCGCTTTGACTAAGAAGGTCGTTGAGTATGCTCATCAGTTTGATGTAACAGTTGAGGCTGAGCTTGGTGTACTTGCTGGTGTTGAGGATGACGTTGTAGCTGAGGTTTCTCACTATACAAAGCCAGAGGAGGTTGTTGATTTCGCTACTCGTACAGGTTGCGACTCTTTGGCTATCTCTATCGGTACTTCTCACGGTGCTTACAAGTTCACTCCAGAGCAGTGTACACGTGATCCAAGACTGGCCGTTTGATTCCTCCTCCATTGGCTTTCGATGTTCTCGCAGCTATCGAGAAGCAGCTCCCAGGCTTCCCAATCGTTCTCCACGGTTCTTCTTCTGTTCCTCAGGAGTATGTTGACATCATCAACGAGCACGGTGGTAAGTTGCCAAACGCTGTAGGTATCCCAGAGGATCAGCTCCGTCAGGCAGCTAAGAGTGCTGTTTGTAAGATTAACATCGACTCTGACTCTCGTCTTGCATTCACCGCAGGTGTTCGCCAGACATTTGATGAGCATCCAGAGTACTTCGATCCACGTCAGTACTGTGGTAAGGCTCGTGAGTACATGGAGGATCTTTACAAGCACAAGATCACAGACGTTCTTGGTTCTGAGAACAAGCTTGCTAACCTCGACTAATCATTTGTTGAGGTCGGCTTGACTAAATAAAACATTAGCGGCAGCTTCCTTTAGGGAACTGTCGCTTTTCTTTTGTACCGCTTTCTACGAGGCAGTGCCTCGTAGGTTGGGACAGGGAAAACAAGAAGCCCCGCATGGTTCTTTCCATGTGGGGCTGTTGCTTATACTTGGATAGCTTTATTACCTATCAACAATAGCTGGAATGAGAAGGCTTTATCAATCGTCCAAAAGCTTGAAAGCTTTAGGGAGATAGTTGATAATGTCTCCTGCAACAAGGCTTTCCTTACCTAATTCTTTCGCTGCTAAGTCGCCAGCAAGACCATGGAGGTACATTCCAACCATACAAGCGTTCTGTTGGTGATAACCACGAGCAAGGAGGGCTGTGATGATACCAGTGAGTACATCACCACTACCAGCTGTTGCCATGCCACTGTTACCTGTTGAGTTAAAGATAACGTTGCCATTAGGTAGGCAGAGTGCACTGTTATGTCCCTTAAGGATGATATAAGCCTGTAAAGACTTTGCTAACTCGCGTGTACGCTGGAGACGCTCATAGTCTGCATTAGCAGGAGAGCCTGTAAGACGGTCGAGTTCCTTTGCGTGAGGCGTCATAATGATTCCCTTTGGTAGTTGTTGCATCCATGCGCGATGGCTTGCAAGAATATTCAAGGCATCAGCATCGGCAACAATAGGACATTGTGCGCGTCTTATCTGTGCTATCATCGCAATGGCGGTAGGCTCCTGTCTGCCTAATCCTGGACCTATTGCAAGTGCGTCGAAATCATCTGTATCAACCGCTTCGGTAAAGGCTGTCTCCTCATGGTCCATTTGTAAGATCGCTTCAGGAACGGATATCTGCATGATATCGTAGTTCTTTTTAGGAGTATGCGCCGTAACCTTACCCACACCGCTGCGTAGACAGGCACGAGTTGCAAGGATAGCTGCTCCCGACATGCCGTAGCTACCTGCGATGATAAGTGCATTACCCATATCACCTTTGTGTGAGAAGTCATCACGATGGAGTAAACGCGAACGAATATCGTTCTCTTCTAATAGGTAATATTGTGCTTCTGTCTTCTGAATAAACTCCTGATTCAGACGGATATCAAGGACCTTTAGCCTACCAATAAACTGCTGTGCGTCAGCGAAAAGGAAGGATAATTTGCGTTCGTGGAGGGTTAATGTGAGGGTAGCGTGAATGATATTCGCACGTACGTTATATGTATTGTCCTCCGCCATCAAACCAGATGGAACGTCAATACTCACAATCTTAGCAGGACTTTGATTGATATATTTCACCAAAGAGGCAAAACCACCAGCCAATGGTTTGTTGAGTCCAGAGCCAAACAAACCATCAATCACCAATGTGTCTGCGGTTAATTCAGGTGGGTCAAACTTCGCAGTGATTTCTGTAAAATCCTTTGCATGCTTGCTGTCGAGCAAACGTTGTCGGTTTGTTACACAGTCTTCTGATAGATGATTGGTAATATTAAAAAGGAAAGTATTCACTTTATATCCCTCATTTATCAGCAAACGTGCCACAGCAAGGGCATCACCACCATTGTTGCCGGGTCCTGCAAAGACAATAATTGGCGTATGTGTCGACCATTCCTCAGTGATAGCACGAGTAATGGCTTTTGCTGCACGCTCCATCAAATCAATCGACTTGATTGGTTCGTGTTCTATAGTGTATCTGTCCAGTTCGTGAATCTGGGCACTTGTAAATATCTTCATAACGATGGCAAATTTACAAAATAAATGCGGATAGTTTGGTATTATTTTCGTAATTTTGCGCTAAATTATAAATAATGAAGAATGAGTCGAGTAACAATTAAGGACAAAACGTTTGAGACTTCTATTCCTGAAGCCGAGATTTTGGAAAGAGTAAAGCTGGTAGCTGATCGTATAAACAAGGATTTTGAAGGTAAGACTCCGCTCTTTCTTGCGGTGTTGAATGGTTCGTTCATGTATGCCTCTGACTTGATGAAGCATATCACTATCCCATGTGAGATTTCCTTTGTTAAGTTGGCTTCTTACCAAGGTGTTACCTCAACGGGTACGATTAAGGAGATTATCGGTTTGAACGAAGATATCCGTGGTAGAGAAGTTATCATTGTAGAGGATATTGTTGATACAGGTGCAACTATGAAGCGTATGCTCGAAACGCTCGGTACACGCGAGCCTGCTGGTCTGCATATTACAACTTTACTTTTGAAGCCAGGTAAGCTTACTGTTCCTTTGAACATCGAGTATGCAGCAATGGAAATCCCAAATGACTTCATTGTTGGCTATGGACTTGACTATGACCAGGAGGGTCGTAACTTGAGAGATATTTATACTTTAGTACAAGAATAATGAAGAATATTGTAATTTTTGGTGCGCCAGGTGCTGGTAAAGGTACTCAGAGCGACAAGATGATTGAGAAGTATGGCTTCGGTCATATCTCAACCGGTGACGTACTTCGTAACGAGATTAAGAATGGTACGGAACTTGGTAAGACAGCAAAGGATACATTGACAATGGTCAGCTCATTCCTGATGAGTTGATGATAGATATTCTTGCAAGCGTATACGATAGCTTTGGCAAGGATCATAAGGGTGTAATCTTCGATGGTTTCCCACGTACAATCCCACAAGCAGAGGCTTTGAAGAAGATGTTGGCTGAGCGTGGTCACAATGTGGCAGCTATGGTTGAGCTCTTTGTTCCAGAGGATGAGTTGATGAAGCGTCTGCTTCTCCGTGGACAGCAGAGCGGTCGTTCTGATGACAACGAGGAAACAATCAAGAAGCGCCTCAATGTTTACAACAACCAGACTTCTCCATTAATTGATTGGTATAAGGGTGAGAATATTCACCACCATGTTGAGGGTCTTGGTACTGTAGAAGATATTTTTGCACGTATTGAGTCTGTTATTGACGCTCTGTAGACCTTTGACCTTTGAGGTTTGAACTTTGAACTTTATGATTTGTACCGTATGTTGGAGAGAAAAATCGTAGAGAATGATATCTATATCTTATCAAAAAGTTTTGCACTAAGGGTTGTACGGTTATATAAATACCTGACAAATGAGCATAAGGAGTATGTCCTGTCAAAGCAACTTCTGCGTTCTGGGACGAGTATTGGGGCTAATGTTCATGAAGGAAAGAACGGACAAAGTCGTGCAGACTTCTGTAGTAAGATGAATATCGCTTTGAAAGAAGCAACAGAGTCAAACTATTGGATTGATTTATTAAGGGAAGCAGAATATATTAGTGAGAGTGAGTATAAATCTTTATCAGATGATTGTCATAAGATTCAAGCGGTCTTGACAAATAGTTAAGGCAACTCGTTCTTCTCTTAATCAATAATATTTCAAGTTACAGTACAAATCATAAAGGTCAAAGTTCAAAATTCAAAGTTTAAAGATGGAAAGTAATTTTGTTGATTATGTAAAGATATACTGCCGCTCTGGTAAGGGTGGTAGAGGTTCCATGCACCTTCGTCATGTGAAGTATAACCCTAATGGCGGACCAGATGGTGGCGATGGTGGTAAGGGTGGAAGTGTTTACTTGCGTGGTAACCACAATTATTGGACGCTGTTGCACTTGAAGTTTCAACGTCATATCTATGCTGAGCATGGAGGTAATGGCGGTCGTGATAAGTGTCATGGTACAGATGGTAAGGATATTTATATTGATGTTCCTTGTGGTACTGTTGCCTATGATGCCGAAACTGGTAAGTATGTTTGCGATGTCATGCATGACGGACAGACGGTAATGCTGCTGAAAGGTGGACGTGGTGGATTGGGTAACTTCCAGTTCCGTACAGCTACGAATCAGGCTCCACGCTATGCACAACCAGGTGAACCAATGCAGGAGATGACTGTTATTCTTGAGTTGAAGCTGTTAGCTGATGTCGGTTTGGTGGGCTTCCCAAATGCAGGTAAGTCTACTTTGCTGTCTTCTCTCTCAAAAGTGCAAAGCCAAAGATAGCCAACTATCCTTTCACAACGATGGAACCATCGTTAGGTATTGTCAGCTATCGTGATAACCAAAGTTTCGTTATGGCTGATATTCCAGGTATCATCGAAGGAGCCAGTGAAGGTAAGGGACTCGGCTTGCGTTTCCTCCGTCATATCGAACGAAACTCCCTTCTGCTCTTTATGGTACCAGGAGACACCGACGATATCAAGCGCGAATACGAGGTGTTATTAAACGAATTGCAGCAGTTTAATCCAGAGATGCTCGACAAACATCGTGTCTTAGCAGTAACGAAAAGCGACCTTCTTGATGATGAACTCATTGAGATGCTGCGTGAAACGTTGCCAACAGACCTTCCTGTTGTCTTCATATCAGCTGTTACAGGACAGGGAATTGATGACTTAAAGGATATTCTTTGGAAAGAACTCAATGCAGAAAGTAATAAGCTGCAAAGTATTCTTTCAGAAGATACACTTGTTCATCGTGATAAGGATATGTCGCGTTTTGCTGCCGAGTTAGCGGCTGAGGACGCTGATATTGATGATGTTGAAGAGGTGGGTATAGACGAATTGGATGAGGTAGAAGACCTTGAAGATTTTGAATATACGAATGATTAAGCCTGTTCTACATTACTTTAATCTTGCCGACGAGGTAGTCAGCTTTAGCACTACCCGTCATGGCGGAGTTAGCAAGGGAAAGCTTGCTACACTCAACATCAACCCTCATCGGGGTGATGAACCGTCTGCTGTAGCCGAGAATCTGCAGGCTGTAGCAGCAGAGATTGGTGTTCAGGCGGATAAGGTTATTCGTCTACATCAGATACACGAGACACATTGTCTGACTGTGACGGATGCGTTTTTTCGTCTTTCAGTCGCTGAACAGTACGAGATGGAAGAAGGGAAAGATGCTGTCGTTACCGATTGTCGTAATGTCTGCATCGGTGTTCATACGGCTGATTGTGTTCCTCTTCTTTTTTATGACCCTGTTCATCATGCCATTGGTGCAGCCCATGCTGGTTGGCGTGGTACGGTGCAGCGTATCGCACAGCACACACTTCGCAAGATGACAGAACTATATGGTACTGATCCAAAAGAACTCAAGGCGGTTGTTGGTCCTTGTATTTCGCTGAAGAACTTTGAGGTAGGTCAGGAGGTTTATGATGCTTTTTCAACTGCAGGCTTCCCTATGGAACGCATTGCACGTATGTATGAGAAATGGCATATCGACCTTCCGCTCTGCAATCAACTCCAATTAGAAGAACTTGGTGTGCCAGCAGCTAATATTCTTCAGTCTGGTATTTGCACCTATGATAATGCTTCCGACTTCTTCTCTGCACGTATTCTAAAGGAAGGATTCGGCACTATTTATACAGGCATTGCCCTGAAATAAACACCTGTTTTATGGTCATTACGGAATTATTTTCACGTAAATAAATATTTCTTGTCGTGAAAATAAATATTTCCTTTCATGAAGATAAATCTTTTTTTTCATGAATATAATTCGCACAAGTCTTTCTTTACAATGATTTTATACTTTCTATTTGAAAGGTAATAGGATGAAGAAAAGAGATTGAAAAGCATGTTTTTATCAATAATTTAGTATCTTTGCTGTCTTTGAAGGTGTTTATTCCGTGCAAAGATATTTATTGTGTAGTATGAAGAAAATTCTGTTTTTCCTTTCAATATGTTTGCTGTTGGTGGCTTGTACAGACAAGCGACAGGGGCAGATAGCGAAGGTTCTCTTTCTGTTGAATAGAACTGGAACATACCATGAAATGCAAAATACTAATGGTAGACAGTATTATCTGAATGTAGATAGTCTGTTGGATTGTATTGATACGACTTATATCAAATCATGCAAAGGACCAAGAGCTTTTCCTGTGGTGCAGTCTTTATTAGATTCATTATGTACTACGAAAGAACTTTGCGAACTTACTAACAGGAGTTATTCTGTGAGTGTTCGACTTGCAGCTACAGATGCTTTGATACGTCGAAAGTATGCACACTTAGAGGAAATATTACTCTCGAATTATACTGATACGACGAAGATTTATGTGCGTTCAGATGATGTAATAGAAGAGGAGTATGCTGGTAGTGTATTCTTACGTAATGTTCAGTCATGCAGAGATAAGACGGTCATTAGTAAGGAAGATTCATTGCGTAATGACTCTTTAGCACTCTATACACCCGGATTGTCCAAATATCAATATACAAAGAAACTTTTATTGAGACTTCCACCGAAGGAAAGCTATTACTCAAGGATAAAGAAGATTGTTCTTAAAGAACAAACCTATCAGGCACTGAAAGCTTTAGCTTCCTATCGTAGAGAAGAGGATAAATCTATCTTATTGGATGCTTTATCGCATTATGATAATGAGAATGAAGATGTTGATAGGGAAGATGATGAAACCAACAATGCTTTGTTGGCAGTTACTGTTTGGGCTTGTCAAGATTTCGTCCCTTTGCTGATGCGCATCCGAGACTATGAAATAAAGAAACATGATAGTAGCATGCCGCCTCGTAGCAAATACTTATTCGAGGCTGTAATGGCTTATGATAATCAGTGGGCATACAACTTCATTGACGCAACACTTGCCTTGTCTTCAAAAAAAGAAAGAACGTGAGTATAGCTCTGATATAACGATGGCAACAAGCTTTCATTCGGCTATGTTATCTCATTATAATCCTCGTTTTGCCAACTTATTAAGGAAGTATCCTGGTGAAGACTTTGGTGATGGCTATGAGTAATAGCCGTATCATCAATAACAAACGCCCTCGTTTCTCCAGTTCCCTTTGACAAGGACGGAGAAATGAGGGCGTTCGTTGTTTTCTTTACTTGTGTCGGTTAGCACGTTGCTGACGGTATTTAGCCTTCTGCTTTGCACTACCAGAGCCGTGTGCACCAGTAATATACTTCTTTTTCTTGGCTTTGGTTTTCACCTTGCCATCATCGGTTTTGGGTTTCGAGGCACTTCGAAAGACCATTCCGGTTTCGATGATTTCATCTATATCGTTCATATTTAATCTCTTTAATGATGGAATAAACGAACGCCTGTAAATGCCATTGCGATGTTGTATTTGTCACAAGTGTCAATAACATGGTCGTCACGAATACTTCCACCAGCCTGTGCTATATATTCTACACCACTCTTATGCGCACGCTCAATGTTATCGCCAAATGGGAAGAATGCGTCAGAACCGAGTGCAACACCTGTGTTCTTAGCAATCCACTCCTTACGTTCTTCACGTGTCAGAGGCTCTGGGCATTCTGTGAAGAACTGTTGCCATACACCATCCTGCAGTACATCCTCATGCTCATCAGAGATGTAGATATTGATAGTGTTATCTCTATCAGCACGGCGAATATCCTTCTTAAATGGGAGGTTCATAACCTTTGGGCACTGGCGCAACCACCATTCGTCAGCCTTACTACCCGCTAAGCGAGTGCAGTGGATGCGACTCTGCTGTCCAGCTCCAATACCAATGGCTTGTCCGTCCTTCACATAGCAAACAGAATTGCTCTGTGTGTGTACTTCAAAGTTATCAACGAAATGATAAGATCACGCTTAGCATCCTCAGTGAATGTCTTGTTCTTTGTAGGGATGTTCTCGAAGAGTGCCGGGTCATCAAGCTTCACCTCGTTGCGGCCCTGTTCAAATGTAATGCCGAAAACTTGCTTCTTCTCTATAGGAGCAGGTACATAGTTAGGGTCAATCTTAATGACATTGTATGCACCCTTACGCTTATCCTTCAGAATTTCTAAAGCCTCTGGAGTATAGTCAGGTGCGATAACGCCATCGCTAACTTCACGCTTAATCAGCAACGCTGTCTCCTTATCGCAGGTGTCACTGAGGGCACAGAAGTCGCCGTATGAACACATACGGTCGGCTCCACGAGCACGTGCATAGGCGCTGGCAAGCGGTGTAAGCTCGAAGTCAACATCATCGACGAAGTAAATCTTCTTGAGAGTATCACTCAAAGGGAGACCCACTGCAGCACCAGCTGGGCTGACATGCTTGAACGATGCAGCTGCAGGCAGACCAGTAGCGGCCTTCAACTCTTTAACGAGTTGCCAGCTGTTGAGCGCATCAAGAAAGTTAATGTAGCCGGGACGACCACTGAGAACTGTGATTGGGAGTTCGCCTTCCTCCATATAGATACGTGAAGGCTTTTGGTTCGGATTGCATCCGTACTTAAGAGCTAATTCTTTCATATAACTTATGTGGTATATGTAAATTGGTAGTGCAAAGATACGGAAAAATAATGGAATACGCTGTTACGCTTGTCGTTTTTAAGTAAATTAGGCGTGTTGGTTTGTTTCTTTTGAAGAAAATCAGTACTTTTACACTCGAAAAGAAAACAATCTTTGGAGCGGGAGGGCTATCCAGCGCAGGCTGAATACCCTTTGGCTCCTCTAATCCCTTTAAATTACTTAAAGATATGCAAGCATTACACACAGACAAGGCACCTGCTGCAGTAGGTCCTTACAGTCAGGCTATTGAAGCCAATGGTTTTATTTTCGCATCTGGTTCACTTCCTATTGACCCAGCTACCAATGCTTTTGTTGAGGGTGGTGTGAAGGAACAAACTCGCCAGTCGCTCACTAACGTATGCAACGTGTTGGCTTCTGCAGGTGTAGACCTGTCTCATGTTGTTAAGACAACAGTATTCCTTTCTGATATGGAGAACTTCGCTGCGATGAATGAAGTTTATGCCGAGTTCTTCAAGGAGCCTTATCCAGCACGTTCTGCATTCGCTGTAAAGGCTTTGCCAAAGGGTGCGCTTGTTGAGATTGAGTGCATTGCTGTGAAGTAAGTTGGTTTGATTTGCCTAATAGCATATGCTTTCAATACTGCTATTAGGTTGAAATGACGAAATATAAGCGTCCTTTTGTAATGGGTAGTATTCTATTTCTATCCTTATAAAAGGACGCTTGTTATTTTTGTTTTGTATTCAAATATGCATCGTTTCATTGCTTTTCTGTCTTTGTGCGGATGGTCCGCACGTGTGGTGTTGATGCTTCGCACATGATGTGCTAAGCACTAAACATGGTGTGAAAAGCTGTTTAGAGGTAGGTAGAATGTGGTAAAGAAAATGCCACAATACGCTAAATAATGTTTCTTTGATGATGGTTTTGCCTATCCAAGGCAGATACATTATTTTCTATTTCAAATTGATTTTATATAGCGTAGTACGTAATTTATATTTACACTCCTTGTTTACAAGTTTAATTAACATATTTAACTTTAAGAAAAGTCGTTGAATATTACTTAATTACTTATTCTTTTATTACTTTTGTACCACGTTAGTATATATAGTGAAGAATGAGAAATGAAAAAGAAGCTTAGAACCATTATCGAGGAGCTTGGTCAAAAGGCAAATATCCGCAGAGAGTTAGCTTCTGACTTGGAAAGATTGTCCAGTAGGTTAGCACTTTATCACATTCACTTGGAATCGGCTTCGTTGAAGAAAATTATTGGCTATTTCAAGGGGAAGGAAAAACCTTCTAAAAAGACTTTAGACAGGCTGGCTCTCTTTGCTGGTTTCCAGAATTGGAAAGACTTAAATGCGGCTTTGCATGGTGAAAATGATGCAAAGTTGAATTACGAAGATTAATTGCTCTGTAGAGAGATTGAGTAAGGGGAATTCTCTGAAAGATTCTCTCTGAAGGATTGTAGGGACATATGATATTTTATCAGTAAGTTATACCTGTAACAAGATAAATAAATCATATATCCCTACATTATTGTTATATGACTTCTCGGAGGTGAATCTTATTTATTAATGTTTCTGGTAAGAATAAGAAGATGCTCTGTTCACCTTTATATAATAACTTCCCTCTTTCGCTTCTCTACCGTTTTATGAGGGAGGCATGGACTCATAAACCTATTTATACATAAACAAAAAGCCCGAAACCAATAGTTTCGGACTTTTATTTTCTTGGATTTCCAAGGGCTTACTTCTCTGCAACAACAGTTCTCTTCTCCTTGATGCGTGCAGCCTTGCCTGTGAGTTCACGGAGGTAGTAGAGTTTCGCACGACGAACCTTACCACGCTTGTTCACCTCGATAGAATCGATGTTTGGTGACTCGATTGGGAAGATACGCTCAACACCAATGGTGCCTGACATCTTACGAACTGTGAAACGCTTCTTCTCACCATGACCAGAAATCTTGATAACTACGCCACGGTAGAGCTGAATACGATGCTTGTTACCCTCGACGATTTTGTAAGCGACAGTGATAGTGTCACCAGCCTTGAACTCTGGGAACTGTTTGCCGGTTGCAAATGCTTCTTCAGCAACTTTAATTAAATCCATTTTTCTATTAATTAAATATTGTTTGTCGTTCCAACGTAACGTAATCCATGACTCTTCCACGATCAGCGGTTACGCCGAAAAGCGGTGCAAAGTTACTACTTTTCAATGAAATAACAAAGTAATTGTTAGCTTTTTAATGCTTATTTGTTGCAAGCACCTTGGCTATTTCTTTCTTAGCCTTTGCCATTTGCTTTTGGAAAACATCAGATGATTGTACGGCAGCAAAGCCTACACTTGCGCAAAGACGGCCTGCATCAACATCGCTCTGATAGTGATAACCACAGATCACTCGGCTCTGACCATACTCGTAAGCATGTTTCATAATCTCGTTGCCACGTGATGGATTCAGCTCTGTCAAAGTCAATCCGAATATCCAACCGCGACAAGTATGACCTGAAGGATAAGAGCCGTTGTTAATTAACTCTGCCTCAAATTGAGGTTGAAGTGTATGCTCATGGAACTGTGCAAACGGACGTTTACGCATATATTTCGCTTTAGCACGGTCAACAGCATGATTGCCATCAATACCTATCATGCACATGAGTTTGTAGGTCTCTGGTGTCTTCTCTGGTGTGATAAGCAAACCAAAAGATGGAGCAAAGCCTACGAGAACAGAATCAACATCGAAGTTGGCGTCGAACTTAGCCTGTGCAGCACGTTCTTTGTTCTCTCTCATCTTTCGACCCCACCAATACTGACGGAAGTCATAATCAAATTGATAAGATGCTGTGTCGGGTGGAGCTGGGAGGTAGATACCTGCATCTGGCATAGCTGCTTCTGGTATGAACGACTGTTTTTTGTAATCCTGCGCATTGACAGTCATGCCTACAAAGAGCATAACTATGCTAACGAACAAACTCTTTTTCATAATAATAAATGTTTTGTTGAATTAATTGATATGTATTGCAAAAGTAAGTAATTATGCGTTTCTGTCAAAGGTTTAATGACTTTTTAATAGTTGCATTCTGCGTTAGTGATCTTTTAGTAGGGTTGCAACTATTGGCTTCCTGAAGCATAAATGCCTGACAGTGTGCCTCTGATGTAGTAATGAAGGGTTATCTATACGTTGGTAGTAAATAGGGTGTGAAGAGATAAATAAGGTTTTTGAGAAGTAAGAGAATGCTTCTTCCGTTAAATGTGTGGACACTTTTGGTATTGCGTAAACGGATGAATCGAAGTTACTCATTAAACAAAAACATGGCTAAAACAGTCATCTATCTGTTCTATTATCATTCTCTGACATTGAAAACTATTTCATTTAAGACTTTGAAAATCTGTAGATAAGAGTTTGAAAAATCATTACATAATTTCGGGTAAGATATCAATAAATAACGGCAAAATGGCATGTGAAAAGTAGGTCTGTAATCAACAGGAAATCAGTTAGTTATAAAGTAGTAAAGTAAAAGGTGCTTAGTAGGGCTTCAAAAGGGCGTTAGTAAGGGGCTTAAAGGGCATCTTTTGCGAGCCAAAAGGGCGTCTTTTAGAACCCAAAAGAGCATGTATTGGTTTCGAATCGTGCGAAAATAATTTACAAGCTTTAATTAATAAGGGAATAAGTTGTTTGTATAAGACGGATAGACATCGCACCTAATTACATTTGTCATGTAGTTTACCCCTATTTGTAAAACCATTTAATTGAGGGTAATCATTTCGTTTATGTGGATTAATCTCATTCTACTAATAATCTGCACATTTAACGGAAGAACTAAAAGAAAAGCAGGGAAGCGGTAGAATACTTGTTGTATTCCGTCTTCCCTGCTTATAGTTTATGATATACTTTAGGCTACTTCTGTATTTAGAAGGGTATCTTATATAATTATAAGAGGTAAACTTTACCTAACTTTACCTTGTTATATAATGTCCTTTTAGTACCTGAGAATAAGTATATCGAGTGTTTGAATATTAATACTTGAACACTGCAGTGAGTGTTATCTTGCGTCCATCAGCATGTGCATACTCTGCATTACGTGCCATCATCATAGACGCTGGTGTGTAATAAGTGTAGTTCAATAAGTTGGATACAGCCAAACTTAAGTCGCAAACCTTCATCTTTACGCCTGCAGTAAGGTTTAGTAAGTTGATACGACTTACGATTCCTTCACCCTCGTTATATACTCCTGAAGCATTAGGAGTAAATCTGTCACGCTTACCGGTGTGCATGTATTGCAGTTGGAGATAGGTGTTCTTGACAGGAGCATAGTTGACATACATTGCCAACTTAGCGGCTGGGATGGAAATGTTTGACATATATGTGTCCCAATCACCAGTAGCTGATTTGAGCTTACCTTCGAACCATGAGAAGTTAGCACCAGCCTTTAAGTTACGGAGGATTTGTGCATCTGCACTCAATTCAACGCCATACACCTTCTGTGGAGTACGGTTTACTACCCAGAAACCATTCTCTATCTTGAGGTCACTTCCAAGCTTAGAATAGGTGTAGAAAACAGATCCATTCAACTGCACCCAATGGTTAATATCAGAGTAAACGCCCACCTCGTAGTTGTTTGTCTTTACTGGTTCTGTTGATATCTAGAGAGTACATCAGCCTTGGCAGCACGTAGTGTACGGCCTAAATCAAAGATAGAGAAGCCCTGAGAGTAGGCTACGAAGGGTTGAAATGCGCGATATCTGTTATAGGAAAGACCAACGTTAAAAGACATATTATTATACTTTAGCTTTCCACCCTTGACCTGAACCTGTGGGTCGGAGAGCTTATTGCGCAATACATCATAGTCTGGTACGTTCACATTAATGAAGTCGTAACGTCCCCCAAGTTTGACGTTAAGGTGCTGCCAAAGTGTGGTCTTCACTTGGATAAAGGGTGCATGATTGTTACTTGTTAACCATGGTACCCAATATCTACCATCTACCAATGGTTGAGATGTCTTGTTGTAGAGATAGTCATAACCGTATGCTAAATGTGCAAAAGCATTCTCTGAGAATATAAGTCGAGTGTTAAACTGGGTGCGGAAACCAAACTTACGGTCTTTAACAGCCGACTGTCCACTTGTTTCTTCCCATCTTGGTTGTGCTGGGTTAGCCTTACGGAAGTCAAAGATAGTATATATTCCCGAACCATAAACAGATGCTTCTAAGTCGGTATGTTTGAATATATCCTTTGATGTAAACTTGAGGTAGGCATTGTGATTGTATCTTGTTCCCTCGTCAACAGCCTGTGGGTCCTTGCTGCCAATGATACCAATAGAAGGATTTTGGAGGTATTTTCCACCGAAAGGAATCAATTTCGTGTCTTGCAAACTACGATAGTAATTATACATCAATTCGATTCTGTTCTTTGAAGATAGGGAATAACCAAGATTAACAAGTACGTTTGTTGTATAGGTATCACCGAGTCCGTAGCGTGGAGAGATAAACTTTCCATCACCATCAATAGCACTACCTGTACGTCCAAAAGCCCCATTTACGAGATAATCAAACTGCCCCAACCGACCATAAACTTGCTGGTTGATGCGATAACCTTGCCCTTTCCCGTGACGGAAGAAGTTATAAGTTGAACCCGAGAGAGTCGTCTCTCCAGCTACAGATCTGTTGGTGGTATTCTTCTTAGTTATGATGTTTATCAATCCGCCGATAGCACCATTACCATAGAGAGCGGTAGACCCTTTTACCACTTCTATATGGTCGATAGCAGCGATATCGATGGTTCGGATGTCACGGTCTGTTGAACGTAAAGGAGTTGATTGAGGTATACCATCAATCAAGATGAGTGCACTTCTTCCACGAAGTGATTGTGCGCGTGAGCTTGTAGTATTACTGATAGCGCCATACCAGGCGTGAGCATGCCCAAGAGATGGGTGATATCGGGAGCCGATTTGCTCATTTCTGCTATTTGCTTTTGGTCAATAATCGTAACTGTAGCAGCCGCATTCTGCTTTATTTCAGGCATACGTGTGGTACTGATTGTTACTTCTTCAAGATGTAATGTGGAGTCTTTAATCTCTTCTGATTGTGCATTACAAGGGATATTTGTAATTGCAAGCATTGCGAGAGATAGATAAATTGTTTCTTTCTTCATATAATACAATCCTATGAGTGTTAATAAACATCTGCAAAAGTATTAATATTCTTTATGATATGCAATACCTAAAATGAGGTATATGTAGTTCTATGCGCTTTGTTTTTGAACGTGTTTTTCACTCTGGCAGTATATCTTTAATAATGTGACAAGCATTTGATTCGTTTTTTTTTCTTACTTTTGCATTATCTTTTTGAACGTTGTCGGCTTGTGGTGTAACCAATACATAACAGGATGAGCGACGTTTGAAGTTAATCAAAGTAGGGCTATTTCCTACTCTGATAAATATTTATGAGAACTATAAAAGTCATTATATATGTATAAAAAAACGGTTTATCTGTCTGGATTAACAGCATTATTAGCGTTGACGGGCTGTGCTTCTCATTATGAGTTAGCAGGCATTCAGCGTACACGTGTGCTGGTTGATAATCGATATGATGCTACTCCTGATGCAGGGGCAGCAAAGTTTATGGAACCATTTAAGCACAAGGTTGACTCGGTGATGGGACCTGTTGTGGGAGAGGTTGACCACGATATGGTGGCACATCGCCCAGAGAGCGATCTCTCTAATCTGTTGGCAGACATCATGGTGTGGGCTGCACGCGATTATAATGAGAAGGTTGACTTTGGTGTTTACAATATGGGTGGTATCCGTGCAGCCCTTTCTAAGGGTAAGATTACCTTTGGTGACGTGTTGGATATCGCACCTTTCGAGAATAAAATTTGCTTCGTAACACTTTCTGGTGAGAAACTTTTAGAACTGTTCTCACAGATGGCTCATACCGGTGGTGAGGCTGTTAGCCATGGAGTAGAACTTGTTTTCACACGCGACCATAAGCTTAAATCGGCTCGTTTGCATGGTAAGGAGATTGATCCAAAGGCAAGTTATCGTATTGCTACGCTCGATTACTTAGCACAGGGTAATGATAAGATGGAGGCGTTTAAGTCGGCAACAAGTGTTGTTTCACCACAAGAAAGCAGTAACAACACACGTTTTATTATTATGAACTATTTCAAGGAGCAGACAGCTCAAGGTAAGGTGGTTAATGCTCACACAGAAGGACGTATCCGTGTGGAATAAATATTTAAGGAGTTAGGAAAATGAAAAGAAATATATTATTGATAATGTTCTGTTTCATGGCTGTTGTAGGTTTTGGACAGGACAAGAAACTGACAATCCTCCATACAAACGATACACATAGTCAGATTTATCCGCTAAATCCTAATCTTGCTGATACGATGAAGGCTGATCGTGGTGGTTTTGTGCGTCGTATTGCAATGCTTAAAGAGGAGCGTGCAAAGAACCCTGACTTGCTACTCTTCGATAGTGGCGACTTCTCGCAAGGCTCACCTTATTACACAATGTTCAAGGGTGATGTTGAAGTGGGCCTGATGAATCAGATGCACTATGACGCTGCTACGATTGGTAATCATGAATTTGACTTTGGTTTGGATAATATGGTGCGCCTCTTTAAGAAGGCAAAACTTCCCAATCGTTTGTGCAAACTATGATTTTAAAGGAACTGAATTAGCAAAGTTGGTTAAGCCATACATCATTTTGAAGCGTAACGGACTGAAGATTGGTGTCTTTGGTCTTGCTCCAAAATTGGATGGTTTGGTAGTGAAAGCTAACTATGGTCCAATTGTTTATAACGATCCTGTCGCTTGCGCGCAGAAGGTTATTAACGAATTGAAGGCAAAGAACTGCGACCTTATTATCTGTATCTCTCACCTTGGATGGAATATAGAAGGTGTCAGTGATGAGGAGGTTATCGCAGGAACTCGTGGTCTTGACCTTGTATTAGGTGGTCACTCACATACCTATCTTACAAAGTTAGAGTACGTGAAAGACCTTGATGGCAAGATGGTTGGCGACGATCAGAATGGTAAGCATGCTATTTACGTAGGTAAGTTAGTACTTGATATGAAGAAGAAAAAGTAAGTCTTTCAATCGATAAGACCTATATATAAATAATGTGGGCTGTATCAGTATGATTGTCAATAGCAATCTTATTGATGCAGCCCACGGTCTTTTATACTTTCTAAAACGTTATTGAAAGTTTATCATTAAGCGAATACATTGCTAAAACTGTCCACTGTCTATTCTATTATCATCTTTCAAAGCAGAAAACCTTTTCATCTTAAGGTGTTAAAAAAAACGTAGATAAGGTTTTGAAAAAAATCATTACATAATTTCGAATAAAAACATCTATAAATAAGGGCAAAAATACGTATGAAGAGCATGTCTGCAACCAACAGAAAATCAATTAGTTATAAAATGGTATAAGAAAAGGTGCTTAATTAGACTTTAAAAGGGCGTTAGTAAGAGGCTTAAAGGGCACCTCTTGCAAGTCAATTAGGCGTCTTTAAGATGCCAAAAGAGCATATATTAGATTTGAGTTGTGTGAAAATAGTTTACAAATAGTGTTTAATAAGGGGCAAGTTGTTTGTTGAAGCAGCTATCGTATCTATTTGTTTTTTTGTTTTTATGCATGGTATTAATTTGATGTAATCAATCTCGTTTATTTACAAGAACCAATCCCAATAGTAGCAGTTACGATTATTCAGCTACTATTGGACATTGATTACGATGTAAAAAGCTATAGCCTGATAGCGTTCTCGTATTATGAAAGGTGTTTGTGTGCACCTTTATCTTATGTAAATCTCACCAGACTTCTTGTCACTCTTTGCTTTCTTCATATTTTCCTGATACTTTTGAATGATAGGCTTCAGATATTTTTTTGATTTTGTTGTAATCAGCATCACGCCGCCAGTACGTGGATAAAATAGCTTGTTGAAGTCACCGTTTTTGATAACATTCACACTAATGATGTCTTTTTGGTCAAGGTTATCGATGTTCTGTACCTCAACTCCATCTACAAGAAACACTGGTATGTTCAGACTATCTTGCTTTTCTTTAGTTTGTGCACTTATGTTCAAACTTGCTATGAGTGCAACGATTAGGATAATAGACTTTCTCATAATTCCTTTAGTTTATGAACTTTAGATTCTTATTTAGTAAATGAATAATTTTTATAAATCTAATCTATGCAATTTTTGAAGTTCAACTCCAAAATTACATAAAAAAAAGGTATGTGTACAAGCGAAAAGTGTGTTTTAATAAAAATTATGCAATTTTTGGAGTTCAACTTCAAAATTGCATAGATTCTGTTTGCTTTTGATAAGTCTTTTTTCGTTATTAATCTTTTATGCCATGTCTATTTGCTTGGCAAATAAAGGATCTACTCGAAGTAGAAAGTAAGTGCTATCATCTTAGCTCGTGTTTCGTTAACAGAGTTGGTGTACATGAGCATATTCTTGTCTTGGAGATTCTTTGCATGACTCTTGTCAAGACTGTTCATAAGACTATACATGAACTTTAACTCTGGGCGTAGTTTGAAATAGGGGAGATAGAAATCACATCCAAGTCCTACTTCTACGAAGACATCGCTACGTTTGAGCTTGATATAATCATTGTCTTTACCTGAAAGGTTGAGCATAGGGTTTAATCCTAACATCACGTAAGGGCGATGATTATTAAAGCGAGGAGCAGCTGCAATGAGGTCGAAAGCGCAAGAAACGTATGCCGTTTTGAGTTCTTGCACCTGCTCTGTAGGCTCTCCTTGTGCGTTAAGGTCTGTGATATTGCGGAAAGTCAGATGTCGAGTGCCAAAGTACATGGCAGGAGCCATACGCAGCTGAAAGGTAGAGTTGAGTCGCAACTCGCCCAATACACCCACTGTAAATCCTGCATCCCAACGGTCTTGATCGGCAGAAACAATCTTCTGAACTACTCCGTTGCCATCATCAAGGTCGACCATCTGTGGTCCAACATTGTTAAGTTCAAGGTCTTGCAGATGTGTACCAACGAGCACTCCGAAATGAAAATCACGCAGATCCGTATAAGGGCGGTTCTGCACTCTTCGTTCCTGTGCGTGGATTGTAAGCACAGAAGCCAATAGGATGAGGGCTACTAATATTCTTTTCATAATTAATCTTCAAACGTATTTCTACTGGTTTTATTGTCTATATTAATAAAGTTCTCGTCCAACTTTTCTGCCTTCTCATCCTTTTTAGGTAGGGAGTGGAAAGGATGTTTTGGCTAAATAGAGGTTAATCTGTTGTTTATAATTGTTTCAAAAAGATATATAATAGTCTGTTTGTTAATAAGTTAGGATGAAAAAGATTTCATGTTTTTATTTTTTTATGCCGTCTAAATATTTGTAATTTTTTTATCAATATGTTTAGGTATTCCAGAAATTATTTCTACCTTTGCATCATCAAATTTAGGTATTGAGCCTATTTGTAATACAAGAACATTATTAACATTATAAATTATTTATATTATGGCTTACGTAATTGGTAATGATTGTATCGCTTGTGGTACATGTATCGACGAATGTCCAGTAGAGGCTATCTCTGAGGGTGATATCTATAAAATTGATGCAGACGCTTGTACTGAGTGTGGTACTTGTGCATCAGTTTGTCCAAGTGAGGCTATCAGCCTTCCATAAGGTTTTATAACCTGTTACTGATTAAATTCACAAGGCGAGTCGAAAGGCTCGCCTTGTAAGTTTTATGATGGTTTGTAATGGGAATTATTGGTAGAGCTATTGCGAACGCTATGAATAGTTGCTACTTCCTGATAAGTTTTCGTAGAACAGTAGATATTTAGTGTGGATACACATTTAGTTTGTGGAGCTGCTTGGGCAATTGTTGAAATTCATTTTGCTGTCACTGCTGTCATTTGTTGTATGTGCTTAACTTGTTAGTTTACAGAGAAATAAACGAAGTGTTAAAAGTGACAGGAAATTGAAACAAAAATATTCTTGTAAGATATGTGTGTGTACGATGAAGTTAAGAATAGCTTTATAATAATCTTTTTCTGTCTGCTTAAACTCATGTTGAGACGTGCATTGGGGTGTATAGAAACAAAAAGGTTGGTAATCATAATGATTATCAACCTTTTTGTAGCGGGACGGGGCTACGATCCCCGGACCTCCGGATTATGAATCCGACGCTCTAACCAACTGAGCTATCCCGCCGTCCATTTAACTTTCGTTCTTGAAAGCGGGTGCAAAGGTATGAAGAAAATATCATACTCGCAAATATTAAGTCGTTTTTTTTAATGGATATTCAATAAAAAGTTTTATATTTGCACCTGACAATAGGAGTACACGACTATATAACATGTTGTCTTTTCGTGTGATAGCTGCATTTCTTGGATTGTAATATTACTGACGGATTTATCTGTTAGTTTGTTTGAAAGGCAATAAAATGGGGCTTTATTCGTTACAGATATGTCCTTCTGTATGGCGCATGAAAAGAGAATTGTAGTTCTAACAGGATGTAGACAATGTTGTTTCTAATGACTATTTGTACAACTGCTAAAAACTGACTTGTATGAAGAATGTCTTTTAATAGAATGTTTTTGAAGCGTTGATAGCAGAAAAAAGAGAGTTGAAAAAAAGAATAATATTAAACGTAATAATTGAAGATGAGTAAGAAAATCGAACTGGAATACGAATTGAAAACACGTTCGGGCAGTGCTGTGTGTGGGCACTGATTAGCACACCAATTGGTTTGATGAAATGGTTGGCAGATGAAGTAACGATTGATGAAGATGTGGCAACCTTTATTTGGGGTGACCCGCTACGTGAACACGATACACATACAGCAACAGTTGTTGAAATGGTAAAAAACAATTATATACGTTTTCATTGGGAGTCGTCTGATAGTGATTCTTATTGGGAAATGAAGATGTTTCATAGCGAGATTGCTGGCAACTATCATTTGTTGGTTACTGACTTCGCTGATGATGATGATGTGGAAGGCTTGGAACAACTTTGGAATCAGAATATAGACCGCCTACATCGTATAACAGGAATGTAATCTTTTATAAATATATTGTAATCGGAATAGGGTATATGACACGACGTTGATGTTGCCGTCCATATACTCTATTCTGTTGTTTAGAGGGGTTGTAAGAGAAGAATCATATTCTTTGCTTACTCAGTATATTGTACAGATAGAGAAAGAAAGAGCCTTTCCCGTGTTACTTCTTTTGAAGTTGTAGCGCTTTATGGAGAAGATGTATAAACAAAAGAGTAAAGGGTAGAGGAGGGTAGATGTTATAAAAGGAAAGACACTGGTAAAAAGAATAAAAATACTAAAAAGACCATTACTCTGATATTTTTATGTAATTTTGCAAAAGGTAAGTCGTATTTTACAGATAAAAAGCTAAGATTTCTTTGCTTTTATTCGTAATAGCTTCGCACATAAAATAAGGGAGGATAAGAACCTCGTTATTATATCATGTTTCAAATCAAGAAGTTAGATATATTCATTGCCAAGCAGTTTGGTATGCTTTTCATGGGAACATTCTTCATCAGCTTGTTTGTGTTGATGATGCAGTTCTTGTGGCGATATGTTGATGACTTGATTGGAAAAGGATTGTCAATGGACGTTCTTGGACAATTCTTTTGGTATATGAGTTGATGATGGTGCCACAGGCACTTCCTTTGGCGATTCTTCTTTCATCGCTTATTTCTTATGGTAACCTTGGCGAAAGTTCAGAGTTGACAGCAATAAAAGCAGCTGGTATCTCTTTGATTCAGTCGTTTAGAGGACTGATTGTTGTTAGTATTTTTATTGCTTTTGGCTCTTTTTACTTCCAAAATAACGTAGGACCAATAGCACATAAACATATAGCCCAACTGCTTATCTCTATGAAGCAGAAGAGTCCTGAGTTGGAAATCCCAGAAGGAATCTTCTATGATGGTATTCCACAAACCAATCTCTACGTAGAGAAGAAAGACTTGAAGACTGGTCACCTATATAATATTATGGTGTACCGAATGACGGATAGCTACGAAGATCAGGCTATTATCCTTGCAGACTCAGGTATGTTGCAGTCTACAGCGGATAAGAAACATCTGGTTCTGAACCTATGGAGTGGCGAGTGGTTTGAGAATATGCGTTCACAGGAAATGGGAAATAGTGCCAGTGTACCTTACCGTCGAGAGACATTTGCACACAAGCATATAGTTCTTGATTTCGATGGTGACTTCAATCTTACGGACATGGCTGGTATCTCTAACGATGCCCGTACGAAGAGTATTCAGAAGATACAGCACGACAAAGACTCCTTAGTGCATGTTTATGATAGTGTGGGTAATGCTTTTTATAAGGATGCGCAGACTGTTTATTATCGAGAACCTAATCTTAAAGCTTCAGATAAGAAACAGGCAATTAAACTGTCGGGAGAAAAGGCATTTAACGTAGACTCGGTATTTAAAAAGCTTCCTGCAGACCAGCGTCGTTATGTTATTGATCAAGCGTTGTCTACCGTTCAGCAAGAAGTTAGCGACCTTGACTTTAAGAGTATGATAACCAGCGATGGTGATAGGCTAATCCGCTTACATGATATTGAGACGATTAACAAGTTCACCTTGTCGTTGATATGTATTATCTTCTTCTTTATCGGAGCTCCACTTGGTGCGATTATCCGTAAGGGAGGATTGGGTATTCCTATCATTATCAGCGTTGTCGTGTTCATTATTTTTTATATCCTCGATAATACTGGTTATCGAATGTCACGTCAGGGAGACTGGGCGATATGGTTTGGTAAAAGGATTGTCTATGGCTGTTCTTATCCCAATGGCTGTATTCTTCACCTACAAGGCGAACAATGATTCAACAGTGTTCAATGCGGATATGTATAAGAACATGTTGATGAAGATGTTTGGAATGCGTGTGAAACGTAGTGTGGCCAGCAAGGAGGTTATCTTAAATGACCCTGATTATAGCAAGGCAGTAGAACAACTCAATGATCTGAACGTAAGAATTACGGAGTATGCTAAGACACGCAGGTTGAAGTCTGCGCCTAATATTATAAAGGTGTTCTTCCGCTATCATACGGATCATGTCATTGAGAAGATTAATGATGAACTTGAAAATGTCATAGAAGACTTAGGCAATACGCGTAATAAAGTCATTATGGCAGAATTAAATAAATACCCAATATTAGCAGTAAAGGCACATACAAGACCATTCGATCATAAGTGGTCGAACATTCTTGCAGCAGTTATAGTGCCTGCTGGTATTTTCTTCTACTTCCGAATGTGGCGTTTCCGCTTACGTCTTTATCGCGACCTTCGTACTATTATTAGCAGTAATGATACGATTATCGCAGAGATACAACGTATAAAGAAACAGAAGAAGCAAGGGGCTATTGATAAGAAACAATATAAATCAGTAACTATATGGAAGATTTTAAACTCGATAGCATCGAGGATGCACTGAAAGACTTTCGGGAAGGAAAGTTCGTTATCGTAGTAGATGATGAAGACCGAGAGAATGAAGGCGACCTTATTATGGCTGCAGAAATGATTACGCCGGAGAAGGTTAACTTCATGTTGAAGAATGCACGAGGTGTGCTTTGTGTTCCTATAACGATATCACGTGCGGAGGAATTGGATTTGCCTCATCAGGTTTCTGATAACACATCAGTACTTGGAACTCCTTTCACCGTTACGGTTGATAAGTTGGAAGGCTGTTCAACAGGTGTGTCTATACACACGACCGTGCTGAAACAATTAAGGCTTTGGCTGATCCTAATTCTACTCCTCAGACTTTCGGCCGTCCTGGACATGTCAATCCACTTTATGCTCAGGATAATGGTGTTTTGCGTCGTTCGGGTCATACTGAAGCCGCTGTCGACCTCTGTAAGCTTGCAGGTTGTTTCCCAGCAGGTGTGTTAATGGAGATTATGAACGAAGATGGAACGATGGCTCGAATGCCTGATTTGCAGAAGCGTGCAAAGGAATGGGGTATGAAGATTATCAGTATCAAGGACATTATAGCCTATCGTCTGAAGAACGAAACAAGTATTGTCGTTGGTGAGGAAGTAGAACTCCCTACACAATATGGTATGTTTCACTTGATTCCATTCCGTCAAGCAAATGGCTTGGAACACATGGCACTTATCAAGGGTACATGGAAAGAAAATGAACCCGTACTTGTACGTGTGCATTCATCATGTGCAACGGGTGATATTCTTGGTAGTCAGCGTTGTGATTGTGGCGAACAACTTCATAAGGCGATGGAGATGATTGAGAAAGAAGGCAAGGGGGTTATCATCTATATGCAGCAGGAAGGTCGTGGCATTGGTTTGATGAATAAGATAGCAGCCTATAAATTGCAGGAACAAGGACTTGATACTGTTGAGGCTAACCTTCATCTTGGTTTCCGTCCAGACGAACGCGATTATGGTTGTGGAGCACAGATGTTGCGTCATCTTGGTGTTCATAAGATGCGTTTGATAACAAACAATCCAACGAAACGAGTAGGTCTTGAAGCTTATGGCTTGGAGATTGAGGAGAATGTGCCTATTGAGATTACTCCAAATAAGTTTGACTATCGCTATCTGAAAACTAAGCGTGATCGTATGGGACACGACTTGCATCTATAAGCGTAAGAATAATAGGAAGGCTTTAAGATAAGTCTTATCATGAATCCCACCATAGAGAAATGACTTGTTTCTCTGTGGTGGGATTCTTAATTTATAGGCTTAAAAGAATGCCATTGATATCTTTTTATATCATTGGCATGGTTTTTATGATAGGATATATACGATAGTTGCAATTTGAAAATAGAAAAACATGGATAGTGCGAACGCTTAGCACGAGTTGTGCGGAGGCTTAGCACACATCGTGCGGACGGCATTCATTATACAAAAAGAATGCATGAGAAGGGTTTTGTTTTTAGTCTTTCGGAATGTTTTTCGATAGGTATAAAGATGAAGGAATAGAATATTAGTTTGTATAGTTTTGTTTATAAAGAGTTCATTTGTTATATAATTGTTTAATTTAAACTGTCAAATCGGCAGTAAAAATGTTATATAGATAAAATAAAGAAAGAAAACTTACGTTATCAAAATGAATTTGCGTACTTTTTGTACTTGATATTATTTATAAAGAAAGATAAAGTTCGAAATGGCACAACCATCGATCGTTTAAATCGATTGGCGCCTTCTGAAACATTAGCAATGTCACAGAAGAGTAGTGAAATGAAAGCGCAGGGAATTGATGTTATCAACATGAGTGTGGGTGAACCAGACTTCATGACTCCTGATCATGTTAAGGAGGCGGGCAAAAAGGCCATTGATGATAACTTCTCTAAGTATTCTCCTGTTCCTGGTTATCCTGCTTTGAGAGAGGCTATCTCAAAGAAGCTGAAAGATGAAAACAATCTTGATTATGCTGCATCAGAGATTATTGTCGGTACTGGTGGTAAGCAAGGCGTTTGCAATGCTGTTTTGGCTTTGGTGAATCCAGGTGAAGAGGTGATTATTCCTGCACCTTATTGGGTGAGCTATCCACAGATGGTTAAACTCGGTGGTGGTGTTCCTGTTGTTGTTTCTGCAGGAATTGAGCAAGACTTTAAGATTACTGCAGAGCAGTTAGAGAAGGCTATTACACCAAAGACAAAGATGATAATTCTTTGCTCTCCAAGTAATCCTACTGGTAGTGTTTATACTGCAGAGGAGTTGGAGGCTTTGTCAAAGGTTGTCTTGGCACATGAAGACGTGTTTGTTCTTTCAGATGAGATTTACGAACACATTAATTATATAGGCGGTCATTGCAGTATCGCATCTTGCCCTGGAATGAAAGAACGTACGATTCTTTGTAACGGTGTTAGTAAGGCTTATGCTATGACTGGCTGGAGAATTGGTTGGGTCGCAGCACCAGAGTGGATTGTAAAAGGTCTCAATAAGTTGCAAGGACAATATACATCAGGTACATGTAGAGTAAGTCAGATGGCTGCTGTTGCGGCATATGTTGAGGACCAAGCTTGTGTAGCTGAGTATCGAGAGACATTCCGTCGTCGTCGTCATCTGATTGTTAGTCTGGCAAAAGAAATCCCTGGACTTGAGGTAAATGTGCCACAAGGTGCATTCTATCTTTTCCCTAAATGCTCCAGCTTCTTTGGAAAGACAGATGGCAAACATGTGATTAATAACTCATCCGGCCTTGCTATGTATATTCTTGAAGAAGGATGTGTAGCAACAGTGGGTGGCGATGCTTTTGGTGCTCCAGACTGTTTTAGAAATGAGTTATGCGACAAGTGATGAAAAATATAAAGGAAGCTCTTCGTCGTATTAAAGAAGTACTTTCAAAACTTAAATAGAATCGAAATGCAGATGTAATAAAGATGAGATAGAAACTGTACATTTATAACTGTTAAATGTTATTAATCGTAGCTGTAGTTTTCTTTTAATTACTATCTTTGCGGAGATAAGACAGTGTTGAACTCCCTTTTATAATGGCGGTAAGATACAAATGCTTATAAATCAGAAAGATATTAACAAATTAATTCATTAATAACCTAAAAATTAAAATTTTATCAAATTATGGCAACTACACAACAAAAACCAGCCCCACAGAAAAAGTCTGAGGGCTTCACAGGAGTTAGAGGTGCATTCTGGATTATCGTCGTTTGCGCTGTCGTTGCGTTCACATTGTTCTACACATGGTTCAATAATCCAATGCACTTCCAGGATGGAGCTGCACGTGAGAACCCTGCAGACGTTTGGGGTACTATCTACAAGGGTGGCGTAGTCGTTCCAGTTATCCACACTCTCTTGCTGACCGTGCTCGCTATGTCTATCGAGCGTTGGATGGCTTTGAAGACTGCTTTCGGTAAGGGTGCCCTTCCAAAGTTCGTTGCAAACATTAAGAGTGCTCTTAATGCGAATGACCTTGCTAAGGCTAACCAGCTCTGCGATCAGCAGAAGGGTTCTGTAGCAAACGTTGTTAAGGCTTCTTTGAATGCTTACAAGGATATGGAGACTGGTGCTAATGTAAACCTTAAGAAGGCTCAGAAGGTAGCTAAGATTCAGCAGGCTCACGAGGAGGCTACTCAGCTCGAGATGCCAACTCTGACAATGAACCTCCCTATCATTGCTACTCTCGTAACACTTGGTACTCTTACTGGTCTTCTCGGTACTGTAACCGGTATGATCAAGTCGTTCTCTGCTCTTGCTGCAGGTGGTGGTGCTGACTCTGCTGCACTTTCTGCTGGTATTTCTGAGGCGTTGATCAACACCGCATTCGGTATTGCAACATCTTGGTGTGCGGTAGTATCTTATAACTACTATTCAAACAAGGTTGACAAGTTGACTTTTGCCCTCGACGAGGTTGGTTATTCTATCGCTCAGACATACGAAGTAAACCACACAGACGAGGCTTAATTTTTGCTAACCCTTTAATAATTTATCGCTATGGGTAAAGTAAAAGTTAAGAAGAGTGACACTTTTATCGACATGACGCCTATGTCAGACGTTATGACCCTGTTGCTTACCTTCTTCATGCTGACATCAACGTTCGTTAAGAATGAGCCAGTGAAGGTAAATACTCCAGGTTCTGTGTCTGAAACTAAGGTGCCTGAGAATGGTGTCTTGACAATTCTTGTGAGTCCTGAAAAGGGACCTACAGGAAAGCCTACTGGCGAAGGCCAGGTTTTCTTGAGCTACGATAACACCAATGAGTTGGGACAAATCGTAGGCAATATGGGCATTACATTGACTCCTGCACAGAAGAAAACTTTTGTTGCTGAGTCTACATTTGGTACTCCGCTCGATAAGTTAGCTGCTTATTTATCAAAGCCAGCTGCTGAGCGTGGTAAAGAACTCCCTAAGATGGGTATTCCTCTCGATAGTATCCAAGGACAGGAGATGACTGAGTTCCAACAGTGGGTTAACGCAGCCCGCCAGGTGAACCCTAAGGTTAGACTTGCTATCAAGTCTGATTCCGATTCTCCTTATGGTACCGTTAAGAAGGTAATGAGTGAACTCCAGGACATGGATGAGAGCCATTACTATACGATCACACAGTTGATCGCTAAAAAGGCTGCGCAGGCAGCTAATAAGTAAGCGAGATCAAAGTATGGAAATGATGGATACAGGAAAAGAAGGCGGCAAGCAGAAGAAGATGACCGTCCGCGTAGACTTTACGCCGATGGTGGATATGCTTATGTTGTTGATTACCTTCTTCATGCTTTTGTACTTCACTTAGCAAGCCTTCAACTATGGAGTTGACGATGCCAAGTAATGATAAAACGCAGAAGGACACTCAGAAGAATGAGGCCATGAGTCACACTCTATTACGATTTACATTGCTGACGGAGATAAAATCTTCTACGGTAATGGTAAAACCAGAGTATGATAACGCTAATTGGTTGAAGCCAGCTGATTGGGAGTAACACTCAAGTGGTATTCGCTACGTTCTTCAGCATAAGCAGGTGGGTGACCTTCAACAGGCGATCCAGTTTCTATCCCATATCAGGATATGGACATCGCTGTGAAGGAACTGAATCGTAAGAAACAGGAAAAACCAAAAGCTTATCCAGATAGTATTTATCAGGCTGAGTTGTCTGCGATCAAAACTGGTATGATTAATGGTAAGAAGGTTTCAACCATGACTGTCATTATCAAGCCAACTGATCATGCTTCTTATCGTCATTTGGTAGACATCCTCGATGAAATGCAGATTTCATATATTGGAACTTACGTCATTGACAAGCTGACAGACCAAGACAAGGCTCTCTTAGCCAAGAAAGGTATAAAGGCTTAATCACTGAATAGTAACAATTAAAGAAAGAAAACAATGGCAAAAATAGATTTATGCGATCCTAAATGGGTCGACATGGTGTTCGCCGACAAGAACAAGGAGTACGGTGCATACAAGCTTCGTAAAACTGTTTCTCAGCGTAACATCAAGGCTTTAGCTATTCTGCTTTGTGCTGCATTCCTCGGTGGTGGTTACTTAGCTTATCAGATTAAGAAGCACAACGATGAATTAGCTGCTCAAGCTGAATATGCAGCTAAGATGGAATTGGCTGCTCTTGAACAGGCTAAGAAGGAACAGGCTGAGCGTAAGAAGCAGCAGAAGAAGGAAGAACCTAAGAAGATTGAACCTGAAAAGGTTGTTCCTGAAACGCGTGCAACTGTTAAGTTTACAGCCCCTGTCATCAAGGATGATAAGGATGTTAAGGAAGAGATGCCTCCAATGGTCAAGATGAATAAGGAGACCAAGGCAGTCGGTGTTGAGAACAAGGAAGGTACGGAAGATCGTACTGAAGTTGCTGCTCGTAGCACCGTTGCTACTCCTGAACAGATTGTACCAAAGATTGAGAAACCTGTTGTAGAGGCACCAAAGCCAGAGCCAAAAGAAGACGTTGAGAAAAAGGTCTTCACAGTGGCAGAGGTTATGCCTTCATTCCCTAATGTAAATGCTTGGTTGGCTTCTCATATCCAATACCCAGCAGTTGCAGCAGAGAATGGTGTGCAGGGACGTGTTATTGTCAAGTTCGTTGTAGGACGTGACGGTAGCGTTAGTCAGGCACAAATCGTTCGTGGTGTTGATCAGGCACTCGACCGTGAGGCACTTCGCGTTGTTAATAGTATGCCGAAGTGGTCTCCAGGTATGAACAATGGTCAGCCAGCAAACGTTTGGTTTACTCTCCCTATTACTTTCAAACTGCAGTAAAAGCAAATATTATATGAAAAGAACCAGATTCTACATAACAGTAGGATTGATGCTATCCCTCGGCTTCCTTCTGTCTGCTTGCGGACAGAAGAAAGCTAAGGACGGCAGAACAGATACACCGACGTCAGGGACGATTAAGTTCGCCTCTGACGAAAGTTTTAGTCCTATTATAGAGGAACTGTTACAGAATTATCAGTTCCGCTATCCAGAAACTCACTTGTTGCCAATCTATACAGATGACAACAAAGGTATGCAACTGCTCCTCGACCAGAAAGTTAATCTTTTCTTTACTTCTCATGCATTGACGAAGGGAGAAGATGCTATGTTACGAGGGAAAGGTCCTATCCCAGCGGTATTCCCTGATAGGATATGATGGAATTGCTTTCATCGTGAACAATACGAATGCGGATTCATGTATCACGGTTACCGATGTTAAGAAGATTCTCAGTGGTCAGATTGCAAAATGGAATCAGCTGAACCCTAAGAATGATAAGGGTAATATTGAAGTTGTCTTTGACAACAAAGCATCAGCTACGTTACATTATGTAGTCGACTCCATTTTAGGTGGAAAGAATATTAAGAGTGCGAACATTGTTGCTGCAAATAACAGTAAGTCAGTTATTGACTATGTTCACAAAACTCCGAATGCTATAGGTGTTATCTGGTCAAATTGGTTGAATGATCATCGTGACTCTACAAACACTACATTCAAGAAAGATATTAGAGTGGTTGGTCTTTCAAAGACTACCGTTGCACAGCCAGAGAATAGTTGGCAACCTTACCAAGCTTATCTGTTGGATGGCAGATATCCTTTCGTAAGAACTATCTACGCTATCGTGGCTGACCCTCAAAGCATTGCCTTTGGGCATTTGCAAACTTCGTAACCAATCCAATTGGTCAGAAGATTATTTTTAAGGCTGGTCTCTTGCCTTATCGTGGTGAAATCAACATTCGTGAAGTTGAGTTTAAGACCCAGTAGTCAGTAAAGCATAGTGTGTATTTATTGGCAGATGATAATCAGTTATGATTAATTAAATGTGGTCGTTATAACATTAGAGAAGATTTATTTTGCTTATCAACATTAGTTACTACTCTCATAGAATTAAACCAATGCCGTGGTAGGCGTCTTAATGAATAAAGTTCACTTGAATTAAAAATTTAAAGAGAAAGAATTATGAAGACAAAGAAATATTTAATAGCTGGAGCCTTGATGTTGGCAATGTCAACTCCAGCAATGGCACAGGATGTTGATTACGCAGTAGCTCTTAAGCCTATTGTAGCTGCTATCGAAGCTGCACCAAACGATCCAAAGGCAGCAGGATCTTATTAAGGAGTATCAGAAGAACTTTAAGAAGAGTGAAGAGGCTATTGTTGCTTTGGGTAATGTTTACCTTTTGCAGCGTAATTACGATGCTGCAACAGAGATAGCAAACAACATCATTAATAATAAGAAATACAAGGGTAGTTTAGCTTATGTCCTCTTGGGCGATATTGCTGCTCTTAAGGATTCTATCGGTAATGCCGGTGCAGCTGCTACACAGTATCAGAATGCAATTACTGTTGATCCACAGAACGTAACAGCTTACGAACGTTATGCTAAGGTTTTCCGTCATGTAAACTCTAAGGTTGCTGTTCAGAAGCTTGAAGAACTTCGTAAGGTTAAGCCAGACTATCCAGTAGAGGCAACTGCAGCTGAAATCATGCTTGGCGATGGTAAGTATAAGGAGGCATTAGAGTGGTATGCTAAGGCTAATCCAGCTAATATGTCTGAGGACAACTTCTATAACTATGGTTTTGCTGCTTACATCACAAAGGATTATCAGAGAGCTTTGGATATAGTAAAGCAGGGTTTGCAGAAGTTCCCTAACAGTGAGTACTTGAGCCGTATTGCTATGATGGCATCAGTAGAGTTGAAGGATTATGCTTCTGCTATCAACTATGGTAAGGTCGTGTTTGCTGGTTCTGGTAAGAAGGTAGCTAACGACTACGATGTATATGCAAAGGCGCTTTGCGGTGCTCAGCAGTATGACGAAGCTATCAACACTGTTAACAAGGCACTCGAGGTTGATAAGAACAATATTGAGCCTTTGAAGACTTTGGCTGCTATCTATGCTGCACAGGGTAATGATGATAAGGCACTCGAGGTTCAGCAGGAGTATCTTTCTAAGAGTAAGAAGGCTACTAACAATGACTGGGCAACACTTGCTAATACCTATATTGCAAAGGCAGAGGGCTTGACAGACCGTGCAGCTAAGAACGCTGTTCTTGCAAAGGCATTTGATGTTTACGAGCAGATGGTTTCTAAGTTCCCAACAATCTCTGACTGGGTATGGTTGAACCAAGCTAACGTAGCTCAGTTGATGAACGATCCTGATAAGGTAGCTGAAATCTATCAGAAGGTTGCTGCCATTGAAGAGGCTAAGCCAACGCTCGATGAGGATAGCAAGAGCTACTTGGAGAACGTTTACTATGGTCTGTGACTATTACTCAAAGAAGGGTACAAGCCACTTGCAGACGAGTACTAAATCAAGGTGCTGAAGATTAATCCTAACAATGACGGCGCTAAGAAGGCTTTTAGGTATGTAATTATCTGAAACAATCATTAGATATAAGGGCGATGGTCGTGACTATCGCCCTTTTCTTTTATTCCTTTTATTAAATGTTTGACACTTACCTTATAGTTTTTAACGTAATAACCTTTAATGTTTCTATAAAACATAGCAGGACTATCAACTACCAATTTTACTCTTCGACACAGAATTCCCTTTTATGTTTATACTTTAGAGAGTTTTGCTAACAATGGTTTGAAAAATAATGACAAAACGTCGGATAAAAACATCTATAAAATCAAGCAAAGATACGTGCAGACAAGTCTGCAACAAACAGTGAATCAGTTGGTTACAAAATTGTTTTGCAAAAGGTGCTTAATTGGACTTCAAAGGGCGTTAGTAAGGGTCTTAAAGGGCACCTTTTGTAAGTCAATTAGGCGTCTTTAAGCAGCCAAAAGGGGACATATATGGGTTTAGAGTTTGTGTGAAAATAGTTTACAAATATTGGCTGCTATAAGAATAAGTTGTTTGTATAAGATGGAGCGATATACTACTTAGATAGCTGAAGTTTTAATTTATTTTCTTGTGGATGTTCCAACTCTTAGAGAGCTTGTAACTATGAATTTATAGAAAAGAGGAAGCATATCACTTTGAGTTGTAGATAGAGCTCCGACAGTGTCATGCTTCCTATTGTGTTACTCTATGATTCTCTATCCAATAGAGAGGGTAGAGTGTATTAGAGTCATTCCGTGTTTATGATTTATGTCAAGCTACTCAGCATGTAGAGTGGAGTAAATGATAATGTAATAATTCATATACCTCAGTTCACAAAGATATGCTAATTTTCTCAATCAAGCTTTCAAGAAAAGCGAAAATCATCAGCCTTTAATATATAAATTATCTTTTAATTCTTATTCATGAGTGCTATTCCTGCTTTTTCTCGTTAATTTTATGTATCTTTGTCATCGTTTGAAAAGACACAATACTAAGTTTGCAGTGGTGTTCGAATAGCCTGCTTGAACCTATTTATCTCTTTTGGTTACATGATTGATGTATCTCTCATTGGTTTTGTTGATAGTAGGCTGTGGGAAAAGGACACTTTGCATACAATAATGACAATAACAGAACTCAAAAGCGTAACAAGCATTGAAAACAGAAAGAAAGATAAGCCCATGGGCATGGATACCCTCACTTTATTTTGCTGAGGGTCTGCCTTATATTGCCGTAACTGTATTATCCTTGCAGGTCTATATGCAAATGGGCTTGTCAGATGCTGAAGTAACTTTTTATACTTCATGGCTTTACCTCCCTTGGGTCATCAAACCTCTGTGGAGTCCCTTCCTTGATTTGATTAAGACAAAGCGATGGTGGATTATCATTATGCAGTTGCTTGTAGGTGCAGCTTTCGCAGGTGTTGCCTTTACGGTCAATACTTCGTTATGGCTTCAAGGAACAATCTGTTTCTTTTGGTTGCTGGCATTTAGTAGCGACACATGATGTCGGAGCTGATGGATTCTTATATGATGGGACTCTAATCAGCATGATCAAGCTTTTTTGTAGGTATTCGTTCAACCTTCTATCGTATATCAATGGTTGTTGGTAAGGGTGGACTGATTGCGCCTCGCTGGTTTTACATAAGAACTTTGATATTCAGTGGGCTTGGTCGCTTGTGTTTTATGGTTTGATGGCTCTTTTTCATGGGTCTCGCCCTTTATCATCGCTTTATTCTTCCCTCGTCCGTCTGAGGATTCAGAGAGGGCACAGGTGTCAGCCAGCCATTTGCTTCGCAGTTTTGGAGAGACTTTTCTTTCCTTCTTCAAAAAGGAGCAAGCTTTTAACAACAATCTGTTTCTACTTCTCTTTCGTTTGCCAGAAGCTTTGATAATCCTATTTCTCAACTCTTCCTGCAGGCATCGAAGGCAAAAAGGGGATTGGCACTTTCTGAGATAGAGTATGGTACGGTGAATGGTGTTGTTGGCGTGGCAGGTCTCTTGATAGGCGGTGTCATTGGAGTGATTGATCGAGTCGTCGATGGTTTAGCGTTGGATATGGCTAATGACGGCAGCTATCACGTTGCTCAACTTAGCTTATGTCTATTTAGCCTATAGCTTCCTGATAATGTGATAGCGATTAGTATTGCTGTATTTATTGAGAATTTCGGTTATGGATTTGGTTTTAGTGCCTATATGCTCTTTATGATTTATTTCAGTCGGGGTGAGCATAAGACCAGTCATTATGCGCTTTGTACAGGCTTTATGGCGTTGTCAATGATGATTCCAGGCTTGTTTGCAGGTGCATTGGCACAGGCGGTGGGTTATCGTTGGTTCTTTGTTATCGTCATGATTGTTTGCATCTTCCCATTCTTGGTTGCTCATCAGCTGCGTATTGATGAGGATTTTGGGAAGAAGTAGCCGATAGAGGTGCTTTGAAGGAAGGAGAAAGGAGAAGGGAAAAGAAGGCTACGAGGCAGTGCCTCGTAGAAGCGGACCATGGGATAGACGGCTGAAGGGAGGCGGAATTTAGGCAGGAACTGCCTTTAACAGAATCTCAATTAGCCGTGGTAAAGCATAATTTTCAAGGTCTTGCTTTTCAATCCACATGAATTCAGAGGGCAGTTGTGGACGCCTTGTAGGCTGCCAAAGGTAGATGTCTGCAAGAAGAATCTGATGGGTAAGAATATGCTTTACCCCCTTTTGTAGTAGCTGTGCTTCAGTTTTCCATGCAGAGTCTTCAGACGATGTAAGCTGTTCCGCCTGTGGAAACTCCCATAGTCCTTGCCAAATGTCACCCGCACCACGTTGGTGGATGGCTATCTTTCCTTCATATTCAATATAGAGATAGGTGAAATGACGTTCCCGTTGTTTCACTTTTTTGTTTTTTACTGGTAGTTCATTAATGCGTTGTTCACGGAAAGCAACGCATGTTTCGCAGAGTGGACAAGCACTGCAATGAGGAGAATTTGGTGTACACTGAGTCGCACCAAAGTCCATTATCGCTTCGTTGTAGTCAGCAGGTTCATTTATAGGTAAAAGAGATTGAGCGAGCGCTTGAAACCCCTTCTTCCCTTCGGTACTATCAATAGGTGTATCAATGCCAAAATAACGAGAAAGAACACGATAAACGTTGCCGTCTACCACAGCAACTGGTTCGCCAAAAGCAATAGAAGCAATGGCAGCAGCAGTATAATCGCCTACACCTTTTAGCGTCTTTAATTCTTTGAAAGTCTGTGGGAATCCACCTAATTCCATCACCTGTTGTGCTGCCGTATGGAGGTTTCTTGCACGAGAATAGTAACCCAAACCCTGCCAAGCCTTTAGCACTTCGTTCTCAGTGGCAGCAGCGAGGTCGTTAACCGTGGGCCATTTTGCCATAAAACGTTCCCAATAACTCATACCTTGAACGATACGAGTTTGCTGTAAAATAACCTCACTCAGCCAGATAGCGTATGCATCCTTTGTCTCTCGCCAAGGTAGAGAACGTCCGTTATTTTTGAACCATTGAAGGAGTGTTGCTGCGAAATTCATGGAACAGGTAGTTAAAAAGTGGAAAAAGAATGAAAAGTAATGTATGTTTTGTTGAAAATCATTATTATTTCCTATTTTTGCCACGACTATTACCCTTAAAAAGGCATGTTTTTATGTTACTTTCCGATAGAAAAGTATTATAAACATAAGTCAGATATAGGAGGATTATTATAAAATTAGAAGTTATAAAAAGATGAGAAACAAGGTAAAGAAAATGTTTATGGGCCTTGCCCTCATTGTGGCAATGCTATTGGTAAGTTCACGTGCTGCGTGAGTCAGCTATTAACGACTTAGAGAATTTCCTCCCACGAATTACGTGATAACAGCCAATACTACACGGCAAAGAAGCGGCGTAGCTGTTGATAAGTTTGCGTCGTATCTCGTCGAGCATTCACGCCATGATTATACCGTTGCAGAACGCCAGCGTATCGGTAAGCTCTGAAGGAGATTGCTGCCCGTTATATGGTGCGCGGTGCAAAGCGATGGTGTGATGAATAGCGTCTTGGTCTTGGCAGTGAGATACAAGGCATCTTAGATGTCATTATCAAAGGTAAAGAATAGACTTGACAAGGCCTTTGGTAGGCAGAAGAAATTGAAACCTAGTCTCAAAAAGCAGAACTTGCTTAGGTAGAATAAAAACAAAAGGTGGCAGCTTATTAGACTTTTAAGCAAATAGTTGGCAACCTTTTTGTGACTAAAATATGGTTTAGTCACCTATACCAGTAACTTTGCAAATCAAATGCATAAAATGTTTTATAATGGCTGGTAAAAACAAATTAAGACTGCTCTTATTTCGGTTTTTCATAAAGATGGACTTGAGGATTTGCTCAAAGTTAGATGCTGAAGGTGTGAAATTCTAGCACAGGTGGTACACAAGAGTTCATCGAATCATTAGGATACCCATGTCAGAAGAGTAGAAGACGTACATCTTATCCTTCTATCCTTGAGGTCGTGTGAACCCTTCATCCAAAGTTGTCTTGGAGGAATTTTCTCGCCGTGATAATGAAGGGCGATCAGGCACTCAGATGCAGAACATGAAATACCTTTCATCGATCTTGTTATCGCAGATCTTTATCCGTTTGAACAGACAGTTGCCAGTGGTGCTGCGCGAAGACATCATTGAGAAGATTGATATCGGTGGTATCTCACTGATACGTGCAGAGCAAAGAACTATGATGTCATCGTGCCAAAGTAGGCAGAATATCCAGTGTTGCTCCAGATCCTCAATACAAATGGTGCGCAGACAGATATCGAAGACCGAAAGATGTTTGCAGAGCGTGCTTTTTGGTTAGCAGTCACCATGATACAGCTTATCCATAGTTGGTTTGCAACAGAATAAGCACAGATTAGAAAAGAATATACAATTATAAAATATAGATATATTAATGGATTATTTTCATTTATCCAGGAAATTGCTATGGACCTGGGAACGCAAAACACGATTATTATCAGCGATGATAAGATAGTAGTTGACGAGCCGTCAGTAGTAGCACTGGACCGTCGCACAGATAAGATGATTGCTGTGGGTGGTGATGCAAAGATGATGTACGAGAAGGAACATCCCAATATTCGTATCAACTCGCCCTTTGCGCGACGGAGTTATCGCTGACTTTACGGCTTCAGAGCAGATGATGCGTGGACTTATTAAGATGGTTCACAGTGGTAATCGCTTTCACCTTCATTACGTATGGTAACCGGTGTTCCATCAGGTTCTCACTAGAAGCGGAGCCGTGCCGTTCGTGACCCAGCTGAACACGCTGATGGTCGTGATGTATACTCTATCTTTCGAACCAATGGCTGCAGCTCTTGGTATGGGTCTTGATGTAGAGGCCCAGAAGGTAACATGATTGTTGATATCGGTGGTGGTAGCACAGAGATTGCTGTAATCTCTTTGGGTGGTATCGTATGTAATAACTCTATCCGTGTAGCTGGTGATGACCTCACTGCAGATATTCAGGAATATATAGAGTCGTCAGCACAATGTGAAGGCTGCGAGCGTATGGCAGAGCGTATTAAGCCCATGTAGGTTCAGCGCGACAGACCTTGGTGATGAAGCTCCAGAGGATTACATTGTACATGGGCCCCTAATCGCATCACACAGCTCCTCCTATGGAGGTTCCTGCATGCTATCAGGAGATTGCTCATTGTCTGATAAGACCAGTTAAAAGATTGAGAATGCTGTTCTTTCAGCATTGGAGAACACTCCACCTGAGCTTTATGCTGACATCGTAAAGAATGGTATTTATCTCAGTGGAGGTGGTGCTTTGCTTCGTGGTATCGACAAGCGTCTGACTGATAAGATTAATATTCCATTCCATATTGCCGAAGACCCAGTTGCACAGTGTGGCTAAGGGTGCAGGCATTGCATTGAAGAACGTGAATCGTTTCTCGTTCTGATGAGATAACAACCAACGTTCGCGCACAATCTGACTGAGTTCCTGCTAAGCTACAAGCATTGGTTCTTGTTCGTTGCCCTGGAAGTCTTGAGTATGGTTCTTCTGTTCCGATTCAATGACTATCAGGGCAGTGTGTGGTTCACGTCAGCAAACTATGTAGCTGGTTTAGCTTATGAAGGAAGTTCAAAGGTTACAGTCTATCTAACAATGGGTGAGGTGAATGAGGCTTTTGACCAAACGCAACCCTTGAACTGGAACGTCAAGGAAGAGTTGTCTGCTCAACTTTATGATAAGACAGAGATTCTACCTTTCTTCATAAAGGTCAGTATCGTTTCCTTTCAAAGTTCCGATTGATACAGGCAAAGGTTGTTGCCAAATCGCTGGATAAACCTAATAACTTTATCACCATCAACAAAGGAACATGGGATGGTGTACATAAGGATATGGGTGTTGCTTGTGGTAATGGTGTTGTGGGTATTGTCTATATGGCAGGTATTCATTATGCTGTTGTAATTCCTGTGCTGAACTCAAAGTCAAACATCAGTTGTTCTATTCAAGGACGATCGACTTCAGTTATCTCCATTGGAAATGGAGGCTATCTGATGTTGCTTATTTAGATGATGTCCCCGTCATGCTAAGTCAAGTTAGCGACCGTGTTGTAAACGAGTGGATATTCCTCTGTTTTCCCAGCTGGCGTGTTAGTTGGTAGGATAAAACATGTCTATAATTCAGAAGATGGACTCTCTTATCGACTACAAATCCAGCTATCAACAGACTTCGGAAACCTTCGTGATGTCTGTGTGATTGACGATGCTTCTATAAGATCAACGCCAAGTTATAAAGGCACAAGACTCTATCGCTGCCTATTGAGAGTCAGATGGAGAATAGTGATACAGCAGACTGCTTGCAGATATTATTTAGATTGAGTGGGAGGTAGGATAACCACACTTTGTGAGTCATTCTAACATTGGTGTGAGCTACTTTCCCCTTTGAATTACGAATAAAAAGAATGAATATAGATTTCTCAAAACGTTTGCTTTTGGTTTGCTGTTTTGACAGTGGCACAGGTGTTTGTACTCAATCACATTCATCTGTTTGCTGCTGCCACACCATTGCTTTTATATCTATTTTCATCCTTTTGTTCCCCTGCAATTATCCTCAGTGGGCCATGTTGATATAGGGCGTTTCTAATGGGGTCTTACCATCTGACACTTTCTCAAATACGCCCGGTGTAGCTTCTGCTTCATTGACTCATAGCTGCTTTTATCAGCCTATGTACTGCAGCTATTCATACCTCGTGACAGTAGTGACAACTCCAAGCAGGCATGGACACGCTTAGTATACCGCAATATACGTATGTGGCTATTCTAACCTTGATATACAGCTGTCGTTTTCTTCTCATTAGAGATGTTTAGTTTCTTTAATGTGTTAGAATGGTCTACTTATGTATGGCGGTAGTCTCATTGCTCACGCTTATTCTTATTCTTGTTGTTGAGAACGGAAGTGAGGAGATAAGAAATGAAGAACTACGATTTAGAAAAACGTCGCCTCGTGCTTGAGTGCTGTTGCACAGGTATCGTGGTGATATATAATATACGTCTTTTGCCTTCAGATAGCCAGTGACGACTATCGAAGAGTGCCGACCTCTAATGCTTTCTGTAAAAGAAGATTGAGTTCCCTTCTACGTGTCTCTATCACCGATAGGAATGGCAAAGCTGCTGGTTTTTAATCAGCCAGCTTATGACATCATGGTAGTAACCAACGAGATGAAAGGGCATCTTGATACACTTGAGTTTTGTAAGGCACTAAACATAACAAAGGCTGATTTTATCAACCGAATGGCTAACATCACGATAGAAGTAAGAACTCCGGGTTACTCTCGCTTTACGCAACAACTATTCTTGAGCCAATTGAGTGATAAAGACTTTAGTGCCTTCAAGAGAAAACTCGACGTTTTCCAGGCTCTATATTCAGGAAACGTAGTGTTCGTCAGCATCAACGAGCTATTGCTGCACATGTCCTTGGAGATGTGGCAGAGGTGAGTCAGGTGATATTGAGGAAGATGAGTACTATCAGCCAGGAGATTATATCGGTAAGATGGGTGTCGAGCGTGAGTATGAGAAAGACTTACGTGGAGTAAAGGGAGTACAGATACTTCTGCGCGATGCCCACGGACAGATACAAGGTCGCTATCAGGATGGTAAGTATGACCAGCGTCCAGCATCCTGGACGATATCCAACTGGTCTTGACGCAGAACTTCGTGGCACCCCGTGAACGCTTCAATGGAAGGTAACGATTAGGTGCTATGTGGCAATCGAACCAAAGACTGACAAATCTAGCAATGGTTTCTGCACCACTTTCGACCCTCGTTCGATGATGTGGTAAACCGCGTGGTAAGTACCAGCGAGATATGACGCTCGACCCAGCCAAGCCTCTACTTAATCGTGCTATAATTGGTCAATACCCTCCAGGTTCAACGTTTAAGACCGGACAGGCTGTTACTTATTTCACAGAAGGGATTGTTACAGACTCAACTCGTTATCCTTGTCATCATGGATTCAACTTTAAAGGACTTCATGTCGGTTGTCACGCACATGCGCATCTCCTATCTCATTAGTACCTTCAATCAGTACCTCCTGTAATAGTTACTACTGTTGGGGACTGTATCATGCTCTCCAATCGTAGGAAATATAAGACATTGGAGGATGCTATGAACGTGTGGCGCGACCACATGGTGTCAATGGGCTTTGATTATAAATTAGGTATTGATCTTCCTGGTGAGAAACGAGGTATGATTCCAAATGCGAAGTTCTATGATAATGCTTTTAAGAAATGGAATCCGCTTTCGGTTATCTCTATTTCTATCGGTCAGGGTGAGGTCAACCTTACTCCACTGCAGATTGCTAACCTCGGTGCTACGATTGCGAATCGTGGTATTATATTGCACACATGCTGTACGTATTCAAGGGAAAAACTCGATAAGAAGTATGTGGAGAAGCATTCATCAGGGGAAGTCTCAAAGGAGCTACCAAGAAGTACACAGCGGGTATGGTTTCGTCAGTAATGCGGTGGAACTTGTGCGCATGCGGTTCATCCTGGTTACTCATTAGCAGGTAAGACGGCACAGCTCAGAACCGTGGTAAGGACCACTCTGTGTTTATGGGTTTTGCACCCGCTGATACTCCAAAGATAGCTATTGCGTTTATGTTGAGAATGGTGATTTGGTGCAGACTATGGTGGCCAATTGGTTCGCTAATGATAGAGCAGCATATTAATGGAAAGCTTACCCCTGGTGATGAAGCGTGCTGCAGCAGTTCAGAAACGCCATATCGCTTACCCTTCAAGCGTCCTTGTCGTGCTGACTCTCTTCGTCTCGACTCTATTAAGCGTGTAAATACTATTAGAGACTCAGCTGAAGAAGGTAAAAGAGAAGCAGGATTTAGCTGATGCAGAAAAGCTGAAGGAAGCAAAGGCAAGGAAAGAAGCTGAGGAAAAAGGAGAAGAAGAAGCAAACTACAGAACGAACCTGCTATCCGTGTAGAGCCTGAAACAAAACGGTTAAGACGGAGAAGAAAGAGAAGGATAAGGAAGGCGATAAGAAGGAAAAAGAAAAGAAGAAGAATAAAGACAGTCGAAAGGAAAAATAAGGAAAAGTCCAAGGTGAAGGAAAGTCCAAGAGCAACTCAAAGACAAAGCGAAGGAACAACCCAAGGTGAAGTCTAGGAACAGGCGGAAAAGAAAGCCCATGAGCAACCTAAGGCTAAACTGAAGGAACAAGTAGAAAGATAAACCAAAGGAACAGCCTAAAAAGAGAAATCAGAAGGGTCAACCAACGATAAACAGCAAGGAGAAAGTAAATCAAAGTGCCAAGTGCACTATACAGCAGACAGACAACCAGGTGTACTTCGTTCATTAGATTGGTGGACGATAGGTATCTATATTGCGTTGCTCACCTTTGGATGGGTGAGTGTCTGTGGTGCAAGTTATACTTATGGCGATACAGAGATTTTCTCACTTTCAACCCGTTCGGGTATGCAGATTGTGTGGATTGGTACTTCTATCTGTTTAGGCTTTGTGCTTCTAATGATGGACGACCGTTTCTATGACACCTTTGCTTATGTCATCTATGGTTTGTTAGTCCTACTGCTCTTTGCCACAATCTTTAATCCTCATAGTATAAAGGGTTCTCGCTCGTGGCTCGTTATGGGTCCACCTGATTGCAGCCTGCTGAGTTGCAGAAAATTTGCAACGGCATTAGCAATAGCCAAGTTTATGTCGGCTTATGGCATTACTATCAAGAATTGGAAGCATTTTGCTGGTGCGTGCGGAATCATTTTCCTACCAATGCTGTGTATTGTCGGACAGCGTGAGACAGGTTCTGCCTTGGTTTATTTCTCTTTCTTCCTCATGCTTTATCGTGAAGGAATGTCTGGTGCGTTCCTGTTCACTGGGCTGGCAATGGTCATTTACTTTGTTGTCGGAATCAAGTATGAGGAAATCTTGTTATGGGATACACCAACATCCTTAGGAAAGTTTGTCGTACTCCTACTTGTTCAGATATTCCTTCGGTCATGGTGTGGGTCTAGTGGCGACAAAGGACGCTGCGCCTATTGCTAACTTATGTCTTTGGTGTCACAGGACTTTGCTTTTGCTCTTTCCCAGGAGTTTGTTATTCCGTTTGATGCTTGTTTTGGATACAGTTGGTTTTATCAGCATGTGTCATTGGTTATTTAGTTTATAATGCAATGAACACTCGCTTTTGCTAACTATTTCTATATTGCATTGTTTGCTTTAGGGTCAATAGCTTTTTCATTCCGCAGACTATGTGTTGAACGATGTCATGCAGCCACACCAGCGTGTGCGTATCAACGTACTTTTAGGCTTAGATGAAGACTTAGCAGGAGCAGGATATACTGTACATCAGAGTGAGATAGCCATTGCTCTGGTGGCTTACAGGGTAAAGGTTTCTTGAATGGTACACAAACCAAAGTTGAAGTTTGTGCCATGAGCAGGATACAGACTTTTATCTTTCGTACGGTAGGCGAGGAGGAGGGCTTCCTCGGTTCAGCCTCTGTTCTTGTGCTGTTCCTCTTCCTACTACCCGATTAATGTACCTTGCCGATCGACAACCCTTAAGTTTGGGCGAAGTTCTATGGTATTGTGTCGCAGGGAATATTCCTATTCCACCTTTTTATTAACGTGGAATGGTATTAGGTTTGACACCGGTTATTGGTATTCCGTTACCTTTTTCAGTTACGGAGGTTCTTCTCTTTGGGGCTTTTACGTTGCTCTGTTTATTTTCCTCCGCATAGATGCAGGACGCAATCTTATCCGTCAGTAGGCGATAGCATTACGCTTGGATATTTGATTGCATAGTATTTTTGCTAGGTGTTTTGTGCTTCGCACTATCGGTGTTAAGCTTCCGAACCATCACAGTGCTAAGCATCAACACCATTTGTGTTAGGTATTATCACCCTTTTGTATAGGGAAGTTGGGCAAAGTAATTATCATGCGAGATGAAGGAGAGAGCACCAATACTCACAACATGATATTATAGCTGAGGCTAGCTACTAGGCTTACTTCCAGTGAGAGTAAAGGCTGCTTACGACCCACTGAATGGAGGATGAAGCAGCCTTTATAGTTTGTCTCTACTGTTTACTTTCAGAGTCTCGATACCCACATCGCTGATACCAGGAAGTGACTCACGGCTCATGATATGACGTATCGTGACGTGCATAGAGTCATTGCGGTTGAGACGGAATGCGGTAATCGCCTGACGTATTTCAGTATTTGAGATACCTTTTTGTCCTACCAATATTCCCTTATCATTGATAATCTCACAATTAATAGTATCATTATATGTCTTTTCTCGCTTCTTCCGTTGTCTGTAGTAGATTACCTTCCGTTCAATAATCATACTTATGTTGCGGTAAGGATAAGTCTGTGCAGCACGTAGGCAGAGGTCTAATTGGTAGTTACCTTCCCATTGGCGAGGGATATCAAAAGAAAGTGTGTCATTGCGTGACCACCCCTGTAGTGACACACTTTTATATCGGTCATAGGTGCGTGGGTCACTGCATGAAGCAGCACCCATGGTAATTACCATGAGTGCTATGATATATAATAAGGTGGAAACCTTATGTCTCATTCTTGTTTTCTTTCTGTTTGCTGAGGCTGTCTGCCTTCATTTCTATTGTTCTGTGGAGTTCCTTCGTTCTGTTGTTGTGCAGGACGAGGACCGTTATAAGGACGACGATTACCATTCTGAGGGCGACGGTTATCGTTCTGTGGACGTCTGTTGTCATTTGGCTGACGGTAGTTGTCCTGTCCATCACGCTGATTACGACGGTTGTCGCGTTGTGGTCTACCACCTTGCTGTCCGTTGTTGTTGCGTGGTTGGTTGTTCTTTTTGCGTTTCTTAGCCTTATCAAATCGACTGAGGTCAGCACCAGCGAGGAGGTCAACAGGCTTCTTGGCTGGTTTTGCCTTACCATCTTCAAGGAGCGAAAGAGGCTTCTCACCACGTCGGTTGAGTTCGATAATTTCCTTTGCACGCTCCGCACTGATGGTCTCGAGGTTTGCTGCAAGGTTCTTATCGGTAGAGTAGGTGCATTGACCATTGAGGATATCCGTCTTGAAGAGATGGTATTCGCCATCCATAGTCTCCAAGATAACCTCCTTGCTTGGCAGTTTTCTGCCAGCCTCCATATAGTCGTCAACCTCATAGTTCAGACAACATTTCAGTTTAGCACACATACCCGCCAGTTTGGTTGGGTTGAGTGAGATGTCCTGAATGCGGGCAGCTGTAGTCGAAACACTGGAGAAATTCTTCATCCAAGTAGCACAGCAAAGCTCACGACCACATGGACCTGTACCGCCAATGCGTCCTGCTTCCTGTCGTGCACCAATCTGTTTCATTTCGATTCGTACGTGGAAGGCAGCAGCAAGGTCCTTGATAAGCTGACGGAAGTCGACACGTTCGTCGGCAATGTAGTAGAAGATAGCTTTGTTTCCATCGCCCTGATACTCTACGTCACCAATCTTCATCTTTAATCCTAAGCCCTTTGCAATCTGTCGACTCTCAATCATTGTAGCGTGTTCACGTGCTTTTGCCTCGTGATACTTTTGCATATCAACTTCTTTTGCAAGTCGATAGACACGCTTGATGTCGTCTGGTGACTTTACACTTGACGACTTCTTAATTTGCAGTTTAACGAGTCGTCCAGTCAGTGTAACGACTCCGATATCATGTCCAGGGTTAGCTTCTACAGCCACGATGTCACCCTTCTTTAGGTCAAGATTGTTGACATTGTGATAGTAACCCTTACGGGTATTCTTGAATTGAACCTCAACAAGGTCAGTTGTCTGGTTGTTTCCAGGCACGTCAGCCAGCCAGTCAAACGTGTTTAACTGGTGGTTTTGTCTGCCACAACCTTTGTGGCATAAGCCTCGGTCGCAACCATGCCAGACCTTGAATTTCATATCTTTGTAATCCATTGATTGTTTCTTTTTGTTTATATATATGTTGGAAGCCTCCAAGTTCCTCTTTGCTTGTAGAGTTTGGTAGGCTGTGATAAGCAATGATTAATTATATAGTACAGGTTTCAAGCATATAACTTGTCAACTTGTTAACTCGTCTACTTGTTCACCTGTCCACTCGTCTACTTCTTCAACAACAGCACAATGAGTTTCAATGCCATGTCATAGAAGACAATCTTAGCGTTTGCATTCTGTCCGATATCACGATTAGCACGCTGGAAGAGTTCGTTGATTTCAATCACGTTTGCCTCGTTGATGAATCGTGCGAAGTTCTTAGCGAAGTTCTCTTCCTCCAAAGTCATGTAGTTGAGTTCGGGCATTCGGAAGTTAAACATGAAGTTCTCGCGCACTTGCTGTTGGAAGTAAGTAAGCATACGACGCTCTTTCTCACGTCCATATCCTGCTACAACCTCGCTCCAACGTTTGAGGTCTTTGACGTTACGGAGGTAACATAGGCGCATAAGCATTTGGAACATGTTGTGGAATTCACGGTTTTCATTACCCGTATCCATTGCTTCCAATGCTTTCAGCCAACTACCATTTGCGATACGAGCAATGCGGTGTGCCGCATCAGTATCAATCCCCCTTTTGTTGATGAGTGCTTGTTCAATCGCCTCATCGTTGATGCGTTTCACATCAATACGCTGTGTACGGCTGATGATAGTTTCGAGAAGTTTCTCTGGTTCTTCGCATACCATGAGGAAGATAGTGCCCTGTGGTGGCTCCTCTAATAGCTTCAATAGCTTATTGGCTGAGGTGAGATTCATTCGTTCTGGCAGCCAGATGATAGACACCTTATAGCCCCCCTGACTTGATTTCAACGCCAAAACGCGTGACAGTTCGTCGCTCTCAGCACCCGTGATAATAGCCTGCTGTGTGGTAGCCCCCATCTGATTCATCCATTGATTCATGGTGAAGTAAGTCCCTTGCATGATGAGTCCGTGCCATTCCTTCGCAAAGTCTGCACTTACAGGTTGGTGTTCACCACTCATGCTCGGTAGTTTGATGGTAGGATAAGAGAAGTGAAGGTCAGGATGTTCCCAGTTTCGAAGCATGGCACGAGCATTTGATACGGTTGATGACGTAGCTTCCTCAGCCTCGTCACCAGCAAGCAAATAGCTGGCAAAAGCCATTGCAAGTGCCATCTTACCTGCTCCTTGTGGTCCGCAGAAAAGCAAGGCATGGGGCAGACGGTCTTCTTTAACCATCTGAATAAGCCGTTCCTTAACTGCTTCTTGTCCTATAACTTCTGAAAAGTTCATCTTCTCTTGTATTCTTTTTTATTTGCTGTTCTGTTTCAGAAGACCAGTTTCTACCAACCGTTTCATCACCTCGTGCACACTGCTCACTGCGGAAACGGTATAGAAATGTACGTTGTTGAAACCATGTGCATAAAGGTCTTTCACCTGTCTAACAGCCCACTCAATACTAACAGGCGTGCCTCCTCGTCCGACTTACACAGTAAAGCTAATCCAGCAAGCTCTTCTGGGATATCACAATGGAATGTCTTTGGAACGACATTCAGCTGGGATAGCTTTGCAAAAGGCTTAATTCCTGGTATGATAGGAATGGTAACGCCCATCTTACGAGCCTGATCAACGAAGTTATAGAACTTCTCATTGTCGTAGAAAAGCTGTGTAACGGCAAATGTTGCACCAAGATCCTGCTTCATCTTGAGGTAACGTAGGTCTTGTTCAAGGTTAGGTGCCTCCTCATGTTTCTCAGGATAGCACGCCACACCATATACGAAAGGCTTACCTGGGTGCTTCATTGTAGAACCATCAATGAATATACCTTCGTTGAAACTATTCACTTGTTCAATCAGTTCTGTCGTATGACTATGACCACCTTCTGTCGGTGTAAAGAATCGGTCTTCGCGCGCTTTATCGCCACGCAGAAGCATCAAGTTTTCTATACCAAGAAACTGTAAATCGAGCAATTCGTACTCAATATCTTCTTTCGTTGCACCCGAGCATATCACATGAGGGATGACAGGAATGCCATACCTTTGCTGGATAGCAGCTGCAATGGCTACTGTTCCAGGTCGACGACGTATGCGCTGGCGTTCCAATAGACCGTCTTCGCGCTCGTGATATACGAACTCACTATGGTGAGTGGTTATGTTTATGAAGCTCGGATTAAACTCCTTGAGCTGATCAATATTGCGGAAAAGAGACGCTGTTCCATTACCCTTCAAAGGGGGGAAGAACCTCAAACGAGAAATGTTTCTCGTCGGTCTCATCATTCAGTAATTGCTTTATATCTGTTATGTTGTTGCCCATTTGGCTACAAAGTTAGTAAATAAATGTGAGAAAAAGGATAGGTTTGGATAAGTAAAACGGTTAAAGAGTAAAAAGTAAAAGCGTATTTATGGTTCTTCCGAAATATGGAGTGATAAACTAAAAGTCTTATATAATAGGCACACGGAGTCACGGAGGGGACGGAGGTAAACGCAATATTACGGAGGTGCCGACGGCACAAAGAGCGACGGAGATGTAGCCTACAGATTCTTGAAAAATATTTTGGAATAAACGTTTTGTATATAAATTACTAATAGAATTGCCAAACAAGCTCCGTCGCTCTACGCACCGACGGTGCCTCCGTGACTTCCATTGCTTTTCCTTATAATCCTCCGTCCTCTCCTTTTCTCCGTGTGACATATCGTCAGAAACCTAACCTTAAATGGCAAAACTTATCACTCCAAAATCCTGAAGACCCATATATCTATCTGTCTTCTACAAACAACGTATTCTCTTATTAGTTGAAGTTTGTAAACTATTTTCATACTCTTCAAAATCAATACATGCTTTTTGGGCTTCTAAAAGACGCCCAATTGACTTGCAAAAGACGCCCTTTAAGCCCCTTACTAACGCCCTTTTGAAGTCTAATTAAGCACCTTTTACTTTACTACTTTATAACTAATTGATTTCCTGTTAGTTGCGGATATGCTTCTTGTATGTGATTTTGTCGTTGTTTATAGATGATTTTCTTGAAATTATGTAATGATTTTTCAAGCCATTGCCTGCGGTTTTTCGAAGTCTTAAAATGAAAAGGTTTTAATAAAAGGAGATGATAATAGGGTAGATAGTTGACAGTCTTTGCCATGTTTTTGCTTAATGAGTAACTTCTGTTCTTTTGTTAAAGCAATACGAAAAGCGTCCAAACATTTGGACGGAAAAACCATTTATTCTTCTAAAAATAGCAATGTGGGTAAGGGAAAAACTTGCTTTAGGTGTATTAATAAGTAGATGCATCTTCCCTAAAAGGGAAACATTGCTCGTAAAGTTAGTAATTTTTCGACTTACTACTAATATATGAAAAGAGTTTTTATGGCAATTATTGCCTTGGCAATGGCTGTGAATATGATGGCCGGTGACTTTGTGAAAGTAAAGAACGGACGCTTTGTTCGTGGTGGAAAACCCTACTATTATGTGGGAACAAACTTCTGGTATGGACCTATACTTGGTTCTGAAGGACCAGGAGGAGACCGTGCGCGTCTTCGTCGTGAACTCGATGAGATGCAGCGTTTGGGTATTGATAACCTCCGAATCTTGGTTGGTGCAGATGGTTTGCCCGGTGTTGAGGATAAGATAGAGCCTGTCTTACAGTCTCGTCCGGGTGTATATAACGATTCTATTCTTGCAGGATTAGACTATCTTTTAACTGAGATGAGCAAGCGAAAGATGGTTGCTGTACTTTATCTTACCAACTCTTGGGAATGGAGTGGGGGCTATGGTGCTTATTTGGAGTGGGCTGATGAGGGACCTGCTTTGATACCACGTAGAGACGGCTATGGCGCTTATACAAAGTTTGCCAGCAAGTTTGCGGCTAATCAGAAGGCACATTTAATGTTCTATGAGCATATTCGCTTCATCCTTAGTCGTACCAACCGATACTCTGGTATCAAGTATGTTGATGACCCTACAATCATGTCTTGGCAGATTTGTAACGAGCCTCGTGCCTTCTCAAAGGAAGCTTTACCAGAGTTTGAGAAGTGGCTTTCAGAGGCTACAGCACTCGTTCGCAGTCTTGATCAGAACCATCTGATAAGCCTTGGAAGTGAAGGTGTCTTCGGTTGTGAGCGTGATTATGGCTGCTTTGAGCGTATCTGTGCAGATAAGAATGTGGACTATTGCAATATTCACATTTGGCCATACAACTGGCAATGGGCAAGAAAGACACATCTAAGAGAGGACCTTAAGGCAAGTTTTAAGCAGACACAAGAATATATCGACAACCATCTTGCCATTTGCAAGCGTCTTAATAAGCCACTTGTTCTTGAAGAGTTCGGTTATCCTCGTGATGGTTTCTCCTTCTCATTGAAGAGTACAACTAAGGCACGCGATGCTTATTACAAGTATGTTATGGAAGCTGTTGCAGAGAACGCAGCGAACGGTGGACTCCTTGTTGGTTGTAATTTCTGGGGTTGGGGCGGTTATGGAAACCTCGTCATGAGCGTTGGCAGGCGGGTGACGACTTTACCTGTGATCCAGCACATGAGCCACAAGGATTCTACAGTGTGTTTGCATCAGACAAATCAACACAAAAGATAATTCAGAAACAGACAAAGCGAATGTCTGAAATTAAGTAAAATGATATGTTAAAGCTGTTGTTTGAACTTTGTAAAGGTAAGGTTTAATAAGTCTAAACCTATCTTCTACATAAGTCAAACAACAGCTTTATTGTTGATATAAATCGTGACGCAGAAACTGATGGATATTTTCCTGTTATCTATTAGTAGGAATAGAGCAGGAGTAAAGGTGAAAGTTTGTTGTGTAATCATGTGATATGACAATCTTCTCTCTGTCTTTTTTGAGGAGAATGAAACAATGCCTTTCTGTCAGTTTTCTTGGTAATCTACTGATTAAAGTGTAACTTTGCAGTACAAATGAAACCTTAGGTTGGTTTCTTTATAAGGAAGTTTGAAACATCAAAAAAGCAATAAAAAATGGAAATGTTTAAGTTTAATCCTCTTTTGAAGTCTATCCTTTGGGGTGGAGAAAAGATAGTACCTTTCAAGCATTTGACTTCTGATCAGAAGCAGGTGGGCGAAAGCTGGGAAATTTCAGGTGTTAAGGACAACGAGAGTGTTGTCTCTAATGGCGAATATAAAGGCTGGACACTGAACAAACTTGTTGAGACTTTGAAGGATAAATTAGTGGGTAAGGAGAACTATGAACGCTTTGGTAATGAGTTCCCTCTGCTTGTTAAGTTCATTGATGCACGCGAGCAGCTTTCTATTCAGGTTCATCCAACGGACGAGCAGGCACAAGCACAGGGTTTGGGTCGTGGTAAGACAGAGATGTGGTATGTGATGGAAAGTGATGCTGATGCTTCTCTTCGTAGCGGTTTGAAGCAGCAGATTACACCAGAACAATACAAGGAAATGGTTGAAAATGATACCATTACTGAGGCTTTGTCAGAATATCCTGTTAAGGAGGGTGACGTCTTCTTCTTGCCAGCAGGTCGTATTCACTCTATCGGTGCAGGCTGTTTCTTGGCAGAGATACAGGAGACAAGCGATGTAACCTACCGCATCTATGACTTTAAGCGTCAGGATACAGCGGGCAATTATCGTCAGTTGCATACCAAGGAAGCGGCTGAATGTATTGATTATACCGTCTATCCAGATTATCGCACACAGTATGAGGCACGTCAGAACGAACCTGTAGAACTCGTTAGCTGTCCTTACTTCACCACTTCTGTCTATGACCTTACAGAGCCAATGACGCTTGATTATAGTGATCTGGATTCTTTTGTCATCTTTGTTGGACTTAAGGGTGAGGGTGAGATTACTGATGCTGAGGGCAATACTATCTCATTCCGTGCAGGTGAAAGTGTACTCCTTCCAGCTACAGCAACCACTGTTAAGGTTTCCGGAACAGTTAAGTTCTTAGAGTCTTACGTATAAATAAGCGAAAAATACTGCGTTAGCTGTGTTATCATGTAGTTGATAAAATGCTAATAGTGGTGTAGATAACATAAAAATAGCTCTCCTTTTCGTGTGAAGAGGAGAGCTATTTTTATTTTATAGATTTGCTCTTAGTTAGGTATTAGCGTCTTACGATTTCCATTATAACGACCTTAATGCCTCTCATTTCCTATCTTCAGTCAGTGTGTTAAGGTCACGCACATATGGTGCTAAGGCTTAACACGTATGGTGTTCATGGTAAACACAATTGGTGCGGGTGGTAGATAACATTAAAAAGAAGCCCCCTTTCCATGTGAAAAGGAGGCTCGTTATAGTTCTATAGATACTATCTTTCTTTATTCTTTATCATCTTTCTTTTCCTCAGCAATAGCTGGTATGTTTTCTACCTGAACCCCATCACCCTCTTTGGTGACATATCTTTGCCAGTAAGCAATGATAAGGGTCGTGAGTGGTAAGGCTATGATAAGTCCGATAAAGCCCAAGAGAGCACCCCAAACAGAGAGAGAGAGGAGTAGGATAGCAGGGTTGAGGCCCATTGCTTTACCCATGACCTTTGGTGTTATCACCATATCCATTAGCAGCTGTACAACCGCAAAAACAATTAGTGCAGAGGCAAAGATAATCCAGAAATTCTGTCCTGTATCAGCAGCTTTGAGCAATGCAAGGAAAGCTGTTGGGATAAGTGCAAAGGTGTGAAGATAAGGGACGAGGTTAAGAATACCAATAAGGATTCCCATACCGATAGCCATTGGGAAATCAATAATGGTAAAGCCAATGCAGAAGAGTATACCCATACAGAGTGAAACTAATCCCTGTCCACGTATGTAATTATTCAATTCTCGCTCAGCATCTTCTGCCAATCCAGCCCAGAAAGGACGTACGTTCTTTGGGAATATCTTAATCCAATTGTTAGTCAACACCTCATAATCAAGCAGGATAAAGAAGGTATAGAGTAGGGTGATACATGATGCAATGATAGAAATCACGATACTTGCCGTCTGACCTATTACAGAGAATAACTTCGGCATAGCGGTCTTAATCGTGTTTGTGAAGTCTGAACTCTTTAAGAATCTTTCGATTTCAGTCTGATTCTCCCTAATCCATTTCTGTATCATTGTCGCTATGTCATTGGTATGTGTCGTCTCATGTAGATAGCGATTGACAATCGTCATAAACTTATCAACCTGATTGATCATTGGTGGAACGATGAACATGAAGATGGCAGTAAAGAGTGCTGCAACCAATATAAAGGTGATGATTATGCTCAAAGCTCTGCCTGGAATGTGGAGTTTATATTGTACAAACTTCACGATAGGATAGAGGAGGTAGGCTATTAGCCATGCTATAAAGAATGGTAAAGAACCTCAGATAGTGCATTGATGATAAATCCAACTGCTAAAACGGCAAGTGCTATCAATGCCCAGCGTATGAACTTATCAAAAGTAATTGTTTGTCTCATATGTCTTTTTAAACGTTTTTGTTTGCTTCTTCCTGTGTTGCCTTCTTGTAGCAGTCACGGCATAGAGGCTCATATTCCTGCTGCTCTCCGAGCATGACACGACGGTCGTCAGCAATGAGACGGTGACTAACGTATGCCAACGCGCCACACTTCACACAGATGGCATGTACCTTTGTTACCTCGTCTGCAATGGCACAAAGAGCTGGGATAGGCCCGAAAGGCACGCCTTTGAAGTCCATGTCGAGTCCTGCAACGATGACACGTACACCGTTGTTTGCCAACTTATTGCAGATGTCAGTGAGTCCTTCATCCAAGAACTGTGCCTCGTCAATGCCCACAACGTCAATGTCTGAGGCAAGAAGAAGAATGTTACCAGATGAGTCAATTGGTGTGGAATGAATCACGTTCTTGTCATGACTGACAACATCCTCATCTGAATAGCGTGTGTCAAGAGAAGGTTTGAAAATCTCAACCCTCTGTTTTGCGAACTTTGCACGTTTCATACGACGGATGAGTTCTTCGGTTTTACCAGAGAACATACTTCCACAAATCACTTCAATGCGTCCTTGACGACGTCTTTCACCGTTATGGTTGTCTATCTTTGTCATAATCAATGCAAAGATATATAATTTAAAAAGAATAGATAAACGTTAAGCGTTAAAAAGTTATTGAGGAGGTGTGTTCTTTGTCTTCTTAGCGGAAAATAAAAGAGAATTGAAAGTTAATTTGTAGAATGAAGTTGTATTTTTTTCGTAGATAGTAGTATTTATTCTTTAAAATTATAACATCATTGTTACTTTGTCTTTTTTTCCTTGCAAACGGACATGATTGTTATGTAAAAAAAAGCTAATTTATTTTGTCCTTCTGTTCATTTACTTTTACATTTGCAACCAACAATGGGAACATTATATCTCGTACCGACACCAGTTGGAAACATGGAGGATATGACCCTCCGTGCTATCAGAATCCTGAAGGAGGCTGATTTAGTTTTGTGTGAGGATACTCGTACATCGGGTATCTTGTTGAAACACTTTGAGATTAAGAATCGTCTTATGTCTCATCATAAATTCAATGAACATGCAAGTTCTGCTGGTATAGTCAATAGATTAAAAGCTGGTGAGATGGTTGCATTGATCTCAGATGCGGGAACTCCAGGCATTAGTGACCCAGGATTCTTCCTCGCTCGTGAGGCTGCAGCCAATGGAATAACTGTTCAGACGCTTCCGGGAGCTACCGCTTTTGTACCAGCATTGGTGTCAAGTGGCTTGCCTTGTGACCGCTTTTGCTTCGAAGGTTTCCTCCCTCAGAAGAAGGGACGTAAGACTCATTTAGAGAGTTTGATCGAAGAAACGCGTACAATGATATTCTATGAGTCACCTTATAGAGTTGTGAAAACCTTAGAACAGTTTGCTGAGGTGTTTGGAGCTGAGCGACAAGTAAGTTGTTGTCGTGAGATTTCAAAACTGCATGAAGAGAGCGTTCGAGGTACATTGGATGAAGTAATAGCCCACTTCAAAGAGACAGAACCACGTGGTGAGTTCGTCATTGTAGTGGCAGGAAAAGAAAAAGTAAAGTCTTCTGATAGGAAGAAACAAACGGATAAAAAGTATAATGTATGAATAAACTATTAGTTTTCGCAGTATGTGGAGTACTTGCACTGGCATCCTGCAACCGAGACAAGAAGTCGGCTTTGAACCCATCCGAAATACAGAGTGATTCATTGCGCAATATTATCGACGCACGTGATCACGAGATTAACGATATGATGGGAACGCTGAATGATATCCAGCAGGGTTTTGCTGCTATCAACGAAGCAGAGAATCGTGTGACAATAGCTAAGAATGGTGAGGCTGCTAACAAGACAGAACAGATGAAGGAGAATATCCAGTTCATCGCTCAGCGTATGCAGGAAAACCGTGAACTCATCAAGAAGTTGCAGCAGCAGTTACGCGAAACAGGCTTTAAGGGTGATGCAATGAAGGAAACTCTTAGCCGTCTGACAAGTCAATTGAGCGCAAAGGAGACTGAGTTGAAGCAGTTGCGTGCTGAGTTGGAGTCAAAGAATATCCATATTAAGGAGCTTGATGAGACTATCACTGGTTTGAATACGGATGTTACTAATCTCAAGACTGATAAGGAGAACCTTACAGCAGAGAAGGAAAATCTCACCAAGGAGAAAGAGAATCTCCAGACAGAGAGCAATCAGAAGACTGAGACTATCAATACACAGGACAAGCAGTTGAATACTGGTTGGTATGTATTCGGTACTAAGAGCGAGTTGAAGGCACAGCGCATCCTCGATGGTGGTAAGGTTCTTCAGGGTTCTTTCAACAAGGGTTACTTCACAAAGATTGATATCCGTGTTAACAAGGAAATCAAACTTTACAGCAAGAGTGCTCGTCTGTTGACTGCTCATCCAAGCAGCAGCTACACCCTGACAACTGATACAAACGGACAGTATGTACTTCGTATCACTGACCCACAGACCTTCTGGAGCACAAGCAAATACTTGGTTATTCAGGTTAGATAATCATAAAATACAAAATAAGAAAGAGGAGATGTGTTATAACAGCACATCTCCTTTTTTATTTCTCCAAACTTACTCCTGTCTTATAATTGGATATATTCAGAAGAGGGTAACTATTTCTTCAAAAAAGGTAGACGGTTTCTTCAAAAAAGGTAGACCTTTTTGCCCAAAAAGGTCTACCTTTTTTGTAATCGTGCTATCTGTTATGTCAACTTCAACAAAGCCCAAAGAAACCACTATTGAAGTGGTGTTTCGTCTTTTAGATTTACTAATTTCGTGGTAAACAATAGGCTGAGTGTGACGAAGCCTGCGCCTATTGCCAATCCAATATACTGAACGTTGTGAAGCAAGGTAAGGATGAATTCTGATTCAGTTCCATTGATATATCTATCAAAGATAGTAGGCAATGTGAAACTTGCAAGCGTCACAATACAGCCCAAAACAACCCCGACAACAAGCAGTTTAAGCGACATCAGTTTGTTCTTTCGGCTCTCCGCACGTTGATATGCCTTGACTTCTTCGATGAGTTCCATCTGTCGTTGCAGTCTTTCCATGAACGTTCTGTCATCCGACAGTTGTGGATGATAGTCCGAGAGTAAGTCTTTCAAGAATTTATCTTCGTTCATCTTTCCAATAAGTGTTTAAGTTCTTGCCGTCCACGTGAGAGTTGTTTCTTAATCGCATCCTCACTGTTTTCGGTTATCTCTGCAATCTCTTTTATCTGATAACCCTGCATATAATAAAGCAGGATACTTGTGCGCATTGTCTCCGAGAGCGTTGCCAACGCAGTGTGTAGTTCTTGATAGCGGAAGGCATCATCACTCTTACTGTTCCCTTGGAGCGTGATAGCCTTCTCAAGGGGTAGTTCCTGCTGGTGCTTCTGTTTACGACGAGAGTCTATGAAGACACGATAAGCTATTTTCATCAGCCAAGCCGAGAACTGTCCCCGTTCGTCATATTGGCTGCTGCGAAGGTAGGCTTTGATGAGAGCCTCTTGAGCAATATCGTCAGCTTCAGCACCATTGCCGCAGCATAAAGCCGTCAGGAACCGGCGTAGATGTGCCTGTTCCCGACCGACCTGTTCGACGAATTGTTCTCTTGTCATAATAACCTAATCGTTGTCTTTCAAGTTTTCCAAAGTCTTTTTGGCATTGTTGTAGGCGATTAACAACCCGCATCCTACTGCCAATGGGACAACACCAAATACGGCGCCTATAGGGATATATCCTTTGTCAAAACTTTGCAAAATGCTCAAAACTATAATAACCAATATGGTTGCTGCCCTCCGATAAGACAGATTGTCCCCCAAAGTAGTTCCTGGTGCATTTTTTGTCATCAGTTGCTCTTTGTATGATTTCTTTGAAGGGTTCAGCTTGTCGAGAAACTCCTGCACGTCAATGTCAGGATTCTTTTCAATAATAGCCGTAACAATCTCGCTTCTTTTGTCTGTTTCGTGTTGTTTGTTACGGTAAGAGAGCCAAGCCATTATGATAGGAAGAACTACTGCAATTGCTATTGGAACGAGACTTTTAATGATTGATTCTAATATTACATAATTCATAATCATTTGTTTTTAATATGTTATACATTTGGTTTTCTTTCTGAACCGATTCACTTGTATAACGTTGTTGATTTGTAAAAGGTGACATCAAAGGCATAAATTTATTTGTTTTATGGTATTAATTGTATTCTTGATAACGGCTCTTTTTATGCTTACAACAGCTTTTTGAGCGAATTATTTACATGAAAAATAAATATTTTTTTATTCATGATAAAAAGAATTATTTTTCACGACAATAAATATTTATTTTCATGTAAATAATTCGTTAGCGTGTAGCTATAAGAAGTTAAAAGGGCATTTATCAGCAGTTTATCTCTTACCTCTAATATTCGTAAAGAGCACTGGTAAAACCCTTTCTCTTTCCTTTCTATATCTTTATTAGTATCAGGAACAGAGGTAATGTCTTAACTCCTTTCACTCTCTTTCACTCCTTAACTCCTCAATCCCTACCTTCTTTCTTGAAAGAATCGCTGCATCAAGGCTCGACATTCCTCTTCCATTACACCGTAAGTAACATTAGCTTTTGGGTGGAAAGCCTTGGGTGCATATTCATGATAGCCTCGTTTTTCATCGGGACAACCGTAGACAATGCGCCGAAGTTGCGCCCAACCGATGGCACCAGCACACATAATGCAAGGCTCAACCGTCACATATAGCGTGCAATCTTGCAGATATTTACCTCCCAACTCATTGGCTGCCATGGTTATTGCTTGCATTTCTGCATGTGCAGTAACGTCATTGAGCGTCTCTGTCAGGTTATGGGCACGAGCGATGATACGGTCACGGCATACCACAACAGCACCAATAGGGATTTCACCTTCTTTATATGCAGCTTCGGCTTCAGCCAATGCACGCTGCATATAGTATAGGTCTTTCTTGCTTTGTTCTTCTGTACTCATACTGCAAAAATACGGGTTTTATTTTGATTTTACGAAAGATTATTCTAACTTTGTGCGTGAATATTAATGTACACCACTCTTGACGGGAGTAATAGAGTTAAAGGATTAAGAAGAAGCTGAGCAATACCTTTGTTTCATCCTAAAATTGATATGATAAGTTATAAAGAATTATCTTGTCTTCTTCTAATAGCCTTTAATCCTTTTGTCTTCCGCAAATAAAGACAGAAAGACGCATGGCATATCATAACGAACTGGGTAAATGGGGAGAGGATGTGGCTGTAAGCTATCTCCAGCAGTTAGGTTATGTCATTCTTCATCGTGATTGGGATTATCATCATCGAGACTTAGATGTTGTCGCAATAGACAATGGAGTGTTGGTCATCGTTGAGGTAAAGACCCGAAAGAATGAGCAGTTTGCTGATGCCGATGAGGCTGTCACGGTGCAGAAAGTGCGTTCGCTCTCGATTGCGGCTAATGCATACGTCAAGCGATATAACATCAATTTGGATATCCGCTTTGATATTCTCACTGTCGTGGGAGAGCCAACTGGAACCAATGAAGTGCGCCATGTGAAGGATGCCTTTCTCCCTTTTATATAAAGAACAGATTGTAAATGAAGATAATAGATGCCGTATTAGGCTTTTTCAAGCCAACAGTAGTAGAGAAAGAAAGAGAGGTGAAAGTCGTAAGACTGGAGTCTGTCGATAGTACGAACGCTTATCTGCGCAGTTACAAGCCTGCTGAAGATGAGCCAATGACAGTCGTTGTTGCCGATTATCAGACTGCAGGAAAAGGGCAGGGGACGAACACTTGGGAGAGTGAAGCAGGTAAGAACCTGTTGTTCTCAGTGCTTGTACACCCGACGATGTTGCCTGTTCGTAGTCAGTTCCTACTCTCTGAAGCTGGTGCTTTGGCTCTGAAAGAAGCTTTAGCAGACTATGTGAAAGAGGATATCCGCCTGAAATGGCCCAATGACATCTATTGGAAAGATAAGAAACTGAGCGGAACACTGATTGAGACGAAGCTCGCTGCGGGACGTATAAAAGACTGTGTCTTCGGTGTGGGACTGAATGTAAATCAGGAAACGTTCCATAGTGATGCTCCTAATCCCGTTTCTCTCTGTCAGATTTAGGGCATGAGGTAGACAAAGAAGAACTATTGAAGAAGATAGTCAAGAAGTTCTCAGAATTCTATCAGCTGTTAGAAATGGGCGGATACAATGATGTCAGTGCCATGTATCACGAAGCCTTGTATCGTCGTGGAGGCTTTTATAAATTCCGCGATAGCGATGGCGAGTTTGAAGGAGCTATCGTTGAAGTAGAAGACGACGGGCATCTCATCCTCCGTGATAGTAAGGGTATGATACGAGAATATCAATTCAAAGAAGTAGAGTTTATTATATAATAAGGTGTAAATGGAAGTAAGGAAGTTCCCTCAACACCTCCAACAGCAATAAAAATGGCAAGATTTAAAAGAATACTCTTAAAGCTTTCGGGTGAGAGCTTGATGGGAAAGCAGGGTTTCGGTATCGACCCTGAGCGTCTTAGTGACTATGCTAAGCAGATTAAGGAAGTACATGAAATGGGCGTACAGATTGGTATCGTAATCGGAGGAGGTAATATCTTCCGTGGTCTAAGCGGTAGCCAGAAAGGCTTTGATCGTGTGTGAAAGGCGACCAGATGGGTATGTGTGCAACCGTTATCAACTCTCTTGCTCTTAGCTCAGCACTTGAGGCAATCGGTGTGAAAGCTAAGGTCTTGACCGCTATCCGTATGGAACCAATTGGCGAGTTCTATAGCAAGTGGAAGGCTATCGAGGCTATGGAGGCAGGTTATGTTTGTATCTTCTCAGCTGGTACTGGTAGTCCTTACTTTACTACTGACACTGGTTCAAGCTTGCGTGGTATTGAGATTGAGGCAGACGTAATGCTTAAGGGTACACGTGTAGATGGTATCTATACTGCCGATCCAGAGAAAGACCCAACAGCAACAAAGTTCTCTGAAATCACATACGATGAGATTTACACAAAGGGTCTTAAGGTAATGGACCTCACAGCAACGACTATGTGTAAGGAGAATGACCTACCTATTTATGTCTTCAATATGGACGTTGTCGGTAATCTGAAGAAGGTTATGGACGGTGAAGATATAGGTACGTTGGTGCATAATTAATGCTGATTATTCTTAAATGAATAGCTGTTGCAGCAGGTAGGTGACTACCTGTCTGCAACAATATACGTAAAATAAAAAAATCGACGAGAGAACTCATCTTAATCCTGAAAACCTTTTGAACATAGATTGATAAAAAAAGTTATTGGATATAAATATTAAATATATACATTATGTAATGTTATAAAAATAATTTTCTTATCTTTGCAGTTCAAATTCTAATAGTATAAAACGATGAAAAGAAGAAATACACTATTTATCCTCTTTACGCTGTTGTTTAGCCTCACAGCTATGGCACAGCAGAACCCTGTTCACTTTTTCTGTACAGCAGAAGCAGGTTTCACCAACAGAGGTAGAGGTTATCTTCACAGCGAAGATTGACCAGGGATGGCATGTATATTCAACGAATCTTCCTGCTGATGGTCCTACATCTGCATCTTTACATGTAGACAAAGCAGAGGGCGTAACACCAGTAGGTAAGCTCACAACACGTGGTAAAGAGTTGAATGTCTATGATAAGACTTTTGAGATGAAACTACGTTATTTCGAGAATAGCGTTGGTTTCGTTCAGCGTTACAAGATAACAGCCAAGACCTACAGTATAAAAGGTTACTTGGAATACGGTGCTTGTAATGATGAGATGTGTTTGCCACCAACACAGGTAGAATTCAACTTTAAAGGCAATGGACCTGCTTCCGCGCCCGCAGCAACACCAACAGCTGCTAATGCAGAAACGGAAAAAACAACGACAGCTGCTACTGATGTAGCAGCTGATGGTTTATCTGCACTTACCGCAATGACTGCAGATACAGCTAAGAAGTCTGATGTGTTACCAGCTGATACTGCAGGGGCTCTAAAGCAGGAGAATGCACAAGTAAATGCAGATGTTAACTTATGGCAACCTGTTATCAAAGAGTTGTCAGCCTTCAATAGCACCAAGGATAGTACTAATAGCTCTCTTTGGAGTATTTTCTTTATGGGTGTTTTGGGTGGTTTCATCGCTTTGCTCACCCCTTGTGTATGGCCTATCATTCCAATGACGGTAAGTTTCTTCCTCAAGAGAGCGAAGGATGACCGTAAGAAGGGTATTCGTGATGCAGTGACATACGGCTTGTCAATCATTGTCATTTATATGGGTTTGGCAACGCTTGTTACTTGGGCTTTCGGTCCACAGAAGTTGAATGAGTTGGCAACAAATGCACCGTTCAATGTGTTCTTCTTCCTTTTGTTAGTAGTCTTTGCATTTCAGTTTCTTTTGGATGGTTTGAACTTCGATTGCCTTCTTCATGGGGTAATGCGGTTGACAATAAGGCTTCTGCGACAACAGGTTTGCTTTCTATCTTCCTTATGGCATTCACCTTGTCATTGGTAAGTTTCTCTTGTACAGCTCCTGTCGTAGGTCTTCTCCTTGTTCAGGCAGCAACAAGTGGTGACTGGGTAGCCCCTGCAGTGGGTATGTTTGGTTTTGCTTTGGCTCTTGCCTTGCCATTTACCTTCTTTGCTCTCTTCCCAACTTTACTTAAGAAAGCACCAAAGTCTGGTTCATGGATGAACATGATTAAGGTTGTATTGGGTTTCATCGAGTTAGCATTCTCACTGAAGTTCTTGTCAGTAGCCGACCTCGCATACGGCTGGCATATTCTTGATCGTGAGACATTCCTCTCTATTTGGATTGTCCTCTTTGGTCTCTTGGGTCTTTATCTCATTGGTAAGCTTAAGTTCCCACATGATGATCCTGATCAGAAGGCTATGCCTGTACCTGCTATCATGCTTGGTCTTTGTTCATTGGCATTCTCTGTTTATATGCTTCCAGGACTCTGGGGTGCTCCTTCTAAGGCTGTTAGTGCGTTCGCACCACCTATTAACACACAGGATTTTAACCTTGCTCCACAGACGGTACATGCTGCTTATACAGATTATGATGAGGGTATGCGTGCAGCTGCTGCAGCTGGTAAGCCAGTCTTGGTTGACTTTACAGGCTTTGGATGCGTGAACTGTCGTAAGATGGAGGCATCTGTATGGACTGATTCACGTGTAGCAGAAAAGTTGAATAAGGACTACGTTCTCATCTCACTTTATGTAGATGATAAGACTCCATTGAAGCAGCCTGTAGAGGTGAAACTCCCAGATGGAACTTCACGTACACTGCGTACCATCGGTGACAAGTGGAGCTATTTGGAGCAGACTAAGTTCGGTTATCTTGCTCAGCCATTCTATGTACCATTGGACAATGCGGGTAAACCATTGAATGGTAGCTTTAGTTTTAAGGAGGATGTACCTGCTTATCTTGAGTTCCTTGATAAGGGATTGGAGAATTATCATGCACAGCATCAGTAAGATTTTTACGTGATAACATAGCTTTTTGCTATCTATATAGATAGTAGAAAGACGACAGTTTATAAACTTCAAAAAGGGGTTGTATCAAAGAAACCGTTGGTGGTTTTTGTTTTGATACAACCCTTTTTTATAGCCTTTGAAGACACGTCTATTCTTTGCTTTCTGTGTCTTAAGAGATGTCATTGAAAAATGTTTTTATGTTTTTTATCTTAATTTCTATATTTCTTTAGCAATTTCTTGTCAATTCTAAAAAGATATTATACCTTAGCGGTCGTGAACGAATTAGCAATGACATATCCGACGACTACTGCAGCAAAGAAACTTTAATTTCTTTGCCTTTTTAGTGCTTTATATTTGGTTGTTTCAGATATTTTGCTAACACACACACACACACACACACACACACACACACACAGCGCTACTAACGTCTAAGTCAACATTTTTGTTTTATCCTACGCGCACGCGAAGCGTGGCGTAACGCCTGTAAACAAAGGACTTTTCGGAGTTTCCTTTGTTCGCTTTTTGTGCCCTGTTTGCGAGCTGTCAAGAAAGCAAAATAAGGACGTTTTAAGCACTGAAATTACCGTAACAAAAATAATTGTAATTCTCTGATAGTTTGTTTTCTCTCGTTGATTGTTCGGGCAGGCAGCAGTGATATGCTGCCTGCCTTTAGAGGAAGAGAGTAAGACAAGGAAGAAAAAGGAGGATGCACAAGCAACATCAAGATAAGCAAAAAAGCGACTTACAAATATTTAAAAATCATTAATTCATTAGATTTATTTTATGAACCATTAAAATCAAGAAAGCAATGAGAATGAAACAAGAAAAGAAGGATTATTCTGCACCATGTTGCATGATAATCCAAGTGAGTGAAACGACTTATCTCATGGATACGTCCTTCCCGAGCCAGCACAAGAAGGCAAATCACGGTACTGGTCCAACGGCTCAAGCCAAGTCTTTAGGCTTATGGAGTGATGACCACTTTGAGGATGGGAACAGTGAGGATGTTAACAACGATGGTTCTTCCTCATGGGACGACTAATTTCTAAAGTGATTAATTAACAAAGAACAGAAAACAAACAAAGAAAAAAGCAAGAAAGATGAAAAAGGCAATGAAACAAAAGTCCCTTTTGTCAGGGATAAAGTCATTGGGCATCGTATTGAGCCTAAGCTTGGCTTTTGCCTCATGTACAAAAGACGACGTGACCAGAACACAGCAAAGCCAAAACAGGAAGGGAATAAGGACTTAACGACTTTTTCGTGGCAGGTGGCGAGAACAAGACGCGTACGTCACTGAATTATAATAGCGGTGACTTCTGTTGGGAGAAAGACGACTATATCTACGTAAAGGACGACGACGGCGTATTGCGAAAGAGCACGAACGCTCCAGACCAAAAGGTGGCTTTTTAAGTATAAAGTACCAGGCAAGTTTACCGCAAGTAGCAGTTATAAGGTTTATTACTTGGGTAAGAACAGCATCGGCAACTCAGTAAGTATCTCAACCGCCCAGAGCCAGGCAGCTCCAGACAATACCGAACACTTTGGTACAGCTGGCGATTACGGCACCGCTATTGCTACTGGAACCTTAGGCGGAAAGTCTTTTAGTTTCGAGTTAGAGCATCATCCAGCTTACTTAGTCTTCCAGCCTTACACAAGTAACACTATTCTCCATAACTGTTACTTAACTAAGGTAGAGGTAAGCTCTGACAACGATATAGCTGAGAAATACACCGTCAACCCAACAACAGGTGCTTTGGTCGCTTCCACAGTAACAAACGGCAAACAGATAGTCTTAACAACAAAAGACGCAACAAGCGGCAGTAGTTACGACAACGGTTTCCCATTGACTAACAGCGCAGCTAACGTAACAACTAACGGTGCTTACATGGTGATTAAGCCAGGCACTCATACCTTAAAGGTACGTTACTGGGTAAAGGACGTGGCAACAGGTACAGAGGGCACCATAACTAAGACATATACATCCACAGCATACGCTTCCAACACCTACTACGATATGACTGCTAACCTTAACGTACGTAATTATGACGGCGACAAATATTACATGTGGGACGCGCAGCAAAATTATTGGTCAGGTCACGAATGGAATAGCGCAGATCCATGGCAGCCAACACTTGAGTCACAGCCTGCCAATCCAAACTACCCCCAGAGCAGTAGCGACCTTAACCATCGTTGGTACCACGAGGGCAGCGGTTCACCTTTCAACGCTACCCAGAGTTGCGCTACTCTTCCAAACGCTAATGAGATGTCTTGGTACTGCATGTTTGGCGATCCTCGTTGGGACGCAGATGAATTATGGACTACTATGGGTCATTTATATAAAGGTGGCATGTGGTTTAAGAAGAAGTCCGTGTTACTGGCAGAGCATCATTACGACACCGAGAAATCTGCCGACGGTTCAACCGACATGCGTACAACGCACAAGGACTACACCAACAGCAACAGTAGTATCAACAACTCAGGCCTCCCATCTGCCGCTGACGTAGGCAGTACTTCTACCCGCCCTGCCCGGGTAACTACAACCTGGTAATCAGTACAACGTTGGTTTCAGCGGCATCTATTGGTCGTCAAGTCGCTTACTCAGGGACAGCTACAGCGCGTACGCCCTGTACTTCTACAGGTTACATCAACGTGACAACAACATCCGGCAGCGATCGGCGCTCAGGGTCGGTGGGGTTCGAGTAGTCCCAAAAGTCCCACCCCGACCCTCCCCAAAAGGAGAGGAGTGCCTAACGAGATAAAGGAGGATGAGAGATAAGGAAAAATCTAGTTGCAAGAAAATTTCTAACCCAGTTAGAAATTTTCTTGCAACCTCGTTAGAAATTTTTACTTTGACCTGATATATGGTTTTTAAGCCTCCGCATCGTACGGATTTTCCAAGCTTTGCGGAGGTTTTTCTCTTTTGAATACTGAATAAACACGCTTTGATTGAACTAATCAAACTGGGAAAAACGAAACTAATGAAAAACGAGTTGCTGCAAAAAGTGCAGCAGAAGTAAGTAATAACTAATAAAATCTTAAACACAATGAAAAATCAAATTGATTGAAAGAAGAAAAGCCAGGGTACCAAAGACAGGTCCTGGGAAAGTTTTATGCAAGTCCTGTAAAACGTGGGGAAGAAGAACCTGTGAGATATTGCGCATGACATTGCAGGGCGTTCTTCGCTGACCCGTGGCGACATCGAAAACGTGCTGGCGAACTTTAGATTGTCTGCCTCATTACCTTCGTGACGGCTTTAGGGTGCAGTTAGGAGAATTTGGCACAATGCGCCTAACACTGTCAAGCGAAGGGGCTGCGACGGAAAAGGCCTTTAAGACTGAAATGATTAAGCCGCGTGTAACGTTTACACCAGGCGTGGAACTAAAAGCGGCTCTGCGTGACAACTCGTATGAGGCGGTGAAGGAGGAGCATCTCGGTGCTAAGCCTGCACCTAAAACAGGGGGCAACCCAGGACCTGTGCCAGAGTAGCCTAAGGGAGAGGGCGACAGTTAATCAAAAAATAAAAAGAAAAAGTAGTTTATGAATGAATCAGGAAAGAGTTCGCAAACTCTTGATTTGGTTGCGAACCTTTTAGGATGTGAAATGTAGATAAATGGGCGTTAGAGATATTAGGTTTTTACAGCTGCTAAGAGGGCGTAAATAAAATGAAGAGATAGTAGTAGAAATGCTACTAAAACGTCTGTTTGACTATCAGAAAAACAATAATAAAGGAGATTCTCCTTTAATTTTTAATAATAAAATCGCTTTGATTTTTATTTTTCGTACTTTTGCAGAATAATATATAATAGGTATTGTCCACCTGTGAAGGGACTATCTCGATAGTATTAATAGAAATGAAGATTTCTTTCTTCTCTCTGAACAATTATTAACATAAGAGTTTTCGAGTAAAAAAAAGATTGTAATTTCAAGTAACAAAATTCATAATTTTAGAGAACGATGCAGAAGATTAAATTCCTCCAACGCATAATATGTGTTCTTTTTTTGAACCTTTTATGTTTTGGTCCATTAAGTCTCCCCATGTCAGCGCAGGACCTGAATGGCGCAAAAGTAACTCTTTCTATGCATGATGCAACGGTAGAGGATTTCGCCAATGAGGTCGCAAAGCAGACAGGATTAAATGTAAAGTTTGCGGATGAAGGTGTGAAGGCACTCAAGGGTGTTACTCTTGACGTGCGTGATCAGTCAGTATCAAGTTTGTTACTGAACTTGGCAAACCAGTTCCCACTTTCATACACGGTTGAGGGTAATACCCTGACGCTTGCAAAGAAGGAAACTGTACAGCGTAAGGGCGGCGTTCGTGGTCAGGTTACTGATAGTAGCGGTGAGCCAATCATCGGTGCAGTTATCCGTGTGGATGGCGTAAATGGTGGCTATGTGACCGATATCAATGGTGAATATGAGATTAAGACCGACCTTAAAGAGGTACACATGAATGTGTCATATATTGGTTATAAGACTGTTACTAAGACTGTAAAGAATGGTGCTACAGCCAATATTACTTTTGCGTGAAGACTCAAAGGAAATGCAGGAAGTCGTTGTAACGGGTTATCAGACTAAGAATAAGAATTCGTTTACAGGTTCTCAGGTGGCTGTAAGTCGTGACCAGTTGATGAATGTGGGTACGAAGAATGTGTTGCAGAGTATTGCAAGTTTCGTTCCTGGTATGGTCATCGCAGATGATAATCTCAAAGGTTCTGACCCTAATAAGGTGGCAGAACTCAATATCCGTGGTCGTGCAACCTTCGAAGGACAAGCCAATACACCAGTCTATGTGGTAGATGGTGCGCAGGTTTCTGCTGAGTATGTTGCCGATATGGATATGAATGATATCGAGACAGTTACCGTATTGAAGGATGCTTCTGCATCTGCTCTTTATGGTGCTAAGGCCTCTGCTGGTGTTATTGTTATTACAACAAAGACCTTGAAGGGTGGTAAGTTGAAATTGAACTATAGCGGAACAGTACGTTTGTCAACACCTGATTTGCATGATTATAACTTGTTGAATGCACGTCAGAAGTTGGAGTACGAGCGTCTTGCAGGTTTGTTTACAGACACAAGTCCTTCAACTCAATATACGCTCGACAAGGACTATGCACGTATATATAATGATGTTCAGAGAGGTGTTGAGACTGACTGGCTGTCTAAGCCACTGCGTAATGCAATCTCACAGTCACACAGCTTGAGTGTAGATGGTGGTGATGACCGTGCAAAGTATAATCTCGGTATTCGTTATGGTAATGATGCTGGTGTTATGAAGGGTTCTGATCGTACTCGTCTTTCAACTAACTTCCGTCTCTCTTACAATATTGCAGGTAAGTTCTTTGTATCAAACAGTTCGACACTGTCATCTGTGACAAGTAACGTGTCACCTTATGGTGATTTCTCAGACTGGGTTAAGATGAATCCTTATGAGAATCCATATAACTCTGATGGACAGTTGCGTTCTTCACTCTATCATGACTTGGCGAACCCATTGTATGATGCTTCGTTGGGTAGTTATAGTAAGACAAATAACTTTGACTTCCTCAATACGACCAATATTCAGTTGTGGTTCGGTGAGAAGATTCGTTTGGATGGAGACTTTACAATCGACCGTAGCAAGCAGGATAGACGCACTTTTACATCTCCTTTTGCCTATAGCGAGATTCGTAATAAGTCTGCTGATCAGCGTGGTTCATTGTCTGATAACTGGGTAAATACCACAACATTGCAAGGAAAAGCAATGTTATCATATAATAACTACTTCTTTAAGAAGCTCTTCCTTACTGCAATGGGAGGTGGAAGTATTGAGTCTACGTCATCAGATGCCGCTACTTATACTTCAATAGGATTCTATTCAGATAAGCTCGGACATCCATCTTTCGCTACAGCATACGCTGCAACGCGTCCAAGTGGCTCTGATACACAGACAAGAGGTGTCGGTTTCTTCGTTAATGCCAATACAATTTGGGATAACAAGTACTTCCTTGACCTTATCTATCGTTATGAGGGTTCATCTCGTTTCGGTAAGAATCAGCGCTTTGCTCCATTCTGGAGTGTCGGTGGTGGATGGAATATTCACAACGAAAAGTTCATGAAGGGCTCACCAGTTTCGCTCTTGAAGCTTCGTGCCAGTGTTGGTTACTTGGGTAATATCAACTTTAACCCATATCAGGCATTGACTACCCTATAGTTATAATAGCTCTTACTTCATGGCAAGGGAACTGGTGCTACGCCAATTACTATCGGTAACCCAGACTTGAAAGTGGGAGCGTACATTGAGCACCAACATCGGTGTTGACTTCACTGCTTTCCGTGGTCGTGTCGACCTTTCAGCTGATTATTATATCAAGAACACAGACAACCTGCTTTTGGATATTACTAAGGCTCCATCAGTGGGTGTGATAACTTCACGTGAAAAACATTGGTGAGGTACAGAACTCAGGGTTTTGAACTTCGTCTGCGTACCTTCCCAATTCAGAATAAAGATTGGCAGTGGTCACTCGGTCTTACATATGCTTATAACAAGAATAAGATTAAGAAGATCAGTAATTCTCTGCGTGAACAAAACGAGAAGAACAAGTCTGATAATGGTGTTGCGCCGCTTCCTATCTATGAAGAGGGTCAGTCTTTGACAGCCTTGAAGGTTGTTCCTTCTGCAGGTATCGACCCAGTAACAGGTCAGGAAATCTTTATTAAGCGCGATGGTACATATACTTTCGTTTATGACTCAAATGATAAGGTAATCTTCGGAGATACCAATCCTTTAGGTACGGGTTCTATCACTTCATACCTTACATATAAGCGATTTGCATTGAGTTGTTCGTTCTTGTACTCTTTCGGAGGTTCTCTCTATAATGAGACTTTGGCAACAAAGGTAGAGGGAGCTAATCCTAAGTACAATGCTGATGAGCGTGTATTGAATGACAGATGGAAGACTCCTGGAACTGTTGCAAAAGTATAAGCGTATCGACGATACAACTACTCCATATCAGACATCACGCTTCGTAGAGAAGAACAATTTCTTGCGTATGAGCAGTTTGTCACCTCTTATGAGGTTCCAACAAACTTTATTCAGAAGTACGGATTGAAGCGTATGTTCTTGGAGCTTCTTACTAATGACCTCTTCTACCTATCAACAGCGAAGAGAGAGCGTGGTTTGAACTATCCATATGACAGAAGCTTTGAATTCTCATTACGATTCTCACTCTAAAACTAAATTCGGATAACAATGAAGAAGATAACGAAATATATAGGATTATCCATGGTGTTTGCTTTGCTTACATCATGTAGCGACTTCTTGGATGTGCAGTCAAAAGGGCAGCTTACAGATGACGAGATGTTCACTGACCTTACTGGTTATGAGGATGCTATGTTTGGTATCTACGGTAAGTTAGCTTCATCCAATCTCTATGGTAGTAACCTTTCATGGGGTATGGTGGATGAGTTAGGTCAGCAGTTCGGTTATGACAACACACAAGATGTTAGTTATTATCTGAACCGCTACCAATATACTAACCAGCAAGCACGCAACATCGTGGATGCTGTTTGGAGCAATATGTACAACAATATCTCTAATGTCAACAATGTGTTGAAGCACATTAATGATATTAGTGCAGGTGCACAAGAGCGCAAGATGATTCATGGTGAGGCATTGGGTCTGCGTGGCTTTATGCACTTCGACCTCGCTCGCCTCTACTGTACAGACTATACGCGCAGTGATGCAAACACACTTGGTCTGCCTTATGCAACAGAGTTCAATTTGAAGAACCGCACACGTTACACCTTGCAGGCAACGTTCAACCTTATTCTTAAGGACTTGAATCAGGCTGACTCATTGTTGACAGACGACAATGATGTTACTTACGATAATACTTTCGTACGTGATTATAGTAAGGGACGTGTGATACTTTTCAATAAGTATGCAGTAAAGGCTACCAAAGCTCGTGTATACTACGCTATGGGTAAGTACACAGAAGCAGCAAAGTATGCTCGTGAAGTCATCAATGCTACACAGAACTTTAAGCTGAATACAAGTACTTCACTTGACTCTGTGATGCGTTTCCCTGCAAGTAAGGAGATGATTTTTGGTGTTTATGCTGCCGATCGTTCAACAGCAATCCGTACAGCTTTCCTGCGCTCTACAGGTTACGGATCTTTCGTTGAGGGTCGTCGTGATACACGTAGTCTCTATGAGACCGACCTCTTTACAGCACTTAGCTCTGACCTCCGTTTCACCTCTTTCTTTAGAGAGAACACGTCAGGTTCAACTTCTTCTTTCAGCTTTATCCGTCTAATCCAGAATGATGCCGAGGCTACAAGAGGTGTGTTGAAAGGCTTTGTGTTGATTAGTCTGCCTGAGATGTATTATATTTTTGAGCGAAAGTCTTTATGATACAAATCAGACAGAGGCAATCAGTCTGCTCAATCAGGTAAGAAAGAGTAGGGATTGGGTGATGTTGACGCGGCTAAGGTAGCTACACGTACACTCTTCGAGCAGGAGATGATGCGTGAGCGTATGCGTGAGTTCCCTGGTATGGGACAGACCTTCTATGCGTTGAAGCACTATAACCGTAGTTTCACTGACTTCAGAAATATCGATACGTATCAGCCTTCAGATGCCATTTTCAATCTCCCTTGGCCAGATAGAGAGAATGAGTACGGTGATCAGGGCAGTACATAACGAATAGTTCATATCAAAGAGTTAGCATGGTTTAGCACTGCTAAACGATACGAGTAAGACTACTTGTAAAAAAACGTTTAGCATAGCTAAATCACTGACTTGAGTGTATAAAAGAAGAGATATAAAACATAAAAACAAATATTGTAATCCGATAATACTTAAGTAGTATAAGCTCTTTGATGGGCTAACTAATATGCAGCACCATTGGTGTTAGCCCTCCGCACCATCCGTGCTGAGCCTTCGCACCACATGTGCGGGAACTTAAGACATTGGCAAAACATGGAAAAAGCGAAGTCGTCACAGTCCTATATAATAAGGGAGAAAAAGACAAAGCTACATGGTAATTGCTTATCGGACAACACTAAAAAAACAAATGATTATGTATAAATCAATCACAAACTTCTTCGCTATCGGTGTCATCGCATTGTCGTTGGCAGCGTGTTCAAACGATGAGTACAAAGGTGAATACTCAAAGGATGGTACTTTCGAAGGAGCAAACCAGGTTTATTTCGACCTCAATAATGCTTCTGACACATTATATAACTATTCGTTCGGAACACAGCCTACGAGCGTGACAACAGACACGGTTACTGTAAAAAGTTAAGCTTGCTGGAGTGAGAAAGTCACAGGCTCAACATTATAAAGTAGTTGTTGACCCAAAGTAGTTCTGCAAAAGCAGGAGTACACTTTGAGGCAATCAATAGTGATCAAGTAATTCCAGCTGATAGTCTTGCATCCAGTTTTCGTGTAGTTCTTTTGCGTCAGAATCTTAGTGATGTTAAGAATGACAATATTCGTCTTGTTCTGCGTTTGGAAGCATCTGACGACCTCGGTGTACGTTTCCCTAATGCACTAAAGAGAACGATTACTTTTGATAATGTGCTTGAAAAGCCATACTGGTGGGACAATCCTACGTTGCAGGCTATGGGTCTTCCAGCTTATACACCAGCTAAGTATCGTTATCTTCTGTCCTTGTATAATTCAGATGCAAGTGAGATTGAGAAGGCAATACGTAATACAAGAAGTTGGACACAGCTTTTATAGAAATATTCAGAAGTTGAAAGCTTACTTTGCTGCCAATCCTGAATAAGCACGTTCATAGGTATAACGATTAAAAATAATTGACGAATTATGGTAAAGAAATATTTATTTATCTTAGCTGCAACAGCCCTTGCCTTCACTTCTTGTATCAAGGATGATTCAACAGAAGGGGTGATGGTGTGTCTGTAATCAGTCTGCAGACACCTCTGAATAGCAGTTATACACTTAATCAGGGTGATACTTTGAAAATCAACCCAGCGGTGTTGCAAAAGCAATGGAAAGCAGAAACTCACCCTACGAATGGGAGATAAATCATAAGTTGGTTTCAAGTGATTCTGCACTTGTTTATCCTATTCAGAATTCAGGAAGCTATACTGGACGTCTTCGTTTGAGCAATGGTCAGAATATTCAGATCTATGAATTCAATGTGAATGTTGAATATGCTTATACAAAGGGTGTTTATCTCTTGGCAGAAAACAATAGTAAGTCAATCCTTTCATATGTACCTACAGAGGATGTAAACAAGAGTTTCCACCTTGATGTGTTGGCTCCTAACAACCCTAACATTAACTTTGGTACACCTTGCTCAATGGCATGGAACAAGACTATCGGTGGTCAGGCAAACAATGTTCTGATTATTGCAGCAGGTAATCCATCAACACTTTACCAGCTTGATGGTTATGAAATGTTGTCACTTTTCCAAACTCCTGTCGGTGAGAAGGTGATACAGGTAGCGGCTAACTCTGATCCAGGTGCACCAAAGGTTATGGCTGTTACTAAGAATAACTTGTATTCATTGGGTCTGAACACAACCAACTTGGTTTCACAGACTTCACGCTTTACAAGTGCTGTAGGTGGTTCTGTTACATTTGCAAATAGCATGACTCCATGGTGGAGAGACGACCTTTTCTATGCACATGGTGATGCTTACTTTGACAATGCACATGGCTCTCTGTTAGCAATGGCTATTGAGAATACATCTGTTCCTGCTGAAATCTTGAAGGGAACCTTCACTGGTGATACGTTGGTTGGTATGGGTAGTGTTAACAAGCAGCGTAACCTTTGCACTGATTACTAATCAAACAAGCACGGGAACATTCTACTTTACATACATCTTCCCGGGCTACTACTCTTCTTCTGCAGATAAGAGAATTGCAGCTAATGTGCTTTACCGTGTTGCAATGCCTTCTACTTCTGGTATCGCTAATGGCTCTGTCGTACGCTCGGCTCGTAGCAAGAACATTGTTTATTACACTAATGGCAATGCTGTCTATGCACATAACGTACTTGCTAATAGTAACTTCCCAACTGCAGCACTGTTCACTGTAGGTAGCAGTTCTGAGAAGATTGTAGACATGGTGTTCTCAGATGATGATAACCTCATCTATGTTGCAACCAATGATACATCGGCATCTATGCCAGGTAGTCTATATTGTTATGACACGCAGACAAATGCTCTACGTTGGTCAAAGCAGCACATTACGGGACGTATTGTGAAGGCATTATTCAGAAATAAATAACATACAAATGATAAGAATGAATTTTCATTTAAGAACTCTTTACTTGGAGGGCATTATTGCTCCTCCTTGTATTGCAAAGTACTGTTGCAAAAGCTGATGATGACAAGTCTAAGTCTAAACCAAAGAAGGAGACAAAGTATGACCGTCTCTTCAAAGATAAAAAGACTGAGACGGCACGTAGTAAGTTTATTACTGTTCATAAGCTTGATAACAAGATTTACTTTGAGTTGCCACGTACTTTGTTGAAGAAGCAGATGATGCTTGGTGGAGTAGTAAACTCAACAACTGATGCATCTACAGTTACTGTTGGTTCAACAAGTTCTAATCCTGTTTTGTTCTATTTTGACATACAGGATAGTTCTGTTGTGATGAAGACTCCTAACAATGTTCTTTTCAAGGAGAATGCTAACTCAGCAGACCTTGATAATGCATTGTCTCTGAACTATCGTGATGGTATTTGGCAGGGCTTTAACATTATGGCTTATAACAACGATAGCTCTGCGGTTGTCTTTGACGTAACTTCTTTGTTAGGTAAACCAACTAACCCTCATATCGGTTATGCCAACAAAGAATGGTAACTATAGTATCAAGGCTACTCCTAAAGCCTGAACTCTCGTTCATTCGTGGTATAAAAGAGCTTTGATACGAAATGTTATCGTTAATAATGACTTCACTTATGGTGTGTCTACTTCTCTGATGTCTATGCCTATCGGAGGTGAACGTCCTACAACTGTTGGTGTTAGTTATAGCGTAGCACTTGTGCCAGAGTCTGCAATGCGTCCACGTATTATGGACTCACGTATCGGTGTTAACTACTCAGTTCGTTTTGGGAATTCCAAAGGAAGGTGAAGGTACAAAGCGTATCTTCTACTCTCATCGTTGGAATCTTGTACCAAAGGATAAGAAGTCTTATGCTAAAGGGTAAGTTGACTCAGCCTGCTAATCCAATCCGTTTCTATTTGGATGATACCTTCCCTGAGGCATGGAAACAGCCAATTCGTGAGGGTGTTCTTGAGTGGAATAAAGCTTTTTGAAAAGATAGGCTTTTAAGAATGCTATTGAGGTTGTTGACTTCCCTCAGAAGCAAGGAGATTTCGACCCAGACAACATTCAGTATTCTTGTATTCGCTACATACCAAGTGGTTCTTCATCTGCTCCAAAGAGTGATATCTATGTCAATCCTAATACAGGAGAGATTATGGCAGCCTCTATGTTCATCTATTCTGATGTCGAGAAGTTGTTACATAAGTGGCGTTTAATTGAAACAGGTGCTGTTGATCCATCAGTACGTAGCAACCGTTTGTCTGCTGCAAAGTTTGCTGAAGGCTTGAAGATGTTGGTTACAAAGGAAACTGGTAGTATGTTAGGACTCTTGGATAACCTTGGTGCTTCAGCTACTTATTCTACTGATTCATTTGCGTAATGCACGTTTCACGACTACCATGGGGCTTGCTCCTTCTGTTATGGATGACGTTCATTACAATTATGTTGCACAGCCAACAGATAATGGTTTACGTCTTGCTCCGAAGGGACTTGGCATGTACGACTACTTTACAATTGATTGGAACTATCGTTACTTTGATACCGATAATGTTTCTATCAATGATGAGAAGAATACACTTGAGGCGTTTGTTGACAAGAAGGTGACAAACCCACGTCTTCGTTATTATGCTGAGCGCAATGCTAAATGGGACCCACGTCTTGCTGCAGGAGCACTTGGTAACGATATGATTGCAAGTGCAAACCTTGCAAATAAGAACTATACAATCGTTGAAAACAACCTCTCTAAGTGGATTAAGAACGATGAGGATACTCGTATCAAAGATCAGTTATACCTGCAGATATCACAGAATCGTTACGCTTTGTTCAAGCAGGTGTTGAGTAATGTTGGTGGAATGTACCTCAACAATATGAAGATTTCAGCAGGAGTACCACAGTATCAGGTTGTTTCTAAGGATCTTCAGCGTCGTTCACTCTTGTGGTGTTTGCAGGAGGCAATGAGCTTCAAGAAGTATGCTAACCGTAACTACGAGCGTAAGGGCTACTTGTCAGTAAGCTATTATGACCAGAGTTTAGAGTTCATGGGCTACGATTTGATGGCAGCACGTATGCGTGTGGCTATCACTTCTTACTTGAATCCAAACAGTTACACACAGAAAGAGTACTTTGATGATATCTATAACACCTCTTTCAAGAGTGTTGCTGACATGCGCGCACCATCTCAGGGCGAGCGTGTTTTGCAGCGTGCATTCATGAGTCAGGCACAGAGTGTTGTCTCTAAGGCTACTGGAAACGGTGGTTCTGGTGGTGGTTCTGGTTCCAGCATGGCTTTGAAGGGTGATGATCTTGGTGCTACTCCGGGCTTTGGTGACCCATCTCAGAATCTTGCTCCAACAGTTGATATCACACTCGCAGACAACTCAGAGCTTTACTTCTACAACTGTCTTTTGAAGTTGAGAACAGCTTTGGAGAAATGTTTGAAGGCAAACTTGCCACTTGAAGCGCGTACACACTATGAGATGATGCTCTTCAAAATCAATAAGACAATGGAGGTGAAGAAATGAGAAAGACTTCATTTTTTATCAATGAAATCGGTTCATGCAACCCTATTAGCAGTGGGATTCTTGAGCCTTTTCACTGTCAGCACAGGCTTTCCTTTCTTTAAAAAAGAAGAAAAAGAAGGCTACAACCACTACTTCTGTGGTGAAGAAAGATGCCTATGAGCGTATTCTAACCGAAGAGAAGACGGACTCTGCAAAGGGACCATTCGTTTCTCGTTCTATAGAACAGGTGAGAAAACTCTCATGGAGTTGCCACCTTCTTCTATCGGTCGTGACATGCTGATTGGTGCTACAATTTCATCTGTATCAAGCCCGCAGTTTGCTGAGGTAGGTACTCGTGCTGGTTCTGTTTCACACGTGCGCTTTTGTAGAGAAGGATAGCTCTATCGTAATGCAGGCTATCAACTCTGAATTACTCGACGCCCTACCAGCAGGCAATGCGAAAGCAGGCACAGGCTACGAACTATCGTAACCTTGACTTCTATAGCTTCCCTATCAAGGCAAGAAACAAGAAGACTGGTGGTATTCTTTTTGATGTATCTTCTTTCTTCTTGAGAGAGAGGTATTTCCCAGTGATTGCAAAGGTTGCTGGTCCATATCGTGTGATGCTGACTTGAAAAGCCAGAATGGATTAAAGGTCACTTCTTTGAAGTCGTTTGCAAACAACGCTTGTATCTCGATGGAGCGCAACTACGTTACCAATATGACTGGTAATAGTGGTGGTGTGGCTATTAGCAATCATCCTGTTTCTATCGGTGTACAGTTTACTTTTGGCTCTTTTGCCAGAGGATAAGATGACTCCACGTCTGAGTGATACTCGTCTTGGCTACTTCCTTACACCGAAAGTCTATCGTCAATGACAGTCTTATCGACCATGCAAGCTTTATCAATCGTTGGCGTGTAGAACCAAAAGACCCTGCTGCTTACTTTGCAGGTCAGCTCAGTGAGCCAGTAAAACCTATTGTGTTCTATATCGATAATGCGTTCCCTGAAAAGTGGAAGCCAGCGATGCGGAATGCTGTTCTTAGATGGAATAAGGCTTTCGAGCGTATCGGTTTCAAGAATGTGATGCAGGCAGTGGACTTCCCAACCAATGATCCAAACTTCGATCCAGATAACTTCCAGTATTCTTGCATTCGTTATCTGCCTACTGCTACAGAGAATGCGATGGGTCCATCATGGGTTGATCCTCGTACAGGTGAGATTATCACAGCGACCGTATTGGTGTATAATGATGTTGTGAATGTCATCAATAGCTGGCGATTTATTCAGACATCACAGCTTGATCCTGCTGCACGAACATTGGATATGCCTGATAGCATTTTGTTGCCAACATTGGAGTATATTGTAACTCACGAGGTAGGACATACACTCGGACTGATGCACAACATGGCTGCATCGGCTGCAATCCCAACAGATTCGCTCCGTTCTGCAAGCTTCACACAGAAGTATGGTACGACAGCATCTATCATGGACTATGCTCGTTTCAACTATGTTGCACAGCCAACAGATAAGGGCGTGTCACTGACTCCTCCTTACCTCGGTGTCTATGATAAATATGCTATCGAGTGGGGATACGTGTTTTTCCCTAACTCAAAGAGTTTCAGAGATGACGTAAAGCCATTGATGGCACTTGTTGAGTCTCATGATAACGACCCAATGTATCGTTACGTACTTCAGCAGTCACGTTATCGTTATGACCCAACCGCCATTGAGGAGGATCTCGGTGACGATGCTGTGAAGTCAAGTACATACGGTCTTAAGAACCTTGAGTATATCCTCAGTCATTTTGATGAGTGGATTCCAGACGGTACTGATGGTACTCGTAAGGCTAAGCTCTATCGTCAAATGGTTTCTCAAGCTTACGGTTATGCTCGTAATGTCTATGCTGTCATTGGTGGTATCAAGCTGAATCAGACCACAGAGTCTTCTGGTATTCCTCGTTATGAGGTGATGCCTAAGGAGAAACAGCGTGCTGCTGCAATGTGGTTGTTACAGGAAGCACGCAAGTTTGGTAAGCGTGGTGTTGAGAGTATTGAGAATCGTCTACCTCAGATCAACTCTCATCCTTACAAAACATTGGCAGGTGGTATTCAGGAAATGGCTCTTTCAGCAACTGCGCGTTTAGCATTGAGCTATTATGCTGACTCTACTTCTTATTCTCCATTGGAGTATTGCGAAGACACGTATAACAATGTTTGGGCTAAGACAATCGCTGGTGATGAGAATCTCGACGACGATGATATCGCCATGCAGCAACTCTATGTTGAACGTCTGAAGGCTAACATTGTTGAGGTTAAACAGGTTGGTAAGGTGCGCAGCTTGCGTGATGACAAGCAGGATGTGGCTTTCCTTGGCTTTGGTGTTGGTTATGGTGAACCAGAGACGATGTGGACAGAGACCATCGACCGCACAGCTGAATATGTGTTCCACTATGCACAGAAAGCTGCAGAAGCTACTTGAGGAGCGCATCAAGACAACGAAGGACACAACTATCAAATCTCAATATGAGTTGATGTATGCACGTGTCCAGCGTTATATGAATTAAAGGCATAACACAATCAGCTATTTTTAATACACGAGCTAACATCTCCCGATGCGTATATGGTTTTCATCTGTATTTGTAGCTAGTCGTGAGAGGTTTCATTTCCTTGATTGTCTTAAAATATCTCTTGGTACTTTATATCAACCAAGAATTATCTCAAAACTAAATGGTTCAGGATTATCATTATCACGATACAATAGAAACTTCATCTGTGACCACAAGTCCTGGTCACGAGAATCAAAACCAGTATCCTTTATCAGTAATATAGTTTCTACATTATACCTAAAATTAGCGCGAGCTGCAGCTCTGTCTTTTCTCTGATATCTTAGGATAAACAAGGCAACGCCATTATGTTCATCTCTCATAAAATCACACTACCTAAATAAATCAACGATACCATAGGGCTTTATTTAAATTAGTTTGTTGTTTGTAAGTCTAATATTCTTTTGTCTTAATTAAGAATTAGATGTCTTTATTCTATGTATGAATAGCCTTTTCCCATATTTTATTACCTCTAATCTGTGTAGTTCAGGCATCCAGCCTTGATATCAATACCATAAATGCGGTGGAATGCATCAATTACGTCTCCTCCTGAGGAAACAGGATTGCTCATACTTGTGTAATTACTTCTACTTGCATACCTGGTTCTATGCGAATACCATTTACATTTTTTTATGCTTGGTCCAATAATAAAAATGCCATATCAATTTTTGTTATTTTAGGTTGCCAATGAAGTCCTAATTTTATAGTTATTTATCTGTTTGGCATAACTTTATTCTTTCTCCTGTATTAGTTATTCTGAAATAATTATAGAAATGAGAGGTTAGTTGTACATATAAATAGAATATCCATTTGAGGTTATATTTACATATTTGGTAGTTCTATTCTCGGTTTACGCTACTATAATTTTGCAGAATGTCTAATAAAAAGTTCATGGTAATATGCCCTTCCTAATAGTTTTAATTTCTTTGTAACGAATCGAGATTAATTATGTAGCAGATAGTAATAATATTTGAAATAATTAACTAAATGAATAAAAATAAAATTTAACTGTGTAGCATGTTGATTTCGGTAGTTTATAATGTAGTATAAGTTTATTCTGTGATTGAACTAATGTAAATCAAAGTATTTTATTTATAAAATGCTTTAAAATTGTTTATTGTAATCCCCAAACATTGTGTTATAGGTTGTATATCTTTCTAACCTTTATTATATGCCTGATAGCTTGGACTGGCTTTTGCAATCTATAACCTGCCGTTCAGGCTGTCTCAACACTAGTTGTTTGTATCCATTATCATACCCATAAAGTCCTTTCTTCTTACTTTTAGCCGTTGTGTTGCCGCACATGACGGTTAAGTTGCGCCTCGCACATATTGTGAAGGCTTCGCACCAGTAGGGAGTACTAAACAACATATGATGTACTTACCAAAGCAGAGGCAATTGGGGTAAGTAGGAGTATTCAGGCACAAGTAAACTTAGCCTATTAGATCAGAGGCTAGTTTACTTGTGCTTTTCTGCCGTCTATAATCTGTTCTTTTTCAGCCTGTCCAGCACCTGTACCTTGTATTTGCTTCTGTGAAGTGTTGAACTTATAGGTAACAGTTAGAACAAACCGACGGCTGTCGTATGTACTAATCTCGTTGTGTCTCCATTGATTCTAGTGTAACCATCCTCCTCCTTTTCGGGTATGAAATAAGTCTGTTCCACCAATGCGAAGTGCGAGTCTGTCCTTTTCAGGAAGGATTTGGTAAGGCTGATGTCGACGCTTCCTGAGTTTCGTGCAATGGATCCACTTTCATCATCACCCTCTTGACGATGAATGACCCATTGATAGTAACCAGCCTTTGCCGAAAGTCAAAGTGTTGTTAAAAGCTGAATTGCCAGATTGGTTTGTTCAGCTTATAAGTCTTCGTACTCGTATGTACGTGAGCCATTGCTTTTTTCATTAATGCTGTGAACTCAGGTGTCCAGATGCCTATTGTTGGCGAAAAAGCTAATTGAGTAGATATCGTCTTGATGCTTGGAAGATTCGTGTAGGTAATGCGTGAGATGGCTGAGTTATGGCTGTCTTGTTCGCTCCAGAAGACGATGGCGTGGCGACGGTCATTGTAAGAGATACCAAACTGGATGAACTTCCACATTGCTCCTAAGCTTATGTTGTGGATGTATTCGTGCTGAAGCAGTGGATTACCTGACTGCATCAAGAAACGGTTGCCGTATGAAACGTTATTACTTAACTGACGGTAAGAAGGGCGACGTGTCCTTGCAGCATAGCTTAATTGCATCTGTAGGTCTCCTATCTGTGTAGCTGCAGAGATGCTTGGGAATAGGTTGCTGAACGAACGACTTTGATTAGCAATGTGCTGTCCGTTCTCATAGTAGTTAAAACGTACCGCCTCCCAGCGTAGACCAGCTGTCAGTTGGCAGATTGATAGTAGGTGTTTGTATTCCATGAAAGGAGCTATATTCGACTCCTTTAGCTGTGCGGATGAGCTTGGAACATGAGTTTTCTGGATTGCTATATGCGTCATTGCGGTTTCGTATAGGTATATTCTGCACCCACTGACAGATTACCTCCTAAAACAGGATAGCCTAAGGTTAGCTTGGAAGCAATGAGCCTATTACGCTCTTGATTGTCGGAAGTTACGGTGCGACTAACCTTGTTGCGACTTTCTTCTCGATAGGTAGTATGGTCATTTTGCTTGTTATAAAGATAATCCGCATTGAAGTCTATGTCCATCTTTCCTATCTTTCCAACATAGTAAAGATTAATGAATTGGGAGGACGATGGGATAGCTTGGGCTATTCTAAGGCGTGTTGATATGGTCGTAGAAAGTCCTGTTTGCCGTTATATCACTACTAAGAATACCAGATGAAGTCATGAGGGAAGTTAGCATGTATTTGATACCGACAGAATTACTATCATTTAACCGATAGTCTGCTCTACTGTATTCTTGAAAATAGAACTCTTTTGTGGTGGTTTCTGTGCGGAAATCCTGCTGCCAGAGGGTGTCTGTCTGAACAATTGTAGTTGTTTTTGCTGGGATAGCGACCGTTGTCAAGTGAATAGCCATGCCCACCAAAGAGTTCTAAACGGTTATGGCGATACTTCCAGTTGAAAGCTGTTCTGAGAGGTCTACATTCTCCGGACTGGCAGTAGGCAGAGCGTACATCGAAAGCCGAGCCGTCGCCTACAGCCTCTTTCGTGCGTATCTTTACGACTGCTCTTACTGCTGCATTATATCTGCTTCCAGGATTGCTTTATCACCCTCAACGCTCTTGATATCGCTTGACTCTTAGGCTTCAAGCTCTGTCGCATCACGCATCTGACGACCGTTGATATAGATGATAGGTACCTCTACCAAATACTTCGTAGCCATCTTTCTTCTTTGTCAGTCCCGGAACATGTGCAAGACATCCTCAAGTGCCGAGGTTTGCTCAGTATGGTGTTTCTCGATGTTCGTTTTGCATACCCTCTGTTGTCATCCTGTGTAGGGGAGCATTGCCTTTGACGACCACCTCTTTCATCATTTTGCATCTTCTTTTCAGCATGATAGTAAAGGTTGTCTTGGTTGGAAGAACCGTAGTGAAGGGCTCTATAACCTACGAAAAGGGAGGCTGGAGGATATTACCCAATGTAACCTCCTTGAAAGTTGAAAACTACCGTCATCAGCGGTTGTTGTACCAACAATGAAGGTAGAACTTTGGCTGAAAGAATAATGACATTTGCGTAGGGGATAGCTTGCTTGTTTCATCAAGCACCTTCCAGATACGGATTGTGCATTAGCTCGAAGTCCAGTGCAGAACAGAAGGAGGATAAGTAATAGTTTTTCCATAACTAATGAAGCTAGAGAGTGATACGAAAAGGTTCAAACTCGGTTGCCGCGCTTTTGAGAAAGCGATGGGTTTCTCGTTGCAAAGGTATAAAATTATATGATTACTAATAAAGAGGAAAAACTTTCAGTTTGATGTGTCTTTTTAGTTGTGTGAGGTGGTTTTAGAGATAAGAGTTTATGTACGAGTAAAAGCCACACCAGAATCCTATCAAAGGACTACTGATGTGGCTTTATATTTATAAGTGTTTGCTTAGAGCAGAGCGTCGAACTCTTGAGAACACGTCCTTTGGAAGCTGCGCCAACGAAACTTAATTCACCAACTGACCACCCCTTTTAAAGAAGAGGATGGTTGGGATGTTACGTACACCAAAGTCGACAGCTACGTCATCATTCTCCTCACATCACACTTACCTGCAACAATCTTACCATCGTACTTTCAGCGAGTTCTGAGATGATAGGACCAATCATCTTACAGAGGCCACACCATGTTGCCCACAAATCAACTACCAATGGTAACTCACCATTCTTGTAAGTCTCTAAATTCTCGTTAGTAATTACTACTTCCATTTTTATTCTGTTTATAAGTTTATTAATATTGTCTTTTCTATCTATTTACTCATCATCAAAGATTGTGCCACTTTCGATTTAGTTTGATATGGAACTCCATCTTCTCATTTACGAGATAAAGTCTATCAGCGTACGGTCGACGCTAACGCCACCATTCTTACCCTTAGCATAAGAACTGTGTTGTCAGGCGTTCGCAACTGTATGTAAAAGTTGTGTGTTGCCGATGTGTTCCTCGATGACTGTTGCTAATTCCGAAACGAAGGCATCGTCTAAAGCTGTTGCATCCATAGAGATGGTAAAGCGTTCCAAACGATTTTGTTTCACGTCATAGAGTTGCTCAATCTTCTGCACTTTAGCTCTAACATGTCAGGATTATTGCGGTAACGAGGCTGACATTTAGCTGTTATATAGACAGTGTAGTTCATCTTCAGGAGGTTGTTCCACCGTGCCCAGTCGTCACCAAACAATGCTAATTCAGCCTGTTCCTTCAAAAGTCTTCTATCGTGACAAAAGCCAAAAGGCTTTCCTGTCTTTGTGAGAAACGTTCGTTTACAGAGTGACAATACCGCCAAATGTCACTTCGTCAGCTTTTTGCCACTTCTGTCATATATTCGCATTGCGACCTATCATAGAGCAAACGAGTGTTACATGTTATTCAGTACAACACTGTATTCATCGAGTGGGTGGGCTGACAGATAGATACCAACAAGTTCACGCTCCTTGTTCAATTTCTCAATAGTAGGCCACTTCTCTGCCTTTGGTGCGATAGGATGTACTACGTCAACAGCATCCATACCTCCGAAGAGGGAGTTCTGTTGTTGTGCCTTTTCTGCTTGGAAAAGCTGCCCATAACGGACGATGGTATCCAAGAACAAATCACCCTTTCCAGTGACTGCAAAGTATTGTTCTCGCTGCAAACCAAAGCTGTCAAAGCCACCACTATAAGCTAAACTTTCAAATGCTTTGCGGTTCACATTACTGAGGTCGACACGCTCAGCAAAGTCATATATATCCTTATAAGGACCATTCTCCATGCGTTCACGTACAATACTATCAGCCGCACTTGCACCCATTCCCTTGATAGCAGAGAGTCCGAAGCGAATCTCACCATGCTTGTTCACACCAAAGCCAATCTGACTCTCGTTGACATCAGGACCAAGGGTTGCACTTCATCGCCTTACATTCCTCCATCAACTTAGTGATTTCGGTAATCTGACTGAAGCGACGTGTCATCAACGCAGCCATATATTCGGCTGGATAATGCGCCTTCATGTAGGCTGTCTGATAAGCTACCCATGAGTAGCAAGTGGCATGTGACTTATTGAAAGCATAGCTGGCAAACTTCTCCCAGTCGCTCCATATCTTCTCAAGAACCTGTGGATCGTGTGGCCGTTCTCTTGTCCTTGCTTGATGAACTTAGGCTTCATCTTGTCAACGATAGCTTTCATCTTCTTGACCCATTGCCTTACGAAGGGCATCACCTCACCACGTGTAAAGTTGGCTAACTGGTGACTCAAGAGCATTACCTGCTCCTGATAGACCGTAATACCGTATGTGTCTTTGAGGTACTTCTCCATACATGGGATGTCGTACTTTACCAAAGAAGGATCGTGTTTACGCTTGATAAAGTCAGGAATATAGTCCATTGGACCCGGACGATAGAGCGCATTCATGGCGATGAGGTCTTCAAACACGGTTGATGAAGCTCACGAAGGTACTTTCTGCATACCTGCCGACTCAAACTGGAAAGTACCAACGGTCTGTCCACGTTGATAGAGTTGGTAGGTTAATCGTCATCAACAGGAATCTTCAAGGTCAATCACGTCGCTCTCGTTTGCTTAACAACCCTGTGTCCCTTAACTCGAGAGAGTTTTCAGTCCGAGGGAAGTCCATTTTGATAAGACCAGTAGATTCAATCACGTGACCATCATACTGGGTCACAGGTACTTTCTTCTCTGGGAAGTCTGGGTCTGTTGCCGTAGAGATAGGTACCCATTCATCAATAGGGTTACGACAGATAATGAATCCACAGGCATGGATACCCGTTCCACGTACTGTCCCCTCCAGCATCTTGGCGTATTTAATCGTATTACGCTCTCTTATGTCTTCACTAACCCTGCATTCTGCAACTCTGGAGTACACTTTGATAGCATTCGTTAAGTTCATCTTCATGCCATCAGGTGTTGTTCTGAATCGCCTTTACAAAGGGCATTAGAGACATCTAATCGGTAGTTTCTCTCACGCGAGCAACATCCTTGATAGAGTTCTTGTCGCTACTGGGTAGAGTAGGTAATAATATGTGCACAGTTCCTCGTGTCCGTACTTATCCATTACCCACTGCAGCACACGTCCGCGGCCATCATCATCGAAGTCGGTATCAATATCAGGAGGTTGACACGGTCAGGCTGAGGAATCGCTCAAAAGTAGGTCATACTTCAACTGGATCAATCTGCGTAATTCCTAAGCAATAAGCCACTCAGAACCAGCAGCCGATCCACGACCTCGGACCCACCATCACGTCTAATCTCCTGTCGCAGCATTGATAAAGTCTTGTACCATGAGGAAGTCAAACCAGGAAACCCATCGTCTTCATGACGTGTAACTCAAAGCGAATATGATTCTTAACCTCGTCAGAAAGAGGGTCGCCATATAGTTTTTGGCACCATCGTAGCTAACTTCGCAAGATAATCGGCTTCGAACTTAATACGATACATCTTCTCATAGCTCTAAACGGTCGATAACCTTCTGTCCTTCTTCAGGGGAAGAGGATGCGCCATTCTCATCGGTGGTAAATCCCTTGTATAAGTCTTCTCAGTGAACTTCTTCCATTTCTTCTCGGTTCGGAAGTCTTCTGGGATGGGGAAGAAAGGCATGATAGGACCATGATTAATACATAAGTCTCTCACCTTATTTAAGATTTCAGCGTATTCGTCATAGCTTCTGGGATGTCTGAGAATATCTCATCTCATCTCTGCACGCGTTTTTAAAACCACTCTTGTTTAGAGTACTGCATACGCTTATGGATCATCTAAATCTTCATTTGCTGGAAAGACAGAGTGGTCATGTGCCCGGCGGTCTCCCTTGTCTTCGAAGTGACAGTCATTGCGTACATACGATCTTATAACCATATTCCTGCGCAAACTTCATGAGTACTTTATTGGCTTTCTGCTGTAAAGGATAAGTTTCACGGTTTGCCACTAAACTTGGGTCTTTTTACTCATGGCGTTGTAACTCAAGGTAGAAATCATCTCCAAAGACACGATGATACCATTCTACAAGCTTCTCTTGCCCCTCGATATCATCATGTATAATCTTGTTAGGGACTTCACCCGCAATACAAGCTGCACACAATCAGTCCTCATGATACTTCTCAGCTGCTCACGGTCCGTTCGGGGATCGATAGTAATAACCATCTACCCACGCATTAGATACAAGTTTAATAAGGTTCTTGTATCCTGTATAGTTCTTTTGCCAATACGATAAGGTGGTAGCCTGAATTATCATGCATACTATCCTTGTCATGCATTGTGCGACGTGCTACATACATCTCACATCCGAAGATAGGGCTTTGAAAGGCTCTTCACCCTTCTTTCCTACCTTTATTGACCTTAGCACAATAGTCAGCAAACTCTTTTTATGAACATTACACCATGATCAGTAATCGCCATACCCTTCATTCCGTCTGCACATCTTTACTCAACAAGGCGTGTAACTTAGACGACCATCAAGAATAGAATACTGAATCGTGGACGTGTAAATGTACGTAATCTTCATTGAACTCATGCGTTTTTGAGCTGTAAAGTTACTATGAAAAGCCGACAGTAACAAGATTGAGAGGAAAATGTGGAAATGACAAAAAGAAGTACCTTTTACAACAAAAACAAATACGTCGTTATCGACCATGGGAAAAATAAAAAGAAAACTCAAAAAGATTAGAATCCATCACGAAGGACAAATACACTGCTCTACGGAGGTATAGGTCTTGGTCCTTATAGCTTTGGTTCTCTGGTTTGCAGTTCCAACGAAGATACCATTTTTGGATTTTACAGTCGTGTTCGGTACTGTCTATGGTATAGTACTTAATTTCATCAGTGTCCTATCCGCTATTTTCGTAGTGAGGATACGGAGGGTATTGTCGTAGCTCCAGCCGACGGTCATATCGTTGTTATAGAAGAGGTAGACGAAAACGAATATTTTCATGAGCGCGACGATGATTTCAATCTTTGTGAGTCTATGGAACGTTCATGCCAATTGGTTCCCTGTGAGATGGAGTATAAAAGTCTGTACAGCATTTTGATGGTAACTTCCACAAGGCTTGAGCTACCTAAGGCGCAAGTGAGGAGAACGAACATGCAGATACTATCATCACAACTCTGATGGTACAGACATCCTCTGTCGTCGATAGCAGGTGCTATGGCACGTATCGTGACATACAAACCTAAGTGAAGATTGTTATATTGATGAGCATCTTGCTTTATCGGGTATAGGTAGTCGTGTTGATATCCTCCTTCCTGTGGGTTCTGAGGCAAATGTGCTAGATGAGACAGTCGACGACGGGTGACCAAACAGTGACTTTGCAGTTGCAGCCAAATAACAAGTGCGCATGAAGAAACATATTCCTACTAGTATTACTTGTTGCAACCTCATCTCGCTGCATCGCCATGTAGTCGGCTTTTTCGCAGGCAAAGATGAGCTGCATGCTGTTTATTATTATAGGTGCTGTGCGTCGATTTCTTTGATGGAATCGGGCAGCACGCTGCACTGAGATATGCTAGTCTCTCCTATTGAGTAAAGTGAGCAGTCTTTGGCAGACGCCATTACTCTCGTGCAGCACCACTCGCCATCATCTTTCATGAAAGTGTATTCGTGGCCGTTCATCCTGTTTTCTTGAGCAATTACACATATCTTACGCCTCATACAGCCTTTACCATGGCAGCTTTCTCGGCATTGCAGTCTTGCAGTTTCATCTTGATGAACGTCAGATGATGAGGTTTATAGGATTGCCAACACCTGCGAGATGCCTCTTGGGTTCAACTTCTCGTAGGTGAGAAGTTGAGAGGACTCGTCCTTGGTTTTATACTTCCTCCTTGCAGGTATTCTGATTGGTTCTTGGCTGCTCGTGTCAGAGATTCTGTAATGTTTGCATTTAAAGTTCAAGCACGTCATTCAAAGGCGTGATAGGGTAGTATCTCTTCTTGATTACTTGTTGTCGTGGTTAGTCATCTTTGGTATCTCGTGATGTCTATCACTTCATTGCATGGTATGTGATACTGTCAGCTATCGTAAACAATCTCACACAGTAAGGGGTGATAAGTTCTGCTATGTCAGTACTGCTTTATTCTGAAGTTTGCATTGCCCTTTTATAGCGTGATGATTATCTTATGTGGCTTTGCATTCTATAAAGCGGATGACACGCGCACGTCGTCAGTTTAATCCTAACAACTATCAGTATCAAGAAACCAAGCCCCACAGAGAATACTGATATCGATAATCGCACCCGATGAGAACGCCGTAAGCAGGTATTCTCAGACAGTGAGGGTGAGTATGTTGACTTCACGGAGTCTGATGATACATGCAGTAAGATGTAACACAACATTACATATAAAATAGAATAGGACAAATCAACCTGATTTGTCCTATTTTTT